>ERZ857480.54037-NODE-83630-length-236211-cov-53.9910_pt1 | contig 236211 bp, 241 predicted proteins | sample MGYA00519767_ERZ857480 | MGnify/ENA primary metagenome ERZ857480 (study PRJEB31778, sample SAMEA3449210) | human gut metagenome | biome: human gut; feature: human-associated habitat; material: faeces | place: United Kingdom | collected 2010/2012 ...
GATGCATCCTCGGCCGCCTTAAAGTTCAGCGTCATAAACTCTCCATAGTAATTGCCGCTGGTATTTGCAACCGCTATCGCCAGCATGCCTGGAGTTGAATCGTTGACTATCATCATCGAACCTTCCGGATCAATGTTGGTATATCCAGCATACCGGAGTACTTCTGGGTCATACTCAACATGGATTACCGCTGCCGCCAGGTTATTCGCCCTTACAGGCACCACCACGCTTTCGCCCGGCCTGCCGTTTACATTCCCTACCTCGATTGAGTAGATTGCGTTTACAGGTATCAACCCATCCATTGCATCTTCAAGCGCGGCCTTTGCTTCGTCAATCTCCGCCTGAATGGCGTCCTCATCCTCAGCAACAGCTCTTGCGGCTTCGAGAGCATCCTCAAGCGTCGCCCACGTATCGGTGGTGTAATCCTCTTCATTAAGCGCTTCCGCCTCGGCGATTAAATCGTTAAGCTCGGTCTTGTCGCCGCGCTCAATAAGACCGTCGATTGCGGATCTAAGCGCGTCCGCCGCCTCATCAACGTCTGCCTGAGAAGCATCCTCATCCGCCGCGATAACTCTCGCGGACTCGAGCGCTTCTTCAAGCGTCCGCCATGTGCCGGAGGTGTAATCCGCCTCGTTGAGCGCTTCCGCCTCGGCGATAACCGCCTCAAGTTCGGACTTGTCCACCGGGGTTCCATCCACAGCGGCCGCGACGATAACGATATCGCCGCTGGCATTTGGTACAGAGAACGCACCGGTTTGAGCGTCATAGCTAAATTCCGCGTCCGCGCCGCCCATCGTAACCGTGATGCCGCCAGGCAGTTGTTTGCCGTTTGTCGCTGTGAACGAGCCGCTAAGGGTTTCGCCAGCGTAGACGGTTGCAGCCGCATCCGTGATTAGGTCAGTAAGTGTATAGGTAACTTCGAAATACTGGGTTACATTCGCATTTCCGGTCGGCGAAACTACAACTTCATATTTTGTCACGCCCTCTCCAGTCTCAACTACTACATGATGCGTGCCTTTCGTGAGCCAGAGATGGAGATCATCGTCATTTGGATGGTTAGCAGAAACCTTCCAATCGATATCGTTTACGGTTACGCTCTTTACGTCCGGCGCAGGCAGCGTAACTTCAAAAACCCGGTCGCTGTCGCTGTTGTCTACCGACGTATCGCCAATCGCCGGGCCTTCGCCGATTGCGCTGGCTTTGAGCGAGCCTGCGCTGATACGCAGATTCCCGCCGCCGCTCGGAGGGTAAACACCCCCGCCAATCGCCGCGCCGGCGCCGCTTGAAGATGCGGTAATGGTGCCGCCATTTACCATGACCGTCGCACCGTCAACTCCGGCTCCTCCTCCTATTGCCGCTGCGTATGCATCGGTAGAAGCGATAATCTCTCCGCCGTTAATGGTGACCCTTGCCGCAACAGCTTGTGTAGCCCCAGATCTGTGCGCTCCAGAGCCGATGCATGCGCCGCCGCTGAGCTGCCCGCTGCTGTTTGCAGCGGAATGCAGATCAAGCTTACCACCATTGATTACAATATTTGGGCGTATGGTCGTGGCGTAACCCGAGCCAATCAGGGCCGAATTAACCTCTGTTGTGCCATTGATAACGCCGTCATTGATTTCGATAGAAATAGGACCCTTGGAAGCGGTATCGCCGCCGCCAATGCCAGCGCCGCAACCGGTCAGGTTAGTAAAGAAACCGTTGCTGTAATACGGAATATTTAGGTTCAATGTGCCGCCATTGACTGTAACCTTCGTCACTCCCGCATTGGCGCCGCCGCCGATCAGCGCTCCCATACCATAGGAAGTACCGTTAAACGTGCCGCCATCTATGGTGATCTCCCCGGCAATCTGGCCTGCGTTTCCTCCTATTCCAGCGCCATAAGTGCTGTATTCCAGGAGCATGTTCAGAGTTCCGCCGCCATTAACCGTCAGTTCGCTATCCTCTGGCACGTTGATCAGCGCTTTTGAATAGTAGGAGTTACTGGCCGACTCTATCGTATTGCTTCCTGAAAGGTTCAGCGTATTTCCAGCTCCCTTAAATTGAATTACAGGTTTACCGCCTGACGCTTGAACGTTAAGCGTATCAATCGTTAAGTTCAAGTTCTCGTTCTCGCTGGTGAACGTCAAGCCTTTATACGGGTTATCCGCCATGTTGGACGAGCTGCCAACCACGCTAACGTTATGAGCGTTATCTGTAATGACAATGTTTCCAGTCAGATCCGCCGGGATAAGATATCTTCCGTCTTTCCGGATGATCAAATCCTCTGGAAGCTCCTCCGACGATTCCACTATTGAAACTGTAGTTGTTCCATACACGCCGTTACAGGCAGTCGCCCGAATTGTGGTAGTACCCCCCCCCACAGGCGTTAACAACCCAGTGTTGGAAACCGTTGCAACCGATGTATTGTCCGAAGACCATGTAACTGACTTATCAACTGCATTCTCCGGATAGACGATTGCATCCAGCTGGAACGGAGCCGTATCAATGCGACAGGTGATCTGCTGTTGATTGATTAGAACTCTGATCGGTTCAATGTCTTGGCTCGTAAGGCTGAACATTTCACTCTCGAAGATATTCTGCGCGAAATCCATCGCAACAACCTGGCCAAGCTTTTCACCCATAGCCTGCGCTTCGGTAAGATCAAACCTATAGGTAAGCTCCTCCCCTGCGGCTCCGCTCTCGACAGGAATAGCCTGCGTCAGCGCGCTGCCCTTGTCATTTACAAGCTGCAAGCCCATGATATAATGATTGTCCCTTAACGTTACATCCAAATAGGGCGTACCGTCTTCCACAACATACTGATGGGAAACGACCTGCGGCGCCTCATTATCGATAACAATCGGGAATGAAACGGACTGCTCTCCCTCTTTCCCGTCGATATGGCCTGTTACAGTATAAGTATACTGTCCGTCCGGTAAGTAGTGATAAATACCGTCGTCCGTAAAATAGATCGGCTGCCATCCACTGTAAGGAAGATAGTAGGTAAAGAAATCGCCTCTCGCATAGTAATAGGATTTCGGCGTTTCATACTCGGTAAAGCTGTAAACCTGTTCACCCTCCGCGTTGGTCACCGTATGGTTGGTTTCTTTGGAACCGCGGAGCATACCGAGGATTGGGTAGACCAACTGATATCCAAGCTGACGGCTCGCAATCGCTACTTTATCTCTGCTTGCTCCGTCCATATCGCCGGAGATCAGATTTATGCCGAGCGGGTAGCCTGTCCAGTCATAATTGATCAGATACATTCCGCTCGAATCGTAGGTGGAAGGAGCGGTCTCATCATAAAGTGTTGAGTCAAAAATAGGAGCTTTCGACCAATCGCCATAGAACCCAAGGTATGGCAGGGAAAGATCGATTTCGTCCACGTTTTTTGATTGCAGAATGATAAATCCGTCTAGGAATGTGCCGTTTGAAAACTCGGCAAGCTGCTGTTTACCCTCGTCTGTCAGCTGCATATCAACTGTGATATTCACCGTGTCGTTTGCCGGAACCGTTACGCTTGTCTGACTGAAGGTCACCTTAAATTCGCTCTCAGGCAGTACGCGGGAAGCCTCGGAAACACAACGGTAGCCATACAGCGTTTCCGCCTTTGCGGTTAGCGGGACAGCGGAGATATCATAGGAAAGCGCACTATCGCTTATATTATGAATGGTAAATGTAAAGGAATACGTTCCATTGATGTTGTCCTTAAGCTCCGCTTTCGGACGCTCACAGCCCTCCACAGTAAGATACGCGCCCGTATGGATCGCGTTATAAATCTTCGCCAGACCCGCGCCCTGTTTACGCGGCGTGTAGAGAACGCCGTCCGGATCATTTACAGGGACCGCCGTGCACATCATCAGCTGATTGATGAGCGCCTGTTTTTCCGTCGCTGTCAGATTTGCAAATCTCGTATTTACATACTGCTTCATTATCGCGGCAGCGCCGGCCATGTGTGGAGACGCCATGGAGGTACCGTTCATGTTACCGAACGCTCCGCCTGGCAGCGTAGAATAAACATTACCGCCTGGTGCGGTGATCTCCGGTTTCAGCGAAAGATCCGGCGCAACACCGAGGCTTGAGAAAGAGGACATCTGGCCGCCCAGCGCATTCTCCAAAAAGCCGGTAAAATCTTCAGAAATGGAGATTTTCTTATCTTCGAGATTACGCAGAATTTTGCCGTCTTCCTTGCTTATGATAATCATCGGCAGCAGGCCGTTTACCTGCATATTGGGAAGTTCGCCTTCCTCGTTGTTATAAATAATTACACCCACGGCTCCTGCATTCTTCGCATTTTGCTCTTTTTCGGTAAACGGGAGGGAGCCGCGCTCAACCAGCGCTATTTTACCAGCGACATCGACTTCAGCGAAGTCATACTCATCGCCGAAACCCGGAACAGGGACATACTCGAGCGTCTGATTGTTGAGTGCCTTTTCAAATCGCAGCGCGTCGCTCGAAGCCGGATCATTATATACAATGTTGTTTTCGCCCGCTTTGAAGTAAATACAGTAGACGCTTTCCTCATTGATGCTCGCAACAGAAAGCGCCGATTTAAAGGTGGATGATGAACCGACAATGCCGTTATCAGGATTTGTAATCAGATTCATATCCGTGCCAAGCAGATTTTTATATGCCGAGCTTGTATCGTTGCCTGCGGCGCAGAGGAGGTTGATGCCCTGTGCTTCTACACGCTCATATACCTCATTAGTCAAAGTATCTGTCTCGCTTGTGAAGCCGCCCGCTGAACCAAGGCTCATGTTGATGGTGTCAACGTCCAGAACAACGCAGTCCTCAAGCGCAGCGAGAATCCATGAATCGCTGGCTCCGCTCTCTGAGTCGGAAAAGACCTTCATCATCATGATCTGGGTGTCCGGTGCAACGCCGGAAAATGTGTCGCAGTCCGCGCCAACCAAGCCGGTAACGTGCGTGCCGTGGATGTTGCTTTCCGACTCCGATACATCGGTGTCCTTGTCCGCATAGTCGTATGCAAATGGAATCTTTTCACTCGTGTAAAGCTCCGAAGCGGTTGCCGCGCCAACGTTCAGCTCACCGCTTGCAACCGCGGCTTCCACATCCGCCTGCGTATAGCGCGGAGATTCCGGCGCATTGGCAAACGCGGTGTGATTTACATCCATACCGGTATCCAGAACCGCCGTCACGGTATCTTTGCCGGTATAGCCTTCATCGTTTGCGCGGTCACTGTCTATCATTCCGCCGCTTGTATGCGTTGCACGCGCGTAGCCGTCTATTGGCTCTACATACTCGTGCCTTGCCGCAACATAGACATTTTTGACGCCTTCGATGCTCTCAAGCCGTTCCTTTTCGGAATACTTCGCTTTTACGGCGAATCCGTTGAGCACTATCCGGTACTGAAACTCGATTTCCAAAGCATCCGAACCGTTATTCCGTATCTGCCGTTTTATAGACTCCTGTTCCTTTTCAATCGAGTTTATCGCAGCTTCGCCCTTTGTCGTACTTAAGAACGACTGCAGGGATACATCCTGCGATTTTATTTCCAGAAGGGGTTTGCCCTCCAGTTCAACGATGAATTCTACTTCGTCGTCCGCACCGTAATGATCAAACGACTTTAAAAAGCTGTTCACCGTCTCCTTAAGCGTCGGATATTTGCCGTCCTCCGCGCTAGACGCATATACAGTCTGCAGCGGTAGGCTTGACAGCGCAATGGTAATTGTAACCAAAACCGCTAACAACCGTAGCAAATGTTTTTTCATCTACTTTTCCTCCTTAATTTCATGATGGTGTAAACGCCAATATGCTTGATATCCATCGAATTAGATGTATCAAGTATATCAAGCAAATGTTAGCACACTAATTCGTCAATGTCAACGTATATAAAGTGGAATTTCAACATGTCACGCATATCATTTCGTGCCTGAACCGTTTACAAGTCTATAAAAGTCTGTTATTATGAGAAATTATGTAACGGGAGGAGACAAGATATGGAGATTCAGATTGCACAACAGATTAATCCGGTTTTTGAATGCCTGAGTATTTTAGTGCGGCAACAAGCTTCAAACCGCAGTTATGCCACTTTAAAAAAGGAAATCAAGGCCAGGCTTGACATTGAATTGCCCGAAGTTGAAAAACTGCTTGATTCATTACAGGATATTTCCGATAAGGTAACAAAGGTAGTAAATCAAAACGACGAAATCACAGCATATCTGTTTCATCCTCTCGGCAGCCAGGATTCGACGCCCGCGGAGGCTATTCTCCAGTTTTACGGCGACTTTTCCGAACAGGACCCATTAAGGATACAAGCCGGCGTTTTAACCGCTTTTAATTGCAACCCGCTCAACTTTCTCTATACGACGCTTGACAACTACAATCTGCTTTATACCGGCCCCGGGGAAAAATCACTAAAAGGATGCGGCCTGCTTAAACTGATGGAGTCGTGTTCCCTGTGCGATCAGGACAAATGGCGGCTTTTGGCCTTTTACCATGATTTCGAGGCCTACCTTGACCAGTTTATAAAAGTGCTGTCCAAGGCTATTGAGGTTTTTGTACCATTCATTCCCTCCCTGGCTGTATGGACCGAGCCGTTTTACAAGCGTTTTCCTAAGGAAATCAACAATGAGACTCTATACCGCTATATGGCGGAAAAAATCCAGATCATTCTGCCGGAAACGGATAAAATCTTTATCCAACCCTCTTTGTTCAGCTGCGACCGTCTTCAATACCTCGCCTCAACAGAACCCGGCCGCTGCAGCAATATACTCTGGGGGATGCATTTTGAGATTATTTTTTTAAACCGCCTGAAACATAACAGCAGCACTTATATGTGCAATAATATGAGGCTGCTCAGCGACAGGTCAAAATTCGACATTTTAAAGCTGCTTGCCGGACGGCGTTATTACAGCGGGGAGCTCGCAAAGGAGCTGAACCTGACCACCAGCACCATTGCTTACCATATGCAGGCGCTGTTGAACGCACGTTTTGTCACTGTTGACAAGCGGAGCTACCGAACCTATTACGAGTTAAACAAGGACGCCATATGCGTATTTTTGGATCAGGTCCGGCGTCATATCATTCCTGAATGACGGCTGTCCGCTTCTTGAACCGCTCCCCAAAAGCGCCATTGCTTCTCCCTTTTGGCGTGGATGCGGTTATATCATCTACGCTGCGGGTATGGGAGTATATTAATTTCAAATAAGCCGCAGCAATACGCTTAACCGTCTACGTATCGCAAGTATCGGTAACCTCAGGTATGAAGTCAACAGGCGTGCCGGGGCTGCCGCAAAAAACGATGTGCCGTCAAAAATGATTGGAAGGCGCGGGATACAATTGCTTATTTGCCAGCCAATAATCTCATTAGCAAGTGCCATAAACATATTGAGAACGCCCTCTGGATAAATATGCTCAAATTCTTCTATTTCTCTGCCCAAAATTGGGTCCTCGGACTTTAGGTAAATAAGTCCATACCCCCAATATTTAACAAATAGTTTTCCTGCTTACAAAGCCGTACCCTTTTTAGGCTCAAACAGCTGAGACATATCAACGCCTTCCAACTCCAGCAATTTCATTTTTGTCTTAACGCCGCCGGAATAGCCTGTTAAGCTTCCGTTTGAACCCACGACCCTATGACAGGGGATGATGATAGATATAGGATTATGTCCCACAGCGCCGCCCACTGCCTGACTAGACATGCTCCCCTTACCCATTTTCTCCGCTATTTTTTTAGCGATGCAGCCATAGGTAATAACTTCGCCGTATGGAATTTCACGGAGAATCTTCCATACGCCTTGCCGAAACTCGCCGCCTATCGGAGCCAACGGCAATTCGGATATTTTTGGTTTTTTACCCGCGAAATATCTGTCCAGCCATTTCTTTGCCGCGTCGAGTATAGCCATGTCATCGTTCTCTGCCATAGCTTCAGGGATACTATCGCCGTGATATTTTTGTCCCTCCATCCATAACCCGACAAGATTGATGCCAGCATTGTCACATGCAAGCGTGATTGTTCCTACGGGCGATGGGTATATTGTTGAATAATACATTTCGTAAGTCTCCTTTGCCTTAAATATATTCCAAAGATTGATGGTGGCGTAACTGCGCCATGGCCGACAGCGTTTTGCCATTTGCAATAATCTTTTGGCATATAAGGATCAAGCGCCTTTTTATGCTGGCGTCTGTTCGGGTACCGCCTTGCTGGTTCATGCGGTGATTATGGCTCTTTAGATGAGCCTCGACTCCCCAATCATTCCTGCTGTGAAGATAGACAATGGGATTGTAATAGGCTACATTGGCTTTAAGTTTTTATTTAGTCGTTCAACCATCCATGTTAGCCGTTTTTCCCGGCCCGCCTCTGTCTTTGCAGCATAATATGCCCGTATGTAAGTCTTTTTTATAGATAACCCCATGGCCTCGAAATTTGTATAGGCAGGTTCGTATCCCTTTAATAACGTTGACAAAAATACGATCTGCTCCTCTGTTATTGCCTGGGATTTTGGAGCGTCCCACTGGCCATTTTTCTTAGCTTCCTCAATTTTAAACCTGCCATAATCGGTCATCTTTCCCTGTTTTTCAAGCCGTTGTGCTAATGCCTTGTTCTTCTCAGACCACCTGCTGTTTTCTCGGCGGATAGAGAAGTATTTTTTATACGTCATATTGTCTATGCTTTGTATTTGTCCGTCAATCCAGCCGAAGCACAGAGCTTCTTCCAAGGCTTCAGCGGCTGTGAGCGTAAGCGGACCTCCCTTTTTGCCCAAAAGCAGCCATACCCCGCCGCCGATTGTACTATACTTCTCCAACCATGCGCGAAACGCCGCTCGTTCGGAAAATTTCAAAACATCATTCATTATAAATACCTTTCATGTACGTTTGTCTGAATAACAATATATCACACCAAAATGAAAAACAAAAGCCTTTAACATGTTTCAAAATAGTCCCTTTATAGCGGTTAAAAAAGTCCCTGTTGAAAAAAAGGCTGACGTACTCGGCTCAGTGGAAGATCATATAAAAATCCAAAAGCTGTGTAGCTTGTCGACTTTTATATGGCTGAAAAGACAAACTTTTACACAATCAAACGCACTTGCTTCCCATATAGAAGAGCCGCTTTTATTGACGCACAGCCCAGGATAGAGGATTACCCTAATTCCCGTTTTCCTTTAAAAAATACCGAATCGCAAGATTGACCATTTTATAAATACTGATACAATATTTATCTTTCAATGTATCGAGTCCGCTTATATTACTTTCTCTTATTTTAAAAGTATGAGTGACAATAATCTCATTTGGTTCTTTTTCGGTTAAATGAACTTGGCCTTTCTTGATAAATAACTTTGGTGTAATAATCAACCTGGGCTTCATAACTGGTGAGCTGCTCGTCGCAGTCGGTAGAAACGCGAGCGTATCCGGCGATACGTCTTTTACGTGCTGCTTCCGAAGGCAGATGGGTCAGTGAGTGGGTTTATGGTTGCAGGTATCATTGTAGCCGTTGCGGGAAAAGCCCAGACCGCCAACATTCCACCGCCAGACATTTGCGGCTTCGTCTATAGAGGTAGCGTCCAGAATGAGCGGCTCATACAGCTGTCCGTTTTCATCATTGGTATGGATGACCACATAGCCGCCGCTCTGCCCGTTGATAAGCCCGGTTGCTTTGTTAATGGCGGTCTGAAGCAGCTTTGGGAATCGACCGATGGCGGATTCCACCTTATCCACCGAGGACTGTATCTCGGAAATGGCGGTGATCATGCTGGACCTGCTCTGTCCGAGTGAGATACTCTTATATCGCTCGGCAAGGGTGTCGTACACAGTTGCTATAACCATTGCCGGCATACTGACGCCCAGCGCCGAGTGCCGAATTGCGACGGTATCGCAGAGATTGACCCGCTCCAGCATTGCCGAATACTCCGGCTGCTTCCAGATCGGCTCAAAAGAAACCGTGGCACCAGGGATGGTCGCACCCAGCGGATTTGCCTTGATTTAGCTGTTCGCCTTTGCCCGAAGGGTTTCTTCCGTAACAGGCGTATCTATGAATTGGTCTTAGAAATCCATGATGAGCGTTTTTGCCCGGACGATCTCAGAGGTCACAATGAGAAGCGTGACCTCAGGCAATGTGACCACTGTTTCGGCGTCCGTGCCATCCGGGGTAAACACGGCATACGGGAGCAGCGAAGTATACACGCCGCTGTTGTCCTCATCCTGCTCCAATGCCGTGAGGTTCTTGCCGTATTCAATGACCACACCCGTTTTCTGCCTTCGGTGGGAGTGAAACTTCACCGTGAAGTTATCCCACTCGAATTCACCATGCCACTTCGATAACATAGAGCCTTCCGTTCAGCCCAAGCAGGCGCGGACGCTTTGCGGCTGTTCCACCAAAAACGGTTTTGCATCCGAATAGTCCGTCCAACCCGTAAATCGTGTGTCTCCCGAAAGAAGCCGCGAGAGGATAAGCTGCGGAGAGCAGCTTTCCGTTGAAAACGTCAGCACAGGAACATTGGCAAGGTCGTAGGAGATATGCTGACCGTAAATGCTCACGATGCCTTTGAGCGGTTTGGTAATGCGGTAAATGCGGAATGCCTGGTCTGCGGCGGCGGCGTTGGGCTTTGCCTTGATGATACATTCCTTGGTGATGAGTTCGTAATGCTGGCCGCTCACCTGATATTTGAGCAGGCATTCGAACACGCCGTTTCGCTCCTCGGTGACTTCGCAGGATATGGTATCGGTCAGCGCACCCAGTCCGAACGAGGTGAAGTCTATAGCGTTGGGCGAATAAAGCACAGGTATCATGAAAGCCACCTCCTTTTGGGCATAAAAATACCACCGGGGATTTTACCTGGTGGTTAGTTAAAATGATTTAATTGCGGTTCGGCAAACCGAAAGTGTATATTTGACATAAATTTATCGGTTTTTACTGTTTGAGTGTTGATTTGTAATAGTTTCCGAAATCAGCGAGCGCATCAATAATCGGCAGCATTTCTTTTCCGAGATCAGTTAGTACATATTCCACTCTCGGAGGCAATTCCTGATAATCGTGCCGATAAGCAAGTCCGTCGTCAATCATCTGACGCAGGCTGTCGGTCAGCACCTTTTGTGATATTCCGTCCAAGCTTCTCATCAATTCGTTAAATCTCCATGGACGCACTTTTAGATTGCGTAGAATTAATAGTTTCCACTTACCGTCAATTAAGGATACGGCTGTTGCCACAGGGCAAGCCGGTAATTCGTCTTTTGTTTTCATGTTATCTATCACCTCGCAAGCATATTATAGCATACATTCTAAAAAAAGTATATAGTTACAAAAATGTGCGTACTTGTTTTTGAATGTGCCGGGCGATATACTATAATCAAGCAAGAAGAAATTGCTGAATATTCTTGGAGGTGTATACCATGAAAAACCACGCTAAAACAAACATCGGGAATGAAGGCAGAGTAGAGCTTCATGAAAAGCTTTCTTTGACCGGTGCGGAGGTCAGTATCAATCAGTTGCCGGCAGGTGCAAGTGTTCCATTCGTTCATTCACACAAAAACAATGAAGAAATTTACGGAATCCTCTCCGGCAAAGGAAAAGCGGTAATAGACGGAGAAGAAATCGAGCTTGCTGCAGGTGATTGGTTAAAGATTGCTCCCGCAGCAAAACGGCAGTTTTTTGCAGCAAGTGATTCTGGAATCACTTATGTCTGCATACAGGTAAAAGAAAACTCACTGGATAGCTTTACCGTTGATGACGCTGTAATATAGCCTGAGTTTTGAGAGAAAATTAAGAAGTACAGTTTTGGAAAATTCCACAACTGTACTTCTTATTTATTTTAGAAATATGTCCTCAAAGTCTGCTTTGTCATTATTACATATAAGTATCATACCACAAATTTATGAAATCTCTACCTAAAACAGGCTCTGATATTACAGGCGGCGCCACCTTGTGGTTACCTTGATCTCTGCCACACCGCCGCTTACCGTCAGCACCGTTTCACCGGGCCGAAGTTCGGGAAAACCATTGCCTGTCACTTTATCATTCAGAAGCGTGGTATCGTAATAGAAATTCATCTGTTCACTGTCACATAACACGCCGTCCTTAATGCCTTTGAAGTTCCAGGTCTTGTTGTAACCGCTGTTTTGCAGGGTGAGAGAAAAATTGCCGCTTCCTTTCAGGGTAATGACCGACTTTGCGGTAAAGGCTTCAGGCTTGCATACACTGCCGCAGCTTTCTATGGTGATTTCCTGCAAGCCCTCAAAGCTGTATTTAAAGGGCTTGCAGTTGAAGGTAACGATGAAGCTGCCGATTTTATTGAACTGCTCCTCAATGTCCAGACTCCCGGGGATCACGCCGTAGCGGAAATACCCCTCATCGTAGGATTAGGTGATCTAATGGTATCTGTCCGGCTCGGAATAAAGCCAGCCCTTGATGTCACGCAGGACGAACGCAAGGGCGGCTGTATTTTTCCGTGCGAGGAACACAGTGTAAGTGACCTTGATGTTGGAAAAGCGGCGGTTAGGGTTGACGATATCTCCGCTCCTGCCGGGGATGGAGATGAACTCTGCATCGTATTCCGGTGCGGAAAACACAGCCTTCTTCTCAATGTGCAGACCTAAGTCGGCGGAACTGCGGCCGTTGTAAGTAAGAAAGGTCATGCGAATATCACTCCTTTCCGTTGAGCGAACTGGTTCGCCGTCTCCATGACTTCGTTGGTAAGCTGGCGGATATCCTAACGAAGAGTAGTTGTTGAAGGTGGCAATGTTCAGGGCAATAGTGAAAGTGGACGCCGCTTTACCACCACACCGTCCACCGCGGAGCGGACATTGCCGCTCACATCAAAGTCGGTGGGTAAAGCCGTTTGCATATCGTGGGCATGGTTTCCCATGACGCCGTTGATACCCTCTGCCTTGCCTTCGGCGGCTTTGACCGCTTCATCTCCATTGTCATCAATGGAGCCGGCAAGACCCTTGACCAGCATCTCACCAACCCACGCCATTTCCTTGGAGGGAGAATGGATGCTGAAGAAGCCACAGATGCCGTCCCAGATGGAGGAGACCCCCCCGGACACCTTGTCCCACAGCCAGGAGGCAAGCTGCTGAATGCCCTGCCACAAGCCACGTATAAGGTTGCCACCCACTTGTGCAAGCTGGGAGACGCCCTTGCCCAGGGCATTGACCAAGCCTGTGATTATCCGCGGCACCGCCTTGACGATCTCCACGATGATGGTGGGCAGATTTTTGATGAGGGAAGCCAGTAAATCAATGCCGGCCTGGAAGATCAGAGGGATGTTATTGATGCCCGCGTTGACGATGCCGGAAATGATATCTGGGATCGCCCGCACAATAGTCATGATGATCTGCGGCAGCGCCTGGATCAGCGAGATCAGCAGGCCGATGCCTGCCTGGATGATCTGTGGGATTGCATTCAGCACCGCTTTGATAATGCCGTCAATGATTTTCGGGATGGCTTCCACGATCGCCATGATGATGTCCGGCAATGCGGCTACCAGTGAGGTCAGAAGCTGAATGCCTGTTTCGATGATCTGCGGAATCGAATCCAGCAGGAAGGTAATGATGCCGTTGATGATCTCCGGCAGAGCCGCAATCAGCACTGGCATTGCGTCGAGAATGCCTTGAGCAAGCACGGTGATAAGCTGCAAAGCCGCATCCAGCAGCATAGGCCAGGCTTTCCGCCAAACCTTGAACGATGGTAACGATAGCCTGCACCGCTGCCGGAATCAGCGTAGGCAGCGCATCGGCAATGCCGGTCACCAGCGTAGACACAAGCTGAACCGCCGCATCGATGAGCAGGGGCAGATTTTCAATCAGTGTGTTCACGATGGTCATGAGCGCGGACGCCGCCGGGATAAGCTGCGGAAGCAGGGAGATGACGTCTCCAGCACCTGTGAGAACAGACCGGTAACCGCTTCCAACGGCGTTGGGAGCAGTTCGCCCACCGCCGTCAGCAGAGCATCTAGCGCCGTGGGCAGAGCCGCAGCGATGTTCTCGATAACGGGCGTAATGTTCTCCACCACCGTCCGGAATGCGGACACCATATTGCCGCGCAGCAGTTCCATATCTGCGTCCGCGTCACCGAAGCCCACGATAAGGTTCGATACGGCGGATTTCAGCGCATTTACAGCGCCGGAGATGGTGGCTTCGGCTTCCTTTGCGGTAATACCCGCGATACCCATGCTCTCCTGCATGACATGGATGGCTTCCACCACATCGGCGTAGGAGGAGATGTCATATTTGACGCCGGATATCTTCTCGGCGTCGGCAAGCAGACGCTCCATTTCCTGCTTCGTGCCGCCGTAGCCCAGCTTGAGGTTGTCGAGCATGGTGCAGTTCTGCTTGGCAAAGCCCTGGTAGGCGTTCTGGATGGAGGACATATCAGTACCCATCTTGTTGGCGTTGTCGGACATATCCGTGATCGCCATATCCGCATACTTCGCGGCTTTTTCGGTGTCTCCTCCAGGGGACTGTATAAGGCTTGCGGAGAACCCCGCGACCGTTTCCATGTACTCGTTGGCGGACACAGTCCCGCCGTTTTATATGCATTGGCGGCATACCGCTGGATTATCCTGCGATGAGTCCTTGAACAGGGCGTCCACGCCGCCGACAAGCTGCTCGTAGTCGGCATAGGCGGCGACCTCTTTCCCCAGCTTCACGTCGGCGGCTCCGGCGGCGACTGTCACAGCGCCCATCGCAGCGCCCACTGTTTTCAGAACCTTGCCGAAATTCTCAAACTTTCCGCCGGATTCCTCCGCAGCCTTGCCGCCCTCCTTAATGGCTTTCCCGTTTTCGTCCAGCTCACGGTTCATGTCGTTGAGGGCGGCTTCGGCGTTGTTAAGCTGGATCTGCCAGTTCTGAGTGCGGCGGTCGTTCTCCCCAAAGGAGGTAGCGGCATTCTGCAGTGCCTTTCGGAGCGTATCAATTTTCGTGGTCTGCTCGTCGATCTTCTTGCACAGCACCTTGTTCCGTGCGGTGAGGGCGTCCACGGATTTGTCGTTTTTGTCTAACTGAGAGGTGGCGAGCTTCATTTCGGAGCCGAGAATCTTAAAGGACTGGTTGATATCCGCAAGCGCCTTCTTGAATTCCTTCTCGCTCAAGACCGATTTTCAATCCGAAATTATCGGCCATTGTGCCGTCACCTCCTGATCGTGGCATGAAAAATGCACCCTTTCACCTCGTACTTGGCACAAAAGCGGTCGAAGTACGAGATGAAAGCGTGCTTGATGGTATGAAAAGGAGTAGCCTCGAAAGGTCACTCCTTGCAGTTATATGAAATCACATTGCCGGTTTAAACGGTCAGAACACTTCTACGCGTCCCAGCAGTAAGTCAATCAGGTTACAATGGAAGATGCCGTTGTCGTCATAGAAATTATGCGGCACATCTAAGCGGACAATGATTTTCTTGAAGAAGTCCTTTGTTAACATCAGCGATGACAACTCGGAGGGTTCCTTTTTGTCAGTATCCATACGAAAAGCGGACTGAATGTAGATCTTCTTATCCGCATCGTTCACAACAAAGTCAATCTCTTTCTGAACCTTGCCCCGTCAGTGCGGTCATAAACAACGCCGACGTCTACGGAATACCCGCGCCTCAGAAGCTCGTTATAGATCATATTCTCCATAATGTGTCCGGGGTCAAACTGGCGGCAATTCAGCCTTGCATTCCGAAGGCCGACGTCCGTATAATAGTATTTATTCGGATAGTTGAAATAAGTCTTTCCTTTGACATCGTATCTCTTCGCCAATGAAACCAGGAAAGAGTCGATAATATGCTGCACATAATTTGAAACCAGCGCGGCATTGACATTTTCGTTTCTTATGGAGGATATGGCGTTCGCAATAATTGGTGGGATTGGTAAGAGAGCTGATCTGCGAAACAAGAAAATCCAGAATGTCGTTCAGAATATCCTCCCGCTCGATGCCGTTGCGCTCTACAATGTCCTAACATACAGTTCACTGTAGAGAGATCAGATAATCCTTTTTGTCCTTTTCATCCTCCAGCGCCAGCAGGCTCGGCATACCGCCGTAAAGCATCTAGGTATCCGGAGCCTTTCGTTCGTCGCCGCCCACAAAGGAATAGAATTCTTCAAAGGACAACGGGAAAACGTGGATCTGCGTAGCTCTGCCGCGGAACTCGGTGGCGATGTCCTTGGACAGCCCCTTGGAATTGCTGCCCGTTACATACACGTCAAGGTTCTTATATGCTTTCAGTTGATTCAGCATATAATAGATCGTGACCTCGATTCCGCCGTTCTCCCTATCCACCACTTTCGTGGTAAGCTGCGCCTCATCGATGAACAGATAGAACTCTTCGTTCTTCTTTTCCCGGACTGAATTTTCTACATATTCGCAGAGTGTTATGGGATTTCTGAACTTATAACATCTACGCTGATCCAGTTCAATCTTTATGATATGATCTTCGGGGCCTCCTGCGAGAGAAGGCGCTCGTAAAACAACTCAAACCGAAGCACGGATTTTCCGCATATACGAATGCCTGTGATGACTTTGATCTCACCGTTTTACATATTATGAATCAGCCGATTCAGATAAGCATTTCGTTTAACCATTCATTCCACCTCGCACTTAGGACAAAATCGTCCCAACTTCTATGTATAGTACGCCACGGATTTTGAGAATTATCAAGGTCATGACCGAAAGTTCACAAAGAAGTTAAGACAAAAACGGACTAAGTATGAGGTGGAGATCTTCCGGCATGGTCATACGCCGTCCGGGATAATATCGTCGATGTAGTGCGCCGGCACAGCCTGCCCGTTATACTGCTTGTGGCATTCCCACAGATCCAAAAGCAGACCCAACGGCATTAACCACACCTCGTCCTGTGAAAGATGAAGGTGAGCAAGGCCGTAATAAAGAAGCCGGGTAAACAGTTCTTCGTCAGAAACCGTTACCCGACTTGAGCGTTTTTTGGGTCTTTCTCGCTTTCCACATTGCGCTTGGTACCCTTGTAGAGAGCTTGCGTGATCGCCGTCTTGTAACCGGCGAGGTCAAGGGGCGAAGTCAGGAGATCGACTACATCCTCGGTGAGCAGTTCCTTTGACTTTTCCTGGTTTTTCAGGTTATAGATGAGAATGCTATGATTCGTCAGAAGAGTAATGAGCCAGACGATTTCGACGATGGCCATCTCAACTTCATCAGCTTTTCACCGAGGTTTTCCAAGCCGTCGTAGCGACCGGCGATCTCCTTGATGGCCTTGGTGGTAAGAAGCAGGGTGTATTCCTCGTCACCGATGGTGATGACTGCGGTTCTTTCGTTATCCATGTTCCGTTCCCTCCGTTAAGTTGTTACAGATGAGTTTGCGCCGTAGGTCGGCTCGTAGACCTCTTTGTACCAGTTGGTGATGGTTGCGGCTGGCGCACCGCCTCACTTCGCTGCACGATGCGGATAACAAGATTATTTTTGATAATGTCGTCATAGTCACCGGCCGTGTTGTTGACCTATGTAAAAAATAAGGACACAGAGTTTGGCAGCAAACCGCATCGGGTATCTGGTATGCTTTTATATGCCGCAACAGATGAGGCAATCCAACCAGACAACAGCTATCAAATGAGCGGCAACAAAATCAGCGTGAAAACGCTTGATTTGAACCAAGTTTTTTCGGAGATTGCAACGCAGCTAAATGCGATAGTAGAGGAGCATTTCTCGTAACCTTTTAATTCTATCCCATATTGTAATTATTCGTTTCTCACTACATCGCATGGATCACACCCAACAACGTTTCCGAGTGGCAGCATCACAACTGAATACATGAAATGAGGGCTCTCAAAGTCGGTACATGACCTCGGAAGCCCTTATTAGCAGTGGAATCTCCGTTGCACCTTTTAATTATTCCACTGAACCCAATGCACACCCTCCAGACCTTTAATTAAAAAATTCATACGCAAAAATACAAATAGGCTCTACGGCAACCATTCTTTGGTTACCGCAGGGCCTGCTTTCATTAAAAGGTGTATGAAAACCCTTACAAATAGGGACTTTTGCAAAAAGAAACTGGACACCCGCTTCGATACGCATTGTATCAAAATTGGTGTCCAGTTTTGGTGGAGACGAGGGGATTCGAACCCCTGGCCTATGCGTTGCGAACGCATCGCTCTACCAACTGAGCCACGCCCCCGGGCCGAAAGACATTATACACCAGCCGGAGCAAAAATGCAAGGGCTATTTGTTTAAATCTACATAATATCCGTAGATTTTGTTAATCCGCAGGCTCCAGCCTTGAGTAATACTCTTCAAGCGTAAGCCGGTTATCGTATATATAGGATGCGATATCCTCTCCCACATACCTAAAATGCCACGGTTCAAATATTATTCCCGTAATGTCAGCTTTTTCGTCGGGATACCTGTGGATAAAGCCAAAGCGGTGAGCGTTGCTTATAAGCCATTGCCCCTGCTCGGAGTTAAAATCCCTTATCACGCCTGACCCGCAGGCGCCCAAATCAAATGCAAGGCCGGTCAGATGTTCGCTTGCACTTGGATATGCTGTAGATAACGGCACGCTAAGGTCGCTTCCATAGCCCGGCGACTCCTTCTGCTTAATCTCCCACAGCACAAGCTGTTCACGGTAGGTTCTATATGCGTCCTCAAGATAAAAGCCCGTAATCCCATCAAAGCTGGCCTCGGTTAGCATATCCTTCAGCGCTTCCACAGCCTCCCTGTTGGCCATTTCGTCCTCATTCCTCAATGTCAGCAACTCGGGATTAATGTAATTCCTTATCCGTGCAAGATTGCTAGGTATAAAGTTTTCATCAAGCTGATTATCCACATTTACCAATATGGATATATATCCTGATGGCTTTGGCATATCAGCGCTATAGCTAAAGGCGTTTCCCGCCTTTGTCTCAGGCGGTTCGCTTGAGACATGGGGCGTGTTCACAGGGGTTTGATCCGCTGAATTATCTATGATAAGCCCGATTGCAGCATCGGACGACCCTAATGAAATGCCGCTGCTGCATCCCGATAGCAACACTGGGATCAGTATCATGGCAACCGCCGCAAAAATTTTAAACCTAATACGCATAAGCCGTTTCCCCTAAGTATTTTATCTTACATTGATTCTATCATTATATATGGACAAGCTTTGTTAATAAAGTGTAAATTGAAAAACCTGGCAATCTTTTCAGAGCCAGGCTATAATATAACAATTTACAAATCACCCAAAGAGCCTTTGATACAGGTCCGTATACTCCCTGGCAGAGGCCCCCCAGCTAAAGTCCCTGGTCATTGCCCTTGATATCAGCCTTCCCCAGGCTGTTTCATCCGCATGGCATTCACACGCTCTGATAATTGCTCCCAGCATATCGTCGGAAGAATAATGCGAAAATGTAAAGCCCGTTCCCTCGCCTGTAAAAGCGTTATACGGCTCAACGCTGTCCTTTAGTCCGCCCGTCTCCCTAACTATCGGCAGCGTTCCGTATCGCATGGCAATCAGCTGCGATATTCCGCATGGTTCGTACATTGACGGCATAAGGAACATATCCGCCCCGCCGTACACCATGCGCGCCAGGCCTTCATTCTGTTCAGGAAGATAAGCTATCATATTCGGCCTTAAATCCGCCATTCGCCTGAACAGCGCTTCAAACCTCGCTTCACCTTTTCCCAATACGGCCAGCTGAATATTAAGGTCAACAATCCGTTCGGCAGCCTGCGCTATCAGGGAAAAACCCTTTTGCTCGGTAAGCCTCGAAACAATTCCTATCAAAGGTATGTCCGGCCTTTCATACAGTCCAAGCTTTCGTTGCAGGGCCGCCTTATTAAGCTGCTTCCCTCTTTGGTTCTCAGCGCTATATCCAGCGGGCAGTTCCTTATCGGTGGATGGGTTGTATTCATCCATGTCTATCCCGTTCATGATACCGCTTAGCGCGATGCTCCTGCTTCTAAGCAGGCCGTCAAGGCCCTCCCCATATGCGGGGGTTTGTATTTCAACCGCGTATGTGGGACTTACCGTATTTACCGCGTCAGAATATGCGATTCCCGCCTTCATAAAGCTTGCGCCGCCATAATATTCTATTCCATCCGGCACAAAGTGCTCCGGTCCTATATTGAGCAGGTCATGCACATTCGCCCAGTCGAACACTCCCTGATATCTCAGGTTATGTATGGTAAACAGGGTTTTTACGCCCTTATACTTGTAGTGATTCAAATACTGGGTTTTTAACAGCAGGGGTACCATTCCTGTATGCCAGTCATTACAGTGTATCAAATCAGGGCGAATGCGCAGATGCTTAAGCGATTCCAATGCGGCGCGGCAAAAAAACGCGTATCTTTCCGCCTCATCCGTTCCTGAGCCATAGATGTAATCCCTGTTGAAATAATAATCGTTTTCGATAAAGTAGCAGCGGATGTAATTTTTCGTTAATCCCCTCACAACGCATGGCTGCTTGCGCCACCCCAGTTCTACGGTAAACTCAGTCAGGACCTTCATTCGCTTTTTATATTTTTCATCAATTTGCCCATAAAGCGGCATCATCAGCACCGGTTTAACGCCTTCAGCCCTAAGCGCGCGCGGGAGCGTACCCGCTACATCGGCAAGACCGCCTGTCTTAATGAATGGGGTTGCTTCGGCTGATAGAAATAAGGCTTTCATGATTTACCTCCAAGCACATTAATGTATGTACGAAAACGCCGCTTTAAAAGCTATGATCAAGCTAAACCGTCATTCCCTTTCTAAGCACGACAGGGAAGCTGTTATGCCCTGAAAGCCGCCTTCCCCGCTTGATTACAACGCCTTTATCGGTTATTACGTAATCTATGTCGCAGCCCTCTTGAACGTCTGTAGCCTGCATAATAATTGAGTTTCTCACAACAGCTCCCTCGGCGATTCTTACGCCCCTGAACAGGATGCTGTTCTCCACCGTCCCCTCTATGACGCAGCCGTCCGCAATAAACGAGTTCTTCACCTTTGAGTTATGGCCATAACGCGCGGGCACCTCGTCTTTAACCTTTGTATATATCGGATGATCGGGATTGAATATATCGGCCCTGACCTCAGGCTTCACTAGATCCATATTATGCCCGTAATAAACGCTCATGGAGCTTAAACGGGCAACATAGCCTTCATACCTGTATCCGTATATTTTGAGCGTATTGACCTTTTTTATAAGGATATCCCTGATAAAGTCATGGCTGGCATGTGCGGCGGCTTCCTCCACCAGGTACTCAAGCAGCGTCTTTTCAAGTATCATTACATCGCATGACTGGTGGCTGGTTTTGGGCCTGTACGGGTCTATCTCCAGATCGTTTACACGACCGTCCGCGTTTAAGCTTAACCTAAGATCGTCAAACTGGTCGTCAGGATTGAAGCTTTTTTCATCGTTGTACATTATGGTCACATCCGCACCCTTTTGGATGTGATAATCTATCATTTCATTATATGTTGTATTATAGATTGTATGGCTTCCGGTGAGTATACAGTACCTCTGAGAGCTTCGTCTTACGTAACCCATTACGGAGCGAAGAGCGTCGACCGTGCCCCTATAGATGCCTGTATTTTCCTTGGTCACAAACGGTGGGAGGATGAACAGGCCGTCCCGCTTTCGGTTCAGGTCCCACTCCTTGCCCGTGCCTAGGTGATCCATCAGCGAATGGTAGTTTCTCTGAGTTATAAGTCCAACATTCAGCACTCCCGAGTTAACCATGCATGACAGCACAAAATCTATGCAGCGGTATCTCCCGCCAAACGGCACGGCCGCTATTGAACGCGAATATGTCAGCTCCCTTAGCTGCATGTTGGATTCGCCGGTATATATAAGCCCAAACGCATTGCCGGTCATACGATCACACCTCCTTTAGCAAGTCAAGCGTCCGCTGAACAACGATCATTCCCGTAGGCACCCTCTTTTTGGCCGGAATGCTTATCGCGTTTCCGATAAGGGTTATATCCCCTGTCAGCGTATTGTCAAACTGCGGGTCGCCGTCAAGGCAGGCGGCGCCCACAACAGCGTAATCGCCTATGACGGCGCCCTCCCCGAGGATGGTTTTCTTTACGCGCGCTCCCCGCTTTACGACGCTGTTATGCATTATTACAGAATCCTCTACAACAGCGCCCTCCTCAATAACCGCTCCCGCGAACAGGACGCTGTGCTTTACGGCGCCATAAACTACGGCGCCCTCAGGAACTATTGATTTTTGAATCACCGCTTCAGCACCCGCGTAGTGGGGAGGCATTATCGCGCTGCGGCTGTAGATCCTCCAATTATTATCATACAAGTCCAGCTTTGGCGGCTCGTCGAGAAGATCCATGTTCGCGTCCCAAAGGCTTTGAATCGTTCCGACGTCCTTCCAGTAACCCTTGAAGTTATACGCATACATATTACAGCCGCTTTTTAGCATGCTGGGTATTACGTTTTTGCCAAAATCATTCTGTGAATCAGGGTCTTTGGCGTCTTCAGCCAGATAACGCTTGAGTATGTCCCATGAAAATATGTATATCCCCATCGACGCCCTGTCGCTCTTGGGCGCTCTGGGCTTCTCCTCAAATTCAATTATCCGCTCATCCCCGTCTACGTCCATTATGCCAAAACGCCCCGCCTCGTCCATAGGCACCCTAAGCACGGCTATTGTGGCGTCGGCGCCCTTCTTGAGATGCTGTTTAAACATCTCGCTGTAATCCATCTTATAGATATGGTCTCCTGACAGTATAAGGACGTGATCGGGGTCGTACTGATCGATAAACGCCATGTTCTGATATACCGCGTTTGCCGTACCGGAATACCAGCGCCCGCTGTTTCCAGAAACAAACGGCGGAAGGACATATACTCCACCCGATGTACGGTCAAGATCCCAGGCCTGGCCCGTACCTATATACGCATTCAGGGCGAGGGGTTCATACTGGGTTAACACGCCAACCGTATCGATGTCCGAATTCACGCAATTTGATAGAGGAAAGTCTATTATACGGTACTTGCCTCCAAAGGGTACAGCTGGTTTTGCCATATGATTTGTAAGTACCCCCAGGCGGCTGCCCTGCCCTCCGGCAAGAAGCATTGCGATGAGTTTTTTCTTTCTCATAGTTTACACCCCCCAATTATAGCGAACGCGGAATACTTATAGCTCAATTTATTTGCATATCCCCACCCTATTGCCGGTAAAATCTCTCCTGTTTCCGGTGGAGCATACCTCAGCCGGCGCATTCAGCGCTCGCAGTTTCACGCATCAGTAATAATCATCAATATATCGTAACCCGCCCCGCCGGTCGTCAGCGCGATTTAGCGGCATAAGTCCCGCCGTCAATATCCATGCGCCATACAGCTCCCTCATAGCCGCCTATTGAAATATCCACAAAGCACCCAAATTCGTCCATGGAACTTAAAACCGTTCTGTCCTGTTCACGGTCCCAGCCCCCAAAGCGCTCCTCCGAGGTGCTCAGCAGCCTTGTAAAGCCAGCCGGTTTATTCAGGCGCAGCCTATAGCTCTCAGCAGGCAACGCGGTAAAGTTTAAAACGCACATCACCCTTTCCCCATCGTCAAGCCCTGTGCGTATGTATGCTATAATTCCCCTCTCACGGTCGTCAACGCTTACCCACTCAAAGCCATCCCAGCCCGTATCGCATCCATACAGCGCAGGGGTAGAGCTGTAGAGTTCATTGAGCGCCTTTACAAAGGATTGCATTTCCATGTGTCTAGGATAATCAAGCAAAAACCAGTCGAGCGGTTTTCTGAAATCCCATTCAATGAACTGAGCGAACTCTCCGCCCATAAACAGCAGCTTTTTCCCGGGATGGGTATACTGGTAAGCATATAAAAGCCTTAGCTGCGCAAACCTCTCGTCGTATGTCCCATTCATCCGTCCTATCAGCGAACGCTTGCCATGCACCATCTCGTCGTGTGAGAAGGGCAGTATAAAACGCTCGTCAAACGCATAGACCATCGGAAACGTCAGCTTATCGTGGTGCCATTTTCTGTATACGCTGTCCATGGACATATAGGACAGGGTATCGTTCATAAAACCCATATTCCACTTAAAGTCAAAGCCCAGCCCCCCTTCTGGCGGCTTTTCCGTAACTTTCGGAAAAGAGGTGCTCTCCTCCGCAATCAACAGCGCGCCCCTGCACTCCCTGCTAACAGTCTCGGACAGCTCTCCCAAAAAGTGTATGGCGTCCAGGTTCTCGCGCCCGCCATATTGGTTGGGTATCCACTCCCCAGCTTCCCTGCCGTAATCAAGATAGAGCATGCAGCTTACCGCGTCGGCCCTTAGCCCGTCGAAATGATATTCGTTAAGCCAGAATACCGCGTTTGAAATGAGAAAGCTCCTGACTTCGCTTTTAGCATAGTTAAACAGCAGCGTGCCCCATTGCTTCTGCTCGCTTCTCCGCCTGTCAGGATGCTCGAAGATGGGCGTGCCGTCAAATTCGCGCAAACCATGCGCATCCCTTGGGAAATGCCCGCCTACCCAGTCGAGTATTACCCCTATTCCCTCGCGGTGGCAGCTGTCTACCAGATACATCAGGTCATGCGGCGAGCCATACCTTGAGGTGGGGGAGTAAAAACCCGTGACCTGATAGCCCCAGCTGTCATCAAGCGGATGTTCGGCAAGGGGCATGAACTCTATATGGGTGTATCCCATCTCTTTAACATAGGGGATAAGCTCTTCGGCAAGCTTCCTGTAAGACATGCCTTCTCTCCAAGAACCCGCGTGAACCTCGTATATGCTCACCGGCAGCCTGACATGATCCTTTACCGCCCTTTGTTCCATGTAGTCCGAGTCGCCCCAAGCGTACCCGCCTATGTCCGCAACGACCGAAGCGGTCTCCGGCCGCGCCTGACTGTAAAACGCGAACGGGTCGGCTTTGAATATAAGCTCGCCGCTCTGGGTCAGTATAGCGAACTTATAACAATCCCCCAGTTTTACATCATATAATACAGCTTCCCATACGCCTGTCGTGCCGCACCGGCTCATTACGCCCTTTGTGCAGTCCCATCCGTTGAAGTCGCCCACTACGTTTACATACCTGGCGTTGGGAGCCCACACCGCAAACCGAAAACACCTCTGACCACCGTCTAAAAACCCGTGGCATCCGAGGGCGCGGTACGAATACGCATTCGCCCCTGTGTTAAACAGGTAGAGCTCGGTATCATTAAGATGCATTATTCCTCCGCCGCATTGTTAAAATAACATTTTGTTATTATACAACGCTGTCAATAATATATATTGTACCCTAATTTGTTTATAATAGCAATCGTCAAGTTGGATTAAGTTGGACAAAAACGACATTATATAATACATTAATGCATAGAGCTGTGCTCAGTTAACGGATTGCGCCCATAACTCAGTATTGGCCGGATATTTATCAGCTTATAGTACCTTCAAAAACATTTTCCGCAGGCCCCGTCATATATACTCTCCCGCTTGGGGAGTACAGTATCTCCAGCTTTCCCAGTTCCAGGTTTACGCTTACGCGCCTTCGCGTAAGCCCTGCCAGCGCACACGCTACGGCTGAGGCCGAAGCCCCTGTGCCGCACGCCAGAGTTATCCCGCAGCCGCGCTCCCACGGTCTCGCCGCTATTGAACCCGAATCCAGCACCTGAACAAAGTTGACATTCGTACCTTCGGGATACAGGGGATGACGTTCAATCGCCGGACCATACCGGCCTACGTCTATAGAGCTTATATCATCGACAAACACCACTGTATGCGGGATCGTCATAAACATGCTTGAAACCGTAAATTCACGGTTAAGCACCCTGATCTTCTGCATCAAAAACCGCCCCTTGCCCAGCATTGGTATGGAAGCGCGCCCAAACATGGGCGTACCCATATCCACGGTTACGCTTTCAACAGCGCCGCGGTTGAGGTTAAGGCGGGGACGCATCACTCCGCCCCTTGTTTCTACGCTGAATTCCGGCTGTGTTATAATACCCTTTTCGTACACATATTTTGCAAAACACCGTATGCCGTTGCCGCACATCTGGGCTTCGCTCCCGTCGCTGTTGAAGATCCTCATTCTCACATTGCATACGTGGGATTCTAGCAGCACCAAGAGCCCATCCGCGCCTACGCCTGTAAATCTGTCGCATAACCGCCTTGCTAGGGAAGCATAATCGGATATGCCGTCCTTGCGGTCGTCAATTATTATGAAGTCGTTTCCCAACCCGTGGGATTTATTAAAGCTAAGCATAGGCAAATTGGACTCCTTTTGCTTTGAAACATCATTGTATTATACCCTACATCGGTTCAATCCACAACAACCCAACTTATATTATACAAAACCCGCAATAATCATGACGCGCCGCGGCTATTTTCACCCCGTCATATCAAATTAACACATGTGCGCTGTACATTTCGCCCATTTTATACTATCATAAGAGTTGCCATGTATTTCTTCGCTTCCGGAGGGCGTATGGATAACTACCACTTTATCGTCAATCCCATTGCGGGAGCTGGCAATTCCAAGCGGCTCTTCAGCGAAGCGAAGGATATTATGGACAAAGAGGGGATCGCTTATACGTATGTTTTCAGCAAGGGATCGGGCCATGTTTCCGAACTCGTCCGGAGCGCTGTCGAGGATGACCATAAGAAAATCGTAGCCGTAGGAGGCGATGGCACGGTCCGCGAAACAGCTCAGGTGGTTATGGGGCAAAAGGACCTTGTCATGGGAATACTTCCATTTGGTACCGGCAACGATCTCGCCAGAGCCCTGAAGATTCCGTTTGATCCCAGAGGAGCGCTTAACGTTCTGTTCCGGGGATGCGTACGGCCCATGGACATGGGCATAGCCAACGGGTGCGCTTTTGCAAACGTGGCCGGCTTCGGCTTTGATACCGAGGTAATAGTGCGCACCGAAAAGTTCAAGCGCCGCTTTGGCGGTATGCTCCCCTATATATTGGGTGTAATGCAGGCTATATTGTCACTAAAGCCTATTCATATGCACCTAACTGCCGACGGCAGGGAAATCAATGTGGAGGCCTTGCTTGTAGCAGTGGCCAATGGAACCCATTATGGAGGAGGAATGAACGTTTCCCCTTCGTCCGACCCATTCGACGGCAAGCTTGACGTGTGTCTGATAAAAAAGGTGGGCTTGATAAAATTTTTATCGCTGCTCCCCGCTTTTATAAAAGGACGCCATATAAATAAAAAGCCTGTGGATTATTTTACGGCAAGGAAGCTTAGGATTGAGAGTTCCGTAAGCCACAGCATCAACCTCGACGGCGAGCTTGGTTCCAGTACGCCCGTAACTTTCGAAATAATCCCAGGGGCACTGAATATCTTTGTCCCAGATTAAAGGCTATAGGCGGACGCCAGACGTACTGACAGCCGCTTATCCAGCCATTGGAGGACCATATGAACAACCGTGGCCTTAAGGCTTCAAGAAGGATAAAAATCACCCGTAAGGGATGGGCTATACTGGTTGCCATTACATTGATCGTTCTGGCGGCCGCCGGCATAATCGCCATATCCATCTTAAACGCTGATTCTCCTGCAAAGCTTTCTGAACTGCCCTTTAATTCCTCTACAAACTATTGTTACAGTGGAAATGGATTCTATTACTTTGATGGCTCAGAGCTGGTTTTAGCCGAAACCGGCAATGACGAGCCCACAAGGATGCGCGTAAGTTCTACCGAGGTTAAGCTTGCCGCGTCCCCCTCCATAGGAATATTGTATAATACAAATGCGGTACATCTTATAAACGCGGCTTACCCAATAGAGCTTACTGGAACAGTAATAAGCGCAAAATGCGGATCAGGCCATATAGCCGTATTGAAAGAGGAGAATAATCAAAGCGCCCTTATGGTGTTTAACTCAAACTCCGAACAGACGGACAGGATGGATTTCGCGCAGACCAGCGCGCTGGATTTTGGATTTGATACAATAAGCGGGGAAACGCTTTGGACGCTCGAAACCGATGTAAGCGCGTCGATGCCAATGTCCATCCTTACCACCTATGATACGAAAAAGCGCGCCACTACTGGCAAGATAAACATTCAAAACCAGCTTGTGGAGGACGTTGCGTTTACGGAGAACAGCATCTTTGTCATAGGCACCAACCATTTAATCAGGTATGACCGCGTTAAAAATACCGAAAGCTACCGTGAACTGTGCTATGGCCGCAAGCTTGTAGATTATTCGGTAAAGGGCGAATATCCTTTGTTCGTTTTTTCCGACAGAGGCGACTCCTCTATGAGTTCAGTGGTACTCTACCGTGTAAAGGATACCGACGTCGCCGATACCTCAACGCGCCGCATTCAGCTTCCCTCGAATACCCTTACGGTATGCGCAATGGGCGGCAGGCTCGTGGTGGTAACCACCGATGCTGTGCTTACTTATTCCAATACCGGAAAGCCCGGCGCCACTTCCCAATTTGAAACTCCAATTACAGGCGCGCTGAAACTCAGCGACTCTATGCTTATAGTCGAGCGCCAGGGCGTACTATATCAATGCAATTTCAGCTGATAGGAGGATTTTAATTTGAACCTTCTGGATTTCGCGGTAATCGGCATATTTGCCATTATAATTCTTCTTGGATTGTATAAGGGATTTTTGCATTCGGCCTGCTCTACCATAGCCCTGATACTTTCATGCATCCTTGCGTTTGTCTTTATGCCGGTGATGTCCAATTCGATACGGGCCAATGAGAACCTATATAATATGATGCAGTACTATACCGAAGGATCGGAATTTATAAACGACTCTGAACTTTCAAAAAGCGATATCTCCACGCTTTCCTCAGCGGATCTCAATGAGATAATCAATAATTCAAACCTCCCGTACCCAATCGGCAAGGAAATCATGGAGAATATAGCTAAGGAAGCATTTGACGATGAGAACATATCAACCCTGGGCGATTACTTTAATTTAACCATGGTAAACGTTTTCATAAACATAGTTTCATTCCTGGCATTGTATCTGATCATCAGGGTGATCTTGGCATTCGCTATAAACTGGTTCGATTATGCCTATACATTGCCCAAGCTTAAGGTGTATGACCCGCTCTTTGCGGTTGCGGCGTCCTTCATACACGGAATGCTCGTGCTGTTTTTGGTGTTCATGCTTATTCCCGTCGCTCTTACGCTGATGGGATCGCTTGAATTTGTAAACGAACTGGTTGACGGCTCCGTCTTCGCCCCGCTGTTCTATAAATCCAACTTCCTTCTAAGCTGGATGCCTGGCGTCTGATTCCTTCCGGCTATAAGCTGGGAACCATTGCGGTAGTGGAGCGTGAAAATATTACCTTAGCGGAGGATTTAATGTTTCTTTCAGATGGATGGCAGGATTATGAGCTAATCGATTCAGGCAACGGTGAAAAGCTGGAGCGCTGGGGGGATATAACCCTGCTCAGGCCGGAACCTCAGGCAATCTGGCCGATGAATATTACCACCGCATACGCTGACGCCCATTATATCAGGTCAAGTTCCGGAGGAGGGCATTGGGAATACGCGCGTGAGCTTCCCGAGGGCTGGAAGATAAACTACAGCGACCTCACATTTGTGGTACGTCCCACGGGCTTTAAGCATACGGGGATTTTTCCAGAGCAGGCGGTAAACTGGGACTGGATGCGGTCTATAGTGAGCAAGGCCCAAAAGCCCTTCCGTGCGCTCAACCTCTTTGCGTATACGGGCGGCGCTACATGCGCGCTGGCTTCCGCCGGCGCCGAAGTCGTTCATGTCGACGCTGCGAGGGGAATAGTAGCATGGGCAAAGGCCAATGTTTTGGAATCAGGGCTTTCTGACCGGCCCGTACGATTTATAGTGGACGACGTTCTCAAGTTCGTTAAACGTGAACAGAGACGTGGCAATACATATCACGGAATACTCATGGATCCGCCCAGCTACGGGAGAGGCCCTAACGGCGAGATGTGGAAGATAGAGGACTGCCTGTATACGCTCGTAACGGAATGCGTTAAAATTCTTGATGAAGACGCCCATTTCTTTTTGTTGAATTCTTATACGACGGGCCTCTCGTCTTCCGCGATTTCAAACGTGCTGAGATTAGCGCTCGCCAAACGAAATGGCAGATTTGAATCCGGTGAGCTGGGACTTCCGGTAACCCGTGGCCCGCTGGTGCTTCCATGCGGCTCGTGCGGGAGATGGTACGCATAGAATGAAGATAATCTATGAGGATAATCACCTTCTTGTAACAGAGAAACCGCCCAACATGCCCGTTCAAAAGGACAGTTCGCATGATCCCGATCTTTTAAGCGAACTTAAAGCCTATGTAAAGCAAAAATATGAAAAACCAGGCGACGTTTACCTGGGATTGGTGCATCGGCTGGACAGGCCTGTAGGCGGCGTTATGGTATTTGCCAGAACATCGAAGGCGGCGGCCCGCCTGTCATCCCAGTTTTCCGGCAAAGGCGCGAAAAAGTGCTATGCGGCGCTGGTCATGGGTTCGCCCGAACGCGAAGCCGTGCTCCTTGATTATCTGCTAAGGGACGAACGGTCCAATAATACCATGATATCCGCCGAAGGTGTGGAAGGCGCCAAACCGGCTCGGATGAGTTACACAGCCGCGGCGGCGCATAACGGCCTGACCCTTTTGAATATAGCGCTTCAATCGGGCAGGCATCACCAGATACGCGTTCAGCTGGCGTCCCGCGGCATCCCTATCTGGGGAGATCAAAGATATAATCCACACGCCTATGCGGGCCAGCAAATAGCTTTATGGGCTTATTCGCTGGAAATTGAACATCCTACCCAGCGCATACCTATGCGGTTTATTTCGCTCCCAACAGGGCAGGTCTGGGACGGTTTTTCAAACGATTTGGCTGCCCTTCTCGCCGGAGTAAGACTGGTTTATATGGACGATAACATAATCGCGGCGGATAAGCAGGCCGGCCTCAGCGTTGCGATTGACGATGGAGAGGAAGATACGCTTGAGGCGAGGCTTAGGACAGCATTTGGCGAAGTATATGCGGTTCATAGGCTGGACGCCACCACTACAGGGCTTGTGCTGTTCGCCCGCAGCCTGAAAGCCCGCCGCGAGCTTGACGCCTCAATGCGTGAGCGAGGCGTACATAAAGTTTACCACTGCATAGTCAAGGGCCGTCCCAAAGCTTCAAGCGCCGTTATCGAAGCCTACTCGGTAAAGGACCCGACGTCGGGTTATGTGAGCGTTTACGACTCCCCAAGACCGGGAGCTAAAAAAATGATTACGTCATACCGGCTGCTTGAATACTCAGATGGTATGTCAATGCTGGAGGTGGAGCTTCTGACTGGAAGGACGCACCAGATACGGGCGCATCTAGCGCATATCGGGATTCCGGTGCTTGGCGATGATAAATACGGCGACCGCGCGTTTAACCGTGCGCACCGGACCAAGGGAATTTCACTGCGTTCTATGCGGATTGACTTTGATCTGTTTGGTAAACATTATGAGCTTGCGGTTGACCCTGAGTTTAATTTAGCAGCTGATGCTTTGGATGCGCGCTGACAGCGGCGCACATGATAAATATACGCGTGTGGTACTTGCATCCTGCTAATTGCCGTGTTATAATATGTTGCTAATTTGATTAGCCTTCTTGCTCTGCGAAGCAATGCGGGGCCTAATGACCATAAGGAGGTGAAAGTAAGTGAATAAGTATGAAACCCTGTACATCATCACGCCTGAACTTGACGAGGAAACCACCAAAGGGGTAATTGAAAAGTTTTCGGCGCTTACCGCGTCAAACGGCGGAGAAGTCGATAAGATTGACGAATGGGGCAAACGCCGGCTTGCGTATCTGATTGATTATAAGTCTGAAGGTTATTATGTGCTGATGACATTCTCCGGACCGCCCGAGCTTCCACGCGAACTTGAGCGTAACTTTAAAAACGATGAGAATATTCTTCGCTATATTGTAATCCGTAAAGAAGCGTAGATTTGATTTTGCTGAAAGGATGGAATACAAATGAATAAGGTTATCCTTATCGGCAACCTGACAAGGGACCCTGAACTGCGTGTTACTACAAGCGGCAGAAGCGTATGCAGTTTCAGTATCGCCGTTAACAGGAATTATACTACTCAGACGGGAGAACGGCTTACTGACTTTTTTAACATAGTAGTTTGGGGGAAGCAAGCCGAAAATTGCGGTAAATACCTCGCTAAAGGACGTAAGGTCGCCGTTTCCGGCGAACTGCAAAACCGCAGCTTTGAAGGCAAAGACGGTGTTAAGCGCACTGTAACCGAAATAAACGCGATCGATGTTGAATTCCTCACCCCTCGCGAGCAGGGTGCGGGTTATCCCGCCGGAGGTTATCAGCAGGGCGCATCGTATTCTCAATCCGCTCCTCAGCCGGCTCAGATCAGCGAACCGGATGGATTTATGGACGTGGACGACGATGATCTGCCCTTCTAGCGGCTTGAGATCGTGTAGGACCCATTTTTTTCGAAAGGAGTATGATCATATATGGAAGAACGCAAAATGAGGCCCCGCCCCCGTAAGGGCAGGCGTAAGGTTTGCAGTTTTTGTGTGGATAAGGTCGATCAGATCGATTATAAAGACATAGCTAGGCTTCGCAAGCATGTTACCGAGCGCGGCAAGATAATGCCGCGGCGTATGTCCGGCGTATGTGCAAAGCATCAGAGGGATCTTGCCAGGGCAATTAAGTGTGCACGTACCGTGGCTCTGTTACCCTATGTAACCGACTGAAAACCTGTTAAGCCTAAAACCAAATTTGAGAGGGAGCTTCTAGCTCCCCTTTTCTTTTTGTTGCTACCTATAATTGCTCTTATGCTACTAAAAGGGTCTGATGCAAACCCGAATGTGCGGGACAATCTTTTCAACTCCCCTACCCATGCAATCAGAGTAGGCGGACTAAGCGATACTACTGCTTTTAGAACCAGCGTCTGGCGTTTTACTGACAATTATGGCAACCCAATAACAGACTATATGACTTTGAACCCCAATAATGTGTCCCTGGTTACCAATACCTGCTCGCCTGAGTTTACTTTGGGCGATCTAAACTATGACGGGGAAATTACATCAGAAGATGTAACGATATTAAATAGGTATTTAGGCTCGTCTCCCCTGAGATTCGTAGATTTATCCAACCTTCAGCTTGCATTGGCTGATTACAATCAGGATGGAGTAGTGGATTCAACCGACCTGACATTAATTCAAAATCTCGTTATACCGTAAGTCGAAATAATTTAGAGCGCTGTATTGTATGCAAATTATTTCAATGTGCCGCGACAAGCCAATACTAGGCTATGTCGCGGCACATGTGTTCTAATTGATTAGTTCATCAAGATACCGTAGAAGGCTATATTATTCGCCGAATATCGTTATCAGCCGTATATAACCTTACAAGCTGTAATATGCCTCAAACTCCGCAGCATTCGGAATCCCGTTAAGCCTATTAAGCTCAGCGCGCTTTCTCTTCATCCATGCCGCCAACAGCCTTTCGGGGAACACGCCGCCCTTTGTCAGGTAATCGTGATCCTGCTCCAGCCTGTCAAGCGCTTCCTCAAGCGATCTTGGCAATGAATCTATTTTCGACTTCTCCTCGTCGCTCAGGTCGAACAGGTTGAAGTCGTAAGGACCCCAGCCATGCTCTTTCGGGTCTATTTTATTCTCTATTCCGTCAAGCCCAGCCATCAGCATTGCCGCGTACGCATAATATGGGTTACATGTAGCGTCGGGATTTCTGAGCTCAAAGCGCTTTTTGGAAGGGGATTTTGCATACGCCGGAATTCTTACGACAGCGCTGCGGTTCGCCATCGCGTAGCCGATTGTGACAGGCGCCTCAAAGCCTGGTACAAGCCGCTTAAATGAGTTGGTGGATGGGTTTGTGATAGCGCACAGCGACGGAGCATGCTTTAAGAGTCCGCCGATGAAGTATAGCGCCGTTTCGCTCAGGTTGGCATATCCTTTTTCGTCATAGAACAGGGGTTCCCCGTCCTTAAACAGCATCATATGTACATGCATGCCGTTGCCCGCCTCATTGAGCACAGGCTTTGGCATGAAGGTGGCCGTTTTGCCAAACAGCTCTGCTGCATTATGTACAACATACTTGATTATCATGGTCTTATCGGCCATCTCGGTCATTTCGCCCATTTCAACCTCGATCTCCTCCTGAGCTGGGCTTCCAACCTCATGATGGTGATACTTCACGCTTACCCGCCATTCCTCAAGTATCCTGCACATCTCATTTCGCAGTTCAAAGTTTACGTCCTGCGGCAGCCCAATATGATACCCCGCCTTGTGGGGAATCTGATGTCCGGTCAATCCATCCTCTGTGGACCAATACGCTTCGTCACATCCGATCTTTAACGTGGAACGATGCGGCTCCGTCTTAAAGGATACGCTGTCAAAGACATGGAACTCGAATTCCGGCCCGATTATCATCTTATCCGCTATGCCCAGGTTGCGCATGTGTTCAACGGCACTTTTCGCTACGTTGCGCGGATACTGATCAAAAGGACGGTTGTTTGGAGCGTCGATTATCATAACATCGCCCGTCATGGATAGTATCCCCTCGCTAAATGGATCCATTGCGGCGGTTGAGAGATCGGGAATAAATACCATATCGCTGTTTTCAACCGGCGCATAACCATAGTTCGACCCGTCAAAGCCAACGCCATAAGTCATCAGTTCCTCATCCAGCCTCTCAGCTGGCAGTGTAATGTGTCTCCAGCGGCCGTCAATGTCTGTCATTTTGAAGTCCAGCATGTCAATATTGTTTTCCTGACAGAACTTCTTTGCTTCAGCAAGTGTTTTGAACATAACTACGTCCTCCGTTTTTGTGATGCGTCCTTTGTGCGGCGCGTTATCTTGATTGTACCGTTTTATACCAGCATGTCAACCCGAAAGCGGCATAATGTTGATAAAAGTCTTAATAATAGCCTAAATTGGCTTGAAATTCCGGCTGCTTTGCCTACACTTCATTGTTATATATCCGCTTTACATGCCTGCCGTTTGCAACCATTATTCCAAATACGGCAACAAGGTTTATAGCCAGCGAAATTACTATTATAAGCCTTGGTGAAGTTATTTCCCCAAATGCGCCCGCCATAAGCTGCCCTATAATTGTCCCTGCGGTCATTATCATCTGAGATATTCCGTTAAAACGGCCCCTCTTTTCATTTGGCACATAGTTCTGCGTGGACGATATTCTTATATTAAAGGAATTTACCGCCAGGAAGCCTGTAATGAATTTCATCAGCATCATCAGCTCTACAGGGAGGAATAGGTAACTTCCGTCAAGGAAGCATATTGAGGTATATACGGTAACGGCAATAGCAAATTTCCACTCTGGTTTTAGCCTTATTTTATAGTGTAAAGCCCCTCCTACGAGACGGCCAAAGGTCGATATGCTCATGATCACCGTATATACTGCAACACCGCGTCCCACCGCAGTGTTCAATCCCAGCATATCAAACAGGCCTGGAAAAATAGAGGTTACGGCATCCCCCGCTTCACTTTTGAAAAACGGCAGCACCAGCGCGCCCTCAGCCCCGCCCGCCATCATTGTGACAAAGAAATAAGCGCATATAGCCATTAGTCCAGGCTCCGCGCGCAAGTAATTAAGACCATCCTTTAAGTCGTTCTTAAAGCGGGCTGCGCTGAACTTTTCCGCTTTTTGATTTATAATATGTGTCTCGTCGGCATTAATGCGCGTTTCCACTATTGCCGCTATAAGAAATGAAATCGAGTTAAATATAAACAGCGGAATCAGTCCCACCGTGTTGTAGCAAATGCCGGCAATCGGAACCATTATTGTATTGGCTATCGGATATATAAGGCTTGAAATAGCATAGGCTTTTCCAAAGTTGCCCTTTGAAATCAATGTAGGATACAGGCTTTCATACGCCACCGAGTATACGCTGTCAACCGATCCTACGATCATACTCAAGGCCAGAAAAAATATATAGTTGAACAAGTCAAAAAACAGCATCATTGCTATAACTGCATATAATGCCGCTGAAAAGAAGTCCAACAGATATATCGTCTTCTTACGGGAAAACCTGTCCAGGTAAGGACCTGCCAATAAAGGCAATATGACCCTGGGTAGTGAATAGCATATCATGAATATGGCGTATAGCAGCGTCGACTCGGTATAGTCCAGCACCATGAGGCCTATCGCAAAGCCGGCGACTGCGTTCCCAAGCATTGAGACGACTGTACCCATGGTTATTATTGTGAAGTTCTTAGTCCAGAGCTTTGTCATTTCTAATCCTCCTGATTAAAAGGATTATCAGCCGCTTTTCATACACGGCTGCGTATATTTTCTTAGTTATTACAGACTGATGCGCCGCAGGGACGCTATGCTCTGCGGCGCACATTAGTTAGTAAGTTTAGTCGGTGTAAGTTGGTCTTAAAACGTTCCTCTAAGGAAGAACCAATACGTAAAGCCACATATCAGCAGCAATACTCCAATAGCTACAGGCATCAGCACTAGATACGCTGAAATCATCATAGCCTTCAGGTCGCCCTTTTCCATTATGGAGCTAAGATCGCCATCCTTCTTGACCTTCTTAAGCTTACGCTTGCTTTTATTATCGAACGCCTCTATATGTTCTTCCTTTTGCCTGTTCTCTTCGGGGCTGTCCTGCTGAACCATTTCGTTCTTTCGATACTCCATGGCGCGTTCAATCTTGTCTTCAAAGAGCATGTTCTCATCTCCTTTCACTGGAACTTGGCATTAGGTATTAAAGCCATATTCGCCGTTGACCGAATCAGGACTCTTCCTTATCCTTTTTGCTGTCAATCATATGGTGGCAGGCAACAAAGTGGTTCGGCCTTACCTCAATCATCTCCGGCGTAACATGTTCACATATCTCGGTGCAGTATCTGCAGCGCGTATGGAACTTGCATCCCTTGGGTGGGTTTACAGGGCTGGGTATATCGCCCTCTAGGATAACCAGTTCGCGCCTTGCATCGGTCGTCGGGATCGCGTTCAGCAACGCTTCCGTATATGGATGTCTGGGGTTAGCGAACATCTCCTCAGAATCCGCAAGCTCAACCATATTTCCAAGATACATTACTCCAATACGGTCGCTTATATACTTAACAACCGAAAGGTCATGCGTAATGAACATATAGGTGAGGTTCTGCTGGCCCTTAAGATCCTGCAAAAGGTTAATTATCTGGGACTGAATCGACACGTCAAGCGCTGAAACAGCCTCGTCACATACCACAAACTTGGGTTGCACTCCCAAAGCTCTGGCTATACCTATACGCTGGCGTTGGCCGCCTGAGAACTGGTGAGGATAGCGATGCACAAAGTACGGCGCCAGTCCGCAGTCTTCCATCGTTTTAAGCACGGCTTCCTGCATACGGCCGTCGTTGCGCCTGAAATATCCGTGTGCCAGCATTCCTTCGCCGACAATCTGACCTACCGTCATACGCGGATTGAGCGAAGAATAGGGATCCTGGAATATGAGCTGCATGTCGCTCCTAAGGTGCCGCATCTCGTTGTATGTAAGGCGCGCAAGGTCAATTCCCTCATCGCGGAACTGCTCCAAACGTTCGAATTCTTCATTGCCGGCATACGGCTTGCGCATGGCTTCGATTTCGCCACGTATTGCCTCAACAGCGTTGTGCGCCTCCTTAAGCCTGTCTTCTTCTATCTTAAGCTTTGCATTCATTTTATCCAGCTTTGCTTTCAGTCCCTTTGTATTTCCGCCATTATTCTGGGCTTCCTTCAGACTGAATTCCAGCTCGTTCTTCAGTGTTTCCACAGCATAGTGATCGGCCTTGATATCATGCACCTTCGTAAACTGCCTGAACAGCTTTGAGTATACCTGAATTACCGGCGTAAGATCATCTACGATCATGAGGCCTCCGATTATGTTGGCTACATCAAGGAACGCGTCATTGGCGGATTTTTTAGCCGCAGCAAGCTCATCCGCTTTGCGGAACTGTTCCGTCTCGCTCAGTCCGTCGAATTCGGCCTTCATCGATTCATACTTGGCCTGCAGGTCATGATATTGACGGCGCCTCTTGTGCAGCGTTCTGATCGTCTCATGCACATATTTCGGAGCCATTTCTTCAAGCGTACGTCCATAGTACATCGTGCGCCCGTCCGTCTGTTTGTACAGCTGGAGCAGGGTACGGCCAAGCGTCGATTTTCCGCAGCCGGACTCGCCAACCAATCCAAACGTTTCACCCTCGTAGATATTGATGCTTATTCCATCATTAGCCTTAACAAATCTGCCGCCCTTGATCGGGAAGTACTGTTTAAGGTTGCTGATGCGGAGCAGAACTTTTTTATTTTCTTCCACGGCTCATTCTCTCCTTCTTTTCAGGATAGAAGCACCTGATCTGCTGCCTTTCGGTTACCTGTAGCATTTCAGGTTCTTCCGCTTCACAACGCTTCGTAGCATATTTGCAACGCGGCGCAAATTTGCAGCCCTTTGGCAAATCCAACGGATGAGGCACCGATCCCGGAATGGCGTCCAGCCGCTCATTTACCGGCGTGTCAAGTCTCGGGATTGAGAACATCAGGCCCTCTGTGTATGGATGCGAGTAAATATTACTGCGGTCGAAAATGTCCTCTACAGGAGCCATTTCCACTACCTGGCCGCAATACATAACCGCTACATCGTCAGCCATCTGGTTTATAACGCCAAGATCATGGGTTATAAACAGTATTGAAGTGCCCTTTTCCCTCTTAAGGTCATTCATAAGTCTCAGAATCTGAGCCTGAATCGTAACGTCAAGCGCTGTTGTCGGCTCATCAGCGATCAGAAGCTTGGGCCTGCACGCGAGCGCCATTGCAATCATAACGCGCTGCCGCATTCCTCCTGAAAGCTGATGCGGATATTGTTTGGCAACGACATCCGGATTGGGTATTTTAACGTCGGCAAGCATCTCAACGACATGTGCCGCAGCTTCTTTTTTGTTCATGCCCTGGTGGATCATAAACGGCTCTGAAAGCTGCCTTTCTACCGTAAATACAGGGTTAAGGCTTGTCATAGGCTCCTGGAATATGACTGATATGTCATTTCCTCTTACATGGTACATATCCTCAATGGACAGCTTTGTAAGATCAACCCCTTCAAACAGTATTTCACCGCTTTCAATATATCCGTTGCCGTCTAGCAGCTGCAGCATACTCATAGCCGCAACGCTTTTTCCAGACCCCGATTCACCAACTACACCAAGCGTTTTTCCTGATTCAACGTTGTAGGAAACCCCGTTGACAGCCTTGACCGTGCCTCTTTTTGTGGTGAAGAAGGTCTTTAGATTTTTCATTTCAAGCAATGCCATTTATCTCTACCCCCTTACCTTTCAGCGGATCTGGGATCCATTGCGTCGCGCAGGCCGTCGCCCATCAGGTTTATGCTGACAGTACATAGACCGAATACGATTGAGGTGAATACCCATCTCCACCAGTAATTCTGAATAACAACGCTGTCATTGGCGCCCGTAAGCATATTTCCCCATGTCGGCTGCGGAGGAGCAATGCCGAATCCAAGGAACGCGAGTCCGGATTCCGTAAGCATCATGCCAGCAAAGCTGAGCGTAGCGTTGACTATGATAGTAGAAATTACGTTCGGTACTATATGTTTGAAAACTATCTTGCTCTCTTTTACGCCCATGGCCTTGGCCGCGGTTACATACTCCTGCTCACGGCCGCGGAGTACCTCGGCGCGAACCAGGACGCACAAGCCGGTCCAGCCGACCACGCCTAGCACAATCATGACTAGATACATCTTTTGAGATGGTGGCAGCAACTGGCCTATTATGGACGATAGAATTAAGAGCAGCGGCAGCGACGGAATACTTCCTACAACCTCCGAGACACGCATGATGAACATATCCACCATGCCGCCGAAGTATCCGGCAAGTCCGCCCAGTATAACGCCCAGCACAGTACTGATGATAACCGCTACAGCGCCTACCGTCATCGTCGTAAAACCGCCGTTGAGCAGCCTGTTGAGTATGTCTCTGCCAAATTCATCCGTTCCCAGCAGATAACCCTTGAGGCCCCATGTTACTATTTCGCCTTCCGATGTAACGGCATAGTTATAAAAACCGCCTACATATATGTTTTCAATATCCGAATTATTTACTTTATCAGGAACTGACGACTGTTTGAAGTTATCCTTGCCCCAGCCGATATAATCGCCATTTTCCATCTTGGCAATCAAATGATGCCGGCCGCCATAGATCTCGACAAACTTGCTCTCATGCTCCGGAGGAATAAGTATGTTTGTATCAGTACCCCATACGTAAACCTCTCCGGCTGATGTAAGCGCCGCCACAGCGTTGTTCGTCGTTGCTATGTCGACTACCGTTTTGCCTTCCAGCTCCTTAGGATACGATGATATAAACGCAGTATCATTTTTAAACCCCGTATAGGCTACGGTGTCGTCGTCAAGAATGACCATGTATTCGAATCCGGTGAATTCAAAGTCCTTGATCCGTCCCTGATACTCTTCCTTAAGCTTGACATCCTGTGTCCTAGTGTTACCCCAGAGATAGAGGTAGCCGTCAACCGTAAGAACGCCTGAACACTGATTGCCTGCGATGACCTTTTTGATCTGGTCATATGGAAGGTTCTGAACCTCTTCTGGAATTTTATCCTGCCCCTGGCGCGTGTTGCCCCAGACATATATACGCCCTGCGTCGTCTATGGCAAGCGCGTGGTCGTTGCCAACGGCAAGATCCACTATATTTGCATTTCTGATCTCATCCGGTATATCGGCAATATCAATCGAGTTTGTGATCGCGGTATTGCCCCATACATACAGGTCCCCGTCATTTGACAGGCCTACGGAGAAGCTGTTGCCAATGCCGATGTCCTTAACATTGCCTTTGAGTTCACCGGGCACTGAAAGCATACTGAACCCTGGAGGCATGTTGGTATGCGCATTCTCCACGTATGACAGGTCCAATGGTGAGAATATAGGTCCAATTACTACTGTCAAAAAGATTATCGCGAACATTATAAGTCCGAACATAGCCGGCTTTTTCCGCCTGAAATTGGAAATAATCGTGCGGATCGGCCCCTGTATCTGCTCTTCCTCGAATATGCTCATTTCCTTTTTTGTTCCAAAGAATCCTCTTCTGAACCAGGTGAGGAGTCTAGAACGCTTTTTCTTTTCTGTTTTTATTTCGCTCATTTTTATGTCCTCCCCTGTTATTTGTCAACCCTGACGCGCGGATCTACAAGGCCGTAGCTCAAGTCGGTTATCAAACGGCTTACAAGCGATATAACCACGAATACCATCTGCATGGCAAGAACCAACTGGTAGTCCTTGTTGTTAAGGCCAAGAATCATTATCTGGCCCACGCCCTGCAGCAGGAACATCTGTTCAAGTATCGCCCAGCCGCTGAGCAGGGTTGTAAACCAGCTGATAAGAATTGTAATTATTGGCAATAAAGCGTTTCTCCATGCGTAGCTGTATATGACAACCTTCTCACGTACGCCCTTTGCCCTAGCTGTCCTAATATAGTCCTGGCTCAACTCCGTTATCATCGCGGCACGTACATATCTGAATGTACTGCCCAGTGAGTTAAACGTAGCTACTATGATAGGCAGCGACATATAGTAAAGCTTATCGGTAAACGCCCTCATGCCTACATACTGGCTTCCTGGAGTCTTTATTCCGCCTGGAGGGAATATCCCGAGCAATATAGCGAAGAAATAGATGAAAACCAACGCTGTAATGTAAATCGGAATACTTATTCCAACTATCGTAACAACCTGTGTAGATTTGTCAAGCAGCGAGTTTTTCTTTATAGCGCACTTAATACCCAATGGAATCGTTATTCCCAGCGCCAATATCGTAGTAACGATGTTCAAAAACAACGTGTTCTGAACCGGCCCTGCTAGATGATTCACTACAGCGTCCCTGTAATATGACGAGTAACCAAAGTCTCCCTGAAGCAGATTTGTAAACCACTTCCAATACTGAACAACCATTGGCTTATCAAGACCTAGCTGAGCGGTTAACCGTTCATACTCTATCCTATACTCCTCTGGAGTCATCTTGTCCTTTTGTGGTTCGAGCATGTCGCGGACTGGGTCACCTGGGGTCAAATTGTACAAGAAAAACATCAGAAATGATAGTATTACAAATACTACCACAACGTATACAAGACGTTTTAAAATATACTTGACCATCTTTTCACCAACCTTCCTTACTTACTTACTTTTTGTTTGACGGAAATACACGGTAGAATGTATTTCGTCATTTTATATATGAACTCCATATATAAATGACCTGTGTTGAAGTAAAATCCTGAGAATTTTCATTGATGTCTCAACTATGTCAATTCGTCAGGATTCGTCTTCGATTGCCACATATTATATCATTAAATATGTAGCTTTAGCAAACATAAAGTTCAAATATATTATACCTTTCTCACTACATGTCGTCAAGTGCTTTTTTAGCATTTTACGAGTCTCTTTTTTGCTTATCGATTTTTTTCGCCTCCCGTATCTTAAATCAAATAATAGTCTTTTATCCCGTATTTAACTGGTTTTCAGGCTGTTATTCCTAAGCTTATATGAGCACGCTTTAAACCAGTTTAATCTATGTATAATTATTTACCTATGTAGATATTTGTCATATTGCTATTTATTGCATTAATTTCATTTAATCTACTAAAAGTTTCATATAATTTGCAACAACTTATTACCAAAAAAATTGGCGAAAGTATGTCATAAAATGTTCTTCCCAATCATATATTGCTCGTCAACTGTACAGTATAACAGTTGATCAGACCAATCCCAGAAGGTATTTACATCATAATCCTTCAATCTTGAGCTATGTATGTCATAGTATGTATTTGAATACATCGGTATATCGGGCAGCAATTCATTCCATCTGACTATGAACTCAACCCATATATCACTGAACCGTTCCCTGTCCCCCGGTTCAACGCTGTAAACCATATCATATGCAAGCTTGCTCAACTGCTCGTCGAAGATATAATTGTCATTGCCTTTACGATCCTCAGTCGCGTACTCATACGAGAAATCATAGAGCATACTGTAGTTCATAGCAAGGTTGTAAAGCCCAAATTTTGGTATGCCATATTTCTTGCCCGCGCTTTCATCCCTGTACATATAGTTAAGTGTCTCGCTGAAGTCCATGTGAACAGCGTTGATCTTCATACCCGCTGATTCAATCCATTCATTAGTATGAATATATTCATATAGATAGTCGCGAACCATACAAGAGGAGGTATCAGCTCTTTCTATAATCAACGGCATGAGTATCCGTCCATCCTTCAGCTTGATATTATGTTCGTAATTGCCGGCTTCCTGCTTCGTGACCTCCTTGTATCTTATTCCCTCTCCAGGGTACTCCTTTCCCTTCTCGTCGAGCACCCAGCCGTCACTTTCCAGCAATCCGACAGCCCGGTCATAGTCAAAGGCGTAATCGTCAAGCCTTGTCTCCAGTTCCTCACGGTTTTGAGCATACATCCACATATCGTCACAGTACGGCGCATTAAAGATTACGCCATGGCCGCAGAACTCGTTTTTATAGGCGTTTCTGTCTATAAGGCATGCCAGTGCCTGACGTACCTTTACAAACTGCGTAGGTCCGAAATCGCACTGAAGCTGTAATTTGCCCATGCCCGACCTGTTATAGGATTTGTAGTTTAATTCGCCTGATATTGCCGAATTTATCAGGTTTGTCTCTATTTCCATATCAGAAAAAACCTTGATTAATAAATCTATCTTACCAGCATTGATTGAGTTTTTAATATTTATATAGCCGTCATCGCCTATATTTTTAAAAACAATGTTTTTAATATTTGGTTTTTGGCCTTCAAAGTTCCCCTTATAATATGGATTTACGGTTAGTACACAATAATTGGGATCAAACTCCTCTATCATATAGGGCCCTGCCGTTATTCGTCCCGCTCCTATATGTCTCGCTTCTTCTACCCTTGCCAGAAGCGCCCTGATTTTTGGGCTTAATCCATCGTCCGTGGGTTCTGCCGTCAACTCCGGCTGTTCAGTAGACTCTGCTTCCATATCGTCTTCATACGTATCAACTATCGGTGTTGGGGATGGCAGCACGACGCCGCTAAAGGCCGGTTCCCCGTTTAAAGCGATATATGCGCCCTCTCCGTCGTCTTTTATTTCATAATCATCGCCCAACCACATATCTATTGAAAGTGGGGCAGCTCCAACATACTTTAGTTCATGATAATAAGGCAAATATTTAGCTGGAACGGTAAGGGAAAATACATGTTCGTCCAATAGCCTGACGCCTTCAAATACATCGCTTTCCCCGTCCTTATATTGACTGTAGCCTGCCAGATAAGAGTCTATTCCGCTAATACCCGTCCTTATAACATGCGAATTGAAAAAGAGAAAGCTGGCAACAAAGTGTTCCGCTCGTATGGGATCGCCGTTAGACCACTTAAGGTCGTCCCATATCTCAAAGGTAAAGGTTTTATTTCCTTCGGCGTCCAGCGACGTATCCACGGATTTTACCACGTAGGGGTCAATTATGTATTCGCCGTTCCTGTTATGCGTGACCGTATTTAAAGCGTTAACCAACGCGTTTGGATGGATCATCTGATGATAATTCCAGTAGTACTCCCAATCATCAAAAATTTCATAGAACAAACCTATGGTCAATTCACCGGAAGGCGAAGCCTGAGTAGCTTCAGGGGTTTCCATTGCCTGAGTTGGAGACGGCGGCTGTGCGAGACTGCATTTAGGTTCGTCTGCAACAGGCTTGCATGCGGTTAAGAATACTAATATGAGTATTGTCAATATCAAATCTGTTATGCGTTTCATTTTTTACCTCTTAATAACGTTACTTTAATTCTAACAATTTATTCAAGACGCTGGCAATATTACAATGAAAAAGGAGGGACATGTTTCTACTATCAAATTACTTAAAAATATCATCTAGTACATATGAATAAACGTACGGCGGGATTAACCGCCGTACGTTTCATTAGTTTAATCAGCCGCTACGGTTTAAGCAATTACTCGCTTACCGTGCAGTAAGGGATCTGGGCAACAGCGTTCCAGAAAGCAGAGATGTTCTCATAGCCCTGGAGCTTCTCATTAAAGACATCATAGTAGATGTTTGAGTACAGCGGAATCTCCGGAAGGAGCTCGTTCCAGCGTACTACGAAGTCAACAAACTTCTGACGGAAGGTTTCGTCATCGCCATATTCAACACCATAAACCATTTCCATAGAAAGCTTATCAAGCTGTTCATCAAAGATGAAGTTCGTGTTGAGGCCGGCTTTTATCATTGCTTCATCCAGTGAGAAGTTGTAGCTGAAGTCATACTGCGGATAGAAGCTGGTTGCGAGGTTGTACATACCATATGTAGGTACGCCGTATTTCTCGCCCTGGCTGTCGTCGCGGTACATGTAGTTGAGCAGCTCTGAGAAGTCCATGATGGCACGGTTGATAACCACGCCGGCCTGGGCTGTCTGATCACCGCTGCGGAGCATCGTATCGATAAGCTCTGAAACGGGGTTACCGGAAGAAGAACACCATTCGATGATAAGAGGCATCAGCGTCTTGCCGCCGGCTTTGACGTTGTGCTGGTAATCGCCGGCTTCTTCAGCCGTTACTTCCTTATAACGTGTTCCGGTGCCGGAATACGGATTTCCCTTCTCATCAAGTACCCATCCGTCCTCTTCGAGGAGCTGGATAGCTTTATTTACATCATAGCTGTAGGAATTGAGCTTCGAATTGAGCTCTTCTTCGGATTCCTTATACATCCACTGTGCAATGCCGTAAGGTCCGTTTACAACAGAGCCGTAGCCCTGGCAGAAAGTATCGCAGAACGCATTCCTGTCAAGAAGGTGCGCGAGCGCCTGACGAACTTTTACGAACTGCGTGGGGCCAAAGTCGCACTGGAACATGATCTTGCCGTAACCCGCGCGCTCGTAATTAACGGTGCTGTAGCCGCCATCGGATTCGAGGTCAAGAGCGTTGTTGATTTCATCGCCGTCGGTGAGACCAATGATAAGGTCGATCTGGCCAGTCTTGAGCAGGTCGAACTGGGTTGCGGTATCGGTCTTAACCATGACCAATCTTTCAATCTGAGGCTTCTGTCCTTCGAAGTTTCCATGATAGTTCTCGTTGATCTCAAGAACACACTGTTTTGCGGCGTTATCATAGTATACGATCTTGTACGGACCATAGGTCTGACGGTTTGATGTGGCAAACCTGGCGGCGTTGATCGTATCCTGGAGATCCGAGTTTCTGGCATCAAACTCAGGGATCTTAAGGTTTTCCGTTACGGGGTTGCCCTCGGCGTCAACGACCGGCTTGCCCGCGTCGTCAACCTTTTCCACCACGGCTTCAATCTCTTCGCACTTGAAGTATGCGCCTTCTCCATCGTCGGCTACTTCAATGTCTTCGCCCAGCCACATGGTGGTCGGAAGAGCGGCTATGCTAGCGTAGTTGATGTCATAGTAGAATGGGAGATAGCCCTTTTCTTCTGAACCGTCAACGGTTACGGAGAAGGTCTTGCTATCGATCAGGCGAACGCCGGAAAATACATTGGTCTTGCCGGCCTTGAAATCATCATAGCCAACATAGTACATGCCGTACGTTGCGGACGCGCCCGCCTTAAGGATAACGGGGGAGCTGAACAGAAGAACACGGGCTACATAGTCAGCAGCGGTGATCGGCTCGCCGTTGGTCCATTTCATATCATCGCGGATCGTGAGCGTATATGTCTTGTTTCCGTCTGCGTCAGTCTCTTCCTTGTGGTCGGTTAAAACTGACTCGTTCCAAATGTACTCGGCATCCCTGTTCGTGACTACCGTGCCTGTCGCATCGATAAGGTCGAGAACGTCCTTATCGGCGGCATTGTTCGTCCATGTGGTCTCCCAGTCGCCCGACAGCTCGGTCGTCTGACCAATGATAAGCTGGCCTCCGCTTGTCGGTTCCAGTGACGACGGCGGCGGTGCCGGCGTAGCGCTGGAGTTAGGGTCTTTAGTATGATTCGGATCCGGGCTGCCACCGGTTTCGCCTCCACAGGCAACCATGAAGACCAGTGTGAAGACCATCATCAATGCAAGAAGTGTTGCAAAAAACCTCTTCATTTTTCTGTTTTTCCTCCTTAAAATTCTATATATATGAACGGATATTGGCCGTTCATTTGAACACATTATAGCAGATGTATATAGTCTCCGCAAGTGTTTAGTATTCACATTTTTTAAAAAAATATAGTTTCCATGCCAAATCACGCCTGTAAAAGGATGATTCGGTTATTTATACTTATGTCATTCTTATGCAAAAATTCATTTTAAAACGATTTTCGTCAATCTTTTTATTCTCGAAATATTGCTGGCGCTTTTAATCGCTATTGGTCGTAAAACCGCTAAAAACTAATATTTTATATGAAATTCCCATGAGTATAAACATTATACACTTATGCTTTTCCCGTGATATTTTGAATATTTATTCATCACCGTGCCATTGGGAAGCTGCGGATAATTTTCCATTAGAAACCTCGGCGGTGTAATAAAAAACTGTAATTATGTTAAATCTTGGCCATCAGCGCCCTTTGCCGCCAGCATATCCTTCGTTTTCATGATCCTTGTAAGGTTTCCCCTCTCATTTTCATCCAATTTCATAGTTATGCGGCGGATTGACTCCTCAAATTGAGGTATCATTACATATTCAAGGGCGTTAACCCTGCGCCTCGTCTTTTCAATTTCGTCTGCCAGGCGGTTGCATATCTTTTCAATTTCCGCAAGCTCAATAAGTAAAGGAAGCAATTCAGAAAGAGTCCTTACCGCATCGTCAAGCTCCGCTCCCGTCGTCGCAAAGCCGTATGGGTACTCGAAGCCTTCAGTGGTATTTAAACGCAGTTTTGGCACGTCTATCGACAGCACATGGCCAATATCAGCCTCGACATTTGCCGGACGCGCCGGATAGCAAAGCGCCTCCTCAACGCCTGCCCAACCCATTGCCGCCCTGGCGGCGACAAACGAACGCATAGCCGACGCAAGCTGTTTCTCCGCCCTCTCGCGAAGCTCACGGTTTTTCCGGACAAAGCCGATGAATCGGCGCACCATTTCATCGCGTTTATCCTTCATGAGTTTATGGCCCCTGATAGCGACGTTCCTTCGCTTCTTTAGGTTTGAAAGCTCCATCCTGGTAGGCTTTATTTGTACTGCCGCCATACTTACCTCCGCTGCGCAAGGCCAACGCCTGACGCTGTCAAGTCAAAGGGATTTACTCGCCCGTAAAATACCTGTCTATATATTCATCCTTGATCCTCTTGAGCTCTCCCCTGGGCAGTATTGACAGGAGCCGCCAGCCTATATCAAGGGTTTCCTCAATCGTCCTGTTTGTATAATAGCCCTGGGATACGTATTCCTTCTCAAACTCGTCGGCGAACTTCGCATACAGTTTGTCAACGTCGCTTAGCGCGGCGTCGCCAAGTATGACCGCAAGCTCCTTTGCGTCCTTGCCCCTGGAGTACGCGGCAAACAGCTGGTTCATGGTATCGGCGTGATCCTCTCTGGTTTTGCCCTTGCCTATACCCTTATCCTTGAGCCTCGAAAGCGATGGAAGCACGTTTATCGGAGGCGTAACGCCCTTCCTGTACAGGTCTCTGGACAGGATTATCTGTCCCTCGGTTATATAGCCCGTAAGGTCCGGGATTGGGTGCGTTACGTCGTCCTCAGGCATGGAGAGTATTGGTATCATGGTTATCGACCCTTTGTTCCCGCGTATCCTTCCCGCGCGCTCATACATAGTGGCTAAGTCCGTGTACAGGTAGCCGGGGTATCCCCTGCGGCCTGGGACCTCCTTACGCGCGGCGCTTACCTCCCGCAAAGCCTCGGCATAGTTTGTTATATCCGTTATTATAACGAGTACGTGCATACCAAGCTCATACGCAAGGTATTCCGCGGCGGTTATCGCCATGCGCGGGGTGGCTATGCGCTCTATGGCGGGATCGTTCGCCAGGTTTACAAAGGTTACGGTCCTGTCTATCGCTCCGGTGGACCTGAAATCGCTTATGAAAAAGTCCGCTTCCTCAAATGTGATCCCAACAGCCGCGAAGACAACCGCAAAACCTTCGTCCGTGCCGCGTACCCGCGCTTGGCGGGCGATCTGGGCGGCAAGGTCCGCGTGCGGCAGCCCTGAGCCGGAGAACACCGGCAGCTTCTGGCCTCTGACCAGCGTATTAAGCCCGTCAATGGCTGAAACCCCCGTCTGTATGAATTCGCTGGGATAATCCCTGGCGGCTGGATTAATCGGAGCTCCGTTTATATCAAGCCGCTTATGGGCGATAAGTTCCGGCCCCCCGTCCTTTGGCCTGCCCATTCCGTCAAAAACCCTGCCCAGCATATCCGGAGAGACGGCAAGCTCAATGCTTCTGCCCAAAAACCTTGCCTTTGCGTCTGATATCCGCAGCCCTTGCGAACCCTCGAACAACTGCAGCAGCGCCTTGTCGTTATAGACCTCCAGCACCCTTCCGTGGCGGATTTCACCATTGCTCTGCTCTATCTCGGCAAGCTCGTCGTATTTTATCCCCTGTACGTTTTCAACCATCATCAGCGGGCCTACGACCTCATTGATGGTGCGGTATTCCTTACGCATATTCCTGCTCCCCTCCGTTAAGGCTTCTTATCTGGGCGTCCATCTCCTTGACGATAGCGTCGTACCTGGAATCCGCCTCGCTTTCCTGTACATATTTGAATCGGCCGATCTGCTCGCGCACCGGCAATGACACAAGCTTTGAAAACGGGATCTCCGCGTCCAGAGCCTCGTTGCCCTTATCGTAATAGCTGAGTATGAGATTAAGGAGCATGTATTGCTTTTTGAGCGAGGTATATGTGTCTACCTCGTGAAACGCGTTTTGATGCAGGTAATCCTCGCGTATGGAACGCGCGGCCTCAAGCGTAAGCCTGTCTCTGAAGCTTAGGGCGTCGATGCCCACAAGCCTTACTATCTCATCCAGCTCGCTCTCCTGCTGCAATATGCTCATCGTCCTGTCAACCATGCCGTTCCAGCCCTCTGAGACGTGCTCGTCAAACCATGTTTCAAGCCTGTTGCGGTATAGCGAATAGCTCTGGAGCCAGTCGATAGCCGGAAAGTGCCTGGAATAGGCAAGCTTTGAGGAAAGTCCCCAATATACCTTTACTATTCTTAGCGTCGCCTGGGATACGGGTTCTGAAATATCGCCGCCTGGAGGTGAAACCGCGCCTATCGCCGTGACAGCGCCCGTTCTCCGGCCTATCTGCGTTGATGTTTTCGCGTCTGCATCGGAACCAAGGGTTTCCACTATACCAGCCCTTTCGTAAAACTCGGCAAGCCGGCTGGACAGGTACGCCGGATAGCCCTCCTCGCCAGGCATCTCCTCAAGGCGTCCGCTCATCTCGCGGAGCGCCTCAGCCCACCGCGATGTGGAATCCGCCATTATAGCCACCTTATATCCCATGTCCCTGAAATATTCCGCTATGGTAATTCCTGTATAGATGCTGGCCTCGCGCGCCGCCACCGGCATATCCGAGGTGTTTGCTATGAGCACCGTGCGCTTCATCAGGCTAAGACCTGTCCTTGGATCCTTAAGCTCTGGAAACTCCATAAGTACGTCGGTCATCTCGTTTCCGCGCTCTCCGCAGCCAACGTACACGATTATATCAGCGTCCGCCCACTTGGCCAGCTGATGCTGAACCACGGTTTTACCGCTTCCAAACGGGCCTGGTACTGCCGCCACCCCTCCCTTTGCCACGGGGAAAAGGGTGTCTATTACGCGCTGGCCTGTTATCATAGGTTCTGATGGCGGCAGCTTCTTTTTATATGGGCGTCCGCGCCTTACGGGCCATTTCTGCAACATCGGGATTTCCTTTACTCCATCCTTGGTTTCTATCTTAGCTATCGGAGCCTCTATATTTGCTTTTCCCTCATATAGCCATATCAGCTTGCCCTCAACATAGGGAGGCACCATAACGCGGTGCTCCACCGCCTCCGTCTCCTGTACAAGGCCAAGTATATCCCCGCCGCTTACCATTGTTCCAATGCGCGCGGCCGGCTTAAAATCCCATAGCCGCTCATGGTCGAGCGCCTGGACCTCTATGCCCCTGGTGATCCTGTCTCCGGCCTTTTCGCGGATTTTGTTCAGCGGTCTCTGAATTCCGTCGTAGATGGACTCGATAAGGCCCGGCGCAAGCTCTACTGAAAGAGGGGCCCCAGTGGATACAACCGGCTCTCCAGGCCCTATTCCCCCAGTTTCTTCATAAACCTGAATCGACGCCTTATCTCCGCGAAGCTCAATTACTTCGCCGATCAGCCTTTTTTCAGATACGCGCACAACGTCGTACATCTGAACGTCGGCCATCCCGCTCGCCATTATCAGTGGACCGGATACCTTTATTATTGTGCCTTGTGTTGCCATCGCATCATTCCTCCGTAAACAGTATATCGGCGCCAATGGCCTTTTCAACGTTAGCCTTTATCTTCGCCATCGCGACGCCGCCGGATCCTTGGCTGTCCGGTACCGGTATGATAGCGGGATACGCCTGATCCCTGTATTTTTCTATCGTTTCGCCGCACCGCGCAAAAAGCGGCTCGGTAATAAAGATCACCTTGCATCCTGCCCTGGCAAGCGCGGCAATCCGCTTTGAAGCGCCCAGCGCCTCATTCTCCGCGTAAACCGCGAGTCCAATCGCCTTGAAGAGCATCACCGAATCGCGGTCGCCTATTATAGCTATATTTGCCCTGTTGTCAGACATACAGCTCCCTCAGCCTTTCGAGTATATCGTCTTGTGTGAATCCGTTGCGCTTTAGCGTTATCACGATCCTTACAGCCTGCGCTTCCTGTTCCCTGGCAATCATATAACCTATAACTGGAAGTATTGACTCGGTTTCCCACTTATGCGCCCTTATCATCCTCATCAGGTAGCTGTCACGGTGTTTTGAAACCGCGGACAGATCGCCGCTCCTGATTGTTTCTTCCAATGCCGCCGCAATGCTGTCCCGCGCGGCCCCGCCGCCTATTGACCTGGCTATCGCGTCAACCGGGGCGTCAAAATATTTTAGAAGCCGCTCAAGCGCTATTTCCCCTCCAGGAAGCAGCGCCGGCTCAAGCGCCTTTACCCCTTCACCGTTTCTTCTCAGTCTCAACAGGGTTAAAACATTGGTAAAATCAGCGCTTGCCCCAAAATACGCGTTTACAAACGGGTTTTTGAAGGAAAGGGCATACCTGTAATAGGCCCGGTCCAGCGTAGTGGAAATATCACGCGGGTTTACCCGCGCGTCTAAGCGCTCCTCAAGCGCGTTCAGCTCCCCGCTGAACTGTTCTGGCAGCTCAGAATAATTCTTATCAGCCACCATCTGCGCAAGCCGCTCCGTATTATACGTCCCAGCGTCCGATACATTGTCCGCCGCCGTGTTAAGCTCATCCATCAGGCGCAGTTTTATAAGCGTCTTTAGGTTTGTAACATCGGCGCGCATTAAGAAAACGTCGGTCAGCGCCTTATCTGGCGTTACCTCCTGTATAACCGCGCGCATACGGTCAAGTTCGTTTTTAATGAGCGTATCAAGATCGTCCGCCGTTGCTTCCGGCATTGAACCGTACCCCGTCTCTGTGAGAAGGCGCATCGCGTCGTCCAGGCTCCCCTGGGCCATCCGCTTGATTCTTTCAGCGCTTAACAGCCCCTTTTCAAGGGTACGTATACGGGCAACGGCATAGATCGTACTATCTTGCATTGGCTTCTCCTATCTAGACGGCCTCTGTCGCAAGGCCGCCCGCCTATGCGGGGAATCTTAAGGTACAAGCGTTATATTCGGGGTTTATGATGCGGATTAAAGCCCCTCTGGAAAAAGGATACCCGCAACCTCGCCCTCGCGCGCCGCTTTGGCGTCCTCAAGCATGGCTTCAAACGAGCAGTTCTTCTCATATTGGTCTGCCGTTAATATAAAGCCTCCGGCTATGGCCGCGTTCTCTCCAATCGTCAGGGGCTTAAGGCCCTTTTTAGACAATTCCCCGTTTATCTTGGGCAGCAACCCGGTTACAACGTCTCTGTCGCGCGCGGCGCAGCGCACCGTTTCTCCGCCCTCGGATTCCCTTATGAGCAGCCCGCGCAGCAGGCTTTCCCTGCGCTGTCCGGTTAAGGAGCACAGCTTCTCAAACGCCGCCGCAAACGCCCTGTCAATAAGCTTGCGCCTGCGCTCAAGCGCTGCCTTTCTGCCCTCAAGCTGAGCGTTGGTGCGGCTTGTGTCAAGGATAGAGCTTGCTAATTCTATCCGCTTGCGTTCGTAATCGGCCTTAAGCGCGTCCGCCTGGCGCTCGGCGCGCTCCATCACGGCCTGAGCCTCGCGTTCGGCGTTGCTGAGCGTTGCTTCAGCATCCTTGCGCGCGTCGCCCAGTATTCTCTCTATAAGGGCGTCAAGGCCGTTGTTCCCTTGATTAGGCATGTGTGGTGCTCTCCTTGCATTAAATCATCATTATTGATATGAGCAGTGCAAACAGCGCGTAAAGCTCAACCATCAGCGTCAGAAGCATTGCGTTCATAAGGCCGTTTGAGCGCTTGCCTATTATGTTGATTCCGGCTACGGCCACCTTGCTCTGCTGTATCGCCGACACCAGTCCGCCAAACGCCATAGGCAGCGACGCCGCAAGCATTTGCAGGCCTACGCCTACATTGGGGGCTGTTCCGCCCATCAGTCCGGAGCTGCTGAGTATCATAAACGCGATTACAAGGCCATATATGCCCTGCGAACCCGGAAGAAGCTGCACTATCATGCATTTAAAGAAGTTCTCCGGTTGTTCAGCGACGACCCCTGCCGCAGCCTGGCCCGCCCTGGCCACTCCAATGGCCGAGCCTATGCCCGGAAGCACAAGGGACAGCACCACTCCAAGCGCTGTAAAGATCGTTCCCCATTCGACATTTTCAAACATTGTGTGTTCCTCCTGATAGTGTTTATGCTCTATCTTAAGCGGAAGCAGCCGCAAAAAACGGTTTTCAGCGGTCGTCCGTCCCCTTTACATTAACATGCTTTGTGTTATAGCCAAGCGGATCAAACGCTATTCCGTCGCCTTCATAAAACTTTCCGTAATACTCTACATACTGGAGCCTGGCGCAGTGCACATAGGTACCAAGCGTATTTATAAACAGGCTGAACAGATGCATGACACTAAGCAGTATCAAAGCCGCGATAAATCCTACCGCTATGCTTATAAAGCTAGCCTTGCCCGAGGGATCCATAAGCATGCCTCCGATCATGTTGAACACCATCCCCATGGCGCCCGTTACAAGGCCGAGGGCCATTATCCTGACATACGACAGCGTATCCCCCAGCCAGCTCGTTATGTTGTAGAGCTGCCCAAAGCCGGTCCCCATCCGCTTTATCGGGTTTTTTGTGCTCCTGTTTGAGAAAAACAGAAGCATTATTCCGCCTACGGCCGCCATTACGATTGCAATGGTATGCACCGTGGGCATATCCCCCAAAAAGATTACTCCGACAATTCCCAGCACGATCAGTATCCATGAAAAGTTGTCGAATATGGCGGCGGCGGGGTCGCCGTTGCGGAAGCACATATACATCTTTGCCGCAATGCCCGTAAACATCTGGAGCAGGCCAAGGCCACAGCAGATAAATATCATGGGCATGACCTGATCCATTGGATTAAACAAAAGCGGCAACGGGGAAGACGGCCCCAAAAGCTGCTGCCAATCCATACCAAAAAACGTTCCGATAAAGAGGCCGCATATGGCGGTGGAAAGTCCGCTCATGGAGATTACCTTGACAAGCTTGCCAAAATCGCCCGAAGGCCTTTTAAGCCTTGTGAGCAGCGTTCCTCCGATAAAAAGAAGCAGTCCATAGCCTGAATCGGAAAGCATCATTCCAAAGAACAGAAGATAAAACGGCATTGTAAGGGGCGCCGCGTCTATTCCCCTGTACGACGGCGGGGAATACATATTGGTTATGGCCTCAAAAGGTTCCACAAGCTTATTGTTCTTCAGCGCGCTTGGCGGGTTTTCCTCCGGCAGGGGATCCCGCGTATCGAGATAATATACGGATGCGCTTTTTTCAATGGTTTCCCTAACCCTGTCCTCATTATCGGCACGTATCCAGCCCTCAAGCATAAATACGCTGTCCATGGCGCCCAGCTCAAGGCATTTGCCCTCGCGCTCAAGCGCTATGGACACGGCGTCCGCCGCCATTTCTATGGTGCCATAGTGCTCACCTAAGCCTTCAAGCGCACCGTTTAGCGACGACAATCGGTCTTTAAGCCCGTCCTTCTCACCCTTTAGTCTTGCAATGTTTTCCTTCGGAGTGCCCGTAAGCTGTGGGAGCTGATAGTCTATAAAATCCAGCGCTCTTAGCGCAGTATATGCGTCGTCCAAAGCGCTGTCATGAACCGCTATCAGCAATGCGCTGTCGCGCCCGCCGCCAAACGCCTGCATACAGGCCGCTTCCGGCAGCTCCAGCTTATCCAGGCTGTCCTTGCGCATATAGCCCGTAATGTATCTTACGCTTCTAGTGGAGCGGATTTCCTCAATGGGCGCGTCCAGCTCCGTCCATGGTTCAAGGGCGTCCGCCAAAGCACCGCGCTTTTCCATCTCGGCTTTAATCTGGGCTATATCATGTTCGATCCGTTCAAGCTCCTCCAGCACCGGTATGGCGCCGGTCAGGCTCTGATCCAGCTCGTTTAGCGTGGCGTCCGGTTTAGGCTTTAAAAACGGCGCCTTCTGTGCAAACGGCTGCAGCGCGGAACGCGCCCGTTCAATCCGTGACTTTGCCTCGCCAAGCCTTCTAAATTCGCCGTCGTCCGGGTTTGCGCACTCGCTATGGGATATATGCACCGCGGCTATGCCCTGCAATGCCTTCATCAGCCGCTTGGAATCGCTCTTCATTGCGGCGAGCGTAAGCCGCTTCATGGGAACGATCATACTTCGGCAAGCCTTTCAAAAATATATGAAGCCGCTTTATCCAGGTTTTTTTCAGCTCTTTTGCACATGTTCCCCGCCTCGTTCGCGCGCCGGCTCACTATATCCTGAGCTATGGAACGCCCCTCGTATTCGGCCTCCTCGCGCGCCGACACAAGCTTAACCCTGCATTCATCGGCCACCCTTGCCAACTGCGCCCCGGCGTCGATTTCCGCCTGAAGCACCATATCGCGGGCCTGCGCAAGCGCGTCCCTGCGTATCCCCGCCGCCTTTGCCTCAGCTTCTTTTATTGATTCAATTAATGACGGCATGGCCGCACCTCCCGACAAATGGGATGGGTGAAAATCCCCCATATTGTTTATTTTACCTTAGTATGTTCACAAAAAACAAGGTCCAGCACCATTATATATGATGCTGGAGGCCTCCCTGGAGCAATAAACTGATTCAGCAGCTTATATGCCCAATGACTCAACCTTTTTTAAAGATTTGTTGGATCCGATCATCACCAAAATGTCGTCCGCCTTCAGCGGCTGCTCCGGATCTATCGCCACGATTATCCTACCGCCCCTGCGAATCGCGATTATTGATATCGCGTAATTGCGGCGGACGTCAATTTTCATTATTGACTTATCCACCCATACGCGGGGTATGCGCATCTCATGTATGCTGTATTCGTCGGACAGGTCCAGATAGTCAATAACGCTGTCGGATACCAGCGAGCGGGCAAGGCGAACTCCGCTTTCATGCTCGGGCCGCACCACGGAATCCGCTCCCGTCTTTAGCAAGATCTTAGCGTGCATATCGTCTGAAGCCTTCGCTACGACATGCTTGGCGCCCATCTCCTTGCACAGCACCGTGGCCAGTATCGACGCCCTGATGTCCTCTCCAACGCTGATTATTACACAGTCGAAGTTTCTTATGCCAACCTGCTTCATAGCGCGCTCGTCGGTTACGTTTATCTGCACCGCAGCGGTAACGTGGTCCGCGATGTCGCGTACCCGGTCCTCCGAGATATCCATCGCCAGCACCTCATGGCCGAGTTTGCACAGCGTTGTCGCCACGGAGCGGCCAAAGTTCCCTATGCCTATAATGGCGAATGATTTCATTTATGCCTCCGAAATAGATTTAAAGTTACTTAAGGTGTCTATCGCTTAATATTATCAGTGCGCCCCGCATTAGTAAAGCCGCTTCGGCTTTATCCTATCGTGCCTAAAAGATCAAATCGCGGCCCATGTATGGCTTTAATACCTCCGGAACGTCGACGCCGCCGTCTTCCCTCTGGTAGTTTTCCAAAATGGCCGCCACGGTACGCCCCACAGCCAATCCCGAGCCATTCAGCGTATGCACCAATTCGGGCTTTGAGCCCTTGTCCCTGCGGAATCTTATCGAAGCGCGCCTGGCCTGGAAATCCTCATAATTGGAGCAGGAGCTGATTTCAACATAGCGGCCGTAGCTCGGCAGCCACACCTCAATATCATAGGTCTTGGCGCTGGAAAAGCCCAGATCGCCCGTTGACAGTGAAACCACCCTGTATGGCAGTCCCAGCTCCCTTAGCAGGGCCTCGGCGTCGCTTGTAAGCGTTTCCAGCTCGTTATAGGAATCCTCCGGCTTTGTAAACTTCACAAGCTCCACCTTGTTGAACTGGTGCTGGCGGATAAGACCCCGTGTATCCCTTCCGGCGCTTCCGGCCTCGGAGCGGAAGCAAACGCTGTACGCGCAGTACTTAACCGGAAGCTCTTCCGCGGACAGTATATCGCCCCTGAACAGGTTTGTCACGGGTACCTCGGCGGTAGGGATTAAAAAATAATCTGTATCCGCAACCTTAAACGCGTCCTCTTCAAATTTGGGAAGCTGGCCCGTGCCGGTCATCGCAGCCCTGTTTACCATATACGGAGGGAATATCTCCGTATACCCGTTGGAGGTGTGCGTATTGAGAAAATAATTTATTACCGCCCGCTCAAGCCTTGCGCCCAGACCCCTGTACACCGTAAACCTGGCTCCGGTTATCTTGGCCGCCGCGGCAAAGTCGAGTATACCCAGCCGCTCCCCTATATCCCAATGCGGCTTTGGCTCAAAATCAAACTCTCTCGGCGTTAGCACTCTCCTAAGCTCAAGATTATCCCCATCGTCGTCCCCTTCCGGAACGCTCTCATGCGGCATATTCGGAATGCTGAGAAGCATGTTGTCAAGCTCGCCGTCGATTGCGCTCAGCCTGGCGTCATATTCCTTTATCCTGGCTGCCGTTTCCTTCATCTGGGCCATCAGGTCCGAAACGTCCCTGCCCTCGCCCTTCATGCGTGGGATCTGCGCCGACACTTCGTTTCTCCTGGCCTTTAGCGCCTCGGCCTCCTGCATCATAGCCCTGCGCCGTCTATCCAGCTCCAACAGTCCGGACACGTCCGCCCCCTTATTTCCGCGCGCCCGCATAGCGCTTTCAAGCGCCTGCGGATTTTGCCTGATTCGTTTTATATCAAGCATAGCTTTCCCTCCATCTGTTAATTGGTATCCTTTTTAACCTTACATCCTTTCGGGCGCGTTAAGCCCGACAAGCCGCAGGCCGGTTGATATCACAGTGCGCGCCGCGTCGGTTAAGGCAAGGCGCGCGTTTCTCACGGCGCTGTCGTCGTCCATAATTCTAAGCTCATAATAAAACTTATTGAAGCATGAGCATACGTTTATAACCGCGCGCGACACCACATAAGGCTCGTACTTATCCGCCGCGTCCAGCACCGCCTGCGGGAAATCGGCTATGGCCCTTATCAGGGCGGCCGAATACCCATCCGTAAGTATTGAATAATCTATGCTATGCCTGTCATATCCCCCCGCCTTTCTAATAACGGAGCAGCAGCGGGCATGGGTGTATTGGGCGTAGGGGCCGGTTTCACCATCAAAGTTAAGCGCCTTGTCCCACGAAAACACTATGTCCTTTATCCTGTTGTTGTACAGTACCCCCCAAACTACGGCTCCCACGCCGACCTGGCGGGCCACCGCCGCCTTATCGTCGAGATCCGGGCTTTTTTCTTCTATAATTTTATAGGTTTTTTCAATCGAGGCGTTTAAAACGTCCTCCAGGAAGACGACCTGGCCCTTCCTCGTGGACAGCGTCCCCTCCTTCATGCTCACCATGCCGAAGTTTACATGAACGCAGTCCCTTACCCAGTCCCTTCCCATAAGCCCGAGCACCTTGAAGAGCTGCTGGAAATGGAGGTTTTGCTGATAGGCCACCACATAGAGCATCTTGTCAAAATTGTACTCGTCTTTGCGGTAGATAGCCGTTGCAAGGTCGCGCGTAGCGTATAAGGTCGCGCCGTCCGAGCGCAATATAATGCATGGCGGCATGGAGTAATCCGTTAAATCCACTATAGACGCGCCCTGGTCCACCTTCAGCAGGCCCTTTTGCCTCAATTCATCGACCACGGGCGCCATTTTGTCCTCATAAAAGCTCTCGCCAAGATAGCTGTCAAACTCAACGCCTAATAGTTCGTATACCCTTCCAACCTCTTTAAGCGTTATATCCTTGAACCATTCAAACAGCTCCCAGGCCTCCGGGTCGTGTTCCTCTATGCGTCTGAACCAGGCGCGCGCCTGATCGTTCAATGAGGGGTCCTTTTCAGCCTCGTCATGAAAGCGCACATAGAGCCTCATCAGCTCGCGCACCGATCCGTTTTCCACGCTTTCACGATCCCCCCACAGCTTATATGCCAGGATCATCTTGCCAAACTGGGTCCCCCAGTCGCCAAGGTGGTTTATGCTGACCGTCCTGTAGCCAAGATGGTCATAGATGCGCTTCAAAGCGTTTCCGATAGCCGTGCTGCTTAGATGGCCAATGTGGAACGGCTTTGCGATATTGATAGACGAATAATCCAGGCACACCGTCTTTCCGCTGCCGCGTGAGGAGCCGCCGTAACCTTCGCCCTGCGCAAAAACCCGTTTCAGGGTGTTTTCAGCAAACGAGGACTTGTCGGCAAAGAAGTTCAGGTAGCCGCCCGCCGCTTCCGCCCGGCATACCCCGTCTGGCAGCGCCAGCCCGTCGGCCAGCTCGGCCGCTATCGCATTGGGCGGTTTTCGCATCGCCTTTGCAAGCCTGAAGCACGGAAACGCCACGTCCCCCATTGCCGGGTCCTTGGGCGTTTCAAACCATTCCATTACATCGCAGGGCTGCAATCCCGCACGCTCCGCGATGATATTTGACAGCGCTTGCTTTATTTCCATGTCCTTACTCCTATCGCTTGTTAACTTGTTATTTTATAGATCATTGCCCGTTATGTCAAGGGAATGGAGGGGATTGGGCGTGGGGGAGTTTGTATTATTTGGAAGGACGGATGCGTAGAGCAAGCGCGGGGGATATCAGATATCCCCCGCGCTTGTACTCATAACCTATTAAATTTGAGTATAGGTAACTCTTACTATTTCAACCCTCGGAATCACTTCCGACGCTTTGCATAATATCATATAAACAATAATGGTGCAAATTTGTTTTTAAAAATTCAGTAATATTATAAATTTAATCAAATCAAAATTTCAGTAACAGTTTAACTTTACTCTAAATTAAATGATACCTAAATAGTACTTGACTATGTATGTTACACGTGGTATTTTATAAATACAAAATAGCCGGTGCATAAAATGGCACAAATAAATTAAGGAGGTTGATGCATATGAAGGAAATGGCCTTTGGAATGTTTATTATAACATTAATGGCATTAGTATATCTAATTTGCAGATAAATTTTAGAACTCCACCCTTTTAGCTGCAACCTTCAAGGGTAAAGTTCTAAATCCGGATTTAGGCCTAATCTTTTCAGCATCGGCTCTTATTGCATTATACTGCAATTAACCCTTACGTACAAGGCTTGATTTACCGTCAAGCCCTGTTTCTGTACCCAATCGTCAATCCTTCCTATATCGCTCCCGTATCCTCCATTATATTAAACACTATCCCTGAAAATCTTCCGGTCGCATCATATACCTGTCTAAATAGCTCTTCGGATTCATATTTGACGTCAACCATCAGGCAGTTCATCTCTTCCCTTATGCCCCAGCCATATAATCCGTCCGGAGCGCCGTCCTTTTCAATGCATGCGCCTACCCATCTAGTAAGATTCTGTTTAGCCGAGCTTAACTCATTATATGAATACCTGACGCTTTTAAACACTATATCGCCGCCAGCCGCTTCTTCCATAAGATTTCTGTTTTCTGCCGTATCATCTGACAGGCATATTACCAATTCACCGTTTTCGTTTATGTATTTGCCCCCAAAATAGTTTGGATATGTCCTGTTTTCGGAAGCGTCCCCGTGAATCGAAATGCTGGTGAAGTAATCCTCCAGCCTTTGAAGCTGCAAAGTGGTTTTCGAATCATTATTAATTATGTTGTTCAAAACCGATGGGTCGCTGTATTTATTTCTATAATCCCCATCCTTAACTACCGTCCACTTCCTGTTAATGTCTTGGGTTATCTCCCCCGTTTCCATGTAAGCCCCGCTCGGATATGCAGCCGATAATATAACAACAACTAAAATTATTGTTATAGCCATTTTAATTGATCGTTTCATGTCATACAGCCTCCTACTAATTTTTGAATAAAATGGATGCCGATCTTAAGTATACCTTGCTTCATACTGTATGTACTATACATCAATATAAGCGTACCATATACTTAATATATTGTCGATTCCATATGCAAATAAAATCCAAGGCCGCGGCGTTTTCCCGCGGCCTCTTCCTGCTTGCTGCTTCATTTATACCTCAGCGCATATTGTGCTGTACGTTTGCGTCAGGCTGCCGTGCAAACTCTCCCGGGTTTCCCAGCTTGGCGTTTGCCGAACCGGAGGCGTACATGGGCTCTGGAAGCGTCCCGCGCCTTTCCAGCAGCCTGAGCGCGCCCGTTATTACGCAGTCCATGCTCGATTCGGCTACCATCACCGGCAGGCCGGTGGCGCTCTCTATGCGCGAGCAAAGCCCCTTCAATAGAGCGCCTCCGCCTGTCAGCACTATGCCTGTATCTATTATGTCGCCCGCCAGCTCCGGAGGCGTGCCGGCCAGCGTATCCACAACAGCCTCCACAATCCTGGAGGCCGGCTCTTCCATGGCTCCCGCCAGCTCGCACGCTGATATATGGACTGCGTCGGGCAGGCCCGTATCCATCCTGCGGCCTTTTATGCGCATAATCATGTCCGGATCAGATGGCTCAAGCCCCACGGAAAGCTTTACCTGCTCCGCCGTCTTATCGCCTATGGTGATTCCCGTCTTCTGGCGCAGGTAAGCTATTATGGCTTCGTTTATATGGGTCCCGCCCGTTCGCACCGAATTTGAGGCCGCAATTCCGCCAAGCGATATCACGGCCGCGTCCGTGGTTCCGCCCCCTATGTCCACTACCATCGATGCCGTTGGCCCGTATACTGGCAGATCCGCGCCAACCGCCGCGGCAAGCGATTCCTCGACGACCGTCACGCTGCGCGCTCCCGCCGAATGGGCCGCTTCCTCTATGGCGGCCTGCTCTACCTGGGTTATGCATCCAGGCACGCATACCACCACGTTTATGCCAAACAGCCTGGGCCTTTTTCCAAGCGCCTTTTTTATAAAGCCTGAAAGCATTACGCAGGCAAGGGATATATCCGATATTACGCCGTCGCGAAGCGGCTGAACCAGGCTTATCCCGCCTGGAACCCTGCCCGAAACCTCGGGTGCGGAGCTTCCAATGGCTACGACCTCATTTTTTGCAGCGTTGGATACCGCAACCACGCTCTTCTCCCTAAGCAGGATTCCCCACCCCTTTCGGGCGATTAGCGTATTAACAGTTCCAAGATCAATGGCAAGATCCTGTGAAAACCGATTTAAAACCGAAATGGCCATGGCAATACCCTCCATCAGTTGATATATGGGTATTATTCCCATGGTAAAAAACCGGTATACGCCCATTTGTAGGTTTTAACAGGTTAATTTGGGCGATAGTAGTGCGGATTGTAAAAATGCCGTCGGCTGACGGAGGGCCGGTCACCCCGCCACGGGGACTAAGTCCCCTTTGAAATCCCGAAAAACAACGTTTGGTTTTTTGTGTTTGGATTTTCTTTGTTCGCTCCCAAGGTATCAAAAGACCGGCGTACACGCCGCCGGCTTTTGATGGATTATACTTTGATAATGCCCAAAGCTTATACTATCCCCTGTGCATTTTTTGGAGTTCTTAGAACCTTTTTCGCGAAAAAGGTTCTAAGCCGCCGGAGGCAAATATCAAAATCCATAATTATGGGCGGCGTGTACGGCCAATGCGGTTTGATTCCAGCACGCGGGGGTTAGTCCCTGGCCTTCGTGTCTATCTCACGGCCTATCCTGATTATAAAATCGTCCAGCGGCATCGTCCCAAGGTCGCCCTCCTTGCGCGCCCTTACCGCGACAACGCCGTTTTCCACCTCTTTATCCCCTATTATAAGCATATATGGCGTCTTTTGCACCTGCGCTTCCCTTATCTTAAAGCCTATCTTCTCGTTGCGCAGGTCGCATTCGGCTCTTATTCCAAGCCGCTCCAGGTCGCCTGATATCTTTAGCGCGGCGTCGTGCGTGCGGTCCGTCATGGCGAGCACCTTTACCTGCACCGGAGCCAGCCACACGGGGAAGGCTCCCGCATACTTTTCTATCAACAGCGCCAACGTGCGCTCATAGCATCCGATTGAAGTGCGGTGTATGACGTAAGGATATTTCTTGGTTCCGTCCGAGTCGACATACGTCATGCCAAACCGCTCGGCAAGCTGGAAATCTATCTGAATCGTGATAAGGGTATCCTCTTTGCCGTGAACATTTTTGATCTGTATGTCGAGCTTTGGACCATAAAACGCCGCCTCTCCATCCGCCTCCTCAAAGTCCACGTTAAGGTCTTTGAGTATGCTGCGCATCATATCCTGGGTGGCTTCCCAGCTCTCCTTGCCGCCGATATACTTCTCCCTGTCGTTTTCGTCCCATTTTGAAAAGCGGTACGTCACGTCTTCATCAAGGCCCAGGGTCTTTAGCATAAAAGCAGCCAGGTCCAAACAGCCCTTGAATTCGTCCTCAACCTGATCCGGCCTGCAGGCCAGATGGCCCTCGGAGATTGTAAACTGCCTAAGCCTTATAAGCCCGTGCATCTCGCCGGACGATTCGTTTCTGAACAGGGTTGAGGTTTCGTTGTACCGCATTGGAAGGTCGCGGTATGAGCGGGATTTATTGAGGTAAGCCATAAACTGAAACGGGCATGTCATCGGCCTGAGCGCAAGCGCTTCGTTCTCCTCATCATCCGGATCCCCCATGATGAACATGCCGTCGCGGTAATGGTACCAGTGACCCGATATCTTGTACAGGTCGCTCTTGGCCATAAACGGGGTTTTGGTCAGCATATAGCCGCGCCGCTGTTCCTCATCCTCCACAAAGCGCTGCAGAAGCTGTATCACCTTCGCTCCCTTAGGGAGGAGTATCGGAAGCCCCTGTCCTATCATATCCACCGTCGTAAACAGCTCAAGCTCCCTTCCCAGCCTGTTATGATCCCTCTTTTTGGCCTCTTCGCGCTTTTCGATGTATTCATCAAGCTCGGATTTTTTCTCAAAGGCCGTTCCGTATATACGCTTGAGCATCTTATTCTTTTCGCTTCCGCGCCAATAGGCGCCCGCAACGCTTAGAAGCTTTATGTTCTTAACCCTGCCCGTGCTCTCCACATGCGGCCCCGCGCACAGGTCTACAAACTCGCCCTGCCTGTAAAAGCTTATTACGGCGTCGTCCGCAAGGTCCTCGATAAGCTCAACCTTATATGGTTCATCCATCTCTTTCATCAGGGCGACAGCTTCGTTCCTTGGCAGCTCAAACCTTTCCATATCAAGGTTCTGCTGGCTGATGATAGCCATCTCCTTTTCAATCCTTCCCAGGTCTTCAGGCGAAAAGCTCCTCTCGGTGTCAAAGTCGTAATAGAATCCATCGTCAATCGCCGGCCCTATCGCAAGCTTTGCGTCAGGGAACAGCCTCTTAACAGCCTGCGCCAGTATATGCGCCGCCGTATGCCTGTAGGTCCAGCGTCCCCCGGGGTCTGAAAAGGACAGCAGTTTAAGCGAATGGTCACCCGTAATCGGCTGGGACGCGTCGCAAAGGCTGCCGTCAAGCTCGGCCGCAAGGGTTGACTTTCTAAGCCTCTGGCCAATGCTTGCAGCTATGTCAAGCGCGCTGACCCCATCGTCATACTGGCGTACCGATCCGTCGGGAAATGTGATATTCATGTGTAACCTCCGATTTTTTATTATAGCGGCAAGGCCAGGCTGGATTGCATACAAAAACCCGTCCCTGGCTAACGCAAGGGACGGGACAAACCCGCGGTTCCACCCTAATTGGCCTTGACGGCTGATCGTACGGTATCATACGGCCATCGGCCCGCTCGACAAGCCTGTAACGCAGCTTATACGCCGCAGTCGCGGGACGGTGCGCCGTTATGAGAATCAGCTATAGGCGATTGCAGCCAACGTCGCCCCTCTCTGCCGGATCATATAATCCTTCTAGCATTGTTCTCAAAGCAAAACCCGTTCATCCTGCGGATACGCTATTCATTAGATTATATTCAAGCCGGATCTTTTTGTCAATATAGCCCTTTAGCGGAATTATTCATATATACAAAAGCGGACAGCAACCCGCCCGCCTAAGTTCAGCCTGCTTGCCGCTAAGCTTACTCGCGGCAGCCGCAGCCCTCTTCGTGACACTCGTGGTGGCCCTGGCAATCGCCGTCATGGCACACGTCGCATTCGCATACCGCTCCCAGGCGCTCTTCAGCTACTGCCGCAAGCTCTTCCATCAGCTCGTCGTCGGGCGGGAGGAACTCCTCCACTTCACCGTTAACAACGACCTTCATTATGTAGGCGTCGAATTCCTCATTGTCGTCATAATCTTCGGATGAATCGATCAATATCGCGTATTCCTCTCCCTTGTGTTCAAAGTAATCCACGATGTCCAGCTCAAACTCTTCGCCATCGTCTCCGACAAACGTGACAAAATCCCTTTCTTCTTCCATGGTATCGCCCCCTTCTGGTTTTAGGAACCATTACGGACCCTTTATTGATTGTACCCCATTTGTAAACCGCTGGCAATAGCGACTATACTCGAATAAGCGTGCCGGAATGCCGTTTAATCGTCCTGTTACAAATATCATTCCCTCATGTCCGCTCCTGAATTAGTGGTAAAACGCACCATCGTCGATACATGCCCGCCTATTCGCAAAAGCAGGCAATGCTAAACCCTATGCATTACAGGGGACAGCCTGTCAAACGTGGCTATATATTTTATTCCGGCTTCCATTGCCATTGTAAGGGCCTCGTTGAGGCGCTTTCCCACCCTTTTAGGACTGTGCGAATCGGCGCCAAGCGTAACGAATTCGCCCCCAAGTTCCCTGTAGCGCCTGAACAGCTCAATACCCCATGCGGGTCCGTCTCTCCATGACGATGTATTTATCTCCAGCGACTTTCCGCTCTCAACAAGGATTTTTAAAAGCCTGTCAATACGCTCGGCATAATCCCCGTAGTTAAGCGCCCTGTTTTCATATGGGGCGTACTTGGTTACAAAGTCATAGTGGCCAAGCACGCTGAAATAGGCACAGCTCTTGGCCTTGTCGCACAGCGCGTCAATATATTTTCCGTAGGCCTCTGCCTGGCTTTGCCCCGCAAAGAAATCATTATAATAAGCGTTGACGCCATCAACCATATGAACCGAGCCGATTATGAAATCGGCGCCTGCATCCTTAATAAAATCCCATGTCCTCCGCGAGCACTCCACGTCGTCAAGGCCTATTTCAAAGCCCAGCTTAACGCGCACGCCGTTATACGACGGCATTAACCTCTTAATATCTGAAATATACGCTCCAATATCCATAAGCGGATTCCGCGTGTCTTCAAAGTCCACGTGCTCTGTAAAACATATCTCCGAAACCCCAAGTTTAGCCGCCCTCTCAATGCTTTGTTGAGGATCGGCGTCGCTGTCAAACGAATGACGGCTGTGAAGATGATAATCAATTATCATTAATGGCCCCTTTATAAATAAATTTATGCAGGCTAATTATATACCCGCATAGGCGTCAAAACAACGCGTTTTTTAAAAACATAACAGGAGTTTAACAAAAACATGTATATAAAAGCAGACACGCGGACGTCCCGTGGTCAGGAGGGCGTCCGCGTGTCGCGTTCAGTACATAAAGGAGGATGGAGAAAAAACATTGATCTCTACAATAACTATTATACACCATATCTAGTGGATTACACCTGTTAAACAGCAGTTATTTTGTAAACAAATGATGAACTTGGTAATCATTGCGCCGCTTTCTATGATATCGTATCCGCATATGCCGCTATTCCATCCGCGATTCCGGCTGCCAGCAATTTTCGGTGCTCAGGGTCGTTAAGCTTCTTCTCATCCGAAGCGTTGGATAGAAAGCCGCACTCTATTATAACGGCTGCCGGCTTGCTTTCGCGTATTACGAAATAGTCGCCTGGATTTGCAAGCCTTCTCGGATGCCCCAGTTTATCGCATACGGCGTCGATTATGCATTTTGCCATCTTTTCACCTTCGGACGAGCCCTGCATATAGAATGCCATCGGACCGCTTATGCTGGAATCGCCAAATTTGTTCATGTGAACGCTTATCACCATGTCCACTCCCTCAGCGTTCATTATCTCCTTGCGCTTCATCATATCCTCGCGTTTGGTCTTTGCAAGCGAATCGCCCGACTCCCGCGTCATTATTGCCTTAAACCCGCGAAGCGTCAACTCATCCTTGAGCAGTATGGCGACGTCGAGATTAAGCCCGTCCTCCTTTACTCCCGTTACGCTTCCCACCGCGCCGCCGTCCGATCCGCCGTGGCCGGCGTCTATCACAATGGTCAGCTGCCTGTTTACAGCACCTGGCGGCATATCCGGCGAAGCGGTAACGCCGTCCGTTACGCCTGGGGACGTGTCGGGATCGGTTATCGGTTCGTTTTGCCCGCAGGAACAGGCCATTAATATCATGGACGCGGCAAGTACTGCAACGCCACGGTTAAAAATCGCGCGAAGTTTCATGTCAACCTCCAGTATGGCGTATTTTGTTACAACTTATTATTGAAAACCGGAGGATATTACTGAACCTTTCGCCCAATGTGCGCGAAAGTCCCAGCTGATGATGGTGAGCAAGCCCCTTGGGGCTTTTGCCCCAAACCCCGCCCAAGGGGACTTTTTGTAAAAAGTCCCCTTGGGAATCCCGAAAAACAGCGTTTGACTTTTATTGTTTTGGTTTCACCGACTGCTCCCAAGGTATCAAAAGGCCGGCCTACATGCCGCCTGCCCGCCTTCGGCGTCTCGATACGCTTAATCAGTGCGTCGCGAGATCAACCCGCAAAATCGCCATAGGCGATTCGCTTCGTGCTGTACAGCACGAAGCGAGCCCCTTGGGGCTTTTGCCCCAAGCCCCGCCCAAGGGGACTTTTTGTAAAAAGTCCCCTTGGGAATCCCGAAAAACAGCGTTTTATTTTCAGCGTTTGCACCAAGGTATCAAAAGACCGGCGTACACGCCGCCGGCTTTTGATGGATTATACTTTTTGAGAATGTATCCAAGTTATCTGCTCTGATCTTTGATGGATTGTAAATTAGGGTAATGTTCCCAAGCCTATACTATACCCTGTGCATTTTTTGGAGTCCTTAGAACCTTTTTTGCAAAAAAGGTTCTAAGCCGCCGGAGGCGAAACCGCCTTTTAATTCATTGAGCTGGGTCGCTTCCGCCATATTCCCATTTTCCAACTCGGTAAATATCCTGATAAGCTCTACTTTTGCACTTTGCATTTTCCCATCTTACCTGTTTTTGGATCATTATATCATAGCTTTTTTATAGACCATAGATGAATAAGGCCCCGTACCAGGGGAGGAAGCTATGCCTATCCCCGATACGGAGCCTTATCTGCCTGGAAGCTTAGGCCTGTAAACTCATTCCACCGGAGCCTGCTCCGTTTTGCTGACTATGAACGCCTCATGCGTCTGCACAAATTTGATCAGCAGCTCTGCGCCGCCTATCTTACGCATACTGTCCTCAACTATGCTTCCGTCAACCAGAGTATAGGTTATATCAACGGTCCAAGCTTCGCTGTTAATATTCGGATTTGATCTGTAATTAGATACCCTGTTATGAAACTCCACCGCTTCAGAAGCCGAACTGCCGTCCATAAGGATTTCAATGCTTTCGTATGTCATTGTATCAATGGACAGGTTCCCGATCATAATTTCCGCGCTTTCAACCTCCTCGGGCTTGGGTATGCTGTTATTCCTGAGCGAGCACGACATTAGAAGCAGGCACGGAAGGAGCAATGCCACCAGCTTTGTTTTATAAGCTATCCTTGACCAGCGCATTTTAATTCGCCCCGCTTTCAGTTACTATAGCGGGAATCTCGTATGATAATAATTCGCCTGCGTCGGAATCATATATGTACGCCTGGAATACAAGCTGGCCGTCGTCATTATACGTAAGGAAGATATCCTCCAATTTGGCGGTAGGGCTTATTTGATCCGATACAGCGCTGTAATATTCTGATTCCGTGTCAAGCTGTATAGTTTTATCCTGAAGATCGTTATACCGCATGTGGTTCATAGCGGAGTATGCTCCGATACTCCCGTCAGAGGCCCTTACAAAGACATTGCATATATCATCAGTCATCTTATTGCCTACATAGAAACAATAGGAAACGACAAATACGCCCTCCTGCTCGCCTACCTCAATTCCCTTATACTTATAGGGATAACCGCTGAAACAACTGCTCATAAAGCTATCGGCCGCTTCAGCCGCCTGCAGAGCGTTGATGCTAAACGGTATATCAATGGAACCGGACTCGTCCTCTTCCTCCACATAACCGCTTAGCTCATTTGTATCAAAGTATATTTCATCCTCCAAATAGGCGCACATTATATCAGTGCCGCTGATAAACATATATATATTGTCTTCATTGTCGTTATACAGGTCAACCGTACCATATGCGTCGTGCCTGTCGGATAATTTCTTTTCCTTTAAATTCAGCGTTTCCGTATATTGAATGCTTCTAAGCGAATCCTTGAAGCTGATGGTTATGGATTCCCCAAGCTTCTCGTCCAGCACATAATAGCCAAAACCGTCCTCCGCGCTGTTTGATTGGATATCCTCTTTGTTTATAACGCCGTCCGACGCAATAACAGCCATAGACGTTAAACATATTAATATTACCAATGGTATTAAAAAGAACCTTTTATTCATGGTTGGATCCTCCTTGAATTATCTGCTTAATATCTAATGTACAGACTTGCTGTAAATATATTGCTGCGCCAGCTGCTCACTTGATTTTTTTGTACAGTACGCGCACATTCATACAAAAGCGATGCAAAAGCTCTTTATTTCTACGATCTTACATTCCCATAATATAGTAATATGCTTTAATAGTCAACTGAAAGTTCGTCTTATGTAATATTGTGATCAGAATGTACTGTTCCCATGTTCTTATTTACGCCCTGCCTCCGCGCATCCTGCCCGTAAACGCCAATACGGCGGCCAGCATAACCATAATCGCATATACGATAACCCATATCAGTTCCGGCATTATGCCCGCGTAATCCCCGGCTAGCGCGCACCGCGCCGCATTTACCGCATGCGAAAACGGAAGCATATCCGCAATGGCCTTAAACGCGCCGCCCACCAGATTGAGGTCAAACCATGTGCCGGACAGCCACGCGCTTAGATTTGTAAGCAGGGCCCCGCATATCCCGCCCACCTGCTTATCGCTAAAAAGGCTCCCGCAAAGCAGGCCCAGGCCGATGAACAGGACCGCCGCTGGGATTGACGCCGCTATTGCCACAAGGATATTAAAGCTGAAGCCGAGTCCCAAAAGCAAAGCCGCGGCATAGCATACAGCCATCTGCGCCGCCGCCATGGGAAGCAGGGGCAAGGTATACCCGAGTATAAAGTCGGCCGCTGTCATGGGGGACGCAAACAGCCTGAGCATAAACGAACTCGTCCTATCCCTGGCTATTACCATGCCGGAAAACAGCGATATGAAGGACAGCCCGAACACCGCCACCCCTGGCGACAGCTTTTCAATGGCAAACAGCTCGACTGGAATATTCGACTGAATCAAAGAGAGCAGCAACAGCAGCACAATGGGAAAGCCGATTCCAAAGGCCAGGTTCAGCCTGTCCCTCAGTATTTCCTTTGAGTTTCTTGAGGCAAACGACAGCATTTTCACGATACACGCCCCCTTTTTGTACAGAGTTCCACGAAGGCGTCCTCAAAACTATCCCTGCCGGCCGCCTTCATGAGTTCGTACGCAGTGCCTACAGCCGCCAGATTCCCATCGGACATTATTCCGATGCGGCTCGAAAGCGCTTCCGCTTCCTCAAGGTAGTGCGTGGTAAGCATTATGGTTGTTTTTCCTTTAAGGCTATCTATCACGCCCCACAGCTCCCGCCTTGCCAAAACGTCAAGGCCAAGCGTTGGTTCGTCGAGAAACAGCACCTCAGGCTCGGAAATCAGCGCCATCGCTATTGACAGCCGCCTCTGCCATCCGCCGGAAAGGATTTTAGCCCTGCTCCTGGCTATCCTTTCCAGTCCAAACCTGGCAATAGCGGCATCGGCCTTCTCTTTAGCCGCCCTCTTTGTATAGCCGTAAATGCCGCATATGAGGCGAAGGTTTTCCTCAGCCGTCAAATTGGGAGCTACCGCGGTTTCCTGCGGCGAGACGTTTATAATTGCTTTGACCTTGTTTGGCGAACGCACAATGCTGTTCCCCATCAGCGCGGCGTCGCCGCACGTAGGACGAATTAGGCATGAAAGCAGCTTTATTGTCGTGGTCTTACCCGCCCCGTTTATGCCCAGCAGCGAGAAGAGCTCCCCTCTTTCAACGGACAGGTTTAGGGAATTGACGGCGTTAACTCCCTTATATGCCTTAGTAAGGCCGTGGGTTTCTATCGCATTCATCCATCCTTACCCCTTTTAGACATTATCTCGTTGGCAAGGCTTAATAAGAACTCGCTCTTTAATATGGCGATTCCCTGATCCTCGTCGCCCAGAACGGCCAAGCTGTCGCCGGGCCGTATGTTAAATATATCCCTTGCTTTCTTAGGTATAACTATCTGACCCCTGTCGCCTACCGCTACGATTCCAAAAAAGTGTTTGCCCTTGGGCGGTATTGGAATCCCGCTCTTCTTCGCGTCAAACTTAACAAGATTGTCCAGGGTAACGCCATAAAACTCGGCGAGGGCAATGCTGTTTTCCAGGTCGGGCGTGGTGGCGCCGGTTTCCCATTTGGCCACCGCCTGCCGTGACACGCCTATCCTCTCGGCCACTTCCTCCTGGGAAAGGCCCCTTTCCCTTCGCAGATAGCTCAAGTTAGCGGATATCATCCTACTTTTCACACCCCTTATAACTTAATTATGCCATATTGTATCTATAATATCAGCCAACCGCACTTAACAAACGGACCTGATTGCCGTTATATTAGGTTGCAGGCATTAAATACATTATTGGACCGCCAATCCCACTTGATTCTTAGCGGAAACCAATTTCAGCAGAAGAAAAAAAGCGGGCGCAGCCCTCAGCCGGCCATAATCACGGCCTTAACGCCAGGGACGCTCCCGCGGGACGCATCCTTTGTGTCAGACACATCTTTCCTCAATTTGTTATGTCTAAGCGTTGTTATCCGTTTTCAACACCATTACCAGCTCGCCCTTAGCGTCCAGCTCTCCATTGAACTCAAAACCACGCCTCTTATACATTGAAATTGCCCTCGTATTGCTTTCATAAACGCTGAGATATATTTCATTGCAGCCATATTCCTCCACCAGCCTGTCTATCATTGCGTTTAAGGCCGCCGAGCCGATTCCATGCCCCTGAAAATTTTGGTCAACCATCAGCCTGTCAAGCCATACGCGGCCAAAGCTGCCCTCATCCGCAAAAAAACCATACATTGCAAAACCCGCCGGCATTCCGTCAGCCAGAATAACTACGGGGCGCCATGCAGGGTTCCTTTCCGCCTCGGACATACAGCATTCTATCGGCTCAATATTATTCTCCTGCCCAGGGGCCACGGCCATGCCCTCCAGAAGCCGCCTGTTGGAAGCGCCAATAGCCTCAATCCTCAGATCCATTAAACTCACCTCACCTATATTAGTACGCAATACCAATCCCACGTGGATTAAAAATAGCAGAGCCGGTCATAAGTATATTCCGGCTCTGCTCATTAATATCAAAATATCAAATACAATCGGATTATCGCTTATGCCTTACTCAACGCTTAATAGTTTTCTGCCTTAAGCTCAAAATATGCCTTGGGGTGGGCGCACACCGGACATACCTCCGGAGCGTCGGTGCCTACGTGTATATGGCCGCAGTTGGCGCACTTCCATACAACTGCGTTGTCGCGCTTGAATACCATGCCGTTTTCAATGTTGGCGAGCAGCTTAAGGTACCTTTCCTCGTGCTCCTTCTCTATACGCGCAACGCCGTCAAACAGGAACGCAATGCTGTCAAATCCCTCTTCGCGCGCTTCCTTTGCAAAGGTGGCGTACATATCGGTCCACTCGTAGTTCTCACCCGCGGCGGCATCCTTCAGGTTCTCCATGGTTCCAGGCACCTGGCCGCCATGAAGCAGCTTGAACCATATCTTCGCGTGTTCCTTCTCGTTATTCGCCGTTTCCTCAAACAGATTGCCTATCTGGACATACCCCTCCTTTTTAGCCGCCGAAGCATAGTAGGTGTACTTGTTCCTCGCCTGGGATTCCCCGGCAAACGCCGCCATGAGGTTAGCCTCGGTTTTAGTTCCTTTAAGTTCTTTCATAATGTTTCTCCTTCCATATTGTCTTTTTTAATTAAGATCCTTTGAATTCATTCCGCTTCTCGGCGCACTCCCTGCACACCCCATAAAACAGTATGCTCGCGCCCGTTACACGGCAACCGCATGAGTCGCCGGCAGCCTTCCTTATGTCAGGAATTGAGCTTCGGTCTATATCGGTAATCCCTGCGCAACTGATACAGACCATGTGGTAATGCCCGTCGTTTACCGGATCAAACCTGTCGGCCTCTCCCGGGATGCTCAGCCTCATTATTTCGCCGCTCTCAGCCATGAGCCTTAGATTTCTATATACTGTCGCAAGGCTGAGCGACGGATTGGACGGCCTGAGATAAGCGTACAGCTCGTCGGCAGTGGGATGATAAAGCGCCGACTTCAGTGCCGACATTATTACGTCACGCTGTCTTGAATATATCGCCATACCATCTCCTTAATAATAATAACTATTATTAATCTTATTATAATCTTAATTATAGTATTGTCAAGCGCTTTAACAAAAAAAATACCAATTATTTTAAACTATTTTTTAAATGGAACTATCTGATCAATGCTTCTCAAAAAATACCTGCATGAGGTGCGGCGGGTAAAAGCGGCGAGCCTTTTCTTAGATGTCTTATTTCAATCCACGCACCCATTAAAAAATACAGTCCCTAGGGTTTATGCCTGTATCAAATCCAGTACGCTTACTCCAAGCTCCCCAAGCATTCTGCCGAGCATATGAAGGGGGAGTCCGACCACCGTAAAATAGCTTCCTTCAATTCTTTCAACGAATATGCCGCCTATCCCCTGTATCCCATACGCCCCCGCCTTATCCATGGGCTCCCCCGTTTTAACGTATGACCTTATCTCACGCCCGCTCATGGGAGAAAAGGTTACGTTCGCCACGTCGTGGCATACAAGCTGCCTGTCGTCGGTTATTAAGCACAGGCCGGTATACACCTCATGGGTTCTTCCCTGAAGCAGGCTGAGGGTCTTAACAGCGCATTCGCCGTCCGATGGCTTTCCAAGCACCTTTCCGTCTATTACAACAACTGTGTCACATCCGATCACACAACAGTTCCGTCTGCCCTCCTTTACGGACGCAGCCTTGAGAAGCGCAAGCTTTTCAACCATTTCGCCCGGCGGGCAGGATCCTATATCCTCATCCGCATCGCTGGGGATTACAAAAAACCGAAGGCCCACCATCTCCATCAGCGCCTTGCGGCGGGGGGACGCGGACGCCAATATCAACTCCATAACCGTCTCCTTCCTGTGATTTTTTATATCATAGCATACATTTGACAAAATGGAAATCGCTTTCAGCCGGCAAGCGCTTAACTATTCCCCAATAAATTTCCAAGTTTTGTTATTCCATCCCATGGTGCGGACCGGATCAGAGGATATAACAAGTCAAAAAATATTATGCGTGCCACAGCTATTCTAAACGGTTCTATTTTAACCTTGAATCGTTTTTTGAAGCGGATAGCATGATTTGCTCTAACGCTGAGCTGGCCCTGGAACCAGCTTCTAATATTGCAGGATTCTCCTTTGCTCCAATAATATCCTTATTTACTGCTATTTATTTCAACGCAGGTAAATCCTTTCTCTGCACATAATAGAAGGGCGGACGCACGTCGTACGCTTCGCACGGCTTAGCGCGTCCGTGCATATCATACCGTATGGGCGCTTAACCGTCCATGAGGGAGTAAAACGGCATGAATATACTATCAATAGGCACTCAGGAATATGATGTCGATATAGAAAAGCTGTTGAAACGGCGCCTTAGGCAGGCTGGCTGGGAGCCCGACCTGGCCGTATCGTTTGGAGACGAGCAGGTCGTAAGCGCGGAGGTGGATTCATCCGAAGAGCTGTCCGCGTGGATAATGGCGATAGGCAGGCTTTTGCTTAAAGATATGGCGCATTTTGAAATGGCGCGGCTTATAAACGAGCTGCCGCTTACGCTTGCCCAAAAGCAGATGGCTTTGCCCGAGGCAATTCGAAGCGCCAGATCCTTTAACGCTGAATCGCGCATACTTCGTTCGCTGCGCGAACACTTCGATGAGCATGAGCATCTTAACCTTGAGGGCTTCATGCGCTTCAGGATGAAGGATGTGCTCGAGGGGTTTTCCCTGTGCGTGGATCGGGCCGCCGAGGAAATATTGTTAAGATCAGAGTATCTTGAGCTGATGAGCGTGTTAAGCGCCTATGTGAGGATGCGTCCTCCGTGTATAAGGGAGATAAGCATAATACTGCATCCTGACGGAAGCTGTACGCTTACGGATGACAGCGATTCGCGGATTGACTGCGAGTCCTGCAGCGACGACAGCGTTATGAATGTGCTGATCGGGCTATCGCCTGAACGCATAACGGTATACAATCTGACGGGCAGGGATGATTCGCTGCTCAGCGAAGCCCTTAAAAGGGTATTCAAAGACAGGGTAAAGTTTTTCAGTTAGCGCGGCTATCTAGGCGCCGCCTAAGCGGAATTACGACGGGGCGCACAAGAACAGCTATGGGTGCAAACAGTTTATAAGGCTAATGCGCCATGATGGAAAACGGCATTATAATTAAAACGGACTGACGGCAAATCAGTCCGTTGTTAAACAGCATAACCCTCTATACGTTGAGTTCCTCGCCTACGATATACAGCGGCCTGCCCTTGAGCTCGTCATACATGCGGTTCATATAAGCTCCCTGAACGCCCATAAACATCATGGTGATGCCGTTAAGAAGCACCAGGCCGTCAACAGCCCACAGCCATGCCGGCACTCCCACGGTGCACGCAAGCACTATCAGCGCGATAAGCCCCATACCTGAGAGCATGCACACCGCCACGCCCGCCTTGCCGGCTATAGCGAGCGGCTTGTTTGAAAAACCCGTTATGCCGTCCATGGCAAGCTTAAGCATCTTCTTCATGGTGTACTTGGTCTTACCAGCATAGCGCTCATGCCTTACGTATTCCACAGGTACGGTTTCATAACCCATCCACGCGCTCATTCCGCGCAGAAATCTGTTGTGTTCGCGCATATTTAGAAATACTTCCGCTACTTTTTTGTCAATAAGCCTGAAATCCCCGGTATCCAACGGTATCGGATAAGCGCTCATGGACCTTAACAGCCTGTAATAGCAAAAGGCCGTAAACTTTTTAAATATGGTCTCGCCCTGACGCTTCGCTCGCTTGCCATAGGCTATGTCGGCCCCGTTCTCCCAGGCCTTAACAAGCTCTGGAATTACCTCGGGGGGATCCTGCAGATCCGCGTCTATTATGATAAGCGCGTCGCCCCTGGCTATATCCATTCCCGCGGTCACCGCAAGCTGATGGCCGAAATTGCGCGAGAACGAGCGGACCTTTACCTGCGGGTTCGCCTTGGCGATCTTTCTTAGCTGCTTCATCGTATCGTCGCGGCTTCCATCGTTTACATATATTATCTCATAAGGATAGCCCATCCCCTTCATCACGGCGTCCATCCGCTCAAAGGATACGCCGACGACCTCCTGCTCGTTGAACACGGGTACTATGAGCGATAAAAACTTTTCGGGCATTTTATTTGCCTCCTGTGCTTTAATAGGAACTGCTTCCAGCTATATTATAACTCTTTAACCCCGGTTGGACAATCCATGAATGGCCAAAACCCATATTTTATGGCAAATAACAGCATATTTGTTGCAAAACACGAAGTTGGATGTATAATTTACTTAGGCTGCGTTTACATTAAAATATCAAAGTGTAGGAGGTATCACAGATGGCGCTTGTAACCAGCACGGAAATGTTCAAGAAGGCCTATGACGGCGGCTATGCCATAGGCGCGTTCAACGTAAACAATATGGAGATAATACAGGGCATTACAGAGGCTGCCAAGGAGGAAAATGCTCCGCTTATTCTTCAAGTATCATCTGGAGCGAGAAAGTACGCCAACCACACCTATCTGATGAAGCTGATTGAGGCCGCGGTGATCGAAACAGACCTTCCCATATGCGTTCACCTGGATCACGGCGATACGTTTGAACTGTGCAAAAGCTGCATAGACGGCGGGTTTACCTCGGTTATGATCGACGGTTCACACCTGCCCTTTGACGAGAACATCGCTTTGACAAAACGCGTAGTAGAATACGCCCACGACAGGGGTGTCGTCGTTGAGGGAGAGCTTGGCAGGCTTGCCGGAATTGAGGATGCGGTTGACGTTTCCGACAAGGACGCCTCTTACACCGATCCGGACCAGGTTCAGGAGTTCGTAAACCGTACCGGCGTGGACAGCCTGGCAATAGCCATCGGCACAAGCCACGGCGCCTATAAGTTCAAGCCAGGCACCACTCCCCGCCTCCGCTTTGACATACTTGAGGAGGTGTCCAGGCGGCTTCCCGGCTTCCCCATAGTGCTTCACGGCGCAAGCTCGGTTGTGCCCGAATTCGTGGAGATGATAAACAAATACGGCGGCAATATGCCCGACGCCATCGGGGTTCCAGAGCCAATGCTCAGGCAGGCGGCGTCAATGGCGGTGTGCAAGATAAATATAGACAGCGATCTAAGGCTTGCTATGACGGGAACCATACGCAAGTATTTTGCTGAAAACCCCTCCCACTTCGACCCGCGCCAGTATCTCAAACCGGCGCGCGCGGCCATAAAGGAAATGGTCAGGCACAAGCTCGTAAATGTGCTCGGATGCAACGGCAAAGCATAAAAAGCTTTTGAAAGGAACGGTATTATGGAGGAATTTGGCGGTATAATCACACTTATCGATCAGGATGGAAACGAGTGTGAATTTGAGCTTCTGGACAGGGTTGAATATCTGGATGCTGAATATGTCGTTTTGCTGCCCGTTGAGGAAGGCTCCGATGGGTCGGAGGTGGTAATACTGCTCGCGGATAAGGGCGATGCGGGTTCCAGCTATCGCGGAATTGACGACTCAGCTACGCTGAACGCTGTGTTTGATATATTTTTAAGACGGCAGGATGAGCTTGACAGCGAATAAGTTTCTATGTCAAACAGGCTATGATACCGTATAAGCATCATAAGTTAAACGGGCCCCAAGCTACAGCCGCGGGCCTGTTTCTTTTAGCAATGGGAAAATAGCATAATCCCTTAAACACTATTCGGGGTATTTTGGGTCATTCCCAGCGTACAGCGCATTTCATTAAACCTGCGATTGACGCCTTGGGATATGTATTGGAAGATAACGCAATATTTTATTATATAAATAAGCTTACTTTATGCCCATCTTAGCCATAAACCTTTCAGTGCTCATCTTTCCCGTACGGTTAAAGCGCCCAAGCTTATACAGGCTTTCGGGGCCTGTAATAAAGTTGATGCGTTCCTCGCATATGAGCGTGGCCTTAAAGCCCAGCTCCTTTAAAAGCTCCTCGCTGTCATCGGTGTACAGCCCATAGGGGTATACAAAGGTCTGCGGGGTAATCCCTGCCTTTACCCTAAGCTGTTCCTGCATCTTCATAACGTCGAAGGTAAGCGCGCTGCGGTACTCCTCCTCGTCTTCTCCCTTTCTGCGCTTCACGCCGTTACGCTTTCCCTGCTTATGCATATAATAGGAATGGTTCAGTATTTCAACATGGCCGGACTCCTCAAGCTCTTTGAGCAATCCCCAGGTTAAATGCGAATAATTCGCGTTCATATCCATATTGTCAGTAAAGGTATCGGTAAATTCGCCCACGGCGGCTATGGACGCCTTTATACCTAATTCCTCAAGAATAGGTAGTACATACGTGTAGTTGTTATAGTACCCGTCGTCAAAGGTTATTACCACGGGCTTGGCAGGCAGCGGAGCGCCCCCCATGGCGTAGTCTATGATATCCCTCGTAAACACGGTTTCATAACCCCGTTCCATTAGATAGATCATATCATCTCTAAACGTCTCGGGAGTAACGGTATACGTATTTATCTTTTCCGAATCCTTCAAAACCCTGTGGTACATCAATATGGGAACCTCAATGCCCTCTGCGGGTGAAGCGTCCGCCGGCATGTTATCAGCGGGCAGCGAAAATATGACTGCCAATCCCATTACCAATATAACATACGAAAGCGTAACCGCGATCTTCCCAACTAAGCGCTTGTCAATTACCGCCTTCACTGTTTATCACCTCGTCGCCGCGAAGCCTGAATCCATATTTGCGCTTATAGTCTCCGGTTTCCTCATCCTTTACTACCTCGCTCTTGTTTTTTTGCAGCACCTCAACCAGATGATATACGTCAATCCATATTTGATTGCTGCCCTCCTTCTGTATCTCCTCAAATATAAGCTGGAGTCCCAGGTGAAGATGCGGGCGCTTGAGCTGGTTTACGTTTTCGGTGTTGCTGTAGCCCGTTAACCCCATGTATCCTATAACGTCCCCAGCCATCACCACATCGCCCTCCTTTAGGGTCTTCACATAGGGATGGTCCTTCTGCATATGAGCATAGTAATAGTAACGGAGGTTATCAAAGCTACGTATACCTATGCGCCAGCCACCGAATCTGTTCCACCCAAGCTCCTCTATATACCCGCTTTCTATTGCTACAATGGGCATGCCGACATAGCCCATCAGGTCGTTTCCCTGGTGCTTTCGCTTATATCCATAGGTTCGCTCATTGCCAAAATCCTTATAGTGCGAAAACCCGTAGCCCTTTGCAATCGGAGAAAATACCGTAAGGCCATATCCATCCTCCCAGCGCTTGCCAGAAGGGGATGCCTCGTCCTCCACCTCAATGCTGTACTCGCCCAAAAAGCCGTTAAGCACCGCCCCATAAGCGGTTATATAATAATCATAATATTTTAATCCATCGGCAATATCCTTCATCAGCTCGCCTGCGTTAAGCCGCTCCACAAGCTTATCCATTTCAGCGGCAGCGCCCTTACCTGAAAAGTCGCCCCCGCATTTTGCCGCGGTATAGGCAAGAAGCTCTATAAAGTTCAGATGAACCTGAGAGCCATATGACTCTGTATCATACTTGATAGCACGGTTTAATATCTCGGCAGTGGGATTGAAATCAACCCATTTTATATAGCTTCGCTCCTCCGGCTCATTGCTGAACACGGCCGCCACGTCATTGTTTTCAATAGCAAGAACAAGCGCCGCTAATACAAGAATCGCCGCTGCGGATGCGTAGACGATAAGTTTTTTCTTGTCCTGTTTTAAACGCTCCATCGTTTCCTCCGGGGATAACATAATATATCCGCAAAGCGCGTATTGGCAAGCCTGGACTTATTTATAATAAATTCCAAGGCTTATACTACATAAAGGATATGACGAATGAATGGATTGCAGAAGGCTCAACGGCATTAATTTGCGGTTTGACCGCAATAATAGGCGTAGTTTTTAAATATTTAATCCGTCAACCAACATATGCAATGCCTCCGTTTATCGCCATAGGCCTTTCGTGATGCCTTGATCAGCGCATCGCGAGCTTAACCCGCAAAAGTCAGCCTTCGATAGCAAGCAACTATCAGACTGGATTTCACTCTCAAGGTATCAAAAGGCCGGCGCACATGCCGCCGGCTTTTGATGGATTATAGTTTTTGGGGGATGTATCCAAGTTATCCTCGCTGATCTTTGATGGATTGTAAAATTAGGGTAATGTTCCCAGGCCTATACTATCCCCTGTACATTTTTTAGAGTTCTTAGAACCTTTTTTGCAAAAAAGGTTCTAAGCCGCCGGAGGCAATATGGACAAAGAACTAAAGCCATAGCTTTTACCCTTTACAATCCCTGGGTTTTTTGACAGCATGAGCGCTCAAGCCGTTATAGTGGCCGGAGCGCTCCGCTTTGATCCAATCCTTATGGATTAATACATTCCAGGCGCTCCGCCCATCGGCGCCGGAGGTTCCGGAGCCGGGATGTCGCACACAAGGCTTTCGGTCGTAAGCGCCATCGCCGCTATAGAAGCAGCGTTTTGCAAGGCGCTTCTTGCCACCTTGGTCGGGTCGATGATGCCCTTTTCAGTCATCATTCCATAATCGTCCTTGGCCGCGTCAAAGCCATAGCCGGGTTTGTTGGCAGAACGGATGTTAGATACGATTACGGAACCTTCCAGTCCCGCGTTATAGGCTATCTGCCTTACCGGCTCTTCCATTGCGCGAAGCACAATCTCTATACCCGTGCGCTTATCGCCGGTTGCGTCCAGCGCAATCCTGCGGATGCTGTCGCACACGTTGAGCAGCGCCACTCCGCCGCCTGGGACGATGCCCTCTTCTACTGCTGCACGCGTAGCGGCAAGGGCGTCTTCGATGCGCATCTTGGCTTCCTTCATCTCCACCTCGGTGGCCGCGCCCACAGCGATTACGGCTACGCCGCCAGCCAGCTTGGCCAGGCGCTCCTGGAGCTTTTCGCGGTCATATTCGGATGTGGATTCAGCGATCTGGCTGCGGATTGAATTGATACGCGCCTTGATTTCAGCAGGATCCCCGCTTCCCTCTACGATCGTTGTATTGTCCTTATCAACCTTTACCTGGCGCGCCGAACCCAGCTGCTCCAGCGTAGCGTCACGAAGCTCCATTCCAAGCTCGCTTGAAATTACTTCGCCGCCTGTAAGGGTCGCTATATCCTTGAGCATTTCCTTGCGCCTGTCTCCAAAGCCCGGAGCCTTTACAGCCACAACCTGAAGCATTCCGCGCAGTTTATTTACCACAAGGGTTGCAAGGGCTTCACCCTCTACGTCCTCGGCGATTATAAGCAGCTTGCGCTGCTGCTGGGCGACGGGCTCCAGTATCGGGAGTATTTCCTGGATGCTTGAAATCTTTTTATCCGTGATAAGGATCAGCGGATTGTCAAGGATGGCTTCCATCTTATCCGGATCCGTCACCATATACGATGAAGCATAGCCGCGGTCGAACTGCATGCCCTCTACGATTGAAAGGGTGGTTTCTATGGTTTTGCTCTCCTCAACGGTGATTACGCCGTCGTTACCGACCTTCTCCATTGCGTCCGAGATAAGGGAACCTATACGTTCGTCACCCGCGGATATAGCGGCTACCTGAGCTATGGACTGCTTGTTCTCAACGGGCTTGCTTATCTCTTTAAGTTCCTTTACAGCCTCCTCAACAGCGTACTCAATGCCGCGCTTTATGCCCATCGGGTTAGCGCCGGCCGCCACGTTCCTAAGGCCCTCGCGTACTATCGCCTGAGCCAGAAGCGTAGCGGTGGTGGTTCCGTCGCCTGCTACGTCGTTTGTCTTTGTCGCCACTTCCTTCACAAGCTGCGCGCCCATGTTTTCAAATGGATCTTCGAGTTCAATGTCCTTAGCTATAGTAACGCCGTCGTTTGTGATCAGGGGAGAACCAAATTTTTTGTCCAAAACAACGTTCCTGCCCTTTGGACCAAGTGTGATCTTTACGGTGTTGGCAAGGGTGTTTATGCCTGCCTCAAGGGCTTTGCGGGCGTCTTCGCCGAATTTGATCTGTTTTGCCATTTTTGATTCCTCCTCACTCTACTACTGCCAGAATATCGTTCTGGCGTACAACAATGTACTCTGCGCCGTCGAGCTTAACTTCCGTTCCGGCATACTTTGAATAGATAACCCTGTCTCCCACGCTGACATGCATGGTGACTTCCTTGCCGTCCACGTTGCCGCCAGGGCCTACGGCGATAACTTCGGCCATCTGGGGCTTTTCCTTAGCCGTTCCTGTAAGTATTATTCCGCCTTTGCTGGTTTCCTCAACCTCAAGGCTCTTGATTACGACGCGGTCTGCCAATGGTTTTAGCGTCATGGTTTATTCCTCCTTTTGGTGGTATTATCCTCATAATGTTAGCACTCGTCTTTTTTGAGTGCTAACAGGGATATCATAGTTTATGATCGTCCTCATGGCAAGGCGGGTTAACCGCATTCATTTTGAATTATAACCAATTTAAGAAGAATAATCCATTTTAGATAACTTTTACTCAAAATTGCTTGAGTTTTCTCACTATTTTTAATGATGATTTTACATAGACGGGCATAAATGCTATAATTGTGGCTGGAGGTGGTACTCAATGTGGACTAAATGGGACTCACGGTTTATGGAAATGGCGAGAACCATTGCGGGGTGGTCAAGCTGCTATAGGGAGGGGCGCAAAATAGGCGCTGTAATAGTAAAAAATAAGAGAATACTAACAACAGGATACAATGGCGCTCCTTCAGGCGTAGCCAGCTGCGTTGAACGCTGTGAATGCATGCGCGACAGGTTGGGAATACCCTCCGGCACCCAGCATGAATTATGCTATGGAATACACGCTGAACAAAACGCCATAATCCAGGCGGCAAAGCTCGGAGTAAGCATCGAAGCGGCTACCCTGTACTGTACTCACCAGCCGTGCGTGATCTGCGCCAAAATGATAGTGAACGCGGGAATAGCGCAGGTTATATATGGAGAGGGCTATCCCGACGAGTTTTCCTTAGAAATATTCAGGTTGGCCGGAATTCCCATAAGAAAGTATGAATAAAATTAAAGAATGCCCGTGGTCTTGACCATCCGCGCATGTTATCCCAGCCGGTGTTTTTTACCGCATAAAATAAAGTTGGAGAGTCTAAAACGAATCTATGGCCGATAAACTGCCTGATTATGATATAGCCATCATGGGTTTGGGGCCTGCCGGAGCAACGCTGGCCAGGCTTTTAAGCCAAAACTTTAGGGTTATAGCGCTTGACAAAAAGCGTGCGGACGCCGGAAGCGGCTTTAAAAAACCGTGCGGGGGGCTTTTATCCAGGGACGCGCAAAAGGCGCTGGCGCGCTTCGATCTTACGCTGCCAAAGGACGTGCTGGTTGATCCGCAAATATTCGCTGTAAAGACCATAGACCTGCGTTCAAGGCTGGTTCGGCACTATCAGCGCTTTTACATAAATCTGGATAGGGATAAGTTTGACAGGTGGCTTACCGGCATGATTCCCGACAGGGTTAAAATACTGACGGATTGCCGCTGTACATCAGTAAAGCGAACCGGCCGCGGCTTTTTGATCCGCTATGATGAAGCCGGTATGGAGGGCTGCCTGACGGCGAAATATGTCGTTGGCGCTGATGGGGCCAATTCGCTGCTAAGAAGGTCTCTTTATCCTAATTCGAGAATACGCCACTATATTTCGATCCAGCAATGGTTTAAAGAAACGCACAGCAGCCCGTTCTATTCCTGTATATTCGATCCCGATACAAGCGACTGCTGTTCATGGTCCATTTCCAAGGACAATGTATTTATATTCGGCGGGGCATTTCCTCCGGACGACCCCCGGGGCCGCTTTGAGGCCCAAAAGAGCAAGCTGAAACGGGAGTTTGGTTTCCGCTTTGGGGAGCCGATAAGGACGGAGGCGTGCGTTGTGCTCAGGCCCTCGCTTACGGACAGGTTCTGCTGCGGGGGCGGAGGAGCGTTTTTAATCGGAGAGGCGGCGGGCTTTATCAGCCCGAGTTCCCTGGAAGGCGTCAGCTTCGCCATAAACAGCGCCCACCTGCTGGCGGATGTTTTAAACTCGGGGCATAGATCGCCAAACCTCGCGTATAGGTCAAAGACACTGCCAATTCGGATGAAGCTAAGGCTGAAGGCGCTGAAGCTGCCGTTTATGTATTGGCCCGCGGTGCGCAAGCTCATCATGGAGAGCGGGCTCAAGGCTATAAAGGTAACCGGAAGCGGCGAGCAATAGAATAGACTTTATTTAAAATAAATATATTGATTGAGAGGTTGGGGATAGATCATGGTAGATATTACAAAGCTTCAAAACAGCGTATTTCAAAACAAGCTCAGCAAAGGCTTTAACACTACAGATATCAACACTGAATTCTGCCTGCTGTACGGCGAGGTGGCGGAAGCCTTTGAAGCATATAAAAATGGCGAGGACGGCATAGGCGAAGAGCTTGCGGACATAGCTATCTATCTTATGGGTTTATCCCAAATGCTCGGCATAAATCTTGAGGAAGAGATACTAAAAAAGATAGCTAAAAATGAAAACCGGCGCTATGAGGTTATAAACGGGGTGCTTAAACGGATCTGTGATTGATAGGGCCGTTATGTGTTTTCATGAGTGATCCTGGCCCCATCCCAGCGTTCAGCAATAGCCGCCCGTTTTGGTTGAACCCTTGGGCGCGTTAACCCACCCTGAAACACTTATCAAAGGGCGCCTGCCGCGCCCTTTGATAAGTCTTTGGATATCCCCGAAGGATGCATGGGGATTTATTATGTGCGACCCTAAAGCGCCGGTAAAAGCTTAATAAACCGATATGGCTTTAATCACGCTTATCTATCAGACTTACTCAAAGTCCTCGGGGTCAGGATCGTAAAACGGATTTTCAGCGCTGCCGTCGTCCACGCCCGATTCTGTCCGCGGCTTTACAGGGGTTTTCGCCGCCCTTTGTTCTTCGTCGCCGTCATGGCCTGGATTTGCCTTTTCTTTGTTCCTGGCTTCGTCGCTGTACCGCGACGGCACGGGCTGGAACCGCTTTTCCGGGTCGGTGTGTTTGTAAGTAAGCGCCGGTATGGCTATCAATGGAGCGATAATAACAGCGCCCAGCACAAATCTGAGCCACACCATATCCTCAAATATCCCCAAAAGCTCCAATGCGCTTACTCCCAAAAGCATCGCAGCGTCAATAAACAGCAAAATCCGCACCTGCTTTACATGCAGCTTAACCTTATCCTCATAAATCCGCTCCAGCGAGTATATTTTCCCCTTGCCCTTTATAGCCAGATACAGCAGATAAACGGCAACCAAGATAAATAGCACAACGCCCATTTTTACGCCTCCTTCTTCTGTAAAACCAGTGAAAACCCTTAATCGCCGACTTGACGTCTTAAGTTCACGCAAGCGGCTTTAACTTTGCACCCTGCGGCGAGTCCTCAACAGCAAAGCCCATGGCTTTAAGCTCGTCGCGTATCGCGTCCGCCCTAGCCCAATCCCTTGCGCCCCTCGCGGCGGCGCGCTCGTTGAGCAGGTTGAGCGCCGCCTCCGGAAACTCGGCCCGCGTTTTTGTCTCTATCCCCAATACGCCCGCAAGCTCATCAAACAGCTCTTGCGCCCTTTTAACGGCCTCTGCGCTCCTAGGCTCGGTTACAAAGGTGTTGCAGGCCCGTATCAGCTCAAACAGCGTTCCGATCGCGTCGGCTGTATTGAGATCGTCGTCCATGGCCCTGATAAACGCCTCGCTAAAGACATTCAGCGAATCAATAAAGGCGCCTTCAGCTTTCGTATCCGGCGCATCCGAAACGCGCGCCTCGGCCAGCCGCTCCCTTGCCGTGCGTATTCTCGTGCAAGCGGTCTCGGCCTGTTCCATAAGCTCGCGTGAGAAGTTAATCGGGCTTCTGTAATGAGCCGAAAGCATAAACAGCCTCAATGCGTCCGGTTCGAATTCGGATACTATGTCGCGAACAGTCCTGAAGTTGCCAAGGCTCTTCGACATCTTTTGATTATTGACGTTTATATAGCCGTTATGCATCCAGTAACGCGCAAACGGCCTTCCGGTAGCGGCCTCGCTTTGGGCTATTTCGTTTTCGTGATGCGGAAACATAAGGTCCTGTCCGCCCGCGTGTATGTCAAAGGTTTCCCCTAAAAGCCGCATGCTCATCGCCGAGCATTCTATGTGCCAGCCAGGCCGCCCTTCGCCCCACGGCGCCTCCCAATACGGCTCCCCAGGCTTGCGCCCTTTCCACAGGGCAAAGTCCAGCGGGTCACGCTTTTGCTCGGCGGGGTCTATGCGCGCGCCGCTCTCAAGCGACTCTATCGACTGGCCGGTCAGCCTCCCATATGACGGATAGCTTCGGACAGAAAAGTATACGTCGCCGTTATCAGCCGCATAGGCGTAGCCCATATCGATTAAGCGCTGTATCAGGCCGATGATATCGCCTATATGCTCCGTGGCATGCGGGCTGAATGTGGCGTCACTCACGTGAAGGGCCCTCGCGTCCGTATAATATTCCGCTATATATCTGTCCGCCACAGTCTGAACCGAGCAGCCCTCCTCGGCGGCCCTGCGTATCAGTTTATCGTCTATATCCGTAAAGTTCTGAACGAAGGTCACCTTATATCCCTTGTACTCAAGATACCTCCGCAGAGTATCAAACACAATCAGCGGCCTGGCGTTTCCAACGTGTATGAAGTTATAAACCGTCGGCCCGCATACATACATGCTGATCTCGCCCTGCTTTATGGGGGTCAGTTCCTCTTTTCTGCGCGTCATGGTGTTGTATATAAGCACAATATTCCTCCCTTAAGCATATGATCTTGCATTTAGCCTCGCATTATAATATCATAGTTCCATCAAACTTGATAACGTTTTATTTTAAGGGAAAACGGCGGCTTAACAAATATTTTTTTATTCGCGGTATTCGACATTGTTTTTAATAATGATCTGTTAAAATTAAGGTCCATTGTATTGATTAAGGTTATATATTATGATATTGTTTATGTATACTTTATAGCAACAGGAGGTAATAACTATGCAAGTTCAAATGCGACGATTGTTTCTAATGGTGGCTGTGATAATGTTTCTATTCACAATGCCATATGTTCTTGCCGAAGATGGAAACGCCGCGCGTTCGGTTTATCTGAACTGCTGGTGGAGCGACGTAAACGAAGTCTTTTATCACCAAAGTCAACCGGTAATGTGCTACAAATCCGCGGTAAGCGACAGCCTTCTCACAGCCGAAAAGATCAAGAACTATTGCAGGGCCGGTTTTACCCAATGGGGCAGCGCCACAGGATTTAGTATTGCCGAAACCACAAGTCCGACCTCGGCCGATATACTGATTGACGGGGTATCCAGGGCAACGGCCTTTTCACATGGGGTGGAAATTACGGCATATGCCGCGGTTCTTCCCACCAATACAACATATGTAGATGTAGGCATATATAACGGAAAAAACTATACCATAAGAAAGTTCGCGGCCAGGGTTAATGTGCTTTTTATTGAAAACTCCATGAACAGCGAATCGGAATGGAGGAAGGTGGCCGTACACGAAATAGGACATGCTTTGGGCTATACAGGCCACTTTAACGGCGGATACGTGATGACGCAATATTTTGAAGATATCCAGTCCCGGCCCAGCACAAGGGAATTCAACCATCTCGGCCAAATCTATGACAGATTTTAGTGAAATTGAATATTAATATAATAAGTTAGGAGGCAACCATAATGAACTCAAAGGTTATTTTCAAAACGTGTTGCATGCTTATCGCCATTCTCTTATTGGCTATGAGCATATTCGGATGCACGGCCAGCCCTTCGAATTCCCCTGAAGAGGACGGCGGCGGACAGGTGAGCCAGGGTTCCGCAGTATACGGGGATAAGCAGGAGAGCCTTGACGACCTTGTCAAAAACGCGGATCTTATCGTTTATGGCATAGCGGGTGATACGATTATTGAACAGACGGCAGGGAGAACGCTTGAATTTACCGTTGACAAATGCGTAAAAGGCTTGGATGGGAATTCTATAAGAACCGCTAACCCAAACACAAATACTATCAATATAATGCAGATGTATTCCACGTCGCTGCAGCTTGAAAAGGGCAAACAATACGTATTAGCATTAGTAAGCGCGGATACTCAGGATGATCAGACGGCAGTTGAAATGGGAATAGTCAGAAACAGTATAATCGGAGCTGGTACTCAGGGAATTTTCCTTGTTAACGATGGTACCGTCTCATGCGCTGATAAAAGCTTTGATTCGGAGCTCAAGGTTAAAAATCCAACCGTCGACGAGCTACTATCCCAGTTTGAGGGTATGCTTAAATAAACCTTATTGTAATCGCTTTAAATGTACATTTCGCTCCGGCGGCATACCCCGCCGGAGCAGCTAAAACATACTTCCGTTGTATGTGCCGGTTAGTTTTTAACTTCTAAGTGAGAATTGATCTCGACACCCGTCTAAACTGAACAAATTTAATAAATACTATGAGACGAATTAAATAAGGAGGTAGACCCAATGATCCCGAAAACTATTATTAAAACGCCCTGCATCCTGCTTGCCATCCTTTTATTGGCTATGGGCATATTTGGATGCACGGCCAGCCCTTCGAATTCCCCTGAAGAGGACGGCGGCGGACAGGTGAGCCAGGGTTCCGCAGTATACGGGGATAAGCAGAAGAGCCTTGACGACCTTGTCAAAAACGCGGATCTTATCGTTTATGGCGTAGCGGGAAAGGTAATATTGGAACAGGAAGCTGGAGATACGATTGAGTTTCGTGTTGAAAAATGTATAAAAGGCTTGGATGGGGACACGATCAGGACGGCTAACCCCAAAACCAATATAATTAACATAATGCAGATGTATTCAGTGCCGGTCAGGTTTGAGGAAGGTAAACACTACATCCTGGCATTGGCAACTATTGACAGCGCACTTGATGAAGAAGCGGCAGATATGGGCATAGTACGCAACTGTGTCCTTGGCGCGGAGACGCAGGGTTTGTTTCAAGTAGACGAATCGGGCAGGGTAACATGGGACGAGAGTTTTGATTCAGAACTCAAAACCAAAAACCCAACCGTCGACGAGCTGCTATCCCAGTTTGAGGGTATGATTGCGAAATAATCCCTTTTTAATCTCGCCGCGCTTCAGTCTTTGATTATCCGAACACAATTCCAAGTTTAAAACCCAGCCGCCGAAGTTCGGTATAGCGCCGGGCAAACGCCTAACCTGCCGCGCAGAGCTGCGCTTTTTAAAAGAGCCGGTCTTTGCAGACTTCTACTAATCATTATAAGGACATTAAGGCATGATTTTACCGCAAAATCCATATGTTAACAAAAACTTTACACTTTGCCTTTTGTCTATTGCTAATGACATCGACAAGGTAAAAATGTAATTTTTGATAAAAATCGTGTCTTTTAACCGTCAGCTTCAAATTCCGGCTTTATTATCAGTATGATGCTGAAGCCTTGACCCGCATGGTTTCCTGGCTTTGGATCGCGATGTTTATTTCGTTTTAAATACTGTTTTAGCAAATATTAGATTATTTTATATATTGTTGTAGAAAGCGCCTAATTATAGTTGTTATTTATCTTGCAATAACCGGATCTATCCGCTATAATGATGCATGCGGTGGCGGATGCCGTAAAATACCAAATTGTACGGAGGTGGTTCTATAAGACCCGCGTAAAGATATAGAGTTCGTATATTCCAAAATCAGCAATAGCCAACCTGCACTTACGGAAGTAAGAATACTTTAAGTCAAATATAAAAACAATATTGATATCAAAAAATATCATTAACTACTTGGAGGTAAACAATGAAACTCAATCGTAAAACCAGAATAATCAGTCTTGTATTAGCTATGGCAGTACTGGTAGCTCTTTGCATCACCGGCTGCGCATGCGACAACGACCCCAGCGCAAGCCCGTCGGTAAAGCCGGCTACGCCTACTCCGATTGCTACGCCTACGGCCACGCCAGCGGCCACCCCGACGACGGCTCCTGTAACGTCAGCAACGCCTGCAACATCAGCTACACCCGACGCTGATGCTTCGGCCACACCTGACACATCGGCCACTCCCGATGCTTCACCCACAGGCGGAGCTAACGACTAATAACACCCAACTGAGCATATAGGAGCCAGATATACGGCGATAATTATGACAGTTTGGCTGAGCTGATATTGATACATGGATCTTTCCATGTTTGGAATTTGTCTGTTGATCTTAACTTGATTCGGACGATTGCGGCGTTCTGCGCGTGAGGACGATACGGTTTCAAAGCCAGAATGCCGTTAACACCGCTTGATGGTACGCTCAACGGATAATATTGAAGTAAACCCGCCCATGGGATGAGGTTTAATCGGTCCCGATGGACTCTGTTAAGCTTTTTACATCCCAAAGGACGGACTATTCTCTAGTTTGGTACATTCCTATATGGTATAAATCAAATTGTGGTTTAGCTTCAATATCCATCCCCCGGACGCTCCGGGGGTTTTTATTTTATGAGTAAAAAACCTTATAGAACCTAAAAGGTATACCAGCGGAGTTTGATCTGATTTAATTTATTATGCTACCCTCAGTTGACGAGGGTAATGTTTTCTTAGATCCCTTAAGTTACGAATTAACCAGATAATCCACATCATGAAATCATGGCGCCTTCTGTTCGTTGTGTACGCATCCGCCTTCAAGCCGAATCTGGCCTTGCTGGGTATGCTGAAAAGGCGCCTGCCTAACCCGTATTGGAGTCGAAACAGCCTAAATCATGAAGGAAAGTTATTCAATCGTGCGTTTACAGGCAAATTTTTCATTCTGTTTTGTCATAAGCGCCGTCCATATTTAAAGGCGCGCATGACCAAAGCTATAATGCTCACCCCAAACCGGCGCTATGGCTTTCTTCATGATAGCTCATTTGCCTGCAGGATCTTAGTAAAAAGGGGCGCAAGCGTGCGGCCCCTCATAAATATTTTCGTATCTAAAATAATAATGCGTCCTGCTCCTGTTCGGCCGCCCAGTATCAGGCGCACCTCTCAGATCCGCTGCCATTGAGCCACTCGGACTGAGCGTCCCACATCTCGCGGTAAAGGCCGTTATTCTGCATAAGCTCATCATGCGTCCCCAGCTCCGCCAGCTCCCCTGAATCCATTACGGCAATCCTGTCGGCTATGCGGCACGATCCCAGTCTGTGGGTAACTATTATGGCGGTATTCTCTTTGGCTATCTCAGCAAACTTTTTATACACCCTGGTCTCCTCCAGCGGATCGATCGCCGCGGTAGGCTCATCCAGCACGATCAGGTCATGGTTTCTGAACAGGCCCCGCGCAATCGCAATCCTCTGCCATTGGCCTCCTGATACATCCACGCCGTCAAATTCCTTTGAAAGCATCGTATCAAGGCCTTTTGGATAGCTTCCCCCCTGTATGTCAACGTCGCCCTGCTCCGCCGCTTTCTCAATCCCTTCCGCCTTTCTCAGGTCCGCTATATGTATATTTCGCTCAAGCGTCATCTTATATCTTCCAAAGTCCTGGAATACCGCGGAAGTATTTTTAAACATAGTGTTGGGGTCCGCTTCCCTGGAATCCACCCCGCCGATGCTTACAGCTCCTGACGTCGGCGTGTAAAGGCCCATCAGCAGCTTTACAAGCGTAGATTTCCCCGCTCCGTTTGTGCCTACAACCGCCAGCGTCTCCCCGGGGCGTATTGTCAGGCTGACGCCTCTTATGCTCTCCTTCTCACTGCCTGGGTATGTAAACCTCACATCCTTCAACTCAATCCCACGATCAACCTCGACCTTCTTACCGCCCTCCCTCTCCTGCATCTCCAGCAGCCTGATAAGGTTTACCGCGGCGCCCTTTTCCTGGAGGGCGGAACCCACGTTCTGCACGATCATCTCCTCCATCATGCCGAACAACGCTCCTATGCTGGCAAATACCGCGGCGAACTGGCCGGCCGCAATGTCTCCTGATAGCAGCGCAATAACCAGCAGGTAGAGCAGAAATCCGTAGGCGATAAGGGTGAGCACCTTCATCAACAGCTCAATTATGCCCGATTTGCGCTCGGCGCGCCATTTCTCCTTATTCAGCAGCCCTATACTCTCCCTGTATAGCTTTCTATAAAAGCTGAATGCTCCTAATAGCCGTGTCTCCTTGAAAAATTGTCTGTCCCCAACACATTTTTCATAGTGCTCGACGCGCCTGCGCGAAGGGGCGGATTTTTCTTCCAGATCGGAAAACGCTTTGACCTTGACTAGCTGGCCAAGGAGCACGGGAATAAACACTATGATCGGCGCAATCCCCAGTATTGGCTTAAGCGTATACAGGTATACGCCCATCAATATAAAATAGGGGAGATAGCCGAATACCACCAGCAGCAACAGTACAACAAGGATCGAACCGTTCGTCGCGCCGACTTCAGCCTTATTTATCGCGTCCAGCATGGACGGATCCTCAAAGGCGGTCACCGGCAGCTTTCTCACCTTTTTGTGGATGTGGGGCAGTATGGCGCTTTCACACCTTCTCCACATGTCCGGAAGCCACAGGTTGACAGCCCCGTTCAGCAACGGCGTTGCGAGAACAATGGCAAGCACGCCCAGAAACCACAGAACAGGCTCTGTGTAGCTGCCGCTTCCTACAGCCATTTCAACGGATGTAAACAAATTGGCCGTCAGAATGGTTTGACCAACCAGCAGCGCCATCATTAGCAGCGTTACAAACATTAGAGAAAACGTAACCTTCTTGTTTTCCTTAAAGAGGTATGGGGAAAAGCTTTTTATAACCTTGTATATCGATACGGGTTTTTGATCAGCGGCAGTTTTCATATATTACCTCCACGAACATTCTCATATGAATCGTTAAATCGGCGGAATCAGGCGGTTTGCGCATACCAGCTTCGCTGGCTTTCAAACATCTCTGCATAGAGGCCGTCCTCCTCCATCAGCTTTTCATGGTCCCCGCTTTCGATAACGCGGCCGCCGTCAAGCACGTATATGATGTCGGCAAGCTTTGTTGAGCCAAGCCTGTGGCTTATAAACACCGTTGTGTTTCCGCGGCTTATATCCCTGAAGTTCTCATATACGTCGCGTTCCGCTATCGGATCAAGCGCGGCGGTAGGCTCGTCAAGGATTTTGATCTCGGATTGGCTTATAATGGCCCTTGCCATAGCGATGCGCTGCCACTCTCCGCCGGACACGTCGACCCCGTCCTCGTCAAGCTTTCCTATGTGAGCGTCAAAGCCTATCCGTTCCTTTAATTTTGAAAGTCCGGACAGCTCGACCGCCCGCTCTATATTCCCATTGTTCGTTCCGCCTATATTGCCAAGTTCAATGTTTTCACGCATGGTAAGCTGATATCTTGAAAAGTCCTGAAATACGCAGATAAACAGCGCTTTAAGCTGCGCTACGCTGTAGGTGCGCAGTTCTTTGCCGTTTATCAGTATCTCCCCTTCGTAATTTTGGTACATGCCTAAGAGCAGCTTTGTAATGGTGGTTTTCCCTGCCCCGTTCGCACCTACAAATGAATAATGCCTTCCCTTTTCCAGGGTAAACGACAGTCCGTTGAGCACGTTGGCGTCGCTTCCAGGATAGGCGAACGAGACGTTTTTGAACTCAAGGCGTTCAAACGCGGGAACGCTGCGGTCCGGCATAAGTTCAGCGCCCTCCTGCTCGGGCATAGCCATGAATTCCGTGAGGTCCTTTGCGTACTTTGAGTTGAGGACCACGTTTGTCGTATTCTGGGCCAGCTGCCACCGCATGCTCCCCACCATATCGCTCATAGCTGTAAAAAGGCCCATGAACATACCAACGGTTATAAGCCCCTGAATGGTTGGAATGAGCAGCACCAGCGCGCAAACCGCCGATACCGCGGCCACTATCATCCCACTAAGGTTCATACGGAAAAACCACTTCCGCTGCTCGTCAAACTCTATTTTGCGGGCCCGCTCGTACTCCTCCCTGCATTCCTTGCTTACCTCGCCGGTAAAGTCGAACACCGCGCGCTCCGCGGCATTATCGCGTTTTGCCAGCACGTCGTGAAGATATTTGTAGCGCCTCTGCTCCTTTGATACCAGCTTCTGGGCTTCATAGGTTTTGTTGCCGCCCTTCATGCTTGTGATGACAACGGGAACTATGGCGGCGATTATCAGCAGGCCGGCCCACCATACCTGCGCTATGATTAGGCTGATGACGCTTATAAAGCTCACGATCATGTACATGAAGCTCAGTGTATCCGCAAAGCCCATAAACACCCTGTCCTCAGGCGTCCTCTGGTTCTTGGGGGCTGTTACCCGCTCTACGAGGTCCCACTTCTCAGGATCCTCAATACAGGCATATTCAAGCCTGGCCCGTTTTTCAAGCATATCCGGGCGAAGCTTTGAACGCAAACCGTTTATTATGCGAACCTTGCAAAAATCAGTGAGCCGCTTGCCAAGGACGTTAAACGAGGTTATAAAAACTATCATTGCTATGGGCAAGACAATTTTATCCATGCCCGCGGAGCCGCCGGCTATGGATATGGCCGTATTTACGAATTGGGCTGTTACAAGCGCTGTGACGGCTGGTATGAAGGACTGAATTATAACCCTGACGATATAAAGCAGCGTTGGAACCGGCGTTGCCCTAAGCGGCAGCCAGATGTAATCCAACAGCGTATACCTCCGGTGTTTAAGCATAAGCGCCTCCAAGGTTTTATTTTAGCGTTATTATACGTCACATAATATAGGTTGTCAACAAATATTTTAAATAGTCTTCCATATGCCGAAAATTGTTTAAATAAGCTTTTATATGTCTAAAAACTGATATCGGTTCATATAAATCCCGTATGAAACCAAAGTTTAACACGTATAATACTTTTATATCCTTTTCATGTAATGTTTTGCCGTATATCTTCCCTGAATAAGGAACTATACGTTAGCCAGATAGAGCCCTGCTAAAAAAACATGTGAACATACTTCAGCGTATTTATCGCCATCAAGGGCAGAAACCTATCATCCATCATTTTATAGCCTTGAAGATGTTAAATACCGCTTGGTTATGGGCTTTCGCAGCTGCGCAATGTCCCCCTGGTCACCTATCGCCCTCGTTCCCTCCTATCCCGTGAAAAAACCCGGCTTTGTCCATCTTTACCATTTTCCGCATGGAACAGCCGCGGAATTTTGCGTCGAACATGCAGACGCCGGCGTAGTCGCACCAGTCGCAGGCGCTTTTGTTGTTGCCATAGCTGTACGGCGCCGCATCCGCGTGGCCGTCCATAATATCCCTTAGCGTCTCTACGGCGCGGCGCTTTGAAAAATCGACTACAGCGCGCATGCCGCTTGAAGGAACCAATCCCCTGCCGGTGAGGACGCCGTCCTTATTCCGTCTCGCTTCAATGATTGAGGAAGCGCCTTCAAAATTATCGTTAAGCCCTATCACGTCAAGCTCGTTCACCGTTATGCCGCTGAGTCGAAACGCCTTTAGCAGCAGCTCCTCCAGTTTTTCCTCCGACTGTGCGTCCTCAAGCTTGGGTTCGGTTACAGGCATATAATACATTCCGGCGATATCAGCCGCGCAGTCTGCCGCCATTATGGCAGCCACATACAGCGGGAGCTGCAGCTTTAACCCTAAAAAGAGTTCCCCGTAGTCAAATGCCATGCCGCCGGTCTTATAATCAATCACGCGAATATACCGCCCGCCGTCCCTTGAGACGTCCATGCGGTCTATCTTGCCCGTTACCAGAAAAACCGTGCCGTCGTCAAGCCTTAGTTCCAAAGGCGGGTACGTCCCTCCCAATCCAAAGGTCACCTCGCTTTTCTCCGGTATGAACCCGCCGCGTTTCATCTGTTGTACAGCCGCCCAGGCGGTCGCTTTGACCGTGCGCATCATTACCGCGCATTCCGCCTCCGCCCTTGGGGACGACACGAGCACGCCCCTGTTGTGAGAGGGTATCAGGACGTCAAATACCTCCGCGAGCAGCCTTTCAACATCCTCATACGTTAGAGCACCAGGATCAATGCCGCGGTCGATGACAAGCCGCATGAAACCATCAAGCGCTTCATGGTAGAAAACGCCCTTATCCGCCGAACGCTCCTTAAATTCCTCGCGCACATAGGCCCGCATTCCAAAGCGCATGAAGTGCCTGAAGGGGCATGAGTTGAACGTTTCAAACCTTGTGGCGCTTCCCTGCATTCCCGAGCCGTACAAAAGCCTTGCCATATCCCTGCCAAACGGCTCGACATGGGGTGAAAAGAAAAGCGCCTTTTCCATGCTGTCTACAGCGCTCCGGTATTCTGGGCTTGCCTTAAACCAGGCGTAAAGGCCTCCGCGGCTCTTTGAGCTTGAACCCGTATCCGCCAGGCGGCGCATTTCCTTGGCCAGCATAGCCAGGCCGGCCTGCGGATGGCTTGGGACCATCCCTCCGCCTACGTCCGTCTGCTCGTCAACAGTAAACAGTTCCCTAAGCCTGTCAATCGCCGAAGACGGTATGCCGCCGTTTACTCCGGCCGACGCGGTATAGGACAGCCACAGCCGGTTCTTCGCCTTGCTCAAGGCGCTATATATTCCAAATACGTTGCCCGACGCGCGTTCCGTGCTTGTTTCCCATGTAGGAAGGCCTGCCGAGCGCAGAAATACAAGCTCGGAGTCGTTTATAACGCCGTCTTCAGAGGGTTTTTTAGGGAACAGGCCCTCGCAACAGCCAACTACAAACAGCCTGCTGACCGCCGTGGCGCAGGTCCTGTCGACATCGCCCACGAGCACTTGGTCTGCGGTGGTGGGGATTACGCCCACCTTGTATGCTGAAAGCCCCTCTTCAAGCACCGCCATATAGCGCCTCGTGCTGACCCTTACGTCGCCCATGATAGCGTAGAGCTGGTCCAGCAGCTCTATTACCGCGTCCCAGGCCTGCGCGGTTTCCTCGGCAAGCTCAAGCTCCCCGTCCTCCCTCAGCGACCCGACTGCTGCGTTTAGCGATCCGTATACGTCCATTTCGCACATATACGAGTACAGCGCCCTCGTTTTCTCCATAGCACTGGCGGCGTCAGATAACGACCGGCGCAGCCTCAGCAGCGGGTCGATCAGCGATGAGCGCACGCGCTCTATACCGGCCTTTACGTCCGCGGCCTCAATGGGTTCAAACAGCCTCGTCCCCTTTAAACCGAATTTTAGAATATAGTTCTCAAACAGTTCGGCCGAATCCCTGTCGATGTTTAGAAGGCCGCACTTGAGCAGTTCCAAAACATCGGGCTGTGAAAACCCGTTAACTATGCATTTTAAAGCGCTTAAAAGCAAAACTGAAATCGGATGCCTGTCAAGCGGCCTTTTCAGATCCATGAAAAACGGTATCCTATACCTGCGCATAGTCCTATTCAACAGCGGAGCGTATGTTTCCATATCGGAAACTATTACAGCCATGTCCCTGTAACGCGTACCCTCCTGCGCAGCCCGGACTATCGCGTTGCATACAGCCTCCGCCTCGGCGCGGAGTCCGGACGCGGTAAACACCGAAACGCAGCCTCCGCTACCCGAGTACGGCGCGGGCGGCTGCGCGAAAAGCTCCCTCTCCATATGCGAAAGCTCGGCCGAATATCCCTCGGAACCGTTCCTTTCCATATTTACCATGCTGATTCTGCAGCCCTGCTCCTCTCCAATCTCACGAAGCCGCTGATACGAGGTCAACCCTGGTATAAAAAGGCCCCTATCCCTGCAGCTCCCGTTAAAATCAACGCAAACGGTTACCGTCATAGACGCCGCAACCTCCATAAGCCGCGCCAGCACGCGGTATTTTTGCTCGGTAAGGAACTCAAAGCCGTCCACAAACACATGGGCCCCGCAAAGACTGGACCGCCCCATCCTGTCTATGAGCGAGTTTACAATGTCCTCGCCATCCATATAGCGGGCCGCGAGATGGTCCTCCACGCACTCGTATAAAAGCGCTAAATCGCGGAGCTTGGCGCTTAGAGCGTCTGGCGCGCCGCTGTATTCCGCCGCAGACCTCAGCGCGTCCGGCGTGATAAGGAACCGCTTGAGCCTGGTAAACAACCTGTCGCATTCGGCGGTAAACCCCGGCTTTCCAGCAATGCGGCCATATACCTTAAGATCCGGTTTGCGCTCCTCCAGCGCCTTGCGGATCATCATCAGCTTTCCCTGGTGCGACAAGAACACGCGGTTGTCCCCGGTTTCTCGCAGCACCTTTGACGCCAGGGTGGTAAACGAAAAGACAACAGCGTCAAGCAAGCCGCTTTCAAGCGACTCGGCAAGACGCCGCTCGCTTTCAAATGTAAACTGCTCGGGTACAATCAGCACCGCGCGTTCACCTTTATCAAGCAGGCCGCGGATTCGGCTAAACAGCAGCGCCGTCTTGCGCGAACCAGCCCTGCCCGCGATAAATTCAAGGGAAATGGACATTTAAAAACCCTCCGTAAGAAGCTAATAAACGATTATACAGCTAGTAAGATCAAATCGTATTATAAAAATTTCTCCCTGTGAAGAACCGAGTATACCATCTCCCCGTTCAAACGCGTGCTTTCAAACAGTGTAATCGAATTCACCCGCATCGACGCGTTAAGCGGTTCATCCCTAAGCTCCGCTTCAACAAGATCGTCATGCGAAACGTTTCGCCCGAGAGTAATATGCGGAACATAACCCTTGCGCTCCCTGGGAAAACCGTTGTCCGACATTGCGTACTGGAGGGATTCGTACAGGGCGTTGAGTTCGCTGAGGCCGCCCTTTACCTCAACAATCGAAGTCCTGGAACCGCCTTTTTGAAAGCAGTTATATCTCCCTAGATGCAGTTCAAAGGGACGTATGCCCCGCACGCTTTTCTGCACGGCGCTCACGGCCCCGTGCAGGTCCGATGTTTCACCTATAAAATGCAGCGTAAGGTGCATGTTCCGCGCCGGTACAAACCTGCCGCCGCAGCTTAGCTGCTTAAGCGCGCTCTGAATCCTCGCAAGCTCGGCGCGCATCTGACCAGGCAGTTCTATGGCAACAAACAATCGCATGTTAACCTCCTGTTTTTTGTACATTATAACATAGAAAGGGCTGTAAATACCTATAAAAGGCGCCGTGCCGTAATGTTGATATGGCTTTGTAAAGGTCCGCTTCTCAATTATGCATATTGGGTTTTCAGCATTTATATATTGGATTCCATATAAATTTTATCTTTGCATATGATTCATTTTGTGCTATCATCCTTGTGATAAGAACTATACATAGGGAGATACGCCCGTGAGGATTGAAAATCATCCGATTCTGGATTTTAACAGGGGTAAACGCGTTACATTTACTTATAACGGCAAGCCGATAAGCGCCTATGAGGGCGAGTCGATAGCCGCCGCCCTGCACGCGGCCGGAGTTAAGGTTTTGGGCTACAGCCAGAACCTGCGCCGCCCCCGCGGCTTTTACTGCGCTATAGGCAACTGCTCTTCGTGCATGATGGTTGTGGACGGTGTCCCCAATGTCAAGACGTGCGTTACCGAGGTCAGGGACGGCATGAGGGTTGAGCTTCAGGAAGGTAAGGGAGTAATCGTATGAAGGAATGTGAACTTCTCATCGTCGGAGGAGGCCCCGCCGGCCTGTGCGCTGCTATTAACGCCGCGAGGGCAGGTGCGGGCGTGACGCTTTTAGAGCGCAGTCCCCGCCTTGGCGGGCAGCTGGTAAAGCAGACGCATATGTTTTTTGGCGCAAAGGAGCAGTACGCGTCCACGCGGGGCGTGGATATCGCCCCGATACTCGTCGATGCGCTTAACGCATATAAAGACCGTGTCGAGGTGTTGACTGACACCGTATGTACCGGCATCTATGAGGACGGCGTGGTTACAGCTCTATATAAAGAGGAGCGTTACATCAAGCTGAAACCAAAGGCGGTAATAATAGCAGCCGGCGCGTCTGAAAAAAACCTGGCCTTTATAAACAACGATCTCCCCGGAATATATGGCGCGGGAGCGGTGCAGACGCTTATGAACGTATACGGGGTGGTTCCTGGCAAGAGCGTGGTTATGCTTGGCGCGGGCAACATTGGACTTATCGTAAGCTATCAGCTTATGCAGGCGGGCATAGAGGTAAAATGCATACTCGACGCCGCGCAGAAAATAGGCGGCTACCTTGTACATGCTTCAAAGGTTGCGCGAATGGGCGTACCCATACTCATCGGGCATACGGTTAAGCGCGCCATAGGAAACGATTGCCTTGAAGCGGTTGAGGTGGTAAAGCTGGACGAACGCTTTAATGAAATCCCAGGCTCCGAGTTCGTAATCAATGCCGACACCCTGTGCGTTTCCATAGGGCTTACGCCGCTGTGCGAGCTGATTTCGATGGCTGGCGCCAAAATGAGGTACGTTCCCACCCTTGGGGGGCTAGTGCCGTTAAGGAACGCCGAGTATGAAACCACCGTTGAAAACCTGTTCGTGGCGGGCGATTCGTCGGGGGTTGAGGAGGCCTCGGCCGCCATGGTCGAGGGCTATATAGCGGGCCTGTGCGCCGCATCCAAGCTTGGGTACCGAATCAGCGGACATGATGAAGCCATTGACGAATACAGGCGCCAGCTGGATTCGCTGCGCTCAGGCCCTGCGGGCGAGCATATAAAAAGAGGAATAGAACAGGCCGCTCTGTAAAATGGCCGCAACCGTCTTAGATTTAAATAATTAAACTATATGCGGCGTTTTGCCGCTGCGCATAGGAGACCGATATGTTTGAACAAACTGGCGTGCCCAGCGCCGAAATGATAATGCGAAAGTTTCCAACGGTCGAACGCATAAACCGGGGTAAGGTTGCCGTAGTGGAGTGTTATAAACGCATCCCGTGCAACCCCTGTCAAACCGCGTGCAGGTTCGGCGCCATAGAGGTTGGAAGCGATATAAACAATATCCCAGAGCTGAACGCTGAGGCCTGCACAGGCTGCGGGCTGTGCGTAAGCCGCTGTCCAGGCCTGGCTATCATGATAGTTGACGGCAGCGCTGACCCGCAAAGCGTTGATATACAAATACCATACGAGTTTGTGCCCCTTCCGGATAAGGGTGAAACGGTTCGCGCCCTTGACCGTGCCGGAGCTTTTGTGTGCATGGCTACGGTGGTGGACGTTAAAAATCCGGCTGCTTTTGACAGAACGCCGGTTATATGTATAAGAGTTCCGCGCGGGCATATGTACAGCGTGCGCAATATAGCATTGGAGGCGTGAGGGATATGGATGAAACCATCATTTGCAGATGCTCCGACGTTACGCTGGAGCGCGTGAGGGAGCTGATTTCCCAGGGTTATACGTCCATGGACGAGATAAAGCGGATAACGCGGCTGGGTATGGGGCCCTGTCAAGGGAAAACCTGCTCCCTGCTCGTTATGCGCGAGATAGCGGCAATGACAGGCGTTGGAATCGACGGGCAGACTTCCCAGACGGTGAGGCCTCCCGCTTCCGGTATACGATTGGAGCTTATAGCAAGGGAGGCTGAGGGGCATGCGTAAGAGCGCTGAGGTGATTATCGTCGGCGGCGGAATCTCCGGCTGTTCCATCGCCTACAACCTTGCCAAAAAAGGCGTGAAGGATATTGTCGTTTTGGAAAAGCGGTTCATATGCGGCGGTTCCACCGGAGCGTGCGGCGCAGGGGTGCGCATGCAGTGGGGCACCGAGATGAACTGCCGCTTTTCAAAGTTCAGTATAGAATTATATCAAAAGGCGAATGAAACGCTCGAATACGACGGGGATATCGAATTCAGGCAGTCAGGCTATCTGCTTATATCAGACGATGAGCGCGAGCTGGCCCAATTTGAAAAGAACATTGAGGTACAGCATGAGTGCGGCATACCTTCGCGCATGGTCACGCTGAAGGAGGCTAAGGAACTCGTACCCCATCTCAACACCGATATTTTAAAGGGTGCCGCGTTCTGTGAAAAGGACGGCTTTTTAAACCCGTTTTTAACCACCGACGCGTTTTACAGGGCCGCGCGGCGCATGGGTGTTGAATTCCATACCAATACGACCGTAACGGATATAGCGGTTGAAAACGGCCGCGTAACAGGGGTGCTTACCGATAAAGGGTTTATAGCGTCAAACCGCGTAGTAAACGCGGCGGGCGGTTTTTCAAAGGAAATCGCGGCTATGGCCGGAGTAACCCTGCCGGTATACAAGGAGCGGCATCAGATACTGGTAACGGAGCCCGTAGAGCCTATTCAGGGGCCGATGGTAATGTCTTTTGGCATGAACCTATACGTGCAGCAGTCGCCGCACGGTTCTTTCATAATGGGGCGCGGAGACGATGGCGAGCCAAGGGACGGCCGCGTAACTTCGTCATGGCATTTCCTTGACGGGATGGCGGCTACCGTCTGCCGGGTGCTTCCTCCTATAGGCAAACTAAGGCTGGTGCGCCAGTGGGCGGGGCTTTATAACATAACGCCCGACAGGCAGCCTATCTATGAAAGCTCTGAGGAGGTCAGCGGATTTTATATGGCGGTAGGATTCTCAGGACACGGCTTCATGTTCGGACCCATGACGGGAGTTGTGATGAGCGAGCTTATCCTTGGCGAGGAGCCTACCGTTGACATAAGCAAGCTGTCGCTCAAGCGTTTTGAGCGCGGCGAAATGATGTTTGAGCCTTCGGTCGTTTAGAAGCCCTAGGGATTAAGCGGCGAAAAAAGTACCGCGCTTTGAGCTGTCCTGGATCATTTTTACGTTACTTAAAAGGTATGTCCGAATGCTTAGTGTGTTTGCGGACGCCTGGAGTCCGCTTGCCTGATACTGTTTAGAATATTTCCTCTGGAATTTTTTCGTCATTTTGGTTGTAAGTAATGCAGGCAAAAGACGGGACCTATCCTAATTTACTTTAACGGAACTCATCAAAGCCGCATTAAAAATTATGAAAGTTATGAAAGGGCGTAAGCATACGGCGCTTACGCCCTGTTTCCAATGAGTTGCACTCAACTGCCTATTATGCAGTTCTATCATTATAGCTTAGGTGCAGTGCCTTTTGTTGAATTAATATAGCTCACTCCACCGTTACCGATTTCGCGAGATTTCTCGGCTTATCAATATCGCAGCCTTTTAATGACGCTACATAGTAGGCGAAAAGCTGAAGCGGTATTATCGTGAGCGACGGCAGCGTCATCTGGCCCCAGTCGGGCAGGAATACCGTGTGGTCCGCCGCCTCTGCCACGGATTTGTCGCATTCTCTGCAAAGGGCTATCACCACCGCGCCCCTTGCCCTGACCTCCCTTATGTTCGACAGCATCTTTTCCACAAGCGGCGCATAGGTACACAGCGCTACCACAAGCGTGCCGTCCTCAATGAGTGAAATGGTGCCGTGCTTGAGTTCGCCGGCCGCGTACGCCTCGGAGTGTATATAGGATATCTCCTTTAATTTTAGCGATCCCTCCAGGGCAAGGGCATAATCTATATTTCTGCCGATAAAGAAGATATCCTTGCTGTTGAAATACAGCGACGCAAGGTACTGAATCTGCTCACGGTTGCTCAGCAAAGCCTGCACGGCGTCAGGCAGCGCGTTGAACTGCATTATTGCGCCGTTGAGAACATCCTGGTCAAGCGTGCCTTTGCACTTAGAAATATGCAGCGCAAGAAAATACAATACGAGTATCTGAGCGGAGTACGCCTTTGTCGTCGCCACGGCGATTTCAGGACCGGCGCGGGTGTAGAGAACGTCTTCGCTCTCCATGGCAATCGTGCTCCCTACGACATTAACTATTGAGATTACGCGCGCCCCGTGCGAACGCGCCTCTCTCAAGGCGTAAAGCGTATCAAGGGTTTCGCCGGACTGGCTTATCACTATGGCAAGCGTTTTTCCGGTGATAAAATGTTTGCTGTAACGAAACTCGCTCGCCAGCTCTACCGATACCGGCACGCCCGCAAGCCGCTCAATCAGCGGACGGCCTACAGCGCCCGCATGATAGGCCGAGCCGCACGCTACAATATATACGCGGTCGATATCCCTCAGGTCGTCGTCCGTTATATTTTCCAGGGGCAGCGCTATGTCGCCTTCTCGTATGCATGACGACGAGGTGCTTTTGATAACATCGGGCTGCTCAAGTATTTCCTTCATCATGAAGTGCTCATGACCGCCCTTCTCGGCCGCCTTGACGTCCCAGGTAACGTGCTGGATTTCCTTTTCAATCAGCTCCTCATATTCATTATATACCTCTATATGGTCAGCCTCTATAACCGCAATCTCGCCTTCGCTCATTCTGAATATGCGGCGTGTATATTTGAGCATGGCGGTTACATCTGAAGCAATCAGGTTTTCTCCCTCCCCAATGCCTACTATCAGCGGGCTATCCTTGGTAAGCGCAATCATCCGGTCAGGAAAATCGCTGAACAGTATGCCCAGGGCGTATGAGCCCTCAAGATGCCTTACCGCCTTATGAACCGCTGATAACGGATCGCCCGCGTAAAAGAAGTCCACCAGCTGTGAGATTATCTCGGTATCGGTATCTGACGCAAACGTATAGCCATGCTGCTCAAGAAATTGCTTAAGCTCAATATAGTTCTCTATAATCCCGTTGTGCACCACGGCCACCCTGCCGCTGCCCGAAAGATGCGGATGCGAGTTTATATCCGAAGGCTCCCCATGCGTTGCCCATCTTGTATGGCCTATTCCGGCCGTCCCCTTCATCAACGCGCCGTTTTGGGTTAACTCGCGCAGCGCGTTCAGCCGTCCTCTTGATTTTGCGACGTCAAGGCCGTCCTCCGTAACAAGCGCAAGGCCGGCTGAGTCATAGCCCCGGTATTCAAGCTTTTCAAGCGCGTCAATGAGTATTGGCGCAGCGGCGCTTCCGCCAACGTATCCAACAATTCCGCACATAGCAACTCCTTTCGGTCAATGGACGGCGGACATAATCCACCGATTTTATTTCTAAGAACTGATTATACTATTTATATGCGAAAGTATAAAGTGAAATGTTTATGAACCTTGGCTTTCACAACTTCATCGACCTGGCATGCGCATATATAACGCCCGTATGCTTAGCCTATGCTGAACGGCCATAGGATTGACATTTGGCCCGCTCTTATTTGACAAAGCGTTGCATAGCCGAGTCGTTTTTGAGGGGAGCCGGTCGGTTAGTTCTTGCTGATTATTATGGGTTAGCGTACAATATAGCTATCAGTTTTGAGTAAAGGGGGATTTGAGGGATGAAGGACGCGTTATTATGGGCAGCCGCGGGCACCGGCTTTACATTTTTGATGACCTCGCTTGGGGCGTCGGTGGTGTTTTTATTCCGTAAGAGGATCAATGAAAATATACAGCGCATCTTTCTGGGGTTTGCCGCCGGGGTGATGATCGCCGCGTCGGTATGGAGCCTTCTTATACCCGCTATAGAGGAAGCGGAGGCCGCTGGTATACCCGGCTTTCTTCCGGCTGCAGGCGGATTTATTTTGGGCGTAGGATTTTTGATGCTTATGGATTCGCTTTTGCCCCACCTCCACCTTACGGCAAATAGGACCGAGGGCCTGCCGGCCTCATGGAAGCGCACAACGCTGCTTGTAACCGCCGTTACCCTGCATAACATTCCTGAGGGCATGGCCGTAGGCTTATCGTTCGCGCTGGCAGCCCAGGGCGGCTCGGAGCCGGCGCTCTTCGCTTCGGCACTGGCGCTGGCGCTGGGGATTGGAATACAAAATTTCCCCGAGGGCGCCGCCATATCGCTGCCGCTCAGGCAGGAGGGCATGCCTGCGGGAAGGGCGTTTGCCTGCGGAAGCCTGTCCGGAGCAGTGGAGCCCATATTCGGCGTTATAGTAGTGCTGCTCGCCTCAAGCGTAAGGCCCCTGATGCCCTGGCTGCTCTCCTTTGCAGCGGGCGCGATGATGTATGTGGTGGTTGAGGAACTAATACCTGAAGCCCGCCTTGGCAATCACTCCAATACTGGAACGCTGGGCGTTATGGCCGGATTTTTGATAATGATGATACTGGATGTAGCCTTGGGCTGATAAATCACTTTTATAAAGCGTTTAAAGGCGCGGCGTTATTGTGATTGACCCGCGCCTTTAAGCAGTATCCGCCCCGCCGCGGCCGGCGCGTTTGGCTTGACCGCCTTCAGCTCAGCGCGGCCTGCGCGTTTGCCAGCATCAGCTTTATACGGTTCTCCTGATTTATTGCCGACGCGCCCGCGTCATAGTCTATCGCCACTATGTTCGCGTCGGGATGCCTTTCCTTTATCGGCTTCATCATCCCCTTCCCCACTATATGATTCGGCAGACATCCAAACGGCTGCGTGCATATGATATTATTAACCCCCTGCTTGATAAGCTCCAGCATTTCGGCCGTAAGCAGCCAGCCCTCCCCCATCTTTGCCCCAAGTCCAATATACTCCTCCGCCAGCTTGGGCGCGTTTTGAAATGATGAGGGCGGGTCAAACGTCCCCTCCCGCGTTATCATGTCAATGATATCGTTTTGCTTCTTTACCAGGAAATTGTGCGCGAACCTTGAAAAAAACGCCTTTATCTTCTTTATTCCATACAGCTTGTTCTCAATTATGCTCCCGTCGACGCAGTACAGGCAAAAGTCCAAAAGCCCTGGAACCACTACTTCGGCGCCCTCAGAAACCAGGAAATCCTCTAGGTTATTGTTGCCAAGCGGCGAATATTTCACAAAAATCTCGCCTACCACGCCTACCTTTGCCCTTCGTTCGTTTCTTCTCGGGATTGACGCAAAACCGCGGATTATATCCATATAGTTTTGCTTTATCCGGCGGTAGCTTAACACCCTTACCTCCCTCATGCCGTCGGTGAGTCTCCTGGTCCATTCCTCCGTAAGCCTGTCGCTGTCGCCGGGGTTTAGCTCATATGGCCTGCACTGGTTTTTAAGCGCCATGATAAGGTCGCCGTAGGTGACCGCATAGAGCATCCTGTGCAGCATAGACAGGGTAAGCTTGAAGCCTGGATTTCTTTCCATGCCAAGAACGTTAAAGGATATAACCGGCACAAAGCCGTATCCAGCCCTTTCCAGCGCCTTTCTCAATAGAAAAATATAGTTTGAAGCCCTGCACCCCCCGCCGGTCTGCGAAATCAGCAGGGCCGTTTTACGCGGGTCGTACGCGCCGCTTTCAAGCGCGTCTATCATCTGCCCTATAACGAGCAGGGCGGGATAGCACGAATCATTATGAACATATTTAAGGCCCTTATCGGTCACTCCCCTGCCGCTGTTTTCTAGAAGCTCCGCCTTATAGCCATAGGCGTTTAGAATGTTTATGACCATCCTAAAATGAAACGGAAGCATCGTGGGCACGAGGATCGTGTACTCCTTCTTCATGGCCCTTGTAAATATAACGCGTTCGCTCCTGTTTTTCATTTGCGCTTTCCCTTTCTTCCAGCGCGCCTATAAGGCTGCGCAGCCGGATTTTTACCGCTCCCAGGTTTGTTATCTCATCGATCTTGATCTGAGTATACAGCTTGCCGCTACCTTCAAGGATGGACCTTACCTCATCGGTCGTAACCGCGTCTATACCGCACCCAAACGACACCAGCTGCACCAGCTCGCAGTCGCTCCTGCCCGCCGCAAACCTGGCCGCGCGGTACAGCCGCGAATGATAGGTCCACTGGTTGAGGACGTCCACCCTGGCCGGCTTGGCAAGGCGGCGCACGCTGTCCTCGCTGACAACCACAAACCCAAGCGACGCGGCAAGCCTGTCGATCCCATGGCATATTTCGGGATCCGCGTGATACGGCCTGCCTGCGAGGATCATTATACGCTTTTTATGGGATTGGGCAAACCTGACAGCCCTCTCTCCCTCGGCGCATATATCATCCATCCATGCTTTATAGGCCCAAAAGCCCGCGCTTACCGCTCTTGCCGCCTGCTGTCTGGTTATATTTATGCCAAGCTGATCTCTAAATAGGAGGTGCAGCTCCTTTGAAAGTTCCCTCCGGTTGTTAATATTTAAATATGGGAACAGGAACCTGACGTTTTTCAGCGATTCCATATTCGCGTTTAGAAGCTCCGGATAGTATGCTACCACCGGACAGTTGTAATGGTTGGTTCCGGTCCTTTCATTCACATTATAGGTGAGGCAGGGATAGAATATTGCGTCCACGCCGCGCTCAATCAGGGTTTCTATATGACCGTGCATGAGTTTTGCGGGATAACAGGCCGTATCCGATGGTATGCTGAACTGGCCCTTTGAATATATTTCCCTGCTGGACATTCCCGAAAATACGACGCTGAAACCAAGCTCTTCAAATATCCCGTGCCAAAGCGGGGCAAGCTCATACATGCCCAGGGCAAGCGGTATGCCGATAACCCCTCTTTCTCCGTCCCCTGGCTTGAGCGAGCCAAGCTTATCACGCTTGAATTGGTACAGGTTCGGCATGGGGCCTAAGTCGCCTTCATCCGCGGTTTCACCCGCGCCTTTTGCGCATTGGTTACCGGAAATATACCGCTCTAAACCGTTGAATATGTTTACCGTAAGCTTGCAGCGGTTTGTGCATCCTGCGCATACCCCCGCCTTTGCGGCGTGGGTAAAGTTCCGCAGTTTATCCCTGTCAAGCAGCGACGTTTTTCCAAGCCCCAGCGACCGAGCGTGAAGCGCCGCGCCGTAAGCGCCCATCAGCCCCGCGATTTCGGGACGTACCACATTCCGCCCAAGCTCAAGCTCAAAGCACCTCAGCACAGCGTCGCTTAGGAAAGTCCCGCCCTGAACAACGATGTTTTCCCCAAGCTCATCAGCCGAATTAGCCCTTATAACCTTATATATCGCGTTTTTAACCACGCTTCTTGACAATCCCGCCGATATGTCCCCGACGCCAGCGCCATCCTTTTGGGCCTGCTTTACCGACGAATTCATAAATACCGTACATCTGGAACCAAGATCCACAGGCGCCCGCGCCATAAGGCCCAGCCGCGAAAATTCGCCTATTTCATAGCCCATGGACCGCGCGAACGTTTCAATAAAGGAGCCGCAGCCCGACGAACAGGCTTCGTTGAGCATTATGCTGTCAATCGAATTGTTCCTTACCTTAAAGCATTTTATATCCTGCCCACCTATATCAAGGATGAAATCCACATCGGGGCTGAAATGACGCGCCGCCGTATAGTGCGCCATAGTCTCCACGACGCCTTCATCAATGTGGAACGCGCGCTTTATAAGCTCCTCGCCATAGCCCGTAACCGCGCTTCCCGCTATTTGAATATCATCCCCGCACAGCTCATAAACGCGTTCAAGCTGGGACTTTACAATGTCAACCGGCGTCCCCCTGTTTGAACCATAATAGGAATGTATCATGCGCCCATCCTCTGAGACCAGCGCCAGTTTTGTAGTTGTGCTTCCGCAGTCGACGCCCAGATATGCTCTTCCCCTGTATTTTTCCGGCGGCACCGCCGCTACCGTGGACATCGAATGCCGGCGTTTGAAATCCATATACTCACTTTCACTTCTGAACAAAGGCGCGATGCACCCTTTTCGCCGACTGGTCGCCGCAGCCGTCTCCAGGCCAGCCATAAGCGCGCCGAACGTATAAGGCTTATCCTGCTTCGAAGCATACAGGGCGGCTCCTATCGCAACGGCGTATAACCCGTAACCAGGGAAAACCGCATCCTTGGTTTTAAGCTTCAGCGTGTCTACAAAGCGTTCCCTGAGTCCCCTGCTGTAATATAGGGGGCCGCCAAGGAACATTACCTTGCCGTGTATGCTCCTGCCCTGCGCCAGGCCGGCTATCGTTTGATCAACCACCGCCTGATAGATGCTTGCCGCGACATCCTCCTTGCGCGCGCCCTGATTGAGCAACGGCTGTATATCCGTCTTAGCGAACACCCCGCAACGCGACGCAATTGGATAGATCCGCTCGTGGCCCATGCTTAGCTCATCAAGCTCCTGGGGGGTTACATCCATAAGCGTAGCCATCTGATCTATAAACGCCCCTGTCCCTCCAGCGCAGCTTCCGTTCATCCGTTCGTCAATGGCGCCCTGAAAAAATATGGCCTTCGCATCCTCTCCGCCAAGCTCGATTACAACGCTTGTGTCGGGCTCAAGTTCCCTTACGGTTCCCGCTGTGGCGTATACCTCCTGCACAAAGGGTATGCCCGCCGCCCTGGCGACTCCAAGTCCGGCGGAACCCGAACACGCAACATAGACAGGAACATCTCCAATATATTTCTCGGCGCGCCTCAATAGCTCGGCAGCTTTTTCCCTCACATGCGAGAAGTGCCGTTCATATAGCTCAAAGGTTATTATACCATCCTGAACAAGAACGATTTTAGCGGTAGTAGAGCCAATATCTATTCCGACAACCGATTTCTTTCCCGTATTCAACTTAGAAATCATCATATTTTCCATTTGCTCTCCATTGTACGTTCGCCCGCGCAGCCTGTCAAAACCTTTTTTATTTTATAGGGGCTTTTGGATATTAAGACCTAGCACAGACGCGTCGCGGACAATGCCCTTATATTGCAAAAAGCCCTAAATTGCGAACATATTAAGGATAACAATCATCATTTTTTTAATCAAGCAATAAATTAAGGCAAATGTGAACATTGGGGCCCCATGTTAAGCAAGGATAACTTTCGCGGTCCCAAAATAAATAAGGCCGCGGAGAGCAGTCCGCAGCCTTATTTTCCGTTTTAGCGACCGGTTTTTAGCCCGATGAACCCGCTTGGGAGAGATTCAGGCCGCTTTATGATATATAATCCAGTATGGCCAATACGTCGTTTGTATCCACCACTCCGTCCCAGTTGCAGTCGGCAAGTATCAGCGCCAGCTCAGTATCGCTCGCAAGGCCGTTGCAATAGCGCAGGAGCAGGTTTGCGTCGCTTGCGCTTATCACCCCGTCAAGGTTCACGTCGCCTATATAAACCGGAACTGCTAATATAGCATGCGGTGGTAGAGACGGAGCTTCCAGAAGCTCGATTGCGTCACTGATATCGATTACGCCGTCACCGTTAGCATCGGCAATGTTCTTATGCAGATCAGAGATCAGATCAAAGTCTCCGCGAACATATTTTAGGATATACAGCGCGTCGCCGCTGTTTACTCTTCCGTCCAGATTCGCGTCTCCCTGCGAAATATAATCTCTGCCAAAGGAATAGGGTTCGGCAGCGTTCGATACCGGGATAATTGATATAAACAATGCGATAGCAAGGGCTAAGGTTAATAAAACCCTGGCTTTTTTCATGTTAAACGTCCTCCTTGCTCAAAATTTAGCTCGTTAGCTTAATTATGACAGATAATCCAGTATGGCCAATACGTCGTCTGTATCCACCGCTCCGTCCCCGTTGCAGTCGGCAAGTATAAGCGCCAGCCCTGCGTCACCGACAAGACCGTTGCAATAGCGCAGGAGCAGGTTTGCGTCCTCCACCGTTATGCTGTTGTCCAGGTTTACGTCGCCTATGGCCAAGGTTACTCTATATGTCCTGAACGTTTTATCACCAAGGATCAGGATGGCGTCGTCGATATTTACACTTCCATCCAGATTTGCGTCAGCAAACGCCATGTGACCTTGCGATATCATATCAAAGTCGCCCCTTAGATACTTGAGAATAAACAGTGCGTCATCGGAATTTATCTTTCCATCCAGATTGGCGTCGCCAGTATACAAATACGTTGAGCCAAAGGGATAGATTGTAATAGCGTTTGATATTACAGGTACCGATAACGCTATGCACAGCAAAATCGCTAAAATTATTCTTACTCTTTTCATCTTCATGTTCTCCCGCAAATTATCTTGCTGTTTTTATGACAGATAATCCAGTATGGCCAATACGTCGTTAGTATCAACCGCTCCATCCCTATTGCAATCGGCCAGACAAAGCGCAAGCGCTGTTCCCGCGACAGAGCCGTTGCAATATCTCAAAAGCAGGTTAGCGTCGCTTGCGTTTATCACCCCGTCAAGGTTTACGTCGCCTATAAGATAGGCTCTAAGGAATGGATTCGTTACTCCATTCTCAAGTATCAGTATAGCGTCGTCAATATCCACCGTTCCATCGCCGGTTACGTCGGCTATTTGGGCATGAGCGCTTGAGATGAACTGCAAATCCCCCCTGATATACTTGAGAATATATAGGGCGTCGTCACCGTTTACGTATCCGTCAAAGTTAACGTCACCTCTGTATATTACCATCAAGCCAAACGGGCTTGATGAGCTGTTTGCGCTTGAAATGGGCGCAAACGCCAGCACCATGAGACACGCCATCATCAATGCTAATATAAATCTAAGCTTTCTAAACATATTTGTTACCTCCATTATTAATTATACCTGGTATGCATCTTTAACTGTTCGGCCAGCTGCGCACGCACCGGCACTTTTTAAGGTTGGTTCATCGTACGGCTTGGTTAAGACGACAGGTAGTCCAGTATGGCCAGAACGTCGTTTATGTCTATAACGCCGTCCGCATTGCAGTCGGCAAGCGTTATGGCAAAGTTCCCCCGCCAGCTTGCTTGTCCGTTTAAATTCGACAAAAGTAGATTCGCATCCTTTGCGTCAATTATTCCGTCAAGGTTTACATCCCCGATACGGTAAGCTGTGCGGTATCTTTGAATTACTCCCTCTTCAAGAATGAGAACGGCGTCGTCGATATCGATTACGCCATCCCAGTTTGCGTCAGCGATGGAGCGGTGCGTATCCGAAATGAACCTTCCGCTCCCGCTTAGATAATTGAGAATAAAAAGCGCGTCGTCATCGTCTATCACTCCGTCAAGGTTAGCGTCGCCCTTGTATATCATCTTTGTGCCAAACGGGGCCGTTACGCCCTGGGCGGCTGCTCCGGAATAGGGTATGATGTACAGCACCGCCAGCAAGCACATTGCCAAAGCTATTATAATTCGTGGTTTTCTAATCATCTTCTCCCCCTGTTTTAATTAAGACGCGACGCCGCCAGATAATCCAGCAGCGCGTATACATCGTTCACGTTTATTACGCCGTCGTTGTTAAAATCAGCCGGCGGGAGCGCGATTTCGCCTATCCCGACACTGCCGTTGCAATACTGCAATAGCAGGCTGGCGTCTGCCGCGGTGACCAAACCGTCAAGGTTCACATCTCCAACCTTGATTGGCTTAAGCAATGTTGCAGCTATATTGCCCTCCAGAATCGCGATAGCATCGCTTATCGTGATAATCCTGTCATTATTTGCATCAGCACGGGTCTTATGAATATCGGACAACAGGGCAGCCTCGCCCTTCAAATATTTTAATATGAACAGAGCGTCGTCCGAGTTAACCGTACCGTCGAGATTTGCGTCGCCTACGGCTATCAATACTTGCGAGATTGGCGTAACAGCGCCAGCGCCAGGCGTAATGGATATAATGATTGCTATGCAGAGTGCAAATATAAGGATATTTCTCTTCCTAAACATGTTATCTACCTCCTTTAAACACAAAATCACGCCGCCAGATAATCCAGCAGCGCATATACATCGCTCATGTTTATTATGTCGTCGTTGTTAAAATCCGCAAGCGGAAGCGCGATTCCCCCCACTTCCACACTGCCGTTGCAATATTGCAGAAGCAGGCTTGCGTCAGCAGCGGTAACCAAACCGTCAAGGTTCACATCGCCATTACTACATATGATTCCTATCCTAGGCAGGTCGTTTTCAAGAATGGCTATTGCGTCGTCTATGGTAATAACGCCGTCCCTCGTTGTATCAGCAACGCTTAAGTGATCATTTGACAGGAACTGCACCTCGCCTTTTATGTATTTGAGAACAAACAGCGCGTCGTTCGAATTAATTGTCCCGTCAAGGTTTGCATCTCCAATATAGACAATATACATGGGAAAAGGTTGATTAGCCATGGCCGCCGGGGCCATAGAAACCAGCATGGCAAGGCATAATAATACAGCCAACAGCTTCCTTTTCTTTAACATTTCTTATTTCACCTCCCTCTGTTTTTTGGGGAACGCTTACAGGATAAACCTAAGTGCGGTTAAAATCTTGATGCAGAGATATTGCCCTTACAATAAAACAGTTATTGTCACTGCCAAAACCCGCATTACAGCAACCGGGTCCATTGGAATCCAAATTGATACTTTTTTCTATTCAGTCAAACTAACACTATATAATTGCCAATAGGTTTGGCATTAAAACCTGCTTTCTATCACCCCCCTATTTGCTGTCCTTAACGAGATCGACGTGAGCATTGCGAAAATATGCAATGCTTCTCAAATCCTGTTGCATACCCCCGAGTATATTCAAAGATTAACATACATGCCAGTAAATGTAAATACGTTATGTATTACATATAATCATAATGTTCTCGCAAAATTTGTCGAATAAGGTAGCGTTTAGTTTAAGCGGTCTTTATTTCATATTCAGCGCCTGCAATCATGGATTACGGGTAATGGTTCCGTTGGCCGTTTGCAGTGTTCTCGCGGCACTGAAGCGGCACTGAATATTTGACAGGCGTAATAACTTAGTCAATGGACATTATGTAAAATTTAAACAGCATGTTTAAACAAAGACGGCATGGCTCTGCCGCCATGCCTTTCCTGCAAAAAAATTGGTTCAATCACGCAATTATATTTGTTCATTGCTCCTCGTTCCCGTTGCGCGCCTTCTGGGCGTTACCACAACGCGCCTGTTGGGCTCCTCGCCCTCGCTGTGCGTGCTTACATGAGGGTTGTTTTGCAGGGCTGAATGCAATATCCTTCGCTCATACGGATTCATAGGTTCCAGTGCTTTTGCCCTTCCTGACGACCTCACCTGCGAGGCTACTTTTCTGGCAAGCCCGGTTAGCGTTGCCTCCCGCTTTTTTCTATACCCCTCCGTATCAACCGTTACCCTGCGGTAACCCGATTCACGGCGGTTCTTGTTTGTCACAAGCGACGTGATATATTGAAGCGCGTCCAGCGTTTCGCCCCTGTAACCGATTAAAACTCCCTTGGAGCCGCTGTTTATGCGAATCATCAGGGCTTCCTCGTCCGCATAAGCGCTCAGTTCGCCCTCTATACCCATTAACCTTACCGTTTCAGCCAAAAACACCGCTCCCGGCTCATCCTGCGCGGCTTTTACGCTGTATTCACGCTCTTCAGGATTGATATTAGCGGCATTGCCGAAGCTGCTTTCAGGCTTCCTGTTAGCCGGCCTGCTTCTTTCATTTTTGCGGTCTTGACCGGACGGCCTGACGCTTTTAACGGCCCCATCACCGCTGTTTTGAAGCTCAGCGCCCTTATCAGCGCGCTGGGTATTGCCTTGGGCAACGCTTTCCCTTGGCTGTTTGCGTTCCTCGGGCCTTACGTTCTGTTCGCCCGCAGGATTCGGCGCGTTCTCCAAAGTCCGCTCGGCAGCCTTTGGATGAGATTGTCGGGGCGGCATAGCCGTGTCGGCGCCCGTGCCGCCCTTATTCTGCTTTGGCCTCTCAGGTTCCTTCCTTCTTGGCTCATCCCTGCGCTCAGAAGGCCTGCTATCGCGCCTGCCGCGCTCGTCCCTGCGGGACAACACGGAAAAGTCCGGAACCTCCACTTCCTCGGCCGCCTTCTGGATAAGCCTTACAATGGCGGGTTTGGCTCCAAAGCCCAATATGCCCTTTGTCTCCTGCTTTATTATCTGTATCTCGACCTCGTCGATGGATATCTCAAGCTGCTGCAACCCCTTGAAGATTGCCTCGTCAACGGTTTTGCCGCTGACCTCTATGGATTTCATATCCATTATTTGCCCCCTTTAACATCCGCTATGGCAACGCGCGGATATTTCTTATTGAGTATCAAATTAATCGCTATCATTATTACATTGCTCAAAAGCCAATAGATGGCAAACGCCGCGTTATTGCTGAGACACGCTATAAAGCTTATCACTGGGAATATATACATCATCATCTTTCCGGATTGCTGCTGCTGGGACGCCGGCTGGCCCGCCGCCTTCTGATTAGGCTGTGTCAGTTTTGAGGCCAGGAACATCGAACCTCCCGCAAGCAGCGGCAGCAGAAACCACCCGTTATTATACCCTGCGTAGAGTTCGGAAAGCGGGGCAGTAAGCTCGTTATACTTAGCTATCGCGCCCTGGCTTGCAATGAAATTCCACACCGTCTGAACTTCCCCGTCAACCACCAGGCTGCTTCTAACCGCCATACCCAGGTTTTCAAACACCGTAAGCATCTCGGGATTTGATTTAAATAACAGCAGCCTCGGCAGGTCGGCGGTCTGCAGGAACGACTGCGCGCCCATGATGACGGGGGACATCCCGTTGTCAGCCTGCCAGATGTTATTAACCCAGAGGAACTTGAAGCTTAGGAACATCTCCTTCGCCGCGTCCATATCCGAGTTGGCCGTAAGCAGCAGCTCTACCATTTGCTCATGTCCCCAATAGCGAAACGCGTTAAAGAAGCATATGAACAATGGAAGCGTGATAAGCATCGGAAGGCAGCTGCTCCACATGCTGACCCCCGCCGTTTTCATGAGCTTACGCTGCTCTATCTGAAGCTTTTGGGGATTATCCCTGTATTTTGAGTTGATTTTATCGAGTTCCGGCTGCAGCGCCGACATTTTCGCCGTTGATTTGCGCGTCTTTATGTCCGAAAACAGGGTCACGCCTTTAAGCACCAGCGTGCAGATAATTATGGTAAGAACGGTATGTTGAAAGGCAACATTTTGAAATATCCATTTCATACCTTCCAGAAACCAGTTTGTAAGAAAAAATGCGCCCTCCAAGGATGCGTCCTCGCTTTCGTTTTATTCGTCTTGAGCCGGCCCCAGCCGCTTCAATCGCTTTTTTTATTGTTCTTCTTTTTATACGGCCATTCGTCCGGCACTGGGTCATATCCTCCCGACATAAAGGGATTGCATCTGAGTATTCGCCTAGCGCCAAGCAAAAGCCCTCTCCATGCGCCATATCGTCGTATCGCCTCCATGGCGTACTGCGAACATGTGGGGATATACCGGCATGACGACGGCAATAGCGGCGATATAAACCGCCTGTAGCCCTCAATCAGGCCTAAAAGAATTCCTCTCAAGCCCCGCCTCCGCCGTCTTTAATCAACGACGCGCCCTCCAGCAGATATCTTACCGAAGCCCTGACGTCCTCAAACGCCATGTCCTTAACCGCGTCGCGCGCAATGAAGATAAGGCTATAGCCGGGCTTTAGCTCGTCCAGCATGGGAGCAAAGGCTTCCCTGAGCCGGCGCTTAACCCGGTTTCTTGTTACGCTGTTTCCAATTTTCTTGCTTACTGAAAACCCAACGCGGATTGATCCGTGACGGGCACGGTGCCATACCAGTACCATTGCGCGGCATTTCTGTGACCTGCCCGCACGGTAAACATAACGGAATTCCTTATTTCGCTTAAGAGAAAAACAGCGTTTCACTTTATCCTTTCAAAAATGTTCCTTTGTTAATAGCCTGAAGCTCAGCCTAAAACCCGGCAATTTCACCCGCAAACGACTGACCCCCAGTTTGCGGCAGCATAAGAATTATATGCAAAATACAGGCCGGTTGTTTCGGAAAAGCGTCCTGAAAGGCTGCAGTCCTCCGTATGCCGCCGGCTATTGAATATCCCGTTCACCGGCGGCCCTCCCCATACAATGCGGCCTCGCGCCGTAAGCCTTGTACGCTTATTCTAGGCGGACAGCCTTTTCCTGCCCTTTAACCTTCTGCGGGCAAGCACGTTCCTTCCGTTTTTCGTCTTCATGCGCTGACGGAATCCGTGAACCTTTTTTCTCTGCCTTTTTTTAGGCTGATAGGTATTAATCATTGTGACACACCTCGTTTTCAAATTATGTTGATCTATGAAAAGGGCGTGTTCCAAAAGAACCCGGCCCCATTCCATGCTAAGCTGCGCGTGGGCACAAACCGACGCTTATTGATTATATCGGGTTCCTGGCAGCTAGTCAATAAAATTTAGCATTTTGTTGGCGCAATTAACGCTGAATTCTTGTTGCCGCCCCCTAATCCGTCTGGACACGTAAACGGCTGCTAAGGACCTGCACGCGTACGCAGGGGCTATGATTTACAGCGCCCAAATGTTAAACTTTATTGAATACATGTACTAGTCCTAAAAATCATGTATAATACTTGATAGATTATTGGCTTTAATTGGAGAATAATATGACTTTCCTTGTGAATTTTTTAAAGGGCGCTGTCGTCGGCGTGGCTAATATCATACCCGGCGTGAGCGGCGGAACCATGGCCGTTATAACCGGAATATATGAAAGAATAATCGGCATAATAAGCGGCCTGTTCAAGAATATAAGAAAATGGAGCGTTCTCAAAAAGGACCTGCTTTTTCTGCTGCCCGTGATTTTGGGTGCGCTTACGGGTATCCTTCTTCTTAGCAATCTTATTAAATACCTCCTGGAATCCCACTATATGCCAACGCTGTTCTGTTTTTTGGGATTGATTGCCGGCAGCTTGCCGCTGATATTTAAAAAAGCCAATCACAAGGGGTTTAACGGCAAATATTTAATCGGCTTTCTGGTTACGCTGGCATTCATGCTTACGCTTGCCTATTTGAGCGCCCAATCAAAGTCGATTACATCGGTGGAGTCCTTTGGCACGTCTTTGCTGGATTTCCTGCTGATCGCAATATATGGAATGATAGCCGCTACGGCCATGGTGGTGCCTGGTATAAGCGGATCCATGATAATGATGATGCTTGGAGTATATAACGCTGTGATCGACGCGGTTTCTTCTTTGAACATTACGGTGCTGATACCCTTTATCATAGGCGCCGTATTAGGTATAGTGCTCATCTCAAAGCTGATAAAGCTTCTGCTCGACAGGTTCTACGGATATACGTATTATGTTATACTGGGATTCGTAGCAGGTTCGATAGTGTTTATCTTCCCCGGGTTTGCGTTTAATATGGACGGCCTCATCAGCCTTGCCGCCTTTGCCGCCGGAGCGGCCATATCGTATAAAGTAAGCGCGCTAAAGCCTGCGAAGCATAACCAGACCGGCATAACCGAAAACTAGGCTTTAAGACCCCCCTTTCGTTCCATTTACCATATACACGCATACATCCGCTGCAGTCGTGTTTTACTCTGGCACGGTTTAAAAACAAAAAACTACTGGCCGAATGCGGCCGCTTCAGCTTAAACTGGCATGAGCGAGCCGGATTTCAGGGCGCGGGCTGATCTTTTACAGTCCGATTATAATCAAGTATAATGATATGATTAAGCTGAAACCCCCCGAACTGGTAAAAAAGTATTGACGCCAAGGCGCAGCGCAGAGGCGGTTGAGAATAATATATCGTTTTGTTGTTAGCTTGAAGGGCTTTTTAAGCTTATCCATGAAAATCAGCATGTGCAGTATTGGTTTTAAAAACCGTCAAAACTCCCTGTCCTCCACGGCCTTGTTGTCAAACCTGGTGTACTCGCCCCTCCATATCAGTTCCACCGTTCCGGTCGGACCATTCCTGTGCTTGGCTAAGATTATTTCCGCAGTATTGTCGTCCGTTTCCTCATATACGGCGGCCCTGTATATAAGCATTACGATATCGGCGTCCTGTTCAATGGAGCCGCTCTCCCTCAGGTGCGCCATAGTGGGCTTTACCTTGTGCGCCGCCCTCGACAGCTGGGAAAGCAGCAGTATCGGAACATCCAGCTCGCGCGCAAGTATCTTGAGCGACCTGGTAAGCTCGGATATCTCCTGAACGCGGTTGTCCCCTCCTTTTTTAGTTTTCATAAGCTGGAGGTAGTCTATAACAACCATGTCAAGGCCGCTGCGCGCCTTTAGCCTTCTGCATTTTGAACGGATCTCGGCAACGGATATGTTGGCCGTATCGTCAATAAAGATCTTGGCGTCGGAAAGCGGCAGAAGCGTTTCCGCCAGTCTGATGAGCTCATCCTCGCCCGTTTCCCCCCTTCTCAGGGCCTGCATGTCTACCAGCGCCTCCGAGCTCATCAATCGTATGACAAGCTGCTCACGCGACATTTCAAGGCTGAAGATAACCACGGTTTTGTTACCTCGAAGCGCCGCGTTTGAAGCTATATTCAGCGCTAAGGCGGTTTTTCCCATCGAAGGCCTGCCCGCAACGATAACAAGGTCGCTCTTCTGCATTCCGGACGTGAGCTTGTCCAAATCGGCAAATCCGGTTGGGACGCCGGTTATGCTGCCCTTAAGACGCATCATCTCGCCTATGCGGCTGTAGCTTTCATGTACGGTAGCCTGTATCGGCAGAAGCGTGTCGGCGTTCTTTCTCATGGATATGTTGAAAATGCGCCGCTCCGCGTCGTCCAGCATCGCTTCAATTTCCTTCTTGCCTTCTGACGCGTCCTTTGTTATCTCGCTTCCGGCAAACATCAGGCGCCTCATAATGCTGCGCTCTTCAACAATTTTTATATAATATTGCACGTTTGCGGACGCGGGGGTAAACAGCGACAACTCGGTTATGTATTCTATCCCCCCCACGTTCTCGGTCTGGCCAAGACGGTCCAGCTCCTCCATAAGGGTTACAACGTCCACGACCCCGTTTTTTTTCTGTATAGCAGCCATAGCTGAAAAGATCCGGCGGTGCTGGGCCAGATAAAAATCATCCTCGCCCAGCGTCTCCGCCGCCAGATCCACCGCCTCGCGCGAAAGCATCATGCTGCCCAGCACGGATTTTTCCGCCTCTATGCTGAATGGTATCGCCTGTCTGCCGTCCTGCTGCTCCAATGCTTCATTCCTCCGTAAAATGCGCCGGCCTAACCGCCCGCGTCCCAATTCATGCAATCGGTATGGGATATCGTAACCGCGTCCGCCGCGCCGTCCAAAGGGCAGAAAAGGCGCCGGCGGCGCCTTTTGGTATCCCTGACAGGATAGCCCTTAAAGTAAAGCCCCTTGCATTATAATAAGTTAACCGCTCAATCAGCAGCCCTTTAGCAAAGCGCTTGCATCCCTCTACTCCGGCTTGGATGGAAGCACCTCTACCTTGAATTTCGCGGCCGCGTCCTCATACATGTGCGCCCTAACGTTTACAATGCCAAGGCTGCGTATGGGTTCGTCAAGATAAATCTTCTTCTTGTCGATTTCAATGTCAAACTGTTCCTTTAATGCCTCTGAAATCTCCTTGTTGGTTACGGAGCCAAACAGGCGTCCATTTTCACCGGCCTTGGAATATACCCTCACGGTCAGGCCGCTCATGTCGTCCGCAAGTTCGCGCGCGCGCTTGCGCTGCATATCCTTTCTATGCTGGGCCGCACGCTTGCTGATGTTGGCCGCGTTTATCGACTGCGCGTCGGCGGGGATGGCTAAGCCCTTTGGAATGAGGAAATTGCGGGCGTAACCATCGCTTACGTTTACAATGTCGCCCGCCTTGCCGCTGCCTTTGACGTCCTGCTGCAATAGAACTTTCATTGTGCGTATCCTCCTTTAATATAGTAATCGTAGTTTAACATATGAGTCAAGCCCCTGACCGCTCCCTTGAGTTTTGAGCTGACCTGTATATCATTTATCTATTGGGTTTTCGTTAAAATATTCGTTAATGCTTGACTTTAGCTCCTTAATAGCGTCGGTCATTGAAGCGCCCTTGAGCTGCGCGCCGGCAACCGTAAGATGCCCGCCGCCGCCCAGCTTTTCAAGGATGAGCTGCACGTTTATATTGCCAATGCTCCTGCCGCTTATTATTATGGCGTCCTTCCCGTATGAAAGGACAAATGACGCCCGGATTCCCTTTATTGAAATCAGCTCGTCGGACGCCTGCGCAGCTATAAGGCCCGCATTCTTCACATCCTCGGGGCATACTGATATTGCCACGCCGTCCTTTTGAAGCTCGGCGCTCTGAACTACCCTGGCGCGGTCTTTATAGGTGCTCATATCGTCCTGGAACATCAGCTTCACAGCCCTTATATCCGCTCCATTGCGCCTGAGGTAGCTCGCCGCGTCAAAGGTCCTCGAGCCGGTGTTGAACGCGAACCTCTTGGTGTCCACAGTGATCCCCGCAAGCAGAGTGCCGCATTCAAAGGCGGTTGGGCGCAGGTTTTCGTCGAAATACTGCATTATTTCCGTAACCATTTCGCACGCGGACGACGCTCCGGCCTCAAGATAGTTGAGCGTGGCGTCGGCAATCGAGTCCACGGCGCGCCTGTGATGGTCGATAACCACGGTTTTCCCCGCGCGCTTTAAGAGCTCGGAGGACATAACGGATCCCTCCCGCTGGGTGTCGACCACTATAAGCACCGAGCCTTCCCTGAGCATCTCCATCGCCCTGTCAGGCGTTTTTACAAGATCGTTATACGCCGGCGTTGAGCGCATGGTGACGAGCGCGGTCTCTATCATTGAGTTTGATTCGTCCAGCACAAAGTATGCGCGCTTGTCTATATGCCTGGCGCAGCGCATGAGTCCAAGCGTCGCACCCATGCAGTCCATGTCCGGATTGCGGTGTCCCATTATATAAATATCAGTGGCGTTCTCCATCATCTGGCGGAGCGCTTTAGCGAACAGCCTGGTCTTAACCTTTGAACTCTTTGTAGTAACCTGCCGCTTGCCTCCGTAAAACGCATACGTCGCCCCGCGCTTTACCACAGCCTGGTCTCCGCCGCGGCCAAGGGCAAGCTCCATCGCCAGCCTGGCCGATTCGTCGGAGGCCAGTATCCTATCCGCTTCGCCCACCGCTATCGAAAGGGTTACCGGCAGCGGCGTGCCTGTGTTGATATCGCGGATTGATTCAAGGATAGGAAAACGGTTTTTCTCTACTTCCCTTAGAAAGCTGGATTCAAACACCATCATGAACTTGGTGTTGTCATAACGGCGGTATATGCCCTCGACGCTTTGTGTAAACTCAGCTATCTTCTGCTCAACCTCCACCATTACGGCTGACCTGCGGAACTGCTTGTCAGCGATAAGATCGTCGTAATTATCGACATATATAAGCGCTACTATCGGCACGCGCTCTTCGAAGATCCTTGAATAGTGCAGCGCCTCGGTCCTGTCTATCCAATACTGAAAGGTAAGCCTGCGCGGGCCTGAGTTGCGCCGTTCAACGGGTATGTTGAACAGCTGGAAGCTGCGGCCGCCATACTCGCATACCTGCGCCTGGTTGGGCGTCTGCGGATTGAGGTCTGAAACTATGTCCGTTATACGGGAACCGCTGTAGAGTCTCTTGAACGAGCTGTTGCTCCATATGATACGCCCGTCGTTACCGAAAATCAGGCATGGTACGTTAAGGTCGTTTATTATCCTGGCGGACGCTATGGAGTTTTGGTTGAAGATATCGTCATACTCGTCGGCGATTGACCGCCTGTAAAGCTTTATGCCAAAGAGCGCCGCCAGCGCGGCAGCCGCTCCCAGCGCCACAAATGCCAGCGCGATTATGTAGTGACCGTAGGCTGCCAAAAGCGCCGCTCCAGCGGCTATCAGCGCAAACATAGGTATTAAGGACGGTACAATCAGTTTTTTCATAGACAAACGGCCGCTTTCATAAATAAACGATCTAAAAATCGCCTTCTTTCCATTTTAAGGCTTAAAGGTTTAAATATCAAGTATAAATAGGGCTGAGCAGAGACGAAACTGCAGGATTACAGTATATGAAGAAAAGAGAAGAAGGATTTGCGCCAATCGGTATTGCAGGTTTATGGAGCTAAGCAATGGCCCAAAGGAGGTGTAAACCCTCATGGCCGCTGCTGTAGCATAGGACATGAAGTACCGGCAATCCCCCGTTTGCTACGCTCTGAAATATGGCATAACCAAAGCATCCAGGAAGTATAGCCGCGCGAGTTCAACCATTTGCTTGTGGCTGTCAAGATACGGTGGAATGATCGGATCCCTGGCTTGCCGGTCCAAGCGCCCACATTTCCATCCAAATGGGCACGCCGGGGCTGAGTTGAAACGCATAGGATACGCGGCCGAGGAATTCAGGGCTGGACCTGGCCGATTGTGATTTAAACTGCGCAGCAGAGGCTATACCAGCTTTCCCGAAAGCCCGTATTGAGTGCTCAAACGAATGGGCCGAGGAGCAGGAGTGCTTTGCCCCCGTAAGCGTCCAGATGCCAAAGCCTTGTGAGCCCGTCAATAGCGGTGTATTGATACAGCTTCTTACCGTTTTGAAAGCAGGCCTGGGCAACTTAACATCTATCCGGACACGCTGTACTGGACAGGTCGTCTGTTCGTAGGGGTTTAGCTTATAAGTCAGCCTTGGAGGCATTTAAGTCACCCCCCATTTTGAAAAGCCATGCGCCTTCTTAAAAAACAGGATTTCACGGAGGACTGTGTGCAGACGGATAATGGTTTTGAATTCATCAACCATTTCGACCATTACACTTGAGAACTGGTTACTCCATTTAAACGAGCCGCTGCCCAACTGGAAATCCGCCGCCACCTCATCCGGCCATATGCGCCCCACGGCAGCGGCAAGGCGGAACGCGGCCGCCGCGATGACCAGCGCCGCTTGTGCAATTCTTTCACGTTCCACCCGTTTGCCGGCTTCGACGCGCAAGCCCGCTTGTGTATTTAACCGCCTCCAATAACCGTGACGCGCGTCCTTTACAGGATAGCTCACGCTATGCTTTTCTTCGTGCCTATACTGTCCAACATGTTTGACAATCCTACAGAAACCAGCGTTTTTCTACACATGCACGCATTTGTTATCCCGCAAGCATTAACCTGAAACAGAGTAAAGACCCGAAGCCAACAGGCCTTTAGCGTACGCCTACTTATGCTGTCGGGAATTGGCCCGCTTTACCTTCTTATATATAGACTGCATTTCCAGATCGAGTTCGGCACTCTTTTCCGCGCATTCCCTAAGCTGTTCACGCAGCTTTTCGGATACGTCCGAGTCCGACTTATAGCGCAGCTGGTGCTCCAGGCTTGCCCAAAAATCCATGGCTATCGTGCGTATCTGTATCTCAACCGGCACATGCTCCGTCCTGTCGGACATGAAAACCGGAACATCCATAACCAGATGGAGGCTTCTGTACCCGTTTGGCTTAGGTTCGCGGATATAGTCGCTCATGCGCAGCAGCTTGATATCGGACTGGTTTGTAAGCATCCGCGCAATTTCATATATATCCTCAATGTAGTTGCACACTACCCTGACGCCCGCAATATCCGTGAGGTTTTCCCTGACAGACCGTATGGTCACCGGAAGCTGCCGGCGTTTGAGCTTTTCTATGGTGCTGGGCAGGGATTTAAGCCTGCTTTCTATCCTATGTATCGGATTATGCGAATACCTTACGTTAAATTCCTCATCCAAAATTTCAAGCTTTGTTGTAATCTCGCGTATGCCGGCCTTATATATCTGCTGCATCTCAATATAGCCCTGAAGTTCGCCTATGCGCTCACTGACGGCCTTAGCGTCCGTGTTTTCGGGAAGTAACATGCTTTTCAGCTTTGGAATGCTCATTTGCAATGCCCCTATCTTTATAGTTTAGGTCTGTAATTCATTGTATAACGATTATAGTTAAGCTTAAACCGCGTTTCTGGGTACATTGTGACATTCGGGTGAAAAAGAGTAGCACGCATGTAAAATGCCGCCAAACAAAAAGCGCGGCGCGCATGCAGATATCTCAAACCTCTTCGGCGCGGCGCTGGCGCTATCGTTGACCGATATTAGTAAATAGCCAAAATAAGAACAACTAAATTATCAGGAATAGGATAATACTAATTTCGCGAGGTGATATTTTGCAGTTTACAGAAGTATATTTTGAACCACACAGCCTTGATTACGATTTGGGGAAAAAGCTTAGGAAGGATTTTGCGCACCTCCCGTGGATTCCTGTGGAAAGCCATAACCGTATCCCCGAGCTGACGCAAAGGAGCAACAGGGATTTTCCCGCTATGAAAAGGTATTTAATCATAGGCACGAGAAAAACCCATAAATACATTGAGAACCATAAGATATCCGATTATCTGGTGCCCTTTACATCCTCAGGCTGCACGGCAATGTGCCTGTACTGCTATCTGGTATGCAATTACAATAAATGCTCATATTTAAGGCTGTTCGTAAACCGTGAACAGATGCTGGAGCGGCTTATACGCACGTCCAAAAAAGCGAATGTGCCGCCGACATTCGAGGTAGGTTCCAACAGCGATCTCATATTGGAAAACACAATAACAAACAACCTGGAATGGCTCATACCGGAGTTTGCCAAAAACGGCGCGGGCAGCATTACGTTTCCTACAAAGTTTGATATGGTTGACCCTCTGCTCACCCTTGACCACCGGCAAAAAACGGTATTTCGAATGAGCGTAAATCCGGATTGGATAATAGGCCATGTTGAGCTTGGCACCTCTTCGCTTAACCAGCGCATCGATGCGGTAAATAAGATGTGCGACGCGGGCTATCCGTGCGGAATACTGATAGCCCCCGTAATACTGTGCGACGACTGGGTTGGCAAGTACGGCCAGCTTATAGACGTACTCAGCACGGGTTTAAGCGAAAAGGTAAAGCGGCAGCTCTTTATTGAGATAATCTTTATGACCTATAGCTATGTTCACAGGGCGATAAACAGCGAAGCCTTCCCAAACGCGGCCAGCCTGTACGATGGGGAGCTTATGACGGGCAAGGGCAGGGGCAAGTATAGTTATAAAAAGGATGCCCGTCTGCCGGCCGAGGCCTTTTTAAAGGAAAGGATAGCCGAAAGGCTTCCTGAGGCGAGGATAGCCTATATATGCTGACGAGGATTTGGTAATATCCATGCCGCCTATCTGCTATCAATTCTTTACAGCACGCGGATTAATGCTAAATCACTGTAATACAGCGCCGGCGGCATAGCGGGATAGGCGCGTGGAAAAGCTATAAACAGGTTTAACCCTGTCCAGAAAGCTTAAGGAGGCGATTTTATGGATAATAATGACACACCCAACAGCCTGATAGATGAAAAATCCCCATACCTGCTTCAGCATGCGTATAACCCTGTCAAGTGGTATCCATGGGGCGTTGAAGCCTTTGAAAGGGCAAGGCAGTTTGACAGGCCCGTGTTTGTGTCAATCGGGTACAGCACCTGTCATTGGTGTCATGTAATGGCCCATGAATCCTTTGAGGACGTTGAAGTTGCGAAGCTGCTCAACGAATACTTTATATGCGTGAAGGTTGACCGTGAGGAGCGGCCCGACGTGGATTCCGTATACATGAGCGTATGCCAGGCGGTGACAGGATCCGGCGGGTGGCCGCTTACGATAATAATGGACGCTGATCAAAGGCCGTTTTTCGCCGGCACTTATATACCCAAAAGGAGCAAATTCGGAGTCGTGGGCCTGATGGAGCTTTTGCCGGCCATTTGGGAGCGCTGGACGCATAACAGGGACGGGCTTACCTCAATCGGGGACCAGATATGCGCCTATCTAAACCAAGAGCGGACCAAAACGGGCGGAAATGGGAACGAAGATCCCATAATGTTTGTTAAATCGGCATACAGGCAGCTTAACTCGATGTTTGATGAAAAAAACGGCGGTTTCGGCGTGGCGCCGAAGTTCCCAACGCCCCATCAGCTGTTATTCCTCATAAAATATTATCAGCTTGAAAATGACAGCCGCGCGCTTGAGATGGCCGTTAAAACGCTTGAGCAGATGTACCGCGGAGGCATATTTGACCATATAGGCGGCGGATTTTCACGCTACTCAACCGATGCGCGCTGGCTTGTGCCGCACTTTGAAAAAATGCTTTACGACAACGCGCTGTTAGGTCTTGCCTATTCTGAAACCTATGCCGTAACCAACGACGGGTTTTATAGGGACGTCGCCTGCCGTACCTTTGACTATGTTTTAAGGGAATTGACCGACAGCGAGGGCGGCTTTTACTGTGCCCAGGACGCGGACAGCGAGGGAAGCGAGGGTAAATACTACCTCTTTACTCCAGGCGAAGTCAAGGAAGCGCTTGGAAACGACGATGGAAAAAGCTTCTGCAGCTTATACGGAATAACCAACAGGGGCAATTTTGAGGGAAAGTCTATACCAAATCTGCTGGACAGGCAGGATTACCGCGTGGGTAATGGCGATATGGACGCGCTTATAAAGGCGCTGTATGATTACCGGCTTAATCGGACCAGCCTTCATAAGGACGACAAGGAGCTGGCCTCCTGGAACGCGCTTATGATAGCGTCGCTTGCGCGTTCATCCGTGACGCTTGACAGGGAAAGCTATCTTGATGCGTCAAAATCGGCTCAGACCATGTTTGAAAAGCGTTTTGTCACGGATGCAGGGAGGCTGCGCCTGAGGTGGAGGGACGGCGAAGCGGCATATGACGGCCATTTGGACGACTACGCGTTTTACGCATGGGCGCTTTTGGAGCTGTACCGGGCGACCTATGATGTGAAATACCTGGCAAGGGCCGTAAGCATTTCCAAAGGTATGGTTTCAGAGTTTTATGACGCAAACGACGGAGGCTTTTATCTATACGCCAAGGGCGCCGAACAGCTCATCAGCAGGCCCAAGGAGACGTATGACGGGGCGATGCCCTCGGGAAACTCCGTAGCTGCGCTGGTGTTAAACAGGCTGTGGAGGCTCACGGGGGACAGCGCATGGCTTGATATATCGCAGGCGCATATGAACTATATATATGGGGCTATGGGCGATTATCCGGCTGGGAATACCTTTGCGCTGCTCGCGGCAATGGAGGTTTCATATCCATCATGGGACCTGCTATGCGCCTGTGCGGAGGGGAACGTCGATGATGATTTAAGGGATTTGCTAAAGACAGTTACTCCAAATATAAACATAACCGTAAAGAACCCGCTCAATGAAAGGGAGATTGCAGCTGTCGCGCCATATACCGCAAACTATCCCCTGCCCGAAAAGGGGGGCCGTAATACATACTACCTGTGCAGGGATGGGGCATGTAAGCCGCCCTGCGGCATTGAAGCGCTTGCGGACATATTGAAGGATAGAAAGAGGGCCGAAACAATGGCGTAGCGCCGTCAACCGCATTCGGCAGGCCGGGGCGGCTGGGAGGAAAGCGGCATAGCCGGCTTAACGGCGGCCGCTTTTATTGGCTGCAAATCCGCCCGTGAAAAGCGGCTCTACCATCCGTAGAGCAATTCTACCGGGCATACTTTGATTTTTAGCTCCATTGAATGTAGAATCAGCACAGGGGCAGGTTATTGCCGCATGGAAGGTAGGATGAGATATGGATGCTACAAAAATCGGAATGTTTATCGCAGCTTTAAGAAGGAGCAGGGGAATGACCCAGCAGGAGGTTGCGCAAAGCCTTGGAATCACGGATAAGACCGTAAGCAAATGGGAAACCGGAAACGGCTATCCGGATATCACCATGATTCCTGCGCTTGCCGAACTATTTGGGGTGACGACCGATAAAATACTTCGGGGAGAGCGCATAATAAAGGATAAGGACGTCAGGGCAGGCGTGGAACACGAAAAGCAAAAGGCTTACCTGCTCAATTCAGCCGGGTACAGGGTGAATAACCAGATCTTATGCAGTATAGGGGCCAGCATTGGAGCGGCCGTAACGCTGTTTTTGCTTGGCAGCAGCACGTTTTATGCACCCGTATGCTGCGGGGTATCCATACTCCTGTGCATCGTGAGCGTTGTAATAGCCCTGACGGCGCTTTCGAAAGCCAGATTTATAAGCAGGGACAGGGAGATATGCAGGGCTGCGCCATCGGCAATGAAGGCTTTTCGTGAAACCGTGCTCAAGCGTATGCGCCTTGCATTTGCGGGTATCGCGTATTCCCTGGCGCTAAGCCTGATAATATGGTTCGTTTCAGGAACATCCGGCGGGTTGATCACCGCGTTTGAGCTGTACAATCCATTGTTTGGGCTTATTGCGGCCGCGGCCGCAATACTGGCGTTTTGCTTAAGCAAGGGCATCCTCAAGAGGGCGTTAGACCATGAAGAGCATATAACGATTCAAAAGCCTTGAAAATATAAGACGCTTTATACCATTGCCAATAAAAAAGCGGGCTGCGCATAGGTGTGATGTCACCTTTGCGCAGCCCTTTTATTAGGGCGGCTTCCATTGGTTTTGATATAAATAATGAACTGAAAACCCGCCCGCCGTTAAAGCTCGCAAATCAGTTGGGCCGCATCGTGGGGAAAAGCAGGACGTCCCTTATTGTTGAAGCGCCCGTCAGAAGCATCACAAGGCGATCCATGCCAATGCCTATCCCGCCGGTGGGCGGCATTCCGTATTCAAGCGAGAGGCAGAAATCCTCGTCGATCATCATCGCCTCATCATCGCCCTTGGCGCGCTCCATTGCCTGATGCATAAACCGCTGGCGCTGGTCAATGGGATCGTTAAGCTCTGAAAACGCGTTTGCGTATTCGCTGCCGCATATGAACAGCTCAAATCGCTCCGTGATTCCGGATGTCCCTGGCTTGCGTTTGGCAAGCGGCGATATCTCAACGGGGTAGTCTATTATAAATGTTGGGGATATAAGCTTATCCTCGACAAACTGGTCGAACGCCGCGGCAAGAAGCCTGCCCTTGACGGGGGATACGCCCTCCATGTTTAACCTTATGCTCTTTGCAAGCCCAACTGCTTCGCTATCGTCCCCGCAGGCGCAAAAGTCAGCTCCAGTGTATCGCTTTACCGCATCGTTCATGCTAAGCCTTTCAAACGCCGGCTCCAGATCGATTTCATGTCCGCAGTAATTCAGCCTGCAGGAGCCTAGAACCTTTTTCGCCAGGTGCCTGATAAGCCCCTCGGCCAGCTCCATCATGCCGTTATAGTCGGTATACGCCTGGTACAGCTCAAGCATGGTGAATTCGGGATTATGTGTGGCGTCCATTCCTTCGTTGCGGAAGTTTCGCCCTATCTCGTATACCCGCTCCATACCACCGACTATAAGCATCTTAAGCCGCAGCTCCAGGGCGATCCTGAGATACATGTCTATATCCAGGGAGTTATGATGCGTAATGAACGGCCTGGCCGACGCGCCGCTCGCCGTGGTGTTCAACACGGGGGTCTCGACCTCCAAAAAACCCCTTTCATCAAGATAACGCCGTGTTTCACTAAGGATCATGCTCCGCTTTACAAACGTATCGCGCACCTCGGGGTTAACTATAAGATCCAGATACCTCTGGCGCGACCTCAGCTCAGGATCCTTGAGGCCGTGAAACTTCTCCGGAAGCGGGCGCAGCGATTTGCACATAAGCGTAACCGATTCGGCGTTTATCGAAACCTCGCCTGTGCGGGTTTTAAACACCGTACCCTCAACTCCGGCTATATCGCCTATATCATATGTCTTAAACCGGGCGTACTCGTCCTCGCCTACGGCGTCGCGGCGAACATACGCCTGAATGGTTCCGCTCTTATCGAGTATATGGATAAAGGCCGCCTTTCCCATAATCCGTTTTGACATTATGCGTCCCGCCACGCTTACTACGGAGTTCTCAAGCGCGTCGAAACCATCAATTATGTCGCGGCTGTGGTGGCTTATTCCATAGCTCATAATTTCAAAGGGATCCCTTCCCTCGGCCCGCAGCGTTTGGAGCTTATCGCGCCTTACTTTAAGCAGCTCGGAAAGCTCCTCATTGGTTATGCCGTTGCTTCTGTTATCCTCCATAATTCTCCTGCTTTCGTTGCTTTTGAAGTCTATCTTCTCTTTTCAGTTTTGCCTATGCTCAATATGCTCAGTGTAATAATACCGCCTGGGGTCTCTACTTCCACGGTTTCTCCAACCGTGTGCCCAAGGAGGCTCTTTCCTATGGGTGACGCGTCGGATATAAATCCATTTATAGGGTCCGATTCCATGGTGCCAACGATATGGTACTCAAAATCACGTGAGAGCTTTTCGTTATGAACGCTTACCGTGGTGCCCACGCTGACGACGTCGGTGGTGACGCTTGCCTCGTCAATTATAACAACGTTCCTTAGTTTGGATTCAAGCTCAGCTATCTCTATCTCGTTTCTTTCCTGGGCTTCCTTCGCGGCGTCGTATTCGGCGTTTTCGCTCAGGTCGCCATGGGAACGCGCCTCCTGCAGCTCCTGCGCAATCTCCCTGCGGCGCATGTTTTTAAGAAACTCGAGCCTGGATTCAAGTTGTTTCAGTCCGTCTGGCGTGAGCCTGATCTCTTCCATCTATGTAATCCTCCTTATGGATGTTATGCTCTGGATAGAATAAATACCGGGGCGCCCAGCGGCATGCCGCCGTGCGTCCTCCGGATGCTTTTTCAAGTAAAGCCATTATATGTAACAGCGGCGCCCGTGTCAAGGAAAACGGCGAACATAACGCTGAACGTTTGCGTCCGGATCAGGAATCCGGCAATTACGTCATGGTAACGGTATGGCTTAATAGCACCCGTTCAAGCTCCTCAACGCTTGAGCAGGCGTTTACCATCCTCCTCAGCTCGGGCGCGCCGCGCATTCCCCTGATATACCATACCATATGCTTTCGCAGCTGTATTATGCTGCGCTCTCCCTTAATGCCCACATGCCGTTTCGCATGCTCTATCGCTACATGTATTCTCTCCTCAGGCGTGGGTGGAGTATACGGCCTTTTTAAAAGCCCTGACTTTATTTCTTCAAATATAAAGGGGTTGCCCAGAGCGCCGCGCGCTACCATGACGCCGTCGCAACCCGTAGTTTCGCGCAGCATCAAGGCGTCTTTTGCGCAAAACACATCCCCATTCCCGATTACCGGTATATTTACGGCCTTTTTTACTGAAGCCACTATATCCCAATCAGCCCTGCCCGAGTATAACTGTTCCCGCGTCCTGCCGTGTATGGTAAGCGCGTAGGCGCCGCTTTGCTCAGCCATTTTGGCAAACTCCACAGCGTTTACAGAGCCGCTGTCCCATCCTTTTCTAAACTTCACGGTTATTGGCACATCAGCCGCGCGCCTAACGCTATCGATGATTTTGGCAGCCAGCAGGGGCTTGCGCATCAGCGCGCAGCCCTCGCCGTTTTTAACTATTTTGAGCGCTGGGCAGCCCATATTCAAGTCTATCAGAGCGATCCGCCCGCGGTATTCGCCGCACACGGCTTTAGCCATGCCTGCCATTATCTCCGGATCGCTTCCAAAAAGCTGAATGCCGCACGGCGCTTCAAGATCACAAAGCGCCAAAAGGTCGCGGGTGTTTTTACTATTGTAAAACAGTCCCTTTGCGCTTATCATCTCGGTATAAGTAAAATCTGCCCCAAACTCGGCGCAGAGTTTACGAAAAGGCAGGTCTGTAATGCCTGCCATCGGAGCCAGCAATATGGGGAAACGGTTGAAATCTAGCATTGTATATATTGTGTGTCGTCGTTTTTTGTTAACTCCATTTTGCCAAACACCTTATAACGGCTTATATAGAGCGTCAATCGTCAGTTGCGCCGCCTTCGTACTCTTCCCCAAGCATGCTCATATCCGGGGTTGGCTTTTCCTCAACCGGAGGGTTCTCCTCAATGGTCTTAATTGAGGTGATCAGCCAGCGGTCGTCAATGTACTCAAGCGTGAATTCATATCGGGCGTCAATCCATTTGGGCGGGCCTTCCTTGCTGTCCGCGCTCTCATTGCTGGTTCCCGATATAGAAGGGATTCTTTCCAGTACGGTCATAGACCCCTTATTCGACCATGGCAACACGAAGACGCTTTCAACCGATAGACGATAGTCGTAATTTGTAATTGTCCAGGGCTCATATGGATTTCCTCCAAGCGGCTCCTCCTGGGTATTATAGTTCAACAGCGCATCCTGCTTTAAATAATCTTCGGTAAAAAATTTTGTGAGCTCCAGCTTGGGCCCGTTTTGCAGTATGCATTCGGCGCGAAGCTCCATGCCCTCCGTTACGACTATGTACATGTTGCTTATATAAAGCGCGGTAATCGTAATTCCGACGGCAAGCGTAGCGACAAATACAAGCATCAGCGCGCACTTGAGGAAGTACCATACACTGCGCCTGGCTAAAACATATTTGTTTCTGGGCATATACGCCTCCTTAAGTTCATCGGATGGAACGCGGCTGCACAGCTCAGGCAAAAATGCCGCAAATCCTTGCGTTATAATAACATATTGAGATGTGTGTTGCAACAAGGCGGGGTTTTACGGGCGCCTCAATATGGCTTATTCCCATTCCCAGTCAAAATAATCGCATATTCCATCAGCAATCGCGGTTGCCAGCGTCTTATGGTAGTCGCTGCTTTGCAGCAGGAGTTCTTCGTCAGGGTTTGTTATGAACCCGCATTCTACTAGCACGGCAGGCATTGGGGCGGCGCTTAGGACATACAGACTGTCGCTGCTGATCTGGCGCGTGCCGCTCGTAATCTCGTTCATTTGCTCCTGAATCCGCGAAGCAAACGCCTTTGACACCCGGGAACCCTCCTGATAGAACACCTGAGGCCCCCATACCGAGCTGTCGTCAGGGAACGCGTTCATATGTATGCTTACAAGGGCCGCGCAGCCGCTGCCGTTAATCAGCGTTCGCCGCTGGGCCATATCCTCTTCCTTTGTGTCCCCTATCGCCCCGTATCCGGCGCGCGTCATCTTTGTGGGGATGCCGCGCGCGTTTAATTCATCGACAAGCGCCTGAGCCATTCTCAAGTTCATATCCGATTCAAGCGCGCCTGTATTTGGCGCTATGGCGCCTGGATCCGCTCCGCCGTGGCCAGGGTCGATTACAACCCCGTCGGCCAGATCGAACTCGCCGCCCGAGCCTGAGGTTTCGTTTATTATGAGAACCGCAGCCATTACTAGCGCGGCCGCAAGCAGGATTATCCCTACGATCAATAGTGATTGAGCGTAGTATGCCTTTTTGTTCAATTCGGCTCCTTTCCTGGAGTCAGGCAGTAGTTTGACGCTGCTCTAATAGCCCATGATAGCGCAATCCTTCCCCAATACGTAACATGATTATTATAACATGGATTTATCCTATTCGTTTTAGAAAATTCGCTCCAAATCTATAAAATTTTAGAATAGGCTTTTCCAGCATGCTATAAAGGCAATACTTAAGCGCGTCTGGCCGGGATTTAAACACTGCGGCCAAACTCATAAGCCGCCTGCGGATATCTGGAGTTCTCCATATCGGCGCGCACCGACATGCCCGACGCCAAAATATGCCCGCGGTCCTCCCACTTTAGATATCTCAGCATAGTGCTGTAATGGAGCTTAAGGCTGTCCATCGCCCACTCATCCGTGTCCGCGCAGGTTGCTAACAGTACGGCTTTTTTCGGGGTGCTCCTGAGCAGGGCGTTAACCGAGTAAAACCTGTCTATTACAGCCTTTAGCTGGGCTGACATGCCAAAATAATATAATGGGGTGACGAACGCTACCATATCCGCGCTCACGAGGGCGTCCGCAATCTCCCGCATGTCATCCTTATGTACACAGCCGCAGCCCTCCGCCCTTGGGCAGCTTTCGCAGCCAAGGCATGGCTTTATATTCATAAATGCAGCGTCAAACCGGCGAACGCTGTGGCCCCCGTCCCGCGCCCCCAGCGCAAACCTATCCGCCAGCATAGAAGACGTACCCCTTCTATGCGGGCTTCCAGTAATAAGAAGAATATTCATAGTTACCTCCAATCGGCCTGGCGAAATGTGCCTTATGATGATTTTATCATATTTGTCAACAAAATCGTATTTTAACCGTTCTTGAGCTGCGGATGCATTCTTTTAGGCTTTTAGATGCGTTTCGTCTTTGCTCAGCTCCATTTTACAGGTTGGACATTATGGGCACGGAGTAAAGCATAGGGTGAGTTATATTGAAGGACGCGCGGGACGGTTATTGAAGGCGCTTAAATGCACAAGCAGGCCTTTGAGTCGAAGCCGGCAATCGAATGGAATTGATTATACAATATTTCAGAGTGTAGCAACCGGGGAATTGCCGGTACTTCATGTCTTGTTTTACAGCGGCTGCCATTTAGGGATTTGCACTTTCTTTGGGCCATTGTTTTGCCTTCATAAACCTTTAATAGCCGATTTGCGCAAATTCATCTTCTCTTTTCGTCATATATGTAATCCCACAGCATGTGTAGAAAAACGCCGGTTTCAGTATTGACACGGTGATTTCGCTTTGCTATAATGCAAATGTTGCAGTCAAACCGCGTGGAGAGATGTCCGAGTGGTTTATGGAGCTGGTCTTGAAAACCAGTAGGGTTTTGCCCTTTTCGGGAAGCCGTAAAGCCCTTAGTTAAAGGCTTTTTTAGTGTTTGACCCTCGGCTCGTTGGTGTTGTGATTAACACTTCCTTAACACTTTTCAAGGATTCTGCCAGCTTGATTCCTGAAAAGTGATGGTACAATAGAATAGCGTAACGTATGGAGAGGTGTCCGAGCGGCTTATGGAGCAGGTCTTGAAAATCTGTGATACCGAAAGGTACCGTGGGTTCAAATCCCACCCTCTCCGCCAGGTTTTTACCAGTCCAAAGCTGTTTGATAAATTCACCATCTGGAGAAATACCCAAGTGGTGAAGGGGCTCCCCTGCTAAGGGAGTAGGTCGGGTAACCGGCGCGAGGGTTCAAATCCCTCTTTCTCCGCCAAAAGCGTCCATTTTATGGGCGCTTTTTTCTATGCTGCCAACACCGTCTGCAAGGCATCCATCAGCTTCGTTCTCGCCGGCATATCCATCTTTCGAAACATTACAACTAGTTCTTCCTCATCGCCCCCAGCAATTGCATTGACTACCTGCTGCTTTACATCTTCGCTTTCGTAATCGAGGATCCGCGCCATTTCGTTTGCCAAGTCCAGATGCGACTTGAAGTCCAGGTGAGCATAGAATTTTTCGGTGGTTGCAGAAGTGCTGTGCCCCAGCCAGATGGCAACTTGGTACAGGGAGAACCCAGCCAACACCAACAAACTCGCACAGGTATGTCTCAGATCGTGGAAACGAACCTTCCGCATTTCAGCCTTTTTAAGAAGGACAGCAAAATGATCTGTAACATAATCGGGCTTCAACAGATAGCCAGTTGCCGGATTGATGCAGATATAGTCCTTTGGCTGCGGATTGTACTTTGAACTACCGCCACAGGCCTCCCGGCACTCAAGCTGGAAAGCTCTTAGCTTCTTCAATTCTTCCGCCACGAACGGAACCAGAGGCAAGGTCCTTCGGCTTTTGACTGTCTTCATCCGATTCGTGTCACTTACAGAGCGTTTACCATCAACTTTAGCCATCACGACCTTGCGTTCAATGCTGATCCTGTTGCGTTTGAAATCAATGCTGGACCAGCGCAGCCCAAGTACCTCACTTCGCCGTAGTCCGTAGTATGTGGCCAATAGAACCGGGATGTATAAAGGATCGTTGATGTCCTTGGCCTTACGGAACAGCTCCACAGCCTCTTCGTCAGAATAGTAATTCGCTTCAAATGTGCTACCCTCTGGTGCTTCCACCTGGTCGAGCACATTGTAGTAAAGCTTTCTTTTCTTGACCCCCCAACGTAATGCTTGTGACATGAGCCTGTGGTGGTGTAATGCGGTACAGCTGGTCCGATTCTTGCCATACAGCCAATCGTAATAATCCTCAAACACATCCGGCGTCAACTGCAAGAGCGTATAAGGGTACTCGGTAAAATACTCTGCAACTCTGCCCTCGATGATAGACTCATAGCCATCGTAAGTGTTATCGGCAATCGGCTTTTTCTTGGAACGTGTTGTGGGCAACCATGTACGCAAAAAATCTAGAAACAGCATATCCCCATCAATTTTCTGACTTTTAGGAACGACGTAGGAACCACAGAACTTCTGCAGCTTAGCCTCAAAGAGCTCCACGCCGGCCGTACGCCTTGCTTGCACAAGGTCGAACACCTCATGCTGAACCCGATTCAGCAGCTCTTCCTCGTCAGTGATTCCAGATTTGACAAGGTGCATGATGATCTCATCTCTTGCCTCGTTGAACCTCGCCAGCTCGTTATTGAGGAACTGCTTTGCTTTGGTTTTTCCGTTCCTCTGTGCCAGGCCGGTTTCGATCCACGGCAGCTTGCGCTTTCCGTCCACATACAGATTGATAACAGCAAATAACATCCCATCCCTTGGCTGCACGCTGCCGGTGATGGGCTTTAGGTTTAGAACCATAAATCCTCCTTTCCCTCAGTCTGCTGCTATCGACATGTATTATGTTAGCACGGCACGAACTTCAAATCAATGAAAATTAAAGTTTGTGCTAAAATCAGTTATCCGCTATCGGATAAAACATAGTCTATCAGGTACCGCTTCGGAATGATGTAAGCTTTCCCAGGCTTCAGACTCTTGAGTTCTTTGCTCTCAATCAGCTCATACACTTTTTTCCTGCTGATGCCTAGAATTTTTTGCACATCCTTCACGGTCAGAATATCGTCGAATTCAGCAAACATCGTCGTATAGACCGTTTCAGACATAGAAGTATCCTCCTGATTTGAATTGAGTTAAGAAAATGCCTTCTGTTTCCGCCTGTGGCGAACAGGTCCATAGATCGATTGTCTCTCCGCATTCTTATACCGAGCCGCCCGATGCGGTGATGCGTCCAAGGCGGAAGTACCATTGTGCCCTTGCCGAGTCTTCGCGTTATACGGGAGCCACCCATATATCTGTGCTCTTGACGCGGTTGCCAATGCCGCGTGGATAGCCGCTCTTCGGACAGGGGGATGTGAAAACATAGGCTATGAAATTTTCAAGGTACGAATAGGAATGCCTTCAACCCTCATACACGCAGCAATTTCTCTTTTTTTCTTGATGAATGAAAAATATTTTAGGGCCCCCTGTTAACCGCCAGGGAGCCCTAATGCTTAGATAATAAACTTGGAGATACTGAGGGCAATCTTTATCATTATGTATTGCCGACAATCTTCATCCATGTAGCCGTAAACCATGCTGTGATGGTCAATCAGAGGGGCGTACATCTCCAGAATGAATTCTATCGCCTTCTGATCACCAGCTATTGCTCTGGAAAGGATATCCGAAAAGCTAGTTTTCACCCTACTCACCTCCCCTGAGCAAGATATCCCGGAGCTTCTTCAGCGCGGCATGTTTTTGGTTATAAACAAACTTTACCGAACAATTAAGACGCACGGCAATCTCCTGGGCTGTCAACTGCTCAATGAAGGACAGCTCCAGTATGCGCCGGCGGAGCAACGGAAGATCTGAGATGGCTTTCGAGATGTGCTCCTCTTCAAAATTGAATTGCTGTTCTGAAGGTAAGTCCATCCAGCTCGCGTCTTGCGATGGGAGTTCGGGCAGCTTGTCCATCGGGACCTCCCATTTCCAGTGGCGCTGGCGCCGGATGTAGTCAATTTTTGCAGACTTCACGACCTTAACCATGAACGCAGTGAATTGTGCAATCAGCTCTCCATCTGCGTCTTCAAATTGGTATTTGGAATTGTATTCCATGGCTTGCCTCCTGGCCATGCCATCCCAGCAGCCTGGGTGACATGCCAAGATGGCATGCGTTTTTTATTTTCGTTTCACTGCAGCGGCGGGTTAACGCATGAGAGTGATGAACATGGGCTTCACCCCCTCTCTGCAGACACGAAAAAAGGCCGTACCGCGCTTTAACGCAATACGGCCCAGCAGGAGGTGCCTGGTAATTTATATATGAAAATGCAGCTACTTGATAACAAGTAACTGCATTGAATCTTATCTGTTGACTTTTTTTAAGAAGAGAACCTTAGATGCTCCGCTTAGCTTTTTGCCGTCAGGGACTTTCCATGATAAGTCTGCGTGCCATCATGCTACTCCTTTCTTTTTTTCTCCTCTGCCTCAAAGTGCTTTTTCATCTGTTCTGCCAATGCCAGAATCATATCGATGGCAAATGCTTTTTGCTCTCCGTCGAATTGCTTGGTGACCCGCACCAACTCCTGAACGAAATAGCTATCCGCATTTTTAATGAATCCATAATTAAGCTGGTCAAAAGTGACGTCCAAAGCTTCAGCAATCTTATGGACTGCTTCATAACTCGGAATCCCATACGCATTCTCTATTTGACCGATATGGCTATCGCTGTACCCGGTCATATTTGCAAGCTGCTCTTGCGTCAGGTTCGCCAACTTTCGGTATTTTTTTATGTTTTGCCCAAGCTGAACATAGTTTACTTCCATTCGAATCCCTCCGTATATAATCATTGTACCCGTATCAGAATCATTTATTAAGAAAGCAAAAACACAGAACAATGACTATAAGTGGTATTCTTGAACAAGGAAACGGTTTCAACATTATTCCAAAACAAAATAAAGCAAGCCCTGCGCCGTGTGGCGGAAGGCTTGCTAACTGCATAACCTTAAAATTGAAATTGGTCCAAACCACTTAGAAGCGTGTCCAGCGCCTCTGTCGAGGACTCCTCTGGTTGAGCCTCAGAATTGGTGTCGTTCATCAACTCAGGCCCTTTCGTTTCAGTAAACTTTCGAACCATCGCCTCGATTTTCGCGTTCAAGGTCTCTTCAGAATATCCGTATGCGGCTATGACCCTGACGGGGTTGTCCTTATTGAGCACCTCCGGATGTGCCAGTATATATTCTAACACGGCAGTAACGACCAGCTCGCTTTTTTTGTTTCCCAGGTTCTCCAACAACTCGCCAACCTGACGGTGCGCATCGGAAGAAGCCTTAAACTGCAATCCGAACCGGTATCCGTCAGATGTTCTCACCCGTCATCCCCCCAGTCCCTGTAAACGGCGACTGGTACGTCTGGCACTGTTTTTGTTCGGAAAGCCTTTTGAGCTGCCGGGCGGCCAGCATCTTATATCCTATGGCATTGGCCTTTGGATCCTTTTCAAATTCAGCCTGCCGTACCAGCGGCGATTTCTTCAGGTATTCTTCAAACAGCAAAGCGCCGCCACCGATGAAAATGGCTGGATTGGCGCGCAAATCAACACGAAGCTCCCGCAACTGGTTGACCAATTCATTTGCGTGCTGCTGAACGGCAGCGCGAATCGAAGCCTGAACATCCTCCGGAAGACTGGTGCGCTTGTTCTGGAGGACGGCGTTAATGTGCCCGTCGTCGATGAGCATATCGTGCTTGGCATTTACCTGAGCAATGATAGGATTGTACATGGTAATGACACCGGCCTCCAGACTGCGACAGAATTCCAGATCGGGAGAGCCATCCCGCATGAGCAGTACATCGCTCGTGTATCCACCAATGTCTACGAGAAAAATACGCGGCGTTTCCACAAGCGTCTGGGCATGCGGCGCAGCGGCCGCATAGGCCTGCGGAAACACAAATACATGTTGGATGATGACACTCACAGGGCGGTTGTTGTAAACGAAATTTACTTTACCCCGCTTGCAAAAGTAATCCTTGAATTTTTCCCGCAATGTACTGTAATGTTCCGGAGGCAATCCGACCGCCAGATCAATTTCTTCAATAGGCGAGTCAATGCCCATCTTTTCCAATTCTTTACCAACGGCGAACAAAGTAAGTATGAAAAAACGGTCATCCAGCGTCTTATCCCGCATGTATTTGATTCTAGTGTTGGACAAGGCCCAGAGTTTGTTCCCGTACTCCAAGATGTCGGTCTCATGGATTGTGGCTTTTCCGGAGAGTTCCATCAGACCGGAGATAAATGAGAAGTTCGGGGTTTTAATGGCATAGTTGCCGTGGTCAACAGCTATAAGGATTGACATAGCACTTTCCTCCCATAAAAGTTTTCATAGATATTACACTGAAGGGATACCAGGTTTTGCAACGAAAATACGCATTTTAGAGGAAATGCGTTTTCAATTTTGTACTTTACATTGATGTCAACGAGTAAGAAGTACAACATATTTTACATGTATTGCATAATAAAATCAGATGTGCTATCTTTAGACAAGGTAGAACATTCACCGATAAACATAAGGGGGTTTTTTGATGAAAACCGAAGAAAAAAAGGTGCTGGACCAGGAGCCGGAATGCTCTCCAGATGAGGCCAATGCGGCCATGGAGAAGGCCGTATCCGTTATGGAAGCAGCTGATGACTTCTCCGAAAAGAAGTTTACCTTCAGCTCCCAAATCATTACCTTTGAAAAGTTGCTGAAGGACTATCGTTCTGGTAAACTGCAAATACCCTCTTTCCAGAGAATGTATGTATGGCCTCGGTCCATGCGGCAGGACCTTCTTGATACCGTTAAAGTGGGCTTGCCTTTTGGCGCGCTTTGTGTGGGTGAAGTCGATAATATCAGGTACCTGGTGGATGGCCGTCAACGGAATACTTCGCTGAGCTTGTTGCTGTCTGACGAGAAATTGCTCAAAAAAGCGGAAATGGATATCAAGGACATCATGAATTACCCCATTGTCCTAATCACTGCTCATGATATGACCTATCCTGATCTGTTGCTTTGGTTCCGCAAGCTTAACAGCGGAATGCGACTGGCGCCTATCGTAAAATCCAGAAGTAATCTGAGCACCCAATTGACTGAGGCGCTACTGGAAATCGCCCAGAATCCGGTCATTATGGAGGACGAGACGGAGCGGCTGTCCACGGTGTTCCGTAAGTCTCACCATCATGAACTCATCGCCATGAACGCACTGCTCGCCGCTGCCGGAATTGAGCTTGCCGATTGCCGGGCTAAATCTCTTTGTCAGCGTCTTTCTGAAAATGAAGAAGCGGTACTCGCGGTTAAGGCCGAGGCCGATGCTTTGGTCGGCCGGTTGGCGGATATCTATGTGGAGGTCAACCCCAAATACTTCAAAAAGAGCTTCATCGCCTCTTGTATCACCCCCATTCTCTACATCATGGTACAGCGGCCCGAAGTTGAGGCATGGCAGTACGCAGCGATGATCAATCACATCTTTGAGGGTAACAAGGCCATCGAAGAGTACGCGGCGACGACAAAAAACAATGGCAATGATGCAATCAACGTAAGAGCCCGCATGGATCTCATGCTCAAGCTGCTTGACGACGATTCTATCGTGCCGAAAGAGAAGCCCGTGCCTGCCTCCGAAGAGGAGACCGACTAGAAAACGGCCGGGACAGCTGACTCTTAAAAACAGCCATAGAGAAAGCCCTGGAGCAAAGTTTGCTCCAGGGCTTTCCTGCATTCGGTACACTATGCGGCGCTCATTCTTTGCATCAGATACTCCCAGACGTAATCGTCCAGGCCGTTATATTCCGGATGCCATAGATAAGTGCCAAAACTGAGATCAAGCTTGTGCAGCATCCAAACAAGGTTAAAATAGCCGTTCTGCACATGGAAGTTTTTCATGAAGTCCATGTCAAAAGCCGTCATAATATGTTTCATGCCAAGCTCCTTCAGCTCCATGAGAACCATTTCGAGCTGTGTCAGGGAATTGACTCCTGGCACCGCTATTACGGTCTGCCCGGTTAGATGATGAACCACATCTCCCTTCATGGGTCCTTCGATTAGGATGACCTGTTCGCGCACAGGACCAGCCATATGAACCCATCCCATGGAGCGGCATCCATCCAGCAGGGGCTTGCCTTCGCGGTCCTCCAGACTGGAAACCCAGCGGAACTTGCGTTTTTTCGCATTGTCCCGGCGAATTTGCAACCCTTGGACTCGTCCCAGCCGATCCCGCACTGGAATCAAGATACCTCTCTGATTTTGAACGAAAGTCCACTGTTCGTCCTCCTTATCGCGGTAAAAGCCTGGAACACCGGCCAGATAATACCCCTCTGACAGCAGTTGCTTCGCAAGCGTCTTCATCCCCACCGCAGGCGTTGTCTTATACCCGTTTTGTCCAATAACTTCATCTGTGAGCCCCCGTCCCAGCAAATTCTGCCGGTGATCACTCGAAAGGGAGAGCTTGCTGAGAAGGGCCCTGTAGGTGGCGTCCCTGGTATCAACATCAGTAGGCGGGCAATCCATGAAGGCTTGCGGAGCAGGAGGGGTTATTCTGGCTTTCTGCTTCTTTCTGGCACCTGATAACGTCATACCATCGTCAGTCCCACCCAGCCGGTCTTTGAGCTCCTGATACACATCTTCTCGGTTGCACCCGGTATAGTGCGCATACAGGTCAAAAACGCCGCCGGCAAAGCCACAGCGAGGGCAGCGGAAGACATCTTTCGCAAGATTGATATTCAGATGCTTTTTATGCCCTTTGTCGCAGCAGGGGCATTGGATGTAATAAGAACTCCGGCCCTGCGGCGGGTACGGCAACCCCAACAGAGGAATGATATCCAACATGTGATATGACATACAGGCTCCTTTCTGGGGGATGATTTCTCATCCCCCGTGATGTTTTCTTTATCATGCGCTGTAATCAAGCGACCTCTCACAGATGAGTCTGGCGCCTGCTGCAATCGCCGGATCCTTTTTGAATTTCTCCGCTATCCAGACGATGGCGCCTGTTTCGCCGAGCTGCAAAAGATCTCCCAGAGTTTTCCCGGAATACTTTGCAATGGGACATGGGAGCTTCAGCGCTTGTTCAAAGGCATTCTCTGGAGGCGTCTCCTCAGCGCTTTCAGACCGGATAGCCTCAGCTGGCACCGTATTTTCATCCTTTGCTTCAACTGCGGCACCAGAGCCTTTTTCCGCAGGTTGATCGACCGGATGTACTTCAGAACCCTCAGCAGAGCTATTAACTGCTTCCGTGAGGTTTCCCAGTTCATCCACAGCAAGCTGGTCGAACGCGTCACCAGCAGCGTGAAACTGCAAACCGAAGCCGGCATTCCGAAGCGCGATCCCAAGGGCCGCGGTCTGAGCCCATTCTCTTGGAGATACTGTGGGCTTCTCCGGATCGTACTTTCGAGAAGCGGTAGCTTCCGCCAGAAAACAGTCGGGCGGATCCATGTAGTTACGGTAAATCCTCGCGTGACCGACATAGTAATCTTTGGTCAGCGTGGCCGTCACCGAAATGCGCCCTTCAGGATATTCCAGACGGAACCATGCAATTTGCGCCATGACGGGAAGCCTCTGCCGTTTTTCTTTCGTGTTCAGGTCGATATACTCAACCGCCAATGCCGTGGGATCAAATCCATCGATTTTATGGATGGTTGCAATAGCCGCAAGTGCTGTGGCCTTAGCCTTTTCATTCGCAGTAGAAGTGCTCATTTCTGCGCCTCCTTAGTTGTAATTTTGATAAAGGTGTTCCGGGATTGAACCCAGGCCGGCAGGAATGTGGTAATGGCCCGCGTAATCTCGGATTTGTACTGCTCCGGCCGGGTGGGACTGAAGCTGCTGAACCGCTTCCGGTAATCGTTCACGATTCGGCAGAGGTTTTGATGCGCCGTATCGCGCTGTTTTTGCTCTTCTTCACTGGACGCCAAGCCATTCCGACGCTCGGTCTTCAGGCTTTCTAAATAGCCGTCAACCATTTGATAATGTGTCAGCATGGCACGCATATCGCCGCCGACTGGGGCGATGAGGGTGAACATCTGGCAGGCTTGCAGGACTTCCATTCGATAGAGCAGCTCCTGCATCGTCCACGCCTGTTCAAGAGTCATTGAGTTTCCCTGCTTGGCCAGTTCAGCATAGGCTATTTGATATTTCTCCAGCATCGTTAGATTTGCCATCGTAAGGCTCCTTTCATATTGTGTTCTTGCACTGCTCGACAATTCGGTCCGCCAGCATGGTCTCACGCTTCTCCGCATCCTCCGTATTGATGGCAATGCAGATGGCTTTCCGCTCGCCGACGATCAGCACCCTTTTCCGCGCCCTGGTTATAGCGGTATAAAACAGAGGCTTTTTCAGCATGACATAGTGGCACATCTGCAGATTGAGGATGACCGATTCATACTCACTGCCCTGGCTTTTGTGTATCGTCGAGGCATAGGCAAGGTCCAGGTGCTCCAGCTCGGACGCATCCAACTCAGCAACGCGGCTATCACCAAAATCCACCGTAACGGTGGTTTCGTTCGAGTAACTCGCAATTCGGGTGATGTAGCCGATATCGCCGTTGTTGATATCGTCCTTATTTTTCGTCCACATAACCTTGTCGCCCTGGCGGAACACTCGTTTCCCATAAACGACCGAAGGCTTTCCCTCCTCCGGCGGGTTAATCTTCTGGCGAAGCCTTTCATTGAGCGCATCCACGCCGGTAACCGTTTTATGGCGGAAGGGCGTCAGCAGCGCCACGTTGTCCAGGCCGTACTTGCCGACTTCTTCCAGATATAACCGTTCAATGATGTTAGCCGAATTCTCCAGGTTGGCGGATTCACAGAGGACAAAATCGTCGCCATACTCCAAACCGACATTGTTATGCCGAATTTTCTGCGCATTGACGGCAATCCGCCCGCCGGAGTCCTGACGGTAAACTTTATCCAGCTTAACCATCGGAATCAGGCCGCAGGCGATGAGCTCTTTCAAAACAGCTCCAGGGCCCACAGAGGGCAGCTGGTCTGCATCGCCAATCAAGATGATCTGACACCCTAATGGCAGCGCCTGGAACAGGTCCTTGCCCAGATAGTTATCGAGCATGGACACCTCGTCCACCAGCACCAGATCCGCATCCAGCATATCAGGCTCATTAAAAGTACCATCATCGCCAGCCAGAAGTCCCAGTGCTTTGTGAATCGTAGAGGAGGGGTGGTTTGTACACTCCGCCATACGCCTGGCGGCCCGGCCGGTCGGCGCTCCACAAATGATTTTAGCGTCCGGATGGCGCCGCTGATAAACGCCGATGATAATCTGTTCAATGGTGGTTTTGCCCGTTCCCGGCCCGCCTGTGAGCAGCGAAATATGAGAGGTCAGACAGGTTTTCACCGCCCGTCGTTGCTCTGGAGAGGGCTTAATCCGTGCATGTGCCACCAGCGCATCGATGTCATCGTTGAGGTCGCCTTCATAACAGACCGGCCCCATGGCCAACAATTCCCAGACGCGCATGGCGATGCTTCTTTCCGCCTTGGCGGCCAGATTGCGGAAAACCTTATCCTTGTACAGCTCCAGCTTTCCATCTTGTAGCAGCCAATAGGCTTCGTCTGCGACCATTTTCGCCGATACATTCTCCGTTCCCAGCAGCTCGACGCATGCGCCGATGAAGCTATGTTTCTCCATACAAAGATGGCCGCCCTTGCTCTCTGCCTCCCGCAAAACATGTTGCAGACCCGCGGCGATCCGCTCAGGCGACTGGAGGTCGAGCCCCATACTGGTGGCGATATTGTCGGCGATGATAAACCCAATTCCCGTCATTTCACAGAGCCGGTATGGGTGATTCCGGACGACATCAATCGCCTCCGCGCCGAAATGCTTATAAATGCTGACCGCCCGATTGGGTGTGACGCCATAGGGGGTCAACAGCGTTACGATGTCGCGGGCACCGCGGGAAGCGATGTAGGAATCGCATATCCGGTTCAGCTTTGCATTGCTGATACCCTTAACCTTCAGAAGTTCTTTGGGGTTCTTATCCAGCATTTCCAGCGTATCAGCACCGAAGGTGTCGTAAATCCTTGCCGCCGTCTTGGGGCCGATGCCTTTGATCAGCCCGGAAGCAAGGTAAGCTTCGATCCCTTGGCGGGTAGGCTGAATGACCTCCTGGAAGCTTTCCATGGCGAATTGTACGCCATGTGTCGCGTTTTTCTCCCAACGCCCGCTCATGTTGACCCGAATGCCCTCAACAAGCGGCAGATAATATCCGACCACCTTGGCTTCGTACATTCGATTCTCCTGGGAATCCAGCATCTTCTCATGCAAGGTGTAGAGAGCCACCGTGTAGCTGCCCGACTGCGCGGCCGGAATGGATTTGGGGTAAATCAGTTTCTTAAAACTGCATAACACGATTGTTTCTCCTTTCCGATTCAGGCGCTGGGAACCAGCACCAACCGTTCTTTTTGGACCATGATGGATTCCTTTTCGACGGAGTAGTGCCTTGCCATGTACAGCGCTTCCTGGACCATCAAGTCTGCCAAGCGGTCAAAACTCTGAATGAGTTCTACACGGTCGCGCAGCTGCCACAAGGCATAGTCTTCAAAATCCTCATTCATGTCGGTGCCGCGGCCCGGATAGGTAAAGACCTGCATAGGCGTAATGGTGAAATCCTGCCTGGCAGGTCTGCCACAGGCGCCGCAGACGATGCCGTTTTCCGCCGTTGACCGGTAGTTCTTCTGCCCGCATGCGGTACAGAAGGATTTGTATTCGCTTGGCTTTTGCCCGCCCTGGTAAAGGACGAGATAACCGCCGCTGCGCCCGTTCATGCCGGCCTGCCACTCATATCCGTGCGCCGCACCGAAGTCTTGCATCAGATCACGCAAGGGTTCATAGAATTCGTCCACGCCAATCAAGTCGTAGAGCTTATCCGTGATCTCCCTTTCCAGACCCAGATTATAAATCTTCAGGTTGCAGGCATAGGACGTGGCCTGATTCCAGCTGTTCATGGTGTCGTATCGGAAATGGTTTATGAGATACTGAGTCATGTCCTTTCTGGAGCGCTTATCGACGTGATGATAGAATTTTTGCATGCTATTTGGCCTCCTCCGATTCAAAGAGCGCCTCCATGCTCATAGCGAGCGCGGTATGCCCGGATTCGCAGCTGACCTGCCGCTTATCGCCGCCCATACGGGTTACCAGCTTCCGGACCGCCAAATACAGGTCCGGGTGGAAGACCAGGATGGGGATCTGAATTTTAACGGCGTGCTCGATTTCGCCGCGCATGCCGCTGGAGAGCCGGTCTCCACAGACGAGCATCATATCGCTCAGTTCCAGAAGGTGCAGACCGATTTGCAGGGCGATAGCGCGCTCCGCAGGAGCCCCGTCGTTGAACAGGACCGGCAGATACGCATGCGGCGCCCGTGCGGAGAAACAAAGCTCCTTCTTGGCGTATTGCATGTAGAACCTCGCGGCCACCATGTTTTGGTACATAGCCCTCCTGGAGCTGTCGCTGCAGGGAGAGCAGATGTAGGCCCGTTTTTGGTACCGATCCCTCTGATCCAGCAGGGTCTGGTACTCCATTGCGCTTTCCCAGTTGTCGGGCAAGTTGTGGATGGTTTTCATGTAAAATATCTCCTTTCAGAATAAAAGCAGAGGGGCGGTGAACCTCTCTGCTGCTTTTCTGCGGCTATGCCGCTTAGATTGCCTGAACTTCGACCTTAACCTTCCGGCTGGGCGAGGATTTCAAAACCTCGTTATAGACATCCGGATACTCCTTCTGCAGGAGCTTGCTGTCGGGCCGGCGGGTGAATTTGGTCACGAAGGATACGAGAAGCTTGTCATGACCTGTTTCAAGAATGCCATGCTCATGTTCTTTCATCACCTCCGCAATTCGCACGGAATGTGCTTCCATCTCCTTTTCATTATTTTTGATTGCCTCACGCAGTTCCGCATTTGCAATCTGCAATGCGGCAATCCGACGCAACGGTCGTTCATATTTGCGGGTGAATTCCAGCGTGGGAAGCCCGCGCTTGCTGTGCCCATATACCCGTGCCAGCGCTTTGAGCGCCAGTTCCGGGTTGGCCACATCAGACATGGACGGCGGGTTGTTGGTTCGCAGGCTGTGAATGAATTCCTCAGCACGCTCAATGATGGCTTCTTCTTTGGCGAGGTCGCGGTAAATTCGAGGAGTCGCCAGGTCGTTTTCCGGATTGTTTCCCCACAATGCGGCATAATCGCAGATACCTTCGTCGGCAATGGACATATACCAGCGACCCTGCAGCTCATAGTAGATCGGAACCGCGTCATCCGCCCAGTTGTCCGCTTTGCGATACGTGGTTGATTTGCACTCCACAATTCCGCTCTTTGGATCAGACCTGTGGGCCGGCTCCTTAAAACGATAGTCGAAGTTGGCCAGCGCATAGGGGATCGAGGCGTGCTGATACAGATGGGTGTCTTCAATAACGATGTTGCCGGTCCTTTTCCCATAAAAATGGGCTGCGATGGGTTCCAATAAATGGCCCATCTCCAGCTGGTCCGGATTCGGCGGGTCAATTGGCTTCATAAGGCCTTTTTTGATTTTCCAGAGCTCCAGCGGTGTCATCCACGGGTTGAGCCCGAAGATGGTGGATATGTCAGAGCCGCCCAGGGTGTACTCAATATCCCCCTTGGGACCGTGCATCCGGCACTCCAACCAGCGTTCGCGGTCCATCCCTTTGGTATCACAAAGAATGATTGGTTTTGCCATCAGTATTCCACCGCCTTTGCCAGGTCGTATTTGGACCAGTCCAAGGCCAGCGCACGAGCCATGTTTTCGCCGAGAATGATGAGCTTGGCTTCCGGACATCCCTGCGATTTCAGCAAAAAGGGAATCTCCTGAAGAGCCATGAACACGTCATGGGCCGTAGCGGCTCCGCCGCCGTACGTCATCTCGAACATGGCAATGGCGTTCAACGCCTCTTTCTTGGGCAGGGACAGTTTTTTACAAACCCTGGTCATCGCATTGACCGGATACTCCAGTTCGATGCTCTCCAGCTTTTGCAGTTTGGAAAGCGAATCGCCGAACTGGGCGAAGAGCTGGTCAAGCGCTTCCTCGAAATCCTCGATTTTGCGCTGCCATCGGTGCTCGACCGCCAGCATCCCGCCGATATAAATGGGATACTGGTCGCCGACCAAAAGCGCCGAGACCTTAGCGGAAGCCAGCGCCGTATCCGAGGTGGAAAAACGGATGCCCGGCATCAGCTTAGAGATCAGCGCTTTCTTTCCTTTAGCCTCCAGAAGCTTCTCATAGCCGCCCAGCAGATCCTCACGCTGCGCCGGCAGAGACCAGGACGCGCTTGTGATGGCGTGGTCGCTGTATCCGCCCTCAAAACGATTGTCTGGGAAGCGTTTGTCCAGTTTGCAGGTGAGCGCCTCCAGGAGTTTGTAAATCTCCAGGATGGCATAGTCGCTTTCGTCACCAGAGTGTGTGGCAGAGATTTTCTCATCTCGAATCAGCACCAGTGCCGATGCGTTGGGATACAGACTGAGACAGGAATTGAGCATACCCGCCAATTGTCTGCGTTTCAGTTTGGGGAGAGAATTCCCGCCGATTTTCGCCCGGTCCAACAGCCCTTTGTAGGCGGTGGAACGAACAGGGTAGTATTCGCCATTTAGCCGGATGGCCAGCCCAAGATTATGGGCGGTATCCTGAATGGCCTCTTCGCTCACCTTGGGTGAAAACGACGTCGAGTCGCCATATAGCGGTGAGTCCTTGTCCAGGGGCGCCACCTTCAGCTGGTTGACCTTGATGCGCTCCCAAGTGCTGTTCTTCGCTTGCGATGTATGGAAATCCATCATCTCACCGAACGAAGAAAAATTCCTTGTGTAATCGTCCTGACATGGTTGTAGCATAGAAATACTCCTTTCTTTTTTGACGGAAACCGCCTGCATATATGAAAAAACAGCGCTCTCGAAAGAACGCTGTTTTTGCCCGGATAAAAGGGCCGGAAACAAAAAAAGTGCCATCTGCAATTACTTGCAAATGGCACTATGAAAACGATGTTAAACTGTGCGCGCAGTTCTGCGACGGCTCTGATACTTTATACTTTATTATACCATCGCAATTTGTTTCCGTCAATGCTACAACCATTTGTGAAAGAATTTATTCCGTGCTCAGCCGCAGGATAAGCTGGATTAACTGCGGTCTGGCATCCACCCGCCGGCGGCCCAGTATAGCTTTTGTCTTCGAGTCTTCGGCAAAAATCTCTTCTGTAAAATTGATGAGAGCTTCCTCCGCTTTATACAGCCGCACGGATGGCTGCCGCTTTGATGATGTGTCGCTCAGTGCTTCAAAGTAAACCTTCTTCAGCATGGCAAGCCGAATTTTGTCGTAGGTCATGGGATATGTGCTGTTTTTCATGCAATTTTCTCTCCTTTCAAATTACTACTAAAAAAGAAAAGCAGGCTTAACACCTGCTTTTCTGCTGGGAGACTATGATGCGTGGCGCATCTACATGAAATCAATCCGAATTGCCACGATTTCGCCATTTTGGATGGCCACATCCATCGGATAGACGCCGTCGCCGCACCCGGAGGAGTTGACCACTCCAACGGCTTTATGATCGGCATAATAGAGCCCCACACCGTCATTGCCCAATGTGATGTCGCAGCAGTTGTCGTAGAAGGCTTCAGCATAGGCCTTATCCGCTTCGAACTCCTCAACCGAGCCGTTTTTACGGCGGTAATAGTGGTCATCGAACACCGACATCTGCCCGCTGTCCACACCGAGAGAACCGTATTCGCTCCACTCCAGTTTATTCCTCTGTTGCATAGGGATACTGTGGTGATAGAGAGTCAGCACATAAACCCTTTCGCCCCAGCTGTCGATTTCGCCAATACCGGCTTCCACATCCCAGGCTCCGGGCTTTACATTATGGAGCTGCGTCATGCACCAGACATCCCGGTCATAGCAGGGATCGGAAACGCAGACATCCTTGCCAAGCTCTATTCTGCCGATCCGCTTGGCCGGCAAGGTTATGGTATCATCGGTGATGGACCAGTATACAGGCCTCAGTTCCTTCTTCTCAAAGTGTACTAAAACATTTGCAGGTTTTCCATGCCGCTGAATGATTCCCCGCACCGCATATTGGTTTGGATAATCGGCATCTTCGGTATAGTCCACCAATGTAAAGGGGGAGTTCAAAAAGTCGGACGCTTTGGTCTCCAGATTCTTACTGATAACTTTATTCTTATTCATGGTGATACTCCTTTATAATGTAATGATTTTTAGGCTGGTTTCTTCATAGACCAATAACCCCACCGGGTATTGATGAACAGGCTTGGATGGAGCTGAAGGGTCTGGCGGACTTTATCCTTCCAGAACTGCTGCGTTTGCGCCCTGCGGTATTTACCCACAAGCTCGTAGATGGATTCCAGAGGCAGTTCTCCTCGCGCATCCTCCAGTGCATCCGCCAGAATATCCTTCCAGGTGGCGCCAGGCATATCTCGGATATCCGCTTCCTGCCGTTTTGCCATAAGGATAGGATAGATCAATGCCGCGTCTTTCCTGATGAGCAGCAGATATTCGTGCAAAATAGGAATGTACTTGCCAGAATACTGAATTTGATCAGAAAAGCAGTTGTGCTGCAGCTTGATGATGACATTCTCCAGCGTTCCCGGCTTCACAAGCTCAAAAAGCATGCTATATAGCTTCCGGTGTTTTTTGATGTCGCCCACCAGGACCGCCATCCTGCCGCCTTTTTCCAAGGCGCAGAATTGCTTCATCATGCAATAATTCATTGCCTCGACAAACTTATCCCAAGTGGGAATCCTGGACAGGTCGGCCTGCCGGGGGTCGTAGCCATATTTCTTCTTAACAGCCGCGGCATCGTACATGACGTCGGAATAGACGATCATATCGTGGTAAGGCGGGTGCCAGAAGATCATCTCGGGCCGCTCCGGAATGTCGTGATGCAGCAGGTCAAAACCGCTGTGCAGGTCATAGGTTCGGCTCTGGATGCCTTTGTTGTTGGCAGCGTCACGGGTGGTGTTGCTGCCGCACATATAATCGCAGATTTCCTGAATCTTGAAAAAATCGATCAGGTCTTCAACGATCTTGGGCGAGCAGTTTCCTCGATACCGATTGTTGCCGCCGTTGCCTCGCTCCGGATAGGAGACGACGCTGGTGAGTTTTCTATTCTGTCCGTAAGACATGACAACCTCCTTTGTGCGTTATTCCTGTGGGTGTGCGGGTAACTCCGCAATTGGGACTACATCGTAGTTCCCGTTATCACCCCAAGCTTCTAAAATCTCGCTTTGTTTTTCTTCCGATAGGTCCTGGAAATAAATATTGATGGTATCCATGGATAGTCTCCTTTTTGAAGAGAGGACAAGGCCCGAGAGAACCGGGCCCTGCCTTCAAGGTTCTTACTCAAGATGTTCTAGTCGTTAACATCCGGACAACTTAGATCTTCGTACAGCATGCAGGATCTACACTTCTCGTTTTTGCCACCGATGCATAAAGGATACGGATGGCCATTCGACGTAAAGCAAGATGGCTGCCTAAAGCGCTTTTTTTCGTGATGCCGGATGCAGACAATAATGATAGAGATCGCCGTCACCAGCAGCAATGAGAGCGTATTGGTAACAGCAAACATCAAACCGGACCCGCTGAGAGCCAGATTGATAGCGTATGCTTCCATCAGACCGATTCCGACGGTCAATGAGAGGTAGGTTTTCAAATTCAAGTCCCTGCAGGAGCGCGTTTTTATAAGCTGCGCTATCTGCGGAATGTATCCCAGGGCCAAAATCAGGCCTCCAATCAGTTGCAGCACATCAAACATCCTGCATCACCTCGTTTATGAGTCTGCTCAGTAGCATACCGCAGCACCTCTTTCATAGTATTTTTGGATTTTCTCCTGAGCGGCGCAGACAAGCGTGCGCTGCTTTTTGGTTCTGAGCTGGACGCCGCGAATTTTTTCATCCACCACGCTAAGCTCTTCCGGAGATAACGCCTCAAGCGCTTCTTTGAATTCCACCAGACCGAACGGCGCCTCGCTGGGGATTTCCAGCGGCCGACGGCCTTCCGGCCGGTCGTCCAAAGAGCAGAACTGGATATCTGCGGCATACGCACCCGTCATGCCATATGGTTTATAGCGCCTTTTGAGATTACGAATCTCATATTGGAGCCTGCTGGCCAAGTGCGTTTGCAGGGAATCAGATTTTTGGGAATCAAACCCTTCAACCGCACGCATTGCGGCTATATAGAGATCCTGATAGACATCTTCCACATCCAAATGCAGCGCCCGAATAAGTACCCAGTTTCGCCTGATGACGGCATAAATAACCGACTCGTTTTTCATTATCAATTCGTTACGCATGGTAACTTCCATTTTTGACACTCCTTTCAAATAGAACAAGGTCGGGCGTCATACCCGACCTTGCGACTGTTTTGTCTTCAAAAGACGATACTCAAATACGAATGTGCCGCTTGACCACCTGGGTCAGTTTTTGCGGCAGTTGCTCCAGATTGGTAATGTCCATGAAGCTGTCCCCATAGATTCGCTCAATGCTGGGTTTATCGTCGCCTATGGCGGCGGCGACCAGAAGGACGTTCTTGCGCTCGCAATCTTTCTTTACTCCACGCAAGTCCGCTTCCGCTGCGGAGCCGCCATACCCAGAGTCCGCTGGTTGGCCGTCCGAAACGATAATCAGCAGCCGTACATCCTCCGGTCGCTTTGCCAGTTGCTCCATTACATAGCGGAGCGCGGCACCGTCCCGGTTGTTGTTGCGGGCCGAGATATCCATCATCCGGTATTTGTCATCCGGATCGATGGACTCGAATTCCGCATAGCTGTACAGGTCAACGCTTCTGCTGCCAGTGGAATGCCCATAAACGGTAATAGGAATCCCAAGGGACCGGCAAAAATCGTAAAGGATAATCGCCGTGGCCCGCGCATAGGTCGCACGGTCCCCCCAGCTCATGCTGCCAGATTCGTCCAGAAGCAAGGCAATCGCCAGCTCCGGAGTATCCTGCGGCAGTTTCTTGTTGTAGAAGGCCCTGCCGTCATTTCTCGGCAATGCATGTACATGGAGCTTGCGCCCGGAATACAGGTTTGTCAGCTTACCGCCTCGGCGCTTTTCCTGAAGCTGTTGCAGAATGCTCTTTTGCAGCTTCTTGGAGATTTTGAGTAGAGGAGGGGCTGCCATCTGGTACTGTTCTTTCAATCGCTCATCTACACTGGCGATCCGGCGAACCCGTTTCTCCACGCCCTCATGGATGTCCCCGTAGGAAATCTCATTGGCGAGCGTGTTGAGTTCTGCGGTCCGTTTGGTTTCCAGCTCGGTATGCGCGGCTTTTTCCGCCATCTGATCGATGACCCGTTCAATATCGGATGCGGCGTCTTCGTAGGTCAAGCCTTCGTAAGCGTCGTCCTGGTGAACGCTGCCGCCAACCGGCGCCGAGAGCGTTGTGGTGTTGGTAAACGGAATGCGGCCGCCTTCGCTGGAAGAGACCTTCTGTGCCTCGTCGGAGCTGGATCCGCCAGAAAAGTCGGCGGGGTCCTCTCCAGACTCAGCCGCGGCAGCTTCTCCGGCCCCTTCATCCTCTGATTGGGGCTCTTCGCCTGCTTCACCAGACGTGCCGGCTGCCTCCTCATCCTCAGACTCAGATTCGGGCGCGTGGCCTGCAGCGGCCGCCAGCTTGGCGGTCTCGGCACGCTTTTCCGAAGAAGACAGTTTGTGGGAACCACTGGTGCCTTCAGGTATGGGGGTGCTGCTGCCGGTTCCCTCCTGGGATGTACCGGCCAGCTTAGACATGAGTTCGGACACCTTGCCTTCAGACGAGGCCTCCTCGCCAGCCTCAGCGGCTTCCTTCGCCATTTCTTCGGCCCTCTCCAGGAAATCCTTGATATACGGCCAGCACCTGATAAGGATTGCGTTGACGGCGTTCCATCTTTCCCTGGGGTTGGAATCAAGCAGAGCTCGGTCCAGTACAGGCAGCAGCGAAAATACGACTTGAACGCGCTCATCGGTGAGGGGCTCGTCGCCATATTTCATTTCGCCCCACAAAGAGTAGGAGAGAATGAGCTGCATGATGGTGATCCAGATATGGCCACCGTCTTCTTCCTTTTCAATGCACTGTGTCAGAGTGGGAGCTTCCTCCCGTCGATGGTCACGGAATACTTTGAGCCCCATACCCAGCTTTCCGGGATACCGGTCGAGCATTTTGCTCTCAATATAGCCGTCCTCAATGATGTTACTGAGATTCATGGCCATTTTGAGCAGAGCCTTTTTCTTGCTCTCGTCCTGATTAAAATAATCCCACAAGTCCGCTTCATGACGGCGTTCGTCTGTGGTGCGAAGCAGGGGCTTTTCAGGGTACCAACGTCCTGCCAGCATTCGCTGGTGGTAAGTCTGCGGCATCAGGAAGTCTGTGAATAGTACATGACCCAGCTCGTGGGTAAACATACCCAGGATGCGGTTGTACCTGACGATGCGGTCCCGGCTGCTCGTGACAAGCGAATGGCCCGCATTGATGAAAATGATGTCGTCGTTGGTTGCCGCAATAAATTCGGGCTTTTTGGGTTCCCAGACAATCTTCACACATATCCGGCGGGTAAAATGATAGCGCCGGGTCTGTGCCGCCGCCATATCGCCGAAATGGGCCGCCATGGCGGGTGACGTAAAGAGTTGCCGATCACGTATGGTCTTTTTCTTCTGCGTAATCAGCTTCTTGATTTGCTTATGATTCACTCTGGCCAAGAGTAAAACCTCCTTTGCGTAAATTTATCAGTTTCCAGTCTCCTGCACTCACCAGTTGCTCAGCTTCTTGCAGGCCATATCAAAACCGTGTTTCAGAGGGGCATTCTGCTCTAAATCGTCCCAAGTGATGCCGAGAGCCTCTAGGGTGTCGCTGGCATCTTCAGTGAATCCATATTCATTGGCACTGAGCTCATAGAGGAACATATCAAAGATGAACCCTCTGCCGGTGCGATCCGCTTTTATTGCGTCTTCCAGTTCACGGCGATGACGCAGGGACATGCTTTTATAGGTCTCCACATCTGATTTGCGGATGATATCACCGGCACCAAAGAGGCTGCACACCTTGTCTTTTTCAGTCGGGTCAAGGCCAAGTTTCCTCATGCCCTTTTCGAGATCTTCCTGAGTAAAAGCAAATACCATTGGAAAGGTGTTAAATTCCGTTTGATGCCGTTTTTTCAATTCAAGGTAAGCATTCATACTCATTCTCCTTTCTCAGTTGTTATGCGCCCTTCACAGAGCCTGAAGCGGCAAAATAGGGCTCCAGATACGAGTTGATCAGCACCTGCTGCTCCTCTTCATCTACCGTCGCCCTGCTGATGATGGTGTCCATCGCGGATTCATAGGCGTTGCCTGTACAGCCGTAGCTGATAATCCAGTCGATTAGGCTGCGCATGCCCACGTTTCCATCCGTGACGCCATTTTTCTGGCAGTAATCGGCGATATCGACGACCACTTGAACCATCTGGGACACCAGATAATCGTCTTCGCAGCCGGTGACGCTCATAGCGCGCTGCGCCATGATTTCCGCCGGCGGCATGGGGATGTCCTTGATTTTGTTCATGCGGTCAAGCACCGACTGATTCAGCGGTCGGCAGCCTTCGTAGCTGACGTTGGTGGTAATGATCACTACCGCATCGGGATGCCTTTTGATTCTCCGTTTATCCGGCAGTAAAATGGTGCCGGATTGTTCCAGCAGGTCGTTGAGACCGGTAAGCACACTGGGCTGGGTGATGTTGGCCGGCTCCTGTATTTCGATGACATAGCCGTTCTTCAGTCCCAGAATAAAATCCGTCTCAAAGTAGTTGTATCTGGGGCCGTCGGTTGAGGAAGCATATTTAGCCGCGGTGAGCGTTTTTACCTTTTCCGTCACCAGACCGAAAGCATAATCCATACAGTCGTGCACCGTGACGCCGGGTCGCTCCACTCCCGCCATACTGAAATAGGCGCCTTCCGGATCAAAATCCATATCCATGGCGTCCGGCAGGTTTAGAAGTTTTTTGACATTCTCATAATTGAGTCCGCCCATCTCCTCAACCTGCCTGAGCTCCGCATCCGTTTCAGGATCGCCGGTTGACGAACCGAAGTCTGGATATACCTGACCGATAAAGTCGAACACATCGGTATCGGCGGAACATGTAAATTTGACGTAGGGAAGCCCCAAACCGGCGGCAATCGCCCTTGCGTCGTGCGTTTTCCCCGTGCCTGCGGGGCCTCTGAGGAGAAAGTTGCGCATAGGGTTCGCGGTGCCGGTAGAGTATTGCGCATGCTTGCAGATATCCACGACTTCTTTCGTGAGGATATGCCATTCAGGAATCTTAGGAACCATGTCTTGCTCCGCCGGCGTCAGCTTACGGCCGGGATTCAACAGGTATTTACCGATAAAATCCTTGTGCTCAATGACGACGGCAGATGTTTGTACCGGGGCGGGCCCGGTATGCGCAAATATGGTGAATTCTCCGGCGACAACATCCCTTGGCGTAAAGGTACCGGCATCGATTTGCGCCGAGCGGATGGGAAGGATGTTGCCCGATTTATCCAAGTTTGCCTTCAGATGCGCGGCACAAGTATTGTCCGTCACCCGTCGATAGGCGTTGTCGCACAGAACTGCCATATGATTGACCGCATCACTCAGATCTGGCCAGCCCTTAGATTGGCATTCTGAATAGGCGTCGTAATGTTCCTTGAATTCCGCATCCTGGAGCAGCAACGGCATCATGGCAAACAGCAGTGCCGCGCCATCTCTCGCCTTGGGATGTGCGGTATATTGCTCGATGATCTCCGTGTCCTTGTTGTAGCATCCCGCAAGGAAAGACCCCTTTGTGGGATCATAAAGAACCAGATGATAGGCAGCCGGTCCGCTTGAAGACTTATACTCGGCAACCGAGCGATGATCGATCATGCCCACAGCTCCGGCGCCGCCAGACTGACAATTGCAAAATGCCATTATCGCTTTGACCATCGTGCAGCTGAGTGTCGCGGAGGTACCATCCCCATAGGTGGAGGAGGTGCTTACGATTTTACTACCCAGCTTATCGAACGGTTCTGGCAGGCTGCGGCTGAAGTTGAATAAATTACTCATAGCGTTTTCTAATCCCTTTCTGCAGTTTTACTGCTGTAGACTTACCAAAATTCCATCCTCATGCAGCACGGCATCCGCAAAGTCGCTTTTGATCAGCTGCTCGCAAATGCTCGGCCAGCTGTCCTGAACCGGCAGCTCCGTGGAGGGAATCAGTAGCATTTTTTCTCCTTGCCCGATGGCTTCGTTGCTGCGTTCATTGAGAAGCAGCATATGGGAATCAACCCATTCGAACGCCAGATACTCATAGTTGACGGCATCGTCATCTACGTCGTCTATATCGGACGCTTCATTCTCTTCGATACTTTCTGTTTGACTCGGAGCGTTCTCTTCCGGTTCTGGAGTTGGTGTCTCGTTTTTCTCCGGCGGCTCTTTCGCGGCCGGCGATCCCGCCGTTTTGAAGTCCAGTCCCTTGAAAGTAAGGTTGTGGATTTTAACGGCCGCTTCTCTGTACCCACCTGTGCCGTTTAGGATGACGAGCACAGGCTCGTCTCTCTCAATGCGCTGCATCGGGTCTGGCGTCAGCCAAGTCCATTGGGCGGCTGGAAACAGAGCGCTTAGCTCCTCGGTGATGCGCTGCTGAATCAGAGCGTAGGCCCTGCGCAGGACATCTTTTTCCGTCTCGGGTTTCTCTGGAACCTCCACCGTCGGCTGGATGATTTCCACCTGCTCAGGCCGCTTGTAGAGTAGCCGAAGCGCCGCGGCAAATATACCCAGGATGATGAGGAACAGAAACGCCCAGAGTCTGGTGATCAGCATGACGAGCGCCATAAGGCCCAGAAAAATCAGGACCTCATACGCAAGCCTTCTTTTGAAATCCTTGTTTATCATTTGATTCCGTTCCTTTTCGATTAAGATTTTGTGGCACATAGATAAGAATAGACCGTGCCTCATAGTCCGGCTGATCTTCATAGCAGCGGATGATGATGGCTGCCGCCGGCTCATCTTCCTGGAGGAGATGGCCACTGCCGCAAAAGCCGAAAAGCGCCTGGCCGAAGACAATCTTCCCTTCGTCACAAGAAAGATACGTTGGATCCAGCACCAAGGCATTGCAAAATTCCATGGGCTCGGTAAAGACCTCAATTCTGTACTGGTGCCCGGCCTCGGTCTCCGTCAGGAGATGCCGCACCTGTTCGCAGGTTAGTGCGTCATGGGTCCGGCTGCGGATCACGGTGCCAAGTTTTTGCTGCTTATCGTCGTTAGAAATAAACATAAATCTCTGATTGTTCAAAATTCCGCCTCCTTTCGGGCACAAAAAAACGCACATGACTTTCCGGAAAAAATCATGTGCGTTTATGCGCCGATATTCATTTGTGACCGTTCTTGCCCTGAATTTACCCCTGTGGGAAGAACGGATTGACGCCGCCAAAGCCTTGGAAACCCGTGAAGTTGTCGGGCATCTCCTGCTGCTGGGCGGGCGCTTGCTGCTGATGCGGCTCTTGGGCCTCGATGTTCCCCTGATAGCCCTCGGGCTCATCGGCGGGCGTGCCGGTTTCCTTTTTCTTGCCATTTCCATTGCCGTTCCCGTTTCCGGAGCCGCTGTACGAATACTCAAGGTCGGATAAAATGATGACGGGCATTCGCACGGATTGCCCGTTATCGTCATCCCATACATCCTCATCAAATCGGCCCTCCAAATGGATAAAGGAACCCTCCTTCAATTGCATCTTACGGATGCGCTCACAGAGATCCCCAAAAGCCTTGACATTGATGTTGATCCAACGATGGTTTTCCTTTTCCCGCTTGTCATAGACGCGCTTGCCGATCCGGAAGCGGACGCAGCTGCCGTCATCTGAATAACGGATGGCTGGTTTATCGCCGTACCCCTTGGAGACGACGACATCGGTTGCAATGATCTTTAACATGGTGATACTCCTTTCTTGCAGGGGCTGCCTGCTATGCTTGATTTATTTCAACCCTAAAAGGGTAGAAAACAAAAAAAGTGCCAATCAGCGCTTGCGCACTAATTGACACTATGGTAACTCGGCAACTTTGTTTTCTGATACGAAAACACGGTAACTTATATATGAATTATAGCATAGCAAGCAGGCTTCGTCAATCAGTTCTTCTCAGAGGTTTGACCTTCCAAGACAACACTCTTGGCCGATTCCAGAAAAATAGATACCTTGTCGGCATTGAAGGAGCAACTCCCATCAGGGTTCTCCCTGCGCCGAATCAGGCTCTCGATTTCCTTGAGTTTTTGATACAGCTCCTTGGCTTTTGTCATGAGTGTTTTTCTCTCCTTTTACTTCGATTGCCAAATAGGCGGGAACCAGCCAGACTCCATCTTTATCATATACCTGTGTGCTGCTGGATACATACAATTTTATCGACGCCCCTTGGGAAATTCGCTTCAGGCGTTGCCGAATCATGACGCGAACCGCATGCTCTTCGGTCTGCAGAAGGATAGATTTGGTTCGCTTTCGGACAGATGTCACGGTAGTCTCAATGCAGTGCCCTTCCAGCGCCACATAGTCGCCGGCAACTACCCTCCGAAAGAGAATCCAGGCGCTGATGACACTGTAAATGGTCAAGGCGATAAAGGGGATGGCGCTCATCCAATCGAGTAGCAGCACCAATGCAAACAGGAACAGCAGTACAAACGCCAAAGCGAATCCCAGGCGAATCCAAATCTGTTTTTGCAGCGCCTCCGGTATGGCCGCAAACTGCTCTTGGCATCTCTTCATTTTGTCTTTCATGGCAATGCACCTCAAATGAGAATGAGTCTTTTTTTGCGGAGAAGGCCCAGAATAGATTTCAGGACTTCATCCCGCCGGAGCGCCGTCTCCATCTGAATATCCAGCGTCGTGTCAAAGATGAGGTCTTTTGCATACAGTCGCTGGACGAGGGCCTGCGCGTTTTCCTTACCCAGCAGCTCAGGGGAAGGAGGGACTCTATCCTCAAACAATTTTACCAGCTCCCCAATGGAAAGGCGAAGCCCGGATTTACTGATCCACTTCCACGCATAACTCTCCGATGGCGTCAATAGGCTGCAAACCGCCTTTAGCTTTGCAGGGCAGATTACGCAGCGCGCCAGGAGATAATACACGGCGATGAACCCGGTTTCATCGGATAACTCAACCAGACCCAGCTCCTGCAGCTTATTTAAGTGCCGCTTATCCTGAATGGAATTGGCCTCGCACACCTCAAAACGGCCATTTAGCCATAGGCGTGCGCCAATTCCCGTCAGGGCGTAATCGGCCCCGCAGTGCGTCACATACAGCAGCTGCTCGGAGGACGGCCTCAACACCATCCCCTTAGAAACATACAGCACAATATCACCTCGAATCTCAGTTCTATTGATATTACACTGCCAGGAGCCGCATTTTGCAACGCTGGTCAGAGGAGCAGCATCATGGTGACCGCCAAAGTGATGACGGCCGCCGCCCCCGCAGCAACCCAAATGATTTTTTTAATTAGCTCCGGATCCATGCTTTCCTTCTCATGTCCGTTATCGATGGGCCGCACGTCGTCATAATAGCCATCGTAACCGTCCTCCCTCGGCCCCTCTTCTTCATCTGGAGAGACAGGCGGTGTGGAGGACTTTTTCTTGGGGGCACGTTTAGGATGTGGGCGCTTTTTCTTCTTGGCCGCGAGCTGATTTTTGGATGCTTTCGGCTGCCGCTCGTCTGCAATCGTTTCCTCCCATTGCTCGTCAAGCCTGGGCAGGCCGGGCCCCCGCTGGAGTATAGGGTCTTCTGCCTTCTCCGTATTGGAGGAAGCCGGTATCGGTTTCCCGCACTCCGCGCAAAAAGATACGGCGCCACCCAACAGGGAAGCGCCGCAATAGGGACAAAATTTCATTGTACACACTCCTTTTGATAGAATTCGGCTCTTAAACCGATCAGCTATCATGCATAAGTGTGGACAATAAGAGTATAACACTAAAACATTTGCGTGTCATCGGCAAAACCTTTGCCATTTTCCATGCCATCATCACTGCCATAAGATCGTTGGGGCGGCTGATACCCTGAATATGACGACACAAGCCACGCCTGATAATGCATCATCGTGCTCAGCATCATCTCGTTCAAGCTTGCCATGCTTAGAGCGACCGTGACCTTCTGCTCCGGATGAGCTCCATATTTGGGAACGATGAGACCTTTCGCATCCTCTTCACCAGGTCCGCTCTCGGCGCAGAACATATAGTCCGCCCGGCTCCCGGCAAACAGCTTTACACTGCGGGAAAGGCTTTTTTTATCTTCACGGGGCCTGCCGTACTGGGCCAGGCGCTTGGCAGAAGTACCGCCAAGGGACTGAAAGAGCGGTTTATTCATGGCGTCGCCGCCTTGTTTCTTCAGCTGCGCCATGTAGGCGTGGCATCCGCCGTACAGAATGAAATGTGCCAGATTCATAAACTCCGGCGCGGCGATATAGATGTTTACATGGTTGGTCTGGCGCTGGCCCTCCGGCCGGCTTTTATCATAAGTGGCAAATTCCAAGTGGATCTTCCCGATGGGAAAGCTGTCGCTTTTTATCTCCACAAAGCAGCCGCGGGCATCCTTGCGGATAATCTGGTACTGATTGAGGTCTATGCTTTTACTCATGTTTGCCACCCTCAGACTCATTCTTGGCCTGCTCCGCCAGCTGCTTCACGTCTTCCAGCAGCCTTTCGATTTCCGCTGCGTTTTTGCAAAACTGCGGCATGAAATCCGACTGCGTATCGTAGCGAATATACAGGAGCTCAAACAGCATGCTTTCCACCGGCACCAGCGCACGCGCTGATACTTCCTGCTCAAGCTCGTGGATGGTCCGTGAAATGAGCATGACAATTTTGTTCCACTCATTGTAAAACGCATCGTCCACAGGGATACCGAACTTCTCCAGCCACTGGCGAACCGTGTTGGTCTTTTTCAGCGAGCCGCATGTAATTGGGAGTATAATATAGCCGGCTTGATAGCTGGGTTCCTCGCCTTCCTTGGGCTCCTTCTCAGCCATCAATATTCTGCCAACGGGGTAGAGCGCGCATACCACCGGCTTTACCTCATGAACACGGCATCGCTTATCCGCCAGGAACGGGCATGCCCGGTTGACGCCTTTGGGCTGTAGCCGGACGATGGGGATCCGGGAATCCCGTCCGACATAGAAGTCGCAATACTGCTCAACAACATCTTCCGTCATCAGCTTCAAATATGCTGCAATTTTGAAAAGGTCTCGGGAAGTCAGCATGATATCCTCCCGGTTCTTGCAGCACTTGCCGCAGCCGCGGCATTTGAAGCGGAAGGGATCGTCTAAGCCGATCTTGAATTTATTCGGATTATCCGCGATTTCTTGTAATCTATTATCCATTAGTAATCCTCCTATAAAACAAAAGGAGAAGCCGATGAAGGCTTCTCCTGATTCTGCCCAATGCGGGCGGTTGATTCAATTGTTATGCTCTTTCAGACAAAATGCGCAGCATTTCCTTCATAGCGCCGACCAGATCCTCTGAGAAAGACTCCCAGTCCTCGATGAAAATCCGCATGGACTCCGCATCGTACATTGCGGCTTCCTGCAGTTCCAGCAGCTCATAGTCCTCCGCGTCGATGACGTCGTAGGGCAGGCTGATAAACCCCTCCTGGACGCACACGATAAAGGTTCCCGTATGCATCCCGTCAGAGATGGGATACCGCCAGACCATCTCGTTGCCGAACTGGTCCATATAGCGTTCGCGCACCTTTGCCAGGGATCGGTCGCTGGCTCCGTCCTCTTCAAGAAAATCCAGCAATTGCGCCCGAGTCAAGAGCTTTGTAACATCCACATCGTAGGTAAGCAGCTTCACGATGTGTTGGCACCTCCTTTGAATGATTTTGAGTGGAGGACAGAGGTCAATAGATTTCCCTCTGTTCCTTTTCAACCTCGCCTAAATAGGCCACCATATCGGCTTCCTCTTCAGCCGGCCCAACTTTGGCATTGTCGAAGTCCAGAACATCGACTTCCAGACCATCAGGAAAGGTAGTATAGACGTTTTGCACATTGCCGCCGGAAACCACAATGGTTACTCGGTATGGTTCCTGTACCTTGCTCATATGGGCATGCTCCTTTCAGATAAAAAAGCGCTGATCTATCGGCGCCCTGATAATTTTAGTGCCTGTCGTCGGATGGCCCCAAGCGCCGAAGCAGCTCTTTGATAAAATCCTCTTTGCCTACAGCCTGCTCCAGAAGCTTGGCCAGGCCCGGAGATACCGTAATCTGGGAGTCAGAGGGGACCGGTGCCTCAGCTTCTTTGAGTTCGTGTAGATGGCCATCAAGAATCAGCAGCATTTCCGTAAGCTCTTTCGGCACGGGGATCAGCTCATAAATTTTCTCTTCCAGTTTTTTGACCATCCGCAGCGCCGACAACAGCCCTTGTAAGTCGGCGGTACCGCCGATCAGTATCTCACAGGTATGTCCGGATCCCATCTCAGACTGCATGAACCCAGCATAGAAATCGCATTGGGCCTCTTTTCTCTGAAGTCCATTTTCAATGGTTACTTTAACAGCTTTATTCATGTTGATACGCTCCTTTTCAAATTCATAATTGTGGCAATTGAACCGTTGGTCTAAATTGATTCTCCTTTCCCCAGACTGAAATATCTATGTAAACAGGACCGAAGCCCTGCAGATAAAGGAAACCGCCTCGGTGAAGGCGGGATCTATATACAAACACGCAAGGGACTCCATGAATCTCTCGCATGATAAAGCGCGTTCACGGGAGTCCCCGTCTATTTCCGAGCATTAAAAAACGCCTAAAGAAAAGGATTCTTTAAGCGTTTCTGCTCTGTGCTGAGCTGGTAGATATTTATAAGTCATGAGAATGCGGGCACAAGGCCGCGACCCGTACGTTTCAGGTTCTGGGCCTCTGATTCAGAAGCCGCATGAAACGCAAAAAAGCGCCCAAAGACGCAATGTCTCTGGACGCTTTGTAAACTCTGTTCACTGTGATTGGCCAAAACCAAACGACGATACTGTTCAACTAGATTATACTGTGCTTTGCCGAAAATTGCAACCCTATTCTCATTTTCAGTATTTCTTGGGGGTTGAACTTTCCGCAGGAATGGTCTATAATTCTATTATAAAGTTTCGTTGGCTGGCTTCGACCATTCAAAGTTATCCGAGTATTCAAAGCGTTCAGGGGCATTATGCCTTTGGGCGCTTTTTTGCGTTTCAAGAGTATTTCGGTCTATATCCGAAGTATGAAAAGTAAATACGGGTTACATGCTCACAAGGCGTCCGGAGGTTCAAAAACCTTTGGGCGCCTTTTTTGCTTTTTGCACTTAAAACGCATCTGGTGACAACGCACAGCTTTCTTGAGAAGACTGCGCGTTTTTATATAGATACGCTTCTGCTCTGCAGAAGCTTCCCCATGTTCTGGGCTTCGCCCATTCACATAAATGAACGATTGAAAGGAGAATCAAAATGAGCCACTTTAATCTGGCGGTTTTTACCCCGTCCGAGGACCCCGACTTGGCAGCAATTCTGGATCCGTTCTACGAAGGAAATGAGGTGGAACAGTACATAAGCCAGACTAAAAGCGAATTGATCGCGGAAGAGCGTCAGAGAATGCAGAGGACTTTCGAGACCCGATATGCCGAGTGGCAGAAGGATCCCGCCGCCTATGAAAAGGCTGCAAATCCTTCTCATATCGAGTATTTGAAAAAACTTCCGGAACGAATGAAAAGGTCTGCTGAAGAGATTTATCAGGAGGCCATCGCCGATTATGAAGAGGACTCCATTGATGCAGACGGCAATATCCTCTCCACCTATAATCCCCATAGCAAATGGGATTGGTATGAAGTAGGAGGCCGGTGGCAAGGACTCCTGCTCTTGAAGCCTAGTAAAACAGGCCGACGCGGAACTCCTGGCCTCATGACGCCTATGAGCGAAAACTATGATGCCGCATATGTCAAGGATATTGACTTCGAACGAATGAGAGCACTTCAAATTGCCGCATTGAGACCTTATGAGGAAGCGATGACCAAAAGCTTCTACAAGGAGGAGTATATGCGACAGTGCTACCCGACTGAAGTGGAGTACATTGAGCGCAACAGCGGCTTCCATACTTATGCAGTGCTGACGCCGGACGGCGAATGGCACGCGCCAGGCGAAATGGGATGGTTCGGTATTTCTACTGATACGCCTACAGAAGGGCAAACCTGGGAATCCGGATATTACGACCGATTCATCAAGCCGGCAATTACCAACGGGTGGTATATGACCATTGTAGACTGCCATATCTAATTCATTGACAAGGAGGATTTCAAAATGGGTTATTGTGCAACACTGGTTCAGAGCGAATTTTTCGTGGCAACCGAACACACAGGCAGGGTTCTTCGGAAACTGGAGAACTATGGTTATTCGCCTTCACTAGACGACGATGGTAATATCGTTGAAATTGATTTTATAGCGGACAAGCTGAGGTATGACGAAAATACCATGTTCCAAGCTGTCGCCCCCTATGTAAAGGACGGCAGCTTTATCGAAATGAGAGGTGAAGACGGTACGCTCTGGCGTTGGGTATTCGCTGACAAAAAATGTAAGGAAGTCAAGGCCGAGGTTACCTGGCCTGACGAATGACAGGGTTAAGACCACAAGGGCGCTGCAAAAATTGCAGCGCCCTCATTTTTTACCCATTTCAGTCTGGGAGAAAGGAAATCGCAATGGCAAATTACTATGGAACCATCAGAACAAATTATTTTTCAGTCAAGGATCCTGTGGCTTTTCGTCAACTCCTTGACTCGGTTTCGGCAGAAGACCATGTGCATCTGTTTGAAACAAAGCAGGATGACGGCTCAGTGAGATATGGATTCGGATGTAATGGCAGCATTTACGGCATTCCAGCTGAGTCTGAAGAGGATGAATGCGAAGAAGACCTAGACTGCTTCTACGACGCGCTCCAGCAGCTGCTCTGCGACGGTGAAGCCATCATCATTACGGAAGTCGGCTATGAAAAGCTTCGGTATGTAGTCGGGATCAGTACAATCATTACACGCACGGATATTCGCTCTATCGATATCCAATGCACCGCGCTTGATGCGGCCAGGGAGATGCTTGGAAATCCGAACTACCAGACTCAGATGGATTACTGATATGGGAATTCGAATTCTATCATGCGGCGCCGGTATGCAATCGACCGCCCTAGCTCTCATGGCCTGCGAAAACGCCGTTCATCGCGTCCCTGTCCATCCGCTGGTTCCAGTCTATGATGCTGTTATTTACTGCGATCTCGGATACGAGCCGCCTTGGGTATACGAGCAGGTAGCGTTCATTCAAAATGCCTGCGAAGCCAATGGAATCCCATTTCATATCCTTCATACCGGCTTATATGAGCATTACCTTCAAAACTTTGGAGAGAGACGGACTTGCAGCGTCCCATTCTGGAGCATTGGTCCCGACGGTAAAAAGGCGAAGATGAGGCGAAACTGTACGATTGACTTCAAAATCACGGCAATCCACAAATTCGCACGATATGAATTGCTGGGATACAAAAAATACCAGCGCAATCGTCCGGAGGATCTTGGAGCGCATGAGATGCACATTGGCTTTTCCGCAGAGGAGAGGCAACGCATTTTCGACAGCTACAATCCCCTGTTTGTCAACCGTTTCCCTTTGGTGGAGATGGGGCTGACCCGCCCGGATAACTACAAATACGTCTTGGAGGTTTGGGGGCTGGATACAAAGGCAAGCGCCTGCTGCATCTGTCCGTTCCACCGCAACTATTTTTTTAAGTACCTGATGGACTATCACAGCGAGTGCTACAATGCTGTGCTGAGAATGGACCGGTTACTTGAAGAGAAACAACCCAAAACGGCTATTAAAAGCCAACTTTTCATCTCCCGTTCCAGGAAACGCGTCGAGCTCCTGAAACCGGCAAACTGCAATGACGCGGAATGCTTTTTGTACAGGGGTAAGCAAATCTGGAATGGATTTTAACAAAGCAACAGCAGGAGGTAACATCGTGAAATACACAGTGTTTGGTATCTCAATCGATCCGGAAAATGGAGAACTTCGTCTCATCAATGGCGGAAAGCTCAACATCTTTGACGACTATAAATTGGCCACCGCTGAATGCCGGCGTATGTACGACAAGGCTCTTCACGAGATGGACCTGGAAGACAATGGCGCCTGCGACCCTGAAGGCAACTCCATGGCCGGCGGATATTTTATCAGCAACGAAGCCAGCGGGACTGAAGGAGTCATTTACAATCATCTGGAATGTGAAAACGGCTGTTTATCTGAATGCGCCTTTTTCACGGTTCAGCAGCTTCATTGAGGTGACGAACGGTACATGAAATGCTTGAAGTGCGGCGGATACTCGCACCTCTAAATGATTTACACTGCCAAATGGCACAACACAAACGCTGGAGCAATTCAGCGTTTTTTCTATGCGAAAGGAGAACCACAATGGGACAGTATTATAAACCGGTTATCATTTACAAGGATGGGAGCGTGGCTTCCCTCTATAGCCACCAATACGGCAACGGCTTGAAGCTGATGGAGCATTCCTGGATCGGCAATGATTTCGTGAATGCCGTGTACTCAAAAATCTTCAATAAGCCGCGACGTATTGGTTGGATCGGCGATTATTCCAACGATGATTATGAGAGCTGCGGTGAGAGCTATACAAAGCATTTACCTTTCGATCAATTCATGGAATACTACACCCACGCCTGGGGTGATGAAGATGAAAAAGAAACCATTCCTCCCTCACGCTATGAACAGGAGGAGCTCGGCCTCATCAACGAAAAAACCAAGGGAATGTATCTCATCAATCACTCTAAGAAAGAGTATCTCGACCTGGGAGACTACATAGCCAGGTGCACGGTCAGAGAAGGCAACTGGGCGGGCTATTGTGTGAATCCGCTACCGCTGCTCACTGCCTGTGGGAACGGCCGGGGCGGAGGCGATTTTCATCAGTCTTCATCCAACATCGGATACGAGCATGTTGGCATCTGGGCCTTTGATGAACTGGAGCTAACAAGCGCCGCTCCAAATTCCTACAAGGAATGCAAGTTTAGTTTTGTAGAAGGCGATTGACGCCAACACATGGAGGACGCCGGCTACGCGGCGTCCTCTTTTTGCTGAAAGGAGCGCCGTTATGGCAAAAAATCAAAAACGCACTTGGCGGCAGCAATTCATGGATAACTTCAAGATACTGACTCGTTCCCATGACAAATGGGAGGTATGGTCTGATTTTGTGCATTTAGCCGCCTGTACCATCTCGAATGTATTTGATAAAAGATTCTACGATCAACGGGAACAGCGATATCTGGAAATCATTCAAAAATACAACAAGGAGGAAGCAGCACTGTTTGCTGAGCTTTTGGCTATCACGATAATCGCGCTCGACGAGAACCCTGCGCAGGATTTTCTGGGTCAAATCCATCAGCAGGAGCTGGAACTCGGCAATTACGCGAATGGGTCATTCTACACGCCGTATCATGTAGGTGAAATGATGGCGGAACTAGGCGCAATGGACGTGATGCCAGAAGTTTTAGAAGAGGAATATATTTCGGTTAACGATTGCTGCTGCGGGGCGGGCTGTCTGCTGATCGCGTTTGCCAACACGCTTCTGAAGCATAAAGTCAACTACCAGACCAAGGTGCTTTTTGTTGCCCAAGACATTGATTTTACCGCAGCTATGGCATGCTATATTCAATTGTCGTTTCTTGGCTGTGCGGGCTATGTGGTGGTCGGCAATTCTCTTTCTAATGCCGAACCCCCACCTGAGAGCATCTGGTATACCCCTTTTTATTTTCGAAACATCTGGGTAGATCGCAGAAGAGACGCGCACTGGAAGCACATGTTTCGTATTTTGCTTACCAACGGGGTAGAGAAAACGCCTATGTAACCCAAGAAAGAAATAGGGCCCATCATCTGCAAAAAACAGATGATGGGCCCTTTGTCGTGCCGGATTTCTCAAGGCTCAAGACCTCACCCAATAAAATTCAAAATGGCGTACGGCATTGACAAACCAGCAAGCGCTCGATATAATATAAACGTATAGAATAAATGAAAACCGCGCATAATATATCAAAGAAAGGAAGTGAGGATATGCATCCGACCTATATGGGCTTTGTGCATGATTATTTGAAAGAGTATGCGGCGGGGATGCCGATTTACACAAACCAGGTTGCGAAAAAAATTGCTGATACCTATGGCCTGCAGCAAAAAGAGGCTGCGGCGGCAACCTCGGTAGCTATCAAGCGAATTCTCGACGGGGCTGTTGTGCCCGAGCTGCGCTGCTACCAAAAGGGCGTCTATTATCTAACCATCACTACCCCCTTTGGAGAGACCGGAATCAACAAGGAGCAGCTGATTGCAGACAAATACTTGCTTCCGGATATTGGGTACGAAACCGGATTATCTGTGCTCCATCAAATGGGGCTCACCACCCAGATGCCGCGGGAAAGGGTTTTAGCGACGAACGTGGCCAAGGACTGTATGCGGATGGACAGAAAGCTGGGCGTCGCAATCCGGCCCCCAAAGGTGAAAATCACTGCGGAAAACAGGCCGTACCTTCGTGTCCTCGACGTTTTGGAAGTCCTGGAGAAGGCGCCGGTTGATGCTGAGCGGCCTTACACACTTGTCGCGGACCATATCCTGCAGCAGGGGCTTCAATACGACGCGCTGCTGGCCATGGCAGACCAATACTATAATCCAAATACTGTGCTGCAGCTTGCGCATACCGCAGGCGCTGGAGGTGCATTATGAAGCTTCATGAAGACAAAAACGCTTTCCGGGTTCTTCTCGATGACATCCACGAAAGGACCGGCTACCGTTCCGACGTGCTGGAAAAGGATTATTATGTGGTTCTGCTCCTGAACGAATTGGCTGAGCTGCAAAGCAACGGGTTACCGGCTTACTTCAAGGGAGGAACCGCCCTTTACAAGGCGCTGAAAACCACCAACCGTTTTTCGGAAGACATCGATCTTTCGGTGGATGCCAGAGGCTGCAGCCGGACACAAAATGACAAGCGCCTGGAGAAGGCGGCCAAGAAATACACTTCCCTGCCGCGAGACCCCTCCCAGGGCCGTACCAATCGTTCCGAAGTCGTCGCGGTCTATACCTATGATCCGATTACCGCATTCGACAAAGATGACGCTCTGCAGCGCTTTGGGAAGCTGAAAATTGAGGCGACATCTTTCACCATCAGCGAACCGGTGGAAAGCCTGGAGATCGCCGCTATGCTCTTTGACCTGGCTACAGCGGAACAAAGAGAGATTTTAGCGTCTGCTTATGAGGTGGAGCCGTTCTTTGTGCAAACCATCACGATGGAGCGCATCTTTGTTGATAAGCTGTTCGCCGCGGAAGCGTATGTAAGGAATGCTTCCGCAGCGAACCGTGCATTTGAAGCGGCCAAGCATATCTACGATTTGGCGGTTATACGCAAGCATCCCAAAATTCTCGGGCTCCTGTCAGACCCAGCGCAGATGGAACACCTTCTCAACATTCGAATGGAGGAGGAGCTTGGAAGACTGGATGGCATCCCCGGCGTTGCGCCCCATGAGTTTACGTTCTTTACGCAGGCGGGCGGCAATTCGAATGTGAGCAAGGCCTATGACACGATGCAGAAGCAGTATGTGCTTCGTGCCTGTGACAATATCGAGTTCTCGGCCGCGGTGGACGCCCTGCAGGAAATACAGGAGGCACTACTGAAGAATCCGGCATGGGTGACCTGCCGAGAAATAGATCCTCAGAACGCTTGATACCTTTAATCTTTCTAGTTTGACGGATACTACCCCAAAGTGGGTCCTGTTTTAGGTCAAATTTAGAGTTATACAGAATGATATTTCTGTATAACTGACAAGGTAAAAACCACCTTAAACCTGCGCTGAATTATACAGAAATGCAAGCCTCTGCCACGATTTCTAATTATACAGAAATACAGGAGGCTATCGTATGAACAGCAGCAAAGCAATATCCTCAGCTCCCAATGGTCTGGATCCATTCCGAGCCTACATGGAGGACCAAGGGCTGGGCGGTGAAACTGTCAAATCCTATCTCGGAGATGTCAGCAGGTATTTCAAATGGTGCGAGGAGTCATTTGGTCTGCCACCCGATGCCCTGTACCGTGCGAATATCAAGGATTTCAAATCCTACCTGCAGAACATAAGACACTTCGAGCCGACTACCGTCAATTACTATCTCAGCGCCCTGGCCAAGTACAATGAATTCTTGATCGAGAATGAAACGCAGTCTGAGATGGTAATCAGCAAAAACGACTATATCGCCATTCAGGCGCCGATGACGAATCCGTGGGATGGAGAAGAGAAGGAGGTCAGGGCCTTCCTTCAGCATGTGCTGGCCAGCAAGAGCAAATTCTGCATCCGGGATTATGCCTTGCTTTCCACCATTGCCTATGCCGGGCTTCGGATATCTGAAACAGTAAATCTACTTGATGCGGATGTGGATCTCATTAGCCGGGAAATTCTAATCCGGAATGGCAAAGGGGATAAGGCGCGTATCACTTTCATGGGTGACAAGATCGTCAATGCGATTTCTGAGTACCGAAGAGTACGGCCTCAAAACGGCTGCCCATATCTATTTCTTGGACGTACGGGTGAGAAGCTCACTCGTGGGCGAGTCAACCAAATTTGCAACCAGTATTCGGACTTCATCACGCCTCATAAGCTACGGCACTTCTGGTGCTCACAGTCCCAGGAGGTGGCGGGCTACAGCATCGCCGAGACAGCGGCACAAGCCGGCCATAAGGATACCCGGACGACGCTTCGATACACCCATCCCAGTAAGGCTAAATTAAAGGAGAAGGCCAATCTTTTATAAGATGAACGGCGGAATGGCTTTTCATAATTGGTCCTAATTTCAATTAGTAAAGTTAACGAAAATAAATGGGAGCAGTTCATTCAGGACTGCTCCCATTTATTTTCGTCCCCCTTCAAAAGGCGTGGCGCCAGATACCACGTTTCCACAGATTGAGAAAGAAGACTTTCTATGGTGATACTCTTCAGTATATCGCTAAGCACTTCATCCACGTGACCATATGCGGTATCGAGGATTTTGAATTCTGCTAGCTCAGTTGACTTCTCTGGTTTTGGTTTATGTTTTATTCTATCTTCCATGATGATAATGATATCGAATAAGCTAATCTCCTTTGGCGGCTTCTTTAGATCATACCCTCCAACAGGTCCGTGTGTTGTTGATATCAGCTCCGCATCCCGCAATTTCGCGCCGACCTGAAGCAGATATCGCGGCGAGACTCCGATGGCCGCCGAAAGCTTCGAAGAGGATACGGTCTGTGCCCTTTGAGCTAAATACAGTATGAGCCGTATGGCGTAATCAGTTGTTTTATTGAGCTGCACAGCATATCCTCCTCTCTGCTTTTTGTTTTCAAGCCACATCGAAATCAATTGGAAGGGAATCAGTGTTTACAAGGCAATGATCTTAATAACCTTGCTCTCGGAATCGTCATTTTTATAGCGGTAAATGACGATCTGCTTTTCATCGGAAGCAACGCCGTAGCATTCCGTTTCGTTGATGGGGACCTGGCAGCACAGGTAGGTCTTGCTGTCATCCAGCAATTTGCCGGTGGTTCCATCCGGTAGCTCGCTCTCCATATTGACATATGCCCCAGGCAGCTCGCACAGGTCCTCCAGGGTCTTAAACTCAGGGATGTCCAGCCCTTTCAAAATCTCCATAACCTTTTCTTTCATGATCTTTCCTCCTCAATATGATTTTTGATTTCAGTCTTAGCCCGCTTATCTTTTTGCCGTCCAACCATCATCATGGTCGCGGCGAAAAAGCTCAAAGCAGCGGCAGCCCATGCCGCTGAATGCCCAATCAACCCTAAAACACAAAAGCCGACTGCTGCAACATACAGCATCACACTGATGATTTTCATAAGATTCCTCCCTCTGTAATCCCGATTTTGACGCTTCCATGCTCTAATCAACGGGAACTGTGTGGTCAAAGCATGATTAACAGTGGACTGATTAACAGTAAAGCAATAAAGATGATCGCCATCCATTTTCCTGTCGTCGAAAACAAATGATTTTTATTCTTTATGGCTAATACCAATGCCGGTAATACGAATATAAGCGCGTAATATGCCGTATAATGAATGCCCTGTCCTTGATTGCCAAAGGTAACGATAGAAAAAGTATTTACGATCGGTTCGCTATTTCCATTCGACCATGCAGGCAGTTTGAAGATGCTTAAAACCTGATCGCCTAGACAAAATCCAAATATGTTATAACTCCAAATAAGAGCAATGATAATTAACAGTAGTGATATGGAGCCTATGCCTACCCGTTTTTTTGACATTTTTGTCTCTCCCTCTCTCAAATAAAAAAGGACCTTTTATCGTGATAGCACCTCGACAACCTCGAAGCGTTCAAACGTGATCGGTGTTTGATCGGTAAAGGTATAACCGCGCTTGGCAGAGTCTCGTGTCCAATAGCGAATATTTCCCGCCTTCCATTGTTCAAAGCTATCATCCTCACCCTCCAGCTTTACCATATCCCAAGTGAGGTCACAAAACTTGACCGTTTCAAGATGCACCGTCTTTATCACACAAGCTGGATTGCCTTGTCCATCGAGTACCAGAGATAAATCGCCGACGCTTGGCGTCTGCTCACCCTCCAATACAACCGAGACTGTTGCAGTTTTTTTCCCGGCAAGTAACAGCGCCAAAAGTTCGTCCGCCATTTCGGGGCTATCGCCAAAAGCAAAACATTCAAAATAGCTTTTATCTGTGTTTTCTATAGAATTCATCCCTTATTTTCTCCTCCCATAAATTTTGATTCGAGACTGCCTTTTCCGCCCATGCCGTCCTTACTCAATAAGGCGGATCAGCTAAACCATACGTTTCATTGCTTCAATATCTTTGAGCCACCCCTTGATATATGTGTCGTATTCCCGCCTTTTCTCGGGAGACTTAATGTAACCCTGCATCATCTCCAGCTGATGTTGGTAATATCCGGAAAGGCTTGCAAGCAGTACAGACAGCCCGCCCAGTCTTTCGGCGTCCTTTTCGTTGTAGGCAATCTGATATTGGTGGAGGGCGCTCGCCATTTCGTCGGCGGAACGGCCCGCAAACTTTTTGAAATCACGCAGCATCCATTGCCTTTCAAATACATTTCTCTTTTTCCACCCCTCATTCTGCTCGTCAAAGGTCTGGACAATTGCCGACAGCAGCGTCTGGCCTTCTTCGCAGAATGTGGTGGAGATTACTTCATCTGATTTTTGATGGATTCCCGCGTCTATCAGCGCTTGGATACTGCCGATCTCCTGTCCATGATATTTTTTTGCAAATAGCAGTGACACGGCAAACGCCGTTCCAGCTTCCTCTGCGGAAATGATGTTTTCCCGGTTCATGTGATAGAACTCGTCTGTTGAAATGCCCATCAAAGGCGCTACTTTTTCAATGCCCCGCATTGCCGTTCGGGTTTTCACAAGACCGGGGCCAATACTGTAAACCGACAGCCCGGTATCCTCAAGCTCCGCCGCCAATGTATTTGCCAGCTCTACCTGAGAGGTCTTAAATACTTCATAGCCTCCCATGTAGGCCGCAGCTCCGGAGGATGGCGTGAACACAAGAACGCCCTGTTTGTTCTCCAGCATTTGGGGTAGGAAGAACTGGATCAATTGCAGTGGCCCGCGCAGGTGGACACGATAGCTCCTATCCCAATCCGCAAGGGGGAGCCGATCAACCGAATCGAAGGGCGTTATGGTCGCATTATGGATAATCGCATAGGGCGTTCCGTATTCTGCCGATATTTTCTCGCAAAAGGCTTGGATTACATCCGGCTTTTCAAGGTCGAGGGGGATATACTGGGCACGGTCAGGAAAAAGCGCCGTGATAAGGCTTTCTGTTTTTTGGCCCTTTTCCTTGTCTACTTCGCCAATGATTACCTTCGCGCCCAGATAGGCCAGTGCCATCCCGGCCTCCTGCGCAATTCCACCGCCGCCGCCTGTGATGATGACCAGTTTATTCGTTAGTGCAGATGTATTACCTGCCATGTTTTTTATCAGCATGATGTTCCTCTTTTCTGGCTTGCCGAATGTGGCTAATCCTCCAAAAGCGGCTCGATATGCTCCTGTATCAAATCGATCCTGTCATGAACGGCCGGCTTGAAGGTTCCCGTTACAGCAACTACGGTCAATTTTTCGGAGTTCACATAGAGCACATTCCCACTGTCTCCGATGGCAGCATAGATATGTTTTGCCTCATCAATAATCCACCAGAGATATCCATACAGCTTCCCTTTGAAGCTGCCGCCGCACTCCGTTTGCCGCCGGGTGCTTTCCGAGATCCATTCAGACGAAACGATGCGCTCGCCACCATACGTTCCGCCCTCAAGGCACATCTGGCCGATCTTCGCCATCTCTTCCGCGGACATACAAAGGCCGTACCCCGCCGCGCCGACGCCCTGGGAGTCAACAATCCATAGATTCCCTCTCGGCAATTTTGACACCGTGAAGTCCATATGTTTCTCTTTATTCTCAGCAAGGTAATTCGCACGCGGCGCAATACCCAGCGGGGTAAAAAGGTACCGGTTCGCAAAATCGATGGTGGACAGCCCGGATGTTTTTGCGAGAATTCCGGTCAGAATATGGATGCCCAGTGTGGAATATTTGAACTTCCCGGTCAGGCCGGACCTGCCGCCGAGCAGGTCAAGGGCCGCCACCGTCCAATCGTCGCTGGAACAAACCTTTGTCCATGGCTCCGACCTGTATTTATACGGTGCGGTCATGGTCAGCAGGTGCCGGATTGTCACCTGTTGTATGGTCTTTTCTCCGCGTTTGATGGTGTAGTCCGGGAAAAAGTCCAGCACCGGCTGATCGATGCTTTTGATGAAGCATTTGTCGAGCGCAATTCCGATCAGCAGGGAGACCATGCTCTTTGTGGCCGACATGACGTTTACAGTGTCGGTTGTTTTGTAATCGTGCCAGGTATCATGGATGAGCGTAACGCCGTTTTTCAGCGCGGTGATCTGGCAGATATTTTCTTGTTTAGCAGCTATAAAGCTGTGAAATTCCTCATGGTTCATATTCATACTCGCTTTCTTCCTTTAAGGCGAATTAAATCTGCCCTACAAACCAGAATCCGTCAATTTATTTGACTGGCGATAGTATTTAATGCAGATGCTATTTGGCTTCCAATATTTCCGCCTGCACTCTCAATAGCACCAGCAATGATGAACGCTGCAATTATGATAGATCCTGCAATAATAATTTTTCCAATTAAGTTTTGATATTCTTTCATTTATCATTACCTCCATAAATCTGCCATTTGCCGTGCTGCGCCTTTTCCGCCTAAATCCGTCTTCTAACAGTTGATATTCGCTTTTTTCGCCTGACTGCACAGCTCCCGCACCGGGAGCGTGTAGGTTTTTCCGTCTTTGATGAAATGGGTGCCGCACTGGCGGAACTCAAAGTGGACGCCCTGCCGGATACACTGCTCCCGGAGGGAGAGGACCCAGGCGTAATCCAGGGGCCTTGCATTGCGGTCGGACTCACCGCCTGCCACTACCAGCTCCACGCCGCCCAGGTAACACTCCAGCTCCACCGGCCCGATGAGCGGCTGGCAGATGATATTTTTGTGCTTGATGGGGAGACTGGCGAACAGGGAGAGTCTTTCACCCGCGCGTTCCTGGTCCTCCACGGTGCAGCCCACTGTTACGTTGTTATATCCCTCGCCCCAGTCGGAGGGGATACACTCCAAGAAGCGGTGGATTCGCTTGGTCAGGAAGAGGAACTGCAGGTCGGGCCGGCGGCGGATCATGTCCCAGCATTCCTTCCGCCATGGGTCGGCGTCCTCCAGCAGAAAGTCACTGGAGAAGCAAAGGTACACCGTCTGCCCGCCTTTCATCTTGTAGGCGCCGTCCCACTTTACCTGCACGGGCGCGTCAAAGCCCTTCGTCCTGACGATCTGCTCCGTATCCACGCCGCGCTTGGCGTCCCCTTTATGAATATAGCAATACCGGCAGCCCTCGCTGCACCGGTGGCAGCCCCGCCACGGATTCCACATCGCCATGAATATCCTCCCAAAAGTGATCCAAAGCCAAGCGGCTGGATTAAGGCGTATATCAGTTTTCTTTCGCCGCCTGGCTTTGAATCCTGCCCCCTACAAAGGGCGTTGCATCTCAATAGGTCCGCTGGACCTTATAGCTGCCTGTACGCTTCAATCAGCGCCTTGGCATCTCCCCCTTTGATGAGGGGCAAAAGCCGCTTAATCTGCGGAACGGGCAGATCCCACCAGCGCAGGTCCTCCAGCTTCCGGATGGTCATAGGGTCATAGCGCTTCCGGATCGGTCTGGCCGGTACGCCGCCCACGATGGTGTATGGCTCCACATCCCTGGTGACCACGGCCCTTGTGCCGATGATCGCGCCGTCGCCGATGTGGACGCCGGACAGGATCACCGCCTCGTACCCAATCCAAACGTCGCTGCCAACCACAATATTCCCCTTGTTGTCCCATGCTGTGGCCACCTCGGAGATGGGGGTATCCCATTCCTCATAAAACAGGGGGAACGGGTAGGTGGATAGGGAAGACAGCGTGTGGTTCGCGCTGGTAAAAATAAACTTGGCGCCGCAGGCGATGGAGCAGAACTTCCCGATCACCAGTTTGTCCCCGTTGACGGGGTAGTGGTAGAGGACGTTGTTCTTTTCAAAATCCTGCGGGTCGTTTACAAAGTCGTTGTACATGGTATAAGCGCCCACCGAGATGCTGGGGTCTTTGACCACGGCGTCCAGGTAGACCGTCTGCTTGTCCCCTGTGCGCGGATAAATCTTCTTTTCCGGAATAGACATCATATACCTCCTGTTGTCATGATGGTTTATTGGAATGCTATTCCGGCGATTACAATGCAGCGTTTCACTTCTCTCACCTGACCTTATTTCTTTTCCCTATGGGCCGTAATAATGGTATAGCTATAGGCATTGATCGTAATGATACAGCTCTCTATCGCCACATACCAGTTTTTCCCGTTTCTTGTAATCACGGCACCGGGAGAGCCGGTTTTTCTTTTGCACCATTCCACTACGTCATCGGTATCCAAAGAGAGGTTTCTTTTAATCCGAGAGACCCCTAATTCCGTCGTATGCAGTTGATCCAAATGTTTCAGTAATTCATTGCTCACCATGATTCTCTACTCCAATGTGGATTTGTTGATGCGCCTAAAGAGCCCGATAAACCGGAAGTAAATTATTTCCTATTCGGTTTTCTCTTGATATTCAGCAATCGAATAAAATCATCAAACAGAGAGGTATCGACTGGCTCAAACATTACCCATTTTCCGTCATGGTAGGTCTGGGCTTCCTCATACGTCTTTTGCACTTCTTTTGAGTAGCTTTCTCTATCTGCTTCAAACTTTGCTCGTTCCTCTTTTCCAAAGACGATCATAAACCCCACGCAGTTTTCCCTTGCATACAGTGAGCATAAAGTTTTTCCGCCTCTGCGATATTTGTATTCATAAGTCCATGCCTTGCCGCCGTTATTCCAAAAACACTCCATATCATATGCTTCATCGATGGCAGCACATAATTTTGTCCAGACTTCAAATAAGGGCTGACCGACTAAAGTCGTCATTTCCTCCGCGTCAGGTATCTTATCAAGCATAGTAGCACCTCTTTCAAAATTCTCATTTGTCGGTCTGCGCCCTTTACCAAGAAGACGTAGTAAAACAGATCAAGTGCCAATAACCACGTACTAATCTACATTGCTCTGTTTAACACTGTCATATGCCACAGATGTCGGGAAATACTTTGAGCTCAATCTGAAATTATAAGTAGTCCCTGCTTCGTCGGAAAAGCTGGCAATATAGTCATCATACACGGTTGAAAACTCGATGCCTTGGTACGTCAGGTCAATTTCGCTGTAATTTTCTTTCACATAGCTGATTGCGGTTTGCTTTCCGATCATTTTGGGAATGACGCCGGTGATCCATAACGCAATAATCAATAGGATGATGGCTACAATTCCGACGAATACATATTTGCTTTTCTTCACAGGTCTTTCCTCCGTAAACTAAGATGTGTTGGTACGTTTTATCCACCTAAGATGCGCTTTTCCAACAAGGCCGTTTTCCCGCAAATCATTACCACTTATCATAATGGATCTTCCCCGGTTCCCAGCGGCCTCGTAATTCCTTTTCCTCACCCGGCCAGCCAAACGCGATCACCGAGACAGGCTCCAGCTTGGAGGGCAACTCCAACACGGCGATCAGCAGCTTCCGCCAGTCAGAGTTGGACGCCACACCGCACCAAACGCCTCCGAGGCCCAGGCCATGGATACCCAGCAGGATGTTCTGCGTAGCGGCGGCGCAGTCCGCGTACAGAAACTCCTTCATGCCCTCTACATTTTTATCACCACAGACGACGATGGCACCAGCGGCGGATTCGAGCATAGCCGCATGTGCGTTTTGTGAGGCAAGCTCTGCCAGAAGCTGTCTGTTCCTAATCACGATGAAATGGTAGGGCCGCTTATTTTGGGCCGTAGGCGCATACATTCCACAGCAAAGCATTGCCGTGACCAAATCTTCCTCTACCGGCCTGGAGGCGAATCTTCGTATGCTTTGCCGCGTTTTTATCGCGGTCATTACATCCATCCCGCTGCTGACAGCGATGGGCGTTTCCTGTTTCTTGCCGTCAGGCTCCAGTTCTTCGGGGGACATGGTAATGTGCGCGGTCATGGCCTGCCCGTCAAATCCGATGGCCTTTTGCAGCGCCTTATCTATGACCATCCAAAATTTTCCGCCGCCGCGGGAAAATAATTTGCCGCGGTACTCGGTGCCGTTGATCGATCCGCTGACATAGATCGTGCCCTTCGGTTGGCAAAACCTCTCTCTGGCATGGAACGGTATTTCAAAAAAGGTCAACCTGCCTGCGTCGTCCTTTTGAATCATCGCCTCAAACTGTTCCATGGCTGCTCCCTCCATTTTGGCTGGTCCCTGCGTTATCAAGGCCGGCCTATGTGCATTTGACTGTTAAAAGCGTTTGAATATCATCAAACTGCTCCCTGGATGTGACGCGGTAGTGAAGCCACCCGCCGTCACCGCAGGGATACTTATGGTCGATCTGTTCCCGCGTAACCGCCTGCACCTTGCCATAGATGGAGTCAAACTGCTTGTTCGACAATCTCACCATCACGGTAAATGCATTCTCCTCGGCGAAAACATGACAAATCAGTTTCTTGTTTTTCCGATGGGCGATGCCCCAGCCATATTGATTCCCATAGGGGAATGTGACCGCCTGAGCGGTTCCAAAAGTGCCGGACAGCCACTCGTTCAGCCGTGTAAACAGCGACCCACAGGCTCCGCAGTACGCCGTCATCTGCGCAATGGTCGGTTCTTCTTGTTTGTTCAACATTCTCTCGTACATCAAAATACCTCCACGAAACGGCTCCGTATACATCCTGTTTGGACAGGATTCCAGCCAAATGAGTAAAGCACAATGTCAGCAGCGGTCTGGTCTGCCAACATTGTGCCTTGGGTTTCGGTATGACGCCACCCCGAATCAGGCAAGCAATTTTTCACCATTTCGACCGCTTGTTCAAGCTGCCTCCAGATGGTCACCCAGTCAAGGGCGCCAGACTATTCTCACTCACCTAATGCTTCCGGGCAAAAGTGCTGCTCCGAAAAGCCGGTGGGGTTTCCATTGTCAAAAACCCATTCCGACACGTTCTCCATCATCAACTCAAAGAATACTTCATCCGACTGAATAAATTCATCTTCCTTTCCGAAAGAGTCCGGATAACGCGCCATATAAGCCGCTTTGATCTCCGCGTTTGCATCGTCATATACGGAGCCCAGCGGCTTTGCTTTTCCGGTAAAGTAGAAATTCCCGGCACAAACCGCAATGTTGGGATTGGCCGTCATCTCCTTTGCTTTTCTGGTAGCGGCTGATGTTCTGACAAATAACCGCAGGCCAATATTCAGCGGGCTGACCGGCCTTGACGAAACCACGTCCTCCACACTTGTGGATAAATAAATGACTTCGGCTGTTTGCAGGGTGTTCTCCAATCGTTTCAAATTGACTTCCATGTTTCCTCCTGTTCGAGTCTGCTTTCCTGTACCGGTTAAAAGACTCGGTTTTATGGGATTTGATCGCTGAAAAAATCTTTTTGTATCTTATTGTAGCAAAGATTTCATGATCTGTATTGAAGAAAAGCGACATGGCTTATCTGCGTTCCAGTGCTTCTTGTTTTGCCTGGGACGGATACAGGCCGTGGAACCGCTTAAAATCGTTAAGCAGATGAGCTTGATCCGTGTACCCGTATCTGTCCACAGCCTTCTGTATGTTGAAATGCTCCTGGAGGATGACCTCACGCCACACATTCTGATAACGGACCAGACTGGCCGTCCGCTTGATGGACAGGCCAAACTCCTGGTTGAACAGCCGCTGCATCTGACGCTGGCTTACGGCGCTGTATCCGCAGATATCCCTGACCATAGCCCGGCCTTTCGACTGCAGCAGGTATTCGATGGAGTTAAACAGGTTAGGGTTATATCCTTCCGAGTTAAAAATGCCCAGCAGGTAAGACTCCATCCATGTGATCCGATCTTCAAAGGAGCGGCAGTAGAACAGTTCTTCAAACGCAACATTGCACCCAGGCATCAACAGATCAAGGTCTATCGTTTGATTGTACAAATCGCTCATATCCAGATTCAAGAACCGTCGCACCGCCCAAAAGTAAAAGCGCACTGCGAAGCGGACAGTTTCCTCTTTCTCTTTTCCCTGTTCCAGCATGACGGTATCATCCTGAATCCCGCACAGGCGGCTTTTGATGCTCTGTTTCGTGTAGTTGATTTCAATAATGATGTCCATGCAGGTATCCGGGATCACCCGGATCAGCCCGTCGGCGCCGCTTTTTTCTATGCCCTCCGACGACCAGAAGCAGGCGACATAGGGCCGCAGCTGTTTACAGGGAATATGCTCCTCGTAGGTCTTGTTTCGACGGAAAGGCCGTGCGGTCAGCGGGTGATACTGTGTTATAAAGTCAGGCGTCATCTATTTAGCCTCCAGTTCCTTCATGCCGGCCATCAACACCTGCAAGGAGAGGTTGAAGCTGTCCTCCACCGGCAGGGCGTGACCAAAGGAGTCTTTGTTGACCAGCAGGCAAAAGCCCTCTAAAAACGCTCGGAAGGTGCGGATCAGGTGGTTGCAGTTTTCCTCAGAAATGCCCAAGGTGGCCGTGATCTGAAACATAGTGGAAAACAGCCGCTCCGTCACCCTCCTGGCCTCATCGTCCCGGTACTTGTTATACCAGAGCATGGCGCTGAACACGCCGGGGTTTTCGGTGGCGTAGGTATAGAACGCCCTGCAGATCGCCTCCCATGCAGGATAACCGCTGACGCCGGCTGTTGCCTCCAACATTCGTTCTTCCATGTTCCGCCAGCCATAGAGCATCAGCTCATGGCGCAGATCGTCAAGCCCCTTGATATGGTTGTAAAGCGACGGCGGCTGGATGTTCAGATGTTCGGCCAGCGTTTTTAATTGGATATTGTCAAGCCCTATTTGGTTTGCCAGCTGCGCCGCTTTCTCTACAACGATATTTTTATCAAGTCCTGCCCGTGCCATAGTATCCCCTCCAAACTATTCCGATTAGCTGCTTACATTATAACTAATCGGAATAGTTTTGTCAAGGACGCCTGCGTGTGCTTTTCATAGGTTCATTCAATGCGCGCTCCTGACTGGCCGCTCAAAGCGAGAAAGGGACTAAGCCAGCAGCCACGGAGCCTGCCGGCTTAGTCCCTTTCTCATCTATATATCTTGAGCCCTGCCATTCTTACTTCTGATGTGATCCATTTCCGCTTCTACATATTCGGCTGTTATTCTTTGATAGGTTCCATTCACTTTTGGGAAAGACACCGATTTAAGCAATTTTGCATAATACGTATAGGCCTGTTCCGGGTCGGTATCCAAATCATTTCTGTATATTTTAACAACGGCATATCCGACTATGTTTTCTCCTTCCCGGAGCACGATATCGATATATACCTCGTCTTCCATATTGCTCTCGCTTGTTTGCGTATCTGTTTGGGAAAGACTCGTCCAATATATAGTCGTGCCATTTTCAGCACGGAAAGGAGACTCTACATGTGTTATTTTACCCTCCTTCCAAAGAAGAAGTTCTCCGCCGTCAACCGATACTTCAAAAACTGTATCGGGATATTCAGGTGCGGATAGTTTAAGTGGCATTCCCGGCCGACTGCTCATGGCGGGGCTCCAATTATAGTTTACAGGTACTTCTATGCCTTCCTGCATAATGACTTCTTCATCTGGAGGCAATTCTGCCGTACTATCACCATCGGGGGATGCCGCATACGCTGTAAGCATGAAATAACCCGGTGCCGCAACCACGTCTGGAGCAGGAGATTGTTCATCAACCCCTACGCCGCCACTTTCTTGTGGCTTCAACAAAGCGGGTACGGTTATTACAGCAGCTATAAGACACAAGCAAGCAGCCATAGCTCCCCACTTTATCCAGCTAGGTCTTTTGCTTTTCTTTTCATAGTAGAGTGCTTCATCAACATACTTGCCGTCAAGTTCGCTCATAGCGTCTGAGAACTTTTTCGTATTCATAAAAAAACCTCTCTTTCCATCAAGTATTGCTTCATCTTCTCGCGGATACGGGTCAGCCGGACGGAGATGTTTTTCTCCGAAAGCCCTACATACTCGGCTATGTCCTTATAGCTGTCGGAAAACCAATAGCGGCGCATAAAAATGACACGGTTTTCGAGTGTCAGTGAATCTAAAAAACGCTCAATGATGCGGGCTAACTCTCTGGCTTCGATTTCATCTTCAACGATTTTTGGGTCTGCGATACAGGTTTCAAGTTCCTGCAAGGCAACCGTATAGTGGCTACTTCGTTTTGCCGCCTCCTTTCTCCAATAGCTTTTGAGTGAAATGTTCCGAACAATTTTCACGATGTAGGACAGCAGTGGGTTAGGTTTTGCCGGTGGAATTGCGTTCCATGCGCCCAGATAAGCGTCGTTGACACACTCCTCCGCATCCTGCCTGCTATTTACGATGTTGTACGAGAGATTACGACAGACTTTTCCATATTTTATGTCCAGCTCCCGTATGCCTTGTTCTGAACGCTCAAAAAACAACTCAATGATTTTTTCATCTTCTATCATCACACCGCCTCCTTTCCGGCTTCACCTATATACTACGATTTTATCGAAAAAAACTACTTGAAACTCAAATTTTTGAATAAGTTTTGTTTCTGAACCGTCCTTATCGCAGCAAGGGCAGGCTACCGGTCAGCTTGTTGACCAGCTTCTTGTCCCCGCAAAGCCCAATCCCGAAGTATTGGAAGTCGGATTCCTCCACTGCGGCGGCCTTTTGGATGTAATCGTCGTACACGTTGCAGCTCTGGGCCACGTCCGAAAAGTCCACCACGATCAAACCGGCAAACTCCGGCTGATAGAGCCTTTGCCGGATCTCCTTGATTTTTTCCTTATCTGCCTTGAGGACCGGCACCGGGATCTGGATGATACCCAGGTGGACGCAGCCGCTCTTGTCTGTAACCTCCGGGCCGATGGTCTCAGGGATATGCTTTCCCAGCGTCAGTCCCATAATGCCGGCGGTATTGGCGATGATACCGAGAGGCAGCGATTCGTCGATCACCATCACACATTTATTTCCGTTCAGTTGCATGAATAAGTTCCTCCTTGTTCTGCATTCTTTTTTCTGATAAAAACAGACCCGCCAAGGTCAGCACGATGCCGCACACAGCCGTGGCTGTAAGCGTTTCATGCAAAATCAAAGCGGAGGTGACTGCGGTGATCACCGGCACCATGTAAATATAGACGCTGGTTTTGACAGAGCCCAGGTGCTTCACTGCCGTATTCCAGGTTGCGAAGCAGAGGGCGGAGGCGCCCAGCCCCAAAAACAGGAGGTTGGGCAGCACACCGGCCACAGCAAAATCCCGCAACTCCACATGGACGCCCATGGAGAAAGAAATGGGAATCATAAAGACCAGGCCGTAAAAGAAGATCCGGCGGGTGGTCAGGATGGTATCATATCCAAAGCCGCTGACCTTCTTGGTCAGGATGGAATAGGCCGCCCAGATGACCGCTGCGGCTACTCCCAACAGGTCCCCCATGGGATTGAGCTGTAGGCTTGCATCCTTGCCGAAGCTGAGCAACGCAATACCGGCCATTGCCATGAGAAAGCCCAGAACAAATCGGACGCCCGGCCGTCTGTCATGCAGAAACAGCCAGGCGAAAATCGCGGTGAAAAAGGGCGCGATGGAGATGATGACGCCCACGTTGGAGGCCAGAGTAAGGGTGAGCGCGATGTTTTCCAGCAGGTAGTACAGAGTGATGCCGCACAGGCCCGCCGCCGCGAAAATCCACTCCTGCTTTTTGTCCGTCACTTTTAGTCTGCGGGGCCGGACGCACCACAGGGCAGCATAGCCGACCACAAAGCGAATCAGCAAAATCTCTATAGGTGTAAAGACCCGAAGCAGCACCTTGGTGGAGATGAAGGTGGTGCCCCAAATCAAGATGGTCACAAAGGCGGCCAGATGGCCCCGGGCGGTGTCAGACTTCATGCTCTGCCACCTCCTCGCCCGGAACGTCCGGAGACGGCCCATCAGTAAAGATCCGCTGATACTGCTTGGGCGTCAGCCCGATAAAGGATTTGAAAAAGTTGGTGAAGTGGCTCTGGTCGGAAAAGCCCGTCCTGTCCGCCGCTTCAATAGGTTCCACGCCCTGTTCCAGCAGCTTCTTTGCCCTGTCGATGCGGATCGTCTGCAAGTAGCGGTAGGGCGAAACGCCCAGCTGCTTTGTAAACGACCGGAGCAGATAGGTCTTGCCGAAGCTGGTCATGGAGAGCAGGGTGTCCAGCGAGATGTTCTCCGCATAATGCTGTTCCATATAGGCGCAGAGATTTTGGATCTGTTCATCCGGCTCTGCGGGTCCAAGGCTCTCGAAGGGGGCGGCATAATCCTGTAAAACCTGCTCCAGCAGGTAGAAGAACGCTTCCTCCTTCTGCAGCCTGGGCGCGTCCGCCAGAATGGCGTCGTACACCTCTCCCACCGAAATGACAGTCTCACTTTGGCAGACCACATTCCTCGTAAAGCAGGGGGCATAGTCCCTTCCCGTGATTTCCTTGGCCGCTTTCAGCATGACCTCTGGTTTGATATTCAAAGCGCGGTAGTCCAGCAGCTCCCCGCCGATGGGGGAACAGTAGTGGTTATCCCGCGGATTAAACAGAATAAGATCGCCGGGGCGCAGGTCATATTCCCGGCCTTTGCACCAGAGATGGCGCTGTCCGCCCTCGATAAAGCCGATGACGTAAAAATCGTGAAAATGATTGGGAAATTTCTGGACGACGCCGCTAAGCTGATAGGCTTCAATCCCCAAATCATGGTCGTAATAAACATGTCTCTGCTCTTGATTTCTGGACATGGTATGGGTTCCTCCTTGCGATTGGTATGAAGACATTGTATCATCCCGGCGCGGATTTTTCTTGTAAGATATGACACTAGGGGAGACCCTTATGAACCCAACAAATGGGAGCAGTTCAATCAGGACTGCTCCCATTTGTTATCGTCCCTTTCAGAAGGCGTGGCGCCAAATACCACGTTTCCACGGACCCGGAAAGAAGACTCTCTATGGTGATGCTTTTCAGTATTTCGCTCAGCAATCCATCCACATGCTGATAGGCGGTATCGAGGATCTTGAATTCTGTTTGCTCAAATATATTCTCCTCTCTCGGTCTGAATTTGGATCTTTCTTCCATGAGGAAAATGATGTCAAACAAGCTGATTTCTCTCGGCGGCTTCTTTAGATCATATCCTCCAACAGGGCCGTGTGTCGTTGATATCAGCTGCGCGTCTCGCAATTTCGCGCCGACCTGAAGCAGATACCGCGGCGAGACTCCGATGGCCGCCGAAAGCTTTGAGGAGGATATAGTCTGCGCGCTTTGAGCCAAATATAGTATGAGGCGTATTACATAGTCCGTTGTTTTATTGAGCCGCATGGCATATCCTCCTCTCCGATTTGCTTTTAACCGATCCAATATTGCGTCTGAAGGAACTCAGAAAGGGATACCAGTTAATTGCTAACGGGTTTTTACTGTTTGCAAGCTGCCGCGCTTCAATTTCAAAACAATATCCGCCTGCTTTGCCAATTCGTTGGAATGGGTCACTACAATCACACACTTCTCGAGCGCATGGGCGCTTTCCTTCAAGATTCCCGTGATTTCGGCGGCCGTGTCCTCATCCAGATTTCCCGTGGGCTCGTCGGCCAGGATAAACGGCGCACTGGAAGCCAGCGTGCGGGCGATGGCCACCCGCTGCTGCTGGCCGCCGGAGAGTTTCAGCACATTGCGCTTCGCTTCCTCCTTGGTCAGTCCAAGCCGCTCTAAAACGGGCAGGGCGTCCTGTTTAGCGGTCAGCTTTACGTTTTCCACAGGCGTCATGTAATCGATCAGGTTATAGCTCTGGAAAATCAGCGATACGTGCCTGCGCCGGTGATACTCCAGCCCATGCCCGGCAATATCCTCTCCGTCAAAAAGGATTTCTCCTTTGGTCGGGGAATCCAGCCCGCCCAAAAGGGAGAGCAGCGTCGTTTTGCCGGAGCCGGAAGGCCCCAGGATCGCGTACATCTTGCCTGTTTCAAACACGGCGCTCACACCGGATAAAATTTTGTTTCCCTTTGCGTAGGAATAAAAGACCTCTTTAGTTTCTAAAACAGCCATTTGATATTTCTCCCTTCTTAGCTCATTTTCGACAGGATTTCCCTGGGCTTCAGACGCATGACCGACGCCGAGGAAATGCCCACCGAAAGAACGATAATGGCGAAGCCGATGAGATAGAGTTCAGCCATGTTGTCGAAGCCGATAGCCACGTTGAGAGGCTCCGGAGTGGTCGTTTTCTGTATGGATTCCCCGCCATCACCATCATCATTTAGGACAACATCATCCTGATTCGCATCGTCCTTCATTCTAACTTGAACCCCGTTTTCGTCCTGACCGCCGGTCTGCTCCTGTGTGGACTGTGCCTGTGCCTGTAACAAGCTGTTACCGATCTGGCCCGCAATGAGGTTGCTTGAGAAGAAGGACAAACCGAACGCAAACACCGCGATCAGGAGCACCTCCGCCAGATATTGGCCGATGATGGAGGCTTTTCCGAATCCGATGGAAAGTAGCACGCCTGTTTCATGAATCCGGCTTTTCGCCCACATGGTCAGAATGAGAGACAGCACGACAGCGCTGACCGCCACAATCAGGATAAGGACAGTGGTAATCAATGTTTGGAATTTCTCAAGTGGTTCGGCGGCCGCTTGGTAAGTCTTGTTGTGGGTCTCGACCTCGAACGCCCGCCAGTCGATGGCGTCGTTCCGCCTCAGCTCTGAAACAATACCGTCAAGCTGCGCCGGGTCGTTTACCCCAAATACGACGCTTTGAAAGCCTGCTGTGAAATCCGGCAGCAACTCCTGATAAGCCTGAATACCGGAAAAGATTTGATTTTCCAATTTATCAAAGGAGTTGACGTTGGTAAATGCCTGCTCCTGTTTCACCACCTCAAACAGCCCGATGATTTTGATGCAGGTTTGTCCGCCGCCCTCCTCGGTCAAGGTAAGGCTGTCTCCGATGTTCAGGTTGTTTTTTTCGGCCAAAGCCTTGCTGATGACCGCCACATGCCCGCCGTCCACCGGCACATGGCTGCCCTCGATGAGTTTCAGCGTCCCATCCCGAAAGAAACTGCTGTTCTCCGTACCCGTCACAAACCGGCCGTACACATAATCTCTGTATTTATCTTTGACGGGAACCGTACCGGGAATGACGTCGAGATTCGTGGAGACAAGGTATTGCGACATGCCGTCATAGCTTTTGATTCCAGTCGTCTCCATCACCTTATCGATGATCTCAGGGGTGATGGGGCGTTCCGTATAGATTGAGAAATTACCGTCGGCATCGGTTTCCATCTTGTAATACGGATTGTTTTCCGAGTAGTCTGGCACTAACTCGAATTCCCCGCCTAACGCGTAACGCAAATTGTCCTGCGTGACCCGCGTCGCTTTTTCGATGGACAGTCCCGTCAGCACAAAGGTCGCCATCACCAGCAGAATGATGAGCAGCAAAACGCTTTTGCCTCTTTTTTTTGTGACGTATAAAAACGCCCGTTTGATGAAACCCATATTGAATACCTCCATGTTTTATTACACGGATAGAATAGCACGCCGACATGGAGGCAATATGAAACGTATATGGAGTGGGTATGGAATTCCATATCCGCAGAACAGAGAAATTTTTTTACCCACCTCCACACGCGCCTGTTTCTTGGAGCTTTTCCAGCAGCTTTTTGGATTTCCATTTTTTACGCATAAAGATAGCAGCCCTACGATTGCAGGCAGAACAGGAGAAACCGCCTGGCCTATGTATATTCCAGTGAACCCCCCCGCCCATCGTCACACCAATACAAATGGAATTGATGATGAAGCTGATCATAGAAGCGTTGCTGATTGCGGCAAGGCCAGACTTGCCCACCACACGCCCCACCACCAGCATATCGACAATGCTGTAAAATGACTGCAATAAATTTGCGCCAAAGAGAGGAAGCGCAAACCGTATAAGTTTTTGAGGAACACTCCCCACCGTTAAATCCTGTTCTCGATTTTCCATCTTCATTAGTCCTTTCAAAAAAAAGCAGAGGCAGCCATACACCCACAGGCGTGGCCCTCTGCTTTTCCGTACACTATATCAAAGAGATAGGCAGCATAGTGATAGATAGCAAAAGGCCGCAGACAGTGTTTTGTCTGCGGCCACTTATCCAATCACTGCGCTTATCTGAAAGGCAACACAATTAAGGCGCTTAAATCAGATACCTCTGATTTAAATAGCCCTACCTCTCAAATAAAATTCTTTATCTGATTGGGCTCCACACAATGTTCTGTCTCATATGATTGTGCAGAGCCGAAGCCAATACAAAATTTCTTACCGGCGCTATCGCTGCAGCTTTTAAGCGTGGGCGCCGTCGAAATTTTCAGGCTGGGGTTCAAAAATGGTAGAGAGCATCTTCACAAATTCATCCTCCGCCAATCCGCTGGATTCCACTTGAAAACTGTTGCCGTCGAATGTGAATTGAGCCATATACGCATTCTCGTATTCATAAATCGTTACCTTGTGCCCCTGTATGGTGGAAGCTTCGCCTCCGGGGAATGCATAGCAGGAAACAGGCTCGCCATCGACCGAGAATTTGAGCATTACAAACCGGTCACCATCCAAACTGGTTGCCTGGAAAATGTAATGGGATAAAACGCTATACTCCGCGCCGGCATTTTTTGCCGTCGCTTCTGGTTTGGAGTAAACCGCATAGCCCTGCACATTTGTAAGATCATCGGGGAAACGAATGGCCTCGGCAATCGAAAAATCCGTATAATCATGTTCTGCCAATTTCACATCCAACCTTGCGGTGGCAGGAGATTCTTTCAGCGTGTTTACTTGAATGAGGTCAGGCGTTATGGAGATGGGAGGCTCCGCTGTAACGGGGGGCTGCTCACTGCCGGGTAACGGGGAGATGCCCACATAGTAGATGGCCGCAACGAAAACAAGGCAAGCGGCGGCGGCTCCCCACTTAATCCAGTTGATCCGCTTGACCTTTTTCTCTGGCGGTGCGGCGTCATATACAAGATTGTCGTCGATCTTCCCAATCGCGTGAAGCAGTCGTTCATTTTTCATAGTAGAATTCCTTCTTTCTCAAGATGAAGTTTCAATTCATTCCGCAAGCGGAAAAGCATGGAGGTCACTTTGCTCTCGCTCATATGAGCCTGTTGCGCTATGTCGCGTATAGCGTTCATGTACCAGTACCGGCGGATAAAGATAATTCGCTTGGTTTTGGGTAGCCCGTAAAGAAAACGATTGAGGCTTTCCACCAAAGCCACTTCATCCGTTGCTTGTTCCATATTGTCTGGCGCCGGAATACATTCCTCCAATTCAGAGAGAGCAAGCGCTGTTTGCCCAAGGCCCCGCTTTTCCGCCTTGTATTGCTTAAACCTGTTCAACGAGAGATTGCGTGTGATCTTCCCCAGAAAGGTTGCCAGGCGGGCCGGGCGATGTGGGGGCATACTTTTCCATGCGCTCAGGTACGTATCGTTTACACATTCCTTCGCGTCTTCCTCACAATGCAAAATATTATAGGAGATGGAATAACAATATCGCTCATATTTGTTTGCGGATTCAGAAATGGCAAGCTCAGAGCGCTCCCAATATAAATCAATGATTCTATTATCGTCCATAGCCGCCTCCTCTCTTGGGGTTGTAAAGGCCTTTCATCTATATACACAACAAAAATGGCCGTTCATTGCGTGAAAAGAATCTTTTTTTAATAATTGGATTGCATTTTAAACGATAGAAGCTTAGTACACAAGGATGCCAGTTGTCGTAAAAAGACCGCCGTCAGATAGCTTGGCGGCGGTCTTTATCATTTTCCTGATGGAGCCCAAGACTGTACTTTGGAGAGTATGTCATAGGACGCCTTTATGAAATTGGATTTTTCTGAACATCACTCTTTCGTGTAGTTTTTATATTCCTCGTCGGTCGGCACGGTGCCGGTGAAGAGGGGAAGCTCCTCTAAAAGGGGGCAAAATACCCCAGCCTTGCGCTGCAATACTATAATAGGCCGTTTGCCAGCATTTCTTCGCTTTCTTCATTCTCAATCCCACAGTAATCCAATTGGTCGGTATGGCTTTCTAAAGCATAAGTTTTTGCCTTTTGAAGCACAATTTCATGAAAAAACTCCCGGTCACAATTTTTGCAGTAGAAAGCTGGAATGTTGATCACATGGACAGGCGCCCCATCCACCATAATATCTGTTTGCGAAAGCCGCGTTTTGATTTTTGTGCCGCACATTTTGCACTTCATCCGTATTTCCTCCTTTGGCTTGCATGATGAATTTGACTTTTCCACTTGGCTGTACAGCGCCTTCTCCGCCTAAGCCGCACCTATCGCTTTTTCGCCTTTTCGGGGTAAAAGGCGAGAAACAGCTTGATGTATTCCGGTATCCTTGCAACGTCTGGGGAATAGAACCAAAAAGCAAAACCGTCACAGAATTCATATTGTTTCCCATGAATGGTATAACTTTTCCTGTGGCTGCATGAACTGTCCTCTTTCATATTATGGCAATGCTTACAGGCTCCGTAATCGCCTGTAAAGGCTTGCTGAATATAGTCCGGGGCCTGCTCAATGGCCTGTCGCTGCTTGTCCACACTGCTAAAGTACATGCGAAGAATAAGGTCATTCTCCCGTAGATAAATCCGGGCGTATGATTTTTTGCTTTTCACACCTGCCTTCGTGTATATAATCATTTTTCGCCCCCAGCAATATCCGTCACCTATTGTCTGGTTGCAAGTATACCCCAGACTATTCATTTCAGCGTCAAAAGCTACTATAAATTCCTTATCCTTAGAGCATACAAAACTATATGTTTTCTCTTTTAATAAATCTTTCATCGTTCTCTCCTCTAATCCGTTCGCCTTTTCCGCCAAAGGCGAACTTTGGCGGAGATTTTCCTATTTAGAGAATCCATTTGTCCTTATCTCCTTTTTGAATCGGGAATCATTCTTAAATATTTTCTTTTCCTCCCTGCAAATGAATCACAAACCGCATACCCGGCGGCGGCTCCATCGGGCGGAAGGAATAGGACAATCCCATCGTTCCCAGAAGCATATCAACAAGATACAGCCCCAGCCCATTTCCACCGTCGTCACGGTTCCGGGCATAGTCGGGCCGGTAAAAGGGCTCGAACACATGCCGCAGGGCTTCAGGCGGGATTGGCTCGCATTCGTTCTCAATGACCAGGGCGGATCCGTCAAAATAAATAGTGACCGTCTTGCCGGGGGCCGTATAGGCGACGGCGTTGGCGAGAATGTTGGACACCGCCTTGCCGAACATCCGAGGCGGCAGTTCGACGCTAAAGCCTCCCGACAAATTCAGTTTGAATATTGTTCCGCGTGCTTTGGCGATCTGCTCATACGGTTCGCATAGCCGGGGCAGCAGGGCTGACAAATCAGTTTTCACCGGGGCCTCGTTTTTTGCCGGGCCGCCCAGCTTGGAGGCGTCCAAAATCTCCTGGATCATGCCCGCCAGCCGTTCTGCCATCTCCTTGCACTCCGGCAGCCAGGCTTCAGTGTCCCGGTATTTTCCAATGCCCAGGATCATGTTCTCCAGCGTGGCGTTCAGGGCGGTGAGAGGGGTTTTCAGCTCGTGTGATGCCGCCCGCATAAAATCTACCTTGGACTGCTCCATTTCTCGCACCCGCTGTTTTTCGATTTCCAAATTTTCAATCGTCATCAGCAGATTTTGATATAGGCCGTTGATGTTGTCGGCCAGCACGCCGATTTCATCTTTTGAATGGAGCGCGCAAGCAGCGGTTTTGTCCATCCGCGCCATCCGCTCCGTAACGGCTGAAATCTGTTTGACCGGAACCGTGATCTGCTTGGAAAACAGCAGGGAGCAAAGGATCGAAATCACGACGCAGCAGCCCAGAGAAATCGGCAGGACCTGCAAAATCATCTGGGTGATATAGGGCGTCAGATTGAATTTGCCAGTGATCAGCATATCACCGTTGCCGGGGCCTGGAGATAAATCGAGGGGTGCCTGCGGCGTTAGGAAATACAGCAGCGCGTGGGCCACCAGCACGATGAACAGCAGCAGCCCCAGTGTATAAAAGAATGTTTTGGGGTAAATTTTCAGCCGCTTCATTCTCTCACCTCGTATTTATACCCGATCCCCTTCACAGTGACAAGGCGATCGAGCCGGCATTTTTTGCGCAGGTTTTTGACATAGGTGTCTATCGTCCGGTCGATAATCGGATTGTCGTCGCCCCATAGTTCGTCCAGTATTTGATTCCTCGTGAGAACGAGGCCCTTGTGCTCCACAAACAACCGCAATAGGTCGATCTCTTTGGGCGTCAGTTCAATTTTTCCGTCCGCGTCCCAGGCTGTATACCCGGAAAAATCCACGCTTACATCCCCAAAGGTCATGATATCGGGCAGGAAGCTTTGCCCGCTTCGCCGCAGCAGCGCCGTGATCCGCTTTCCCAGCAAAACCATGGAGAAAGGCTTGGTGATATAATCGTCGGCCTGCTCGTCAAAGCTTTGCACCTGGGTGTATTCGTCCTCAATGGCGGTGAGCATGAGAACGGGGAGGGGGCTGATCCGCCGGATTTCGTGTAAAACGGCCAGCCCGGTCATTTTGGGAAGCATGATGTCCAAGACGGCAAGGTCAATCTGCCTTTTCCGAAATATTTGTATTGCCTCTGCTCCGTCATAGGCCGGAATCGTCTCCTGCCCGGCGGATTTCAGATACTCGCAGATGGCCTCGTTTGTCTTTTTATCGTCTTCAACGATCAGCAGCGTCGCCATAGGAACACCTCCTGTCTTAGCATACCATATGGATGTGGAAGGAATATGAAATGTAGAGCCCTACTCTCTGTTTTCTTTTTTGCGCTTATCAACAGGTTTCTCCGCATCCTTTGGAATCGCCCATACAAATCCAAACCGTTCCACGCCGGGAATACGGCCTGTTTCGCACAATTTTTGCACACGGCGTTCCGAAATGCCCCATTTTTCAACGGCTTGTTTTACCGATATGTAATCCATTCCCAAAGCGCCTCCTAAGAATCTGTACTTTCTATTATATACGGAAGTCCGTATAATAGCAAGCATAGGCGATTCCTGTCCGCCCGAAGCTTGCTTTTACCTTACTGCTCCCTTCTCTTGATTTGAAGAGAGGAGTTCAGTATCCAGACAGCTTTCCTATCAAGATATATCTCGCATCGTCAAACTCATAGGAGCAGGTAGAAAGGGTAATGAGACGGTCTGAAACCTCCACTTCAACATTGCTCTGAAAGAGGGACTTTTCTCTGGTGGCTTCTATCCAATCGCCGAATTCCGATTTGCTGGCAAACGACAGCTGCCAGGCATTGTCCCCCGTGCCGGCCACATATCCGGCGAACAGCTCTATTCTAAAATTCTGGTCCGGTGTCAACAAAAGCATCCGCGGATGGGCGTCGTAAAATTCCTGCGACTTATACTCCGTAAGGATGGAAAACATACTTTTGTTTTTCATGTTGTGCCCATAGACAACCGTATTCTGGTCCAAGAAGCCAGGGGTATTCCCGCAATCGACAAAAAGGCAGCCGGCACTGTTCCATGTTCCATCGAACAGGTGCTTGAGGTAATAGGCGTTATCGTTCCCCTGCACCAGAGGATAATTGAGCTGCGTGCCCTCGCAGATAAGCCACGCCACAACCTCCGGATTCACAGCCCGCAGCGCCGCAAAATCCACCTCCGGCCAGCTCGTTTCCTCCGTTTTTTGTTCAGGAGGAGGCGGCGCTTTGGGATCCGGTATCTCTACATATTGCGCGATGGCGTCATAGACTTCTTCGCCCTCCTGGTATTCCGCGCCCAGCGAGGTCAATTTGTAAATACTGAAGCCAAACAGGGCAACGCTGAGCAGGACCAAGATGACCAGAAGCGCTGGATGGATCAGTGGTTTCGTGGATTTCATGGTCGTTTCTCCTTTTCCGATAGTTGTTTTACGCACAAGGATAAATCCCACAGCCCCTTGTGATTTTTCGGGAGGTATGGTATTATAGTTTCATCAAAAGATTGTAAGTTTCACGAATTATTTAGTATTTTGGTGATGAAATGACAAACAAAAAGCAAGAGCATGCCCGCTTGGTCTTTGAACAATTTGGCCCCATCGTAAGGACCGGCATTCTGCGGGAAAACAAGCTGTTCAGCCGCGATATCGCAGAGCTGATTGCAATGGGGCATATCCGCAAACTGAAGACCGGGGTCTATGTCAGGCGCTCCTCTGAAGACAGCCTGACGGATTTGGAGGTCGCGGCTGGCGTCATACCAGGGGGTATCGTGTGCCTGCAATCCGCCGCCGATTATTACAATCTCACTACGCTGAACCCCACGGCGGTTACCATCGCCATTCCCGCAAACAGCATGCGGCCCGTGCTGCCGGACTATCCGCCGATTGAGCTGGTTCCGGCCGCCCCGGCGCTGTTTGAACTGGGTCTCAGTATGGAAAGCGCTAGCTCGCTTCCCCTGCGGATCTACGACCGGGAGCGAACAGTCTGCGATTTTTTCAAGAAGCGCGGCGCCCTGGGGGGAGATCTGGCGATGGAGGTACTGAAAAACTATATGAATGGAAAACGGAGACTGCAGGTTCTTTTTGAATACGCACAGAAGCTCCGGGTTAAATCGGTCATTCGGCCGTATGTGGAGGCGCTCCTATGAGAAACGTGGAAAGCATTAAAGCCGGCGCTTGGAACGCCAAATCCGGGAGCTGGTCTAAGGCCTCCGATGAAACGGGAGGCTGCCATGGCGAGTGAAAAATCGATAGATGCAAGTAGGGGCTACCGCCCAATATATCGCCAGGTTCGGGAAGACCTCGGCTGGAGCCGCGCAGAGATGGCTGGCAAAATGGGTGTAGACGCGACTACTCTCGGGAACTGGGAGACCGGCGCCCGGCAGATGACGATAGAAAAACTGGTGCTGATGTCTGAGATCACCGGGTTTCCGGTGCAATACCTTTTGGGATTTGATAACGAGCAGGTGGATTGGACCCAGCCTATATCCAGGGAACGACTGGCGGTGCTGCATCGTGCACCAGTTTGGAGCGCTTCCCATGGCTGGGGACTCGTCAACATGGCACAGCGCGTCCTGACGTTTGCCGACTGTACTACGCTGCCTTTGGAGGCAATGCAGGAGCCGCTGTATGCGTTCCCGCCGGTGCTGGCTTATGCCCTGTACGGCTCGGGAGAACCGCTGCTCCGCAGTGAAGTAGAGGAGCGGGAAACCATATGGCTGGAGCTGATCACGACGGATGTGGAGCTGGGTGCGGCCTACCGCGGCTGGTACCATCTGTACGAAAAGCTACTGGTCCGCAACGAGTTCGGAGACCGTTTCTATCTGGACAATTATGGTGTGAAATGGCTGGCCTTTGATGACTGCTTCAATCACGAGAGCAAAAGATGAGATGTGAACGCCGGGACAAGCCGTTACTATTTAGGAGGTGTAGCAATGTCAACAGACAAAATCCTGGAGCAAAGGCTGCGGCGGAGGTTGCGCAGGGACTATAGCTGTGCAATGAGAAAATCGCGCAAACCCATCAGCCTTAATAATCGTGGCGGATACATGATTGTCGATCTCTCCCTAAACGCCGTCATTGCAGGTGAACAATATGATCTGTCTCTCGAAGATATTGAGGAGTGGATGAAGGAAAGAGACGGTACCGCCAAACTGAAATAGATTAAGCGCCGTCCACTGTACTCTCTCTACTCAATGAGTTTTGCAATGATGTCTTCCACTGCGATGAAGGGTTTCTCCCAGTACCGGCTGTCGATGGAAACGGCGCCGTTGTCTCCCAGCAGAAAATAGTGCCCCTCTGGTACCACGAGGGTTCGAGTTGCGCCGGCGAGAGGGCTGTTTACTGCCGTAGTATGCGTCTGATCGTCGAGAGATACCGTATCTCCCGGACCCGCCGCAATGCGCTTGACCAGGTTCCGGCTGCCCATCTTGAAAATCACAATGTCGCCGCGCTGTAGCTCGCCATAGAGCCTTGTGCCCCAGACATAGCTGCCCTCCATGATGACGGGTTCCATTGAATTGGAAGGAACGTAGCCGAGAATCAGTACGAAGCGAAACAGCAGGAGCACAGACAGGCCGCACGCCAGGGGGAATGCCCATATTTTCCATATCCTTTTTATTTTCTTCATCGCGCTGCCTCCTCAATGCATGTCGTCGGCTATATAGTCCTTGGTCGCGCCGTCTTGGAAGGTGACCTCCAGCATAAAGGGATAACGTCCTATGGTATATTGCTTCGCTCGGGCAGTAAGCACTTCCAGATGGCTGTTCTCACAAGCTTCCGCTTCCTCAAAAGTAGGATGCTCCCGTTTGCACTTTTCACATAGAAAAAAGGGGATTGGCATCTCATCAACTCCTGTCCTGACATGAAAAAAGCCTGACGCTTTTCAGCGCCAGGCTTTGGTTTCGGTTGGTTCAGGCTGGATTTTCATAGAGCTCCAGCAGTGCGGGGTCGGTACGCAGATATTTACGCGCTTTGGAAATCCAAGCCGTCACATGATGGCAGGAAGCGGCTCCCATCATCCCGGCTATTTCCGTCGAGGTGTAGCCATCCGCCAGATATCGGAGCGCCTCAATCCCCTTGGCCGTCACACCGGTTGTGTTCCGGGCCGCTTCGTCCAATATCTCATCCAGCGCCACCTGCAGATCCAGCCCGGCAATTTTACCGTCCGGTTTGTACTCCCGGAGCAGTGCGTCTATGTCAGCGGGCGCTGCCGCGGATTCGGCCCGCGCCTTGGTGGCAAAGCTGAGCATTGTACAAATCTCGTGCCAAATCAGGCGATAGGCGTAGGTGGAAAAACGCATTTGGCAATCGGAATGCGTTTTCTGGCGGTTGTGCGCATAATCATATTGATCGGTCGCTGCCGCTTTGCATAGCCCGATGCAGCCGATCTGGTAGAGATCATCATAGCTGAAGATGCCGATACCGTTGGCACCATGGACTCTATCCCGAATGACCTTGTGAACCAGGGCCATATTCTCCTCAACCAGCAGCTGCTGTTCTCTGTCCAGATTCATATCGCTCGCCTCCTGCCTTCAGTGGAATCAGTTCGGTTTCTTTTCGGTTTTTCCATTGGAGACGCTCACGGTTGTTCTCCAGAAACCGCTTGCTTTCTTCAATGACCACTTTGCAGTAATAATCGCTCAGCTGGCCGATATGGGCATGAGCCATGGGAGCGGCCAGCACGCCGGATAACCAGGCATAGGCGCTTTGCTTGCTCATCAAGCCGCTCTGATGGATCCTGTCAAAATGGCGGTGCGCTTCCCGGCGAAGCGCACGCAGCTCGCCATTGGCCATACTTCCCAGCGGGATGTTTTTCGTCCCAGGCTGAATGCGGACATAAGCGTCACAGGCCGGGTATTTTGAGCAGATATACAGCATGGTATTGTGGTTGTTCTCTTTGTAGATATCATCCGCGCTGCGGATGACAACCGGACTGCCGCAATACGGGCAGCGAGTGATGGATAAACCGGGCGCAGCGCCCGTCCCCTTTCTCTTTTTTTTCTTCATGTAAGGCTCACCTCCAGAAAAACAAAAAGCCGAAAAGCCGCCAAAATAGCAATACAGAGCCAACGCAGCTGGGTAGTGGTGTCGCACCAGCTAGTTGACTCTGTAAAGATTTCAGCGGCCTTCCGGCCACTTCTATATGAAATTTTGGCTTGCGCCGTGTGGATCGCTCAGTGCGCTAAATCCGTAACGGATTTCACATCCGCGGGATGTGTGATGACGCCGGGGTACCTTCCGCCGTATCCGAAAGCCTGAGCGCAAGCCTCTGCCACGGCTTTATCATAGCATACGAACCAACGGAAGTCAAGTGTTTTTGAAGTGAATTTTTTAAAAATGGCGAAATGCAATTCAAATTGAAGTGTTCACGCCATTTTCCCTCAGTCTGGGGCTCACTCATCGTAATCATCCTCATCCTCCGTGTCGTACCGGTTGCGGCGCCGCTTAAAAATCCACATGGCCACCAGAGCTGCGATACTGACCACGAGCCCGCCGCCAAAAAGAAACAGGTGCATATTGGGTATACCGCGGATGAGATTGGTGTCCTGGTCGGCAGGGGGCTCATTCGCGGAGATACCATCTTCGCCCTGATTCAATTGGCTATGCTGGCCGCCCTCTTCGCCAGGCTCCTGGGGTGCCTGGCTCTCTGTGGAGCCGGAATCCGGAGTCGCAACAGGCGAGTTTATAACGCTCAGCAGATAGGTCTTGCTGCCCCCAAGCTCCATGGTAAGGACGCCGGCGTCGCTAACCACAACCGGCTGAGGATAGAGGCCCGCATCCGTTTTCAGCTCAAACTCAACGCCGGCCCACTCCTGTCCCAGTTGGATGGTAAGGGTATCCGGCTGATCGGTGACCTGCAGCTCTGTTCCATCCGTGTCGGCATAGACGCTGACCGGGCAAAGCAACAAAAGAACGCACAGACTGACGGCCAGCGTCAAAAGCATGGGCTTTGCTTTCAAAAGGAATTTAGTCATATCTTCATCCTCCAATGCTATTTGATAAAAATGGGAAACGGGACGTACCACCCGGCACGCCCGCTTCCCTGTGCAGCTTATTTCTTATCGATGGTTTCTGGCGCGGAATTGCGCTTCTTCAGATACACCACGGTACCGGCGGTGCATCCGGCCAGGCCAAGGGCCGCCAGGACGCACCAGAGGACGAGGCTACTCTCGTCGCCGGTCTTGGGGACGTCCACGGTCACCTTGTCGTTGTGCACACGTACTTCCAGGGTTTCATCATCGATGATTTCAACCTCCACCGGGTCAGGCAGCTTGTAGTCGGCCGATTGGTCCGTTTTTACTTCGGATACGACATATTTGCCGACCCGGAGGCCATCGATGAAAATTTCCCCGTTCTGGTCTGTCACAAAGGTCTCAGAATATCCCAGTTCCTCAGACTCTACCTTGAAGCTGAAGCCCTCTTTCTTGCCGTCAGAGGAGGTCTTGATAATTTTGAGCGATCCTTCCATGGCTTCATTTTCAAAGAACCCGGATTCGGAGTTGGATACCTGCACGACCTCGCCGTCTGTGCGGATTTCAAAGTAATACGGCGTGGTATCGGGTTTGAAATTCTCCGGACTCTGCTTTTCTAGGATGAAGTATCCGCTATAGACCAGGTTACGCAGCTCGTAGTGGCCAGTGTCCGGTTCCTCCATCGAACCGACCAGAATGTCTTCCTCATCCAGTTCCCGATTGTCGTTGATATCGCGGTATACTTCAAAGACAGCGCCGCCCAGTTTTTTATCGTGATGCTCCGCATCGACCTTGACCAGCTGCACCGCGCCGCGGATGAGGATGTTCTCAATTTGAATCTCAATGACTTGCTCGTGAGTACCGACATAGACATGATGGAGCTCATCGTTGAGTACGAAGGCCTCCGGAGCCGCGATTTCACGCACGACCCAGTGGCCTACCGGGATATCGTCGAAAGCGAAGGATCCATCCTCCGCGGATTCGGTGATTTTGAGCGCCGTATCCTCGGTGTACTCGATGGCATCAGGGCGGAAAAGGCCGATGACCGCACCGCCGAGGCCGCTGCCGTCCTCATCCACCTTCAGGCCCTGTACCTTGCCCCGCACCAGTTCGTTTATGATCGGCTCGCCTTCATTGGCGGTAATCTCCACCACGGAAGTGTCCGGCCCCTGGTATTCGAAGACTATGGGGAATTTTTCGTCCGAGAGGATGAAATGGCTGTCAATACTGATTTCTCGCAGGTAGAAGCTGCCGAACGGCAGATCGCTTGCGAACCGGCCCTTAAAACGGAGGGCGCCGGTTTCTTCGTCCGTTTCTACACTGTCAGCATCCAGAGTGACAACCTCAATGAGCCCGTCGGCTGGGATCGAGCTTCCATCGGCCGCAACCAGTTCTTCCTGAGCGTACAGGCCAAAGGAGATAGCCTTAAACTCTTCTCCCTGCCCGATGCCGAACAGTTCGTCGGTCTCCAGGGATTTGATGAAGGTAATGGCAACCTTTTGGCGCTCGTTGTAGACGCCCAGTTCCGTGGAAGTGATCTCCACCTCCTGGCCAGCATAGGTGAGTTCAACCACAGGCTCCTCGACATTCAAGACCATGCCCTCCGGGCACTCCCGTTCCACGACCCGGTAGCGGCCCAGATAGAGCGGTTTGCTCTCAGCGCCGGATTCGGTTGTAGTGATAGTATCAACGATCTCGCCTTTTGCTGCCCTCAAGGTGCCATCGCCGGTGAGAACGTCTTCCTCCGCAATGACATCAAAGACAGCGCCGGCCAGGCCAGTGGTTTGGTAGATGGGCTGATAGATTCCGTCGGTCTCGGATACGCTGTGGAAAATTTCGCCGGTCTTGTCGAGCCTGATGACGCCTTTTTGCACTACGTTTTCCTTAACCACCGTGACGACCGCATCCTCGCCATCAATTCTAAAAGGCACCGGGGTTGCATCGAGCACGTATCCGTAGGCCGTTACCTCTTCAACTAACTCGTAATCGCCGTAGCTGAGCTCGTTTGGCAGCATCAGCCAGCCCTCGTCACTGGTGTAAAAAATCTCGTGGGTGACGGGGGTGGGATAGTAAACCGTCTGTTTGATGAATTCACCGGTGGCCATGTCGCGCACGCGGAAGCCCACGCCGCTGATCGGGATGATGGCGCCGCTCTCCGCATCGTGCTTTTCGATCCGGACACGCCCGGTGATGGTGCTGTTATTGAGAATATATGAGTAGGTCTGCTCATGCTCCCGAATGAACACTGTGAAATCAGGAACGAAAGCCTGCCCCTCCATGCCTTCGGTCTGGGAGACGACATAGCGTCCATAGGGCAAATCCTTCGAGATGCAGAATCCGTCGGCGTCGCTCACAAGGATATCACGCTCGGACTCCTTCGCGTTTTCAAAGCTGCCGGCGCTCTTTAAGTAAATCTGGAAGACGGCGCCTTCCTCCGGCTGTTCGACCATGCCGGCGTTGCCATCGGAAGACTGTTCATCCGGGTCGATGTCCTCATCCCACCGGTCGATGTGCTTGACCAAGCGAATTTTGCCTTTTTTCACATCCTCTGTCATGGAGTTGTGGGTGGTGTTCAGTTCGACCGAATAGAGCGTGGGTTCCGCGCCCACGGGATAGACCGTCGGATCGACAAGGTAGCCTTCACTGGCAGAAACCTCTTGCAGCGTCCAGCCCGTGCCGCAGATATAATAGCCGGTCGTGTATTTACCGGAGGTGTCGGTTGTAAAGGTATCCACCAGGTCTCCGTTGTGATAAAGCCCGTACACGGCACCGGCGAGCGAACCATCGCCCTGTGGCGTACCGGTCTCGGAGTCCTTCTTGACGCCTTCCACCCGGAATTTCTTGAGTACGTTATGGAAGCTGAAGGTGGTGGTCCGGCCGCTCTGGATAGTGATCGTCTGAGATGCAGGGGTCACATAGCGGTCCACCGGCACTTCGGTTACGGTATAGGTGCCCGGCAAAAGCTGCTTGTCAATGACTCCGCCTGCACCAGTCGTAACGCGCACAGTCTCGCCGCCGCCAGTAATATCGAAGCTCAGACCCTCAACGATGTTATCTTCAGAGGTCTTGATAAGCTTGGCGGTTCCCCAAGTCTCGGTATCAAATTGCATGTAAAAATAAACAGGGTCCTCAGTACCGGTCATCATACTTTGCTTCGTCTGTGCGGGATTCCCCCAGATGAGCAGGTTCTCCCCGCCATGGCGCGGTACATCCTTTTGGAATCCCAGCATAACCGGAGAGGTAATCATCTCCGAGCTGGTAAAGGTGTAGGTGTTTCCCGACCTGGATACTGTGATTCTGCTGTCGCCGGATACCTTGTTGAGGTCGATATTCAAATCGTTGGAATCTGTCAGGGTGAGCGTGTACAGCTTGGTATCCGGATCGTACTTGAGCGTGTGCGTGGGCGCGCCGGACTCATTGGTGGAGGCAAAGCTGGGCGCCTTGATATGGTTGGCCATCTGCTGGAGAATCCAGTTATAAGCGCGTTCCGCCGGCCGGCCCTTGATGGTACTGTAATAGTTGTCGGCCTTCGACTGCCCATGATCGCTGATGCTGCTGGGACTTGTCCGCAGCTGCTGCTGGAATTCCCAAACCAGCGCTTGAGATCCCATATAGAAGTCGTCGGCGTTTAATCCGTTCAGCTCCGCCGGGATGGCCTTGCCCGGCTGCCAGCCGTATAAGCTTACCAGCATGATTCCCCATTGCGCGCTGTATGGAAGCATCTGAAAATACGAGCTGTTTTCATAGCTCTTGCTCACATACTCTTCGCCGCCGAAAGCGATGCCGCTCTCGATACAATAGACCCAACGCGTTTCACCGCTTTCGAGCTCCAGTACATAATGCTTGTAGCCATTGTTTCCGCTATGATAATCATATCTGGTTGTTCCATCATTGAGATAGGTTAGTGTGTAATAGTCTTTTGGAGACCGGTAACGTTCCCCATCGGAGCCCACAACATAATCTCCATAATAGGCGTCGCAGGGAACGCCCTCGCTGGAGGTCCAGGCCAAGGCCGTAGTCGGAATAAGAGAAAACGCTGTCATCAGACAGAGAAGAAGGGCAAGCAGTTTTTTCCCCATGCCCCTGCATTGATTCGTAGTCATAACCGTACATCCTTTCTGAGCATAGAAAAATCCCTCGGCTTTCGTCGAGGGATTTTCTTGGTTTGATTTAATTTAGTAGTAGATGACGAATGTGTACCGGCCGCCGCTGCCCGAATATCCAATCCGGAAATGCGTCGGCGTCTCGCCTCCATAGGCCTTGAACTCTTCACTCACCAGAAAGGCGATGGCGCTTTGCAAGCCGCGCCGCAGGTTGCTGCCTTGGTAGTTCTGCGAAGCCGTCACCGACTGCCCATTGCTGGAGCCTTTTCCATAGGTCAGCCCCAGCGACTCCCCATAGCTCCGCATCTCGGCGACAATCTGCTCGGGATTGAACGGATAGTCAAAGGGGCCTGCCGGCTGCGGGTCTGGGGTAGGTTCAGGGTCAACCGCTGGTTCGGATGGCGTGGGATCGGGTTCTGGAGCCGGCGCTGGTATCTGTGATGGAGTAGGCTGAGGTGGTGGAGCGGCAGGCTTGCTTGACGGCGCGGAAGGCGCTTTACTTGTACCACCAGGCTGACGCTCAGGAGGGTTGGTTTTACCGGGACTTGAAGGTTCCGGCGTATCCTCAGACTGACCTGGCGTTGGCTCAGAACCAGAAGGCACCGGGGATACCGAAGCCTCCGGAGCCGTTGATTTTGAAGAAGACGAGTCATCCTTTATGGGTTCACTGAACAAATACGGATCCTCAGCCGGCGGCTGCGACTCCGGGCCGCTTGCGGTTTCAGTCTGATGCCCGCATGCCGCAAGGGTCAGCAGGCAGAGCAGTATGAGCAGCACCACTGCGCGTTTATTCATGAGAATTCCTCCAATCGTATCTCAGTATGGGAGAGCAAATCTTCCTTTACTGATATTACACACGATTTGGCCGCGTTTTGCAACGGTGCGCCGGTACCGCCTGCTCAGGACGCCTTCAGCAGCTGGTGGTAGCCGCGGGCGGCTTCCTCTGTCAGCCGGCCCAGAATCTCTAAAAATCTTGCCCGGCTGAGTTCGGTGTCCAGCCAGCATGCCGCACGGTAAGAGTAGCATCCCACGTCGTCATTGATTGCGTAGCTTCCGAGCACGCCTCTCAGATTCATCTCGTTGATCAGCTTCCTGTCCCTCTGCGTGCTGGGCCGGTTCAGGCTACGCGCCAGGTAGAGGACCATCAGCGGATGGAGAGCAGAAAAGGCAATCTGTAGATAGAATCCTTCGTAGCCGAGCATCAGGGACGATTCATCCTCATCTTCAACAGGCAGGGTCTTGATGATGGTGGAGCGTGCCTGTTCCGATAGCTCCTTTCGGCGGAGCTGTTCCTGTTTTGATAAACTTTCTCCCATAATGGTGTTATACCTCCTGCATGTGTTATCGGGTGCTCATGTGGGTGATAGCCCCCCAGATCCGGTTGGATTCATGATTGATGCCGAGAATGCGCACCGTCACGCGAGAACCCCTCGGCGGGCGGCCGCGCTTGGGATAGGAGCACAGGCAATCGATGCCGCCGTCGAGGCTGACAAAAACGCCGTTGATGTCAACCATGCTCACGCTGCCCACATACCGGCTTCCCACCGTGTAGCGCCGAAGCGCCTTGGTATAGGGATTCTCTCCGGCCTGTTTCACCGACGCGGAAACCTTCACATGACTGCGGTCGCTCCGGTCGATTTCGAGGATCCGCACCAGCACGCGCTGGCCGGCCTGGTAGTGGGAGGCGGCGTCAACCCAGCGCTGGTAACTCAGTTCCCGCAAAGGAATATAGGTTTCCACGCCGAACAAATCGACAAAAATGCCTGCACGGATAACAGAAACCACACGCGCCTCAGCGATGCTTCCCTCATAGAGCAGGTTGTTGCCCTCGCGGTCGGTGCCAAAGTAGTATTGCCGGCGCTTGGCTGCCATGGCCTCCAGCCGGCTGGCGGCCGCGATACCGGTGTCGGGATCCACGCCCTTGACAAGATAATCCACTTCCGCACCCAGCCGCTTAGTGACCAGGTAATGCATCACGTCGCCGGGAAGCCTGTCGCGGAAATCGGCGGGCGGTTCCACAGTTTGCTCTGCCGGGATGATAACCTTGAATTCGCCGTGATAGATGACCGCATAGCTGATGTTCGGATTTTCATCCGACCGCTCGACACCTTGAATCGTCCCCGTCAGGATTTTTCGTGATTTCAACGACTCAACCAAATCCAAAAGATCACTCTGGATTTTATCGGCTGTCGTCTGGACCGTTCGCTCCTCGTCAATGGAGATGACCGGCTCGCCGCGTCGTGCCCTCCGGCGGGACCGGGATTGCTGGGGTGCGGGTTTTTCAGCCGGTTCTCCGCCAGACTGAGATGAAACTGCTTCGCCTTCTTCAGACGGAGTTTTTTCACTCTCATCTGTGTCAGACTGAGAATTTTCTTCTGAATTCTTTGAGCTGCGGCGCCGTGACGACGCCGTCGCACTGCGTTTGCGAGTCGTTTTTTTCTCAGTCTGGGTATCTTGAGCCGGATCGGGCTCTGCAGCTGTATCCGGAGTTGATTCCGGCTCAGTCTGGGTGGAGACCGGCTCTTCAGGCGCCAATTGCTGCTGAACGGCCGCCTCAGATTCGGTCTGGGTGGATTCGGTATGTTCCTGTTCCGTCATGGCCTCGGCCAAGATGTCTTGGTTGCTCATGATAGGACCTCCTTTTGATTTGATGATATGGAAACGAAGCGTATACTTCGAATGCCCGAAAAAAAATTAGAATTCGTCCGGCGGTCTGGCGCTGCCGTAGAGCGCCGAGCTTGCACGAGTTCGGTCTTCCGCCGTCGCCGGCTGGGGATATGGCTCAGTCTGGAGAAACGTGCTTCTGGAAGCGCGATGCTCCGGCTTATATTCAAAAATAGGCTTGCGCTCGATGTGCTTGGCCATCGGGTGCCCTACATAGTCGAACTTTTTCGCTTTGAGGATTTTTTGCCCCCGGATGACAATGAGCAACTCATCGTTGGGGAGCCTGAGTATTTCATCCGGCGTGAGCAACCGGCGGCGGCCTTTACCTTCCGTATGGCGGTACTGTGGGATGACCTGGGCCATGGCAATGGTTTTGCGCACCGTCATGGTGGAGTTGACCTCCACGGTCATATCACCGCTGCGAGCGCTGAAAAAGTTGGCGGTGACATCATCAGAACAGCCGAGCATGATGTGGGTATCCATGTTGCCGAGGATCTCGGCCCACAAATTGTCTGGATACCTGTTTTGCAACTGCGGCAGGTTTTGAGAAACATAGACTACATGCAAAGACCTAGACCGGATCGTACTCAGCCGGCGGGCGAAGTCCGGAATGGCACCGACGTTATTTCCCTCATCCAGGATGATGTTGACCGGTATTCTGCACCGACCATCCGGCTGGCTGTCAGCAAAATGTACGAGCTTAATGAACAGGAAAGAGAAAAACAGGCTCGACAAGAAATCGAGCGCGCCTTCCTGGTCGCTCAGGATGATAAAATAGGCGCATTTGCTCTGGCCAGGCTCTGCCAGGTCAATCTCGGAATTACTGATGATTTTTCGTACAGCGTCGTTCTGCAGCACTTGAAGCCTGGTGCCCAGCCCCAGAACGATGCCCGCCCGGACGGTATCGCTCGCCTGAGCAAACAAATTGTAGGGGGCTTTGGCCGGGTGGTTCATAGGCAGCTTACCGAACATCGCAGAGAGCTGACGTTCCGTGTTCTGGGTGAGCAGCTGGTACACCGCCGGCAGATGTTTGGCCTCCAGGCCGCGGCTGGCGTCCTGGTCCACATATAGCACCAGTGCTTTGAGCAAATTGCTCTCGCCATTGTCCCAGAAATGGTCGCCCCGGCCCTCGCTGGTATTGGTAATGATCACGTCGGTGAGCACCTGGGCCATCAAGGTATCACCCTTGAGATCCGCCATACAGTTCCAGGAGTCACTAAACTCAGGCTGGACAAGGTTGAAAACCTTGACCGTGTAGCCTTTTTTTCGGAAGAGCTCCGCCGTGTCGGCATAAAGTTCGGATTTTGGATCTGAGAGAATCACCGACTCACCGCGCTTGATGGCCTGAAAGAGCAGATTTCGTATGATGGCCCTGGACTTCATCGTGCCACTCGCGCCGAAGACGGCCAGGTGCTTATTGAGCATGGTGTCGTTAGGAAGACAAACCACCGAATTGCCCGTCTTTCCCAAAATGGATCCTTGCGCTTTTTCCACCGGGACGACCTCCAGCACCTCGCGCATCTCCTTGTCCGTCATCCAGCCCGCTGTTCCGTAGGTGCCGCTTTTGCTTCGAGTAAAATTGCGGTTGTCAAAGTCGTTACTGGAGAACCGTTTATGAATCTTTACATAGAGGAAGATGCCGCCGGCGATGGCTAGAACGAAAAGCACGCCTTTGATGCCTTCCTCAGTGAACGCATAGGAAATAGCGAACAGTGGGCTGAAATCTACAGATTTCATGACCGCTTCACCGGTCATGCCGCCCGATGCCGCCCATTGCTGATAGTTGGCGTGAAGCTGTCCGCACACGCCGCCAACGTACAGAGCGGCAAATATGCCCAGAACAATTGCGGCCGCGATGGCCGCCTTGCGGGTGTCAAATTTCGGTCTGGGAGAGTTCAAACAATGCGCCTCCTTTAAGCCCCTCCCTCCAGCACATGTTCAGACCGAATCCCCAGGGCAGTTTCCATAGCTTCCATCTCCAGCTGTTTTATGGAGGCGTGCTGCCCCAGATAGGCCCGTAAAAAATCGGTTTGCCAGGGGTAACAGAGCACCTCAAATCTTTGCGTTTGAGTCTCCAGCGCCTGGCGAAACCGGACAAGACGGGCAATATCGCTGTCGAGATGGGAGTAGATGTATTTGCCTTCCCAGTAGGCATCGTATTCCATAAACCCGTAGCCTTGCGGCCGCATCTTGGGCGTGAATAGAGCATCAAGCATCCTTTCACGCCAGTCTGGGAGTGTCAGAAGCCGCATGATGCGAATCCCGTTTAGGTCCATGGGGATGAAGTGAATATGAGGGTATATCTTATCAAAACGCATTTCCATGCGGTGGCTTTTATCGGATTCAACCAGGGTCTGGAGGGCGATATCCGGTCCGCTGCCCAGCAGCAAGGCCGACGTCACCTCATCGATCCCCGCATTCATCCGGGCAAGCTCCAGCAGGTGATGCGCCGCCTTGAATTCTCCCATACCGCTCCAGCGCATGGTGGCGTCACGGGTATTGTAGACGGCATAGACTCCATCTGGATAGAACAGCGCCCCGACAATCCGTGTAAACATAGTCTTGTTCATCTCCAGCTTATCGAGCTGCTTGAAATCACGGGCGATGTAAAAGCTGGGCTCCTTCGACACTGTTTGCTGGATTCTCGCCTTCTGAAGCGGCGGGAGCATGTACGGGCGGACTTCCACACCGGCCATCATGCTCATGGCCAATGCTTCGCTGACCCGGTGATTCCGCCAGATGTGGGAGGCGTCGCCGGGAAACCGGTGCCCCCAAAAAGATTCCATGTAATACCGGTACGCATCCGGATGGAGTTCTTCGAGAAGCGGGAGCGCTCCTTTGTATAGGCGGATGGTCCGTGCTCCTCGTTTACCGCTGATGTTGAGCAACTTTGTCAAGTAAACTTTGGCATCACGGCCGTATCGAAAACGCTCCACCTCTTCCAGCCGGTGGATATATTTCTTGAGATCGGTTTCGTTTCCGAGCAGATGGAGTGATTCCGCAGGATATTCGCCTCCCACAGATAACAGAAGCAATAGCCTGTGTACCCGGCTGCCGGGACGAATGGTAATCATAAACCCTCCAAACGCAGGTCAGACTTTACGACATGAGGACTGCTCTCTTCGTCGGATTTTTCTGCCCTGAGAATGCCCCAAAAGCCTTGTTCCGCGGGCGTTTTCGGCCCAGCAAAACAGGGGCGCCAAAGCATCGCCATTTTGGGCAAGAAAACACCTCTGTTTTTTGAGGGATCAAGGGTAGTTTTCAAGCAGATTCACCCCCTCCGGCGGAAAGGATTTCGCCGCCTCCAGCCATTGCGGGAATTCGCTCTGGTGTACGACATAGACCTCCGTCCGGTCGCCGCTGCCGGCGGCGCTGCAGTAATAATGAGAACAGCAGGAGGGCGCGTCATCCGCCATGACGTATAGCGCGATGATATCTGCCACCATGTTAATCTCAAGATTGTCGTGATCCCGGTACCGGCGCTCCGGCCGGCTTTGGTCATAGACATGACGAAAAATTAAGACGCAGTTCGGATACCGCACCGGCTCTTTTCCTGTGAAAAACCGGCGCATGGCCGGATATAGGAATAAGCGAATATAATCCGCGGAGCCCTTAGCTTTCTTGGGCAGCAGCGCAGGGATAAAAGCGCCGAACCAGCCCTCGCCGGTGTACCCGATTTTAACCGGCACCGTGCCCAGCATCAAATTTTCGGACACGATTGCCGCCTGCGGCCGCCCGGTGTAGGCCGGGAGGGCACGGGTGAGCAACGTCAGTTGCTCGGATTCATAAGCGAGCGTAAAAGATGATTCATAAGCGTTTTCTATCATGCCGGCCTGTGCCATGCTCATGGTATTATTCAGCGAAAGTTCCAGCCGTTTCAAACGGCGGCCGGCTTTTTCCAGCCCTTGTTCAAAGGTTGACGGCCTGGTTTCCATCATCATCACCTCTCGTATAAAAGGTCACTTCCGGCTCTTCCTGCCCCTTATAGTCAACGGTTGCGAACAGGCACGGCGCATGGGGCAGCCGCAATTCGGACGCCATCGCCATGTGGGGAAGGACAAAAATATACTTCAAATCCTCCTGGGGCTGCAGAAGTCGCGCAAGATGCTGCTCCCCTTCATACAGCACCACAATTTCATAGCCGACGTCTTCCTTCAAGAAAAACAACTGGGAGGGATAGACCGCCGGATAGTGCGCCATGGGTTCTACCTTGTCAATGAACTTCAGCAGCACCCACACAGCAAGAATGATTCTCTGATCCGGCTGTACCATGGAATCCAATCCCAGATAGTAGCCGCCGGCAACATCCGCGATGCGCAGCTGCCTTTTTAGGTTTTTTACAATCTTCTCCGCCGTCTGCGGTTTCTTGTCCCGCAAAAGGCGGATGATCTGCGTCTTTGTGAGGGCTCCGTACTGAGAGAGCCATTTAATGACGTATTGCTCATCTGTAAGAAGCATAGCGTGGATTCACCTCCAAATATAAAATGCGCGCCCAGGCGAAGGCCCCCGGCACGCATAAAATTCTGTGGGCGCCGTCCAACGGAAGCAAGCAGCGCCCTATATAAAAGCGTGGAACACAACTGGGGTCCACGCAGAACAGGTCCAAATACGGCCTTTTAGAATACGCATTCCATCTGAAATGCGTATTTTATCCTGTTTGCGCATTTTGCTGCTGCTTTTCTTTTAAGAGCGCGGCCAGCTCGGCGCGGTCCGTGGTGATCATCTGCTGTTCCTTCCGGCTGGCCTTGACCAGAACCGGCACTTTATTGTTGTTGCTGGAGATCAGGGCTTCGCCGCGTTCAAACTGGGTGATGCTCCGAACCTCGGTGCGGGACAGTTTCAGCGTGTCCCTCACGTACTCAGCCTCATCGGGTTCCAGGTTGAGAATAACCTTGTTTTTGGAGTTGTTGATGATGGCCCGGCCATATTTTCCATCCTCCAGTCCGAAGAAATCCCCCAAATCCTGCGTGGCCGCCACGGCCCCTCCGCCGAAACCTCTGATGACCTTAAAGACCTCCAGACAAAATTCTGCGGCCTGCCTGTTTGAGGAAGCGCCGATGAGCTGCCAAATTTCATCGATGAACACCATCTTGCGAGCTGTGCGATCCGCTTTGATGTTATCCCAGATGAAATCCAAAGCAATCACCATACCGACGGGAAGGAGCCGGCCCTTGAGCTCGCTGAGGTCCAGTACCGTGTACTTGTTTGAAAGGTCTACATTGGTCTGCCTGTTAAACGACTGCGCCGAGCCGGTGACAAAACGGCTCACAATGGCCGCAATTCTAGCCGTCATGGTGTTCTCCTGTAGATGCTTATGCAGGTCTCCCAGGATGGGCATGGGCTTCATCAGCCCCTTCTCCACGTCTGTGTAGAGAGAGTCGTTATCGTGGGTGATTCCGAAATCGGCATAGGTTTTCAGCAGTGCCTCGTCCAGCATTTGCTCTTCCTCATTTGACATATCAGGAATCAGGAGGCTGAAGAAAATCATGAGCTGCTGAATTTTTTTGGCCAGCATAGAATCGGTGTCGTTGTAGTCAATCTCGTCGATCAGCTCCATCTCCGGCGTCTGGGTTTTGCGGATCTCCATGACGTTGATGCATTGTTGGGAGCCGGCGCTGATTTTGATGTACTGACCGCCGATGGCGTTGCAGGCTCTCTTGAACTCATGGCCTTTGATGGGAGCCAAAATATAGCACTGAATGCCGCGCATCCGCATGCGGAGCGCCATGAGTTGCATTGTGAAGGTTTTGCCGGCGCCGCTGGTCCCGAGAATCGTCACGTTGGCGTTCTTATTGATTCTGGTATTGAAAAGGTCCACGATGCACAGAGAGTTGTTGTGCCGGTTTATGCCAAGCAAAATGCCGTTATCATCCGAAAGCTCGAACGACGTGAACATATAAGTGGATGCCGCGCCGCTGGTCAAGATATTCCGCTTGGTCTTGCGCTCCAGGCGCGGATCGATGTAGAGGAACGGCATCACTGAGCGAAGTGCTGCTTCCTGTTGGAAATTGCAGTCGTGGGTATACATATCCATGGACTTGAGCAGGTCCACCATCTGCTGCTTGCGCCACATGAGCTCATCATAGGTCTGGCCGGATATCGTCACGAAAACCGACATGTAGAAAAGATCTTCGTTGTTGTTGGCGATTCCATTTTTGATATAGTATCCCGCCTGAATGCTGTTGGTGAGCTCCTCATAATCGGTAGAGGTATCCTGAACGGAACGCAGTTTCGTGCGGTTGAGCCGGATTCGCTGGGCCACGCGGTCCAGCGTTTTGCCGCGAATTTCCCGCTTCAGATGGACGTCAATATCGATGCCTTCACCGGCATTGATTAACGCCGACATCCAGCCGGCCCGCACGGTACTGGGATACCCGTCCTTGCGGATATATATAAACGAGTAATAGGTGCCATCCATCAGGATGTAGTTGTAGTGCGTTAGGTCAATCCCACGGGGAGCCACAAAATGGACGGTGCGAATCTTGGGGACCGGATCCAGGCCAATCGTCTTTTTCTTTGCGGTCATGGAATCAATGACCACTCGGTCCAGGCGGGACTGGAACGACTCGTCGGTACAGGATTTGCGATTGAAAAACATATAGAGGATTTCCGCCACATAGGCGTCCTCGTCCTTGGGCTGCACAATGCTGTTGCCGCATTGCAAAAAATAGGTGCGTGCGTTCTGCGCGACCGTCTGGATCATACTGTAAATCTCATTGTAGGTCGGCGTACCCGCCCGGCGGGTGGATATGGGTTCATACTGGAAAATCAAAAAGAAGCGCCTGGTGAGCGCTTCCCGGTTACCAACGTCTTTGATGAGCTTGACGTATTCCTGGCCCAACTCCTTACACTGCTGATTTGGTTCTCCATCCAGCTCTTTTCGCAGCATAGCAATATGTTTATCGGAATCCGCTTTCCTGGTCACGCTCTTGAATTGCAAGCGTATCGGCGCGATTTTGAGCCACGACGCGAAGGATGTGATGATATTAAACTGCTCTTCTGAAGAGCGAAGCAAAAAGTTAATGGGCTCGATCTCCAAAATTTTGATATACCGGCCATCCGTGGTCTCGATAATCCCATTGCGGATTTCCTTCACTGGGATAAAGTCCTGAACGAACTCAGCCGTTCTTTCTTTGGCCTCTTTTTTTCTTGGCACCCTTTTGGGGCGGGTTGTATTTGCGGTCTTCATAGCGATATCCTATCCTCCTGTAGTGTAGCTTCCTGCGGCGCGTCCAGTGCCGGAGCATATGCCCGGCATACTGCAGCAGAGAATCGCCCGCAATTCCCATGAGGGCGACAATACCCAAGGGCAGAAGCGTCACCGTCATCACAACGACCTTCATAGTGCCGGGAAGAGGCAGTAAAACCTCCGGGTAGCCGATGAGCCCGACAAGGAGGACTGCTTCGATTGTATTGCGTACTTCCAGCAAGCCGCCGAGCAGTTTGCCGGAGTCAGTGAAATTGGCGGGAATTGCGTAGATATTGCTGATTTCTCGTTCGTCCACGAAAATCACCTTCCTATTCGATAGATGTAAGCGGTTGTGGTATAGCGCCCCAGCCTAAGCGCCTCCTGGTGGTTCGGCACGAAGATATCCACCCGGCCGCGGTTGCTTTCAATTCCGCTGCCTCCGCGGTCTTCCACCGTGTACATGGTTCCGTTGATCATGACCTGCGTCCCAAAGGGCCAAACGCTGGACATGGCGACCATACCTCTGGCTGCTTTTTTCCCGCTGGCCGTGTATCCATCGGCGTTGGAGCCGCAGCACTTGGCGCAGGCGCAGTAATGAGTCACCTCAACCGTCAGCGTTTCCAACACGGTTCCAGGCGTATCGCCGGGATGATATCCGCCATTGGGCGGGGTGTTGCTCTCCAAATCAAAACCGATGGGGCGGCGGTATTGAGTGACGTAGGTAGGCGAATTCAAGACGACACCCGTGCCGCTGGCGCAATGGACCCACATTTGCTTTCCATCCGCACCCTTTCCGGCATAAATCAAGACGTGGTTCACAGGTACGGTGCCAGGCACCGCCATAAATCCCAGGTCGCCGGGCAGCAACTCTTGCTCGGTAATCCCGACGGTGTTGTCCCACTGGTTCCAACTGCCTGCGTAGAGTCCTTTTCCGAATACGGTCTTATAGACCCAATCGGTAAAACCGCTGCAATCCAAGCCATAAGGGCGAATTGTGCCGCTTGAAGGGGAGCCTGCGGCGGTGACCAGCTTGGGTGTATTCCAATCCGGATTCCATCCCGCTTCGCTTTTGCCGCCCCAGAAATATGGCACGCGGCCAACGAGAGACAAACCCGCCCGGATGAGCTCCTTGCGGGTCGCGCTGCAGTTGAGGCCATTCAAAAAGGCTATGAGCTCGGCGTCTGTAAGCGGGGGAACATCCCCGCCGCCGACGCTGCCATACAACGTCATCTTTAGAGAATTGGACATCCGGAAGATGGCCTCGCCGTAGGTGGTATTAAACTGGTCATATTGCGCGTTGGAATCAATATGAAAAGCATTCAAAATTATGGACTGGTCGAAGGGATGGATGGTGCACTCCGCGTATTTCACCATCTCGGTCTGCGGGGTCAGGGTCTCCGTTCCGGCCGCCTCATAGTAGGTGCGCTTTTCCGTGCCGCTTATAGAGTCGCCTGAGTAGAGGGGGACTTCGACGGTGACGGTTCGATAAACCGGCACTGTAACCGGTTCGGTGGTCACCTCAGAGCCGGCCTGCGTGTAGTAGGTTCGCACCGCAGTAGTGTACCGGTATTGAGGCACGCCGTTGATGGTACCCGTCTGGGTCTTAGAAGTAACAACCGTTATCGTGGTAGCCTCATAGGTCGCATAGGTCAGTGGAATAACGCGCTCCTTCTCTTTTTCCTCAAAAGTGACGGGAAACATCTGGTTTGCCACCGCATCCAGCTTGACCTGCATATCGCTCTTCGTCGTTCCTCGCTGCTCCATGGCGGCAGAGTAGGCGGCCAAAATATAGCAGACGTCATAATCCGCTGATGCCTTTCCGTAGTCAATGAGCGCCTCCATCGAGAAGTCGTAGTCGTAGCTGCCCTCCTCAATGATTCGCTCAACCTCCGCCAGAGCATGGTCGTACCCGCCCTCAACGGTATCGGCGATGCCGGAAGACATCTCCTCGAACACCTCATAGGGGTCTGTAGACATGCCGGCATCAAAGGCATCCGGGTCCGTGCGAAAAACCTGGTTAAAGATGATGGATGGCAGCGATATAATGGCTGTAATGAAGAAAACGACAATCAGGCAGAGGCACACCAATATTTTGAAAAGGGTGTGGCGCATGGCCCACGCCGCCGCGAGGATTGCGCCCACAGGCCCGCCGGCGGCGGTACCTGCGGCGACACCGGCAACGGCCTGCCCTCCTTCGGCAGCAGCGGCAACCGCTGCTCCAGCCGCCGTGCTTGTCGCTTCCACACCGGCCGCGGCCGCTTTTTCGGCGGCGGCCTTGGATATCTGCTTGGCCGCTTCGGCTGTTTTCTGCGCCGCCTGGCCAATATTGTCCTGACCGTCGCCAGTATACTGCTTGTTGGGTTCTGCCATCTGTTTCACCTCGATTCGTTCGGATATATGAAAAGGAGCGCACCGGCAAAGGATGCGCTCCTGTAATAAATAGGGCTATTTGCGTCTGGGGGGCTTCCGGTCGCCCGGATCCCTGCGTGAGGGACTTTCAAAACGCGAAAGCGTAGACTTATATCTCACAGATTCAACTGACACAGATTTTACGCTGCCTTTCTCGTCATAGACAGGCTTGCCATCTTCATAGACGGGCCGGCGCTCCACCGAGGGATCGCCATGAATGGCGTACCATTGGCCTCCACGGGAATCCTCGTACACCTGATAATCCCCACGGGGAGACTGATACTGCGTCGTGTCGTAGAAAGCGGTTCCGGAACCGTCTGCGTGCCGCACCTCGATATAGCCTTCATGCCCGTGCTCGGAGTCGATTTGCGCAACCGGCTGCTCATAGCCCGGCATAAACTGCTGGAATTGAGCCTGGTTGTATGCGTCTGCCGCGTCCCCGGCTTCAAAATGCGGGACATCTGCGCTGGGATGCATAGCATACCAGCCCACACCGTCGGCGGAAGAAATGTTGTCATGCGGCGCGTCCGGCTCCTGGTAGAAGGCCGAGTTGTACCATCTGCTGGTACCGCCGTCACTGCTGGCTTCTACAACACCTTCGCCCACTGTTCGGAGAGAAGTACCTTCAGGCGCTTCGGGGAATGTGGCCGCGACCTGTGCGGCTTCCGAAGGATCTAGATCTCCAGTAAAGTTGGGGGTCTGATAGAATGCGCCCATGCCCTCGCCGCTGGCCATTTGGTACCACTGGCTCCCATCGGAGGCGGTAACCACCGAATGGGGCGAATCCGGCTTATTGAACTGGGAGGCGTTGAACATCTCAAGGGAAGCTTCCTTGCCGTCGGCGCCAACCGCGGTGGTGCTGATATGCCCGCCAGTGATTTCTGTTCCATTGAGCTTGCTGCCAGCCAGATGGGGCATGTAATTGCCCAGGCTGCGGTCCGCAATATCGCTGGCGATTTTGCCGGATACTCCCGGCATTCCGCCCGCAACAGAGGAGATCGCTTCACCATTTAATGAGCCGCCCCCACGGGCATACATCCCGCCAAAGGCTCGCCCAACCACACCGAGACCACCGCCGGCGCCCATGCGGGAACCGCCTTCCACCACCGCGTCACGCACATAGCTGCTGGGTTTGAACTTGGAAGCAAACCCCGCGGCAAACCCGCCGGCCGTGCCGGCAGCTCCCGTGGCCGTCGCCGCGCCGCCGCGAAATACGCTGCCGGCACTTCTGGAACCACCGCCGCCAAACCCGCCCAGCACACGGGCCGCCATGAGCAGCTCCATGCCCATGCTGCTTCCGGTCTGTGCGACCGAAAGGCCCATGGCGGCAAGATAGCTATCGAATTTTTGAGCGGTTTTGAGGAATGCAAGGGCGCAAAACATCCACAAAAAGATGTTCCCAGCGCCGCTGGTCAACGCGCCACCGTTCGCGGCGAATGCGCCGACCGATGAGTTAAACGCCCGCAAAAACCAGACGTTCAAGACCAGCAGGAGCAGCTGGGAGCCCACCATATGACACCAGCTCTTAAATACCTGATTGGTACTTTTAGAGCCACCCACGGCAAACGCCAGAGGCGAAGTATAGCATAAAACGCCCACGACGATGTACCTCTCGACGACCTCCAATAGTAATTTGAAATAATTCCAGCCCAGGCTGATCATCAGGATAATCTGTAAAAGGAGGCCGACGATGGTCACGACTGAAACCAGGGTTGTAAGCCCGTTGCTGAGCGTCTGTTCGATCCCGGCAAAGGTAAAATCTCCAGGATCCATGCTCGTATCCATCAGCGCGGTGTAGGGCGCTCTCGCAATATCCAGCAAAAGCATGAAAATAGGCTTTGCGTAGCCGATCAGCAAAGCAAAAATGGAGCTTCGCACGATGAGCTGCCAGGGGTTCTCGGCCTCGGTAATCGGCCCGCCGAAAACCCTGAAGAGTTGCCAGACCGTTATGACGAAAATCAATGCCCAGCCAAAATATTGCATGATGGTGAACGCTTTAGAAATAAATGGAAAATATTCTTCCATTGCGGTCATATCCGTGCCCAAGGCGTTCAAAAATACGCCGGAGACGGCATCCATCATCTGTGTCATGATGGACGCGATCCAATTGGCAATGCCTTCAAATATCCAGTCTAACAATAGTCGTTCACCTCCATCCAGCTAAAATATCGTTGTTCATGGCAGTTCCTCAGCCTCCATAGTTTCCGCCGGCGATGAGGGGCTGCAGGTAAGCGACCGCAAAGCCCAGGGTGTTGAGGACAACCCAGGTCACGATAATTCGTTTGAGCCAGCTGCTGGCCTCGTCAACAGCCCTTTGGTTGCGTGAAATCATCCGGACAAGCAACGCGACAGCGGCCGCCGTAACGCCGACTATCGTGCTGATCCCGACCAATTCGCCATAAATGTCTTTCATGATGGTGGAAAAGCGGTCGAAGATGCTCTCAGCCATAACCGGCTGCAGAGATAGGATGAGGGACGAGCACATCGCCACAACAGACCAGTAGCTTTTGGCAATGCGCTCTTTGATTGCGGGTTTTCGTGTCATGCGAGTAGACCTCCTTACAATTTTCTGGGCAAAAGAAAAAGCCGTTTCTGTGCTCAGCTCCCACGAGCTGCAGAAACGGCTTTTTATCGCCATGCCCACTTTTGGACACTACAAGCATAGCACGTTCCCGTTTACATGTCATCGGCGAGAACGCTGCCAATTTTGCGCCACTTTTTCTGCCATTCACCCTGACATCCCGGCCTGAAGCCTATAAAGCCTCCAGCAGAGTCAATACTTCGAGCCAGGCGTCCAGCTCTCCCGCAGGAGCCGCCCAAAGGCGAATGGAAAGAATATTGACGGCCTGCTGGCGGATGCGGTAATAGTGCCGGGATGAGATGTTAAGGCGGTACAGGATTTCTGTGTGCGACAGCTTTTCCGGCGTGATGAAGGTTTCGTAGATGACTTTGTACATGAGCTCTCCGTTGCCGGGCTTTTGCCGGAGAACCGTCAGCGCCTCGTTGATGCGGTCCAGGAGCAGGCGGGATTTTTGCACACTCATAAGCCGGTTTTCCAGCTTGACATTATCCATCCCAATTTCGGCCGACACCAGGCTGAGCAGGGCATCCAGGTCATTCATCGGCCGGTCCAGCTCTTCGGCGATATGGGCAGGGAAACACTCCAGCGCCCAGGTGATATCCCGGTAGTGCTGGAGCATGAGCGTAGTGTTGTGGTACATGTTCCGCTTTTTCGTCTTCTCGGCCTGCCGAATCGTCTCGTCGTCAATGTCCTGATCTTCCAGGATACCGCGCTTGGTCAGCATCTGAAGAAATGCCGATGACTGGGCGGATAGCTTGCTTTCCTGCTGATCATACATGGCTTTATCTGTATTTTTCTGGGTATTATCACTCATGGGGATCCTCCTTCTGTGGAAAGAAAACGAGGACCGTATTCCAAACACGGCCCTCGAATCTCTCGGTTATTCGCTGGGTGAAATACATACTTCCTCCAGCAGTCCTTATAGCAATTCTTACAGTTCCAACACTGAGAAAGATACACGCGTATTATAGGGGTCAAATCTGCAACACGGCAATTCGAAGCTTCCGCCTGCGGAACATCTTCTTCAGGAGCATAGACGCTCTTGCTATACCAGGCGATCATTCGGTTGATCCGGTAGTTGTCCGATCCTGCTATATGCGTATTCTCGCCCCAAATGCGTATTTCTGCTAAAATGCGTATAATTTCCTCCTGTGAAGGCCTTGTAAATTCAGTACCGGTGAGGTACTGTGTATTGAAAATGAGACAGCCGAACGAGCCGGGCAACTTGTGCAGCGTGAAGGCATCCCCATGCTTTTGAAGGAATCGCCACACTTTTGTCTTCTCCCAGCCCCAACGGCGCCCCAGATTCTCAAGGGTGAGCGCGGAGCCATACGTTCCAAACTGTACGGCTGGCGCCAGATGTGTAAAAGCGTTACGTGGATCCTGGTATACCGTATGGCACCAGAGGTCTAGCCACGCGTCCGCATCATCAAATGTATAGCCTCGGTCTGCGAGCCTCTGGGTAATATTCCGCGGAAGACACAAAAACCCATAGCCCTGCGTAGTGTAGACAGCTCCATTGTCGCAGCCGGCGCCGGAGCATTCTACAACCCAGTCGTTGATTTTGTAGGTCAGCTTCTTGGTCTCTTTGTCGAGGTGATAGGTGATGTAGCCCAGCTCCGACAATTGATCCATAATCTCAAGAGTCCGTGCTCGGCTTTTCTGGCCAAGAATACTTTTCAAGCCGACAATGCCGCCGGCCCAGCTTCCGGCCATGACTTCGTTGAGATAGCCGCAGTATTTGGCTTGGCCGTTTCGAAATGCTGCTCTGGCGGCCAATGCGGTCCAGTGGCCCATGATGCCCCTGCGGCAGGGAAGAAGCAGTTCTCTGGGCAGCTTGACCCATTGATACCTGAGCAGACACTTCATAACGATTCTCCTTTCTGTGAGTTTCAAATATGCTGGCAAAGAAAAAGGACAACCGCAGAAACGGTTGCCCTAAATCGCAAATTGGCTTTATATACGCACTCTGAGTCCTGATAGGTCGGATGCATGAACGCCTACGAGGTACCAGTCCTTTCCTTTTTCAATCCGTGTAGGTTTCCAGGTTCCGTTTACCATCACGTCGAAACACTCTCCGCAGTGCAGCCCGCCGTAGTAATCCGTGAGACTGAAGCGAATATCATAGCGATCCATTTTCTCAGAGTATATCAAAGCGCCTTGCTTCATGGTGCATTCTCCTTTCAATTGAGACGTATTTCTGATGATTGGAATGTGGTACTTCCGGATACAGTAGGGTCAGCAAACCCATTTTCATCAATGGCCGGGTTATGGTTCGCTGAAGGTGTTCTTTCGTTTTTATGCTGGTGAACGTCAGCAATTCAAGGTATGTTCGGGGCTCACTGCAGAAGTCCACCACATCTAAAAACCTTTTTTGCTGTTTAAGCTTGAAATTGTAGCCGGAATCAAGTATAATTTCACCATGCGATTCCAAGAATTCCATTATCCACTTTTTGGCAGAGAGATATTCTCTGCCGTTTAATAATCCTTTCAGTTTTCCCTGGGCGATGTATCTGCGGATTGTTTGGGGATGTTTGTTCAAAACTATTGCAATTTCCCTTGTGGTCAGTGTATCATCATAGGGAACGAGTCGTTCAGAAATTAGAGCGATTAGTTCAGTGTAATCAGGTGATCTCATGTTATTCCTCCGTCTGTTATTTTGTCGATAGCAAGCAAACTGAGGATAACATTTGATTGATAGATGGCAGAGGGTGCCCATTAACACTCCTTTAACAAACGTGCTCGTGCTGTGCACAGAAGGTGTTTTTGGGCGGGGATTCGGAAGTGCCGGTGGCAAGCGGCGTTGTGAGCGCCAAATGCCCATTTTGCCAAGAGTTCTCAGGTCTCAGGGGGACTCAGGTGCACTTCAATGCCGCGGGGAGGTCAGTCCCCGGACAGGCTTGAAAACCAGTGATGTCGCAAGGCACCGGGGGTTCGAATCCCTCTCTCTCCGCCATTTCTGCCACGACGCGCAATTAAAAACATTGAATCGATGGTTTACCGTGGAGAAGTACCCAAGTGGCTGAAGGGGCTCCCCTGCTAAGGGAGTAGGCTGGGGTGACTGGCGCGAGGGTTCAAATCCCTCCTTCTCCGCCAACCCGCAGAGTTTAAGGCTTTGCGGGTTTTTTGTTATACTTTGGCGGGTAATAAAAATGGCGTGAGAATTTGTAAAACTGCGTGCTATTGCCAACAGCTTGTTAAACCCTCATGACCGCACTTCGATACGCCAACATCATGAAGCCGTTCGCATGGTTGTCTCGCTTAAAAAGCATGAAAGCGCTCAGGCTAAAAGCAACCGGCACGTCCTTATCAATGACACGATATACACGCTAACAGTGACTCCTGCATATTATACCGTACCATAGAAATGAAAGGATAGTATATATAATGGAGTCACCGGAAAACAATGTCAAATCGGTACTGACGGTACTGCCGATAGGCCAGGGCGCCTGCAACCTGGTTGAGGTGTATGATAACTTAAATAAATTAGTCTTTTTGGGCATGGTGGATTGCGGGAATAAAACTAACGAACAGGCGTTTAGTGTTGATGGCAACAGCGGAGAGTTCAACTCAAATGTTGAGGCTTCGTTTGATTATATAACACAAAAAATGATGAAGCGGGCAGAAAATGAAAATGCTGGGAGCACTCAAGAAATAAAATACAACCTGCTTTTGGATTTATTTATTCTGACTCATCAGGATGGAGACCACTGGATCCTGCTGGAAAAAATGCTTGAGCGCGTTAAGGGATACGTGTGTTATAAAAACCCCAGAACTGAAAATACCGACAAAAGTTTATATTGCGAGGAAGAAAAAAATATAGAAAAATCACTGGTTAAATATAAAATTCTATATAAATTGGAATATGATAAAAAAAGCGGTCAATCATATTCATATTTTGTGTTTATTGACAATTATATAATGAAAGTATTTTTTCAAAAAACTGGCACTAAAACCGAATTAATTTATGAAAATGGAAGTGTAAAACTTACAAGAAGTTGTAATAAAGATGGTGAAGTCATTAAGTTGAACGGAAAAATTATTGATAATGTACCAAATGAATATGCGCAAATTATATGTTATTTTGACATGTTGCAAAATAACATCAATTATACAAAAGAACATGTTGAATCTGAACTGAATAAGGGTTCTAAAGTTGAACCTTTTATTACAAACTTTTTGAAAGGCGGGGACGAATACACAAAAAAAGCGGCAGATTTTTCTAAAGAATTTTCATGGCATTTATCTAAAACGACAAATTGGATTGCTCCAACCAATAAATACAAAGAGAACATATTTGAAAATGGTTATGTAAGTATAGATCTGTTATGCGGTACTGTTAGAGGGAAATCTAATAGTAAAAGTCTAGAAAAACTGCCAGTTGACAGAGCAAGAGACTACAATAAAAAAAATGCAACTTCCGCCGTTACACTGTGGACCATCGGGGACACAAAGTACCTCTTCCCAGGCGACGCCACTGTGCATACGATGATGCATTTGAATAATTTGGACAATATAAACAATCACACTAACGCCATAATGACAGCGCCGCACCATGGCTCTGATAATTCATCAAAGGGTAAGAAACGACCAGCATCGCCGGAGACCAAGTATCAAGGCGACTGGGGAATCTATAGGGAATTTCTGGATAACTATAAACCCAGCGCCGTAACCATAAGCGCGGGACGGAACTACGGGTTTGGCCATCCAGGGCCGGAGTTTGTAAAGGCGACGGATTGTTATTTTAATAATACAGGCGCAAACGAGCACATAATATACACGTGTATTGGCGAATACGACAAAACAAAATACTATGGCCTATATCAGACTAGCTCGCCGATTTACAGTACACTGCAATATGACAAGAACGACAAAAAGGTTTACTTTCAGCGCTTGCATTTCACTAATGACATAATTTCGGATTATAGAATAGTAAACGATACGAAAATTGCATGCCGGTGCAATCCAAATCTTTCGAACTATCTCAAGCTAGATGTGGGAAGCTGCACAGGATGTTCACCCAAGTTTATTGATGAATCAAGCAGCTCTTCGTATTGGTTCTGCAAATATATATGCGAAAGAACAATGGCTAAAGATGAAAATACAGAGGACGACAAGAGCGCCTCTTCAACAGAAACTAGGGGTTGTTTTCCCGATGAGTGCATTGAAGAAGAGGAAGAGGTAGAGGTAGAAATGAAGGGAGCTGCCAAAGAGCGGTCAAATCATAAACCCATGAGCGAAATGCCCAGGCCGGTCAAGAGGCGAAGAACCGAATAGATACAAAATTTAGGGGGGGATCGCTCCCCCTCTTTTTTATTTATTGTCAGAATTTTGCCGGTCTATACACAGATAATGTGTATAATAAAAATAAAAGGAGGGCGCAAACCATAAAGCTGCTTGAAAATAACGGATGGTGGCACAAGCGGGAGTGCGGCAGCCATGACATCTATACCAACGGGACAGATTGTAAACCAATATCAAGGCATAGAGAGATTAAGGAGGCGGTTGCAAAAACAATAATTAAAAGGCGGGGCTTGAAATAGTCCCGTCCCAAAACAATATAAATATAGACAACAGCAAGGAGGCAATGAGTAAATGAAGTTAGTTTATCCGGTAGTATTTACTGGACTTGATGACGGCTATATGGCATATGTGCCGGACTTGGAAATAAATACGCAAGGTAACGGCCTTGCGGAAGCGATCGAAATGGCGCGCGATGCCATTGGTGTTATTGGCATTGATATGGAGGATGATAATAAGCCCATTCCGGAACCGTCTGACTTATCACAGATTTCTTATGGAATGAATGAAATAGTATCTATTATAGATATTGATTTAACAGCGTATAGGCGTGCAAACGAGCAGCGAACAGTACGGCGAAATGTATCCCTCTGCCCTCCTGGCTAAATGTCGAGGCTGAAAAAGCGGGAATTAATGTTTCAGCAGTGCTTCAGACGGCATTAAAAAAGGAGCTTCATATGGAATAAGGAAAGGGCGGCATACTCGCCCTTTATAAAATAACTTTAGCTTGCGCAGCTATTACTACTCTATTACCACTTGCAAGATCAAAAGCCTTTAATTATAAATGTTTGATTCACCCTTGCTAAGGGAGTAGGCTAGGGGGACTGGCGCGAGGGTTCAAATCCCTCCTTGCTAAGATTGTTTTATCTGGATTTATATTTCAATCCACGCACCCCACACGGGGTGCGACCACTCGTCACTGTCGTTTTACCGCTGCTGCCAATATTTCAATCCACGCACCCACACGGGGTGCGACTTGAGCCGTCCTATTCAATCCACGCACCTGACTGATTTCAATCCACGCACCCACACGGGGTGCGACCATCAATGCGGGCGTACGCATGTCAAGTCGCAGTATTTCAATCCACGCACCCCACACGGGGTGCGACGTTGTACCCATAGTTGTGTCATAATATACCCATAATTATTTCAGTCCACGCACCCCACACGGGGTGCGACTCCGCAAAGATATAACGATTGATTCATCTTTAGCTATTTCAATCCACGCACCCCACACGGGGTGCGACTAACAACGGCGGACAATCTGCTATACGCAGTTAATTTCAATCCACGCACCCCACACGGGGTGCGACTGAGAGCGTCACGACGATCATCAACTTTGGCAGCATTTCAATCCACGCACCCCACACGGGGTGCGACCATGGCCGATTTCTTTGCAGACCAGTCTGCCATAATTTCAATCCACGCACCCCACACGGGGTGCGACTTACTTAACACACCCATCCTCACCGCCGACGGTATTTCAATCCACGCACCCCACACGGGGTGCGACGGTCCATCTGTGTAAGCGTCTTAAGCCTGTTGGCATTTCAATCCACGCACCCCACACGGGGTGCGACGGGTCCATCTGTGTAAGCGTCTTAAGCCTGTTGGCATTTCAATCCACGCACCCCACACGGGGTGCGACCCTTCGATCGAGAATCCAGCCAGCTCGCACAGATAATTTCAATCCACGCACCCCACACGGGGTGCGACAACGAACTCGCTCGTCTTACAAAGGTCTTCTCCATTTCAATCCACGCACCCCACACGGGGTGCGACGGGCGACTTCTCTAAACTGACACGTTTCTTGGAATTTCAATCCACGCACCCCACACGGGGTGCGACTCCATATTACGCGGTCGGCCGCCGACGGCCAAAATTTCAATCCACGCACCCCACACGGGGTGCGACTTAAAGACGTATTGTATCAAGAGCGTATAAGCCTTATTTCAATCCACGCACCCCACACGGGGTGCGACGCGTTGCAAATTACCCCTAAGGGTAACAAGCAAATTTCAATCCACGCACCCCACACGGGGTGCGACAAGACACATTGAGCGTCTTGGCCCCCGTGCCCTATTTCAATCCACGCACCCCACACGGGGTGCGACAGTAATGGGACTGCCAGAGAAAAAATAACGGAGATTTCAATCCACGCACCCCACACGGGGTGCGACTGCAAAAACACGTAAATTGATGCAAAAAACATCTTCACAATCAATTACTATGCATTTAATGTAATTATATCAGTTTGCTAACGCCGTTTCAACTGAGTATATATCTCAATTTACGTCTTTTCGGGTGCGAATACAACTATAAAACCAGGATAACTATAGATTCGCGCTATTAAATTTTAAAGCATTCTATAATCATTCATCGCGGATTACATGTCCCACAGGGAGAATAACCAGACGATTGGGCTGCGCTTGCCGAATTCCACCATATAGCGTTTCGTATAAGAATCCTCTGTGCATGTCTGCACTTAGAATAATGATATTTATCCGATTCAGCGCTCCCTACATACTTGCCCTCATAGTCCCTTGAATCCATGTCGGCCAGTGTATCGTCCGAATTATATGTTCGGGGCGTAGGTTTGGCTGTGGCTGTCGGCTTAGGTGTTGCTCTGCCGGTGGGCTTAGCCGTGGGCCTGGGTTTTTCCGTATGGGCGCTTGATGACGTCTCTGTTGACGGACTTATGCGCGGTGTAGAAGCGGGCCTTATGCTTGGACTATCGGTTGGATCCTCTGCTTCAGCACTCGGAGCGGGGGTTAGTTTCACATCAACTGTTGGGCCGAGCGTTGGAGCGGTATTTGGATTGCTGACCGTAGCCGAGCAGCCCGTCAAAAGGCAGACAATGAGCAAAAGAGCACACAATTTGCGTTTCACTTATTATTTTCCCCTCTCCAGAATTGTCATATAAATTGTAACATAAATGTGAATGTATTCAATAGTTTTATTAAGAAAATAGTATGTATTACACTATTTGGCAACGCTGCTGTTTGTCGATTTTTAGGATATGTAGCTATAATCGATAAATCTGCGAGTAGTATTGACACGTTTGTTCGGCTTTGATAAAATGATTTAAAATAAACATTCCAAAGCTAGAGAAAGAAAATATATCATGTCGCATTGCAGACACCATCGTTACAAGCGTCTATTGTCCTTTGCCTTAGTTTTGTCTACCTAACCCTTTAATATAAATAACGAACCATCCAAAACATACGGCCTTGGATGGTCTGTTAAGTGTAGCCTTTCGCACCTTGAAAACTAATATATTATTTATCTCATCCATGAAGCCAGCTGTAATAATACCTCTAGGAAGCGCAATCTCGGCAATACCAAAAAAGAAGGTTATGCAGAAAAACATACTTAACAAAGCCTATGCAACTCATCCTGATATGAAGGATGACAATACAAATTTTGTGTCACAGTACCTGCAGGCCCAAGGCGTTCCTTGTACTGGCAAGTGGAATATATACAAAAAATCATATGGCCGCCCAAGTAACTTAAGATAGTGCAAGCTTGTTTTTTGCAGCTATATCCATTATTCCTGATGTAATAGAATTTAGCGTTAGCATGGAGCCCATTCGGTATGGGGCCTATACTCATACTTAGGCTTTTTCGTATTGAACATAAATATTGAACTAGAATTAATGCCGTATTGGGCCTCAATTACTAGCTATACTCTTTCCTGTTTCAAATACAAAAAATCAGCCTTTTAATCAGGCTGATTTACATGCTTACATAACGCTATTTTATCTTAACACTGTCTATAATGTCTAAAAATGTTGCCCTTAAAGTCCCGTCGCTGGTTGAAGGCTCCCGTACATACAAAAGGTATAACCTCGATTCATCAGCTATATACAAATTAATACTTTCCTTATCATCATAGACACCTGTAAACAATACTGCCGGCCTATTAGAAACCATTATATCAAAATCAATAGTTTTGATTACAGGTTCATAAAAATCAATAAAAGCCTGAAGCATTTCCTTAGCTTTCTCTTTATCAGCTATGTCAAGGGTAACATCATCACTGTATTCCATGATACTTATAACTATATAACCTTCTTCCGTTCCGTATGAACTATTACCCGAATCATCGGCGTTTCTTTCCAAGGATGAAGAGATTCTATATGTCAAGTCCTTCAGTGTGTAGGTTTTATCCAATACCATTGGCGTTGCATCCGGTCTTTCGATTTTTGAAGTTATTGAGTTCTTTGTGCATGCTGTAAAAGAAACGAGCATACCAAAACATAACAGTAAAGCAGATAATTTTTTCATGTAACATCCCTTCATTCAACTTCAGCTTACAGCAGTTAATAATAATTTGCAACGCTTTTAGTTTTTCGATAATACCACCAATCTCGTATCCAGAGGAGGAAACAATACATGTTATAAACAGAATGGTCATAAAGAGTCCCGCAACGAACAATGCCTCGCGGGTAGGTATCATCTGTAACGGATAATGCCTACTATCCCGTTAACAGAGATGTAACGGGGGTTCGTATTCTGAATATCATTCTCCGCCAAAACCGTCCATTTGGCGGGTGATCTTTTCATGCCCATCGCCGGTTATGCACCCAATACCGAGTACAGCACCCCATCAGTTTTGCTATCAATGGAATATCCATCCGACGCAATGGGACGACCAGCCGCGTTTCACGGGCTCTGCAATCGCTTCGCCAAACTGGTGTCTAACCCCCTCGCTTTCATAGTTTGCGATCCGAGCCATTTCATTGGCCGGAGCCTCACGTGACCTAAGGTCCAAGTGAGCATATGACTTCAATGAAATGCCCGCACAGGAAAAGGCCCGATATTTATTTGAATGACGAGCCTTACTATAAACCGACAGCCAGTTCCTTTTCATCTTTACCATAGCGTCCCGGCAATGGCTTTAGTATGCCGTCGACTGCCCTCATCAAGAGCTGTTAACAGCGCGATGAGCTCACGCGGTTACGAGGTATCTGATAGGAAGGGTCAAAAGAATCTAAGCGGCGTTGCTTAAAAAATATTGCGGGAGCGCGAAAAGAGCTTGTATATACGGGCTGGAATCGTTATTCTCCACGGCCTGCCGGCCACGCTCTGCTGACTATCGCGTCACACATTTTCTCTGCCTTGGCTTTATATGGCCGTGACCTGTCAAAGAATCCGTATAAACAAGAAGCAGCCGCTCTAAATCCGCTTTGCTGCGCCAGCATATTGAGCAGGGCCAATATTATTACAATCAGGGTCTTTCACCCCAATAGCCCGTCACCTCCACGGATGGTTGTTGGCGCATTTTCAAATTATCTTCGGCTGCAAGCAGTCTTTTATACTCGGCAGAGCCGCTCAAACCCCGATCCGTATCATGCCTATAAACGTCTTTCATACAGCCTGAATCAATCCAGTCCGTACTCACTTAAACCAAGGTCAACCGTATCAATGTATTGAAATCCGCATTTTTCATAGAGCCGTATAGCAGGGCATATTATTCTCATAGACGTCCAGGCGCAGGGCTTTTACGTTGGAACAACAGGCATTCTGGACGGCAAAATCAATCAGTCCGCGGCCGATCCCCATCGAAAGATAGTCCGGGTGCACCGCCAATGTGTATATCACCAGAATATCCTCATCCCGCAGGTCAGCCTGTCACTTAGCTTTTTGGTAGGCTGGCTCTGGTTTGTGCCGCAGAATGACAGATCCTGCGATGACTCCCTTGTCAAGCGCAACATATAGACAGCCTTCCAAAACGCCGCTTCCGGCAGTTTCCCTTATCGGATAAACGCCCCTGATCCGCCCAGGATAATAGGTTAGGTGGTCATTCAGGCTGTCATATAGCCGCTCCAGCTCATCAAGGTCTTCTTCTGTTCCCAAGCGAATGTCTATTGGCACTATCCTCTTTCCCCATGTCACCCTTTGGTTCTGACGATGTAAGCTTTTTTATTTTCTCACCGGCGCAGCGATAGAAATCCGATTGTCGCGAAGCCATCTTTACACCTCCCCCTGTCCTTTAAATTCCACTCCAGGGCGGAGCACTACCCTCTTCAAATTAAGATGACAGTAGTCTGCAGGTACAAATCAATCAAACGCTGTCGGCGTCATTCAGCTCAAACAGATTGCCTTCCGGATCTCTAAAATAGGTGCAACGCATACCCCAGTCCTCGATTAACTGCGGTTCCCCCAGAAACTGCACGCCGGCGTCTTTGAGTCGTTTGTAGTCCATATTTAAGTCGTCTGAGGGGATCACCACCACAGCGGCGTCGGACTGCGCGCTTTCATTGGGTTGTTCATAACCCTTAAACATCGTCATGTTGGCACCGGAGAAGATGGCAAAGCACGGAGGTTCTCCTTCTTTCGCGGCAAAGGAAGTGTAAGGGCCATTCCGATCTCCCCAAACCGCCACCAAACCCATTTTTTCTGTGTAGAAATCAAAACAGGCGCCATAATTTTTTCGAACTAAAATACGTACTGTTGCTTCGTTAAATCGCATCGCGTTATCCTCCATATCTTTAATCGTGTTTCCTCAAACGGCCTTTTTCTTAAACACAAAAATTCCAAGGGTAAGAAAGCTTCCCGATAAAAGAATGCCCAACAAAACGGGGATCCCATATTCCGATATCGCGGTCCGCCCACCAGCAATTAACACATTGCCTGTTGCGGGATTTAATGGGCTGTACCCTTGAGCCGCGGGAATCATGCCCACCTGCAAAAGCACTAATAGAACACCGCCGGTAAACAGCAGCGAACCGTACAGGGAGTTGAACAGGGCCCCGCCCGATTTTGATGGATAAAAACATCATTCCAAACAGCCAGAGGCAAAATACCGCGGACAGCAGCCCGGATATATTGGGCTCGGCCCCTAGAAATAAATAGTATAACCTAACGCGATGATAAAGGCAAGCGGATAGCAGGCCGTCCAGAGTGCCGCCGCAGCTTTGAACTTGGATAAGGCAACGGTTTTGCGGGATAAACCCTAAGCCAGCAGATTTGTCAGCGTACCTTTTGCGTATTTGCAAGGCAGCATGCCGCTAAAGGTAAGGAGCAAAACGACCAACCCGATTTGAGACATGTTCTTAAAAACTGCGTCCAAGGGTCCACAGCGTCGGACTCCGTGAGCTCAATTTGCATTCCCGCTGGCAAGCATCTGGGGCATATACTTGGCCGCCAACGGACTCATAAGGCCGAAGAAGACAAAAACCGCCGTGAGTATGAGGAGTTTATAGGTCCTGCAGGCGTTCATATTCGGTTCGGCGGAGTTAACCGTGAGCAGCCGGCCTTAATCAGGGCTTGAAGCCGCTTGTCCTCACCGGTCTTTGACAGAAGGCATTCGCCGGTTTTTTCCACCCGTTTTCTAAAAAGGAGTAGGTGAGCGCCCCCACGCCCCGGCCCATCACCAGAGCGTGAGGCGTATCCAGCGCCGCGATCCGCCCTGAAACGATGAAGACCACCCTGTCGCAAAGCTCCTGCGCTTAGAACATATTGTGCGTAGCGAGGATGATTGCCTTGCCCTTTGTCTTTTTCTCCAAGATCATGTTCTTCGTCAGGCGGGCGTTTGCCGGGTCAAGCCCGCTGGTCGGCCCGTCAAGGAACAACACGTCCGGATCGTTTATGAGAGCGCGCGGAAAGCCAAGGCGGCTTTTCATGCCCTTCTAAATAGCCGGCTACCTTTTTATCCGCGTCATGGGTCAGTTCTAAGCTTACGGCGGCAGCAAACTCAGCGCTCAACAGGCATTATAATTATTCAGATCCTTATTCCATACCTATTCGTCCGATTTCAGAAGGCGCAGCACATTTACGTTAGTTATCCATAGTACTGCGACAAGCGCCCCGACAAGATAGCATAGTGTAAACAATAAGCCGTTAACAGCGTTTTTTATTGCCACACCGCTGAAGAAAGCAAAACAGGCGGAAACGCCCAACGCCGTGCCAACAGCGGCTATAATGATCTGTTCAAAGGAAACTAGACCGGTGACGCCTATACGGCTTAACCCAAGCGAACGCATAACCGCAAATTCACGGACCCTGCCCCGTATATACAGGAAGCTTGCAAGCAAGCCTGTGCCCGCCGCAATTATATATAAAATCGGCAATAGCAGTCCAAGAACCGCTATATTTTCTTCTATTCCCGCAACCGTCTTATTAAACAGTTCATCGTATACCGTTATAGCATAGTACATGGGCTTATCCTCAGCCGTAATACTAGGTTCGGAAAAGTATTTTTCAGCCTCCTCTTTGAATTCTTCCAAAGTCCGGTTATCCTTAACATAAAACGACAGACTGTCCGTATAAATATCTTCGTTCTTCGCAAGAAATTTCGACAGGTAATTAAAGGGGCAGTAGACCGCTGATGAAATTCCCCCATAGTATGCTCCCGCTACGGTCATAGTCGCGGTCTTCCCTTCCGAAGTGACGGAAATTTGCCTGCTGCCGTCCCCGTTTACCGTAAGCTCGGAAAGCTTAGCCGCCGGCACAAGGCACACCGCCTGATCCGTTTGAAAAATGGCCTCTCTGTATCCATCAAAAAAACTCAGCGCCGCCCCGTTCTCGGGAAGCAGTTCCACGGCCGCCTCGGGATAGCTTATACCCGTCAGCTGGATTTCCTCATCGCATTTGAGCGTTCTTTTAAGGTTTACGCGCTCAATCCAGCTGCAAAAGTCATGCCTATAAGAGGTGGTGCATAGATCGATATACATCGTGTTTATTTCGAGCCTGTCGGTTTTGGTTCCGCTAAGGTTGGAAATTACGCATCGGATTGAACTTTCATCATAGACCTTATCCAGCGCCGCCTTCTGCGCGTCAAGCACTCCAGCCAGCAGGGTCATTCCAAACGCTCCCACGCATACCAGCAAAACCAGCAGAACGCAGGACAGCCATCGTCTAAGCATGCATTTCAGGGTTGGCTTGAGCATATTAACACCTCACTTTTCCTTCGTCCTAATAGGATTGCCTAACGCCGTTTTTGCAAAAAAGCACATGCACACCGCCGTTATGAACGCAAGCCCTGCCGCCGCCCCAGTCAGCGCCCATGGTACTGAAAACGCCATCTCGCCGCCGTCAGCTCCAAACACGGCCTCACATATCCCATCATACAGGAAATAGCTTATTACGTACCCCACGGCAAGCGATACCCCCGCCGCCAGCAGCGCGCATACGCTCATGCCCGTGAATACCTGCCCAGGCCTTGCCCCGATCAGGCGCATTATTCCGGCCGACCGCCTTGCCCATCTCATATACAGGTACGCGAACAGCACC
>ERZ857480.109030-NODE-169110-length-233340-cov-45.9873_pt1 | contig 233340 bp, 212 predicted proteins | sample MGYA00519767_ERZ857480 | MGnify/ENA primary metagenome ERZ857480 (study PRJEB31778, sample SAMEA3449210) | human gut metagenome | biome: human gut; feature: human-associated habitat; material: faeces | place: United Kingdom | collected 2010/2012 ...
AACGAAAAACTTTATGCCTAAAGATACGAAAACTTTGGGTAATAACAAAGCCCGGGCTTGAGAAAGTCTGGGCTTTGCGCATAAAAAAAGGCTGTGTCAGCATTTTGACACAGCCTCTTCTTTCTTATTTTATATTGGATTAGAAAGAATACTGTACAAGCAGGTTCATACGGTTGGCATGGTTGGTGGAATTGTCGAAGTTGGTGCGCCAGCCACGCAGATATTCAGCGCCTACCTGCATGTTCGGGGTTACGTTCCAGAATACGTTGGCTACGAAATACTGTCCGTAGCGGTAGGTACTTGGCAGGTCGTTGGGATAACCGTCTTCAGAGTAAAGGCGGGACATGCTGTAAGTGCTTGAAAGGAATATCTTTGGAGAAATGTTATATTGTAGACCTGCATACCAGCCCAGCATGGGCAATGCCTGCATTTTGCCTTCCTTTTCGGGATTGGGGACAATATCGACGTTCAGATTACTGATGTCATTCAGGTATTGCCCGATACCTTTACCATAGTTGATTTGTCCGAATGCCTGCCATTTTTTACCGAGGTTAAAGGTCGTTGAGGCTTGTACACCGTATCCGGTGACGCTGGAAGCCTTGTCCCTTTCCGTGCTGGTATATGTCATGCTGCGGATGATACCTCCTACACGCAGATGACTGCTGCTGTTCCAACTGTATTGTGCCGAAGCTGTGAAGTCCGGCATGCGTTGCTGGGCAATTTCGAATTGGCTGCTTGTTGTGCCGTCAACGGCAGGCGCCTCGATGGAAGCTTGGAAACGAAAGTCTTTCAGCCCTTTATAAGTATATGACAATTGTGTAGCGCGGTAGAACGTGGCACCGTTGGGCCCCTGGAAGTCAATGGTGGAGGGGAGGGCGCCTAAGTCCATGAAACCGCCGTAAGTATATCCCACCGTTATATTTCGGAATGACATATAAGCATTCCGTAGCTGGAATGTTTTGTCTCCTCCTCGGAAATTTCCGGCTGTATAGACTGTGAAGTCACCCAATAGCCGGGTGTGTCCGACTAATTTCAGAAAGATAGTGGCCGTACTGGCATCCATTTGAAATTGATTTTTGATTTTACTAATGCTTGGAATGTTGGCAGGAACAAAGTCAATATCATCCACAATACCTCCAAAATCATACTCGCCGGTGGCACGGACATACCCTCCGATACCCAGGGCGAATTTGCCTTGTTTGTCCATCAATAAGAAGCGGGGAGCTTTCGGGTCATGGATGTAAGGCAATTGTGACTCATTCATGATGCGGATAATCTCGTCGCCCGCTTTGTCGATAGTAACTATGACAATGCCGTTGGGGGCTTCGTCATCGATAATCTCTTTTTTTTGTGCATGGATAGTGGACAAGGGAAGTCCGGCTACGCACAACAGAAACATTGCTTTTAAGATTGTTTTCATTTAAGTTAGGTTTTGATGAATGTGCTTTCAACAACTTAAATGAAAAAAGGTTTTGTAGTCTTGGAGGAGGAAAGGAGGTTATTCCGTCAGTATTCTTGCCTTGAATGAAGATCGTATGCAAAATTACCCTTACCCTAATTTCCGGAATAACCTCCTGAGGATGTGTGTTAAGTTACTTATTTTTTCATGACGGCATTCCATAGCGCTTTGCGTAGGGTTCCCATGGTGTCGTCACCTTCATAATCCCAGAACATCATGCCTTTCATGCCGTTTTTTAATATCCATTCACCTTTGGCGGCAATACTGCGGGGATTGTCGTAGCCACAGTAGAAACTGCCGTTTTTGGTGACATAGGGGACATTGCCTTCGGCATCCCAATTATCGATGACATAGCCGTCGTCTTTGCTCAAGTTGAGAATATCCCGATAATTGATACTGCCTCCGGAATTGAAATCTGCCCTTCCATAGAATGGAATCCCCAATACTAATTTGTTGGCAGCTACACCTGCATTCAGGTATTCGTCTACGGAACGCTGGCAGTCCCAGTAATTACTAGGCTTGTTCAATGCTGATTGATGCTGGGGGGCACCAACCAGATCATAGGCCATGATATTGACGAAATCTACATACGGGTCTACGGCCTTTACATCAATATATTTATAGCCTTCGCCTTGGGGACGCTTGTCCATGCAATAACCTGCATAGGTCAATAGGGTGGACTGCCCCAACGCTGCACGCAGGTCTTTCATCAATAGGGTGAAGTTTTCCACATCTACCAACTCGTCATAGGCATTGCTGCCGAAGGTCATACCGGGAAATTCCCAGTCAATGTCAATACCGTCTATGCCCTCACTCGAAACAAAGGCTTTGCAGTCTTGTGCGAATTGCTTGCGCATTTCCGGACTCTTCGCCAGGGCGGAGAAACCTCCGTCCTGGGAATTGTCAGTATTGGAAACGCTATTGGTAAAAGAGAGTAATATCTTCACATGTGGATACTGGCTCTTTATTTTCTTTACCTTATCAAAACGGGATTTATCACCTTGCAGGCCAAACTTTTCATAAATTCCGTTTTTAACATATAATTCTGCAAAAGCGTAGTTTATGTGGGTCAGGTATTTGGCATCGGGTATGGATGTGCCATAATAAGTGACGTAGCCCAATGCAACCCGGCCTGCAACCTGCTCGGCCATTTCGGTCTCGTTGTCTTCATTTCCCGGAGCTGGCAGTCCGGGCATGTAGTCGTCATTGTGACATGCGGCTACTAGAAAGACAGTAGCTATTATAAATAGCAGTTTCCTTTTCATAGAGAGTGCATATTATTCAGAATCGGTTCCTGCTTCAGTCTTGAAGTAAGCATACCAGCCGCTGTCGTCCCAATCCACACCACCGCTATACTTGCCGGGATGATAGATTGTGATATAGTTCTCATCCAGTGTCAGCAGCCAGAATTTGTTGCTGCCTACGCTTTGTCCGTTGTCGTCATAATTCCCTCCGATGGTGGGGATGCTCGTTATCAGTTCACCCAGTACTCCGTCTTCCGGTTTTTCGTGTGTGAAGGAGAAAGTACCTTCTGCCTTCAGGTTTCCGCTGGCATCATAGGTTTTCATCTTGTTTCCGTCGAATTCGAATACCATGGACTGGTCTCCCGCTTCGGCGGCAGTGACATTGGCCCACCAGGCAAAATTTGATTCGGGAGTATAGCCTGCACTGGTATATTTCCAGCCTCCATGAGCCCCCATATTGCAGACGGAACCCCAGCTGACTTCACGGAATTTCCAGGTCTTCTTGGCAGATTTGTCACTCTTGTCGGTTGCACCGGTGAAGTAAGTGGACCAATCGTCGAATACATTGGTCACAGTCACTACAACCGGATCTGTCTTGATAATCTGATTGGCGGAAATGCCCATATAGTAGATGGAATAGTCCGCATTGGACTCCATGATGACCGTAGCGTTGTCCGTGACCAGAGTCTTACTTTGTTTACTTCCTTCGCCCCCCCATTCTATGTGCCATGAACCGCCAATGTCCGGGCGGGAGTTTTTCAGGGCTATATACTGGTCGCCTTCCACTACTCCGTCTTGGTTGGGGAAGGGTTGGGTAATGGATATGGCGGCTTGTAATGCCTCTTTGGTTATGGGTGTACCGGCATCAGTCACATATTTGTCTCGCAAGTCTTCGTCTTCGATAGGATCGCATGCAGTAACGATGAAGGCTGAAGCAAGCATTGCTATCAATATTTTTGTTACTTTCATATTGTCTTTATTTATAGGTTAATACTCTTACATATTGTTCCAATCCGAGAACTGGGCAGATGCATCCCAGCCTGGATTCTGCTCAAGGACTCCATTGGAGATGTCGATTTCGTCTTGCGGAATGGGCCAGTAGCCTTGGGTTGCCTGTAGGCGTTTCTTATAGTCGAATTTGACCATCGGTACCACCGTAGCGGCATTTATTATATTGAACCCGGTCTGTTTGTTGAGTATGTCACCGGCTTCCTCAAGCGAAGGACCCGACCAGCGAAGGATATCCCACCAGCGGATGGACTCGAATGCAAGTTCCCAGCGGCGTTCCTGCTTGATGGCTTCCAGGGAGTAGGCCACCGGAGCCAAGTGGGAGCGGGCACGTACCTTGTTCAGACCCGTAGCATCTTGCTTCAGCTCGGACTGCATGAGCAGAACGTCGGCAAAACGGATATGAATCAAGTCGGCAATTTGGAGTAGCTGTTGGGATGTCTGCGAAGATATTCCGGGGAACATCTGCTTGCCGAAAGGTTCGATTTTGCCTTCATTGTAGGAATTGATATTGATGTATTTTTTCTGGAAATAGCCGGTTTATTCATAGTAACGATAGGATACGGTATATTCCGGTTCACCCTCGTCCATGGTGCAGTCCATCAGCACATTGCCGGCAACATTCGGATCAAGTGCTTTGTACGACCATATGGAACCGGTCAGACGGGGATCCTCCTTGTAACCGTCCGTATAGGTCTGCTTGGCGGCCCAGTCTTTCCATTCGTTGACCATAGCCGGAGATACGGGGCCAGCTCCCCAACCGGTGCCGAAGGGATAACTGTCTTTGTTGGAATAGTTGTCGGCAGACGGTGAATAGAATTGCGCGCATGTGTTGGAGAACCAGGTATAGGTCCAGTCGGATTTCAGGTTATGTTTGTTGGCGAATAAAGTTTCGTCGGAACTGTTTCCTTCCCATTTCAGGTTATGGTTGATAACGTATTGGTAACGGAACCCTTCGGTATTGTCTTCGGTAGCATCGTTGGTGTAGGCCCAGATGTTGCGTTGGTCGGACACCAGTTTATGACCGGAGTTGTTTACACAGTCATCTATCCAAGAGATGACCTCCTCTTTGGTAGTTCCGTTGGGGAGTTCGTTTTTTTCGTAGCGTCCGGTATAGAAAAGGAATACACGTGCCATCATGGCTTCGGCGGCATATTTTGTAGCGTGTCCGGTCATGTCTGAGCCTTTCGGATAAATCTTTGCGGGCATCATTTCGATAGCATTTTTCAAGTCTGCTGCAATCTGGGCGTAGATTTCGTCTACGGATGCACGCGGCAGGTTGGTGCTTTCCAGTGTGGTGCGTAAAGGAACTCCGCCAAAAACTTGTGCCAGCTCATAATAAGCCATGGCACGCAGGAAGTAGGACTCACCGAAAAGCCGGTTGCGTTCGCTCTCGCTGGACCATGATTTCACGTTCTCCATTGTGTTGATGGCATTGTTGGCACGGTTGATAAGGGTGTAGCAACGGTCCCAGATGCCGGCAAATGTATTCAGATTGCCACTGTACATAAGGAAGTTGGTGGCACAGTTGTTGGAGTAGGAGAGGTTGCCTCCCAGACAGTCGTCACCTGCCAACTGGGCAATGTAATACTGGGAAGAGGTTTCAGGACTTTCAAACAACAGATGGGCGTATATGGCCGTCACCATCTCTTGGGCATCCTTTTCTGTCTCCGGGAAGTTGGCGGTTGTCTTTTCGGTCAGAAGTTCCGAATCGAGGAAGTTTTCGCATCCTGAAAGAAGAATCAGTATTGCTGATGCTATGAATAATATCTTTTTCATAATTTCTTCGGTTAATTAGAATTTTACATTTAAGCCTATCATATAGGTACGTGCACTGGGGTAGTAGCCCAGGTCGATGCCTGATGCCCAACCATAATCGTCGCCACCGTAACCGATTTCCGGGTCCATACCGGAATAGCCGGTGAAGGTAAAGAGGTTCTGTGCGGTCAGATATAGGCGCAGCTGTTGTACCGGTAACTTCTTGAATGCTTTCTTGAAGTCGAATCCCACAGTGATGTTCTTTATCTTGAGATAGTCTCCATCTTCGATATAAATGTCTGATACTCTGTTCCAGTTGGAGCTGGAAGCGCTGGACAGTCTCGGGAACTTGTTGGACGTACCTTCGCCGTGCCAGCGTTGGAATATCTCTGCTGTATAGTTATTCAAGGGTGAGGAGGAGAAGTCACGATAACACTTCAGAATCTGCTGGCCGAATGCGCCGTAAGTAGTGATTGAGAAGTCAATGGCCTTCCAGCTGGCATTCAGGGAAAGTCCCATTGTCAGGTCGGGATTCGGGTTACCTATCATAGTACGGTCATTGGCATCGAGCGTACCGCTATTGTCGGTGTCTGCCCAGATTACGTCACCCGGCTGTGTCTTGTCGCCGTTCAGTTTCGGACCTTTGTAGTTGTCTATCTGTTCCTGGTTCTGGAATATGCCGTTACTCTTGTAGCCGTAGAAGTAGCCGATGGGTTTGCCTACTTCAGCACGGAAGCACTCTTCGGCTCCTTCCCACAGAACGCTGCCGCTACCGTGGATGATTCCGTCTTTGTTGGCAATCTTGGTCACTTCATTCTTGTTGTGAGCAAGGGTCAGGTTGGCTCCATATTGGAAATCCTTTCCGATGTTGTCGTTCCAGTGGAGTCCTACTTCAATACCCGTGTTTTTTACATTACCGCCATTGACGGACACTGCATTGGCACCGAAGGAAGAGAGTACCGGAGCCGTAACCAGCCAGTCTCTGGTATTTTTGTTATACCAGTCGAATTCAAAGCCCAGGCGGTTGTTCAAGAAGCGTGCATCGATACCGAAATTCAATTGCTCCTGTGTTTCCCAGGTAAGGTCCGGGTTGGTCAGTCGGTAGGCGTATGAACCGGTACTGATGAGGTCCATGGAGTCGCCGAACGTATAACCGCCATATCCGTTGTTGGAAGTTATCAGTGAAAGATATTGGAAAGTAGATACATTACAGTTACCGTTTTGCCCCCAGGAAGCGCGTAGCTTTAAGAAGTCCAGCCATTTGATTCCTGACATGAAGGACTCGTTGCTGATAACCCATCCGGCGGATACTGAAGGGAAGTATCCCCAGCGGTGTCCGCGGGCAAAAGTGGAGGAACCGTCCGCACGCATGATGACAGAAGCCATGTATTTCTCTTGATAGTTGTAGTTGATACGTCCGAAGAAGGAGGCGATGGAACCTTCCCCGTTAGGCTTGCCAGTCAAGGAGGACACACTGTTGGCGGTCAATGGAACATTGGACAAATAAGCGTGCTTGAAGTCATAGAAGTTTGAGCCTATGGCTGAACCGCTCATTTCTTCTCCCATACCCCATTTTTCAATACTCTGACCTACCAGGACGTCGATGTTATGGTCATCGATATTGAAGATGTAGTTGGCTGTATTGTCCCATGACCAACGGTTATACATAGACATGGATTGGGTAACCTTGTCTTCTGCGTTGTTGAGTGACGCACTCAGATAATCGAATCTCGGCAAATAGGAACGATAACTGGAGGCTCCCATGATGTAACCGAACTGGCTCTTGATACGCAGGTTCTTGATGGGTTGCAGTTCTGCATAGAAGCTGCTCTGCATGTAATGGGACTTGCTTAGGTTCTGGTTCATATAGTAGTCCAGATAAGCTATCGGGTTTTTATTGGCTCCGTTGGAGATATCCCATTTGTAGTTGTCCTTTTCCTGGTCTGCGTAGAGGTAGTAGTCTCCGTCTGAATTGTAAGGGTGCATCAACGGGCTCATGATGAGCATATTGTGCACTCCGTTCCAATAAATGCCGCCGGTTCCGAATGAACCTTGTGTTTGCGAATATTTGTAGTTGATGGTTTCGCCCACTTTCAGGAAGTCAAGATTGCCTTTTTTCATGACTACGTGGTCCGAGTTGACGCGGAAGTTGTAGCGGTTCATTTCAGGAAATTCGCCGGGAACTCCCATGGTGGCTTCTTGGTTGGTGTATGAAATACCTATGGCATATCTGGAACGGTCTGTTCCTCCGGTGATGTTGACTGCGTGGTTCTGTACCAATGCATCTTCATTCAGTACTTCCTTCAGCCAGTTTGTCCCTTTCCATGTTCCGTTCTGTATGGCCTGCAAATCCCTTTCCGGAATATAGGTCGCCCAGTTGTACGGACTCAATCCGTCCATTACACGGCCTTCATCCTGCATCATCATGTACTCTTGGGCATTGAGGATAGTAGGGATTTTGTAGAGGTTCTGCACGCCGACATAGCCGTCGTAACTGACTTCGGCAACGCCGGTTTTACCTCGTTTGGTGGTAATCAGGATAACGCCGTTGGCAGCACGCGCACCATAGATGGCGGCGGAAGCGGCATCCTTTAAGACGTCCAAAGATTCAATGTCACTCGGGTTCAGTCCGTCGATGCTACCGTTGGCAACTCCATCTACCACATAAAGCGGGGAGAAGGTTCCGGTAGTACCGATACCGCGGATATTCACCTTAAAGCCCGAACCCAGGAAGCCGTTGTTTTGCGTGATGTTGACACCCGGTGACTGGCTCTGCAAAGCGCCCAGGGCATCCACAGTGTTCAGCTTGGCTATGTCTTCTCCTTTCACTTGTACAGTGGCGCCGGTGACAAGTTTCTTTTTCTGTACACCGTAACCGACAACAACTACTTCATCCAGTAGTTCGGAATCTTCTGTAAGGGTGATTTTCATGTTGGCATCTGCTTTGGCTTCCTGCGTCTTATAACCGATGTAGGAAATGACCAGGGTGGCACCTCTTTTTACGTTTAGCGAGAATTTACCGTATAAGTCGGTGGTAACTCCATTGGTAGTACCTTTTTCCAAGATACTTGCTCCGATGATAGGCTCTCCATTCTGGTCGACAATGATACCGCGGGCTGTTTGTGCCTGCATCTGTTCTGTCACTCCGAATGAATTTTCCGAGTAGGTCTCTATTGCCATGATTTTGCTGCTTCCTATAAATAGGGAGGCGATGGCAATTGCTGTGAGGATTTTGTTGTTCGATGTTCCTCGTTTACGATTTTCATTCATAATAGATGTTTTTTGTTTAAGCTAATGGATCTCAAAATAAATAGGTTGAATAGAAGATGACACTAATAGTGTCTTGGGGCTTTCGGGTAAATCATAGGCATTCATTGTTTTTCTAAGGTTACTATATATAATATGGTATATTCTTGGTTAATATCAATGTGCTTTCCAGAGCTTCCGGATTGTTGTTATCAAATATAATCCTAATTTTCATTATTTAAAATATAGAATCGTATGTATTAAAATATGTTGTCCATTATTTTATTTGCTTAAGAAATTTGCGTGAATGAAATCTTGTTTGAGAGCAAACTTGGTTGCATGTTTTTGATTTTGTGCTAAAATCAGTTAATATATTGATTTTTATGCTATTGGTTTATGTTTTTTAAAACTATTGTAAATAATATTCTTGGTTTGGGAAATCTTATTTAAGTCTCGTTAACTAAATATGCACTGTCTGTAATTACTTCGAATAAAAAAAAGGAGCTTTGTCTTGCTTGAGTTTTAGTTAAAATATATGTTGTTTGTTCATTTGCAAAACTTGTTGTACCTTTGCAACCGGATTTAAAATGTATGATGCCGTGAATAGCGGTCGTGTATTCTAGAACACCACGTAAAAAACAGGAGTATGAAACAAAAAGTATCTGTACCTTTTATGTTGCTGGGCATTCTGTTCAATGTATGCCTGATTGCAGCCAATCTTCTTGAGACTAAAGTTATCCAGGTTTTTGGTATTACCGTAACAGCCGGATTGCTGGTCTTCCCGATTTCTTATATTATCAACGATTGCATTGCCGAGGTTTGGGGCTTTCGTAAAGCCCGCCTGATTATCTGGAGCGGTTTTGCCATGAACTTTTTTGTGGTAATGCTGGGACTGATAGCCGTGGCGTTGCCTGCCGCCCCTTTCTGGGATGGTGCCGCGCATTTCAATTTCGTTTTTGGAATGGCGCCCCGTATTGTCATAGCCAGTCTGACGGCATTCTTGGTGGGCTCTTTTCTGAATGCCTACGTAATGAGCCGCATGAAACTGGCAAGCAACGGGCGTAATTTCTCCGCACGTGCCATTTGGTCGACGGTGGTTGGTGAGACGGCAGACTCGTTGATATTCTTTCCGGTGGCGTTCGGAGGAATCATTGCATGGCGGGAGTTGCTGGTGATGATGTGTATCCAGATTCTGCTGAAGTCCATGTACGAGGTATTGATACTGCCTGTGACTATCCGTGTGGTAAAAGCTATTAAGCGGATAGACGGTAGTGATGTCTATGATGAAGGCATCTCCTATAAAGTATGGAAAATAGGCGATATTTAAAGCCCCTTACCCGTAGTGAGGGGAAATCAGTTATTATGTCAAACAAATAATTAGCAATGCCCTCTCTGTTTCCCTCCCTACGGGGGAGGGCAAGGGGAGAGGCTTTTAACAAGATGAATAGGGACACTGCTTTGGTGGTATTCAGTGGCGGGCAGGACTCGACCACTTGCCTCTTTTGGGCAAAACGTGAATTTAAGAAAGTGTATGCGCTGAGTTTTCTGTATGGACAGAAACATCAGAAGGAAGTGGACTTGGCGAGGGCCATTGCCCGTAAGGCAGGTGTGGAGTTCGAAGTAATGGATGTTTCCTTTATCGGCCGGCTGGGACGTAACTCATTGACAGATGCCGGCATGGAGATGGACCAGGAGAAGCCGGCAGACAGCTTTCCGAATACTTTTGTGCCGGGACGCAATCTGTTTTTCCTGAGTATAGCCGCCGTCTACGCCCGCGAGCGGGGGATTAGTCATATTGTGACGGGGGTGTCGCAGACCGATTTCAGCGGTTATCCCGATTGCCGGGATGCTTTCATCAAGTCGCTTAACGTGACGCTGAACCTGGCTATGGACGAGCAATTCGTACTGCACACACCACTGATGTGGATTGACAAAGCGGAGACCTGGGCGCTGGCAGACGAGCTTGGAGTGCTCGAACTTATACGCCACGAAACGCTGACTTGCTATAACGGTATCCCGGGAGACGGTTGTGGACACTGCCCGGCATGCACGTTGCGCAGAGAAGGATTGGAAAAGTTTTTGGCTTCTACTAAATGAGGCACACTTGTATCACTAAAAATATATGGCTATGACAGAATTGAAAGACCAACTTTCCCTTTTGGGGAGAAAGACAGAATACCGTCAGGACTATGCCCCCGAAGTATTGGAGGCATTTGATAACAAGCATCCCGGCAATGACTACTGGGTGCGTTTCAACTGCCCCGAATTCACCAGCCTCTGTCCCATCACGGGGCAACCGGACTTTGCGGAAATCCGTATTTGCTATATCCCCGATGTCAAGATGGTAGAGAGCAAGAGTTTGAAACTCTACTTGTTCAGCTTCCGCAATCATGGTGCTTTCCACGAGGATTGCGTGAACATCATAATGAAAGACCTCATTCATTTGATGAACCCTAAGTATATTGAGGTGACGGGTATCTTCACCCCGCGCGGAGGCATCTCCATTTATCCGTATGCCAATTACGGACGTCCCGGCACGAAGTTCGAGCAGATGGCGGAGCATCGTTTGATGAACCGTGAATGAGGACTGTTTTTGAAGGCCTCCGTAAATAATAAAGGGAAGCTTTGGGAGCAAATGATTGTTGCGCCGCTATATTTTATATTCTTGCTTACTAAAAACTATTCGTCCGACATATGTTTAATTATCGTCCAACAGCTATCGGACGATAATTAAACATATGTCGGACGATAATGTAACGACTGTCGGACGAATAGTCTTTAGTCAATGAAACATTAACCTGCTACCATCTTGGAAACAATCTGTCCTATAGAGGATAGTAGGGGATGACTTTTGCAAAGATATAGACGATTCTTTAATAAAAATAGCGCCTTTTCCCAAAGACGCTATTCCCTCTTTATGACTTATTCACTACAAAGGGTTATTTTATTCTTTTGTAGCCATAGACAGCAAGGTTACCCAGTTCTTCTTCGATGCGCAACAGTTGGTTGTACTTCGCCATGCGGTCGGAGCGGCTCAGAGAACCGGTCTTGATTTGTCCGCTGTTGGTGGCAACGGCAATGTCTGCAATGGTGGCGTCCTCGGTTTCGCCGGAACGGTGAGAAGTCACTGTGGTATAACCGTGGCGGTGTGCCATTTCGATAGCATCCAGCGTTTCACTGAGTGAACCGATTTGATTGACTTTGATAAGGATGGAATTGGCGCAGCCCATGGCAATGCCTTTTTCAAGGAATTCCACATTAGTCACGAACAGGTCGTCGCCAACCAGCTGGCAACGGTTGCCGATGCGTTCGGTCAACTTCTTCCAGCCTTCCCAGTCGTTTTCGCTCATGCCATCCTCGATGGAGTCAATCGGGTAGTTATTAATCAAATCTTCCAAGTAAGCTATTTGTTCGTCGGCAGTACGTTTTTTACCATTTTCGCCTTCAAAGATGGAGTAGTCATAGATACCGTTCTTAAAGAACTCGGATGAGGCACAGTCCATACCGATTTTCACATCCTTGCCCGGTTCGTAGCCGGCAGCCTTGATGGCGCTCATGATGGAGTCCAGCGCATCTTCTGTTCCTGCCAGTGCCGGTGCAAAACCGCCTTCGTCACCTACGGCAGTGCTGAGGCCGCGGTCGTGCAACACTTTTTTCAAGGCGTGGAATACTTCGGCTCCCATGCGCAGGCCTTCACGGAAGGAAGAGGCGCCTACCGGCCGAATCATAAATTCTTGGAAAGCGATAGGAGCGTCGCTGTGTGAACCTCCATTGATGATATTCATCATCGGGACCGGCATTACGTAGGTATTTACTCCACCGATATATCTGTATAAAGGTATATCGAGATAATTGGCGGCGGCTTTGGCTACTGCCAGTGAGACACCTAGAATGGCATTGGCACCCAGCTTGGATTTGGTAGGCGTGCCGTCCAACTCAAGCATCTTGTGGTCGATGGTACGCTGTTCCAGTGACGACCAGCCAATCAGTGCCGGTGCGATTATCTTGTTGACGTTTTCTACTGCTTTTAGTGTACCTTTACCACCGTAGCGTTGCTTGTCGCCATCGCGAAGTTCCAGCGCTTCGTGCTCGCCGGTAGAAGCACCGGAAGGCACTGCTGCGCGTCCCATAACACCACATTCCAGAATAACGTCCACTTCTACTGTGGGATTGCCGCGTGAATCAAGGATTTCACGGGCTACAATCTTTTCAATTTTCATACTTAAACTTTAATAATTTATTGTCCGTTGTCTTGTTTTAATTTGCAGCAAAGGTCGTACAAAAAGGCATATTGGGCAATACCTATAAATAGGGGTTTTTCATTTCCCGGCTCCTCTTTTTTTAGATTTATTATTGATAATACCCATCAATGGTGATTGCGTAATATGATATATACGATAAATCCACTCCATATAATTACCTACAATAAGCGATTGCACAGCTGGCTGTTAATAATGACCTTTGCACCGGTTTACTAACAACATTATAATTATTATAAAATTGAAAGCATATACACTTAAATTCTCGCTGCTGTTTTTCCTTCTGTTGGCTTCTCTGTCTGTACATGCGCAGAGGAGAGGAGGGATGATTTCGGGTAGAATCATTTCTACGGAAAAAGAAACGGTGGATTTTGCGACTGTTTATCTGAAAGGGACGAGTTATGGAGGAACCACGAATCAGGAAGGCCTCTATCACATCAAGGCGCCTGCCGGCGACTATACGCTGGTGGTGTCTGCCGTAGGTTATACAAAGGTGGAGAAAAAGGTGAAACTGGTCAATGATGAGCGGATGAAGCTGAACATAACCATCGCTCCCGAAACGCAACAGCTGGACGAGGTGACTATCGTTTCTACCGGAGTAAGCCGGGTGAAGAGGTCGGCATTCAATGCTGTGGCAGTCGATACAAAGGAACTCCAGAACACCACGAAGAATCTGAGCGATGCCTTGACCAAGGCTCCGGGCATGAAACTCCGTGAGTCGGGTGGGGTAGGTTCGGATATGCAGTTGATGCTGGACGGTTTTAGCGGAAAGCACGTCAAGGTGTTCATTGACGGTGTGCCGCAGGAAGGTGTGGGAAGCTCCTTCAGCTTGAACAATATTCCGGTGAGCTTTGCCGACCGTATAGAGGTATATAAAGGTGTAGTTCCCGTGGGCTTCGGTACGGATGCCATTGGCGGTGTCATCAATATTGTTACCAACAAGAAACGCCGGAACTGGTTCCTGGATGCTTCTTATTCTTACGGCTCGTTCAATACCCACCGCTCATACGTTAACTTCGGACAGACTTTCAAGAACGGTTTCAGCTATGAAATCAATGCCTTTCAAAACTACTCGGACAACGATTATCATGTAGATGCGCCGGTAAAGGATTTTGAGACGGGCAGTTTCAACGAAAGTGAGAAGGTGCGCGTGAAGCGTTTCAATGATACTTACCACAACGAAGCCATTGTGGCCAAAGCGGGTATTGTGGACAAAAGTTGGGCAGACCGGCTGATGTTCGGTTTCACCTATTCGCACATGTACAAGGACATACAGACCGGTGTACGCCAGAAGACAGTCTTCGGAGAAAAGCACCGCTTCGGCCATTCACTAATGCCTTCGATGGAATACAGCAAACGCAACTTGATAATCAAGGGGCTGGATATGGTGTTGACAGCCAACTACAATCGCAATGCCACTACGAATGTGGATACTGCCCGCTATGAATACAACTGGCTTGGTGAGAAACATCCGCTGAACAGTCCCGGCGAACAGTCCCGCCAGTATTCCCGTGCCGATAATGACAATTGGAACGGTACATTGACCTTGAATTACCGCATTGCCAGAGTCCACATGCTGACTTTCAATCATGTGTTGAGTGCATTCCAGCGTGATAATACTTCACTGTTGGCGGTGGAAGAACAGACGGATGCCATTGCCAAGCAGACCCGCAAGAATATCTCCGGTTTGTCATACCGCCTGATGCCTTCCGAAAAGTGGAACTTCTCGGCATTCGGCAAATACTACCGCCAGTATGTGGCAGGACCTATGGCCGAGGATGATACCGGTAGTAATTATGTACGCACCAGCCGTACGGTAGACTCTTGGGGATATGGTGCTGCCGGAACCTACTTCATCCTGCCCGGTTTGCAGGCGAAGCTCTCTTATGAAAAAGCTTACCGTCTGCCCACTATCGAAGAGATGTTTGGTGACGAAGACCTGGAGAGTGGAGACATCGGCATCCGTCCCGAGAAAAGTGACAACATCAACTTGAACCTGAGTTATTCCCGGAGTTTTGGAAAACATTCTGTCTACGTGGAAGGCGGTGTGGTATACCGCAATACGAAGGATTATATCCAGCGCAATATCCAGGACTTGAGCGGAGGAAAAGAAGGGGCCACTTATACCAACTACGGCAAGGTGCTGACGAAGGGATACAATGTATCGGCACGCTATGGCTTCGGACGCTGGCTGAGTGTGGGCGGCAACTTCACGCAGATGAATGTGCGTGACAATGAGAAGATGCAAATCGGCAGTACCGGCAACTCTGTGGAAAATCTCGGTTACAAGGCACGCATTCCCAATGTGCCCTATCAGTTTGCTGATTTTGACGTAAACTTCTATTGGCGCGACCTCTGGAAGAAAGGGAATATGCTGTCCGTGACTTACGACAACCAGTACATGCACAGCTTCTCCTACTATTCGCAGGCCATCGGTAGCAAGAACAAGGATTTCATGGTACCCGACCAGTTCTCCCATAACCTGACATTGAGCTATAGTCTGAAGAATGGCCGCTATAATATCTCGTTTGAATGCCGCAACTTCACGAACGAGGATTTGTACGACAATTTCAGTCTTCAGAAAGCCGGGCGTGCGTTCTATGGCAAGGTACGTGTACATTTTGGTGATTAATAAATATAATGGTTTTAATAGGTGTAATTAATAAGAAGAACAAATGAAGAAGAATTATCTTTTGTCCGGCCTCTTGGCAATGGCAATGACCGGAATGGCTTTAATTTCTTGTACAGACACAGACGAACCGGGTTCCGGCTCCGGTTCCGGTTCAAAGGGTAACTATGTGATAGCTGCCACGGCTACAGTTTCAGGTAGCTCCGTTCCTGTCCTGCTGACAGCCGAGTCACTGGAAAGCGGTGAAATTACTGCTGCCGGCAATGGCCTTGTGAACGATGGGGCTACTTACTGGGTGTTCTACGGAAACAAATATCTGTATGCCTTGAACTATCACCAGGGAAATGCAGGCACTACCCAGTCGTTCATTATGAATACAAACGGTGAACTGGAAAAACGTAGCCAGGAGTATAACGTCAATCGTTTCACTACCTACGGCTATTATGACCAATTTATAATGACGACTTCTACCGGCGACGGCCCTACGGAACTGAATGATGCAAATGGATATACTCCCCAATCTTTTTTGATTTCCTATCTGGATGTCGAGAAACAGACTTATACAAAGAACTCGGTAACAAAGGATACTCCATTTCTTGCCGAAAATTTCCTTGAAAATGGTGAATACGTAACACTGGCCGGTATAGAACAAGTGGGCAGTAAGGTTTATGCAGCAGCCATTCCCATGGGGCTTAGCCAGTATGGTTGCATGCAGAAGAACGAAGACGGTAGCTACAAGTGGGTGCTTTCCGGTAATGAGGATTTAATAAAGACAGAATCCGGCGGGCAGGGTAGCGGTGCCTATGAGAAGGACGAATTGCAATGGACCCAGTATCCTAATGAATGCCATATCGCTATCTTTGGTGATCAGACACTGAATTCTCATAAGGTCATCACTACAGACAAAATCAGTTATGCTGCCGGACGTAACCGTTCACAGTACTACCAGATGAACTGGCTTGCCGACGACGGCTATGTATATGTATTTTCTCCGAGCTATGCCAAGACCATGAGTGATTCGCGTCAGCAGACTACATTGCCTGCTGGAGTTGTACGCATCGATACCAAAGCAGAAGAATTTGATGCCGCTTATTACTATAATCTTGAAGAGAAAGCCAATGGCGCCTCTTTCTTGCGGACTTGGTATATTTCAGGTAATTATTTCCTGCTGCTGATGTATGATAAGGCAATTACGGCATCAGACAAGGTTGCCAACCAACTTGCCGTCTTCAATGCCTCCACTGGAGCTTTGACTTATGTGAACGGCCTTCCAAGCGATGTCTCTGGCTTTGGTAATACCCCGTACATGGAAAATGGCAACGCATATGTGGCAGTCACTACCTCTTCCGGCTATCCTGCCATCTATAAGGTAGACCCTGCCAATGCAACGGCTACCAAAGGGCTGGTGGTCAATGCAACCCAACTGAACGGTGTAGGTAAACTGGAATAAAGGTTCTGATATGAAATGAATAAGAGAACATACTTATGAAGAAAATTTTCAGTAAGATACATTTATGGCTTTCAGTCCCCTTCGGACTGTTGATTACCCTTATCTGCTTCTCCGGTGCCATGCTGGTATTCGAGACGGAAGTGATGGAGCTTTGCCGCCGCGACCTCTACTATGTAGAAAAAGCCGGACCGGCACCGCTTCCCATGAGCCGGTTGGCCGAAAAAGTAGCCGCTACTTTGCCGGATAGTGTCTCTGTGACGGGTATCACTGCATCGTCCAATCCGGAACGTGCCTGGCAGGTGAATCTTTCCAAACCTCGTCGTGCCTCCGTCTATGTGGACCAGTACACGGGTGAGGTGAAGGGCCGGTATGAGCGTGCGCCGTTTTTCATGACCATGTTCCGCCTGCACCGCTGGCTGTTGGACAGCATGAAGCCCGATGGAAGTATCTTCTGGGGGAAAATGATTGTGGGCACTGCCACACTGATGCTTGTCTTTGTGCTGCTGTCAGGCGTTGTCATCTGGTGGCCCCGTACAAAAAAGGCTTTAAAGAACAGTCTGAAGATTGTTGCCGGTAAAGGTTGGCGCCGGTTCTGTTACGACCTGCATGTGGCAGGCGGTATGTACACGCTGATTTTTCTGCTGGCAATGGCGCTTACGGGATTGACATGGTCTTTCTCCTGGTATCGTACCGGTTTCTACAAGGTCTTCGGAGTGGAAACTGCGCATGGAGGTGGGGGACACGGTGCTCCGGCACAAACTGCTGCCCACGGAGGAGATGGGGGACAAGGTCGGTCTGATGGCAGACCGGGAACTGAGAATCGTGAAAGAAAGCCCTTCTCTCCCTTTGCAAACTGGCAGAAGGTTTACGAAGAACTGAAGGAACTCAATCCTGATTATAGGCAGATAACCGTATCCAAAGGCTCTGCTACGGTATCTTTCAATCGGTTGGGCAACCAGCGTGCTGCCGACCGCTATACGTTCAATCTCCGTAGCGGTGAAATCACCGGGACTACCTTATATAAAGATACCGACATTTCAGGGAAAATCCGAGGCTGGATATTCTCCGTTCATGTAGGCAGTTGGGGAGGACTCGCCACTCGCATATTGAGTTTCCTTGCCGCTTTGACAGGTGCAAGTTTGCCGCTGACGGGCTATTATCTTTGGATTCGCAGATTGGGGCGGAAAGGCAGTAGGAAAGCGAACATGCAATTAAAGAAAGTTGCTTAGAAAAAGCAGGCAGTTTTATAAAAGGATGAAGATGTCCGCAAGATGCGCAGGCGTGCGTGTTTTGTGGGCGTTTTTTTATAAATACTTTTGGGCGGAGATTTCATTTATCCGCATTTCCTTCTCTTCTATCCGGATGCATCCTTCGCTTGCCAGCTCCGATAAGGCACGTGCCAGCGAGGGACGCGCCACTCCCAGTATTTGTGCCACTTCCTGCTGGTTGAGTATCGTGCCATGCATGCGTAGATAGTTCAGTATGCGCGATTTCAGGCTTTGCAGGGCAAAGGCATTCAGCTTTTTGGAGAGGAACAGAGTTCTGTCCGATACCAGTTGCAGAAAGTTGCGCATCACAGTGGGGTGTCGATGCAGGAACTCCAGGAAAACATTCTTGTTTATGATGAGTATCTCACATTTCTCTTTTGCTTCGATATTTACCGGGAAGCGGTTTTCGGAGGCAAAGACAAAAGCCGGGGCAAGTAGTTGCGGGGCTTTCAGCGTTTCTATGGTGAGTTGCTTTCCCTCTGCACTGACCATTTGGGTACGCACACTGCCGCAGCACAATATGAATAGAGAACGGTATGCTTCTCCCTGTATGGCAATAAAGTCAGCAGGTTTGTATTGCCTGCGTGCATGTTCGGGTGCCAGGATGAGGGATAATAATTCTTCTTCTGTTATACCTTGAAAAGGAGGCATTTTCAATAATGTATGGATTTCCATTCTCTTTTTTACTTTTTTGTGATTCGATGTAACATTCGTGACAGTTTTCGCGTTGTAGAACTCTCATCTTTGCACAAAGATAATGCAAACCGAAAGTAATAGAAAATAAGCTTGCTTATTTTTATTGCTGAGGTGCCGCTTATCTTATGGAAAGATGATGTAAACTTTTAAATGAATAAGAATATGGAACCGAACATGTTTTGTTATCAATGTCAGGAGACAGCCAAAGGAACCGGCTGTATACTGAAAGGTGTATGTGGAAAAGAAAGTCATACGGCTCAAGCTATGGACTTGTTGCTGTTTGTGGTTAGAGGTGTCTCTGTCGTTGCCGATGTTTTGCGCAAGGCAGATTGTCCGGTCTCCGAAGAAGTGAATATCTTTGTGACGGATGCTCTGTTCTGCACTATTACGAATGCAAATTTCGATGATGAAAGCATCTTGAAGCGGGTAGATAAAGGAATCACCATGCGTAATGGATTGATTCAAGAGGCCAAGCATAACAAAGTGCTCTTACCCAAAGTAGATGAACTGACTTGGCAGGGAACGCGTGATGACTATGCCGAAAAAGCGAAGACAGTAGGTGTTCTGCGTGAACAAGATGAAGACCTCCGCTCGTTGAAAGAATTGCTTGTCTATGGCTTGAAAGGTATGGCAGCCTATCTGGAGCATGCCATGCGTCTGGGATTCAATGATGATACGGTTCATGTTTTCATGCAACGCGCACTGGCTACCATTGCGGTTGAGTCTCTATCGGCAGAGGAGTGGGTGAAGCTGGTTCTCGAAGCCGGTGAGTTCGGAGTAAAGACAATGGCTCTATTGGATGCGGCCAATACCGGTACTTACGGTAATCCTGAAATTACAAAGGTGAATATCGGTGTGAAGAACCGTCCGGGAATTTTGATCAGCGGCCATGACTTGAAAGATATGGAAGAATTATTGAAACAGACTGAAGGCACGGGAGTAGACGTCTATACACATGGTGAAATGCTGCCTGCCCACTATTACCCCGCTTTCAAGAAATATTCCCATTTTGTAGGCAATTATGGTAATGCCTGGTGGAAACAGCGCGAAGAATTCACTTCCTTCAACGGACCGATTCTGTTTACCACCAATTGCATCGTTCCTCCTTTGGCAAATGCTGTGTATAAAGAACGTATGTTTACCACCAACTCTACCGGCTATCCGGGTTGCAAGTACATTGATAAGGATGCTGAAGGTAGGAAAGACTTTTCTGAAATTATAGAGATTGCCAAACAATGCCAGCCTCCGGTGGAGATAGAGCATGGAGAGATTATCGGCGGTTTTGCCCATAACCAGGTGCTGCAACTGGCAGACAAGGTGGTAGATGCTGTGAAGACCGGGGCCATACGCCGCTTTATCGTAATGGCAGGTTGTGACGGACGTATGAAGAGCCGTGACTACTACACGGAATTTGCCAAAGCCTTGCCGCAAGATACCATTATCCTGACCGCAGGTTGTGCCAAATACCGCTATAATAAACTTGGTTTGGGTGACATCAACGGCATTCCCCGTGTATTGGATGCCGGACAGTGCAATGACAGCTATTCACTGGCGGTAATAGCCATGAAGCTGAAAGAAGTATTCCAGTTGAACGACATTAATGAACTTCCCATAGTCTACAACATAGCGTGGTACGAACAGAAAGCAGTTATTGTATTATTGGCATTATTGAGCCTCGGTGTGAAGGATATTCACTTAGGACCTACATTGCCCGCTTTCCTTTCTCCAAATGTCGTCAAGGTACTGGTTGATATGTTCCATATTGCAGGTATCGGCAGCGTGGAAGATGATTTGAAGAAATTCGGATTATAAATGAAAGGGTACTGAAAAAATGATAGGGTGATAATGCGCTGATAAAATACATCTCGCTATCACCCTATTATTCTATCCTTTTATCACATTGTTTATCGCTTCCTCCGTTCCGCAGAATGGCCCGTGTGATTGTAGTTTTATGGTGCACATGGCGGCGGCAAAACATCCCGCTTCCCGGTGGGATGCGCCTTTGTTGCGCATATACAGATACCCTACCATATAGGTGTCTCCGCATCCCGTTGCATCTGTAATCTGCAGGGCAGGGTAGGCGGGTATTTCGTGGAATTCTCCTTGGGCATAAATCAGCGAACCTTTATCTCCCAGGGTCAGCAGCACTTCCTTCACGCCCCAGTCTGCAATCAGCAATGCAGCTTCGTGCGGTTCACTGCATCCGGTCAGCACTTCCATTTCAGCTTCGTTGGCTTTCAGGATATGGATATACTTCAATGCTTCTTTCTTTTCCGGCCAGTCTACGGCCAGCACCTTTTCATTCTCCACCTTGCGGAGAAATCCTTGCACGTCTACCGAGAGGAGTCCCTTTCCGGACAAGAACTTGATGACCTCCAAAGAGAAGTCGTCGGCAAGCAGACTGCCCAAGTGGATAATCCGTGCATCGGTATCTTTCAAACCTTCCACGGTGAAAGGGTCTGCTTTTGCCGTGACACGTTGTGTACGTTCGTTTTGATTTTCTCCATAAATATTCTCGAAACAGACGGAATGTGTGCTGTGCAAGGCTTTGACGGAAATACCTTCTTTCCGAATGTCTTCCACAATGCCCATGTCAGTATCAGCCAAAGCTGTTACCAATAGAAAATCGTTAGCATTCAAGTGCTTGATGGCATGTGCGAAGTAGAAGGAGGTGCCTCCCGGCATATATATGGTATTTTTAGGGGTTACGACTTTATCTTGGGTAATATAACCGATGCAACATAGACTGTGTGTGTTCATTTCTTTGTTGGCTTTTTATTTCTTTATTGTATTGATTCCGTAAATTGGGCGCGAAGATAGTGATTTAATAACAATTCGACTATATTTGCAGCTGTAAATGTAGCTTCATTGAATATGAATTCATTAAAAACGAAAAGAGTACGTATGATAGTTGGCATTATAGTGGGTATTGTGGCTGTTGCGGTCATAGTGGGATTCGTTTTTGTCAATCAGCCGAGTTTCGGGAGGGCTCCTCAAGGAGAACGGTTGGAGAGGATTAAGAAGTCGCCTCATTACAAAGACGGAGAATTCCGGAATCTGCACAGTACGATGATGATGACTTCCCAAAAGGGACGTTTGGGAGCTTTCTGGGGATTCTTGTTTAAGCAAGAAACCGATTTACGTCCTGAAAAAGAGATTCCGGTTATAAAGACGGACCTCAGCAAGATAAGCAAGGACGAGAATGTATTGGTATGGTTCGGACATTCATCCTATTTTATCCAGATAGACGGAAAGCGTATACTGGTAGACCCCGTATTTTGTGGGGCTTCTCCGGTTTCGTTTGTAAACAAGCCGTTCAAGGGGGCGGATGCCTACAAGCCTGCCGATATGCCGGAGATTGACTATCTGGTGATATCACATGACCATTGGGATCATCTGGATTATGAAACGGTGATGCAGCTGAAAAATCGGGTAGATAAGGTGGTCTGTCCTTTGGGGGTAGGTGAACATTTCGAGTATTGGGGATTTGAGAAATCATCCCTGGTTGAGCTGGATTGGTTTGAAGATACTGTACTGGATAAGGGATTTCTGCTTCATTGCTTGCCCGCCCGGCATTTTTCGGGCCGCTCGTTGAAAGCGAATCAGGCACTATGGGCCTCTTTCCTTATCGAAACCCCTTCGCAGAAGATTTATATGGGCGGTGATAGTGGATATGATACGCATTTTGCCGAAATAGGCAAGCAATATCCTGGCATTGACCTTGCCATATTGGAGAATGGGCAGTATAACGAAGATTGGAAATATATCCATACCATGCCCCAATATTTGGGACAAGTGGCCAGGGACTTGAATGCGGAAAAGATTCTGACTGTCCATCATTCCAAATATGCTTTGGCTAGACACCGCTGGGACGAACCGTTGAAGAATGCCATGAATCTGAAAGAGAAAGACTCTTTGAACGTGTTGATGCCTATTATAGGGGAAGTGGTCCGGTTAAAATAATGAACGATATTGATTAGCTATTGACGAGTTATTAACGGAAATATATATCCCTATCGAAAATAAAAGTAAGATAATATGTTGGAATTACCCGAAGTTATCACCCTGAGCAAACAAGTGAACAACGCCTTGAGCGGTAAAACAATCACGCAGGTATTCAATGCCACCAAACCGCATAAGTTTACGTTCTATAACGGCAATCCGTCGGAGTATGGTAAACTGCTCGTAGGCAAAACCATCCTTTCATCCGAAGGATATGGCATGTTTGTCAATTTCAATCTTTCGGATAATGTGATCATGAATATAGGCGACGGAGTCAGTGTCCGTTATTACAATGCGGGAGATAAGATTCCTGCCAATTACCAGTTGTTGCTGACGTTTAATGATGATTCATTCCTTGTCTTCACGGTTGTAATGTATGGTTTTATCAATGTTTATCCTGATAGCTATATCGACAATAAGTACTATAAATTGAGTCGGGAAAGCATTTCGCCGTTGAGCGATAAATACACCGAAGCGGAATTTGAGAAACTCGTTGCCGAAGCAAAGAAGACCCTCTCTGCTAAAGCTCTATTAGCAACCAATCAGCGTATTCCCGGTGTAGGTAACGGCGTAACGCAGGATATTCTGTTCAATGCACGGATAAATCCCAAACAGAAAGTGCTACTTCTGTCGGATAATCAGAAAGACGTTCTTTTTAATGCTCTAAAAGAAACATTGGTGGATATGACGTTCGAGGGCGGACGCGATACGCAAACAGATCTTTATGGCAACGCCGGAGGTTACAAAACCATTCTTTCTGCCAAAACATGGAAGAATCCTTGTCTCCGTTGTGGCAGTACCATCATAAAAGAGGCTTATATGGGTGGTTCGGTATATTATTGCCCAACGTGTCAACAGATAAAAGAATAAATGTCCACATTCTGTTAGCTCCCTTTATGTACGATGCAAGGAATTAATATTCTGTATAACAGTTTATTAATTCCTTGTATCGCATTCTGTTAATATCGTGTCTACACGATATTCGTATCCTGCGAACACGATATGAATATCTTCTTTTCTTTATACTTTGTACGGACAAAAGGGGTGTTTTATAAAGCCCGCCCTTTGTAAACGTTTGACTGGGACAATGGAACCAGGACTCCGTTCAGCGTCAGGGTATTCGAATTGAAGTTCGGGCTGATTCTTGCCGATGCATTATTGCCGCCGTTGGTCAGTGTGATATACACTTGTGCGGATATTCCGATGCCTTGTACGCTGAAGCTGCAATTCACGTTTCCCTTTTTGTCGGTCGTGATTTTCATTTCCTTTCTGCTGCCGTCCACTGTGATGCCGCCTATTCCGTTGGGGCCTGCAAGGGCATTGTTGGCAGCTATTTGTACGGATGCGTGTTCACCGTCCATCAGAACGAAGTTTGTTGTCGATGAAACAAATGCGCTCCGTCCTCTCTTGAACACCAGCTGGTCTGCTTCCAATACAAACTTGCCCTCTTTCAATGCCTGGACGGCAATGGCATAGTTCCTTTCATTTTCTGCTTTTTCGCGTGCTTTCTGGGCTTCGCGTTGGGCTTTACGCTCTGCTTGGCGTGTTTCGCTGCTACTCTGTGCATACATCAGGGTCGATGCACTTACCAACACCAGTGTGATTAATGTAATGATTCGTTTCATAATTGTTCTTTGTTATTTAGTTAAGACCTTCTGGTTGATTAACAAATGAAAAGCCAAAAAGATGCAGCTTGAATCTTAAATAAGCGTAAGACTTAACACTTCTTTGGTTTTGTTGGAAGTTCGTATTAAATTTCTTCCAAGGCATAATACTGGTAATCCCGGAGAATGGTCTGAAGAAAGTTTTCCGGGTTACTGTCATGAGGAGTGATGGAGAGAAGTTCCTGCACTTTTTTCGCAAGGGAGGCAATGCGGCGTGTACGGTCTTTTTTACCCGATTGCAGGGCCCGGGTAATGACGTTGATTTGCTCCAATGACAAGTCGGAAGCTTGTGGATAGGTAGGTCGGTAGTCTTTGGTCAGGTAGTCGAACTCATCGAGGCTGACGTGTATCTTGCGGTAATTCTTTTCCTTGATTACCATGGTGCCGGCGGCAAGGTCTCCCATTCGCTGGCTGTTTTTGGTCAAAAGGACGACCAGAAGTCCCAGACCACCGGTCACCGGTCCGTCGATAGGGAAGAGAAGCCATCGGAGCAGGTACGAGCCTATGCCGGGCGTGGAGCCGTCTGCCTTTACGACACGAATGTTCATCAGCCGCTTGCCGAAACTTTGTCCCTGGTTGAACATTTCGCAGAGAAATGCATAAAGCAAGACTGGCAGGTAGACAATGGTAAAAAAGAAAAGCATCGTGAAATCAGAGGGTAGATGAATCCGTGAAAACAAGGCCAAAGTAGAAAATACATAGAATCCGAGCAGAATATAATCTATGGCCAGTGCAATGAGCCGCTCACCGATACTGGCAGGCGTTTGACTGATGCGGACAAATTGTCCGGTGATAATTGTAGATTCTGCCATTCCTGATAAAACATTTTTAGTATTTCATTGCAAATATATCATTATTCTCTTATTTTTGTTACCTATTTCAGACAAAACTTCTCTGAAATAGTCATGGGGTATGAAAGAAGTGACGTTTATCCGGCAGAACATCGAAAAATGGAAACGAGCAGAAACAATGGTGGAGCAGGCGGAAAGTCTGTCTCCCGATGAACTTGCCGACGCATATACGGAGCTTACGGCAGATCTGGCTTTTGCCCAAACGCATTTCCCCGCTTCCCGCATCACTATCTATCTGAACAATCTTGCCTCGGCATTGCACAACCGCATTTATAGAAACAAGCGCGAGAAATGGTCAAGAATTATCACCTACTGGACCCGTGAAGTGCCTTCGGCCATGCACGATGCACGCCGTGAGCTGGTGGCTTCCTTCATTATATTTGTGGTCAGCGCATTGATAGGAGTGGTATCCGCTGCCGGAGACCCCGATTTTGTGCGTTTGATATTAGGAAACTCCTATGTGGATATGACTTTGAACAATATCGCTAATGGTGAACCTATGGCTGTATATAACGGTTCCTCCGAGTTCCCCATGTTTCTGAGTATCACGCTGAACAATATCATGGTCTCCTTCAACTGCTTTGCCATGGGGTTGCTGACCAGTTTTGGCACCGGATACATGCTCCTTAACAATGGTATCATGATAGGGGCTTTCCAAACCTTCTTTTATCAGCACGACTTGCTTTGGGAGTCCTTCCTTGCCATTTGGCTGCACGGGACACTCGAAATCTGGGCGATTATTGTAGCCGGTGCCGCCGGTCTTGCCCTGGGCAACGGATGGCTCTTTCCCGGAACCTATTCAAGGCTGGAATCTTTCAAACGGGGAGCCAAAAAAGGACTGAAAATAGTGGTGGGTACGGTACCCGTATTCATCATGGCAGGATTTATAGAAGGATTCGTTACCCGCCATACCGAACTTCCGGATGCTTTGAGGTTCGGCTTTATTCTACTCTCTTTGTCGTTTATCTTTTTTTATTATATTTATTTACCTAACAGAAAGAAGCATGGAAGCACAGAAACCTAAAATCGCACTGTATGTACAACGTTCTTTTGGAGAGAAACTAACTGCTACCTTTGATTTTATCAAAGAGAATTGGAAGCCGTTGATGAAATTCACCACATATCTGATGTTGCCGCTTTGTCTGCTTCAGGGACTGAGCTTGAACGGGCTGATGAGCGGTACAATGGCTCTGGGTGATATGACCGGAGGCTCGTTCGACTCTTCTGTTGTCGGAGCGTCCATCATGGCACTGGTGACTTATTACAGTCTGTATGCCGTTCTCTATCTGCTAGGAACTGTCATGCTGACCTCTTTGGTCTACGCATTGGTCCGTACTTACAATGAACGGGAAGAACGCTTGGAGGGAGTGACGTTAGGGATGCTGAAGCCCTTGTTGTTCCGTAATGTCAGAAGGGTATTTCTGATAATGATTATCGGTGTGCTTTTGGTGCTGTTTGTAGGGCTTATTGTTGGTTTTATAGCCACCGTCATTCCGTTCATGGCGATTGCGTTCTTGTTCGTTCTGCTCGTTGTGGTGGTGTCTGTGCCACTTGCTATTTGGGCTCCAGTCTATCTGTTCGAAGATATCTATATCATAGATGCCTTGAAGAAGGCCTACCGACTGGGTTTCGCTACCTGGGGAGGTATCGTACTGATTTCCATTGTTATGGGATTCATCGCCGCCATCTTGCAGGGAGTGACGATGATTCCATGGTATATCGGGACTATTGTGAAATATATCTTTGCAATGACTGATGCAGGTGGCGGTGCCACTGTATCGGCAGCCTATAGCTTTGTGCTTTATCTGCTGGCGGTGGTCCAGGCATTCGGCGTTTATATGTCCATGATTTTCTCATTGCTGGGACTGGCTTATCAATACGGTCATGCTTCGGAAAAGATAGATTATGTGATGGTGGAGAGTGATATTGACAATTTTGATAAACTCTGATAACGGACTATGAATATGGCTCCGGCTGATACACTGGTTTGTGATACTGCACAGGTTGCCGCTTGGCAGTCTGACCCGGCGTTTGCTTACAGTCGTGAGTTGATAGCTCCCGAAATTAATGTACTTGAGTGGTTCAGCAGATGGTTCGGCAAGCTGCTGGACAAGATATTCGGGAATACGTTGGTGGCAGAATATTCGGAGGTCGTATTGATATGCATTGCCGTTCTTATCCTGGTATTGGTCATTTGGTTTGTGTACAAGAAGCGTCCGGAACTGTTCATGCGTTCGCGCAAGAGTACCCTGCCCTATACAGTGGGGGAGGACACCATCTATGGAGTGGATTTTGCGGAAAGAATTGCCGATGCGCTTGCCCGGACGGATTATCGGGAGGCGGTGCGTTTGCTCTATCTGCAGACGCTGAAACAGCTCAGCGATGGAAAACGTATAGACTGGCAGTTATATAAAACGCCAACACAATATATCTATGAAGTCCGTCTGCCAGCTTTCCGCCAAATGACCAACCATTTTCTACGAGTACGTTACGGAAATTTTGAAGCGACCGAAACTTTGTTCCATGCGATGCGGGATTTGCAGAAAGAAGTGGAGAAAGGAGGGGCGGCATGAAGGGGAACCATTGGTTTATAGCCGGTATCATTGTTTTTCTGGTGTTGATGTTTGCGATAGAGTGCCGTCTGCCAAAGAAGTTTGTCTGGAACCCTACGTTCAGCCATTATGACAAGCAACCGTTCGGCTGTGCCGTGTTCGATAGCCTGCTGTCTTCATCGTTGCCGAAGGGATATTCGTTGTCGAGAAAGACTTTTTATGAACTGGAGCAGGAAGATACGACGCTCCGCCGCGGAATACTGGTTGTTACCGATAACCTGCATTTGACGGATGTAGATGTGGAGGCGATGTTGAAGATGGCGGGACGGGGAGACCGGATTATGCTGGTGGGGAGCTCTTTCAGCCGTATTTTGAAAGATACGCTGGGATTTGAGTGCAGCTATTCCTATTTCAGTCCGTCGGCTTTGAAAAAATATGCCACTGCATTGCTTTCGAAAGACAGTTTGTGCTGGGTGGGGGATTCGGCGGTTTATCCGCAGCAGACTTTCTGTTTCTATCCCCAACTTTGTCAGTCTTATTTCTTTGCAGATTCCATTTCTAGTAAAGTGTTGGCGGAAAAAACTGTTACCGGAGAAGCTGCTCATCCGGTTGCCATGTCGGTTTCTTGGGGAAAGGGGGAAGTTATACTGGCTTCCACTCCCCTGCTTTTTACGAACTATGGTGTGCTGGATGGGAAGAATGCGGCTTATCTTTTTCGTATATTGTCCCAGATGGGTGGATTTCCCATTGTCCGTACCGAAGGCTATATGAAAGAAACAGCCCAGGCACAGATGTCTCCTTTTCGCTATTTCCTTTCGCAGCCGCCGCTTCGCTGGGCATTGTACTTGAGTATGGTTTCCATCCTGCTCTTTATGATATTTACAGCCCGCAGGAAGCAGCGCGCCATTCCGGTTATCCGCGAACCGGAAAATAAGTCTTTGGAGTTTGCAGAGTTGATAGGTACTCTTTATTATCAGAAGAAGGACCATGCTGACTTAGTCCGTAAGAAATATCTCTATTTTGCGGAGGAACTGAGGAGGGAAATGCAAGTGGATGTGGAGGAAGTGGCAGAGGATGAGCGCTCTTTCGGCAGGATTGCCCGGAAGACGGGTATGGAAGCGGGGGAAATTGCCGCATTCATCCGCGAGGTGAGGCCGGTGGTGTACGGAGGGCGCAGCATCTCTGAGGAGGAGATGAAACGGCTTGTCGATAAAATGAATGAAATAATCAATCATATATAAAGAAGATATTTATGGAAGAGAACACAGAAAAACGGTTGGACTTGACTCTCTTTTCCGAGAAGATACAAGCGTTGAAGGACCGGATTGCTACGGTCATAGTGGGGCAGGAGCAGATAGTGGACCTGGTACTGACGGCTGTCCTGGCAAACGGCCATGTGTTGCTGGAGGGAGTGCCGGGGGTGGCAAAGACGCTGCTTGCCCGTCTGGTTGCCCGTTTGATTAAGGCGGATTTCAGCCGCATTCAGTTTACTCCGGACTTGATGCCGAGTGACGTGTTGGGGACTACGGTCTTCAACATGAAAACCAATGACTTTGACTTTCATCAAGGACCGGTGTTTGCCGACCTCGTGCTGGTGGACGAGATAAACCGCGCTCCCGCCAAGACGCAGGCAGCCTTGTTCGAGGTTATGGAAGAACGGCAGGTCAGCATTGACGGTACCACGCATCAGATGGGAGAACTCTATACGATTCTGGCAACCCAGAATCCGGTGGAGCAGGAGGGGACTTATAAGTTACCTGAAGCGCAACTGGACCGCTTCCTGATGAAAATAACCATGGGATATCCCTCATTGGAGGAGGAGGTGGACATCCTGGAGCGCCACCACGCCAATGCTTCGTTGGTGAAGTTGGAGAGCCTGGCGCCCGTGCTCACAAAAGAAGAACTGCTTTCGTTGCGCAGGCTGATAGAACACGTGTTTGTAGACCGCACGCTGCTTCAGTACATCGCGTTGATTGTACAGCAGACGCGTACCAGCAAGGCTGTATATTTAGGAGCTTCTCCGCGTGCGTCCGTGGCAATGATGCAGGCCTCCAAGGCATATGCACTGTTGCAGGGACGTGACTTTGTGACACCGGAGGATATTAAGTTCGTTGCTCCGTATGTGCTTCAGCATCGCTTGATATTGACAGCGGAAGCCGAGATGGAAGGCTATTCGCCGGTAAAGGTGACGCAACGTCTGATTGATAAGGTGGAAGTGCCGAAGTGAGACTGGGCCGCCGATTCTATATTGCTCTTGTTCTGATAGTCCTGCTGACGGGTATCGGGTACGTCTTTGCTCCATTCTTTGCAATCGGGCAGTGGGCGCTTTTTGTTTTGGCGGTGTCGGCGCTGGTGGATGGGGTGATGCTCTATCGCATTCGCGGCATCCGGGCATTCCGCCAGTGTGCTACCCGCTTCTCCAACGGAGATGAAAACACCGTGAACATACGTGTGGAGAGCAGTTATCCGCATCCGGTGGCTGTGGAAGTGGTGGATGAGATTCCTTTTGCATTCCAGTTGCGGAATATTGATTTCCGGATGAGGCTCCAGGCGAATGAGGGCAGGACGATTACGTATCATCTGCGTCCTACGCGGCGGGGGATTTACTCTTTCGGACGGATTCGGGTGTTTGTGGCAGGCAGAATGGGATTGCTTTCCCGCAGATATACTTGCGATGCTCCGCTGGATGTCAAGGTATATCCGTCCTATCTGATGCTCCATCGGTATGAGTTGCTTGCTATCAGCGACAACTTGACGGAATTGGGCATCAAACGTATCCGCAGGGTGGGGCATCATACGGAGTTCGAACAGATAAAGGAGTATGTGAAAGGCGACGATTACCGCACGATAAACTGGAAAGCAAGCGCCCGGAGGCACGAACTTATGGTAAATGTCTATCAAGACGAGCGTTCCCAGCAAATCTATAACGTGATAGACAAGGGGCGGATTATGCAGCAGGCATTTCGCGGGATGACCTTGCTGGACTATGCTATTAATGCCTCCCTGGTTCTTTCGTACGTTGTCATGCGGAAGGAGGATAAAGCCGGACTGGTAACGTTTAATGAGCACTTTGATACATTTATCCCCGCCTCCCGACAGCCCGGACAAATGCAGGCGTTATTGGAGAACCTTTACAGCCAGCAGACTACTTTTGGGGAGACCGACTTTTCCTCATTGTGCGTACATTTGAACAAGCGCGTCAACAAACGCAGTCTTTTGGTGCTGTATACCAATTTTTCCGGCATCGGCAGCTTGAATCGCCAGTTGGCTTATTTGCAGCAGTTGAACCGCCAGCACCGGTTGCTGGTCATCTTCTTCGAAGATGCCGCTCTGAAAGAGTACGTCGCCACTCCTGCGAGGGATACGGAAGGGTATTACCGCCATGTCATTGCCGAGAAATTTGTATTCGAGAAACGGCTGATAGTCTCCACCTTGAAGCAGCACGGCATCAGTTCTGTACTGACTACACCGGAAAATCTTTCTGTGGACGTGATAAACAAGTATCTGGAGATGAAGTCACGTAGCCAGATATAAAAACAGTAACTAAGGTTATATAATCCGTAATAAGGGTAGTGAAGATGTCTGGATTTTCCTCTAATTTTGTAATTGGTATATTGTGAAGGTGTGGAAAACATATCCTTAAGATTTTATATATCTGAAGTTACAATAATGAGAATGACTTTATAGGTGATGAAAGACAATACATTGGACATAAAGACCGTATGTGAATGTAACCGGTGCCTGGGATGTAAAACGTTGCATCCTCAGGTAAGCATTATTAATCTGGAAAATCCTAGTGTGTATCAGGATGCTGTGAAGTTTGAATTCTATGCCATCCTACTGATTGAGGACTGTGAAGGGGATTGTGACTGCTGCGGACGGAAATATTATGATTATTCCAATGCTACGATGGTATTTCTTACTCCCGGCGAGATATTCCGGATGAACAAGAACAATACGCTTCCGGACAAAGGTTGGCTGCTGGCATTTCATCCCGATTTATTGCTTTGTACTACGTTAAAGAATCATATCGACAACTATACTTTCTTTTTCTACCGCAAGGAGGAGGCGTTGCATCTGTCACAGCGCGAAACGGCCAAAGTGACGTGTTGCCTTGAGAATATTGATGATGAACTTCATCATTCCATTGATATGCATAGCAATACCATCTTGTCCCGTCACATCGAATTGCTGCTGGATTATTGCTCACGTTACTATGAGCGGCAATTCATCACCCGTGAGAATAAGAACAAGATGATTCTGGGGAAAATGGAAGGGATATTGGACGAGTATATCACTTCCGGAAAGTTGCAGGAGGGGAAGCTGCCCACTTCCGGATGCTGTGCCGAAAAACTGAATCTTTCGACGGCTTACTTTGATGATTTGCTGAGGTTTGAGACGGGTAAGACATTGGCTGAATACTTCCAGTTCAAATGCTTGTACACGGCCAAGAAAATGTTATCGGAAGGTGGTAATACACCTGCTGCCGTAGCGCGTCGGCTGGGCTATCCGAGTGTGCAATATTTCAGTCTGGTGTTTAAGAAAGCAACGGGAGTTGCACCGAATGAATATAGATATTCACAAAATTGAGATGATGCAGATAGAATGAATTTATTAGACCAAAATATTTTATAATGGAGACCAAAGCTATATTTTTAGATGTAGACGGAACATTGGTGAGTTTCGACACTCACCGCGTTCCGCAGTCGGCTATCGAAGCGTTGCAGCAAGTTCATGAATCCGGTATAAAAATCATAATAGCAACTGGGAGGGCGTTTACCGATCTTCACGAACTTGAAGAGATTCCATACGATGCAGTGATAGCTTTGAATGGGGCCGATTGTGTACTGAGAGATGGCACTCCTATATCTCGTAAACAGATTCCCGAAAAGGATTTTCAGAGGGTACTAGTATTGGCTCAACATTATGGGTTTGCTCTGGCTATCGAAACGAATAAAGGTATTTTTGTCAACGAACTCAATCCGACCGTCATCGAATTGGCTAGGCTGGTCAATCACCCTACACCGCCGGTGGCAGACATTGAAAAGGAATTTATGGGAGGCGAATGTTGTCAGTTATGCATATATTGTGATGAAGAAATGGAAAAAGAAGTTATGGCACAACTTCCCGGACTTTCTGTTTCCAGATGGAACCCTTTCTTTGCGGATGTCAATGTGACGGGAGTAAACAAGGCTATGGGTATCAATGAGTTTGCTTCCTATTATGGATTTGATGTTTCAGGAACCATCGCTTTTGGTGATGGCGGGAATGATATTTCCATGATTCGTGCAGCCGGGATGGGAATAGCTATGGGAGGAGCTTCCGAGGCTGTGAAAAGCGTTGCCGATTATATAACGGAGACGGTGGATGAGCATGGTATCCGGAACGCTCTGGTTCATTTTGGTATTGTGGAATAAAAATCGGCTGTCAAAACTTATGAAAACTATAGTCAGTGAATATTATGCTTTTAGAAAAACTGCTTAAAGAATTTAATTTTAGCATCAATACTTTTAATTTGGAGGAATCTAAGTTATTTGACCGATATTTTGAGCGGATATTGATTGGTAAAGATACATTTTTGATTAAGGAAGGAGAAATAGAAAGATATAGTTATTTCGTTTATGATGGGATGTTACGTTGTTGGCTTTTGAATCATAAAGGGGAAGAGCAGATTTTTTGGTTTTGTAAAGAAGGTACGTTTTCAATGTCGAACATATCTTTTACCTTACAAACAAAATCTGCATTTAATGTGCAGACAATTGTAGATAGCGTTATTTACCGAATAGACAAGAAGCGAGTAGATGAACTGTATACTGCTATTCCTAAGGTGAAAACCGTATTTGAAGATTTGAATGCCATACTACTGAATAAGCTCTTGAAAAGAAATATCGACTTGATTAAATATTCTCCTGAACAGTATTATCTACAGATGATTGAAGAATATGGCATTACATTAAACTATATCCCACTCAAAGATATAGCTTCTTATTTGGGTATCACGCCGCAAGCACTAAGCAGAATCCGTAAACGTATTTTTTAACCTGGGTTCAGTGCATTGAATGTATAAGTTCCGAACTTTGCGGCTTTAAATAGCAATTACAATTATGATTAGAAAAATTAAAGTTACGGATTATCCACGTTTGATAGAAATTTGGGAAAGTGCAGTATTGAGTACACATGATTTTCTTAAAGAGGAAGATTGTCTATACTATAAGGAACAGCTTCCGGTATATTTTCAGTATGTCACTCTATTCGGATTTGAACAGGAGGGAATCTTAATCGGATTTATGGGAATTGCAGAAGGAAATCTTGAAATGTTGTTTATTGACAATAATTATCGAGGCACAGGAATTGGGAAAAAACTGGTTACTTATGCCATAAATCATTTGCAGGTAACGAAAGTCGATGTGAACGAGCAGAATATTCAAGCTGTCGGTTTTTATAAATATATAGGCTTTAACGTATACAAAAGGTCTGATTTGGACGGAGAAGGTAAAGAATATCCTATTTTACACATGCAGTTGTAGTTCGTAAGTCAGACCCCGATTTTAAAAATCATCATTTTTGCCAGCACTACTTTTTCTTCTCATATTCGGCTTTAACTATCTGACAGCAAGAATTTAACCACGTGTTTTTTTTCTGTTTTTCGTTTATAATAAATAACATTTGTTAATGTCTGTTTCGGGCTTATTTTCCGTTTTCTTTGTGCAAATATGGTGATTAAGGGGCGAACTCCGTTGTCTATAGTGCCGGAAGTATGGCTTTTGCTCCCCGTATATGGGCACTTTTTCCCTTCATGTCCTGTGTGTAATGCAGAGAAGCTTGGCGCATAATTCCCGAAACCTTATTACAAAACTTCGTCCCACGCATGTGTGCTCGCCGGTTTGCCTGCGTGAACCGTTGAGCCCACGTGCGTGGGACGAGGGTTTACATGAACCTTCATAATAAAAAGCATGGGACATACGTGGATTCTGCCTATACCTTCTTCCAGTTTTGTCCCTATCCGGAGGACGGTCTGCCCATTCATTGCTGCTCAGTTTCTTATTCTTGTGATGTAAGTCTGAGAAAGCTGAAACTCGAAAATTGCTTATGCACCGGATATTTCGGGTCCCCATTTTTGCCGGAGCGAGAAAAAGAAAAAGCTCTGAAATCCTTGAATTTCAGAGCTTTGCTTTAATTTGCTATTTGCTTTCGCGGTGCGTACGGTACTTTAACCTATTGTTTTTTCAAAATATCATAATATTGCAACTATCTACTAATAAACAACTTGTTACGATTGGTTCATACCGTAAAATATCACTAAAAATCTTTTGCTATCTCGATAATTGGGTGTATATTTGGGTGCTAATTTAATTACACCCGAATATGAATATCAAGAGAAACATCATCTTTTCTTTGGAAAGCCGGAAGAAGAACGGCGTACCAATCGTAGAGAATGTGCCTATCCGTATGCGTGTGATATTTGCCAGCCAGCGCATCGAGTTTACAACGGGCTACCGCATCGATGCAGCCAAATGGGACACCGACAAACAGCGTGTAAAGCCGGGCTGCACCAACAAGCTGAAACAGAGCGCATCCGAAATCAACACCGACCTGCTGCGCTACTATACGGAAATACAGAACATCTTCAAGGAGTTCGAGGTTCAGGGAACCATGCCTACCACCGCACAAGTAAAGGAGGCTTTCAACAACCTGCATAGCGAAAAGAGGGAGGAGGAACAGCAGAAGCCCTTGACGTTCGCACCTATGGAGGTGTTCGGGGAGTTCATCAAGGAATGTGGGACACAGAACGGCTGGTCTGACGCCACTTATGAGAAGTTCGCCGCAGTGAGAAAACACCTTGAGAAGTTCGACAAGGAACTGACCTTCGAGGCACTGGACGAACCCAAGCTGACAAGCTACGTGAATTTCCTCAAGGACGTGGAAGGCTTGCGCAACACGTCCACCATGAAGCAGATAGCCTACCTGAAATGGTTCCTACGGTGGAGTTTCAAGAAAGGGTACAATCAGAACATGGCTTATGACAGCTTCAAACCCAAACTGAAAAACACACCCAAGAAAGTGATATTCCTCACATGGGAGGAACTGAACAGACTGAAAGACTACAAGATACCCCCGACCAAGCAATATCTCGAACGGGTAAGGGATGTCTTTCTGTTCTGCTGTTTCAGCGGGCTGCGCTATTCGGACGTGTACAACCTCAAACGGAGCGACATCAAGCCCGACCATATAGAAGTGACCACCGTCAAGACTGCGGACAGTCTTATCATAGAGTTGAACAACCACAGCAAGGCGATATTGGATAAATACAAAGGCGTGCACTTTGAAGACCATAAGGCACTTCCGGTCATCAGCAATCAGAAGATGAACGATTATTTGAAAGAACTGGGAGAGCTTGCGGAAATCAACGACCCGGTAAGGGAAACTTACTACAAAGGAAACGAACGCATAGACACCGTCACACCCAAATACGCCCTGCTGGGAACCCATGCCGGAAGACGGACATTCATCTGTAACGCTTTGGCATTGGGCATCCCCGCACAAGTGGTGATGAAATGGACGGGGCACAGCGACTACAAGGCGATGAAGCCCTACATAGACATAGCCGATGACATCAAGGCTAATGCAATGAACAAATTCAACCAACTGTAACCGCAAGAATATCATGGAAGAAAGAATAACCTCAATGATACCCCGCTACGGGAAACTCAATAAGATATACACCGAAATAATGTCCGGCGGCAGTTTCTCTTTTGAGAAGCAACAGTTCATCTCTGATTTTTACAGAGAATACGGAGACACGCAGACCTTTGAGACGGCACTTATCAGCCTCATGCTTGAAATGGACGCCGCGCACTTCTCCATATTGCTGAACAGCCTGAAACGTGAGATTGAAAGCAACATCTCGACTTACAACGCCTGCAGGGAGTTTTTCGACTGTCTCGATACCGGATATGTCTGCCGACAGCATGAAAGCCGTTTTGACTGGGGTATTGACAGACAGATGAAAGTCACAAACGGATATTACCGGGAACTCATGGAAGCCAACGGCTCTTTGGAGGCGGTAGGTTTCAGGGAACATGACCGTCAGGAAGAGGAACTGCTGGAAAGAAGGTACGAACGGTGCAAACGGGAATACGACAAGGAGAAAGCCAAACTGGATGAACTGTACAGGCAGAAGGAGCAGGCAAGACGGGAAGCCCTGCAATGCCTGCAAAACCGTTGCGGGGACATTTGCAGGCTGGGCGGCTCACTATTGGCAATCCTTGAAAAATACCTGACCGACCAAAAGAAAAAGGAAGGGGAAGAAAAGGAAATGTCCGCATCCGGTACCACCCCGGCAAGCCCGCCCGCCTATTTCCCCATGCGGCTGCTGTCAGCCATTTATGAGAAATGCAACGGTGAACAGTTCGAAGCCGTTTCCGAACTGGACTTCTACGCCAGCATGAACCTGCAACCATGCGAAGGCAGACTGAAAACAAGACCGAGGGAGAAGGCGCGCGTATGCTATCTCATTTTCCTTATGGGTGAAACGCTGCCCAAGCCGGACAGAGAGAAATGGAAAGAGGACATCATGAACCTGCTGGGAATAGACGATACATACTACAAGTCAAAATACAAAGAGCCCGTTTCCGATTTCCCCAGTGACAGCAACCGGGAATTTGCCAAGGAAATGCGGTCAATATTCCGATAGTCGATGATATGTCCCGACATTCCACGATACCACCACTTTTACCACTCAAAATAATTTCCACCACTCTTTATTACTTACTGATATTTAATAAGATAGCGTGATATTCAAATCACGCTATCCACATCCTTACCACCCGTACCCGGAAGTAACTTTGCACTGTTCGAACGAGGTAAAAAGCCCATGCGCAGGGCTTGCAGTACAAACGTTAATTTCATTCTGATATGGAAATTAGAGACCTTTTATCAAAGCCCGTATGGCAGATGACGGGCGAAGAGTTCATATTCTTGAACCGGCACGCCTTGCAGGGAAGCGGAACGAAGCCAGCCCAACCGGCAGCCGACAAGGAAAAGAAGTATGTGTACGGGATAGGCGGCATAGCCCGGCTGTTCGGGTGCAGCATACCCACAGCAAACCGCATCAAGAAAAGCGGGAGGATAAACAGAGCCATTACGCAGATAGGACGCAAAATCATCGTCGATGCGGACATGGCGCTGGAACTGGCAGGACGCAAAAGCGGGGGACGCGGATAGGGAGGTGTAGTATGGACAACAAGGAAAGAAACATCACCCCCGAAGAGGCGGTAATCCTATGGCATGCCTCGCGGCTTGACCTCTCGAAAAACCACGAGCAGGCGCCCGAAATCCTGAAAGTGCAGGGCTCCGTCATCGGCACACTGGGAAATTTCAGCGCGTCAATCGGAAAAGCCAAAAGCAAGAAGACGTTCAACGTCTCCGCAATCGTGGCGGCTGCGCTGAAAAACGGGACGGTACTGAACTATACGGCGGAACTGCCCGAAAACAAACGGAAAATACTCTATGTGGACACCGAGCAGAGCACCTACCACTGTGAGATAGTGGCAAGGCGCAGCCTTCACATGGCGGGGCTGCCGACCGACAGCAACCATGAGAACCTCGAGTTCCTCGTCCTGCGGAAGTACACGCCCGAAGAGCGCATAGCAATCGTGAAGGAGGCAATCTACCGTACCGAGAATGTTGGGCTGGTAGTTATCGACGGGATACGGGACATGGTGTATGACATCAACAGTTCCAGCGAGTCCACGAAGGTAATCTCCCTGCTGATGACATGGACGGGTGAAAGGAATATCCACATTCACACCATACTGCACCAGAACAAGGGGGACGAGCATGCAAGGGGGCACATCGGAACCGAACTCAGCAACAAGGCGGAAACGGTGCTGCAAGTAGAAAAGGACGAGAAGACCCCCGGTGTAAGCACAGTCAAAACCGCACATATCAGGGCAGTGGACTTCGAGCCATTTGCTTTTCGCATCAACGGGGAGGCATTGCCCGAACTGCTGGAGGACTACCAGTTCAAGGACAAGGACGAGACAAAAGGGAATAGAGGGAAGTTCGACCCGTATAGGGACATCACCGAACAGCAGCACCGCATCGCACTGGAAGCGGCATTCACCCTGAAAGACGAATACGGTTACAAGGAACTTGAAGGGGCTTTGCGGGAAGCATACGCCTCTGTCGGTGTCAAACTCAGTGACCACAGACTGCGTGACCTCATCACCGTATTGAAAAACAAGCGGATGATAGTGCAGGAGAACGGAAGGAAATACACCTTCAAGCCGGACTTCCACTATTAGCGGCGCAGACTGGAAACCGCTTCACGTCAACCGGGGTATATATATATGGTGAAGTGAAGTGGAATATTCCGGAATATGGTAAAAACCGCTTCACTTCATTCCCGTACCTATATATACGGAAGTGAAGTGAAGCAGATATATACAGACCGTACCGCAAACATGTACGGGCGAAAAGAAAAAACAATATCCACTTAAACAGAAGTCTACATGAATACGAATGAAGCGAAGCAAATACGCATAGAGGAATATTTGCACAATCTTGGCTACAACCCGGTAAGACGGCAGGGAGACAGCCTATGGTACAAGTCACCGTTCAGGGACGAACAAGAACCGTCCTTCAAGGTGAACACCGAACGCAACCTATGGTATGATTTTGGCGCGGGCAAGGGTGGCAACATCATCGCACTGGCGCGGGAGCTCTACGCGTCCGACAGCCTGCCCTACCTTTTGGAACGGATAGCAGAACAGGCACCCGGCGTGCGCCCGGTCTCCTTCTCTTTTGGCGGGCAACCACTCTCAAAACCGAGTTTCCAGCAGTTGGAGGCGGTACCGCTTTCTTCCCCCGCCCTATTGTCCTATCTGCGGCAGAGGGGGATAAATACGGAACTGGCAAAAAGAGAATGCAGGGAGGTGCGCTATCTGACTGGCGGCAAACCCTACTTTGCCGTTGGTTTTCCCAACCGTTCGGGAGGCTACGAGATACGCAACAAGCTCTTCAAGGGCTGCATAGCACCGAAGGACATCACCCACATACGGCAGGAACAGCCGAGGGAGACCTGCTACCTCTTCGAGGGCTTCATGGACTACCTCTCCTTCCTCACCCTGCGGCTGGAAAGGTGTCCTGACCGTCCCGACCTTGACGGGCAGGACTACATCGTACTGAACTCGACTTCCAACCTCTCCAAGGCAATCCGACCATTGGGCGGTTACGGGCGCATCCACTGTTTCCTCGACAACGACAAGGCGGGAATGGAAGCTGTTCAGGAACTACGGGAGGAATACGGGCTGCGCATCCGGGACGCGTCGCACATATACGGAGGATACAACGACCTGAACGATTTCCTGCGGGGTAAACAGAACGGACAATCCGAACGGAGGCGTGAGAAGCCGGAACCGGAGAAAAGCCAACAGAAGGCAGAGCAACCGAAAAAGAAAAACAAAGGTATCAGGATGTAACCGTACAGCCACCGGAAGGCTTTGAAAAAAGCCATAGCTCATTAGGGCTTTTTCTTCACGCAATGCACGCATCGCTAAAAAAGCCCCAATGAGCAAAAGGGACGCCGCCCCTTTTGAAACCCCGAAGCCATGCGGCATGGGAGCAAGGCAGGGGAAGTATTAACCGAAAAAATGTATTACAGTTATGGGATATGCAGTTTTGCATTTGGAAAAGGCGAAAGGTGCGGACGGCGCAATGTCCACGCACATAGAGCGCACCGTACACCCGAAGAACGCGGACAGAAAGCGCACGCACCTGAACCGGGAACTGGTGCAGTTCCCCGAAGGGGTGAGGAACCGCACGCAGGCGATAGCGCACCGGATAGAAACGGCGGGCATCAAACGCAAAGTGGGCACCAACCAGGTGAAGGCAATCCGGGTGCTGCTCACCGGAAGCAACAAGGACATGAAACAAATGGAAACGGACGGGCGACTTGACGGCTGGTGCAGCGATAACCTGAAATGGCTCCGGGAAACATACGGGGAGCGGAACCTCGTATCGGCAGTCCTGCACATGGACGAGAAGACACCGCACATACACGCCACTATCGTACCGATAGTGACCGGGGAGCGCAGGAAAGCCAGAAAGGAAGAACAGAACGGGAAAAAGAAATACCGCAAGAAGAGCACGCAGGATGTACGGCTGTGTGCTGATGACGTCATGGCAAGGCACAGGCTGAAACACTATCAGGACACCTATGCACAAGCCATGAGCAAATACGGCTTGCAAAGAGGAATAGACGGTTCACTGGCAAAACACATCTCCACCATGCAATACTACAAGGAACTGGTAGAGCAACAGGACAGCCTGCAGGAGAACATAGAAACCCTGCTGGGGCTGGAAGAGGAAGCACAGAAGAAGTTAAAGCAGGTCAAGGGGGAAATCAACACGCAGAAGATGAAGAGCGCAGCGGTGAACGCCACCACAGCCATAGCGGACGGGGTAAGTTCTCTTTTGGGCGGCAGCAAGGTCAAGAGGCTGGAAGCGGAGAATGAGGGGTTGAAGCAGGACATAGCCAATCTGCAAAGACAAGTACAAGCCGAACAGAGGGAACAGACAAAAATGGAGAACCGCCACAACAGCGAGATAAACAAGATAGACCGGAGTTACCAACAGAAAATTGCAGGGTACGCCAATAGACTGGAACAGATAGACACCTATTTCCCTATCGTAACAGAACTGCTGCCCATAGCCGAACAATGCCGGGAAGTGGGGTTCACCGAAGAACTGACAAGGCAAATCGTCAGCCTGCAGCCCGTAGGGTTCAAAGGCAGGCTCTATTCGAAGGAACACAAGGAGAGGTTCAGGACGGAGCACTCAACGGCAATCGTAGAGAGAAATCCGCAGGAGAAAGGACAGTTCCAGTTGTGCATTGACGGTATGCCGATACTTGAATGGTTCAGAATGAAGTTTCAGGAACTTAAAGAAAAACTGGGTGTAAACAACACCCAAAAAGAAGACAAACCAAAGCAGGGATTAAGAATGTAAAACACAACAAGTGAAAATATATCATTGTGTTTCATAGGATTTTTTGATTATTTCATTTACATTTGCATTGGATTGAACGTTAGGTTCTTCCAATACATATAGAAATTAAAGAAGCGTTATGCTTATCTTGTAGTTTGAAAACCTGAGAAACTTTCAAAATGAGATACAAGGAGGGCATAGTGGTTCTCACGCTATAGCGTGGGCTGCTATATCCATATCTGTATCTCAGGTTTTCTCAGGACCTTCAAACTAAGACATGGCATTGCAGTTCCACGCTTTACTATTTTAACAAAACTTCTCTGAAGGAACGGGAAAAGTGTTAAAGACATAATCAAAATGGGATTTTTTAAATTTGGTAGTAAAAAGCCTTCTATTAATCATCAGATTATTCAAGGCAAGAAATGTACAGTCTTTCAGTTTTCAATGAAAGCCACTGATTTTGTAATAACTTGCCATGTTGCTCCAGCTCCAGAACCTTTAATAAGTTTTCCTTCTTATGATCCTCGTTTGGGAAGATATGTGGAGATAGTTTACGGTGAGAAGGATTTTGCGGATGACATCCAAAAACTTATTGATACAATAGACTACGAAGATAGAGGAGAAGAAGCCTTTTATTACGCTTTTGATGTTTTCGTTACTGAACACATAAATGAATTTAATAGACTTATTGATACTGATCTTTTCCGGATTATTTCTGAAATCATTTTAATGATGGAAGCTATTTTAAAAGCTCGGGTAAAAGAACAACTGCCTGAGCAGGACAAAATAGACATTATGCACTCTTACATAAATCGTACTCTAACAAAGTTTGCTAATAATTTCTATATAACTAAGTATAGAAGAAGTAATTTCAATATTGAGCCTTATTTGGTGAAATATTCAGATACGGTTCGTTAAGTCTATATTCCAATATTATATTCTCTAAATTACATAAATTACAATGGAAACATATGACCAATTTCCCATAAACCTTTTAGAATCTCAAGGTTCTATTACAATACCATCCGTCAAGGTTATTTCAGACAATGTTAATATTTGGGAAAACGGAGGTGTTGTAGAACATAGTGTAACTCCAACCTCTATAATTTTAGATACTCAATCTGAAGGAGTAAGCTATATAATAACTAACCAAAAATTAGGACAGTTTATTAACTTAAACGGTTTTTTCAAAGAGAAATCCGAAAATAAAGATAGGATCTTATTGAGTACAGATTTATTCGCAGGTGGAATAGGAGAATACATGTGCCCCGACATGCTATCGCTATTTTATAAACAGGGAAAGTTAGCAAAATTACAATTTACAATAACTAATCCTTCGCGAATAGTAGAGTTTATTATTCCTATTTTCGACCAAATAGAAGTTACTCCCAAAGAAGATGATTCATATGAAACCAAAGTTAAGCTATGGCATTTGATGTGTGTTATTGCTATATCTAAAGCCAATGGAATTAGAAATCCAACTCAGCGACAATTAATAGAAACTATCATGAAACGTGAAAATATGACAGAGGAACATCTCAATCGGGTGAATAATAATGCTACATCTATTAGTTTCATGCCTCCTGCTGATGATCGTAAAAAGTTACGTATATTATACGATATGGTTGTTATAATGATTGCTGGTGGGCAAATGACAGATGAAGAAAAAGGACTTATTGGCGATATTGCATACAAATTCGGATTTGAGCCTGATAAAACTCTTGATTATTTGATGCAAACAGTCTTTAATGAAATGTAAGCCTATGCCCTTGTGTAAATAAATCATTGAATTTATAAACAAAAGAAAAGCGCAACTCTGATTGTTTCTGAATTGCGCTTATATTATTTACACACGTTGTTTCACTAATTCTATTACTTTAAAACTGCATTATGACGGGATATGTAAAGAAAGCAACGAGGAAATAGCAAAATGAAATCCTAAATGAAAACCAACACCCAATATTACAATATTAGGGTGTAATATCGGGTGTTGGTTTTGCAAATTATTGATAATCAATATTTATTGCGGTGCGTACGGGACTCGAACCCGTGACCCCATGCGTGACAGGCATGTATTCTAACCAACTGAACTAACGCACCATTATTTCATTCTTTCGTTGCTATCTCTCTTGATTGCGGTTGCAAAGGTAGGCATTTCTTTGATATCTGCAATAGCTATGGCGAACTTTTTTCCAAGCGTTTTGTGCTGTATTTGCTTTATATCCTCATATTGAGAAGATTGGAAAAATAAGAGAAAAGTAAATTTAACAACTGTTTAGAAATACGTTTATGCACTGTTTTATTCTTGATATGAAAACCTTTCCTGGAGAAAACGAAACATTTCGGAGCTTGTTTTAAACTTCTTGCTCGAAAAGTTCGTTGTTTTGCAATAAATCGTTATTTTTGCGAACTCAAAACGAGAATGTTGTAATTTGAAAAATGATAAAAAACATTTTAGGATGATGAAAACAGCCAAACTGTTGCTACACTGCCCTGACAAACCAGGCATATTGGCAGAAGTAACAGACTTTATAACGGTGAATAAAGGTAATATTATCTATTTGGATCAGTATGTAGACCATGTAGAGAATATCTTTTTTATGCGTATTGAATGGGAATTGAAAGATTTTCTGGTGCCTCAGGAAAAGATTGAGGATTATTTTGCCACTTTGTATGCACAGAAATATGAGATGAATTTCCGTCTCTATTTCTCCGATACAAAACCGCGTATGGCTATCTTTGTTTCAAAGATGTCCCATTGCTTGTTCGACTTGTTGGCGCGTTACACCGCTGGTGAGTGGAATGTGGAGATACCTCTTATTATAAGCAATCATCCCGATTTGCAGCACGTGGCCGAGCGTTTCGGTATTCCTTTCCATCTTTTCCCCATTACCAAAGAGACAAAGGAGGAACAAGAGAAGAAGGAAATGGAGTTACTGGCAAAGCATAAGATAACTTTCATAGTGCTGGCGCGCTACATGCAGGTCATTTCCGAGCAAATGATAAACGCTTATCCCAATAGGATAATCAACATTCATCACTCTTTCCTTCCGGCATTTGTGGGAGCGAAGCCCTATCATGCTGCGTTTGAACGTGGAGTGAAGATTATTGGAGCTACCAGCCACTATGTTACCACAGAGTTGGATGCCGGTCCCATCATAGAGCAGGATGTGGTGCGTATTACACACAAGGACACTGTGCAGGATTTGGTGAACAAGGGTAAGGACTTGGAAAAGATTGTGCTTTCTCGTGCTGTTCAGAAGCATATTGAACGCAAGGTGTTGGCATATAAGAACAAAACGGTAATATTTAATTAGTTGATAGTTGATAATTGATAGTTGATGGTGGGGAACTTGTCATTACCTTTCAATTATTACCTTTCAATGGTCAATTCTCAATTAAAAAAATGAAAGTTGCAGTTATCAAATATAATGCAGGCAATATCCGCTCGGTGGATTATGCTTTGAAGCGCTTGGGGATAGAGGCGGTGATTACGGCGGATGAGGCTGTGCTGCGTGCTGCCGATAAGGTTATCTTTCCCGGTGTGGGAGAGGCGGAAACTACGATGAGCTTTTTGCGTGCCGGTGGTATGGATCGGCTGATAAAAGAGTTGCGTCAGCCGGTGCTGGGCATTTGCCTGGGCATGCAGTTGATGTGCCGCCACTCTGAAGAGGGAGACGTGGATTGCCTGGGGATTTTTGATACTGACGTAAAACGTTTCATTTCGCAGAGGCACGAGGATAAAGTACCTCATATGGGATGGAATACCATTGCCCGGACGAATAGCGGACTTTTTAAAGGCTTTACTAAAGAAGAGTTTGTCTATTTCGTACATAGTTTCTATGTGCCAGTCAATGATTGTACGGCAGCCGTGACGGATTACATTCATCCGTTCAGTGCCGCTTTGCATAAAGACAATTACTACGCCACACAGTTCCATCCGGAAAAGAGTGGAAGTGTGGGAGAGCGTATTTTGCGGAATTTCCTGGAACTGTAAATCGTCAAATCGTAAATAAAATGATAGAACTGATTCCCGCTATTGACATTATTGACGGAAAATGTGTACGCCTTTCCCAAGGCGATTATGACAGCAAGAAGGTATACAACGAAAATCCCGTGGAAGTGGCCCTGGAGCTGGAGGCTCATGGTATCCGTAGACTTCATGTGGTCGATTTGGACGGTGCGGCTTCCCATCATGTGGTAAACTACCGCACGTTGGAACAGATAGCTGTGCGTACGTCTCTTATTATTGATTTTGGAGGTGGGGTGAAGAGTGATGAAGATTTGGTGATAGCTTTTGAGAACGGTGCGCAGATGGTGACCGGCGGCAGCATTGCTGTGAAGAATCCCGAATTGTTCTGTAAGTGGCTTCAAATGTATGGCTCCGAGAAGATTATTCTTGGTGCTGATGTGAAAGAGCATAAAATAGCCGTCAATGGTTGGAAGGATGAGAGTGGCTGCGAACTGTTTCCGTTCTTGAAAGACTATGTGGAGAAGGGGGTCCGTAAGGTTATCTGTACTGATATCAGTTGTGACGGAATGCTGCAAGGACCATCGATAGCGCTGTATAAGGAGATACTGGAGCATCATCCAGAACTCTATCTGATAGCCAGTGGAGGCGTAAGCTGTGCCGATGATATACGCCAGCTGGAAGCCGCCGGCATACCTGCCGTTATTTTCGGTAAGGCTCTGTACGAAGGCCGCATCACCTTCAAAGAGTTGGAAAACTTTGTTAGTTGAAAGGTGAAAATTAATCACTTATAACTTATAACTTATAACTCAAACCGCCGTGTTAGCAAAAAGAATCATTCCTTGCCTCGACATTAAAGATGGGCAGACCGTGAAAGGTACCAATTTCGTGAACCTCCGCCAGGCGGGCGACCCGGTAGAACTGGCGCGTGCTTATAGTGAGCAGGGTGCCGACGAACTGGTTTTTCTCGACATCACAGCCAGTTTTGAAGGCCGTAAGACTTTCACTGAATTGGTGAAACGCATAGCTGCGAATATCAGCATTCCTTTTACAGTAGGTGGAGGCATTCATGAACTGGGTGACGTGGATAGGCTACTGCATGCAGGTGCCGATAAAATCTCCATCAATTCCTCTGCTATCCGCCGTCCCGGATTGATAGACGAGATTGCGAAGAACTTCGGTTCTCAGGTTTGCGTACTGGCCGTTGATGCCAAACAGACAGAGAAGGGATGGTGGTGCTACTTGAACGGTGGTCGTGTGGAAACGGATAAGGAACTGTTTGCGTGGACAAAAGAAGCCCAGGAACGTGGTGCGGGCGAGATATTGTTCACCAGCATGAATCACGACGGTGTCAAGACCGGTTATGCCAATGAAGCGCTTTCCAGCCTTGCCGACGGATTGTCCATCCCCATCATTGCATCGGGAGGGGCAGGTGCCAAAGAACATTTTCGTGACGTCTTTTTGCAGGGAAAAGCAGATGCTGCCCTGGCAGCCAGTGTTTTTCATTTCGGAGAAATCAAAATTCCCGAATTAAAATCGTATCTTTGTGCCCAAGGAATTGCGATGAGAAGATGAAGGTGAGTTTACGATTGGACGATTTACGATTTACGATTGGGATTACTCAAGCAAATCATAAGTCTCCAGTCACTTAAAGTAATATCAATCGTAAATAGTAAATAGCTAAATCGTAAATAGAATGGATTTTGACAAGATGAACGGACTCGTTCCGGCGATTATACAAGATGCAGATACCGCTAAGGTGCTGATGCTTGGCTTCATGAACAAGGAGGCTTATGACAAGACGGTGGAAACTGGAAAGGTGACTTTCTTCAGCCGTACCAAGAACCGCCTTTGGACGAAAGGCGAGGAGAGTGGCAACTTCCTGAATGTGGTTTCCATGAAGGAAGACTGTGACCGGGATACGTTACTGGTGCAGGTACATCCCGTAGGCCCGGTTTGCCATACCGGTACAGATACTTGCTGGGGTGAGAAGAACGAACAGCCGGTTATGTTTCTAAAGCTTCTTCAGGATTTCATCTGTAAGCGTTATGATGAAATGCCCGAAGGTTCCTATACGACCAGTCTTTTCCAGTCCGGTATCAACAAAATGGCACAGAAGGTAGGCGAAGAGGCTGTGGAAACCGTCATTGAGGCTTGCAACGGTACGGACGAACGCCTGATTTATGAAGGAGCTGATTTGTTGTATCACCTCATCGTGCTGCTCACATCCAAAGGATACCGCATTGAAGACCTTGCGCGTGAATTGGAGGAACGTCACAGTGCGACGTGGAAGAAACATTAAGTAATTAAAAATTAATAATTAAAATGGGGGTGGGCGAGGCGCTGATAAGATATACGGACGTAGAGATACACCAGCAGGAGTTGTGCGTACTGAACGATGTGAATTTGGAACTTCACAAAGGGGAGTTCGTGTACCTGGTAGGTAAAGTGGGCTCCGGCAAGACGAGCCTGCTCAAGACTTTCTATGGCGAACTGGATATTGCATCGGGCGAGGCTGAAGTATTGGGGTATGACATGCTCCATATTAAGCGTAAGCACATCCCGCAGTTGCGCCGCAAGCTGGGAATCGTATTCCAGGACTTCCAGTTGCTGACAGACCGTACGGTGTACGACAACCTTGAATTTGTTCTCCGCGCTACCGGTTGGAAGAGCAAAGGGGAGATTAAGGACAAAATAGAAGAGGTGTTGAACCTGGTGGGGATGAGCAACAAAGGATATAAGCTGCCTAATGAACTGTCGGGTGGTGAGCAACAGCGCATTGTGATTGCGCGTGCAGTGCTCAACTCTCCGGAGATAATCCTTGCGGATGAGCCTACCGGAAACCTGGATTCGGAAACCGGACATGCCATTGCAGAACTTCTGCACGGCATCAGTGAAGCCGGCGCACTGGTGGTGATGACCACGCACAACCTGCAGCTGCTGCGAGAGTTTCCCGGCAAGGTGTACCGGTGCGCAGACCATCTGATGACTGATGTTACAGCAGAATACGCCCCTGCAATAACCCATGATTAGTAGTTAAGTAGTTATCTCTAACTACTGATTCTTATAAAGAACAGAAATTAACGATAAAGCTCCGCAGCTGCCTACTTGTAGCTCGTAGCTTGTAACTATAAACTAATTAATACAGGAACGAAAATGAAAGTTTTAAAGTTTGGAGGTACTTCAGTAGGTTCGGCTCAGCGAATGAAGGAAGTGGCCAAATTGATTACCGATGGTGAACGTAAGATTGTGGTTCTCTCTGCCATGTCGGGTACCACAAACACATTGGTTGAGATTTCGGACTATCTGTACAAGAAGAATCCGGAAGGTGCCAACGAGATTATCAACAAGCTGGAAAGTAAATATCGCCAGCACATTGATGAACTCTTTGCTACTCCGGAGTATAAACAGAAAGGCCTGGAACTCATCAAATCACATTTTGACTATATCCGTTCTTATACCAAAGACCTCTTCACTCTGTTTGAGGAGAAAGTGGTGTTGGCTCAGGGCGAGTTGATTTCCACCGCCATGATGAACTACTATCTGCAGGAATGCGGCGTGAAGTCTGTATTGCTTCCGGCTTTAGAATACATGCGTACGGACAAGAATGCCGAGCCCGATCCGGTCTATATCAAGGACAAGCTCCAAGTTCAGCTGGAACTGCATCCGGATGCTGAGATTTATATCACTCAGGGGTACATCTGCCGCAATGCCTACGGCGAGATAGACAATCTGCAGCGTGGCGGAAGCGACTATACGGCTTCGCTGATTGGTGCTGCCATCAACGCTTCCGAAATCCAGATTTGGACGGATATCGACGGCATGCACAACAACGACCCCCGTATTGTGGACAAGACTGCGCCGGTGCGTCATCTGCATTTCGAAGAGGCCGCCGAGCTGGCATACTTCGGTGCCAAGATTCTGCACCCTACCTGCATCCAGCCTGCCAAGTATGCCAATATCCCCGTCCGTCTGCTCAATACGATGGACCCCACTGCTCCGGGTACGCTGATTTCCAATGATACGGAGAAGGGTAAGATTAAGGCGGTGGCTGCCAAGGACAACATTACGGCCATCAAGATAAAATCCAGCCGCATGTTGCTTGCTCACGGATTCTTGCGTAAGGTTTTCGAGATATTCGAGAGCTACCAGACTTCCATCGATATGATTTGTACTTCAGAAGTGGGTGTGTCCGTATCTATCGATAATGTGAAGCATCTCAATGAAATTCTGGATGACTTGAAGAAGTATGGCACAGTGACGGTGGACAAGGACATGTGCATCATCTGCGTGGTGGGCGACCTCGAATGGGAAAACGTCGGTTTCGAAGCCAAGGCATTGGATGCCATGCGCGACATACCGGTACGTATGATTTCTTTCGGTGGTAGCAACTATAATATTTCTTTCCTCATCCGCGAGTGCGACAAGAAGGCAGCGTTGCAGTCACTCAGTGATGCGCTGTTCAATGAGGAATAACTCTTGATATTTTTCAGACGCAGATTACACAGATGACGCAGATTCTTTTTGCTTCCTATTTGTGTAATCTGCGTCATCTGCGTCTGAAAAATTATTTGTAGACACCTCTTTCATCTTCCTTTTTTTAAACTAAACAAAGATTACGATTATTATATGAAAGGAACATTCCCTATCCATAAATTCCGCGAATTGCGTACTCCCTTCTATTACTACGACACAAAGGTCTTGCGCGACACACTTTCGTGCATCCGTACGGAAGCTGCCCGATATGGTAACTATTCGGTGCATTATGCTGTGAAGGCCAATGCCAATCCCAAGGTGCTTGCCATTATCCGCGAGAACGGCTTGGGTGCCGACTGTGTAAGTGGCGGTGAAATCCGTGCAGCCATCAAGGCAGGTTTTCCCACTGGCAAGATTGTTTTTGCAGGGGTGGGCAAGGCTGATTGGGAAATCAATCTGGGGCTGGATTATGACATTTTCTGCTTTAATGTGGAGTCTGTCCCCGAGCTGGAGATTATCAACGAGCTGGCTGCCGCTAAAGGTAAGGTGGCCAATGTGGCTTTCCGTATCAATCCCAATGTAGGTGCCCATACCCATGCCAATATTACCACTGGGCTGGCCGAAAACAAGTTTGGTATCAGCATGCAGGATATGGACCATGTGATAGACATTGCGCAGAATATGAAGAACCTGAGATTCATCGGACTGCATTTCCACATCGGTTCCCAAATATTGGATATGGGCGATTTCGTGGCTTTGTGTAACCGCGTCAACGAATTGCAGGATAAGCTGGAAGCTCGCCATATCCGCATCGAGCACGTCAATGTGGGGGGCGGACTCGGCATTGACTACGGTCACCCCAACCGTCAGCCGATACCCGACTTCAAAAGCTACTTCGAGACTTACAACAGCCATCTGAAACTCCGTCCCCACCAGACGCTCCACTTCGAGCTGGGACGTGCGGTAGTGGGACAATGCGGTTCATTGATTTCGCAGGTGCTTTATGTGAAGCAGGGCACCAACAAGCAGTTTGCCATTCTGGATGCCGGCATGACGGATTTGATTCGTCCGGCACTCTACCAAGCGTTCCATAAGATAGAGAATATCACTTCGGATGCGCCGGTTCAGGCTTATGATGTCGTAGGGCCCATCTGTGAGTCTTCTGATGTATTCGGTAAGGCTATTGATTTGAATGGGGTGAAGCGTGGCGACCTTATCGCCCTCCGTTCGGCAGGGGCTTATGGCGAAATTATGGCTTCGGGCTATAACTGCCGTGAGCTGCCTCAAGGATATACGTCGGACGAGCTGGTATAGAGAGGCTGGAGATGCGTTGCATGAATGGCGAAGCATTTATTATACCAAGGCTTCTGTTTTTATATAAAAAATGTTATTGCGTGAACAACTTTTAAGGTTTCTTGTTACTTTTGTAATGATTTCAATTTAAATAAATACGATTATGATTACAGAAAAATTACAGAATGCAATTAATGAGCAGATTACGGCTGAGATGTGGTCTTCCAACCTTTATCTGGCAATGTCTTTCTATATGGAGAAAGAAGGTTATAACGGCATGGCTTCCTGGTTGAAGAAGCAGGCTTCTGAAGAGAAAGCTCATGCTTGTGAAATGGCTTCTTATATCATCAAGCGTGGCGGTAAGGCCAAACTGGACAAGATTGATGTTGTTCCCAATGACTTCGGTACTCCACTGGAAGTGTTCGAGCAGGTAGCCCAGCACGAACGCCGTGTTTCCAAAATGATTGATGAATTGGTAGATGTTGCCTCTGCCGAAAAAGATAAGGCTACACAAGACTTCCTTTGGGGATTCGTGCGCGAGCAGGTAGAAGAAGAAGCTACTGCCGACGGCATTGTAGATATGATAAAGAAAGCCGGTGATGCCGGAATCTTCTTCGTTGACTCAAAACTGGGAGAACGCAGATAAGAGAGAAACTAAAAAAAATCCCGCGGCTAATTTTAGTCGCGGGATTTTTTTTAGTTATGAGTTATAAGTTGTGAGTTATTTGTTGATGAAGGGCTTATATCCGCAAGGGAAAGCACAAGCAAATAACTTATAACTCATCACTCATTTCAGCACTCCCAGCTCTTTCCCCACCTTAATAAATGCAGCGATACATTTGTCCAGATGCTCCTTTTCGTGTCCGGCAGAGATTTGTATGCGGATGCGTGCCTGGTCTTTGGGCACTACGGGGTAGTAGAAGCCGGTGACGTAGATGCCTTCTTCCTGCATGCGGATGGCATAAATCTGGGAGAGTTTGGCATCATACAGCATGACGGCGCAGATGGCGCTTTGTGTCGGCTTGATGTCGAAACCGGCGGCGGTCATCTTGTCGCGGAAGTAGTTTACGTTTTCCAGCAGTTTGTCATGCAGGGCATTGCTCTCTTTGAGCATCTTGAATACCTCGAGGCTGGCGCCGATGATGCCCGGAGCCAATGAGTTGGAGAAGAGGTACGGACGGCTGCGTTGGCGCAGCAGGTCGATGATTTCCTTGCGTCCGGTAGTGAATCCTCCCAAAGCGCCGCCAAAGGCTTTGCCCAAGGTTCCGGTATAGATGTCCACGCGTCCGTAGGTGCCGTATTGTTCGCTTACGCCGTGTCCCGTAGGGCCTACCACGCCGGCGGAGTGTGATTCGTCCACCATGACCAGCGCGTCGTATTTCTCGGCAAGGTCGCAAATCCGGTCCATCGGGGCAACGTTGCCGTCCATGGAGAATACCCCGTCTGTAACCACGATACGGAAACGCTGTGCCTGGGCTTCCTGCAGGCATCTTTCCAGGTCGGCCATGTCGGCATTGGCGTAGCGATAGCGTTTGGCTTTGCAGAGGCGTACGCCGTCAATGATGGAAGCATGGTTCAGGGAGTCCGAGATGATGGCGTCTTCCTCGGTGAAGAGGGGCTCGAACACACCGCCATTGGCGTCGAAACAAGCGGCGTAGAGAATGGTGTCTTCAGTCTTGAAGTAGTCGGAGATGGCTGCTTCCAGCTCCTTGTGGATGTCCTGCGTTCCGCAGATGAAGCGTACGGACGACATGCCGTATCCGCGGCGTTCCATAATCTGCTGGGCGGCGGCAATCAGCCGCGGGTGGTTGGACAGTCCCAGGTAATTGTTGGCACAGAAGTTCAGCACCTCTTTGCCTTTTACGCTGATGGCAGCTTGTTGTGCACTCTCAATCAGTCGCTCTTCCTTGTAGAGTCCGGCTTCTTTTATTTCAGCAAGTGTCTTGCTGAGATGGTCTTTCATTTTACCGTACATAGCATTTTATTTTTTAGGTAATACGTTGTCATTACATTTCCCACAAAGAACATCATTTTTCTTGGAATAAACAATATCAATATGGCAGAAATATGAAAAAAAAGTATGTATATTTGCACCATATATAATAACGAAACCTTATAAATAACTCGTATGAAGAATATTTTGGTAATTGGAGCTACCGGACAGATTGGGTCGGAACTCACGCTGGAGTTGCGCAAACGTTATGGTGATGACCATGTTGTGGCAGGATACATTCCGAGTGCTATGCCCAAGGGAGAATTGAAAGCATCCGGCCCTTCGGCCATTGCCGACGTGACAGACCGTCAGTCCATCGAGGTGGTGGCGCGTCAGTTCAAGATTGATACTATCTACAATCTGGCCGCCTTGCTCTCGGTAGTTGCCGAAAGCCGTCCGGCCATGGCTTGGAAAATCGGTATCGACGGGTTGTGGAATGTGCTGGAAGTGGCGCGCGAGTACAATTGTGCCGTGTTTACCCCGAGTTCCATCGGCTCGTTCGGCGAAGCCACGCCTCATGTAAAGACACCGCAGGACACTATCCAGCGTCCGCGTACCATGTATGGCGTGACAAAAGTGACGACTGAATTGTTGAGTGACTATTACTATACAAAATATGGTGTGGATACACGCTCGGTACGTTTTCCGGGAATCATTTCGAACGTGACCCCTCCGGGTGGCGGCACTACGGACTATGCGGTGGATATCTTCTACTCTGCCGTGAAGGGAGAAAAATTCGTATGTCCGGTGAAGGCCGGCACGTATATGGATATGATGTATATGCCCGACGCACTGAACGCGGCCATCTCGCTGATGGAAGCGGCACCGGCAAGGCTGAAGCACCGCAACGCCTTCAACATCGCCTCCATGAGTTTTGACCCAGAACAGATTTATCAGGAAATTAAGAAGCATATGCCTGATTTTGAGATGGCATACGAGATTGATCCGCTGAAGCAGGCCATTGCCGACAGCTGGCCCGACTCTCTGGATGACTCTTGTGCACGCGAGGAATGGGACTGGATGCCGCAGTACGACCTGGAGTCCATGACCGTAGACATGCTTGAGAAATTAAGGGCTAAATTAAACAAGTGACCGTAAGCGGTCCGTAAAGAATGAAAAAACTTTTATTGGGATTTTTGTTACTCGCCTTTTTGATTTCGTGTGGAAACAAAAAGGCGAAAATGGATCCCTTTGCTACCATTACGGAAATGGTGGATTCGGCCGGTCACAAGGCCGATACGCTGCTGGAAGCAGAAGTGAAGGAAGAACCGAAGCCGATGGAGGCAGACGAGCTGTTTGATGATTTTATCTTCAATTATGCTTCGGATGATGCTCTGCAAAGGCAGAGGACGGTATTTCCTTTGCCCTATTATGACCGTGACACTCCGCTGAAGATAGAGGCGGACTTCTGGAAGCACGATTATCTGTTTACCAAGCAGAACTATTACACCTTGCTTTTTGATAAGGAAGAGGATATGGACATGGTGGGCGATACTACGCTGACATCGGTACAAGTGGAGTGGATTTTCTTGAAAACGCGTATGATGAAGCGTTATTATTTTGAGAAGAAGCGGGGAATGTGGATGCTCGAAGCCATCAACCTGCGCGAGATGGAGAAAGGCGAAAATGAGGACTTCGTGGAATTCTATACCCGTTTTGTGACGGACAGTGTCTATCAGAGCAAGCATATCAGCCATCCGCTACAATTCATCACCATAGACCCTGACGACGAGTTCTCTATCCTGGAAACCACTTTGGATGTGGACCAGTGGTATGCCTTCCGTCCGGTAATGCCTGCCGACAGACTGTCTAATATCAATTACGGACAGAAGAATGAGGACTTGTCGGACACCAAAATACTGAAGGTAAATGGCATAGGCAACGGATACTCCAATATCTTCTATTTCCGCAAACGCAGTAAGGGATGGGAGCTGTACAAATATGAAGACACGAGCATTTAAAATAAAGGAGGAAAGGTTTGAGGAAGATACCCAATACATTTGGAATTGACGTTACTGCTGCAAGATTTCTGGAATACGGTTCGGAGGATGAACTGCGGGAGCTGATTGCGGCAGGACAGGTCGTTGCGCCCTGGCTGCATATCGGTGGAGGGAGCAACCTGCTCTTTATCAAGGATTATGAAGGCACGGTGCTGCATTCACGTATCGGTGGCCTGGAGGTGACGTCAGAGGATGAGGAGCACGTGTGGGTGCGTGTGGGTGCTGGTGTGGTATGGGACGATTTTGTGGCTTGGTGTGTGAAACGACATTGGTATGGTGCCGAGAACCTTTCGCTGATACCGGGTGAGGTCGGGGCAAGTGCAGTACAGAATATCGGTGCTTATGGTGTGGAAGTAAAGGACCTGATAACATCCGTGGAAACCATAAATATGGCAAGGGAGAAGCGTATCTACGGGGTGGATGAATGCGGCTACTCCTACAGAAAGAGCTTGTTTAAGCAACCGGAGATGAAGGCCGTGTTTGTGACTTACGTGAACTTCTGCTTGAGTAAACGGGAACATTATACATTGGATTACGGTACTATCCGGCAGGAGCTGGAGAAATATCCGGTGCTGAATCTGGAAACTTTGCGCCGCGTGATTATAGACATCCGTCAAAGCAAGTTGCCCGACCCGAAGGTGCTGGGCAATGCGGGTAGTTTTTTTATGAACCCCATCGTGCCGCGTCGGCAGTTCGAGTCTTTGCAACGGGAATATCCGGATATGCCCCACTATGATGTGGATGCCGGCCGGGTAAAGATACCGGCTGCCTGGATGATAGACCGGTGTGGCTGGAAAGGGAAGGCGCTGGGGCCTGCTGCGGTGCACGGCCGGCAGGCGTTGGTACTGGTGAACTCGGGTGGTGCCACGGGAGCGGATATTGTTGCTCTTTCGGATGCCGTGCGGGCTTCTGTCCGCGAGAAATTCGGCATTGACATTCACCCGGAAGTTTGTTTGATAAAATAGTAAGAGAGTTTTGACGCACCCAAACATCGTTGTATATAACCTGATTTTAGAAATTTATTTGATTTAGTCAATGGGAAAACTCAGAATACTAGGAAGCGGAACTTCGACCGGAGTGCCTGAGATAGGCTGTACTTGTCCGGTCTGCACTTCCACTGACCCGCGGGACAACCGCTTGCGTGCGTCATCCCTGCTGCATACGGATGATGCGGTGATATTGATAGATTGTGGCCCTGACTTCAGGGAACAGATGCTGCGCGCCTCTTCTTTTGAGAAGATAGACGGCGTACTGGTGACACACGAACACTATGACCATGTGGGCGGTCTGGATGATTTGCGCCCGTTCGGCCGTTTTGCCGATACCCCTATCTATTCCGATGCCTACACTGCTGCCCATCTGCGGGCAAGGATGCCTTACTGCTTTGTCGATAAAGTATATCCGGGAGTTCCGCGTATCTATCTGCAGGAAGTGGAGGCGGGGCAGGCGTTCCACATCAACCGGACGGAGGTGCTGCCTTTACGGGTGATGCACGGTAGGCTTCCCATCCTGGGCTACCGCATTGGCGGCCGGCTGGGATATATCACGGATATGCACATGATGCCTGAAGAATCTTATGAACAATTGAAGGGCTTGGACGTTTTGGTAATGAATGCTTTACGGCCAAAGCCGCATCCTACGCACCAGAGTATTTCGGAGGCGTTGGAGGCTGCCGGACGTATTGGTGCCAAAGAGACCTATTTTATCCATATGAGCCATCATGCAGGGCTTCATGCCGACATCGAAAAGCTGTTGCCACCCCATGTACACTTTGCCTACGATGGACTTGAAATAGATTTCTAAACTTTTTGAAACATTTGTTTTGTTTTATTAGTAGAAAATGCTATTTTTGCCAAAAGTTGATGAATAAATGCCATGAAACTCCGACTCCTCATACAGATAGCTGTCGTTGTGTCCATAGTGCTGCTATGTACCGGTTTTGGCGTGTATTCCTTCCTGCGGTTGAATTCGGTGGAGAACCGGCAGGATTTCAATCTTTATACTTTGGTGCCTCAAGATGCCACAGCCATACTCGAAACTGACCGTATGGCAGACCTCGTGGAAGATATCAATGAACTGAATTGCAGCAAAGACAATCATTTTCTATACGTATCGGAGCTTTTTGTTTACTTGAAGAAGTATTTGTATACTTTGGTGGAGGATACTCCGCATGGACTGAGTAAACAGATGAACAAGATGCTGATTAGCTTTCACGAGCCGGATACACCGATGAACCAAGTATTGTATTGTAGTTTGGGTTCGGGTGATTATGAGTTGGTGGAGTCTTTTGTGGAGAAGTACTGCTCCAGTTCGTTTCCTTCCAAGTATTTCGATTACAAGGGAGAGGAGATACGTATCTATCCCATGGCAGACGGTCGTTTCCTGGCTGCCTACTTCACTCCCGATTTTCTGGTTGTAAGTTTCCAGAAGCGTTTGATAGAACATGTGATTGATGCGCGGCGCAGCAAAAAGTCCCTGATGAACCTCCCTTCTTTCCGCACTATGTACGCGGGCAAGCAGAGTAACGTGGCTGCCACGGTCTATGTGCGTATGAAAGGAGTGGATATGGGGAAGCCTACGGACGGTATCCGTTCGCAGACGCAGCTGGGCAGTTGGGCGGAGTTTGACATGAAGTTCAATGAAGATGCCATTTATTGCTCCGGCATCAGCCATGGGTCGGATTCCACACAGACGTTTATCAATGCCTTGCGGGTGCAGCAGCCGGTAGAGGACGGATTTTCCGGGGCTCTGCTTCCGTCTTCCACTTTCTTTTACGATCGCTGGGCAATGTCTGACAGAAATTCCTGGTTTGGCTTTACTGCCAGTCAGGAGTATGCCAAGGCCACCTATTCAGACTATATCAAGCAGCGCGACGAGGAGTGGATTGCTTACTTGAATGAGCATGCGGGCGAGAGCGTGATGTCTTGCTTGTTCCAGTCTAAAGACACGTTGGACAAGCTGCCTTGCGCCGTGATGTGTATCCCTCTCAAGGATGAACTGGCAGCGGAACGCCGCTTGCAGTCTCTGCTTTACAGTACCCCCAAGGAAGAGGATGCTCCGCTTATGCCGAAGGTGGTTTCAAATAATTCGTTGTATCCCAAAGCAAGGAAGTTCCCTAAATATGTGTTGCCCCGTAACACGCTGCTCACCCAACTGACGGGCATCACGGAGTCTGCCCTTTATACCTTTGCCTGTTTCTATCGGGGTAGTCTGTTGCTGGCTCCCGATGCACTGAGCCTTTCGGCCTATATTGAGGCGGTGGAGAGTGGAGATGTGTTAGACGGAACACCGGTGTACGAAGAGGGTATAGGCAGTCTTTCACCCATATATAATTTTGTGATGATGGTGGATATGGAGATGATGCTGAGCCAGCCTGAAACGTATGTGCGTCTGATACCGAACTTCTTCTTCCGTCAATCCAACTTCTTCCGTCATTTCATGCTTGCAGTACAGTTCACTTGTACAGAAGGGGTGGTTTATCCGAATATCGTATTGCTTTATAAAGGGTGATTAATCGGTCATTCTGTAGAGTGCTGAGGGAAAATAAGCACGAGGAAAGTCAAAATACACACTCACCACAGATTGTATAGATTAACACAGTTTATTCTAGAATTTTGATAATCAAGAATTTTTAGCTGTGTTAATCTGTGCAATCTGTGGTGAGTTATAACATATTCTTAGAACGGCAGGTCATCCTTTGCATCCCCTGCGAGGAATTCCGGTGCGGCAGTGGGAGCCGGCGGCGGAACGGGAGCGCCCGGAGCGGGTGCGGCAGTGCTTACGCGTTCTACCTTCCATGCGCGAATACTGTTGAACCAACGGTCTTGCCATTGGCGTGCATCTACATCAAAAGATACTGTCAACTCTTCGCCCATCTGAATATTGAACTGTTCGATTTTGTCCGCTCCAAATACGTCAAAACACATTTTGCGCGGATATTGGCCATGGTCTTCAATCACATATTCTTGTGATTTCCATTCGTTACCTGACTTGGAAACTCCGCCTCTGGGCTGGAGTATAGCGATGATTTTTCCTGTAAATTCCATTGTTTTCTTTTTAAATGATGCGGCGAAGTTACAATTTTTTAGGAATATGAGACGAATATTCGGCTGTTTTTTCTTGCTATTTCTTTGTCGTAGGGAATTCTTTTTTTAACTTTGTCCGTCAGTTTGAAAAAGATAAAAACGGTTTCTAAGACGTTAGCAAAATAAAAAACTTAAATATACAGAAGATATGAAATTTATCGTTTCGAGTACTGCGCTCTCCAGTCATTTGCAGGCTATCAGCCGTGTGATTAATTCGAAGAATGCGTTGCCTATTTTGGATTGTTTCCTCTTTGAACTGCAAGACGGAACCTTGTCTGCAACTGTTTCCGACAGTGAAACGACGATGGTCACTACGGTCGAAGTGAATGAAAGTGATATGGACGGCCGTTTTGCCGTCACAGCCAAAACCCTTTTGGACGCTTTGAAGGAAATTCCCGAACAACCGTTGACTTTTGAAATCAATACGGATTCCCTTGAAATCACGGTACAGTATCAGAACGGTAAATACAGCCTGATGGGGCAGAATGCGGACGAGTTCCCGCAGTCTGCCATGTTGGGTGACAATGCCGTACGTGTGGAAATGGATGCACAAGTGTTGCTGGGTGGTATCAACCGTGCCGTGTTTGCTACGGCTGATGACGAGCTTCGTCCCGTGATGAACGGTATCTATTTCGATATCACAACGGAGGACATCACGATGGTGGCATCAGACGGTCATAAGCTGGTGCGCTGCAAGACACTGGCTGCCAAAGGTAACGAACGTGCCGCCTTTATCCTGCCCAAGAAGCCGGCTTCGTTGATGAAGAACCTGCTGCCGAAAGAACAAGGCATGGTGACTATCGAGTTCGACGAACGCAACGCTGTGTTCACACTGGAAAGCTACCGCATGGTGTGCCGTCTCATCGAAGGACGCTATCCCAACTACAACTCTGTGATTCCGCAGAACAACCCTTATAAAGTGACGGTAGACCGCCTGCAACTGCTCGGTGCTTTGCGCCGCGTGTCCATCTTCTCTTCGCAGGCAAGCAGCCTTATCAAGCTCCGTATGCAGGAGAATCTGATTGTCATCTCCGCACAGGACATCGACTTCTCTACATCGGCCGAAGAAACACTGGTTTGCCAATATGCGGGCAATCCGATGAGCATCGGTTTCAAGTCCACTTTCCTGATTGACATTCTGAATAACATTTCTGCCGATGAAATCGTTATCGAACTGGCAGATCCTTCACGTGCAGGTGTCATTATTCCGGTAGAGCAGGAAGAGAACGAAGACTTGCTGATGTTGCTGATGCCGATGATGCTGAATGACTGATGAATATTAGCAATCGGATTATGAGCTACGAGCTACAAGTGGCTGCGCAATTATGCCGCACGGTACTTGTAGCTCGTGGCTTGTAAGTTAAACTTATAATTTATAGCTCATAGCCAGAGCTTATAAAACGAAAAAACAATGAAATTGAATCTGAAAAATCCGATAGTCTTTTTTGATTTGGAGACTACGGGTACCAATATCAACTCAGACCGAATTGTCGAAATCTGTTACCTCAAGGTATATCCCAACGGGAATGAGGAGTCCAAAACCATGCGTATCAACCCCGAAATGCCCATTCCTGCCGAAGCATCTGCCGTTCATGGCATCTACGATGCCGATATAGCCGACTGCCCCACATTCAAGGAAGTGGCGCGCAACATTGCCAATGACATTGAAGGATGCGACTTGGCGGGCTTCAACTCCAACCGTTTTGATATCCCCGTCCTGGCGGAAGAGTTCCTTCGTGCCGGTGTGGACATTGACATGAGCCGCCGCAAGTTTGTGGACGTGCAGGTCATTTTCCACAAGATGGAGCAACGCACGCTGTCTGCTGCCTATAAATTCTATTGCGGCAAGAATTTGGAAGACGCCCATACGGCAGAGGCTGATACACGTGCCACCTACGAGGTGCTGATGTCGCAGTTGGACCGCTATCCGGAGTTGCAGAATGACGTGGCTTTCCTTGCCGACTATTCCAGCTTCAACAAGAATGTGGACTTTGCCGGTCGTATGGTCTACGATGACAAAGGTGTGGAAGTATTCAACTTCGGCAAGTACAAGGGCATGTCGGTATCCGATGTTCTGAAGCGCGATCCCGGCTATTACAGTTGGATTCTGAACAGTGATTTTACCCTGAATACCAAAGCCACGCTGACCAAGATACGTCTGCGTGAAATGACTCAGAAATAAATGGCAAATATACTGAAAGGGAAGAAAATAGTATTGGGCATTACGGGCAGCATTGCCGCCTATAAAGCATGCTATATTATTCGCGGACTGATTAAGCGTGGTGCAGAGGTGCAGGTGGTCATTACGCCTGCCGGAAAAGAATTTATTACCCCTATCACGCTCTCTGCCCTGACCAGCAAACCGGTTATCAGTGAGTTCTTTGCCCAACGCGATGGCACCTGGAACAGCCATGTGGACCTCGGTCTGTGGGCAGATGCCATGCTGATAGCCCCGGCTACGGCTTCCACCATCGGCAAGATGGCGAATGGCGTGGCAGACAATATGCTGATTACCACCTATCTCTCCGCCAAAGCTCCGGTGTTTGTGGCGCCTGCCATGGACCTGGACATGTATGCCCATCCTTCCACCCAAAAGAATCTGGATACACTCCGCTCTTATGGAAACCACATCATAGAACCTGCTACGGGAGAACTCGCCAGCCATCTGGTGGGGAAAGGCCGTATGGAGGAGCCGGAGAATATCATCCGCCACCTGGAAATGTACTTTGCTGCCAAAGAGGGCGACCTGGTGGGCAAGACAGTGATGATAACCGCAGGACCTACTTATGAGAAGATAGACCCGGTACGCTTCATCGGCAACTATTCTTCCGGCAAGATGGGACTTGCCCTGGCAGATGAATGTACCGCCAGAGGGGCCAAGGTGATACTGATTGCCGGTCCGGTGCAGCAAGGCACTTACTTCCCGATGCACCAGTACCATGCGGTAGAGTCGGCGCAGGAGATGTTCGAGGCTGCATCCGCCGCCTTTGTCCATGCCGATGCCGCCATCTTGACGGCTGCCGTGGCAGACTACACCCCCGAACAAGTGGCGGATGAGAAAATCAAGCGCGAAAAGACCGGGGAGATGAGTTTAAACTTGAAACCTACCCGCGACATAGCCGCTTTCTTAGGCAATCTGAAGAACGATGCGGAGCACTGTCAACGCCTCCTCATAGGCTTTGCCCTTGAGACTCATAACGAGCAGATGAATGCGGAAGACAAGCTCAACCGCAAGAATCTGGACTTCATCGTGCTGAACTCCCTGAACGACAAGGGAGCCGGTTTTCGTTGCGATACCAATAAAATCAGTATCATAGACCACCAGGGAAAGACGGACTACCCCTTGAAGTCCAAAGCCGAAGTGGCTGCCGACATCGTAGACCGTCTGGTGAAAGATTTAAATAGTAAATAGTAAATCGTCAAATCGTCAATATCCTTATGTTGCGTTCGCTTTACATACAGAATTATGCGCTTATTGAAAAGCTCGATATCAGCTTCAGCAGCGGTTTCTCGGTGATAACGGGTGAGACCGGTGCTGGAAAATCCATTATTCTGGGTGCCATCGGTCTGCTGCTGGGACAGCGTGCCGATGTGAAAGCCATTCGTGTAGGAGCTTCGAAGTGCATTATTGAGGCCCGTTTTGATATTTCCGCTTACGGTATGCAGCCTTTCTTTGAGGAGAATGAGTTGGAGTACGAGGAAGAATGCCTCCTGCGCCGCGAGGTGTCCGCTTCGGGCAAGAGCCGGGCATTCATCAATGACACGCCTGCTTCATTGGCTCAGATGAAGGAGTTGGGAGAACAGCTGATTGACGTGCATTCCCAGCATCAGAACCTATTGCTGAACAAGGAAGGGTTTCAGTTGAATGTACTGGACATCTTGTCGCATAACGAAGAGGCCTTGTCTGCTTACCAGCATATCTTCGGAGCATGGAAGCAGGCACAGCAGGATTTGGAGGCCCTTGTTGCCCGTGCCAATCAGGATAAGTCGGACGAAGACTATATCCGTTTCCAACTGGAACAGTTGGAAGAGGCACACTTGTCTGCCGGTGAGCAGGAGGAGCTGGAGCAAGAGGCAGATACGCTGAGCCATGCGGAAGAGATAAAGGCCGGACTCTATCGGGTAGGGCAGACGCTCTACTCGGACGAAGGAGGCTTGTTGTCCGGGCTGAAGGAATGCCTGAATACGATGCTCGGCCTGCAGAGGGTTTATCCGGTTGCCGGGGAACTTGCCGAACGCATGGAAAGCACTTATATCGAGTTGAAGGATATTTCGCAGGAAGTGTCGGGTAAGGAGGATGAAATAGAGTTCAACCCCGAACGTCTGGATGAAGTGAACGAACGTCTGAACTTGATTTATACGCTCCAACAGAAGCACCGCGTTTCCACTGTCGGTGAACTTCTGGCGTTGACGGATGAATACGCCGCCAAACTCTCAGCCATCACTTCGTCCGACGAGCACATCGAGGAACTGAAAGCGCGTTGCGACGCTTTATATAATAAGGTGAAAAAGCAGGCTGCCGTCCTCACCAAGGCGCGTACTGCCGCTGCCCGTGAAGTGGAGAAGCAGATGGCTGCGCGGCTGGTTCCGTTGGGCATGCCCAATGTCCGTTTCCAGGTAGAGATAGGTGCCCGCAAAGAGCCGGGCATACACGGGGCGGATACTGTGAACTTCTTGTTTTCCGCGAATAAGAACGGGGCATTGCAAAGCGTCTCCTCCGTAGCTTCGGGTGGTGAAATAGCCCGCGTCATGCTCTCCATCAAAGCAATGATAGCCGGTGCCGTCAAGCTTCCTACCATTGTATTCGACGAAATAGATACCGGAGTCTCCGGCGAGATAGCCGACCGCATGGCGGATATCATGCAGGAGATGGGCGAGCAGGACCGCCAGGTAATCAGTATCACCCATCTGCCCCAGATTGCTGCCCGCGGACGCGCCCATTATAAGGTGTACAAGCAGGACAACGAGACGGAAACAAACAGTCACATCCGTCGTCTGACCGACGATGAACGTGTGGAAGAAATAGCCCATATGCTGAGTGGTGCTAAGCTGACCGAAGCCGCACTGAACAATGCCAGAGCATTGCTGGAAGTATCAAATAGTAAATAGTAAATCGTCAAATAGTAAATACCCATATATGGTTGATAACAGTGAAATGATTTTCGGCGTTCGTGCCGTGATAGAAGCCATTCAGGCAGGAAAAGAGATAGACAAGATATTGGTAAAGAAGGACATTCAGAGTGATTTGTCAAAAGAGCTGTTCGCTGTCTTGAAAGGGACTTTGATACCGGTACAGCGCGTTCCGGTGGAACGCATCAACCGCGTGACGCGTAAGAATCACCAGGGAGTGATTGCCTTCATCTCTTCAGTCACTTACCAGAAGACGGAGGACTTGGTACCTTTCCTTTTCGAGCAGGGCAAGAATCCTCTGTTTGTGATGCTCGACGGCATCACGGATGTCCGCAATTTCGGCGCCATTGCCCGTACTTGCGAGTGTGCGGCGGTAGATGCCGTGATTATCCCTGCACGGAACAGTGTATCAGTCAACGCAGATGCCATGAAAACTTCGGCAGGAGCCTTGCACACTTTGCCCGTTTGCCGCGAACACAGCCTGAAAGAGACCCTGCAATTCCTCAAGAATAGTGGTTTCCATATCGTGGCAGCCACGGAGAAAGGCGATTACGACTATACCAAAGCCGACTATACCGGTCCGATGTGCATCATTATGGGTGCCGAAGACAAGGGGGTGTCCTATGACAATCTGGCGTTGTGTGACGAGTGGGTGAAAATTCCCATGTTGGGAACCATCGAGTCCCTCAATGTTTCCGTTGCAGCCGGCATTTTGATTTATGAAGCGGTAAAACAAAGAACCAACTAAGATATGAAAAAGAAATTGCTGTTGATGCTCACTCTCTGTTTATTGGCTCAGTGGAGTGTGGCACAAGCCCCGAAGTGGGTAGACAAAGCCAAACGTGCCGTTTTTTCGGTGGTGACCTACGACCAGGACGATAAGATACTGAATACTGGAAACGGCTTTTTTGTCACTGAAGATGGCGTTGCGCTTTCTGACTACACCTTGTTCAAAGGTGCCCAGCGCGCCGTTGTGATGAGCTCGGACGGGGCACAGATGCCGGTGGAGGCCATTATGGGGGCCGATGACATGTACGATGTTGTCAAGTTCCGTGTCGGCATCTCCGGAAAGAAAGTCACGGCACTCACTTTGGCTGCTGTGGCTCCGGCTGCCGGTGCGGATGTATATCTGCTGCCTTATTCCACCCAAAAGGACCGTTCCTTCACTGCCGGGAAAGTAAAGGAAGCTGATAAGATTTCCGGCAACTATTCCTATTATACGCTCGATATGCGTCTGAAGGACAAGATGGTGAGTTGTCCGCTGATGACTGTGGACGGGCAGGTCTTCGGCCTTGCGCAGAAGTCCTCCGGACAAGACACGGCTACCATCTGCTATGCCATTGATGCCAATTTCGCCATGTCACAGAATATCTCCGCATTGTCTTATGGAGATATGTCATTAAAGGGCATCGGTATCAAGAAGGCATTGCCCGATACCGAAGAGCAGGCTTTGGTGTTCCTCTACATGGCTTCTTCCCAACTGTCTCCGGAGAAGTATATGGAGACTCTGAACGATTTCATTGCACAATATCCTGCCAGTGCCGACGGTTATCTGCGCCGTGCTTCCCAGCATCTGTTCATGTCCCGTGAAGATGCTTCCATGGATAAGGTCGCCGCAGATATGGATAAGGCTTTGGAGGTTGCCGCAAAGAAAGATGATGTGTATTACAACCGGGCCAAGATAATCTATAATTATGCATTGGGCAAGCCCGAGAAAGTTTATAAGGACTGGTCGCTCGACAAGGCTCTGGACGAGGTACGGAAAGCGATAGCCATTGACGAGCTTCCGGTTTATGTCCAGTTGGAGGGTGACATCCTGTTTGCCAAGCAGGACTATCCGTCGGCATTTACCAGCTATGATAAAGTGAATAAGACCATTCTGGCCTCTCCGGCTACCTTCTTCAGTGCCGCCAAGACCAAGGAATTGATGCAGGCGCCTGCCGAGGAGGTACTGGCTCTGATGGACAGTTGTGTGGCCCGCTTTACCCAGCCCTATACGGAGGAAGCCGCCCCTTACTTGCTGGAGCGTGCCCAAGCCCGTATGAATGCAGACCAGGCGCGTAATGCCATGCTGGATTATGACGCCTATTACAATGCCGTGAACGGTAAAGTGAACGACATGTTCTACTATTACCGTGAGCAGGCTGCTTTGAAGGCCAAGCAGTACCAGCGTGCGCTGGACGATATGGCGAAAGCCATCGAACTGAATCCGGAGGATTTGACTTACCGTGCCGAACTGGCAGTGGTGAATCTTCGCGTGGGACGTTACGAAGAGGCGTTGAATGTGCTGAAGGCTGCTCTGGAGAAAGACCCTAAGTATGCCGAGGCCTACCGTCTGATGGGTATCGCCCAGCTGCAGATGAAGAAGGACAAGGAAGCTTGTGCCAGCTTTGCCAAGGCAAAGGAATTGGGTGACCCCAATGTGGATGCTTTGATTGAGAAGCATTGCAAGTAAAGGGATGGGATAGAATAAAGGCTCTGCTTTCGCAAGCAGAGCCTCTGTTTTGGGGAACTCCCCCGTGTTAAATGAGTTAAGTCTAGGTATAACAGGTTATGAGTGAAATTACGTTGTTTTATTTATAAAATGCGTGGATTTCCGGAATACTGCATATACTTCGGATTTTTTTATGAGAAAAAAGAAAATAGACCCGATTATTAATAAAAACAAACTTTGACAATCATGAAGAAAGTGATTTGCAGCCAGAAGGCACCGGGCGCCATAGGCCCTTATAGCCAGGCTATCGAAGCCGGCGGAATGGTATTTGTATCAGGTCAGTTGCCTATTGACGCAGCTACCGGAGTGATGGCTGAAGGTGCTGAAGCGCAAGCCCGCCAGTCCTTGGAGAATATAAAGCATATTCTGGAAGAGGCAGGCCTGGGCATGGCAAATATTGTGAAGACAACCGTTTTCCTGGCAGACATGTCCTTGTTCGCTGATATGAACAAGGTATATGCCACCTATTTTGACGGTGCTTTCCCGGCACGTTCGGCTGTGGCAGTGAAGGCGTTGCCCAAAGATGCCTTAGTAGAGATTGAGTGCATCGCGGTTCGCTAACAAGTCGGCCACAATGAAACTGCTGCCTCCCACGAAGATGAAATCTTCCGGGAGGCTTTTTTCTTGTGCGGCCCGCACGGCGGCAGGTACATCAGGATAGCAATGTCCTTCCAGACCTGCTGCTTCGGCAAGCTCCTGTAGTTCGCTTTCGGGCAATGCTCGCTTCACGCTGGCTTTGGCGAAGTAGTAGGTCGCTTCCCGGGGCAGCAGGGCCAGTACCCCCCGTATATCCTTGTCATTCACCATGCCTATGATGATGTGTAGCTGGCGGTAAGCCTGCTGTTTCAGTTGTTCTGTAATGTAGGTGATGCCTCCCACATTGTGGCCGGTGTCACAAATCAGGGTGGGCGACTCCTGCAGTTTTTGCCAGCGTCCCATCAAGCCTGTCAGTTCCACCACACGGGCAAAGCCACTGCGCACTGCTTGTCCGTCCAGCCGGTAGCCGGCTTCTTTCAGTAGCGGGAGGGCGGTGAGGATGGTCCGGGCATTTTTCTGCTGGTAGAGCCCTTTCAGTTCGTATTCTATTCCGGGATAGTCTTCACGGTCATTCTCCTCGGCAAAGTAGATGGGAGCACCCGTTGTCTGTGCTTTTTCCAGAAATACCGGTTTCGTTTCGGGAGTGGTCTCGCCGATTATAACGGGGATACCGCTTTTAATGATTCCTGCCTTCTCTCCTGCGATTTTTGCCAAGGTGTCCCCCAGGAATTGGGTATGGTCAAAACTGATGTTGGTGATGATGCATACATCCGGACGGATGATATTGGTACAGTCCAGGCGTCCGCCTAGTCCCACCTCGATTACGGCTACATCCACCTTTTCATCGGCAAAGTAGCGGAAGGCCATGGCGGTGGTCAGCTCAAAGAAAGAGGGATGGAGGGGTTCGAAGAAGCCACGTTCCTGCTCTACAAAACGGATGACGTATTCCTCGGGTATAGGCTGTCCGTTAATCCGGATGCGCTCCCGGAAATCCACCAGATGGGGCGAGGTATAGAGCCCGACCCTGTATCCTGCCTCTTGCAGTATGGCGGCAAGCGTATGCGAGCAGGAACCCTTTCCATTGGTACCGGCCACATGAATGCTGCGGAAACTGCGGTGGGGATGTTCGAAGTGTGCGTCCAGGGTCAGAGTGTTTTCCAATCCTTCCTTGTATGCTGAGCCGCCCACTTGCTGAAACATGGGCACACTGTTATATAAGTAAGTTAAAGTGTCCTGATAATCCATCTTTTATAATATTTAACGGAGAAGCAATCCTTTCTCCCTATTAATTTGTTATCTTTAAAAGCGACAAAGATAATGCAGACCGAACGCAATCAAGCTTGCTTGAAATTGCTTGCAGTGTAGCTTATCTTAAGCTTGTGCAAAGGTATTAACAATTTAAATCTAACGTGTATGGGAGCTAAGAAAAATTTTGTGATTGATACGAATGTGATTCTTCACGATTATAACTGTTTGAAGAATTTTCAAGAGAATGACATTTATCTTCCCATCGTAGTCCTTGAAGAACTGGACAAATTCAAGAAAGGTAATGAGCAGATTAATTTCAATGCGCGTGAGTTCGTCCGTGAGCTTGATTTGATTACCGATGATAATCTGTTCACCAAAGGGGCGCCATTGGGAGAGGGCTTAGGCCGTCTGTTTGTGGTGGCAGGCATGGTGGACTCTCCCCGAGTACGTGATTCCTTTCCCGAACGCATCCCCGACCATCAGATTCTGTCGGTAGTGGACTGGCTTTCCACCAAAAAGCCTAAAATGAAAACCATCCTTGTCACGAAAGACGTGAATCTGCGCATGAAGGCGCGTTCCATCGGTCTGCTGTGCGAAGACTACATCAATGATAAGGTAATCAATGTGGATATATTCGAAAAGTCGAATGAAGTGTTCGAGGGTATTGACCCTGCGCTGATAGACCGCATTTATTCTTCCAAAGAAGGACTGGACATCAACGAGTTCGATTTTAAGGACATCATTCGTCCCAACGAATGTTTTGTGCTGAAGAGTGACCGCAGCAGTGTGCTTGCGCGTTATAATCCCTTTGCCCATTCGATTTGCCGGGTCCACAAGACAAAGAATTATGGCATTGAGCCGCGCAATGCCGAGCAGAGCTTTGCTTTTGAGGTGCTGAACGACCCGAACATCAAGTTGGTTGCCCTGACCGGCAAGGCGGGAACCGGCAAGACCCTGCTGGCATTGGCCGCCGCATTGGGAAAACTTACCGACTACAAGCAGATTCTCCTGGCACGTCCCATCGTGGCCCTATCCAATAAAGACCTTGGATTCCTTCCCGGTGATGCCAATGAGAAAGTGGCTCCTTACATGCAGCCTTTGTTCGATAATTTGAATGTAATCAAGCATCAGTTCGCTGCCAATTCCTCTGAAGTGAAACGCTTGGAGGATATGCAAAAAAGTGAACAATTGGTCATCGAGGCATTAGCCTTTATCCGCGGGCGCAGTTTGAGCGAGACCTACTGTATTATTGATGAAGCCCAAAACCTGACTCCGCATGAGATTAAGACCATCATCACCCGTGCCGGTGAAGGCACAAAAATGGTGTTTACCGGTGATATTCAGCAGATAGACCAACCCTATCTGGACAGTCAGTCCAATGGGCTTGTTTATATGATAGACCGCATGAGGGACCAGAATTTGTTTGCCCATGTCAATCTGGTGAAAGGGGAGCGTAGCCAGTTGAGCGAGTTGGCAAGTAATCTGATGTAGCGGATACCGCATTTTCTGGGGTAAAACTATTTCTATCCCGCTTTCCAACTGTTAAAACGAGGGAGGCGGGATAGTTTCTTTATAGACGATAAATAATTATTATAACATTTTTTTATCGATTTCTTGTCCGTTTTGACTAAAATAGTGTATCTTTGCCTCGCCTAAAACAAAACTGTCAAGCGAAATGAAGCGAAATTTTTTTCATCGGTATCTTTCCGCGAAAGTGCTTCCGATATGGACTATTCTATTAATTGACGTATTTATCATCGTCATATCCAGTCTGTTGGCCTATGCTCTCCGATATGATTTCAGAAGCATTTTTTTGGAATCCTCTACCATTGACAAGACCATTTTATGGACGGTTGTTGTCAACTTGATTTTCTTCCGTGTTTTCCGTACGTATTCCAATGTGTTGCGCTTTTCCTCCTTTGTGGATATCATGCGCATTTTTGTGTCATTGACGGTGTCGTATGCACTGCTGATGATAACGAGCGTCCTGACGGAAAGCTATTTGGAGTTTAACCTGGCTCCGGTCAGCGTGCTGTTCATGTCCTATATCATCAGCTTTGCCATGATGGCATGCTCCCGTGTGATTGTCAAGACTTTCTTCGAGGCGCTGAACTTCGACGGCACCCACAGTGCCAATGTGTTTATTTACGGTGCCAAGGAAGCCGGGGTCAACATTGCCAAGGCATTGCGTGTCAATCTGCGCAACCACTACCGTCTGCGCGGATTCATTGCGGACGAACCTGAGCTTATCAACAAGGTGATGATGGGTGTCAGGGTGTTCCCCAACGATGATACGCTGATTGATGTGCTGAACGACCGCGATGTGCAGACCATCATCATTTCTCCTGCCAAGATGGAGGAACTGAAGAAGTCCGACATGGCTGACCGCCTGCTGGTGCACAACATCAAACTGATGACCGCGCCTCCTTTGAGCGAGTGGAACGGCCAGGCGCTGAGCCGCACACAGTTGAAGGAAATTCAGATTGAGGACCTGCTTCAGCGCAATCCTATCGAGATAGATATCCATAAGGTTGCCTCTCATCTGGAGGGCAAGCGTGTGATGATTACGGGCGCCGCCGGCTCCATCGGCAGTGAAATCATGCGCCAGGTGGCTTCGTTCAATCCCTATAAACTTATTTTAGTGGACCAGGCCGAGACCCCTCTGCACGACATCCGTCTGGAACTTCAGGACCGTTGGCGCGACATCGATGCCGAGACCATCATAGCTGACATCTCCAATGCCACGCGCATGGAGGATATCTTCAGGGAGTTCAAGCCCCAGTATATTTTCCATGCGGCCGCCTACAAGCATGTGCCGATGATGGAGGACAACGTTTCCGAGTCCATCCAGGTGAACGTATTCGGCACGCGCACCGTTGCCGATCTTGCCGTGAAATACGGTGCCGAGAAGTTTGTGATGATTTCTACGGACAAGGCTGTTAACCCTACAAACGTGATGGGCTGTTCCAAGCGTATTTGCGAGATTTATGTGCAGTCTCTTGCGAAGAAGTTGCAGAAGGAGGGAGGCCATGCCACTCAGTTCATCACTACGCGTTTCGGCAATGTGCTGGGTTCCAACGGTTCTGTCATTCCCCGTTTCCGCGACCAGATTCAGCGTGGCGGCCCGGTGACAGTGACCCATCCTGAGATAATCCGTTACTTCATGACCATTCCCGAAGCTTGCCGCCTTGTTCTTGAGGCCGGTAGTATGGGCAACGGCGGTGAAATCTACATCTTCGACATGGGTAAGCCGGTGAAGATTGTGGACCTTGCCAAGCGTATGATCAGCCTTTCCGGACGTACGGATGTGAAGATTGAATTTACCGGTCTCCGTCATGGCGAGAAGCTCTACGAGGAACTCTTGAATGTGAAGGAGCTTACAAAGCCCACCTATCATGAGAAGATTATGATTGCTACGGTGCGTGAGTATGACTATGACGAGGTGAAGGAGCGTATTCAGAAACTGATTGATGTAAGTTACACCTATGACCAGATGAAAATTGTTGCTGCCATGAAGGATATTGTTCCGGAGTTCGTGAGCAAGAATTCCTGCTTTGAGGCGCTGGATAAGAAGAAATAAAAAGATAGCGGTATAGTATAAAATGAAAGGGTGATAACGTCATTGTAGTGTTATCACCCTTTCAATTTTATTGTCTTCTTGTCAGTCTTTTGTCTCATTCATGTGAAGAGAAGTATTTCAAGAACTGTGTACGTTCGAAGGTATTGACTCCCTTCGGGTCGTTTACGTTCAGAATACCTTTGAACTGGCTGATGGTTTCCATACCTTTGCGGTCCATCCACAAGTTGAGGAAGCGGATGTATTCTTCAATGATGGTAGCTGAATTCTGATAAAGCACACTGCATATCTCTACGGCCGAAGCACCTGCTAATATTGCCTTGACAACGCCTTCGGGCGAGTGGATACCACCGGAAGCGGCATAGTCCAGCTTGTTTACGGCTGCCGAAGCGATGCCTATCCAGCGCAGGGCTTTAGACAAATCGGCTTCGTTGCTGAATACGTTGCCGGATACTTGTATCATTTTCTCAATGTTGATGTCCGGCTGGTAGAAGCGGTTGAACAGCACTACTGCGGCGGCGCCGTTGGCGTACAGTTGGTCTATCAGAGCTATCGGATTGGTCAGGTTGTCGCCCAGCTTCATGATGACGGGTATCTTGACCGTCTTCTTGATGTGGCTCAGAATGTCGATGTGGCGTTGCTCGAAGGTTCCATATGTATACTGTACATCCGTCTGCAGTGCAAGGATATTGATTTCCAGTGCGTCTGCGCCGGCTTCTTCTATTTTGGCGGCAAATTCCACCCAGTCGGCATTCTGATAGCAGTTGATGCTGGCTATGATGGGGATATTGCAAACCTTTTTGCTTTCCTTAATCAGGTTCAGATATTCACCCAGCTTATGTTCGCGGATATATCCTACAAGGTAGTCACTGCCTTCGGGGTACATGTTCGGGTCTCCCATCCAGTCAGCCTCCATCATGATTTGCTCTTCAAAGAGTGATTTTAGCACAATGGCACCTGCGCCGGCCTCGGATAGTTTCTGATTCTTGGCGGCACTGTCTGTCAGTCCGGAGCTACTGACAATAATGGGGTTTCTGAGTTTCAGCCCTGCAAAAGTAGTTTCTAATGTTGCCATGATAATGATTTTTTATGGTTAATAGTTTCTTTCTCCAAAAATCTTGCTTCCTACACGTATCAAGGTGCTCCCGGCTGCAATGGCTTCGTGGTAATCGTGAGACATCCCCATGGACAGTTCCCGGAATGACTCTGCATCGGCAAACCACTTGGCTTTCACTTCATTGAAGAAGCTACTTAAAGAACAAAACTCAGTTTTGATTTGTTCGTCATTGTCCGTATTTGTGGCCATGCCCATCAATCCGCATATCCGGATATGCTTGAGCTCTCTCCATTCACCAGCTGCCAGCATTTCCCGGCATTCGTCAAAGCTGAATCCAAACTTGGTCTCTTCCCGGGCAATGTGCAGCTGCAGCAGGCAGTTGACAGTTTTTTCGGCTTTGGCAGCCTGCTTGTTCACTTCGGCCAACAGCTTGTAGGAGTCTATGCCATGAATCAGCGCTACGTAAGGAACGATATATTTTATTTTGTTTGTTTGCAGATGCCCGATGAAATGCCATTCTATGTCTTTGGGCAGACTTTCGTATTTGGCGGTCATTTCCTGCACCTTACTTTCTCCGAACACACGCTGGCCGGCACGATACGCTTCTTCTATCGCCTCGTTGGGGTGAAATTTGGAAACAGCCACCAGCCGTACCTTTTCAGGCAGTTCGCTCAGTACTTGTTTTAAATTCTCTGCAATCATCTTTTTTTTGAGTTATGAGTTATGAGTTATAAGTTATGGGTCGCAATAATAACTCATAACTTATAACTCATAACTTAAATTAAACTTCCGGTTTGTCGTCGGGCTCTGCACTGTACGGATATACATCCATAATGGCGGTTTCCGCTACAGATGCTATCTGATAGTCGGCCATTGTGCCTTTCATGCCCTCATCCAGTTTCTTCACTGCATCACGCAGGTCGGCAGCCTGCACCAATACCTGGGTAGAGGTTTTCTTTTCCGCACCGCTTTTCTCGTCCAGTGTGATGAAAACCAGTTTACATTTAAACCAGCGGTCGGCAGCTTCCTCTTCGCTGGGGAACAATTCGCTATAGTTGGCACGTTTGATGTCCGATACGGTGAACTCTCCCGAAATGAACGGCGTCATCTCTTCGATGATGCGTGCTTCCGCTTCCGTAAAACTGAGGGCATCTACCAGGTACGGTTCGGTCACCTTCTTGTTCATTCCATTTTCCATTGTTTTCTCGTAACGGATCTTACATTCAAACCATGTATGCATTGCCATAATTTTCTGTTTTTAATTATTGATTTATTGTTAGTTAAGCTGCTTTATGCGTGCCTATGCCCGCCGAAAGCAGTGCAAAGATAGCCAAAAACTAAATGGATATAAAAAGTTGCCTTGCATTTTACGTGAAAATTTTATTGGAGAACCGGGACGGTACGTATGGGCATAAAAAAAGGAGTACCGCTGTACTCCAACCTTTGTTAACCTTAAATCTAATACTATGAAAAACACATTGCAAAGGTACGGACTTTTTCGACATTTGCAAGAGTGTCGGGGCATAAAGTGTGTATTTGTAACACTTATTATATTTTATGCCTTTGTACTACATCTTTTTTAAAACTTGAGGTGTGTTGCTGAAACATAAATTTGCATCTGCTTTGCTTCCACACTTCCACCCACCTCCTGTATCTCCCTATCCATCGGCATTTACTCTGCGGTGGAAGCAACCTGAAAAGGTGGAAGCAAAATTTGCTTCCACCTGCCAAAAACGTCTGAGTTTTGCCGTAACTTATTATCCTCTACCATAATACCGCGCGTGGGTTACATAAATCGGTCGGTGTAGTTTTCCTGCATTTTCGAGCTTGCCCGACTATGAATAATGGAGTCTAATGTCTTTTAAGTTGCTGTACAATACGTTTGCACCTTGTGCGCAATAGGCGCGGGCTACGTACTTCATCTGTAAAAGCCTTGGAGTTAGTGACGCCTAACGGCCATGAACAACCCTGCTTATGGTCGTTAAACGATTGCTTCATGGCCATTAGCAGAGCTGTTCATGGCCGTTAGGCGTTATTAATTCCCTATGCAACAGTGGACAAACAAAGGGCAAAAAGTAAAGTAATGCTTGTGTTTTAGATAGAAATCCATGGGCTTTCACTCTCTCTCCATAGATTATGGAAGTGGGCTTTTATTTCACTTGCGTTTTGTGCGATAAATTCCCATTTATCAGCAGGCATCTTTGCGAAACTTCAATAATGCATTTATGAGGGTAAGATATTGGAATGTAGAATGATATATTGGAAATGATGAGGTGTTTTTTAAACGTTCGTTTAATGAACGCAAAGATAAGCTGTATTTTTTGAACTAACAAAATGTTTAATAAAAATATTCCCAAAGTGATTTCTGTTTCATATTAATCTATTGAATTGCAGTAGTGTACGTCTAACATTTAACATATTAAAGTTCTGTTCCTTTTTAACTTTTATGCCTCTACTTATTTTCTTAAAAATAGACGTTCATTAAACGAACGTTTATTGGACACTTTTATGAGTCTAATATCTTCTTTAATAGCTTATTATCATTGCAAAAGTGTACAATACGGTTTGGGTGGGAAAATGTCTCGTTCAAACCGCGAAGCGCACCCGGAATTGAGCTAATTTATTCGAAAGAAAATTCCTAAGTGGCTGAACAACAGAAATATTGGTTTGCGGCTCGCACCCGTGACAAGCAGGAATTTACAGTCCGGAAATCTTTGGACCGACTTAAATCGGAAGAGCATTTGGAGCTTGACTATTATCTTCCCACGCGTTTTGTCATTTCTCAATTGAAGTATCGTCGTAAGCGTAGCGAAGTTCCGGTAATCCGTAATCTGGTATTTGTTCATTCCACCAAGCAGACAGCCTGCGATATTTCCAACATCTATAATGTCCCCCTTTTTTATATGAAGGACCTTTCCACGCATTCCATGCTAGTGGTACCGGATAAGCAAATGGAGGACTTTATGTTCGTAATGGATTTGAATCCTGACGGTGTCAGCCTTGATAGCGAAATTCTGACTGTTGGGCATAAAGTAAAAGTTATCAAAGGCGAACTCAGCGGTATTGAAGGTGAGGTTGCCATCGAAGCCAATAAAACATACGTTGTTATCCGCATTAAAGACCTTTTGACTGCAAGTGTCAAAGTCCCCAAATCCTATCTGAAAATAATCGGGTGACTTCTAAATAAGTATAATCTTATATTTTAATCATATATCATAATAATGAATGATTTAACTTCCCGTGCTCTTGAGCTTCAGCATGCAGCTCATGAGCTGATGTATCTTGGTATGGACGGTGAGCCGGTCTATTCCGACACTTTTTGCCGGTTGAATAAGGAAGTGCTTGTTAAGTCCGATTCTCTTTTTTCTGCTCAAAGTTCCGATGTTGAAGAGGAGGCGAATTTGTGTCTGGCTCTTTTGATGGGGTATAATGCTACCATTTATGATGATGGGGATAAGGAGCAAAAGAAACAAATGGTATTGAATCGGATTTGTCTTGTTTTGGAGCAGTTGCCTGCTTCTTTACTTAAAGTCCGACTACTGACTTATACATATGGGGAGGTTTATGAAGAGGTCTTGTTTCAAGAAGCCTATGCGATTATTGAAGGTTGGAACAAAGATAATTTGACTTCGGAACAAACTGTAATCATCGAAGAATTGAAAAATATCGAAGAAAATCCATATCCGTTTGAGGAAGTGGAATAGGATTTGGGTGTGATAAGGAAATCATAAAAAATAGATAACTTTTATTGATATGAAAGCATGTTTTATGGGGTTGGGTTATATTGGCCTGCCTACTGCGATTATTGCTGCTAAACACGGAATTCAGATTATCGGGGTTGATATTAATCCCAAAGTTGTAGAAATGACTAATCAGGGTAAGTTGCATATCATTGAACCAGGTATGCAGGAGCTTCTTCAAGAAGTCGTTACTATCGGTCAGTTGAAGGCTTCAACAACTCCAGAAGTGAGTGATGCCTATTTTATGGTGGTACCTACTCCTTTTAAGGGAAATCATGAGCCTGATATTTCTTACGTGGAAGCTGCTACCCGTGCCGTAATTCCTTTGTTGAAAGAGGGAGATTTGTATGTCATAGAATCTACATCACCGGTAGGTACTACTGATAAAATGTGTGATTTGATATTTGGATTACGTCCGGAATTGAGAGATAAAATTTATATTGCTTATTGTCCGGAGCGTGTTCTTCCTGGGAACGTCATTTATGAGTTAGTTCATAATGACCGGGTCATTGGCGGTCTGAATGAAGCTTCTACAGATAGGGCTATTGAGTTTTATAGTAAGTTTGTACAAGGAACGCTCCATCGCACTAATTGTAAAACGGCAGAAATGTGTAAACTGACAGAAAACTCCTCCCGTGATGTACAGATAGCTTTTGCCAATGAACTCTCTCTGATTTGTGATAAAGCAGGAATCAATGTCTGGGAATTGATTAACTTGGCGAACAAGCATCCCCGTGTGAATATCCTTCAACCTGGTTGTGGTGTTGGAGGACACTGTATAGCGGTTGATCCTTATTTCATTACGGCTGAATTTCCTATGGAATCTAAAATCATATCTACCGCTCGTGAAATCAATAACTATAAAGCATTCTGGTGTGCAGAGAAAGTGCGGAATGCTATGTTGAAGTTTGAATTGGAATATCATCGTAAACCTACTATTGCTATGATGGGGCTGGCTTTTAAACCCGATATTGATGATTTGCGTGAAGCTCCTGCCAAGTATATTACTACTAAAGTGATGCAAAGCTGTAATAATGCAGATATTTTAGTAGTGGAACCTAATGTGCAGGAACACAACGTATTTAAACTTACAGATTATAAAGAAGCCTATGAGAAGGCTGATATCGTCGTTTTTCTGGTTGCTCATTCTGTATTTAAATCCCTGCCATATAATGATCGGAAAGTAATTCTTGACTTTTGCGGAATTTACAAGAAATAATAAATACCTTATAGCATGAAGAAGATTATGTTGGTTTTCGGGACTCGTCCCGAAGCCATAAAGATGGCTCCTCTGGTGAAAGAATTTCAAAAATATCCGGAGGAGTTCAAGACAATCGTATGTGTTACCGGTCAGCATCGCGAAATGCTTGATCAGGTATTGCATATATTTGAAATCATTCCTGATTATGATTTGAATATTATGAAACCAGGACAGGATTTGTATGATGTGACAGCTCGTGTTTTGATAGGTATGCGTGATGTTTTGAAAGAGGTACAGCCAGATGTTGTTTTGGTTCATGGTGATACAACCACTTCTACGGCTTCGGCATTGGCTGCTTTTTATCAGCAGATTCCAGTGGGACATGTAGAGGCGGGACTTCGGACTCATAATATATATAGCCCTTGGCCGGAGGAGATGAATCGAGTGATAACAGGGCGTATTGCCAGTTATCATTTCTCTCCAACTCCTTTGAGTCGTCAGAATCTGTTGGATGAAGGTGTAAAGGAATCAGCTATAATAGTGACAGGTAATACAGTAATAGATGCACTTTACATGGTTGTAGATAAGATAAAGAGTGATAAGAGGTTTGATGAAGAGCTGAAAGGCATTTTGAAAACTGCCGGTTATGACATCAACCGCTTGTTAGATGGAAAAAAATTAGTCTTGATAACAGGTCATCGTCGTGAAAATTTCGGTGACGGATTTGTTTCTATGTGTCGGGCTATTCAGACTCTTACAAAGAAATATCCAAATGTTGATTTTGTCTATCCGATGCATTTAAATCCCAATGTTCGTAAACCAATTCATGAGGTATTTGGCAAAGATTTATCCAATTTAGGGAATATGTTCTTCATAGAGGCTTTAGAGTATCTTTCTTTTGTTTATCTGATGGAGAAATCCGCTATAGTTTTGACAGATAGCGGTGGTATTCAGGAAGAAGCTCCCGGACTTGGGAAGCCAGTACTTGTGATGCGTGATACGACAGAGCGTCCAGAGGCGCTGGAAGCTGGAACTGTGAAATTAGTAGGAACAAATTATGATAAGATTATAGGTGAAGTTGCTGTTTTGTTGGATGATGAAGCATGTTATGAAAGAATGAGTAAGGCGGTGAATCCTTACGGGGATGGGCTGGCGTGTAGTAGAATTGTGTATACGTTGAAATAATGTGAGTAATGCCACTTTTGAAAGATACTTTAAATGCGACATTGTGGTCAGTATTGGCTGAAATTATTGCAAAAATAATTAGCCCTGCTGTTTTCTTAATACTTACTCATATACTGTCACCATCGGATTTTGGAGTTGTTTCAGTTGCTACAACAATTTTAGGACTCATTTATGTTGTGAGTGATATGGGGACAAGTAAAGTTCTTATTCAAGCAGAAGATGATGAGGGTAATATCCAAAAATTATATGATGCTGCTTTTTATCTAAATATATTTGTTGGCATTATATTATTTTTGGTGGTTTTTCTTTTTTCAAAAGAACTCGCATCATTTTATTCTCAGCCTCAATCAGACTCTGTGATAAAAGTCATGTCTGTACAAATATTGTTGTACTCATTGTGTTCTGTTCAAAATGCCATTAGAAAAAGAAATTTAGATTTTAGATTTTTATTTTATATAAGACTTATAACAATATGTTCTCCATTATTGATAGCATTGCCTATCGCTTTTTCAGGTGGTGGCTATTGGGCCATAGTTTTAAGTACTATTGCAGGTTCTTTATTAAATACTGTGGTATTATGGGTTAAAAGTAAATGGAAACCGATATTATACATTAATTGGCATATGATTTATCGTGTTATAGGTAAATCAATATGGAATACGATAGAGCAAATATGTGTTTGGATACCAGTATGCTTTGATACTTTTTTGATATCAAAGTTTTTATCTGTAAATGATTTAGGCTTATATACTACTTCCAAAACCTTGTTTAATACTGCAATCGGATTGTTATTTACTCCTATATTACCTGTGTTATTCAGTGCTTTCTCACGTTACCAGAATAGTGGAAAGCTGTTAAGAGAGGCACTTTTATTTAGTCAAAAGGTTGTATTTTTATTGGGAGCAAGTCTTGGATTATTTGTATATATATTTAATAGTTATATATCAGATTGCTTCTTTTCTAACACATGGAGTGAAATATCATCAATTTTAGGTATTATGTTTCTGATTATGGGACTTGAGTCTTTTTATTCTGCTTTTATCGAGGGGGTTAGGTCTAAGGGATATTTTAAAGAAATTGCGGTTAATACAAGTGTAAGTATTTTGGTGGCAATACCGTTTTTATTGCTTTCTGTTAAATATGGTTTATTTTATTATGTTGTTGTTAGGAGTTTAGCTTTATATATACATTATCCCGGTATTTTTTATCTACTTGATAAAAAAATAGGAATTTCATTTAAGCAATCTGTTTACAATGTTCGTTTCATTTTAATTTCTATAATAATAATGTTACTCTTAAATTATTGTTTGGAGGGGCTTGGTGTTGAATCACGGTTTGGACTTTTTCTATTGAAATTATTTTCTACTGTTTCAGTTTTATTGATTTTCTTATTTGTGGAACGTAAATTCTTGAAGCAAATATTGTCATTGGTAATGAAGAGATAATTTTATGAATGTTTTATTTGTATTAAGAAGTTTCCCATCCTGTGGTGGTGTGCAATCTATTACAAAGATAATAGCGGAATCTTTGTTAGATAGAGGATTAAACGTTACTGTATTATCTTGTATTCAGACATTAAATGAATATGATAATTTGAATTCGTTTCGTTTTCATCATTTATCATTACCATCTTCTGTTTTGATGAGTGATATTAATATTCAATATTTCCATACGATATTGGAAGATGATAAAGTTGATATCATCATTAATCAGGGGGTATATCGCGATGTTACAACATTTTTGTATGTTGCATTAAGGCATAAGAAAAAATATAAGGTACTGTCTGTTATACACAGTGATCCTTTGGGTGAAATTAAGGATTTGAAATATCAGATATCCCAAAAAGGTTTCAAACCATTAATAAAACGTACTTTTTTATCATTGTATAAACAAAGGATTAAGAGCATTTATATTAATAGACTAAAAGCTGCAGAAGCATTTTCTTCTGCATTTGTATTACTCTCTGCATCGCATATTAATGATTTTAAGGCACTTTGTCCCAAAATAGTGAAGCCCATTTATGTTATACCCAACTGTGTAAATTTTGAAGATATAAATATAGATGATGAGTTCCTTGCTAACAAAGAAAAGAAAATTGTCTATGTTGGAAGAATTGTTGAGTCCCATAAACATGTTAGTCGGTTGTTGTATATATGGGATAAAATATGGTATAAACATGCTGATTGGCGGCTAGAATTGATAGGAGATGGGGATGATTTAACATATAATATGGACATTGCTGAGAAATTGCATTTGCAGAATATTTCATTTATAGGGAGGAGAAAAAATGTTGTACCTTACCTCATAAAAGCTAGTATTGTATGTCTCGTTTCAGAATCAGAAGGATTAAGTATGTCATTGTTAGAAGGAATGTATTTCGGTGCAATACCTATTGCTTATGCAAGTTTTTCGTCAATCAATGATTTTATTATTAATAATGTTAATGGGTTTTCTATAACTCCTTATAAACAGGAAGAGTACATATCAAAACTTGAGATGTTGATGATGGATGTTGATTTACGGATTAAGTTGGCAAAGGAAGCAAAAAAAATGACAAAATCTTTTTCCCTTGAGAGTGTAACAGATAAATGGATAGATTTATTCTCAACTTTATGATTTTATATAAAATAAAAAGTTTTTTCATTAAACTATATTGGTTTTTGGCTCATCTTATAGTTGATAGATTACTATTCATTATAGATTATGTTTTTTTCTTTAGGCTGAAGAAAACAAATTTCTTGCCTCTTGATCTTACCTCTCAAAAAGTTTTAGTGATTGCTGCACATAGTGATGATGAGATATTAGGATTAGGAGGAACTCTTTTAAAGCATAGTACATTGAATCATGATATTACTATATTGTATGTAACAGATGGATGTAAAAGTTTCAATCCATCTGTTACTCGTCAAGAAATGGTTGCTATGAGAAGATATGAAGCTCTTAATTTGTCAAATTATTTTTCTAAAATAAAAACAATTTTTCTAAATAAAATAAGCTTTGAATTTACTGTTTCTGAAAGTCTTATATCTGAAATAGCTCATGCTATCCAAAACTCCAATCCTGATATAATTTATGTATTATCTCCTATAGATGTTAATATAGACCATACCAATGCAGCCTTGGCATCATTTGCAGCTATCCAAAATATTCATTATAGAGGTCGAATGTGTTTATATGAAGTACAAACGCCTTTGACTTATTTATATGCTAATAGATATATTGATATTACTGATTTTATTGAAAATAAGAAAAATATATTATTGAGCTATAAATCCCAAAGTGTTATGTTTAATTCGTTCATTAAGATTATTTGTTATAATAAACTTGCTGCTATTCATTTACCTAATACTAATGCTGCTGAATTTGTGAGAGAATTGTCAGAAGAGGATATATTGCAATTAATCAGAAGATCTAATTCTATCAATAAGGATAAAATTCTAATTATGAGAGCAAAACGATTTCTGCGAACTAGTTACAAGTCAATGGAAAAATTCTTTTTAGATTGATTTATGAAATTGTTTCGGATTAATATAATTTCTTTTCGCAATTGGATAATGCACTTATTTCTATGTTTGCTCATTATTTTCGATTTGAGGACTTATTTGGTGACTGGAAGTGGAATATCAATCATAACATCGGGATTAATATTCTTTTATCTTGTGTGTTATTTGTATTTATGTGTGTTATATCCTAAAATTTATATTAGATTCTTCGATGTAATAGTATTTTTGTTTTTATGTATATATGGTGCTAGAGTTTATGTAAATATATATATAGATGGTATTTATAATACAATTTTTGAGAATAATATAACATACATAGTGTATTTCTTTCTGCTTGCAGCTCTTCCTTATCAAGCATGTAGGCGCATTCCTTTTTCCAAGATACATATAGAAACTCTTCTTGTAATATTATTTGTGTTTTATTTTTTAGCTTTAATTTATTCGTTTTCTAATGTAATGACTTCTATTGCGATGAAAACTTATGTTGGCAATGAGGGGCGGTTTGAGGCTAACGCTATGCTAGATACGATTGGCTATGGACATTTAGGACTGACACTGGTTCTCATTTCATTTTCTCTTCTTATTTGTCATCATAAAAAACTGATTATTGGTATATTGGGAGGATTAGGAATATTATGTGGGGCATTGTCTATTATCCTTGCTAATTCAAGAAGTCCAATGTTGGCTTTATTAGTATGCTTAATAATTATCTTCAGTAATCGTATTAGTTTCAGACTATTATTGCTTATTTCTATTTTAGTTTCTTTGTTTGTTATCTATATTGATGAAATTAATATCTTTTTTCAAGAGGTTTTTAAAAGTCAATTTATAGATCGCTTTCTTACAATTTTTAAAGGGGATGGAAATGGTATGTCTGGAAGAAATATTTACTATAACCAAGGTTGGGCAATCTTTTCTGATAATCCCTTATTAGGACAATCTTTTTTGCTCACTTCAGGTGATATAAAGGGGGATTATGTTCATAATTCTTTTTTGGAAAGCTTAATGGCAGGGGGACTTTTGGGAGGAATACTATATATAATAATGACTCTTTGGGGAGTGACTTGTTCTTATAAGCTAATTAATAATCGCAGTAGATATATATTTTTTGCACTCTTTTTTATTCAGATGTTGACTTATTCATTGTTTTCACGTTCATTCATAGCATTACCATTGTATTGGGTTTCTTTGTCATCTGTATTTTCAATTTATCAATTAGAATATGGAAAATCTTAGAATTGTAATTGTAACAGCTTACTATTATCCATTAAACGTACCAAGGGCTTTTCGTGCAACGGAATTGGCTCATGAATTTGCTAGAAGAGGACATCAAGTAACGGTTATAAATGCAATAACAGTATTAAACTCCGATGGGGTATTGTTGTCTATAGATAAAACACCTAATGTTAAACTGATAAATTTGCATGCCTTTAAATGGTGTATTGATAGTTCCAAAAAAGTACAATACAGTAATAGTGGATTCTTTTCAAATATTAAACAATATCTCGGGAAGTTTTTGTTTTATATTTCTACCAATAAATGGTTTTATTTGTACCTAAAAGTTAAGAATTTATTGACTTTTGAACAAAAATACGACTTATTAATCTCAATAGGTCTTCCTTTTGCCATTCATTGGGCAGTAGCACATAAAATTGCAGGTCGGAATATTGCCGATTGTTATGTTGCAGATTATGGTGATCCTTTTTCTAAATTTAATATTGCAACTAAAGTTGCTCCCTATTTCCAATTCATAGAAAAAAAATGTATAAATCGATTTGATTTTATTTCTATTCCAACAGATATAGCAATCAACTCCTATAGGTGGTTGAAGGATGATGATCATATAAAAGTTATACCTCAAGGATTCAATTTTAACGGAATTAAATTATCGACATATACGCCACATTCTGTACCTACATTTGCTTTTGCTGGCTTATTCTATTCTGATATTCGGAATCCTCAAATATTTTTAGATTTTTTGTCTGACTTTACTTTGGATTTTCGTTTTGTTATTTATACAAATATTAATGTTCAAGATAGTATGAAGTGTCTTAGACCCTATATTGATAAATTGGATGGACGTATGTTGATAATTGATTCTATACCACGTGATAAATTGATTTTGGAACTCAGTAAAATGGATTTTCTGATAAATGTGAAAAATTCCTCAAATAATCAAAGCCCAAGTAAATTAATAGATTACACCTTAGCAAATCGTCCTATTTTTTCTTTTTCATCAAAACTTTATGATTCTGAACGTTTTTTGAGATTCTATAATGGAATATATGATAATTTAGACTCTATAGATTTATCGCAATTCAATATTGTCAATGTGGCAAATCAGTTTTTGAATTTATACTATATAAATCAATAAGTTATTTATGCTATATATTGAAGCATCCCAAATTAATTCTAATGGTGGGATAGTGTTATTGGATTTGTTATTGCGAAGAATTAAAGAAAGAAATATAGATGCAATAATTTATATAGGTTATGGGCATGTTTTGAATAGACTTAAATATTTAGAATCTAAAAATATCAGACTTGTGAGAACTTCTCTATTCAAGACTTTTGTCAGATACGTTAGTCGTAGAAATAAGGTTCTTTTTTTGTGTAACTTGCCTCCATTTCGCCGTAATCTTTCTTCAATCATCTATATCCATAATCTTTTTTTTGCAGAAAGACCTAAATGGACAAATATAGATAGTACCATTGGGTTAAATTTGCGAAAATATTTATATTATATTTTATTAAAATTGTTCATGCGAAAAGTTGATATAGTAGCTTGTCAAACTTCGGAAATGGCAATACGGTTGAAAAATACATTTGGAATATCTCCTTTAGTGCTTCCTTTTTTTGAAGATATAAAGAGAAAAGTTGCTGAAAAGAAATATGATTTTTTTTATCCAGGATCAAGTGCTACTCATAAAAATAACAATGTGTTGTTAGATGCGATTGAAAAGGCATCTCGGCATGCCCATTTTACCATCGCACTAACTATAGGATGTAAAAATACCATTTTACAAAATCGTATAAAGCAAATAAATCAAAGTGCGGGATATGAAATAATACATAATCTCGGAACAATTAGTCACGATGTGGTTTTAGAGGTTTTCTCGCAATCCCGGGCTTTATTATTCCCTTCATTAAAAGAATCGTTTGGACTACCCTTAGTAGAGGCACTCCAACAAGGAATTACAGTAATTGCTTCAAACTTGCCTTATACTTTTGAAGTGGTACATAATCCTATAACTTTCTATCCTTATGATTCTTCTGATATATCGGACTGTATGTTACATTTTTTAAATGGAGAATATATAGATATAGATCAAAGGCTTATGGTGTCTAATAAAATTGATAGGCTTATTGATTTATTGATTGGAAAATTAAGTTAAATATAATATGATACTATTAGTTTCGCTTTTTGGGAGTATTAATACAAATAATTCACGCATATCTAATATATTCCACTACACATCAAATCTAGCAATAAATGTTGTAACCTCTGACTTTAATCATGGAAGTAAAAGATATAAAGAATGTATAGATAATATCAATAATCATTATCTTCATGTTCCTGCATATAAAAAGAATATTTCTATTGAGCGTATATATAGTCATATTGTTTTCGCTTATAGATTAAAAAAGTTTTTGAATTCACTTCAGGAAATTCCAACGGCCATTTATTGTGCCATGCCAACTTCAACTGCTGCTTATGTTTGTGGAAAATATTGCAAGAAACATGGTGTGAAGTTTGTGATAGATGTAATTGACTTATGGCCTGATTCTTTAATGCCAATTGTGGTTGGAATAAAAAATAGGCTTTTGAATCTTTTTATTTTCCCTTGGAAGTATATTACGATACAATCATATAAGATGGCAGATGTGATATTAGGAGAGTCAAAACAATATGCTAACGAAGCTGCTTTTTATAATCATAGGGCTCCTATATATCCTTTATATTTAGGAGTCGATAAGAAGGAAGTGAAGAAACTTGTAGCTGAAAGTAAACTTACTCTAAATAAGCCAAATGAAGAGAGATGGATTGGTTATGCTGGTAGCTTAGGTACGAGTTATGATTTTGAATCATTGATAAAAGGGGTGGCTGTTCTTAATGGAAAATATCAATATAAACTTTTTTTTATAGGAGATGGAGTATGCCGTGCTAAAATAGAAAATCTTATAAGTCAATATTCAGTAAATGCAGAGATTACGGGATTTATGGAATATGGAGACTTGTTGAAATACTTAGCTAATTGCGATATTGCGGTGAATATTTTTCGTGATAAGACGAAAGTTGTTCATAGTTATAAATTCAATGATTATGTAGCAACAAATTGTTTTATTTTAAATTCTTTGCCAGGAGAAACAGCTGATATGATTGACCGATATAAGGTTGGACTCAATTTTGATTTTAAGGACAATACTTTTGATAAGGTGCTTCTACAGTGTTTGGAATTTTGGGATGATTATAGGGAGTGGAAGTTGAATAATGAGAGATTGGTGGATGAACTCCTTGATAAGGAAGCTATATATTCTCAAATAGGAACTATTTTATCAAAATAAATGTTATGTATAAATGTTTCTTTAAACGGTTGATTGATTTCATCATAGCTTTGTGTACACTAGCTTTTATTTGGCCCATTTTATTACTTATTACTATTTGGTTATATTTTGCCAATAAAGGTGCAGGAGCATTCTTTACTCAGGAGCGTCCTGGAAAGGATGGAAAAATATTCCGTGTGATAAAGTTTAAAAGTATGACGGATGAGCGGGATGCAGAAGGCAAATTATTGCCGGATGCTAAACGATTGACTCATGTGGGTAAATTTGTTCGTGCCACTAGTATTGATGAGCTTCCGCAATTAATTAATGTTTTGAAAGGGGATATGGCATTGATTGGTCCAAGACCTTTATTACCGGAATATCTGCCTTTATATAGTGAAGAACAAGCGCGTCGTCACGAGGTTAGACCTGGTATCACAGGATGGGCGCAGTGCCATGGGCGCAATGCTATTAGTTGGACTGAAAAGTTTAAATTAGATGTGTGGTATGTAGATCATTGTTCGCTACTGACCGATTTAAAAATAATTTTTATTACCATTAAATCTGTACTGAAGAGAGAAGGAATTTCATCTGCTACATCGGTAACAATGGAGAAATTTAATGGTCACAATTAACAGATAATAAGTCATGAAAGATTTGGGTATATATTGTGCAGGTGGTTTTGGCCGTGAAATATATTGTTTGATTTTTAAGACTCTAAAATCTCCTGATTGGAATTTTGTCGGATTTTTTGATGATGGAGTGGATAAAGGCAAACAACTTCAGTATGGCGATTGCATAGGAGGTATGGATGAATTAAACTCTTGGAAAACTCCAATAGATATCGTAATTGCTAATGGCAATCCCCAAATGCTAAAGAAAATAAGTGAAGGTATTACCAATCCATTGATAGATTATCCGAATATCATTCATCCTTCTTGTACGTTTGCAGATGACGAGACAATAAGTTTAGGTAAAGGGAATATATTTTGTTTAGATTGTCATCTTAGTTGCAATGTATCTATGGGTAATTTCAATATAATGAATGGACATATCAGCTTCGGGCATGAAGTCATTGTCGGTAACTGTAATGCTTTTATGCCTGGAGCAAGAATTTCTGGTGGTGTTACTGTTGGAGATGGCAACCTTTTTGGAGCCATGTCATTTGTAGTGCAATATAATAGGATTGGTTCAGGCGTTAACTTAGGTCCGGGTGGCATTCTCCTCACAAAACCTAAAAATGAGTCAACCTATATAGGCAATCCTGCAAAATTATTCAAATTTTAAGCACAGATTTATATATGATTCGTATAAGTAAGCCGATTGTTAGAGAAGTGGATAGAAAGGTCTTTTTAGTTTCGTATATGTCTGATAATAAAAGTAAAACGGAAGTAAATCCTAATGGGGAAGAAGTATTCTATGCGACAACCAAAGATTATGGACAGTATCTCACGAATGAATCTTCTGATTGTTTCGTTGTAGGTATCCTACTGATGGCAATTAAATTGGGGCAAGATATTGAGTGCGATACAATTTCTGAAAAACTTTATTATAATCTTGTGCATACAGTAATACCAATATTGGCTCAGATATATGGTGGAAAAGAAATAAAAATTCATTGTAAGCATTTGTCTAATCAAAATTATCAAGCAAAAGCAGTGGCTACCGGTTGCTCACTTGGCGTGGATAGCTTCTCAACTATAATTGACCATATTGGAACTGATTGTTCTCCATCGTATAGGCTTACTCATTTCACCTATTTCAATGTAGGTGCTCACGGAGATAAGAATTTGGATAAAGTAAAAGAGTCGTATGACAATGACTTTAAACTAGTGGACGCATATGCGGAAACGAAGAAAATTCCGGTAGTAGCTGTTGAATCAAATATCTCAAAACTCTATGAAGGCTTTGATTTTAATCAGTGTGCATTGATTAGAAATATGAGTGTGGTTTTGAGTATGCAGAAGCTTTTTCGCAGATACATCTATGCAAGTTCGTTTCATATAAGGGATACGAGTTTTTCGAATAAAGATATGCATTATCAATCGCCATTTTTACTTCCGGCATTATCCACTGAGACAACAGAGTTAATAAATGGTGATCCATGTCTTGATAGAGTAAACAAAACAAGAAAAATTGCAGACTTTGAGGATACTTACAAATATCTCTATGTTTGTTGGAAAGAACTTATTGCTAATGATGGACTTAATGAAGACATTGCAAAAGTGAAAGATGAGTTTTTGAATTGTACTCGATGTGATAAATGCCTGCGTACCATTCTAACGCTTGATATTTTGGGGAAGAAAGAGAAATATCACAATATTTTTGATTTAAAATATTATGATAAATCAAAAGACCTCTATGTAGGAAAAGTGATTGCCTATAAAAGAAGGGAAACCTATTATCAAGAGATATATCAATTGATGAAAGAGACAGATTTCCCCATTACATTAAAAGCCAGAATATATACGTTTATGTGGACTATATATAAAGTAATAGGTTTTGGTGTAAACTACAGATGGTTAAGAAAAATAGTTGGTAAATGTTAGAACATTCAATAATAATCATTCAAAATTGTACCATAATGAAATTAAATGAATTTATCGAGAATTTTGCAAATCAGTTTGACGATACTGATGTAAGTGAAATCACGGCTGCAACAGAATTTAAGGCTCTTGACGAGTGGAGTTCTCTTGTTGCTCTTAGCATCATTGCAATGGTTGATGAGGAGTATGACGTTACCATTAAGGGTGACGATATTCGCAACTCAAAGACCATTGAAGACTTGTTTAATGTAGTCGCAAGTAAGGCTTAGGTCTTATGGCTTATTTGAAAGTAGAGAATGTTAGGATCACTGGCATATCGGCTGGTGTTCCTAAACATGCCGAAGGTTCTGTTTCTACTACTGATAAGTATGGTGCTGAAGACTTCGTACAAACTACTGGTATCAAGGAGAAACGTTATGATGAACGATTGACAACTTCTGACCTTGGCCTCCCTGCTGCTGAAAAGTTGATTGCAGATCTGGGGTGGGACAAGAAAGAAATTGGTGCATTGGTTTTCGTGTCCCAGACTCCTGACTACATTCTTCCTGCAACTGCGTGTATTCTGCAAGCTAAATTGGGATTAGAGCGTAGTTGTATGGCAATGGATATCAATCTTGGTTGTTCTGGCTGGGTGTATGGATTGTCCGTATTATCCAGTTTAATGCAGACAGGGAATATTAAAAAAGCAATCCTGCTGGCTGGTGATGCTCGTAAACAAGCAAAAGAAGAGCTGGATCAACTCTTTGGTTATGCTTGTACAGCTACGGCATTGGAATACAGTAAGGAGGCAAAACCGTTCTATTTTGATTTGGGAACTGATGGTACTGGTTATGATGCGATTATTCGCCCGGGTGGTGGTTGCAGAAACCAGTTTAATGAAGATTCTTTAAAGCTTGAGTTGTGTGAAGATGGGCGTAAGCGCCATGCTATACAGACTCGCATGAAGGGTATGGATGTATTTGCTTTTGGTATTACGACAGCGCCAAAGAGCATAAAGAAGCTGACAGCTAACTATGAGATGGATTACACATCTTTTGATTATGTGATTTTGCATCAAGCTAATTACAAAATGACAGAAACAATCCGTAAAAAGTTGAAATTGGATGCTGAAAAGATGCCATATAGTATGCTCCATTTTGGAAATACATCATCGGCATCGATTCCCTTGACGATTGTTACCCAATTGAAAGGTAAAATTGAAGATAAGCCTACCAAAATAATTGGTTGTGCATTTGGTGTAGGCCTTAGTTGGGGTACGGTTGCTTTTGAGACAGAACATTTATTAATATCTGAATTAGTAGAAGTATAATGGTAGAGTTTAATCCTTTTGCTCTCAAGCGAAAAACAATTCTTGTTGTTGGCGCTTCTTCTGGTATTGGAAGAGAGATAGCTATTGAATGTTCAAAAATGGGCGGTAAGATAGTTGTCTGTGCTCGCAGTGAGGAAAATCTAAAGTCTGTTTTGGATGAGATGGATGGAAACGGTAATACTTATATAACTGCTGATATAACCAATCAGGAAGATTTGACGAAGTTGGTCAGTGATATGCCTGTTATAGATGGTTTAGTAATCTCAGCAGGTATCGGTGGAACTTTGGCTCTTCAATTTGCAACGCGAGAGAAGTTCGATAGAATTTTCAATCTGAATTTTTTTGCAGCGGTAGAACTTACTCGATTGATTTATAAAAAGAAAAAAATCAATAAAGGAGGGAGCATAGTATATATTTCATCCATTGCAGGCAATAATCGAATCACTCCGGGTAATGTAATTTATGGTTGCGCAAAAGCTGCATTGAGTACATACATGCGCTATGCTGCTATTGAATTTGCTGGAAGAAAAGTGAGGGTAAACACCATCAATCCGGGTATGACTAATACAAATCTTATTAATTCCAGTGGGGCGCTCTCTGATGAAGATTATCAAAAAGACATGGAAACCTATCCTTTGAAACGGTATGGTGAAGTGCAGGATATAGCTCCCGCAGCAATATATTTACTGAGTGATGCTTCTTCCTGGGTTACAGGATGCCAATTCGTTATAGATGGTGGAGTAACAACTAAATAAATTATTATGGACTATAAAGAGAGAATTAAAGAAATAATTGCCGATACATTGGGCATTGATATTGAACGAATTACTGATGATTTGGCCGCCGGTGATATTGAGGAGTGGGATTCGGTCGGGAATCTGACTATTATATCAACTATTGAGGAAGAATTGGAAGTTGATATTCCTATTGAGGACCTCTATGAACTCAACAACATAAAAGCAATAGTTGAAGAAATAATAAAACTTAAGAATGAGTGATATTTCGCATAGCTGTTTGTTGCAAGCCATAGTTGAGCATGCGGAACATATGCCTGATAAAATTGCACTGGTATGTGATGCTAAAGAGATTAGCTATAAACAGCTTAAAAATAGCATTTGGCTGGCTTCTGATTATCTTGATACTCTAAGCCTTCGTAAAGGAGACAGTATCATCATTACAGCACGGAAAGAACCAGAGTTTGTTTATCTATATTTCGGTGCCCATTTGAGGGGCATTGTGAATGTGGTGGTTGATCCTGCTTCGACACAAGATAAACTCTTATTCATCTCGAATACTGTAAAGCCAAAGTGCATTTTCGGTCTTCCTAAGTTTGTGTTTGATGGGGCTAAGAATATTGCTATAGATAGTCTGGAGCTTTCTGGTGAAGCTAAGGATACTAAGAATCCTTCATTGGATAAGGATGACATAGCGGACATCATGTTCACCACTGGTACGACGAGCGATCCTAAAGCTGTCTGCTTATCGCATTATAACATAGCCTCTTCGGCAAGGAACATTAACGGATTCATTGGCAATAGTGCTGATGAACGTGAAGTATTGGGATTGCCACTGAGCCATTCGTTTGGTCTTGGCCGTCTTCGTTGTTCACTCCTCAAAGGTGCAACCCTGATATTAGTAGGGAACTTTGCCAATCTAAAGGTCTTTTTTGAAGCTATGGAAAAGTATAAGGCTACAGGATTCGGCATGGTACCAGCTGTTTGGGAATATATAACTAAGTTGAGTGGAAATCGTATAGCACAGTTTGCTGATAGTCTTCGTTATATCGAGATAGGGAGTGCCCCTATGTCTATCGAGGCAAAGCAACGATTGATTGGCTTGTTCCCCAACACGCGCATCTGTATGCACTATGGATTGACTGAAGCCTCGCGTTCGTTCTTCATGGAATTCCATCAGTACAAGGACAATCTGGATACTATTGGGATGCCTACATCCGAAGAGGTGGAAGCGAAAATTATGAATGATAATGGCACAGAAATGCCTACGGGACAGCAGGGTGAGATTTGCGTAAGGGGTAATATGGTGATGAGCCGTTATTTGCTTGATAAGGACAATGCGGCGGCATTCTTCGGGGATTATTTTCGCACAGGGGACTTTGGTTTCAAAAATGAAAACGGACTCTACTATATGGTTGGTCGCAAAAAAGAATTAATCAACATTGGAGGAAAGAAAATCAGCCCGCTGACTATCGAAGAAGCTATTAAAAGTCTTGGTGTAATAGACTGTGCTGTGGTTCCAGTCAAAGATCCTAAAGGTATTCTTGGCGAAGTGCCTAAAGCTTTTATTCAGAAGATGGGCTGCCAACTCTCCTTTGACGAAATCAGGCACGGTCTTAGCGGATTGCTTGAACCTTATGAAATTCCAACAGAGTATGAATTTATTGCGCGCATTCCGAAGACTGCAACAGGGAAAGTGCAACGATTATCACTCATTAAATAAGATTATGTCTGCATTAACAGTTAATAATGTAAGGGTAGCAGGTTTATCGGCTTGTGTACCTGAGAAGGTTGAAGAAAATCTTACTTTGTCAATTTTTGAAAATGAAGAAGAGGCCAAAAAGATTATTGCGTCAACCGGTATAGAGAGGAAGCATGTGGTTGATTCTGGTACAACGGCATCTGACTTGACAGTTGTAGCTGTTGAGAAGATGATTGCAGAATTGGGTTGGGAAAAAGAAAGTATTGACTTGTTGGTATATGTTTGCCAATCACGTGACTATATAGCTCCTATGACTTCTTGCATTCTTCAAGATAGATTAGGGTTAAGTAAAGGCTGCTGCGTGATGGATGTACCTCTTGGTTGCTGTGGTTTCGTAAATGGTATGAGTATTGCTGCTTCTATGCTCTCTCATGGCGGTTTAAAACGTGGTTTGATGATAAATGCAGAGACTAACTCTACTAACCGGAATAAAAGGGATAGAACTGTTCGTCCTCTGTTTGCTGATGCTGCAACAGTAACGGCTCTGGAATACGATGTGAATGCAAAGCCCATGAATTTTACATTCGGAGTAGATGGTAGCGGTATTTCTGCCATTTATACCAAGTATGGTGGTATGCGTTATCCTATTACTCCAGAAACATTACAGGAAAAAGAGGTTGAACCTGGCATTATTCGTAAGGGTAATGATATGGTTGTCAATGGCATGGATGTTTTTTCATTTGCTATTAAGGTTCCTCCTCGTGCCCTAAAGGAATGTATTGCTCAGTATAATATCAATGTTGATACTATTGATCTTTTGCTGTTGCATCAGGCAAATAAATTCATTGATGAAAAAATTCGTAAAAGTATAAAAATTCCCGCGGAAAAATGTCCGTATTGCCTAGCGGACTATGGTAACGTTACATGTGCATCAATTCCTCTAACTCTCGTGACTCAGTGTAAGGAACGGCTTCATAACAACGCCAACCATATTCTAGCCTGCGGTTTTGGGGTGGGGCTTCAGTGGGGATGTATGGAATTCAATATTGATAACATTGTTTGTACTGATGTACAAATATATAAGTCAAAATAATCATGTTAGAAAATGCACGTTTCCATCATATAGGCTTTGCCGTAAATGATATAGAAAAAGTTAAGCCAGAGTATGTAGCTGGAGGGTATGTTGTTTCTGAAACTGTAATTGAACCCATCCAGAAAGTTTATGTAGCCTACGCCTGCAGAGAAGGATTTCCTACTGTTGAACTTCTTCAACCGTTGGATGAGACTTCTCCTATAGTGAAAATATTAGCAAAAAATGGTCCTACACCGTATCATATATGCTATGCGGTAGATGATATTGACGAAGCTATGCAAGAACTCCGTGCACGTAAGTTCATGCCTTTGGCGAAACCTATACCTGGTCATGGACTGGATGATGCTTTGATGGTATTTATGTTTAAAAAAAATGTTGGATTGGTGCAGTTGGCACAAATTAAAGAATAGTGTCATGGAAAAATTTATCAATACAAAAAAAGAACAATTCTTAGGCTTTGATTTTTTAAAGAATCATACACTGCCTTCACGTGATGTTTTTGACTATAGAGTACATAAGAAGGAGTATTCTGAGTATTTTGCACAATATGGTTTTCAGGTTTCAATGGTATATGCTGATTTCTATTCAAGGATGTGGTGCTCTGATTATAATGATAGGTATATGTCGGATGATGTGTATTACTATTATGTTATTCCTTGCTTGAATCGTTTCGATTTCATCAATTCCTATATGGATAAAAATGGTTATGACAGACTATTCCCTGATATTAAGAAACCTTCCATTCTGATGAAGAATATTAATGGTAGATTCTTTAGCCCTGATGATATGCCTATTTCTACAGAAGAAGCTGTTAAACTGGTACTTGCAACTGATTTGGATTGTATAATCAAGCCATCCATTGATTCAGGTTCAGGTAAGAATGTGAAATTGGTTCGGAAGGAAGAAATTGATACAGCGAAAGTCAAGGATTTGTTTGAGACATATAAATGGGATTTCAATATTCAGAAACGGCTTGAACAAAGTGCAACATTGAAGAAACTGAACGAGTCGTCACTGAACACGCTTAGAATTTATACTTATCGTACTTTAGCTGGAGAATATGTACTATTGGTATCAGTCGTTCGATTTGGAGGTAAAGGTGCGTTTAATGATAATGCATCGACAGGTGGTGGTTTCTGCCATGTTTATGATGATGGTAGTCTCGATCAGCGTGTTCTTCGCTATCACACACTTGATAAACCTACATTGAAAGAATTCTTAGGATTTGAAAGCCTTACTATACCGAATTATGATAGAGTGATGAAATTCGTGTTTGATTTGCATCGTCGTCTGCCCTATTTCGATTTGGTCGGGTGGGATATTGCACTTGATGTAAATAATGAGCCGGTTTTCATAGAGATGAATCTAACTGCAGAATCAGGATTTGCACAGATGAATGGTGGACCTCTTTTTGGAAAATATTTGGATGAAGTGATGGAGAGAGTCTCTAAAGTTCATAAAGACTATCGCAATAGCGTAGAGATGAAATTTGAGAATGGTTCAAGACTTATGATGAAAGTATGATTAAATTGAGTTTTCTTGGAGACATCATGTGTTTGAAAGCACAGAATGATGCCGTAATGAAGAAACATGGTGAGTATAGATATGATGGGTATCTGTCTGGTTTGGCACCTCTGTTGAAGGATTCTAATTATGTGATTGCCAATTTGGAATCACCCATCATGCGTTCCCCTTATACTCAAGATAATATCACTCAATCAGATGTATGCTTTGCTACTCCTTCTTCGTTATTGGATGAGGTGAAAGCGGCTGGTATTGATTTTGTAGCGACCTGCAATAACCATTGTTTGGATAGAGGGGTAGATGGCTTGTCTGAGACATTGCGTTGTATTAAAGCTGCTGGCATTGATTGTTCTGGTAGTTATCTTACAGTAGGAGATAGTGAAAAAGTATTTGTTAAGCAAGTCGGTACTCTGAAGGTAGCTGTTATATGCTGTACTTTTGGAACCAATTCGCAACTGAATGGGGTATTTCTCAATGAGGATGAACAGTGGAGAATTGATTTGACCAAGAAACAACAGAAATTATTGAAGTTGGAATTTAAAACATCAGGAGAGGGAAAATCTATAGAAAAATATATTTCTGATGATGTCTCACCTGCTGCTATTACCAATTCAAAAAATCAAGTTTTTCTGGAAAGGGTTCTTGAAAAGGTTCATAAAGCAAAAGAAGTGGCAGATATTGTCGTGGCTTATCCTCATGTTGGAGGACAATATAATCCATCTCCAGGTTTCTATACCAGATTTATTATTGATAGTCTAAAAGAGGCCGGTGCTGATATTATTGTAGCTAACCACCCTCATACTTCACTACGCTGTGAACGTTTGGATAATGGTGTATTCTGCGCTTATGCCCTTGGGAATTTAGCATTTACTCCCGATGTCGGCTTCTTTCTTGATAATGTTTTAGCTGAATTTGGTATAGTTCTTCACTCTTATTGGGATGAATCAACTAAACGGCTTATTAAGTTAACTTTCAACGTAACTCGTTGCATGATAGGAGAAGATGGAATCACTCGCGTTGTAGAAGTCTCTGAACTTTACAACCGTTTGACGAATAAATCTGAGCGTGAACGACTCATGATTGATAATGAATCTGTTGTCAACCGTTTTGCTGGATGGGCAAAATCGTTTGAACCATATAAAGAATACGTAATATTTTAACTGCATAATTATATGGATATGCAATATGTAAAATTAAATAATGGCATTGAAATGCCGCAAGTTGGTCTAGGAACGTTTCTTATACCGAAGGATAAGCTAGAAGATACTTTGATAAAAGCTTATGATATGGGTTACAGGCAGTTTGATACAGCTTGGAGATATTATAATGAGGCTGATATTGCCCGGATTTTCAAGAAACATGGTATTAAGCGTGAAGATGTGTTTATTACTACAAAAGTAAATATTGATGCGTTTTACTATGGGGGATATAAGTATGGAATTCATAGAATTCTTAACCGAAGAAATAATGTCAGTATCGAACAAGCTATTCTAAAATCTTTTGATAACCTTGATACGGAATATATAGACTTATTTTTGATTCATAATCCTTGGAAAATATTCATGGATATGTGGGAGGTTCTTGAGAAATTCTATAAAGAGGGAAGAATCAGGGCAATTGGAGTTTCCAATTTTCTGCAGCCACATATTGAAGCTTTGAGTGAGATTTCGGATGTTGTTCCTGCTGTAAATCAAATAGAAATTAGTCCATTAAACGCTCAGATTGAATTAACAAAATACTGTCAGGATAGAGGAATTGCAGTTGAAGCTATGTCGACATTCAGTCATTTTCGTTCAGTAGAGCCAAGACTGGAGATTATCGAGCATCCTTTGATTTTGGCAATCGCAAAAAAACATGGTAAGAGCACCGTTCAAGTAGTCCTACGGTGGCTTGTCCAAAGAGGTATTATTGTGATTCCTAAGACTTGGAATATGGTTCATTTGAAAGAAAATATTTCGATTTTAGATTTTGAACTAAGTGTTGATGAAATGGCTGAGATAACTTCTTTGAATAAGGGTAGGTATTTGAACTATAATCCATTTGTCGCACAAAGAGGGCTGCCTAAAAAATATAGGAACTGGGAAGGGTTTAAGAATCCTGATAATTTCACGGATATGTTCAATAATTTTCCAGCATGGAGAAAATGGTTATCAATCTATTGATGATATAATTTGAAGGCATTGAAGATTGTGCTGATAATCGGTGATTCAATATTTTTAATATAATGTTAACTGTAAAATCCATTGTCAATACTATTCTAGAATCAAAAACATATATTCTTGAAGTTGATAGATTGGATTTTTGGATTGTGGACCCTGGAGATGTTGAAAAAATTATGGAGATTGTGGATAAAGACAGAGTGCTGAAAGGGATTTTACTGACACATATTCACTACGATCATATCTATGGATTGCCTGCTTTAGTACGGATATTTCCCAGTGCAATAATCTATACTAATGAAGCTGGTATAAAAGCTTTGGCTTCTGTAAAACTGAATCTATCGAAATACTATGGTACCCCAATGGTATATTGGGGAGAAAATATTAAAGTTGTTCGTGAAGAAGATTCCATTACTCTACTAGATGGGATAAATGTAAAGGCAATAGAAACACCGGGGCATAGTCCAACTTGTATTACTTATCTTGTAGGGAACTATGTTTTTTCAGGAGATTCATATATACCGGGATATAATGTTGTAACGAATCTTCCCAATGGTAATAAAAAGGAGGCGGATAAATCGAAAGCACGAATAATTCGATTGGCTGAGTCTCGGATATTATGTCCAGGACATCTTGAGAAAGTAACCCTTGCTAAAAAAGAAGCAATTATATAGTTTTAGATATGAAACGGTTTTGGAAAAAGCTCTGTAAAATCCTTGTTTTTTTGCTAATTCCATATTATGTAAAAAGAGAGATATCTTCATAATATTCATTGCACTTCTTTGAAAAGAAATTCATTTATAACTTTATGGACAAACGAATATATCTTTGCCTCGCTCACATGAGCGGCAAGGAGATGGGCTTCATACAGGAAGCCTTCGATACCAACTGGGTAGTACCCCTCGGTCCTAATGTGAATGCCTTCGAGCAGGATTTGGAACGCTTCGTGGGACAGGATAAAAAGGTAGTGGCCTTGAGTGCAGGTACAGCAGCGGTACACCTGGCCCTGCTTGCTTGCGGAGTTGGTCAGGGTGACGAAGTGATAGTACAAAGCTTTACCTTTTGTGCCTCTTCCCATCCGGTGACCTACCTCGGTGCTACTCCGGTATTCGTGGATTCTGAGGCTGATACATGGAACATGGACCCGGTTCTTCTGGAGCAGGCTATCAGGGACCGTATCGACAAGACCGGTCGGAAGCCCAAAGCGATTGTTCCGGTGGCTTTGTATGGGATGCCCTACAAGATAGACCAAATCATGTCGGTGGCAGATAAATATGATATTCCGGTCATAGAGGATGCCGCCGAAGGCTTTGGAAGCAAGTTTGACGGGCAAGTCCTCGGAACTTTTGGCAAATATGGTGTGCTTTCTTTCAATGGCAACAAGATGATAACCACCAGCGGTGGCGGTGCTTTGATTTGCCCTGATGAAGAGTCCAAACGTGAGATAATGTTCTATGCTACCCAGGCCCGTGAGTCCTATCCCTACTACCAGCATGAGCGTATAGGCTATAATTATAGGATGAGTAACATTTGTGCGGGAATCGGCCGCGGTCAGATGACGGTGGTGGATGAGCATATAGCGCACCATAAGCATCTGTGCGGTCTGTATCGTAAGTTGTTGGCCGATGTGGAGGGAATCACGCTTCATGAGAATCCTTCCGGACATTATGACAGCAATTATTGGCTGAACACGGTACTGCTTGACGGGAATCTGCATGTGAGAGGTGAGGAGGATGCCTACCGTGAGACAGTAAAAGGCGCCGTAGGTGGTGCCGCCGGTGTTACGCATGAGTCAGTGAATGCCCATACTTCTTGTGAGCCTAACCGTAATGTAGAGGCTATGCGTGTTTGTTTGGATAAAGCCGGTATCGAGAGCCGTCCCTTATGGAAGCCCATGCATCTCCAGCCGGTTTATGCAGCTAATCCTGCCTATGTGAATGGTGTCAGTGAGGGCTTGTTCAAACGTGGTCTTTGCTTGCCGAGCGGTCCTTATGTGACGGATGAGGACGTGAGATACATAGTGAATGAAATGAAGAAGAGTATACTATGAAACTACATAGTATCAATTTTTTATGAACTAATTTCAGAAAACAGCTTCAGTGGGGCTGTTTTCTTTGTTTATAGGCATATTTGAGATAGTTACCGAGAAGTCTTCCCTGACTTCGGGGGATGTCCATAATGTGATCCTCTGTGATAGAGAGTCATAGTTGTGTGTTGCCACTCTTACTTGAATAACCGTTCTTTGGTGGTGAATAATAACCAATAAACGTTTATCAATTATGGCAGTAGTAGCTTATTTAAGAGTAAGTACAGAAAAACAGTTTTTAGAGAATCAGCGCGAGGAAATTATACGCTTCGCGGAAAAGAATGGGTTGAGCATCGACAGATGGTACATGGAGACGGTCAGCGGAAAAGTGAGTAGCAAAGAGCGTAAACTGGCGGGCTTGTTGGACCGGATGAAACCGGGAGACTCCTTGATTATAACGGAGATTTCGCGGCTTAGCCGGACACTGCTGGAGATAATGACCATTCTTAACTCCTGCATCAAAAGGGGAGTGGTGCTGTACAGTACCAAAGAGGGGTATGTGTTCCAGAATGACATCAATAGCAAAGTGCTGGGATTTGCTTTTGGACTGATGGCCGAGATAGAGCGTAATCTGATTTCCATGCGCACCAAAGAAGCCTTGGAACGACGGAGGAAAGAAGGAAAACATCTGGGCAGGAAGAAAGGGGACACACCCAAAATGAAGATACTCTATGCGAACAAGAGGAAACTTGTGAGGGAGCACCAAAGAGGAGAGTCGTGTGCTGAGCTTGCCCGGCAGATGGGAGTGTCACGGACTACGATGTTCCGTTTTCTGAGACACTATTGAGCAATTCAGCTAAACGAAGGTGTCAAAGGTGGGATTCCTTTTGACACGCTTCGTGTGGGCTACTTATTCGGCTGATACTTCTTTCTTTTCCTTCCACTCTTTCCCGCGCTTGTGCAGGTTTTTCAGCTCGAATGACAGCATGATACGGAAGAAACCTATAATCAGGAATGCAAACGAAATCATGTACACGGCGTAAAGGGCGCCTACTGCAGGTTGCCACAAGATGATGAGCGAGCAGATGACGGCAAGAATACCGAAAGCAACATACCATCCCCAGTCTCTTGTCCCGTATCTTTTGAGGTCCATGGCATAGCCTACGGATGAGAAGCCGCGGAACATCAGCCAGAAGGCGATGATGAACGGAATGACTTCCATGCTGAGCATCGGGTAGGCTATCAGGTAGAATCCCAGAATCATGTCGATGATACCTCCAGCCAGATACCATCCCCAACTGGATACCCTTCTACGGTTACTTACTGCAAAGGATATTTCCAGCAGACCGCTGAACAACATGGAGACGCTGAACAGAATGCTCAATACCGCATACCCGCTGAGGGGGGAGAACATCAGGCTTATAGCCACTATTACATAAAGAATACCAAGAATGAGTGAAATCCACCAATTCTTTACTTCCTGCTGAAGTTCGTCAAAAATAGTTTTCATGTGAATTTAATTTTTTAAGTGATTATCATTAATTCGTCTGTAGAATAACAGTTTATCGGGAAAAAAGTTTCGGGTGAACTTTTTCTGTATGTAATTTGTTATGTATACATATAATTTGATAAAACTATGGCTACAACAAAATTTAAAGGACAACCGGTAAAGGTTATCGGTGAATTTATAAAGGTGGGCTCTGTTGCCCCCGATTTCGAATTGGTAAAAACAGATTTGTCTTCATTCTCTTTGAAGGAACTGAACGGGAAGAATGTTATTTTGAATATTTTCCCCAGCCTTGACACTGGTGTGTGCGCTACTTCTGTACGTAAGTTCAACAAACTGGTTGCCGGCCTGCCCGATACGGTAGTGTTGGCAATCTCCAAGGATTTGCCTTTTGCACATGCACGTTTCTGTACAACGGAGGGTATTGAGAATGTGATTCCTTTGTCTGATTTCCGTTTTTCCGATTTTGATGAAAACTACGGGGTACGCATGGCCGACGGACCGCTTGCAGGTCTACTGGCGCGTTCGGTAGTGGTTATCGGTAAGGATGGTAAGATTGCCTATACGGAATTGGTACCTGAAATTACGCAAGAACCTGACTATGATAAAGCTATTGCAGCTGTAAAGTAGAAAGTTTGGATTTGGGATAAGCAATAAAAAGCGGTGGACAGAATTTATCATGCTGTCCACCGCTTTTTTATTATCATGCCGTTTTCTTTTTTATTTCTTCTTCATGCCTTTATAGATGAAGAATGCCACGATGAGTACACCGATGCCGATAAATACATAACCTATCTCATGGCTGTATTCCGTTACTTTGGCAAGCAGCTGTTCCTCGTTCTCGATGCCGGGTACTGTGGACAAGTAATATCCGATGAAAGCCAGGATGGAATTCCAAAGGCCCGCACCCAGGGTAGTGTACAGCAAGAAAGTTCCCAGTTTCATGCGTGCCAGACCGGCAGGGATGGATATCAACTGGCGTACGGCAGGTATCAGGCGGCCGACAAAGGTTGATACGGCTCCATGCTTGTCAAAATATTCTTCCGCATGCTGCACTTTGGCTTCGTCGATGAGGCACATGTGCCCGAAACGGCTGTTGGCAAACTTGTAAATGATGGGGCGTCCCAGCCATTTTGCCAGATAGTAGTTTATCAAGGCTCCGATATTTGCCCCTATGGTTGCAAACAATACCACCAGATATATATTCATGTTGTCATTGTTGGCGGCTTTCCAAGCGGCAGGAGGGACTACAACTTCCGAAGGGAAGGGGATAAACGAACTTTCAATGGCCATCAATAAAGTGATGGTCCAGTAATTGAGGTGGTCGAGACACCATTGGATAAAGGCTACTGATTCCATTTGCTAGATTAGTGGTATATAATTACTGTTATTGTAATGCATTGAAAATATTCTTCATCACTAGGGCCAGCTCTTCCTGGTTATCTTCTTGTAGTATCTGTTGCAATTTGTCCAACTCTTCCAGCCTGAACGGATGTTCGCACAGCTGGTTGTACTTCATGAAGTTCTCCTTGTCTTTGAGCAGCATATACAGAGAGGTCAGCCTTTCGTTGATACCTTCAAAGTCCGGCTCCATCTCTTTGACATGTTCAAAGGCCAGCTTGGCATAGCTCAGTTGTCCTATCTCCATGCTACACATGCCTATTTCGTGCCAGGTATCCGCATAGGGGGCATACTCTAAGGCTTTGGCCCATTTTTTCACACCTTTCTCATACTCACCTTCTTCCATGTAGATGCGCCCCTCAATCAAGTACGGGTCTATCTCTTCGGGTGCCAGGTCGTATGCTTTTTTACAATACTGGTGTGCTTTGCGTTTCTTTCCCATCTTGTGCAGGCATAGGGCTGCATTGGCATAAAGAGAAGGCAAGGCGAAGTCATGGCTGTCTTCGGCCGTTATGGCTTTTTCCAGATAGTCGTATCCTTCTTTCCATTCTCCTTTGGAGGCTTTGTTCAGACCGATGAAGGTGTTGATGAAACCGTGGGAGACAAGATGGAATTTTTCGGCCTGCAGGTAGTTCTCCATGGCACTTTCCTCATTTCCCAATTGGAAGAAGGAATGTCCTTTCATCAGGTAGGCATCGGCAAACTCGTCATCGGCCACCGTGGCATAGTCGCATGCTTCGATTGCTTTGTCGAACATCTGCTGGTCAAAGTAGCAACGGGCCAGTCCAAACCAGTAAGGAGCCGAATACGGATTCTTGTCAATCAGCTTATTGAAGAAGAAGGTGGCTTTTTCAAACAGTCCCTGGGCGTAGTAACAGTCGCCGGTGACGGCAAGGTAGGCTTCTTCTTCGGCATATTTTTCGAGTCCGCGCGTCAGCCATGTCAATGCTTTTTCCGGGAATCCCATGTCAATGTACATATAGGATACATCGACGATGTTGGCCAGGTCGTCCTTATCGTCTATGCTGTCGAGTATCGCTTCCGCTTCTTCTTCTTTGCCTTCGCCCAACAGTAGGTTGGCTTTCAGCACTTTCACTTCGGAAGATTCTTCGGCAATCCGTTCCAATATATCTTTGGCTTGCTCTTTATGCTGGGTGTCGAGGAACAAGTATGCCTGTTCCACCAACAGAGCCGTATTATCCGGATGTATTCCCAAACCATACTCTACGACCTCGGTAGCCATGGCATATTTATGATGCACGGCATACCAGTCTGCGAGGTCGGCTAAGTCGTCTGCGTCCAGATAGATGGTTCTGTTCTCTGCTTTGGCTGCTTCATATTGTTCTGCCATTTCTTGCAGTTCTTTGTCTCTTCCGGACAGCAGGTTTTTTTTACTCATATTCTTATTTATTGATTTTACCCCAAACGTCTTTCAGGCCTACAGTACGGTTGAATACCATTTTTTCTGGCGTAGAATCTTTGTCAACATTGAAATAACCGATACGTTGGAACTGCAGGTAGGAGAGGGGCTGCATGCCGGCAGCGTACTTCTCGATGTAGCAGCAGGGCAGCACATTCAGGGAGTCGGGGTTGATCATCTCTTTCATGGCTGTCAGTGCGTCGCAGTTCTTCGCTTCGCGGATGGCGGCAAGCTCGTCGCGCGGGTTTTCCACTTTCCACAGACGGTCGTAGAGACGCACTTCTGCTTCGAGGCAGTGGGCACAACTTACCCAGTGGATGGTGCCTTTCACCTTACGGTTGGCTCCGGGCAGACCGCTCTTGGTATCGGGGTCGTATTCGCAATATACTTCGGTAATTTCACCGGCGTCGTTCTTCTTGCAGCCGGTGCACTTCACGATATACGCGTTTTTCAGGCGTACCTCTTGTCCCGGTGTCATGCGGAAGTATTTCTTCGGAGCATCTTCCATGAAGTCGTCGCGCTCCATCCAGAGTTCGCGGCTGAACTCGATGAAGTGGTTGCCTTCTTCGGGATGTTCGGGGTTGTTGACGGCTTCCATCTCTTCCACTTGTCCTTCGGGATAGTTGGTGATGATGAGCTTCACGGGGTTCAGTACGGCGGATACGCGGGTGGCGCGGTCATTCAGGTCCTCGCGCACGGCGCTTTCCAGCAGGGCGAATTCATTGAGGGCGTCGTATGTGGTATAGCCAATCTTGTCGATGAACTTATGGATGGACTCCGGAGAGTAACCGCGACGGCGGAAACCGCAGATGGTCGGCATACGGGGGTCGTCCCAACCGTTCACCAGACCTTCTTTGACCAGCGTCAGCAGGTTGCGCTTGCTCATCAGCGTATAGCTGAGGTTCAGTTTGTTGAACTCATACTGATGGGGGCGGTTATCGTCAAGGTCTTTGCCTTCCTTCACCCAGTCCACGAAGAGGTCGTAGAGCGGACGGTGGGGCACAAACTCCAGTGTGCAGAGCGAGTGGGTCACGCCTTCGAAGAAGTCGCTTTGTCCGTGGGCGAAGTCGTACATCGGATAAGCTTTCCAAGTGGTGCCCGTACGATGGTGCGGATGCTTCACTACACGGTAGATGATGGGGTCGCGGAAGTGCATGTTGGGGCTTGCCATGTCTATCTTGGCGCGGAGCACCATGGCACCTTCCTCAATCTCACCGCTGTTCATCTTCTGGAACAAATCCAGTGTTTCTTCGATAGGACGGTTGCGGTAGGGACTTTCCACACCGGGCTGGGTGGGAGTTCCTTTCTGGGCGGCAATCTGCTCGGAAGTCTGTTCGTCGATGTATGCCTTGCCCTCTTTGATGAGGCGGATAGCGAAGTCCCACAATTGCTGGAAATAGTCGGAAGCGTAATATTCGTTACCCCATTTGTAGCCCAGCCACTGGATGTCTTCCTTGATGGCTTCTACATATTCCACATCTTCTTTGGTGGGATTGGTGTCATCGAAACGTAGGTTGCAGACACCGCCGTGTGCGGCGGCAATACCGAAATCAAGGCAGATGGCCTTGGCGTGTCCGATGTGGAGGTAACCGTTTGGTTCGGGCGGGAAGCGTGTCTGTACTTTTCCCCCGTTTTTACCCTCTTTCAAATCGTTTTCTACTATTTGCTCAATGAAGTTCAAGCTCTTTTTTTCGCTTGTTTCTTCGCTCTTTATTTCTGCCATAATGTTACTATTTTCGTATCGTGGGGACAAAGATAGGGTAAAAAAATGAAGAATGAAGAATGAAGAATGAAGATTTATTCTTTATGTACCGGGATATATCCGCTCTCTTTGATGATTTTCTGTCCTGCGGCAGACAAGATGAAATCGAGCAGAGGGGCTACGACCGAGGCGTTTTTTCGGTTATAATAATAGTATAGCGGGCGTACTATCGGATAAGTCTTATTGATGGTATTCTCCAGCGTGGGAGCGGCATAATGCTGCCCGTCGTATGAAACGGCGAGTGTCTTGATACGCGGTGATACATAGGCTAGACCCACATATCCGATGGCTCCGCGAGTTTGGCTGACGGATTGGATAATGGCTCCCGTGGCAGGCATGGAGAGACTGCTGCTCATGTAGTTCTTGTTTTTCAGTACGCTTTCCTTGAAGAACTCGTAGGTACCGGAGGAAGTCTCGCGGGAGTAGACTACGATTTTGCGGTCGTCTCCGCCCACTTGCTGCCAGTTGGTGACTTTGCCCCGGAAGATATCTTCCAGTTGTTGGCGGGTCAGTTGTTTCACTGGGTTGGAGGGGTGGACCACTACGGCAAGGGCATCGTAGGCGATGGGAACTTCTGCCAAGTCTTCTCCGGCGGCTTTGGCCTTCATCTTTTCGCTGAACTTGATGGCGCGGGAAGCCATGGCGATGTCCGTGGTCTGGTCCAGCAGGGCTGAAATACCGACACCGGTTCCGCCGCCGGTCACGGTGACACGGGCAGAGGGGTTCAGGGTCATAAAGCGTTCGGCGGTCTGCTGCGCTATGGGGAGCACGGTATCGCTGCCTTTGATGCGTTGCGCCTGCATGCCAGTGGTGGCTGTCAGTGCGAGGAGTAGAAGTAATTCTCTTGTCTTCATAAAACACATGATGCAAATAGGGTAAACAGATAATGCAATTGGGGCAAACACATGATGTAAACCGATGGTATGCATCATGTAATCTGGCTCAACGCATGATGCAAATTAAGGCAATGGATATTACAAATGTGTTACATGGGGTGTACTTTAAGTCGTTGTAACAGTTTTGTAACACCTTTGAAACATTTCTTTCAAACGTTAGTCACACTGCCTTAACATCCGGCCCGTTCCTTTGCATACAGAAATCAATAGGCAACATGAAAAAGATTTTTGAGAAGATTGTAGAAGGTATACTGGCTTGTAGCGGCTTTGTGACGAGTCTTACCATCGTACTTATCGTCGTGTTCCTCTTTTCCGAAGCGCTGGGCTTGTTCAGCAGCAAGGTGATAGAAGAAGGGTATGTATTGGCCTTGAATAAGGAGAACCGGGTGAGCGAACTGACTCCGGCACAGATAAAGGATGTCTTTGATGAAGAGCTGACAAACTGGAACGAAGTGGGGGGGGAGGACCTTCCTATCCGCCTTTTCCGTTTGGAGGACATCACACAGTATTATACGGAAGAGCAGTTGGGCGCTTCCTACGAAAATGCAGGTGCCTGCATTACGGAGCTGGTGGAGCGTACGCCTGGCATTATAGCCTTTGTACCGCAGCAGTTCATCGTCCGTCCAGACTCGGTGCATCTGCTGAAAGACAACACCATTTCGGTGAAGGACGTCTTTGCCGGTGCCGAATGGTTTCCCACGGCAACACCTGCTGCACAGTTCGGCTTTTTGCCGCTCATTACGGGGACGTTGTGGGTCAGTCTGTTTGCCATCCTTTTTGCACTGCCGTTTGGTCTGTCGGTGGCAATCTATATGTCGGAGGTAGCCAATTCCCGGGTAAGGAATCTGCTGAAACCTATCATTGAGTTGCTGAGTGGCATACCGTCGGTGGTTTACGGCTTTTTCGGTTTGATTGTCATTGTGCCTTTTTTGCAGCAGGTCTTCGACTTGCCGGTCGGCGAGAGCGGGCTGGCGGGCAGTATTGTGCTTGCCATTATGGCACTGCCCACCATCATTACGGTGACGGAAGATGCGATGAGAAACTGCCCTCGTGCCATGCGTGAAGCCAGTCTGGCACTGGGAGCGTCGCAATGGCAGACTATATATAAGGTGGTGATTCCTTACTCCATTTCGGGCATCACCTCCGGAGTGGTGTTGGGCATCGGCCGTGCGGTGGGCGAGACGATGGCTGTGCTGATGGTGACGGGCAACGCCGCCGTCATTCCCCATACCATCCTGGAACCGCTGCGCACCATTCCGGCAACGATTGCCGCGGAGCTGGGCGAGGCACCTGCCGGCGGACCTCACTACGAAGCATTGTTCCTACTGGGTGTCGTGCTGTTCTTCATCAGTTTATTGATAAATTTCACGGTGGAAGCAGTTTCGCCAAGACGAAAATAAAAGAAGGTAGATATGGTCAATAGAAAGCATCTTTCGCAAAACGTGGCATTCGGCTTGTTCCGTCTGTTGAGCCTAAGTGTGGTGGGGATTCTTTTTGCAATCCTCGGCTTCATTATATATAAAGGTATAGGAGTCATCGATTGGGAGTTCCTCACTACGGCTCCTACCAACGGTATGACTGCCGGCGGAATCCTTCCTGCCATTGTAGGTACGTTCTGCTTGATGGCGGGCAGTGCCTTGTTTGCTTTTCCGGTGGGAGTGATGAGTGGTATTTATATGAATGAGTATGTGCCGAAAGGCTGGGTGGTACGCTTCATACGGATGATGACGAATAATCTGAGCGGCATCCCTTCCATTGTGTTCGGTCTGTTTGGCATGGCGCTGTTCGTCAACTATATGGATTTTGGAGACAGCATCCTGGCAGGTTCGTTGACGCTGGGTCTGCTAAGTCTGCCTTTGGTTATCCGCACCACGGAAGAAGCGCTGAAAGCCATCCCCGACAGCATGCGCGAGGGAAGCCGCGCGTTGGGAGCTACCAAGCTTCAGACCATCTGGCATGTCATCCTGCCGATGGGGATGCCCAATATCATTACTGGACTGATTCTGGCGCTGGGGCGTGTTTCGGGCGAGACGGCACCCATCCTTTTCACCTGTGCCGCCTACTTCTTGCCACAGCTGCCTGCAAGTATCTTCGACCAGTGCATGGCGCTTCCTTATCACCTCTACGTCATCTCTACCAGCGGCACCGATATGGAAGCGCAGCTTCCCATTGCCTACGGCACGGCACTGGTGCTGATACTCATTATCCTCCTGGTGAACCTGTTGGCAAACGCCCTGCGGAAATACTTTGAGAAGAAGATTAAGACGAATTGAAAACATATACAATAGGTATGAAGAACAAGATAGAAACCCGTGACGTGAATTTCTGGTATGGCGATTTCCATGCCCTGAAAGGCATCAGCATGGACATTGAGGAGAAGTCTGTGATAGCCTTCATCGGCCCCTCGGGCTGTGGAAAGTCTACCTTCCTGCGCCTACTGAACCGCATGAACGATTTGATTCCCGACACCCGTCTGACCGGCGAGATACGCATTGACGGACAAGACATCTATGGAAAAGGAGTGCAAGTGGACGAACTCCGCAAGAACGTGGGCATGGTGTTCCAGCGGCCCAATCCTTTCCCCAAAAGCATCTTCGAGAACGTTGCCTACGGACTCCGTGTGAATGGCATCACCGATAACTCCTTCATCCGTCAGCGGGTGGAAGAAACCCTGAAAGGCGCCGCCCTTTGGGATGAGGTGAAGGACAAGCTGAAAGTCTCTGCCTACGCCCTCTCCGGCGGTCAGCAGCAACGTCTCTGCATAGCCCGTGCCATGGCGGTGTCTCCTTCGGTCCTGCTGATGGACGAGCCGGCATCCGCCCTCGACCCCATCTCCACCGCCAAAGTGGAAGAGCTTATCCACGAGTTGAAGAAGCAGTACACTATCGTCATCGTCACCCACAACATGCAGCAGGCTGCGCGTGTCAGTGATAATACGGCTTTCTTCTATATGGGTGAGATGGTGGAGTTTGGAGATACCCGGAAGATATTTACGAATCCCGACAAGGTGGAGACGCAGAACTACATCACGGGACGTTTCGGGTAGCGGATTGTTCCATGCAGGCCAAAATAAGTTGTACAAAAGTAATCTTAAAATAGAAACATTATGGTGAAGTTTATCGAATCTGAACTCGTCTTGCTGAAAAAGGAAATAGACGAAATGTGGACCCTGGTATATAATCAGCTCGACCGTGCAGGTGATGCCGTGCTTACGCTGGACCGGGAACTGGCCCAGCAGGTATTGGTGCGCGAACGTCGCGTCAATGCTTTCGAACTGAAAATTGACAGCGACGTGGAGGACATCATTGCCCTTTACAACCCCGTTGCCATCGACCTGCGCTTTGTGCTTGCCATGCTCAAAATCAATACGAACCTGGAGCGTCTGGGCGACTTTGCAGAAGGCATCGCCCGCTTTGCCCTCAACTGCCATGAACCGGCATTGGATACTGAGCTGGTCAAGCAACTCCGTCTCGAAGAGATGATAGCCCAGGTGCTCTCCATGCTCGAGCTTGCCAAGCAGGCACTTCAGGAGGAGAGCCAAGAATTGGCTACCGCTGTGTTTGCAAAGGACAATATGCTGGACGAAATCAATGCGGAGGCCACTGCCATTCTTGCCGACTACATCAGCCGGCATCCGGAGAGTGCACTCTCTTGTCTGAATCTGGTGAGCGTGTTCCGCAAATTGGAGCGCTCCGGCGACCACATCACGAATATTGCCGAAGAAATAGTGTTCTTTATCGACGCAAAAGTGTTAAAACATAGCGGGCAGACAGACGAACACTACTTAAATGATAAGAAATAAACAAAATTTTAGGATAATTTCAGTGTTTCATGGAAAATAGCCTTATATTTGTCCATTGAAAACGATTGCAGGTGTAGAAAAATGCTTTGAAATGATAATAAACTTAAATGATTTTTCAAAAAGATGTTATAAGACATGTTTTTTAATTTGGTTAGTATCACGAAAAGCGCCTATATTTGCATCGTTATCCTGAAAACAATCTTTTTACCTTAAAAAAAAACTAATACCTATTGAAAACTGAAAAAGGAGGCTTTGTGAAAAGCTTCCTTTTTTTTGTACCTATACGAAGGGCTTTTTGTATCTTTGCGCATATTAATAATAAATCGCGTATAACCTAAAAGTATATAGAACCATGTTTTCCGGAATAGTAGAAGAATGTGCCACATTGGTGGCGATGGTCAAAGACCAGGAGAATGTACATTTTACTTTCAAGTGTTCATTCGTCAGTGAATTAAAAATAGACCAGAGTGTGTCTCACAACGGTGTTTGCCTGACGGTAGTCAGTCTGACAGATGATACCTATACCGTGACGGCCATGAAGGAAACGCTGGACCGTTCCAATCTTGGCTTGTTGCAGGTGGGAGATGAAGTGAATGTGGAGCGTAGTATGATGATGAACGGCCGGCTGGATGGCCATATCGTTCAAGGACATGTGGACCAGACTGCCACTTGCATCGATATAAAGGATGCGGAAGGAAGCTATTACTTTACTTTCCGGTATGCTTTTGACAAGGAGATGGCAAAGCGCGGCTACATCACGGTAGACAAAGGCTCGGTAACGGTCAATGGTGTCAGCCTGACCGTGTGCAATCCCACCGACGATACTTTCCAGGTGGCCATTATTCCTTACACCTTTGAGCATACCAATTTCCATGCTTTCAAAGTGGGCAGTGTGGTGAATCTGGAGTTCGATATCATTGGTAAGTACATCAGCCGCATGATACAATATAAATAAGGTAACGGCACTATGGACGATTTCCTGCAATTAGTGGCATCCCGTCAGAGTGACCGTGCCTATGATATGACTCGTGCCGTGGAGCCTGAGAAATATCGGTGATTTACTTTTTAGACACAGATGACGCAGATGACGCGGATTTTTTTAATATTCCAATCCGCGTCATCCGCGTCTAAAAAATAATCAAAAAGAAAGCAGATACGGAGTTTCCGGAAAGACTTCCGCGTGCTTACAAATCCTTCAGCAGCACCTTGCTTGCATTCTTGTAGTATTCCTCCCGTGCCTTCAGCAATGCTCCCCATTGGTTGTTGAATTCATTTTCTTTATCAATTTTGAAATCTTCTGAGCCGTGCGTGTCCAGTTTGTCCAGTAGGAGGGCCACATTCATTTTGTTGATATCCATGGAAGGCTGGTAAGCGATGTCTTCACTCTTTTCATCGGTCACCACTTCATGTAGGAGGTTGATTTCCTGCAATTCATAAAGGGTTTCGTGTGTCAGCCGGATGGGAATCTGGCACTCTTCGGATATCTCTTCGGCTGTATAGGGCTGGGCGTCTTGTTCAAAGCGCTTGGCTATGAGAGACATTATCAGGATGGAGATAAAATCGCGGTAGCGCCGGCTGATATTGCGCGCATCCTTGTCGAAGCTGAAGTTCCGGATATTCTGTCCGGCGTAGGTCAGTTCGGCACCGAATAGGCAGATGGTCCAGGATACCTGCAACCATAGCAGAAACATCGGAAGGGCGGCAAAACTACCATAGATGGCATTGTAACGGGAAACCCACAACTGGCTGCTGATGTAAAGGAATTGGAATGCCTGGTGTGCCGTACCTGCCAGAATACCGGATATGAGTGCGTGTTTCAGCTTGACCTTTGTATTCGGCATAAAGACGTACAGTGCTGTAAACATGAACCAGGTCAGCACGAAGGGGATGAGGCGCACCATAAACTTGCCGACGGGAGCCAGCAGGGTAAAGTCTTCGAGGTTCTTCACCATCGTACTCATGAAGATGGAAAGACCACCGGACACCACCAGCAGAATGGGCATCAGCAGAAGCATAGAGAAGTAATCCGTTATTTTGCGGTACATGCTGCGCGCCTTTTTCACCTGCCAGATGCGGTTGAAGGTGATTTCCATATTGTTGATTAGATTCAGGACTGTCCACAGCAACATAATCAGACCCACTCCGATGAATATTCCACTCTTGGTCTGAGACAAATACGAATTCACGAATTGCAGGATGACTTCCGTGGTTTCCGTAGGACCGCCGAAACCGTTGACAATCTGGCTTTCCATCAGATTATCGAATCCGAAACCGCGGGCTATGGCAAACAAAATGGCAAGAATAGGCACGATGGCAAGCAGCGTACTGTAAGTCAGCGCCGAGGCTTTGTTTACTATCCGGTCTTTGGTGAAGCGGTTGATGCAAAGATAAATCGTCTTGATGATATTGTATACGGAAAAGGTCGTTCGCGTGACTTCATCTTCCGTAATACGCCAGATGTCGTAGGTGAGGAATTTCCAAAGGGCAGCAATACGCTTGTTCATGCTATTATCTCGATTATCCATTGTCAATAAAAAAGCAGTCAGTCTGTAAGCCGGGTTCTGTTCTTCTGTTTCTGAAAAAGCCTAATTAGGAATTATCCATTCTTCATTATCCATTCTCCATTAAAGAAGTGTCTGTCATTTATCTGAGCCGCATGTCACCATACAAGCTTTAGCGGTCTACCCTCCGACATGGAGCGAGCAACTCTCATAACGTCGGTTTACATGACCTTACAACTCCCAAGACGCACAGCCCTTGTGTCGCCACAAGACTGGTAGGCTCTTACCCCACCTTCTCACCCTTACCGTAGCCCAAGGGCGACGGCGGTTATTTTCTTCTACGTTACTCTACCCTCACGGACAGCTTTCTGTTAGGAAGTGGGACGCTCTGTGTTGCCCGGACTTTCCTCATACGCACGAGGCGCAAGCGACAGACCGACCAACTGCTTTATAGGGTACAAAGATACGGAATATTAATGAAGAATGAAGAATGAAGGATGAAGAATTTGTTGTGCAGTGTGCGGATGCAGTACGGATGAATCCTTCATTCTTCATTCTTTACCCTTAATTATCTTAAAAACATGTATCTATTTCGGAATAAATTCGTAGCTTTGCTATTAGTAATAACCCCCAAATCCTTTTGGCCAATGAAAAAGTTATCCTCTCTTTTTTCTTTATTTCTGTTAATCCCGCTTTTTGCTGTCGCTTCGGAAGTGGGTGACCGTACAATACCTGCAGAAGTGGCGCAACTCGCTGACAGTTTGAAACAAAAGTTTGCACCGGACAAGCGCGTGGCTTTGTTCGATGTGGATTACTCTTTCTCCGGAAAGAATGTGATGTTGCGTGGTGTCACCACTTCGGCAGAGGCAAAGACGGCTTTGCTGGATGGTTTGGCAAAGAAAGGATATGCGGTGATGGATTGTCTGCAAGTGCTTCCGGATGAGGCCGGACTTGAAGGCAAGACGTATGGCATTGTCAATGTGTCTGTGTGCAATCTTCGGGTAGCCCCGGATTTCTCTTCAGAAATGATGACGCAAGGCTTGATGGGTATACCGGTGCGGGTGTTGCAGCGCGACGGCTGGTACCGTATCCAGACACCGGACAACTACATTGCATGGGTACACCGAGTAGGCATACATCCCGTCACGCGGGAAGAGCTGACCGCTTGGAACAATGCAGAGAAAATAGTGGTGACTTCGCATTATGGCTTTGTCTACTCACAGCCCAGCCAGGCATCGCAGACCGTCTCTGATGTTGCTGCAGGAAACCGCCTGAAGTGGGAGGGGACAAAAGGTGCCTTTTATAAGGTGGCTTATCCCGACGGTCGTCAGGGATATATCTCCAAATCCATCTCCATGCCTGAGAAGAAATGGCGTGCCACCTTGAAGCAGGATGCCGCCAGCATTATAGCCACGGCGCATAGCATGATGGGCATCCCTTATCTTTGGGCTGGCACTTCCTCCAAAGGGGTGGATTGTAGCGGCTTCATGCGCACCGTTCTTTTCATGCACGACATCATCATTCCGCGGGATGCTTCCCAGCAGGCATACGTGGGTGAGCATATCGATATCGCTCCTGATTTCAGTAACCTCCAGCCGGGCGATTTGATTTTCTTCGGGCGCAAGGCGACGCCGGAACGCAAGGAACGTGTGGTACATGTCGGCATGTATATCGGTAACAAGCGTTTCATCCATTCGCAAGGCGATGTGCGCGTCAATAGCTTCAGCCCCGACGACGAGCTGTTCGATGAATACAACCTCGGTAGACTGTTGTTCGCTACGCGCGTGTTACCTTATATAAATAAGGAGGCGTCGCTCAATACAACGGAAACGAATCCATTTTATTCAATGTAATAATGTGCTAATGTGCCAATATGCCAATGACCTGCGGCGTGACGGTACAAACATAACGTAGCATATACATAGCGCAGCCCATTGGCACATTAGCCCATTAGCATATTGGCACATTTAATACACACACAATTATGTCAAACAGAAGAGATTTCCTGAAAACCGCCGCTTTTGCCGCACTCGGCTCAGGCATGGCAATCAATCATGTATTTGCCGGAGGAAATGACGCTCCTTCCTTGTTCAACGTGAACAGTAGGGCAGGTGTAACCCCCAAAATGAAACTGCGTTTCTTCCCCTATGAACTGAAATTGCGCCATGTCTTTACAGTGGCCACCTACTCGCGTACTACCACTCCCGACGTTCAGGTCGAGATAGAATATGATGGCATTATCGGTTATGGTGAAGCCTCCATGCCCCCGTACCTGCAACACGAACTGGGCACGATGGACAGTGTACTGGCTTTTCTGAAGAAGGTGCAGGATGTCATCGGCCAATTCTCAGACCCCTTTCAGCTGGAAGATATACTGGCTTATATAGACAGCCTCTCGGCAGGGGATTCCGCTGCTAAAACTGCTGTGGACATCGCCTTGCACGACCTTGTGGGCAAACTGTTGCAAGCCCCTTGGTATAAGATATGGGGGTTGGACAAGGAAAAGACTCCCTCTACAACTTTCACCATCGGTATTGATACGGCCGACGTGGTGCGTGAAAAGACGAAAGAGTGTGCCGACCAGTTCAATATCCTTAAAGTGAAGCTGGGGCGGGAGAACGACAAGGAAATGATAGAGACCATCCGTTCGGTGACGGACCTTCCGATTGCCATTGATGCCAACCAGGGTTGGAAGGACAAACATCATGCGCTCGATATGATACATTGGCTGCACGAAAAAGGAATTGTCATGATAGAGCAACCGATGCCCAAGGAACAATTGGACGATATCGCATGGGTCGCTCAGCAAAGCCCGTTACCCATATTTGCCGATGAGTCCATCCAGCGTCTGAAGGATGTGGCAGGCTTGAAGGGCGCCTTTACGGGCATCAACATCAAGCTGATGAAATGTACCGGCATGCGCGAAGCCTGGAAGATGGTGACTTTGGCACGTGCATTGGACATGAAAGTGATGGTAGGCTGTATGACCGAGACCTCTTGTGCCATTACCGCTGCCTCCCAATTCTCTCCGGCAGTGGACTTTGCCGACTTGGACGGTAGTCTGCTGATTGCGAACGACCGTTTCAAGGGTATGGAGGTTGTGAAAGGTAAGATAACGTTGCCCGATTTGCCGGGTATTGGAGTGGTGAAGTTATGAGAAAGCTATTGTATACCGTCGCTCTGTTTGTGATGGCTTCTGCATGCAGCACGAAGCCCGAGAGCAAGCCCTACAATTGGGAGGACGACCTGCACCAACGTCTGCTTACGGACTTCTGTATGACGGAATCCCAAGTGAAGGACTATATCCGCAAGTATATTCCCGACGTGACCGATGAGCAGATGCGCCAGTGGGAAGCCTCCAAAGCTTTGGAGTGCATGATATTGGATGGAGAGAAACGCTATTTCCGCAATGCCGGCCCTAATCTGTTTCGCGTGGACTCCACTTGCTATGACATCAAAATAGCTAAGGAAGGCACTTCGCCGAGTGGCAGCGAGAAAGTGAATATGGAGAACCTGCCCGAAATCATTTCTGCTGTGAAGAAGGAGGGCAAGGCCATTGTTGCGCCGAAGCGCATGCGCGTCACCTACACGTTGACCGTGGATACCAATGCCGTGCCTGCCGGGAAAATCATCCGTTGCTGGTTGCCCTATCCCCGTCAGGACCAGGCTCGGCAGCAGGATGTCGAGTTCATTTCGGCCAGTGAACCGCAATACACCTTTTCGTCGCCCGAGTGCCGTCACAGTACATTGTACATGGAGAAACGTGCTGTCGAAGGCGAACCGACCGTATTCTCCGAAACCTTTGAGTTTACCGCCAACGGCGAATGGCATAATCTGAAGCCGGAAGACGTGCAGCCCTATGATACGACGACCGCTCTTTATAAGGAATATACAGCCGAGCGTGAGAAGCATATCGTCTTTTCCCCGCGCTTGCGCGAACTTGCTGCCAAATTGACAGCCGGTGAAACCAACCCCTACTTGAAAGCCAAACGTATCTTCCGTTGGGTGAATGACAACTTCCCGTGGGCTTCTGCACGCGAATATTCCACCATTGAGAATATCCCGGAATATGTGTTGGACAACCGTCACGGAGACTGTGGCCAAGTCAGCCTGCTGTTCATTACGCTTTGCCGCATCAGTGGAATTCCCGCACATTTCCAGAGCGGCTTCATGATGCATCCCCGTGCATGGAATCTGCACGATTGGGCAGAAGTCTATTTTGAGGGTGTGGGTTGGGTGCCTGCCGACCAGTCATTCGGCATTCCTGCCTTTGCTCGCAATGCCGACGAAGAATATTTCTTCCTGGGTGGTATAGACTCTTGGCGCATGATTGTGAACACTGATTACGGCATGCCGCTACAGCCCGAAAAGCAGTATCCCCGCAGCGAGACCGTCGACTTCCAGCGTGGCGAGGTGGAGTGGGAGGGAGGTAACCTCTACTTCCCGCAGTGGGACTACCACATGGACATTGATTACTTGAATTATTAAGGTGCTATCTGCCCTCTAAAAACAGATGATGCGTTCAGCCCGAACACATCATCTGTTTGGTATAAACGCATCATCTGTTTACCCCAAATGCATCATCCGTTTCGGCCGCAACGGGTGATGCGTCTTTTTATGCCCTATCTGTCAGTTCTTTAACAGTCAGCAATCGTACATAAATGCTAATTTGTCAGTCTTTGCCGTTAACCGCTGTTAAGCCCTAAATATCCTCTGTTAAAAGAGAACAAAAAAGAGTGACAAGCGGAATAACTGAACGTTTTTTGTCGTTATTTTAACGTCGTAATGTTAAACGAGACTTGAATATTAACAATTTAAAGAATAGGAAGAATAGTATGAAACAGACAACAAAAAACATCCTTGGAGTTGCGGCTATCGTGCTCCTGAGCTCTGGAGTGGCTGGATTGACCACTTATAAGATGCTGAATAAGGAAAAGCCTGCCGCATTCAGCGAGTTGTTCCAACAGAACCCCAATAATCTGCTACCGGCGGCTTTCCATGCAACGGATGCCCAGCCTGTGGATTTGACACAAGCAGCGGAGAGTTCGCTCCATGCTGTAGTGCATATACGTGCCACTCAGTTGAGTAAGACCCAGACGGTGCAAGAACAGCCGGATATTTTTGACTTCTTCTTTGGAGACGGTCGTGGACGCCAGCGCCAGATACAGACCCAGCCGCGTGTAGGTTTCGGTTCGGGTGTCATCATCTCCAAAGACGGATATATTGTGACGAACAATCACGTGGTGGAAGGTGCTGATGAAATCACCGTGAAACTGAATGACGACCGTGAGCTGAAAGGACGCATCATCGGTACTGACCCCAGTACGGACTTGGCGCTGATTAAGATTGAAGGGGATGACTTCCCGACAATTCCGGTTGGTGACTCCGATCAGTTGAAGGTGGGGGAATGGGTGTTGGCAGTAGGTAATCCGTTCAACCTGAACTCTACCGTAACAGCTGGTATCGTCAGTGCAAAAGCCCGTTCCATTGGCTCTTCTGCCTCCAACGGACAAGCTGCAAACATCCAGTCTTTCATTCAGACGGATGCTGCCATCAACCAAGGTAACAGTGGTGGTGCGTTGGTGAATGCCAAAGGCGAGCTGGTTGGTATCAATGCCATGCTTTACTCACCCACGGGTGCTTATTCCGGTTATGGTTTTGCCATCCCTACCAGCATTATGACAAAGGTGGTAGCCGACTTGAAACAGTTTGGTACCGTGCAGCGCGCGCTCCTTGGCATCAAGGGTAGTGATTTGAGCACAGACCTGCAGATGGACGAACGCTGGACCGAAGAACTGAAGAAGAAGGCCGACGAACTTGGTGTGAAAGAGGGTATCTATGTGGCCGAAGTTGTTGAAGGTGGTTCCGCTGCCGGCGTCTTGAAGGAAAACGATGTAATCATAGCATTGAACGGCAAGAAGATTCACAAGTTCTCGGATTTGCAGGAAATGCTGGCAAAACACCGTCCGGGCGACAAAGTGAAGGTAACGGTGGTTCGTGACAAGAAGGAAAAGGAATTCGAAATCACGCTGAAGAATGAGCAAGGCACTACGAAGGTAGTGAAGGATGCCGGAATGGAAATCTTGGGTGCAGCCTTCAAGCCCGTATCTTCCGAGCTGAAGAAGCAGTTGAACCTGGGTTACGGTCTGGAAGTTACCGGGGTTACCAATGGTAAGATGGCCGATGCAGGTATTCGCAAGGGCTTCATCATTCTGAAAGCCAACGGAGTGCCGATGAAGACGGTGGACGATTTGGAAAAGGCGATGAAAGAGGCAAGAAAGTCTCCTGAGCAAGGTTTGTTCATCACCGGTATGTTCCCGTCAGGAAAACGTGCAATGTATGCCGTTGATTTGACTCAAGAATAAAAAATAAGGATAGTTAGGTAAGAAGATTGTAATATTAGCTAACAATAGCGAAAAGGGGGTGTCGGTACAATACATACCGGCATCCTTTTTGTTATATAGGATAAGATATAAATAAGGTGAAAAAGTTAGGATGAGATTATTGTAACAAAATAATTTGTCGTACCTTTGCAACCCAAATCTGTATTAGTAAGAATGAGACAACTTAAAATTACAAAAAGTATCACTAACAGAGAGAGCGCTTCTCTTGACAAGTATTTGCAGGAAATCGGTCGCGAAGACCTCATTACTGTTGAAGAGGAAGTGGAGCTCGCTCAGCGCATCCGCAAGGGTGACCGTGTTGCACTGGAGAAATTGACACGTGCCAATCTGCGTTTCGTTGTATCTGTGGCCAAGCAGTACCAAAACCAAGGTTTGAGTTTGCCCGACTTGATTAACGAGGGTAATTTAGGACTGATCAAGGCTGCCGAAAAGTTCGATGAAACACGTGGTTTCAAGTTCATCAGTTATGCAGTATGGTGGATACGTCAGTCCATTCTGCAGGCTTTGGCAGAGCAGTCGCGTATTGTACGTCTTCCGTTGAACCAGGTAGGCTCGCTGAATAAAATCAGCAAGGCCTTCTCCAAGTTCGAGCAGGAAAACGAACGTCGTCCGTCTCCTGAAGAGCTTGCCGATGAACTGGAAATCCCTGTTGACAAAATCTCTGATACGCTGAAGGTGTCCGGCCGTCACATTTCGGTGGACGCACCTTTTGTAGAAGGAGAGGACAACAGCTTGCTCGATGTGCTGGTCAACGACGACTCCCCTATGGCCGACCGCTCTTTGGTGAACGAGTCTCTTGCGAGGGAAATTGATAGAGCTCTTTCTACGTTAACCGATAGGGAAAAAGAAATCATACAGATGTTTTTCGGTATCGGACAGCAGGAAATGACATTAGAGGAAATCGGCGACAAATTCGGCTTGACCCGTGAGCGTGTGCGTCAGATTAAGGAAAAAGCAATCAGAAGATTAAGACAAAGTAATCGTAGTAAATTGCTCAAATCTTATTTGGGATAAATAAGAAATATCAGTTTCCGACAAATAGAAGGAATTAAAAAACCGTACGTCTTTAGTAGGCGTGCGGTTTTTTTTATATCTTTGCCCCCATTGATAATTCATAACTTATAACTCATAACTCAATGAAATACGTTCGTATACTTTGTGCCGTAGCTTTGGTTTTTGCGTTGTGCTCGGCTTTTACAATGAAAGATAAGGAAAAGGCTGTATATGCTTTTGGTGTGGCGGCTTCTTTCAATGACTCCATCGTATATTATACAGACATCCAGGTATTGGACAGCGTAGAGCTGGATAAGAATGGATTCTTGCCCAAGCGTGATTTATACACTTACCAGCTCAAGAACTATCTGGAGTACAATCTGAAGAAGCCGAACTATACTTGTATGATTTATTTCTCTGAAAACAGGAAAAAGTTGGAAAAAGAGGCTGTAAAGGTAAAAGGTAAGTATAAGAAGAGTAAGAATATGGTTTTGCAGGTGGTGAAGCCTGAAGCTTTCACATTTACAAAACCGCAGGAATAAAATTTCAAGTATGAAAACAAAACTATATCTTATTTTTTTCTTCGTTTTCCCCTTGTTCATGTCGGCGTGTCGTGGTGATGATCCGATGCCTGATCCTCCGGTTGATGGGAAACGTACTGTGCTGGTATATATGGCAGCGGATAATAGTATAAATCCATTGGCTAGCTTTACGGATGGGGATTTGGAGGAATTGAAAGCTGGGATGGCTTCAATTGATAATACATCTGATATGCATTTATTGGTGTATATAGATACGGGATTTCCTCGTTTGATTGAAATTGAAAATAAAGGTGGTACTGTTGTTGAAACAATAGTCAAAGAATACGAAGATAGAAATTCGTGCGGAGTCGCTGAGACGCAAGAGGTATTCAATGATGTGTTTGGGAATTCTTTATATAAAGCGGAAAGTTATGGTTTGATTTATTGGTCGCATGGGGAAGGATGGATACCTACTCCATTGCCTTCTACTCGCTGGATAGGAAATGATAAGACTGGAGGAGGGCATTATATGAATATTGAGGACTTGAAGTTAGTATTACAGAACGCTCCTCATTTTGATTTTATTATGTTTGATGCTTGCTTTATGCAGTCGGTGGAAGTCGCGTATGAGTTGCGTGATTGTTGCGATTACTATATTGGTTTCCCTGCTGAGAATCCAGGTCCTGGTGCTGCCTATGATAGAATGTTTCCATTTATATTTCAGAAAGGTGCAGCGGTAGAAATGGCTATTGGGACTTTTGCTGCTTATGATGAAATTTATACTGGAAAAATAGGAAGTAATAGCAATTGGACAATGGGCACTGCTATAGATGTGCTGAAATCTTCTGAGCTTGAGAACTTAGCTGCTGCTACAGCAAATGCTTTGTCGGGAGTGACAGCAGATAGAGAAGTTCTTCGGTCATCGGTCTTTGATTATGATCAGCGTAAAGTAGGATCGTCTTATTATGTAGGCTATTATGATTTCGTAGAAATGATGGAAAAACTCGTTGTGGATGAAGTTGCCTTGGATGAATGGAAGCAAGCATATGATGCAGCTTCTGTCTGTTGGAAAAAAACGCCGATGATTTATTCGATGTCTGTTGGTATGTTCTCCATGAAGCGGGCAAATGGGGTTAGCCATTATATACCTTCCACTGCCACTTCTGCTGCTGCTCAAGCTGCTAATGCCGCTTATCGTTCTACCTTATGGTATAGTGCTGTCGGTCTTGCTCGGCTTGGTTGGTAAGCTTATAAAAACTTGCATACTGAACGGATTATTATAGGTGTAAAAACTTGTAATAATCCGTTTTTTTATGCCTATTCTTATTAAAAATGAGTCTTTTAATAATATTTTCCTTTGGAAATTATGTTTTATTGAAAATAATTATTTTCTTTGCATCGTCAAACTTAAAAAACGAAGAATTATGAAATATGTAATCATTGGCGGTGTAGCAGGTGGAGCCACGGCAGCCGCCCGACTGAGAAGAGTGGACGAAATGGCTGAAATCCTTTTATTGGAGAAAGGCCCTTACATCTCGTATGCTAATTGTGGTTTACCTTATTATATAGGTGGAGTGATAGCAGAGCGCGAGAAGCTGTTGGTACAGACACCCGAATCTTTCGGCAAGCGCTTCCGCATTGATGTGCGTGTGCAGAATGAAGTAATCGCCATCCATCCCAAAAACAAGACCGTTACCATACGCAATGTGGAAGGCAAGGAGTACGACGAAAGCTATGACAAACTTTTGCTTTCTCCCGGTGCCAACCCCGTGAAGCCCCCCTTGGAAGGCATTAATTCCGAAGGCATCTTCACGTTGCGCAATGTAGAAGATACCGACCATATCAAGGCTTATATCTCGGACAAGCAGGTGAAACGCGCCGTGGTGGTAGGTGCCGGTTTCATCGGATTGGAAATGGCGGAGAACCTGCATCATGCCGGTGTTCATGTGTCTGTAGTCGAAATGGGTAATCAGGTGATGGCACCTATCGACTTCTCTATGGCGGCACCTATTCATCAGCATCTGTTGCAGAAAGGCGTCTCTCTCTATCTGGAAGAAGGAGTAACCCATTTCAAGCGTACGGACAACGGAATCACCGTATTCCTGAAAAGCGGAAAGGCCATTCCTGCCGATATGGTGTTACTCTCCATCGGTGTGCGTCCTGCCACTGCATTGGCGCAACAAGCCGGCTTGAAACTGGGCGAGATGGGCGGTATCTGGGTAGACGAACACTTGGAGACTTCCGAAAAAGACATCTATGCTGTGGGCGATGCCATCGAATATCCTCATCCGCTGACCGGAAAGCCCTGGCTCAATTATCTGGCAAATCCTGCCAACCGCCAGGGACGTATCGTTGCTGATAATATGGTGTTTGGCAATACTGTTTCCTACGAAGGAGCTATCGGCACCTCCATTGCCAAAGTATTCGACATGACGGTAGCCTCTACGGGCCTTGCAGCCAAACGCTTGAAGCAGTGGGGCATGGAATATCAAAGCTCGGTGACTCACTCGGCATCTCATGCCGGTTACTATCCGGATGCCCTACCTTTGACCTTGAAACTGACTTTCCATCCCAAAACCGGTAAACTCTATGGTGCGCAATGTATCGGTTACGAGGGAGTGGACAAGCGAATCGACCAGATAGCCGGACTCATCAAGCGGGGTGGCACAGTCTACGATTTGATGGAGACGGAGCACACGTATGCGCCTCCTTTCTCCTCGGCCAAAGACCCCATCGCTATTGGCGGCTATGTAGCATCGAACATTATCAGCGGTGCTATGCCTGTCATCTCTTGGCGCGAGCTGGTAGAAGAGAAGGATAAAGTGATGCTGATAGATACCCGTACGCCCGAGGAATTCTCTTTCGGCACCATTCCGGGAGCCGTCAATATTCCGTTGGACGAAATGCGCGAACATTTGGCAGAGATACCTACAGACAAGCCGGTAGTGCTTTTCTGTGCTGTGGGTCTGCGCGGTTATCTGTCCCTGCGCATCTTGATGGGGCGCGGCTATCGCAATGTGCGCAATCTGATAGGTGGTTATAAGACCTACTCCACGGCAACAGCACCTCTGCCGTTTCCATCTGCTCCGGCAGGCGGCGGCTCTTCTTCTTCGGTAGAGGCTGCTACTGATGATGTTCCTGCGGATGCATCAGTGTCCAAGAAGGAAACGTTGAAGATAAATGCTTGCGGTTTGCAATGTCCGGGACCTATCATGCAGGTGAAAAAGGCGATGGATAGCATTGCTGTGGGCGAGCGTGTGGAGATTGTGGCAACCGATGCCGGTTTTGCACGCGATGCTTCTGCCTGGTGTGATACGACGGGAAATAAATTGATAGAGAAGCATGACGAGAAAGGACGCTATACGGTAGTCATCGAGAAAGGTGCTCCGGCTTGTACATCTGCTTCCAATGTTTCCGCAGCCAGGGGTAGGGGAAAGACGCTGATTCTGTTCAGTGACGACCTGGACAAAGCGCTGGCAACCTTCGTATTGGCAAACGGAGCAGCGGCAACGGGACAGAAAGTAACCATTTTCTTCACCTTCTGGGGACTGAACGTCTTGAAGAAAGTGCAGAAACCCAGTGTGCAGAAGGACTTCTTCGGCAAGATGTTCGGCATGATGCTGCCGTCCAGCTCTTTGAAACTGAAGTTGTCGCAGATGAATATGTTTGGCATGGGCAGCCGCATGATGCGCTTCTTGATGAAGCGCAAGGGAGTGGATTCTTTGGAGTCGTTGCGCTCGCAGGCATTGGCGCAGGGAGTGGAATTCATTGCTTGCCAGATGTCTATGGATATGATGGGCATCCAGCACGAAGAACTTCTGGATGAAGTAACCATCGGCGGCGTGGCTACCTATATGGAACGTGCGGACAAGGCAAATGTGAACTTATTTATATAGGAGGACAAGATATGGAGACTTTATGTAAAATCCGTGATGTTTATCGGGCTATTGCCGAGTTCGAGGTGCAGTTTACGCAGATGTATGATTTATCGCTGAATGAAGGAATGCTGTTGTGCACGCTGCTCAATACTCCTAAGCTTACCTCCAGTGAGATAGCCGAGGCACTGGGTTTGTCTGCCTCCAACACTTCAAAGGTCATTCGCTCTGTCGAGGGAAAGAAGCTCATTACCCGTCTGATAGGTAAGGAAGATAAGCGTCAGATGCGTTTTTCTCTTACGACAGAAGGCAAGAACCGGATTTCGGATATTAAGAATGCTACTTTCGAATTGTCGGGGTTGTTGCAGCAGGTAGTTAGCCTCGTATAGTTTTGTGTAAAAGCGAATTAATATCGTGTTTGCAGGAAGTTAATATCCTGCGGACACGATATTTGTTTTTTGTATGACACGTTGTTAACTTCTTGTGCGACATGTTGTTGGTATCGTGTATTGCACGCTATTAATTGTTTGTATCCTTTATAAATCGCCTATATACTCAGTCGTATTTCTGTAAAGGAACACAAGTTTGATACCAAAGAAATAAATTGAAACTTTCTATGTCAATTGCCCAATATTGTTTTACTTTGCTCTTAAATAGTAAGCAATACAGCAATTGATATGCAGAAATTATTGTCTTTGCCGCCTAATCTGGTGTCGGCATTCTATGAACTGGAAAATGTGGACCGTACGGAATGGTTTTGTACTTCCGACCCGGTGGGAATGAAACTTGGCTCGGGAGGGGGAACTACCTGGCTCTTGAGAGAATGGCAGAAGGAACGGGAGCGGGCGCATCTGGCAGAGGAGCCTATTCCAACAGAGAAAAGCCTTCCAGCAGAGAAGCGTATTCTACTGCATGCCGGAGGACAAAGCCGTCGTTTGCCGGGATATGCACCGTCGGGCAAGATATTGACCCCGATTCCGGTGTTTCGCTGGGCGCGTGGACAAAAACTGGGACAGAATTTATTATCCCTTCAACTCCCACTTTACGAAAAGATAATGGAGCGGGCTCCCGAAAGACTGCGTACGCTGATTGCCAGTGGTGACGTATATATCCGTGCGGAAAAGCCGCTTCAAGAGATTCCCGATGCAGATGTGGTGTGCTATGGACTGTGGGTAGACCCGTTGCTCGCCACACATCATGGTGTGTTTATCTCGGACCGGAATCAACCGGAATCCTTGGATTTCATGCTTCAGAAACCCTCTCTGGAAGAATTGGAAAACCTCTCCAAGACACATCTCTTTTTAATGGATATCGGCATCTGGCTATTGAGCGACCGGGCCGTTGACTTGCTGATGAAACGTTCGCAGAAGGCAGATGGGGCTTTGGACGTGGATACGCCATATTCCGACTTGAAATACTATGACTTGTATGCTGACTTTGGCTTGTCCTTAGGAAATCATCCCCGTATTGAGGATGAAGAGCTGAATAGCCTCTCCGTCGCCATATTGCCTTTGCCCGGAGGCGAATTCTACCATTATGGAACAAGCCGCGAACTGTTGTCTTCAACCGTCACCTTACAGAATAAGGTCTACGACCAGCGCCAGATTATGCACCGGAAGTTGAAGCCCAATCCGGCCATCTTTGTGCAGAATGCAGAAGTGCATCTCCCCCTTACTCCGAAGAACGACAGTCTTTGGATTGAAAATAGCTTTGTTGGAGCTTCTTGGCGGCTGGGGGCACGGCAGATTATCACGGGTGTTCCCAAGAATGACTGGAGGCTGACCATTCCAGACGGTATCTGCATTGATATAGTTCCGCTTGCCGACCAGCGCTGGGCAGTACGCCCCTATGGTTTTGACGATACTTTTAAGGGGGATATTCGGGATGAAAAGACACTGTTCCTTGGGATGTCGTTTTCGGAATGGCTGGTCGAACGGGAATTGTCGGTGGAAGACATCACCGGCAGAAAAGAGGACCTGCAGGCTGCTGCCATCTTCCCGGTTGTGGAAGATAAAGAGCAGATGGGGACAGTGCTTCGATGGATGGTTTCCGAACCGGGCTTGACGGAAGGAAAGGCTGTCTGGCTGGAAAGTCGTCGGTTGTCCGCCGACGAAATTTCAGCACAAGCCGACTTGCGTCTGCTGTATGCACAGCGGGAGAGCTTCTGCAAAGGAAACTGGGAAGTGCTGGCACGCAACCATGCAAAGAGTGTATTCTATCAACTCGACTTGATGGATGTGGCCGGTAAATTCCATAAATTCGGCATTGACAAGCCGGAAGTGTTGCCGACAGATGCCTCGCTGATGCAGCGTATCCATAACCGGATGCTGCGTGCACAGATTGAGAAGCTGGACGGAAGGGACTTCAAGGCAGACGAGCAGGCCGCATTCAGCTTGTTGCGCGAAGGATTGCTGACTGATTTGTATGAACGCAAGAGCAGTCCTCGCCTGAATGTGTATAGTGACCAGATTGTATGGGGGCGTAGCCCCGTACGCATAGATATGGCGGGAGGATGGACGGACACTCCGCCTTACTCCTTGTTTGCCGGTGGGAGTGTGGTGAATATTGCCATTGAACTGAACGGGCAGCCGCCTTTACAAGTGTACATCAAACCTTGCGCGGAGCATCGCATCGTGTTGCGCTCCATTGATATGGGAGCCATGGAGGTGGTGAATACTTTTGAGGAATTGCAATCCTATTGCATGATAGGTTCCCCCTTTTCCATTCCCAAAGCAGCATTGGCGCTGGCCGGGTTTGTTCCGGCTTTTTCAGAAACGGCTTATCCTTCGCTGGAAAAACAACTGGAAGCCTTCGGCACAGGTATAGAGATTACATTGCTTTCTGCCATACCTGCAGGTTCCGGTCTGGGCACAAGCTCCATTTTGGCTTCTACTGTCTTGGGTTCATTGAGTGACTTTTGCGGACTGATGTGGGATAAGAACGAAATATGCCGCCGTACGCTTGCCCTGGAACAGTTGCTGACGACCGGTGGCGGTTGGCAAGACCAATACGGTGGGGTACTGCAAGGCATCAAACTGTTGCAGACGGAGGCTGGATTTGCCCAGCAGCCATTGGTACGCTGGTTGCCCGAGCATTTGTTTACCCATCCGGAATACCGCGATTGCCATCTGCTGTATTATACGGGCATTACGCGTACAGCCAAGGGCATCCTTGCAGAAATAGTACGCTCCATGTTCCTCAACTCTTCCCTGCACCTGGGGTTATTAGAAGAGATGAAAGCACATGCCTTGGATATGGCCGAAGCCATTCAACGGAATGACTTCAAGGGTTTCGGAACACTGGTAGGCAAGACATGGATGCAGAAGAAGGCACTGGACAGTGGAACAAATCCTCCTGCCGTAGAGGACATCATCCGTCAGATAAAAGACTATACCTTAGGATATAAACTGCCGGGAGCCGGTGGGGGAGGTTATCTGTATATGGTGGCTAAGGATCCGCAGGCAGCCCTGCGCATCCGTGAGACCTTGACGCTGAATGTACCGAATCCGAGAGCCAGGTTCGTAGAAATGTCACTCTCGGATAAGGGATTCCAGGTGTCGCGGAGCTGAAATTCATCATTCATGATGATACGGCCCCCCGTTCAGTATGGTCATCGCCCGGTAGAGTTGCTCCACAAAGATGAGGCGCACCATCTGATGGGAAAAGGTCATGCGTGAGAGGGACATCTTCTCGTGTGCCGCTTCGTACACTTTGGGGGAGAATCCGTAAGGGCCTCCGATAATAAATACCAGCCGTTTGTTCACGGTATTCATCTTGCGCTTCATATAGTCTGCAAACTCTATGGAGCGCATTTCTTTTCCACCTTCGTCCAGCAGTACGACCACATCTCCCGGCTGGAGAGCTTTCAATATCAGTTCCCCTTCCTTTTCCTTCTGCACTTCCATGGAGAGACTCTTGGTGTTTTTCAGTTCGGGGATGACTTCCATCTCGAATGAGAGATAACGCTTGGTACGTTGCACATAGTCGTTGATGGCTGTTATAAAGTGTTGTTCTACAGTTCGTCCTACAACGAGCAGAGTAGTTTTCATACTGGTTCTGTTTTGATTAGCGCACAAATTTAGCATTTTTTTATTGTATTTTGAGACAAATGCTTACCTTTGCCTATCATAAATACTTGTGAAAATGAAAAAACGGGTAATCTTTTTGTTGACCGGTCTCTTCATTTGGACGTCTGTGCTGCTGGCCCAGAATGTTCCCGAGGGAGTGATTGGAGCCTTCAAGGAAGGAAACTCTCAGGAGCTCAACAAGTATCTGGGTGACAAGGTCGATTTAATCATTCAGAATAAGTCGACCCACGCCGATAAGCGGACGGCAGAGGGCACAATGGCTGCTTTCTTCTCCAACCACAAGGTCGGCAGTTTTAATGTGAACCATCAGGGGAAGCGCGATGAGTCCGGTTTCGTCATCGGTACCTTGATGACCGCAAATGGAAACTTTCGGGTGAATTGTTTCTTCAGAAAAGTACAGAACAAATATGTCATACATCAAATAAGGATAGATAAAACAGATGAATAAGGAAGAAGAATTGATTGACAGGCTGATAGACCTGGCTTTCGCCGAAGATATAGGCGATGGAGACCATACAACCCTTTCGTGCATTCCTGCTACGGCAATGGGCAAATCCAAACTGTTGATAAAAGAACCGGGCATCCTGGCCGGTATCGAGATAGCAAAGGAGGTGTTCCGCCGTTTCGATCCTACCATGAAGGTGGAAGTGTTCATTAATGACGGTACAGCCGTAAAGCCGGGTGATGTGGCCATGATTGTGGAAGGCAAGATACAGTCTTTGTTGCAAACGGAGCGTCTGATGCTGAACATCATGCAGCGCATGAGTGGCATTGCCACCATGACACATAGGTATGCCGAGCAACTGAAAGGTACGAATACCCGTGTACTCGATACCCGCAAGACTACTCCGGGCATGCGTATCCTCGAGAAAATGGCAGTGAAAATCGGTGGCGGTGTAAACCACCGTATCGGCTTGTTCGATATGATTTTGCTGAAAGACAACCATGTGGACTTTGCCGGAGGAATCGACAAGGCTATCAACCGTGCGAAGGAATATTGCAAGGAAAAAGGCAAGGACCTCAAGATAGAAATAGAAGTGCGCAACTTCGACGAATTGCAGCAGGTGCTCGACCTGGGCGGTGTAGACCGTATCATGTTCGACAACTTTACGCCGGCAATGACAAAGAAGGCCGTAGAGATGGTAGGCGGCCGCTATGAAACGGAATCTTCCGGCGGCATCACGTTTGATACGCTCCGCGACTATGCTGAATGCGGTGTAGATTTTATTTCCGTAGGAGCTTTGACGCACTCTGTGAAAGGATTGGACATGAGCTTTAAAGCATGTTGACAAAGGCGGAAAGCATTATTGCAGAATAATAAGGAAAGCCTCTCATAAAGAATGCTGCATTACGGCAGACTTATGAGAGGCTTTCTCTTGATAACCAGCAGAGTAATGACTCCTGAAAAAACAGATGGTGTATTGGGGTGAAACAGATGGTCTGTTGGGGACGGATAGATGATGCGTTTGGCTATAACGGATGATGTGTTTCAGAGTAATGGATAATAGCGTAGGAAGATATGAAAAACATAACATGGAATAAAGTAAAAACAACTGTCAAAGATTGGCAAGTGGGAGACTACATCCGGCAGACTTCCATTGTGGTGATTGGCGTACTGATTACTTTTGTCGGTAGTGAGTTGGTTACTCAAAACTCCGAGAAAAAGGATATTCAAGCCACCATGTCGCTGATTAGGGATGAACTGAAAAGTAACCGGGAAAATTATAAGAGTATCGTTTCAGAGTTTAGAGAGGATGAACGTCTTTCCAGCTTATTGGTGGAGCATGACTTAAAGCATCGGACGATACCGGAAGATTCATTGATACAGTTCCGCTTTCTTATGGGGCATATCCGCAGTTTTTATTATAGTCAGAATGCATTGGATATACTTAAAAACTCCATGTTGATGCAGAAGATTTCAGATAAAGAGCTACTGTTGCAGTTGACCGGAATCTATGAGGTATTGGATGGATTTAGGGCGACTATGAATGGCTATTACGATATGAAGGACGAAATTATGGTTCCTTTCCATTTGGCATTGACTGACGAACAGACGGACCAGATAAATCGTGGAGGATATGAGGCGTGGGATATTTACTTGTCGGACAGGTCGGTACGGAACTTTGTCAGGGTAGCGCGGAACTATTTTACGCCGGACTATGTAGAACGTGTGGGAAAACGTATAGACGAGGCAATACAAGCGCTTGAGAAAAAGTATCATTTAGAATGAAAAGATATGGGAAAGACAAGCTTTAACAGGTTGAACCATAAGATAAAAAGCTGGCGCATAGGTGATTATTTCCGTCAGTTCAGTATTGTGGCTGCGGGCATCATTGTCACTTTCTGGGGAAACGACCGGATTACCGAGAACGCCCGCCAAAAGGAAGTGCGTGCTACGATGCAGCTGATAACGGAAGAGTTGGAATATAATAAGCAGGAGCTCCGTAATATAAAGCACTTGTTGGATATTGACATACACATGAGTCTGCTGTTGAAGGAACATGATATGGATGTATCCAAGATACCGACAGATACTCTGTGGAAGTATGGCAAGCTTTTCAATAATATGGATGAATTCTCTTATAGGACAGATGCGCTGGATGTGCTGAAAGGTTCTTCATTGATGCAGTATATACCGGACAAACGTATGTTGCAGGATGTATTGCAGACTTATTTTGAGTTGGGCAGGAAACAGAGGGATGTCGGTGATTACTATGCAACGAAAACAGATGCTCTTATGAGTGCTGCCATGTCCAGGGAGTTGGCGCATGTTTTTGATGGTGACGACAGTCTTCGGGACCAGGCCTTGTTTCTTGTGCAGTATAAGAAATTTATCAATTACGTCAACATGGTTCCCGGTTTTCTGTATTGGCATGAATTTGATGAATTGGATGAAAGGCTGGCCAAGCAGATTCAAGTATTGAAAGCCAAATATAAGTAATCTCCGTTCTTTAACATCTTTTTATATTTAATTCAGCAGCATTTTCAAAAATGCTGCGTCTAACTAACAAACGACGCGAAGAGGCGTCCGTAAAACGAGCACTGACATTGGAAAATGAGATAGAACTGATTGAGGGCTGCCGGGCAGGAAAGGATTCCGCCCGAAAGGAATTATACACCCTCTACTCCAAGCAGATGCTGGCGGTATGTTACCGCTATACGGGCGATGTCGATGCGGCCCATGACGTATTGCACGATGGCTTCATCAAAATTTTCACCCACTTCACCTTCCGTGGCGAATGTGCATTGAGTACCTGGGTGACAAGGGTAATGGTGACGCAGGCGATAGACTACCTGCGGAAACAGCAACGTTTCAGCCAACTGGTGGTGAATGAGGAACAGTTGCCCGACATTCCGGATGAAGCGAGCATTGTCGAAACTGGAGGCCGTATTTCCGAAGAAATGCTGATGGCGTTCGTGGCGGAACTTCCCGATGGATGCCGTACTGTATTCAACTTATACGTCTTTGAGGAGAAATCGCACAAGGAAATAGCCGAAATCCTCCACATCAAAGAGCATTCGTCTACCTCGCAGTTGCATCGTGCTAAGTGTTTGTTGATAAAAAGAATTAAAGAATATACTGAATATGAGAGAAAATGATGAAATAACCGGTTTGTTCCGCAGTCGTCTTGCCGGCGCAGAGATGACAGTGCGGGAGGACTTCTGGGAAGGGTTGCAACGTGACTTGCCGTCACCGGTTGCCGCAAAAGGCAGGAGGCCGCTTTTTCTTTCTCCGAGGTTTCACCGCGTAGCCGCAGCCGCCTCTGTTGTATTTGTACTGGGAGCTGCTTCTGCCGCTTTCTGGTATTTCTCTCCGAAAGAGGAAATCAAGGAGGCCTTTACACAAGTGGCGGCCATGACGCCGGAAGGTAACTTGAACGGGGATGTGGTGCAGGAAAGTTTTCCCTCTATCCATCAGGCCAACCCCATGGCACAAAAGCCCGGTACACAGCATCCCGCCAACGGCATTCCGGCAGGATTGACGGCGCAGGCCGATGAGGATGAATCCGTGTCTGTCCATGTTTCCATTCGGATTACCCAACGGGTGTACGGAAACCAGCAGCAGCCGGGAAACGGTTATTACAGTAACGGAACTCCGGCCGGAAACGGGAACTACCATTCAAATCCTGGCCATAAGGATGCTGATATAGATAGAATGCTGCCATCTTCTGAGGAAGAACCGGCAAAGTCTGTGGCTGTATCGCCATCCAAGCCCCGTAATTGGGCATTGAAAGCAGGCATCGGCACTTCCCTGCCGAAAGGGAATTTCCATATGCCGTTCACGGCCGGGGTAAGCGTGGAACGTTGTTTGAACAAGCATTTCTCCTTGGAAGCCGGTCTTCAGTATAATTGCTTGGATGGTGACCATACGTTGCATACGCTGGGAATTCCGGTAAGGCTGAACATGATGCTGGCCAGTACGCCGAAAGTGGATTTCTATGCTATGGTAGGTGGAGCAGCCGAGAAATGCATTGCAGGTGCTCCGGACAATGGTTTCGGTGCAGAGCCGGTACAGTTGTCGGTTGCTGCCGGAGTAGGGGTACGCTATAAAATGAACAACCGTTTTGCCTTGTTTGCAGAGCCGTCTGTATCCCATCATTTCGATACGGACTCGCAGACAAGAACCTTGCGTACGGAACGGCCCACCAATCTGAATCTGTTGTGCGGCGTGCGCATGACTTATTAATCTTAAATACCATACAAATATGAAGACTCTATACAATAAATTACATATATTTGGGCAGACTATGCTGCTCGTATTCTTTACTCTTTCTGTTCTCTCTTTGGGCTCTTGCAGCAAAGAAACGTTGGACTACAACCATCCGGATGTAGACTTGTTTGTCAAGCAGTTGAAGGCTGGCAAATATTCTACCCAAAGTCCGGATGGATTGAGTAACATGCCCAAGTTCACTTCCGAAGATATAGAGGAATTGCTGAAGTATGCCGAGGACTTGACGGTCATTCCCTCTTTCCCCCTGGCTCCGGTATCCTATTCGGCAGGTGGCAAGCTGCGTTTGGGCGAATGCATCCTGTGGACGGTAGAGACTATCCGCCTCGGGAACAATGCTTCGATGGGATGCAAGATGGTACATACGGATGCGGAGAATTATGAAGGTATCTATTTCCTTTCGGACGAAGAGGTGCTGGATGCCGCTTCGCGCTACCGCCGCTGGTGGGAAACCCGTAAGTATCCACGGACTATGTGGACGATTGATCCCTGCTATGACGAACCGCTTTGTGGCAGCGGATATATGTGGTGGTGAAATGTTTTTAGGGATTAAGTAATCAAAACTGTCAGGTGAAGATATCTATACTTGTTTGGGGGCTGCTCTGTGCAGTAGCCTTCCCTTGCTATGCCCAAAACTGGACCCCTCAGGACTCGTTGAGGCTGAACCGGTTGCTGAAGGGCGAGGGGGAGGTAAAACTGAATCCGGAGGTATTGCAGGAATTGGAAATGAACAATTCTCTGGGTACTCCGAAAGCGGTGATGGACAAGTCGTGGATGGATTTTGATAATTCATTGCCCGTCATGCCGAAAGCGCCCGAGAAAAAAGTGGTGCTTACCTTACGTCCTTATACAGCCAATACCAAATATAATTGGGACCCCATTTATCAGAAAAAAATCAAGGTAGACAAGGATACTTGGCGAGGAGATGAATTCTATGCGCTTAAGATTCTGATGATTCCTACGAACTGGGCTAAACATCCGTTTGATGCCGGTCCGCGTGAGACTGTGGAGCAGATTGAAGCAACCGGTTTGCGTTACCGGGTGACGGAGCGGGCCAATAATATGGCTGTGGGCGGTTGGCAGGGTGCCAGTGGCGGTGGAATTTCCGGCTTAGACCTGATGACACCTTTTACCCGTGAGTTTTGGAATTTCAAAGGCCGCAAGCGCCGTGCCCGTACGCTGGAAGTATTGAAGGCGTATGGAGATTCGATAACTGTTTTGGAACAACAGTAATTTATCACTTTTTGTCAAATTTTGAACTTTCTTTCTCCTCTTCTTGTTTTCATTAGTAAACCTTTAAAAAAAGTAATAATGAACAGAGTGACTTCTCTATTCGGAATAAGATATCCGATAATTCAAGGTGGCATGGTGTGGTGTAGCGGCTGGAGACTTGCTGCTGCTGTTAGCAATGCAGGAGGGCTGGGCTTGCTCGGCGCAGGTTCGATGTATCCCGAAACGTTGCTGGAGCATATCAGGAAATGCCATGAGGCTACGCATCATGCTTTTGGTGTGAACATTCCCTTGATGTATCCCCAGATAGAAGAGATAATGCAGATTGTGGCCGACGAGGGAGTGAAGATTGTATTTACATCTGCCGGAAGCCCGAAGAAATGGACCGATTGGCTGCACGAGCGTGGCATCACGGTGGTGCATGTTGTTTCGTCCTCGCGTTTTGCCGTGAAGGCTGAAGAGGCGGGTGTTGATGCAATAGTTGCCGAAGGCTTCGAAGCCGGTGGGCACAATGGGAGGGAGGAGACTACCACCCTGTGCCTGATACCAGCTGTACGTGCAGTTACTACACTTCCGCTGATTGCCGCCGGTGGCATTGCAACGGGTGAGGCCATGCTAGCTGCCCGGGTGCTGGGTGCGGAAGGTGTGCAGATTGGTACACGCTTTGCCTTGACGGCAGAGAGTTCTGCAAACGAGGTATTTAAGGATTACTGCTTGCATTTGGAAGAAGGGGATACCCGTCTGCTTTTGAAGAAATTGGCTCCGGTGCGTCTGGTGCGCAATAACTTTCGCAGCGCCGTAGAGGCTGCTGAGGCTGTGGGAGCTTCAGAGGAAGAACTTCGTATCCTTTTAGGGCGTGGCCGTGCCAAACGTGGTATTTTTGAAGGTGACTTGGAAGAAGGGGAACTGGAAATAGGGCAGGTATCTGCCTTGCTGCATGGAAAGGGAGTGCAGTCTGTGGCGTCGGTCATGCAAGAGTTGGTGGAGGAGAGCAGAAGGGCGTGGGAGAGAATGCAGGAATTGGATTTCTGAATATTCCCTCTTCTGGTATCATATAACAATAAAAAAGGAATATTCCCGGTGATTTCGGGGATATTCCTTTTTTAGTTTCAACTTATAACCTTTTATCCTTTGGGGATATTGGTTGTGTCTTTTGCCGTATTTCCACTTGTGGCGGAATTACTTGTGCCATTGCTGCTGGCAGTGGCGCTACCGGTAGCCATATTTGTTGCACTTTTACCGGCTGTCTGCACAGCAGGTTGCTCTTCCCAATGGAACGGTTCAAAGCTACTGTTCGGGTCAACCCAGGACGGTTTCTTGGAAGCATAAATAATGAATGGGGCAATGACTACAATCAGCGCACCGATGATGAGCACGGAGAACCATACTGTGTTGCTGCCTGTTGAAATCTGGCTGGGTGGGATAAAGCTCAATACGAATGCCAGCAATGACCCGCAGAAACCAAGACCACCGATGAGCCACATCAATCCGTTGCCATTCTTGCCGATACGGAACGGACGGTTCAGCTTCTTCATCTTATAACGCAGCACGATGGCTCCGGAGAACATCAGCATATACATGATAAGATAGAGGACTACGGTCAACTGTGACAGAATCTGGTAGAAACTCTGTACGGAAGGCATGACTACGAACAGAAGGCTCAATACGGTTACTGCACCGCCTTGTACATAAAGGATGTTCTTCTGTACACCCAGTTTGTTTGTCTTCTGGAAGAACGGAGGCATGTAGCCTGCTTTTCCTACGGCAAAGATACCTTTGGACGGACCGGCAACCCATGTCAATACACCTGCCAGCACCCCGAATGCCAGAGCAATGGCGATGATGGGTGACAGCCAGGAGGCGCGGATGTAATGGAAATAGTTATCGAAGCCTACAAGCAGACTCTGTGTCAGACTGATGTCTTTGGCCGGGATGATGATGCCCAGTGAGAAAGTACCGAGCACGAAGATGATAACCGTAATGGCCGCACCGATGAACACTGCCTTCGGATAATTCTTGGAGGGATTGTTCACGTCTTTTACGTGGATACCGCCCATTTCCATACCGGCATAGAAGAGGAAGATACTGGCAGCAAGCACCACGTTGTCGAAGTTCGTCAAGTCGGGGAAGAAGCTGCTGTGGAAATCCAGGTTGGAGTGTCCGCCGGTGGCAAGGTAGATAATACCCAGGATAATCAGCAGTGCGGCAGGGATAATAGTCCCGACCAGGCCGCCGACCTTTGCCACTTTACCTACCCAGCTCATGCCCTTCATGGAGATGAACGTAGCCAGCCAGTAGATGATGAGGACAACAACGAGCGAGTAATACTTGTTATTGGCCAGTGACATGTCGTGTACGTCGTTCATGCCGATGAAAGCAATGGATACGGCACCGAATGTCAATACGGTAGGATACCAGATTGTACTTTCAATCCATTGTACCCAGATGGCAAGGAAGCCCAGTTTTTTTCCGTAGGCTTCGCCCACCCAGCGGAACACACCGCCTTGCTTGTCTTGAAACATGGCAGCCAGTTCCGCGGCGACAAGTGACGTCGGAATCAGAAAAACAATGGCTGCAAATAAGTAGTAGAAGGCCGAACTCATTCCGTACACGGCCTCGGCAGGAAGTCCACGTAGGGATACTACTGCCGTCACATTCATGATTGCCAGGGTAAATACACCCAGCTTCACTGTTTGTTTAATATTTGCCATAAGTTAAGGTTTTAGATGAAAAATATATTCAAAATCAGCGTCTATAACAACACTTGGGGAGAGTTGTTCCCAACGGATAAGTGAAAGTTCCGGTTTTAACTATTCAGGAAGCGTCGGCTTTGGGCGCGGGCTTCTGTGCAACTTTCTTGTAGAACTCTTCTTTTTCCTTATTGCGCCGTTCGACCAGGCTCGTTACATACACTGTAAAGATAGGGAACATCATCATGCCCAGCGCAGCCAGCAGTACGGACAGTACCCGTCCGGTGGGAGTGACTGCTATGATATTGGAACCCACCGTCGTCACATCCATAAATGCCCACCATAAGGCGTCTCCATATCCTTTAACTAAAGGATTGGGACCATGCTCCATGACATAAAAGGCTAGACTGGAAAAATAGACAGTGGCCAGCAACATGGTAAGGTAGGAAACGAACAGTCCCGATGCGCGGTTGTACGTCAGCCAACCCACCACGATAGCCATGGCGTAACCACCCCGCACCAATGGGATGAAACGCAGCATATAGGTTATCTCGGGTGAGAAAGTCCATCCCATATAGGCAATGATGTTTTGATAGGGTATAGCTACCAGCAGGAAAATGAAATGCGTGGCCACGTAGTGACCCTTCTTCTCTGCCAGGAACCATTCCAATACAAAATCTGCCAGGAACAGGGCGCATATCCACAACTGTACTTTCATGTAGACCGACTGTTCGTAAAAGGGGATCCCCTTGAACGTGTCGACAGAGATGCTGATAACTAAAAATAGCGACAGTATCAATATAATGACATGCAGTATGCCATAGATACCTTTTTCCCGCAATACAAATTCTGATAGAGCCATTTTCATGATGAAGTCCATTATAAAGTCATAAGTTATGAGTTATAAGTCATTTGCTGATTACGGTGCCTACCAACAAATAACTCATAACCTATAACTCATAACTAAAAAGAGAAACTTATTCTGTAATCGTTACGTTATCACCGTTGAATACACCCAGGCCGAGCTTGTTCATGATGAACTTGATTGCCGATTGGGCCTTTACGGAGTTTCCCGCTTCGTCTAGGGGAGGAGCGAAGGCCGATACTCCCATGACACCGGGCAATACGGCCATTACACCACCGCCTACACCGCTTTTGGCCGGTATGCCGGCGGTGTACATCCAGTCGCCCGAATGCTCGTAGAAGCCTACGGTAGAAATCATCGACGTGATTTTCGGTGCCAGGCTGGCTTCGAACACCGTTTGTTTGGTGACGGGGTTCACACCGTTATTGGCGATGGTTCCTGCGGCAATGCCCAGTTGCTGGGCCGTGATGCCGAGAGAACACTGGCGAGTATAGAGGTCGAGAGCCATGTCCGGATTATCGTAGATGCGGTTGTAGTTTTTCAGCAGCCAGGCAATGGAGCGGTTGTTGAAGTTGGTAGCCGTTTCCGATTTGTACAGTTCGTCGATGAGTTGTGGGGCGGAGCCGCACAGCTCAGTGACATTCTGTACAATGGCATCCCATTTCTTGTCGGAGTTTCCCACTGGCTGTACCATGGAACAGGCGGAAATGGCACCGGCATTTACCAATGGAGTGGAAGGGTGGTCGTTTTCCAGCAAGATGGCGATGATGGAGTTGAACGGTAGTCCCGTGGCATCGGCACCTATCATGTCCAGCACTTTCTGCGCACCGTATTGGCGCAGGATAAGGATGGCTGTGTGTACCTTCGAGACGGACTCTATACCGAAACGATAGTCTGTGTCACCTATATTGATGGTCTGCCCGTTCATCAGGCAGATGCTGAGTCCGAATAGTTTGGAGTCTATGTTGGCAAGGTAGGGAATATAATCCGCATTCTTGCCTCCTGTGTTGCCCTTCACCTCATTGTAGGCTTCTTGGGCAACCTCCTTTATTTGTGAAATTGATATTTTCTTTTCCATAAACACGTTGTGATGTACGATTAGACGATGTACGATTTACGATTGAAATTACTCCTTTAAACGTAGTCCGTATCAAGAGAAACTCTAATCGTACATCGTAAATCGTTTAATCGTAAATTAATTTATTTTTTATGAGTACGGCATCCGTGGTTGAATATTTTGGTTTCCACCGGCAGGTTCTTTTCCTGTGCCATACGGGTAGGCGTCGGATAGTCCAGTTTCTCCAGTTCGGTGATGGCATTCTTGATGTCACCCAACAGCATGTCTGCCATGTCGCGGCTGAATCCCTGGCGGACAACGACACGCATAACGACGTAGTCTTCCAGTTTTGAAGGCAGTGTATAGGCGGGTACCATCCAGCCGTGCTGTGACAACTTGTCCTGCAGGTCATACAGAGTCCATTTGGCAGCTCTTGCATATTCCGGTTTCAAGTACCAGATGAACAGTGGGTTCACAACTTCGTCGGAATAGTTTACGAACGGAGCCATCTTGCCGATTTCGTCATGGATATACTTGGCGATGGTCAGAGAGTTGTACTGTACTTCTTTGTAACCCTGGAATCCCAAACGGATGAACTGGTAATATTGACCCAGAATCTGTGCGGCAGGACGGGAGAAGTTCAAGCCTACCTGAGTAATGTTGGCACCGAGGTAGTTTACGCTGAATGACATTTCTTCGGGCAGATATTCTTTGCCTTTCCAGCAAACCCAGCCCAGACCCGGATAAACCAGACCGAATTTGTGTCCGCTGACGCTGATGGAGAGTACCCACTTCAGACGGAAGTCCCATTTCTTTTCAGGATAGAGGAACGGGAGGATGAAACCACCGCTGGCGGCATCTACGTGGATAGGAATGTCGTAGCCGGTCTTTGCATTGTAGGCATCGAGGGCTTTGTCGAGGGCTTCGACGTCATCGTTCAGTCCTGTCCATGTAACGCCTTGGATAGGCACGATACAGATGGTGTTCTCATCACACATCTTCAAAGCTTCTTCGGGGTCGAGCGTGGTCTTGTCCAGTGTCAAAGGCACTTCACGCATTTCAATCTGCCACAATTGGGCGAATTTTTCCCATACCACCTGGAAACCGGTTGAAATAACGAAGTTGGGTTTGTCGAACGGTTTGCCTTGTGCCTGACGTTTCTTGCGCCAGCGCAACCAGGCTGCCACACCACCCAGCATACATGCCTCCGAGGAACCGATGGCAAGTGCGCCGGTTTTCCAGGTTTCTTTTTCAGGAGAATTCCAGAGGTTGGCCACGATGTTGATACATTTACCGTTCATTACGGCGATGCGCGGATATTCGGTCTCGTCAATGTAGTTGATGTTGATGGCTTCGTTCATCAACTTGGTGGCATATTCGTCCATATAGGTAGTGACGAATGTAGCCAGATTCAAGCGAGGCTGCGTTTGGGCGAAGGTTTCGTCTTTCACCATCTGATAGGCGATTTCCGGGGTAGTGGGTCCGTCGGGAATCTTTTCTACGGGTGAGGGTTGTAACATACGGTTTGAGCCGAATACTTCAGTTTTTGCATCTCCTTTTCTGAAATTCAAATCTTCCATATCAATAAGTTTTTAAAGGTTTAGGCGGCGGGGCTTTTCCCCGTCGAATTTCCCACAACAACGGGGTTTGCGGATGAAAGTTCCGGGGTTTTGCATTATTTGGCGTTTATTAAAGGGCAGCGTAGTAAAATCTTAAAAAACGAACATTCTGAAGGTGGGTTTGTTGTTCCCACATTATTCATTTAATTAATATACTACTATATGAAAATCAATACCGGAAGGGGTACAATCCCCCTTATCACGCTTGTCGGCATTTGGTCAGTCTCTGCATTGACTTCCTTGCCGGGATTGGCCGTATCACCTATTTTGGGACAACTTACTACCATTTTTCCACATGCCACAGAACTGGATATACAGATGCTTACCTCCCTGCCTTCGCTGCTGATAATTCCTTTTGTGCTGTTGGCGGGCAAGCTGGCCGAGAAACGTGACTTTGTGCGTCTGCTGAAAGCGGGGCTTTGGATGTTTGCCGCCAGTGGGGTACTTTATCTTTTTTCGGATAAAATGTGGCAGTTGATGGTGGTCAGCGCTTTGCTTGGCATCGGTTCGGGGGTGATTATTCCGTTGTCTACCGGTTTGGTTTCACGCTATTTCACGGGGGAATATCGGGTGAAGCAGTTTGGTTACAGTTCTGCCATTACCAATGTGACGCTGGTTGTGGCAACGGCGGTGACTGGGTATCTGGCAGAGGTAAACTGGCACTTGCCTTTCGTGGTATACCTGCTTCCGTTGGTTTCTCTGCTGCTTGTCGGATATTTGAAGGGGGATACCGGTCAGCCGCAGATAGCAGAAGATACAGCTGCCGTTGTTCCGGAGGAATCCAAGCGTGCGGTTCCCGGTAAATACGGCATCCATATCTGCCATCTGCTACAGTTGATGCTGTTTTATGGCGTCACTACGTATGTAGTGCTGGCGGTTACTTTTGACTTGCCTTTTTTGATGGAGGCCCATCACTTCTCCAGCGGAAATTCCGGATTGATGATCTCCTTATTCTTCCTTGCCATTATGGCTCCGGGTTTCTTCCTGGGGCATATCGTGAAGTGGATGGGGAAACACACAAAGTTTTACAGCCTTTTGTTCATTGCAGCGGGTTTGCTTTTGATATGGATTTCGCCTAAAGAATGGCTGATAATACCGGGATGTATGTTGGTTGGTTTGGGATATGGTGTCATTCAACCGCTGATTTATGACGAGACAGTAGATACGGCTATACCGGAAAAAACAACTTTGGCACTGGCCTTTGTAATGGTAATGAATTATCTGGCGATTCTATTGTCCCCGTTCATTACAGACTTCTTTCAGACCTTGTTCCACACTAGTTCCAAGGAATTCCCGTTTATTTTCAACCTCTGCATCACACTGCTCGCCATGTGGTGGGAGTATGCGAGGAGGAAGGATTCTTTGTTGGGGAAGTTATGAGTTATAACTTATAACTCATAACTCATAACTCATAACTTATAACTTATAACTCAATCGCCTCATATTTCAGCCCGAAGACGTCGGCTACAGCTTTGTATGTTACCTTGCCTTCCACTACGTTCAATCCCAACGCCAGAGCCGGATCGTCCTTGCAGGCTTGTCTCCAGCCTTTGCATGCCAGGGCAACGGTGTAGGGCAGGGTGGCATTTGTCAGTGCCATGGTGGAGGTGAAGGGTACGGCGCCGGGGATATTGGCAACGGCGTAGTGTACAATTCCGTCCACAATGTAGGTAGGGTCGCTGTGCGTGGTGGGGTGGGAGGTCTCGAAACAACCGCCCTGGTCGATGGCTACGTCTACGAGTACCGTACCGGGTTTCATCATCTTCAGCATTTCGCTGGTGATGAGGTGTGGGGCCTTGTCACCGGGGATGAGGACGGAACCGATTACCAAGTCGATGTTCGGCAATTCCATCTTGATGTTATGGGTGGAAGAATAGAGTGTCTTTACGTTTTTCGGCATCACTTCACTCAGGTAGCGCAGGCGGGGAAGGTTGATGTCGGCAATCAGTACCTCGGCACCCATTCCGGCAGCTATCTGTGCGGCATTGGTGCCCACGATACCACCTCCAAGGATAAGTACGCGTGCGGGACGTACGCCCGTTACTCCGCCCATCAGTTTTCCCTTGCCGCCTTGTGGCTTTTCAAGGAAGCGGGCTCCTACTTGGGTAGCCATACGTCCTGCCACCTCGCTCATGGGGGTAAGCAGCGGAAGTGAACGGTCTTCTTTTTCCACGGTTTCGTAGGCGATGCAGACGGCACCACTTTCAATCATGGCTTCGGTCAGCAATTTATCGGCTGCAAAGTGGAAATAGGTAAATACCACTTGTTCCTTTTTAATCAGTTTGTACTCCGGTGCAATAGGTTCCTTTACCTTGACAATCATGTCGGCTGCGGCATACGTGTCTTCAATGGTCGGTAAAGTCTTTGCACCTACGGCGATGTAGTCATCGTCGGAGAAACCGCTGTTTACGCCTGCTGTGGCCTGCACATACACCGTATGACCTTTTTTCACCAATTCGGCTACTCCGGCAGGGGTCATTCCCACGCGGTTCTCGTTGTTCTTGATTTCTTTAGGTACTCCGATAATCATAACCTTAAAGTTTTAATTGGGGGGTTAAACATGGCGCAATATAGCGATTTCCCGGCTTGGGTGTTATCGGTGCATCTATGTTCTTCAACAGAATTTTTATGCATGTTTTAATCAATGATAATTGTAGCTTTCTGTAGGTAGAGAGAACTATTCTTTTTATATTTGCATGCATTTAAAATAATATTGACTGTACAAAATATGAAATATCCTATATTTTTCTCTCTTTTATTCTTTATTGGTAGTGTGCAAAGCGGTTATGCCCAAGAAATCGGTACAGACAAGGCTTCCTTCACTCCGCCTTTTGATTTTCCCATCATTTTCTCCGGTAACTTTGGCGAGATACGTGCCAACCATTTTCATGGCGGACTGGATTTCAAGACCGGTGGCGCCATAGGCAAACCGGTACGTGCGCTGGCGGACGGATATATTTCGCGTATCCGTGTCACCCACGGCTCGGGCTATGTGCTCGATGTAACTTATGACAACGGCTATTCGACGATAAACCGCCATTTGAGTGCTTTTGTGGGTGACATTGCCCGTCGGATAGAAGATTTACAATATGAAAAAGAAAGCTGGGAGGTGGAAATAACTCCCGACCCCGATGAATATCCCGTGAAAGCCGGTCAGATAATAGCTTTAAGCGGAAACACCGGATACTCTTTCGGTCCGCACCTGCATCTGGATATGATAGAGACGGCTACGGACGAATATATAGACCCACTGCCTTTCTTCATGGACAAAGTGAAGGACAAGACTGCCCCGCGTGCCGAAGGTATCATGTTGTTTCCTCAGCCGGGCAAAGGAGTGGTGGAAGGTAAGCAGACGCGACGGGCTTTTCCGGCACATCCTACGAAACCCATTACCGCCTGGGGATTGATTGGTGCAGGCATCCGTGCTTATGATTATATGGACGGAGTGCAGAATAAATATGGCGTGAAGACGGTGATTCTCGAAGTGGACGGCGAGGAAGTCTTCCGCAGTACGGTAGACCGCTTTGCGTACGAAGAAAACCGCTATATCAATTCGTGGACACACGGCCAGTATATGAAGTCTTTCATCGAGCCGGGAAACCACTTACGCATGCTGCATGCATCCAACGGTAACCGTGGACTGGTGGACATCAACGAAGAACGCCCTTACCGGTTTGTCTATACGCTGAGCGATGCGCTGGGAAATACCTCCAAGGTCTGCTTCACGGTGCAGGGGCAGAAGACGACAATTGCTCCGGTGGAACATCGTGAGAAATACGCCCTCAAGTGGGACAAGGTGAACTATCTGCAGGAACCGGGGTTAGAATTGGTCATTCCGAAAGGAATGCTCTACGATAACGTCCTGTTGAACTATTCCGTGCGGGCTGATAGCGGTGATATAGCTTTCACCTATCAGTTGAACGATACCCGCATTCCGATGCACGATGCCTGCGATTTGCGTATCGGCTTGCGCCGGCGTCCGGTAGAGGATATGACCAAATATTATGTGGCGGGCGTAACGGCGCGCGGTGGAAAATACCGCATCGGCGGTAAGTATGAGGATGGTGTCATGAAAGTGCGTATACGGGATTTGGGGACTTATACCGTGGCAGTGGATACGGTTCCGCCGGTGATAACTCCCGTGAACCAAGCTCAGTGGGGACGTACGGGAAAAATCATTTTCAAGGCCAAGGACAAGGAAACCGGCATCAACACCTATCGGGGTACGATTGACGGAAAATATGCCTTGTTTGGAAAGCCCAACTCCATCAGTGGTAACCTGGTGTGCGAGCTCGACCCGAAACATGTGGAGAAAGGCGGCAAGCATGTGGTGGAGATGACGGTGACGGATGGCTGTGGCAACTGTACCACCGAACAGTTTGAATTTGTATGGTAAAGCCTCTCCCCCGACCCCTCCCCCGTAGGGAGGGGAGGTCGGAAGTTACTTTTGCTATATATAGTGTAATAAATAAGTGTAATAAAAATATGTGTAACAAGCTATCATTTTCTTCTCCCCTCTCTTTCGGAGAGGGGACGGGGGTGAGGCCTTAATTTATTAGAAGTATGAAAAGTAAAAGACTGACTCTTTCCGTCTTGTTTGTTGTGGCAGCCGTGGCGAATGCACTGGCCTGCACCAATCTTATCGTGGGCAAGAACGCCTCCGCGGACGGTTCTACCATCGTTTCTTATTCTGCCGATTCCTATGGCTTGTTCGGCGAGCTATATCATTATCCTGCCGGCATGCATAAGAAAGGCACGCTGATTGACATACACGAGTGGGATACCGGCAAATACCTCGGGCAGATAGCGCAGGCCCGTCAGACGTACAATGTCATCGGCAATATGAACGAATTCCAGCTCACTATCGGTGAAACGACATTCGGCGGACGCCCCGAACTGGTAGACACTACCGGTATTATCGACTACGGTAGCTTGATTTATCTCGGACTGCAACGTTCACGCACTGCTCGCGAGGCTATCAAGGTGATGACGGAATTGGTGCAGGAATATGGCTATTACAGTAGTGGAGAATCCTTCACCATTGCCGACCCCAACGAGATATGGATTATGGAGATGATTGGCAAGGGACCCGGTGTGCGCGGTGCCGTATGGGTAGCTGTCCGCGTGCCCGATGATTGTATCTCCGCACATGCCAACCAGAGCCGCATTCATCAGTTCAATATGAATGACAAGGAAAACTGCATGTACTCTGCCGACGTCATCTCCTTTGCACGTGAGAAGGGTTACTTTGATGGTGTGAACAAGGATTTCAGTTTTGCCGATGCCTACGCTCCGCTCGATTTTGGTGCCCGTCGCTATTGCGAGGCCCGTGTATGGAGCTATTTCAATATGTTTACCGACCGTGGTAACGAGTTCTTACCTTATATATTAGGTGAGACGAACACTCCGATGCCTCTGTTTGTGAAACCCAACCGCAAGGTTTCCGTGCAGGATGTGAAAAATGCCATGCGCGACCATTATGAAGGTACTCCTCTCGACATCAGCAAAGATTTCGGTGCAGGCCCGTATCATACCCCGTACCGCCTTTCTCCACTCTCTTTCAAAGTGGGCGACCGGGAATATTTCAATGAGCGTCCCATCTCCACCCAGCAGAGTGGTTTCGTATTCGTGGCACAGATGCGTTCCGAGTTGCCCGACCCTATCGGTGGAGTACTGTGGTTTGGCACGGATGATGCCAACATGACGGTATTTACGCCCGTATATTGCTGTACGGACAAGGTTCCCGTATGCTATACCCGCGTGGATGGCGCCGATTACATCACTTTCTCCTGGAACTCCGCTTTCTGGATTTTCAATTGGGTGGCCAATATGGTATATCCCCGCTATGACTTGATGATAGACGACGTGCGTGCCACTCAGACAGAGTTGGAGACAACCTTCAACGAAGCGCAGGAGGGCGTTGAGGCTGCTGCTGCCAAACTTTTGGAAAAAGACCCTGCCAAAGCGAAGGCATTCCTAACCAACTATACGAACATGACCGCCCAAAGCACTTTCGATACCTGGAAACGTCTTGGCGAGTTTCTTGTCGTAAAGTACAATGACGGCGTTGTCAAGCGTATGAAAAACGGTCAGTTCGAACGTAATTCCATTGGCCAGCCGGCAGGCGTAATCCGCCCGGGATACCCGAAGGAGTTCCTTGAAGAGTATGTTAAGCAGACGGGAGACAGATATAAAATGCCTGAATAAAATTAGGATATTTGAACTTATTCTTCTACATTTGTGTCTTACAAAAAAGTTTATATTAACTCTTAAAATAATAACAGTCTTATGGAAAATCAGGAACTGATTAAGCAGGTGACTGAGAAAGCCGAAAAATGGCTTACCCCGGCATATGATGCCGAAACTCAGGCAGAAGTGAAACGCATGTTGGAAAACCCAGATAAAACCGAATTGATAGACAGTTTTTACAAAGACCTGGAGTTTGGAACGGGTGGTCTGCGCGGCATCATGGGTGCCGGTACAAACCGCATGAACATTTACACTGTAGGTGCTGCAACACAGGGCTTGTCCAACTATCTGAACAAATGTTTTGCCGGAAAGAAGGATATTTCCGTTGTAGTGGGCTACGACTGCCGCAACAATAGCGACAAGTTCGCCAAGATTTCTGCTGACATCTTCTCTGCAAACGGCATCAAGGTATATCTTTTCGATGACCTTCGTCCTACGCCCGAAGTTTCATTCGCCATCCGTCACTTCGGCTGCCAGAGCGGTATCAACATCACGGCCAGCCACAACCCCAGAGAATACAACGGCTACAAAGCTTATTGGGATGATGGTGCGCAGGTACTTGCTCCGCACGACACGGCCATCATAGACGAGGTGAACAAGGTGACGGTGGCCGACATCAAGTTCAACGGCAACAAGGACTTGATTCAGATTATCGGCAAGGAAGTGGATAAGGTTTATCTGGACATGGTTCACTCCATCTCCATCGACCCCGAAGTCATCCGTCGCCAGAAAGACCTCAGCATTGTGTATACTCCGCTTCATGGCGCAGGCCGCGTGCTTATTCCGGACTCATTGAAGGAATGGGGATTTGAGAATATCAACTGCGTGCCCGAACAGATGGTGAAGGACGGCAATTTCCCGACAGTGGTTTCTCCGAATCCCGAAAATGCCGAAGCCCTTTCCATGGCCATTGCGCTGGCTAAGAAGATTGACGCTGACATCGTGATGGCAAGTGACCCGGATGCCGACCGTGTCGGTATGGCCTGCAAGGACGATAAGGGCGAGTGGGTGCTTATCAATGGTAACCAGACTTGTCTCATCTTCTTGTACTACATCATTAAGAACCGTATTGCAATGGGTAAGATGCAGCCGAACGACTTCATCGTGAAGACCATCGTGACCACCGAACTCATCAAGGCTGTGGCAGACAAGAACAAGATTGAAATGCGCGACTGCTACACCGGCTTCAAGTGGATTGCCCGCGAAATCCGTCTGAGTGAAGGTAAGCAGCAGTATATCGGTGGTGGTGAAGAAAGCTATGGCTTCCTGGCCGAAGACTTTGTCCGTGATAAAGACGCGGTTTCTGCCTGCTCTTTGCTGGCCGAAATCTGTGCTTGGGCCAAAGACCAGGGCAAGACACTCTATGACGTATTGATGGAAATCTATGTGGAATATGGATTCTCTAAGGAAACCACCGTGAACGTGGTGAAACCCGGTAAGAGTGGTGCCGAAGAAATCAAGGCGATGATGGATAACTTCCGTGCCAATCCTCCGAAGGAAATCGGTGGTTCGGCTGTCAGCCTGATTAAGGATTACAAGACGCTGGAACTGACTGATGCCCAGGGCAACGTAAGCAAGCTGGATATGCCCGAGACATCCAATGTACTTCAATATTTCACTGTAGACGGCACGAAGATTTCTGTCCGTCCTTCCGGTACGGAACCGAAGATTAAGTTCTATATCGAGGTGAAGGGCGAGATGGGTTGTCCGAAATGCTATGCCAGCGCCGATGCCGAAGCTGAGAAGAAAGTGGAGGCAGTGCGCAAGTCACTCGGCATTTGATAGGAAAGAGGAAAAAATGTGTATATAGTGTTCGGAGAGGCGTAACCCGTGAGGGCTGCGCCTCTTCCTTTTGCTTCTGTGTTGAAAGAAAACTTAAATAAAGACTTAAACCCGATGGTTGATGAACAAAACGTTTGCAGGGAAGTTTAGTATATGCAGATTGCGGTTACACACCGATTGGTTGATGTGAATGAGAGTCGTTTCATTCGTAGTTGTTCGTTTGTGAGTGTGTGTTTTCCGCAATTTGCTTTTTTAAATTTCTTCCCCCCTCTTTTTAATTCTTTAATTTTTAATTGTTCTCCATCCACCAGTCTATCAGCCTTCTTGCGATACTCAGCTTTCGTGGAATTTCGGGCAGGTTGTCTTTGGAATAGAAGGCGGCAGCGGTCAGCTCATCTTCCTGCAGTTTTATCTCCCCGCTTTCGTAGTCGGCAATGAAACCCACCATCAATCCGCTGGGGTAGGGCCAGGGCTGGTTGCTGAAGTAGGTGATGTTCTTTACCTTCAGCCCCGTTTCTTCAAAAACTTCCCGTTCTACACATTCTTCCAGTGTCTCGCCGGCTTCGAGGAAGCCTGCCACCAGTCCGTAGAAGGTTCCTCGGAAGTTCCGGGCATGCACCAGCAGGATTTCGTCTCCTTTGCGTATCAGTACAATGATGGCGGTGGAAACGGGAGGGTACATCTCATTGCCGCAGTTGGGACACTTCTTCATGATGGGGGTCTGGTGCTCCATGGCGGTGCCACACACGGGGCAGAAGCGGCTGTGCTCGTCCCAATAGAGTATCTGGAAGGCCTTTCCTGCAGAACGGTACTCGTCCGGCGAGATGTAGTCGTACGATGCGCGCAGGCCTATCATGACCCATTCATCGGTTTCGGCCACGGGCTGTTCCAAAGCAAATGCACGTACTTGCTTGCCGTTGGGTGGGAACACTTCGTGTATATTACTTCCGGCTTCCGGTGTCAGAGGAGGCTCTATACTGACGGGTACGCTGTATTTTATTTCTCCTTTGTCTGTATATCCTTTTTTCAGCAGCAGTTGGTCTTTGAAGAAGACGAACCACTGCGTGCAGGGTTGGGGTTCTGTTGATTTTTCCATTGTTTGTTGTTTTATTATTTGGGGGGATGAACACGAAAATACAAAGGCACAGAGATTCTTTTCAAAGAGATAAAGCATTAATTTCTATGTCTTTGTGTCTCTGTGTTCGCCCCCCCTAAATTTCGTTTGCTGTGTCTTTTTCTTGCCGCACATAGACCGTTGACCTTCCCATTCCGCGGCGGCGCAGGAACCCTTGCCGGATGAATTTGTTCAGCTCGTCTATGGCGGCATGTCTGGTTAGTCCGCTCAATTGGATGTATTCGTTCTTGTTGATGCATACATTCTGCTTGAGGAACAGTTCCAGTTCGGCTTTTCTTGTTGCTTCGGTGGTCTCTACTACTTTTTTCGATTTCTTGGTAGTGGAGTGTACACGTTCCAACGTCATTTTCTTCTTGATGTTGTTGCGGAACGTGCTGCTGATGCGCAGGTGCACGTTTTGGAATTGGACGGATTCGGAGCGGATTTTCTTTTTCTCGTCGTCGGTCTCGCGCAGGCATTTCAGAGAAGTGCTGAAGAATCCGAGTTCTCCCAGTTCCACGATGTTTCCGTTGGCAAGGAGGTCGCACAACTCGTCAATGCAGGCATCCAATGCTGCTCCTATCACATTCTTGGGCAGATGTTGGAAAGTTGCGATATGTTCCACAAACTCCTTTTGGGTATAAGTCCTTTTCGGGCAGATACGTGCATGGAGTGATTTCTTGTCTTCTTTCCCGTCGGGCGAAGGCGTTTCGTAAAGGTCGTAATACGCGCTCATAAGATATTTATTTTTGTTTATAGCGATAAACAGTTCTCGTCGCTTCGGGGAATTATTTTTGTCGCTAAGCGGATTAATTTTCTTCTTCCTAAGAACTAATCGTCCGACAACTGTTGCATTATCGTCCAACGGTTGTTTAATTATCGTCCGACAGCTGTCGGACGAAACAGAAATGGGTATGGGACGATTAATTCTTAGTGAACAAAGGTATAAAATATAGTGATACGAAGAGTAGTGTTTGGGGAGGAAAGTTTTAGTTTTCGGCAAAAGAGGGGGGAATTGTTAAATCCCCAATAATAGCGACTGACCCGATGAAGAACTAGTCACTTACCTGGGGATAAATTGCCTCCAGGTAGAAATGGTAACAGATATAAGGAAATGAAAGCAAATCACAACGTGTGTGTGCGTGTCTGTGTGTGTATTTGTTTTCCAAAAATAGTGAATCTTAATAAGAATCTCTCTGATTTCCCTACTATTTGGTATCTTTACACGCTTTTCTTTATACATGAGTACTGACTATAAATAAATCATATTGTGGAAATAACCCAACGCATTCGTCTCCTCCTTTCCGAAATGAACCGGGGAGTATACGAAAAAGAAACTGAAATAAACCTCTCCCTGCTGGCAGCTCTGGCAGGCGAGAGCATTCTGCTCCTGGGACCTCCGGGAGTAGCCAAGTCAATGGTAGCCAGGCGGCTAAAGTCGGCTTTTACAGATGCCCGTGCCTTTGAATACCTGATGTCCCGCTTCTCTACGCCCGACGAGATTTTCGGTCCTGTCAGCATTAGCCGACTGAAAGAATCCGACAAGTATGAACGTGCCATCGACGGCTATCTGCCCACAGCCGATGTCGTGTTTCTGGACGAAATATGGAAAGCAGGCCCTGCCATACAGAACACTCTGCTGACCGTCATCAACGAGAAACTTTTCCGCAATGGCGACAAGGAACTGCATCTCCCCCTCAAACTGCTCGTAGCTGCCAGTAACGAACTGCCCGCTCAAGGCGAGGGACTGGAAGCCCTATGGGACCGCTTCCTTATCCGCATTCTCTGCACCTGCGTCAAGCAGGAAGAGTCTTTCTACAAAATGCTGCTGGACGATTCTGCCGACCATCCGGAAACGACTGCCTGCGAATGGCAAATCTCCGACCGCGAGTATGCCGAATGGCAAGCTGAGATACGCCGCGTAACCTTGCCTCTCGATGTTCTTTCCTGCATCACAGCCATTCGCCACGGACTGACAAGCGTAGAGATGCAAAACTCCGACCTGCGCCGCAATGTCTACGTCAGCGACCGCCGCTGGAAGAACATCGTGAAGCTGCTCAAGACCTCCGCCTTCGTCCACGGCCGCACGGAAGTCTCCATGACCGACCTGCTTCCCGTCTACCACTGCCTATGGAGTGAGCCTGATGAGAGCGTTGCCATCCGTGACATCGTTATCCGTGCCTTATTCGTGTCCCACACAAAACAGATTGCCGGTATCGCCTCCTCGCTGAAATCCGATTTGAAAGTCAGCCGTGTGCGCGAAGCCCTCGACAAAGCCCGCCTTGCCGGCGACCGTAGGGACGATGACCTGCTGATAACGGAACACTTCTACTACCAGGTGGAGAAACATGGTACGGGCAACACCTACATCTTTATCGTGGACTACAAAAATCTGAAGGAGTACAGCGCCAAAGATGCCCCCACCTTGGGCGTAATGTATGCCGACCCCATCAATCCCAAGCGTACCATCATCCGCGCCTTTGCCGACACCGGCGCCGTGAAAGAGGAAGGCACCGAACGCGTCACCCTCTACCGCGACGACAAGCATCTCTACATCAACGGTGTGCGCTTCCCCATGCGGCGTCTGCAACGAGGTGAGGAGCAACAACTCTGGCTGGGAAACCTCTCCGTCACCGACCGTGACTACGAGACGGAACTGGACGCCGCCGCCACCAGCATAGACCGCCTGGTAAGAGATTTGTCCGACAACCTTTTCGTCTCCGAAGAAGACAAAAAGAGCGTAGCTCAATACGTCTCCATCGTCCGCAAGGAAATAGCCTGGGCGCGTGTGGACATGCGCAAACTGAGATATGGAGACGAATAATCCTCCAGTAACCAAGAAGAAGATGAACACCACCGTCACCCGATATGACACCGCCTTCTATGTGCAGGCACTGGACCGTTTCGTTGCCACCGGAGAGTGCGCAGAGACGGATACCGAGCCCTTGTATGCCTATCTACTCTCTGTGATGAACGACTCCATGGTCAAGGTGCAGGTGCTGGGCGATGAGGTCTGTGCACGTATCTTTTACGACACCATGATTCAGTTCATCCAATTGAACTTGGAGAAGGAGAGGTACCACCTCCGGAAAAGCCAGTCGGAACGGACCGGGATGAAGCTCGTGCTGGAATGGTCCATGGCAAAGCGGAAAGACGGCTGGCAAGCCTTGCTCCAGCAGATTTCCGACAAATACCGGGAGTACGGCTTCGACTCCCGTTTCTACCGCAGCCACTTCGGTACAGAAGGAGGATATGCGGACGATGAAGTCTGGGAGAAAATGGTGGACGACTGGGAAGACGCCTTCCAACTGAAGATGCACGAAGAAAAGGAGAAAGAGATTGCTTTCCGCAAAGATGCCCTCGAGCGCAGGCTCCGTTCCAATCTGAAAGACATCCCCGAGTACATCCGCCAGAACCGGGTGGATAAGGACGAATTCTTCCAGACCTGGGGCATGATGAGCGGCTTGTGGAATACTGTCGACTTTGAGCGTATACGGAAAATCGTGCGCATCCAGCGCTCTTGCCCCGAGATAGTGAAAGTGGCCCGCAAGATGGGGCGTATGGCAGACGACGAAGGACGTGAGCAAATCCGCGTTGCCGAGGGAAACGTCTACAAAATGGAGCACTCCTCCAAATGTGACATCCTGGGCATCAGTACCGGCAACGACCTCAATGCCCTGCTTCCCATTGAGCTTGCCCATTCGGCAGACAGCGAACTGGAAGATTTGTTCGTCTACAAATACCTCACCCGCAAGCTCCAGACCTTCCGCTATAAATCGGAAATCATGCAGCCTGCCCGGCGCATCGAAACCAAGCCTGCCCGTCCCAAAGGTCCGATGATTGTCTGTCTAGACACCTCGGGAAGCATGGCCGGCAAGCCGGAGAAGATTGCCCACTCCCTGCTGATAAAGCTCCTGGAGATAGCCGACCGTCAACGGCGGAACTGCTTTCTGATAGCTTTTTCCGTCTCCATCCAGCCGATTGACGTAAGGAAGGAACGGGCAAGGCTGCTCGAATTCTTCTCAAAGACAGCTTGCGGGGATACGGATGCCACCCGCATGCTGGAAGCCACGTTCCGCCTGCTCAAAGAAGGCAAGGAGTATATGAATGCCGATGTGCTTTGGGTCAGCGACTTCAAGATTCCTCACTCTTCACCTGCCTTTATGGAGGAGATTCGTCGCTGTCGGGAAGCCGGTACACACTTCTACGGTCTGCAGATTGGCATCACGGACAATGAGTGGACGCCGTTCTTCGACCGCATCTATCGGGCGGAATACACCCCTTTGCGGAATTACTGAAATAAGGTTTGCCCTGAAAGCGTGCTTATTGAAGGCTATATTTCAGCAGTAAATATCCGCCTGCCACTTGCAATCCCATTCCCGGCACGCCGATACGGAAATCTTGTACAGCCCGGAAGAAGCTGCCCACCATGGCCCATTCTCCCAAAGTACCTGCTACCTGATAGAAAAGAACTACTGCCAGCAGGATAGGCAGGGAAATGCGCTGGAAACGGTGTGCTGCCCAGCCCGCCGCCACAGCCAGTAATACAGACTTCAACAGAATGGCGGAAAGTGCTGCGGGAAGTGGCATTCCGAATAGCAGGGAGTTGAGGACGGGCGACAGGACGGCTGTCAGCAACCCCACTTTCCATCCGAATTTATAAGCGCCCACCAGCGTGAAGAAATAGATTGGAAGCCAGGTTATCCCTCCCTGGGGAATGAGATGAAAGAGCTGGGGAAGAGCCAGATTGCCAAGAATGAATAGCGAGGCTGCCAGATACGTCTTCACATTATTGTAATCCAGCGAGTAGAGTTTAACTGTTTTTGTTTCCATGTAGTTGTAATGTATTAAAAGTTGATATTTACGCCTCCCATCACCGTAGCTTTCGGCATGGGGAAGCCTGCATTGATTTCATAGCGTTGTGCCAGCAGGTTTTCACCCTTGACGAAGACGTCGGCAAAACTGCACAGACGGTAGTTGGCACGCAGGTTCCAGAGTACGAAGCTTTCCTGCTTCTCCTTACCCGGGGTGACCGAGGTATGGAGACCCTTCACGTATTGTATACCGGTAGATAGGCCCCAACGTCCTTGCGTAAAGTCCGCACCGGCATAGAGTTTGTGCTCGGGAGCCGCCAGTACCGGATTCTCCATGTGCAGCCAGCTATAATTGGCATTCATCTGCCAGTGGCGGTTGATGCGGTATCCGAGGTTGGTTTCCACACCCCAGTTCTCTATCTCGCCGGAGTTGACGTTCTTGCGCAGGGCAGGGTCCGTCATGATGATGTTGTCCCCGTTGATGTAGTAGAGGTTCACCCCATAGGACATGGGCCCTCCCAAAAGCTGCCCCGTAAAGGAGAGTTCATAGTTCATCAGGCTCTCCGCTTTCAAATCGGGGTTCTGTGGAGGGAACATGTACATCTCCCGGATGGTGGGGTTACGGAATCCTTTGCTCACCATTGCTTTCAGTTCTGCCTGCCGCGGCAGATGGAAAGCCAGTCCCCCTTGGGGAATCCATTCCGTGCCTACGTGCGAATGGTGGTCTATGCGGACACCGGCGTCCAGTGAAAGCCAACTGTTGATGTCCTGCCTGAAATCCACATAGCCTGCAAATTCATCCATCTGCTTGTCCACGCCGGGGATGCGGTCACCAATCTGCTGTCCGGGTTTTGCCTCGTCGATGGCGACAACCTTGTTCCAGGACTCTCCGCCGAAGTGCTGGTAATCGAAACCTACGGTCAGGCGGTTGCCGGTGAAGAGCGTGGCGCTTTGATACCACGATATGCCCAGCATCCGGTCCTTGGAGTTGAAGTGCGACTTCTGGGGCTCTCCTCCGGGATGGTAGCCGTCATTAATCCTGTGCCGGCCCCAGTTATAGAAGAAGCTCACGGCGCCGGAAGTACAGTCGTAACGATTTTCCAGTGCGAAGGAGGTCATGCCGCGTGTGATGCGCGAGTCGTTGTCTATATACGGATTGTCGGCTTCGCCGGGATTGGAGGCGTTGAAGCGGGTGATGTTCACGTCGCCCCACAGCTTCCAGGTGTCGCTGAAGTCGTATCCCAGTTTGGCATAGCCGCCATACTGCTCAAACTCCATGTCGTCACGGTGTCCGTCGGTACGGTTGTACGAGCCGGTCACCACGCTGCTGAAACGCCCTTTCCTCACGCGGTTGGAGACTTCCGTCTGCAGGGTATTGTAGGAACCGTATCCTATCTGCGCATTGGTTTTCACCCCGTCCTCCTGCATCTTGCGGGTGACGATGTTGATAACCCCGCCCATTGCATTGGACCCATAGAGGACGGAGGCGGGACTGCGCAGCACTTCCACCCGTTCGGCCATCATGCTCTGGTAGGCGTCGGCGATGGGATGCCCCATCAGGCCCATGTATTGCGGGTGTCCGTCTATCAGCACCAGCAGGCTGGTCGTAGGTCCTCCGGCTGCGTTTACTCCGGCGCCTATCCCGCGCAGGCTCATGCCTCCTGCGGCTCCCGTGGATACGCCGTAGCCCATGATGCCGCGGCTTGTGGTGAAAAGTCCGGGCACCTGCTCGGTCAGTGTAGGCAGGATGGAGGGCTGGTAGGTCTGTTCCAGTTGCTGGCGGCCCACTACGGAGATGGTCATTGGCAGGTGGCGGATGTCTGTTTCATTTCTTGTCCCGGTCACTACGACTTCATCAAGCTTGTAGCTTTTCAGCCGGAGGCTGTCGGCAGGTGCGGACAGCATACTACCCGGAAGGGCGATACTTATTAAAATTGCGGTTAAAATCTTTTTATTCATCGTTTATCTATGGTTCTTTTTGCAAAGTTATACAAAAAGAAGAATCTGTATATGATTGGTAATCCTTAAAATGGACAACCAGGGTTGAAGATAAGTCCGTTAAAGGGTTTCCTGCTTCAGCGCTTCCACAAATCGGTCTATCTCCTGCAGTTTCGCCGGGATGTCGATGCCTTGCGGACAGTGCGGGTTGCATTGGCCGCAACCGGTGCAGCGGTTGGCTTGGCGGAGACGGGGAACACTGCGGTCATAGCCTATCAGGAAGGCGCGGCGTGCCTCGCGGTAATTCTCGTCTTGGCTGTTCTGCGGCACGTTGCCCTCGTTGATGCAGCGGTTGTAGTGCAGCAGGATGGCTGGAATATCCAGCCCATAGGGGCACGGCATACAGTATTTGCAGTCGTTGCACGGCACGGTGGGGTATTGCAGCATTCGCTGGGCGGTATCTTCCAGTAGGGTAAACTCCTCTTCCGTACATGGAACAAGCGGGGAGAAGGTACGCAGGTTGTCTTGCAGATGCTCCATGTACGTCATTCCGCTTAGTACGGTCAGCACATCGGGGAAAGTACCTGCGAATCGGAAGGCCCAGGAAGCCACGCTCTCCTGCGGACGGCGTTGTTTTAGACGTGCCATCAAGTGGTCGTTCAGGCGGGATAGGCGTCCGCCCAGCAACGGCTCCATGATAACGGCGGGAATGTTGCGCTTCACCAGCTCGGCATATAGGTATTCGGCATCCGTGTTGCGGGTATTCACTTCTTTGGCATGCCGCCAGTCCACGTAGTTCAGTTGGATTTGTACGAAGTCCCATTTCAGTTCGTCGTGGCGGGAGAGCAGGTAGTCAAAGACTTCGATGTCTCCATGATAGGAGAATCCGAGGTTGCGGATGCGTCCGGCTTCGCGCTCTTTCAGCAGGAAGTCCAGCATGCCATTGTCCAGATAGCGGGAGCGGAGGGCTTCCATGCCGCCCATGCCGATGCCGTGCAGCAAGAGGTAGTCGATGTAGTCCACTTGCAGGTCGCGGAAGGAGCGGTGATACATGGCAAGGGACTCTTCGCGGCTGTGCGTGCTGGGACTGAAGTTGGACAGCTTTGTGGCAAGGAAGAATTTCTCCCGTGGGTGGCGTTTCAAGGCAATGCCCGTGGCGCGCTCCGACAGACCTTGCACATAGGCGGGGGAGGTGTCGAAATAGTTCACTCCGTGGGCAATGGCATAGTCTATTAGGTCGTTCACGGCTTCCTGGTCTATTTCGTCTCCATTCCCGTCGGCGCGTTTCCGGGTGGGCCATCGCATGCATCCGTATCCCAGTAGAGAAACCCGGTCGCCCGTGTTGGGATTGGTACGGTAGGTCATCTTGTCGGTTGGTATCTCGCCCAGCGCGGCCGATTCGCTCTCCCCGTTGTTCTTGTTGCCCGAACAGCCGTACAGGGCTGCTGCCGAGGCAAGCGTTCCTGCACCGGCGAGTTTGAAGAAATCGCGGCGGTTTATCTTGTTCTTATTGTCTTCTTTCATTGTGATAGGACTGAAATTATAAATGGATATTTGGATGATAAAGCTGCTTCAGACAGTTCTGTGCATCACATGGCCTTCCACATAAATGGCACTGAACGGACGCGACGGACAAAGGTTCTCGCATGCTCCGCATCCGATACAGCGTTCGGCGTTGACTACCGGTATCTTGATGGAGGCTTCGTCTTCCGGGTCTGAAGGAACCATCTGTATGGCACCGGCCGGACAATGGCGGGCACAGTTCCCGCATTCCATCTTGTCTGTGATGCAGATGCAATTCTCCTTAATCCATACGGCATGACCGATTTGGACGGCCGATTTCTCGGCGAGGCTTGTCAGATGGATGGCATCGGTAGGACACACCTCCGCACACTTGGCGCATTCGGGGCGGCAGTAACCGCGTTCGTAGGACATTTCCGGCTGCATCAGTTTTGTCAAGTCCGAAGAAGGACGGAGCACTTGGTTGGGGCATACCGATACGCAGAGCTGGCAGGCTGTGCAGTGTTGTGCAAAGTGGCGGGCGCTCAGTGAGCCCGGAGGAGTGATGGGAGTGGCGCGCTCGGGGATTTTTTTGTCCTCGATGACAGCCAGTCCACCGTCCACTTTCTTCTCCTGCGCCTTGAGGGCTGCCGTAGCAGCAAACACGGCAGTTGTAGAGAGAAATGCGCGGCGGGCGTCGTTTACCTGCTCCGGTGCCACGGAGGTTTCCTGGGAGACAGCAGCGGAGGCCGGCTTGCGGCGTGTGTAAGTGATGGCACCTTTCCTGCACTTGTTGATACAGTCCATACATGCCACGCAACGACTGTAATCTATTTCGTGTGCCTTGATGTTGATGCACGATGCCTTGCAGTTGCGGGCACAAAGTCCGCAGTTGTTGCACTTCTTTGTGTCAATCACCGATTTCAGCAAGGAATACTTCGAGAGGAAACCAAGCACTGTACCTACCGGACAGATGGTGTTGCAATAGGTACGTCCGCCCCGCCATGCCAGCACGATGAGGACCACCAGAGTGACTGTGGCAATCAGCAGGGTAGGGAGACTCTTCATCCATACATCCGTTTCATAGAAGGCATAGCTGTCAGCACGTTCGGCCAGGTAGGCCAGTCCGTTGTTTGCCCACTGGTAGAGTGGGGAGAAAAGGCTGGAAACGATGCGCCCGTATGAGCTGTAAGGGGCCAGCAGCACGACAAAAGAGTTCAGTCCGCCGATAATGGCAAGTACGAATACTCCCAGCACACCGTAGCGTAGCCATTTCAGTGCGGACGAGTAGCGGAAACGGTTTTTCTTCCGTTTGGCGGAGAGCCAGGAAACAATGTCCTGGAATACTCCCAACGGGCAGATGACGGAGCAGTAGATGCGTCCGAATACCAAGGTCAGCACTGCAAGAAACAGTACTACACCGATGTTCAGTGCCAGCACGGCCGGCAGGAATTGTATCTTCGCCATCCATCCGAACCAGGCATGCAGTGTTCCCGTGAAGTCGAGGAACAACAGCGTGATGAGTGCGAAGAAGATGACGGCAAGGGTCAGTCTGATGGTACGTAGCATAAATGTATTGTATAGCGGTTAGTATTCGTTCTTTATACCTTTTTTCCCATCTCGTAGGCTTCGTGCATGGAAGGCTTGTCGTTTATCTCGCCCACCTTCCAGGCACCCACGCCATAAATGGTGCCGCATTCTTTGGGCTCTTCCAGGCAGTCGAGGAAGCCACGGAAACCATCGATGGTACGTTCCATCATGGGGACACTTTCTTCGGCGGCGGCGATGATGAAGTAGAACTCCTTGTTCTTTATTTCAAGGTAGCGTGCACAACAACGGTCAATCAGTGTCTTCATCTGCGCGCTCATGGTGTAGAAGTATACGGGAGTTGCCATGACGATGACGTCGGCGGCAATCATCTTTTCCACCACTTCGGCGGCATCGTCCTTTTGCGGGCAGGGTTTGCCGTACATGCTGCATACGCTGCATCCCGTGCAGTAGTTGATGTGCTTGTCTTTCAGGAAAATCTTTTCTACTTGATGTCCGGCCTCTGCGGCACCGCGCATGAATTCATTGCACAAGAGGTCGGAGTTTCCATTCCTGCGGGGACTGGAGGAGAGGATTAATACTTTTTTGCTCATATTCGTTGTTCGTTAGTTAGTAAATGATTACGTGCTGCAAAAATAGGCAGGTTTTATGAGAATGGCAGTATACAAATTACGGTTGTTGTTACCTAAATTACTGATTCATTCCAAAAGTATCTCCCGTTCGATGCCGGTGTCTTTCAGAAACTCCCGGTCGTGGCTGATGGCAATTACGGTGCCGGCGTAGTCGCGTATCGTTGCCGTTATTATTTCTATGCTCTCGATGTCCAGATTGTTGGTGGGTTCGTCCAGAATGAACATATCCGGGGTATTGTCGGCAATCATCAGGCAGCAGAAGGAGAGGCGCATCTTTTCGCCGCCACTCAGTTTGCCGCACGGCTTGTTCCACACGTCGCGGGGAAAGAGGTAACGGTTGAGGATGGTTTTCACTTCATGTTCCGGCAGGTGGCGGTGGTTGAAAGCTTCTGCTTGTTGGAGTACGCTGCGCTCATTACGGACGAGGGAGTATTCTTGGTCCAGATAGACGGAGGTGAAGCCGGCACGCTCCATCACTCCGTCGGTGGGGTGCAATTCGCCCATGATGAGTTTCAGCAGGGTTGTTTTTCCACTGCCGTTTTTTCCTTTCAGGCTGAGGCGGTCGCCGCTTCTTAGCTGGAAGGTGAGGGGAGAAGCCCAGAGACTCTTTGCAGCCGTCTCCGTGTGGGGTGTTTCTACGGGGGAGGCTGTATGGTCGGGATAATGGAAGTTGACGTTCCTTGCCGTAATCAGAATCTTGCCCGTATGCAGATGGGAGGTGTTGAAGTCTGTTTTCAGCTTGTCCGTCTGCGACAGTAAACTTTTGATGCCTGCCATTTCCGTCTGCAGCTTTTCCGCTTTCTCCGCATGTATGCTGCTGAGTCTGCTACTGCTGTTTTCCGCATTGTTTTTCAGTGCTCCCATCATGATGCGGGGAATCCCCTTTTTAATGGAGTTTTTTTCTCCCCGCACATTCTGTTTGGCCTTCCGTTCTTCTACTTCGCGTGCCACTTTGCGTGCAAGGCGCAGGGCTTTCTGCTTCTCTTCTAGTTGTTGAGTGAGGGCGTTTTGTTGCAGGGTCTTCTGTTTTTTGTAGAAGTCGTAGTTTCCGCTGTAATACGTCAATCCCTGGGAGGAGAGTTCGCAGATGGCAGGCAACTGATTCAGTAGCGTGCGGTCGTGACTGATGACGAGCACGGTAGCCGATGTCCGTCGTATCAAGTTATACAGACGTTCCCGTCCATCCGCGTCCAGATAGTTGGTCGGTTCGTCCAGCAGGATGGCTGTTGGGTTGTGCAACTCCATGCCTGCCAGGAAGATGCGGGTCTTTTCGCCGCCGCTAAGTCCTTCCATCGGACGGGAGAGTGTGATACCGTCCAGTCCCCAGCTGTCGAGAGAAGCCTGGGCGCGTTCTTCCACGTTCCAGTCATCATTGAGCGTATTGAAGTGCTTTTCGGTAGCGTCACCGCTTAGGATGGCATGCAGGGCAGATAGCTTGTGGCTGATTCCCAAAGCTTGTGCTATTGTCTGCCGGTCGTATTGTCCGAAGTGCTGGGGCACGTAGTACAGATGTTCGGGGCGTAGCACCGTTCCCGAACTTGGTGACAAGTCTCCTGCCAAAATGCGCATGAGGGTAGACTTGCCGCAACCGTTATTTCCGGTCAGGGCTATTTTATCTCCGGAGTTGATACTCAAATGGAGGTGTGAAAACAAGATTTCCTTATCTGTATGGATATAGCTAAGGTCTTTAATGATAAAGCTCATAAGTTTCTACTGTGTTTTTAGAAGTAAGAATGATAGGGGAGATGCAAGCATTCCCCGAAATTGAAATTCTCGAAGGGGAGGGGTACAGACAAACACAGTATTGGCTAAACATCTATATAGGTGATGCTCAGCGTTCAGTCTGAAAAAGCATGTTGATAGTGATGTTTACCGAAATGTGTTGTCTTTAGTCGGATATTCTCATCGGTGGAATTAATTGGTTAGTGGGCGCAAAGGTAATGATTTCCACTGAATAACAAAGGCTTTTTGCGATATTAATATCGTGTCGGCAAGAAGTTAATATCGTGTTTGCAAGAAATTAACTTCCTGCAGACACGATGTTAATACTTTATTGGTTCTGTTACTTCATGGCCGAAGCATCGAACGAGAGTGGCAGTAATTCTCCCACATTCTTCAGCTCGTAGATTCCCTTTTTGCCATACAGCAACACCCGCATTGGCTGCTTGAAGCGCTTCTCCGTTTCGAGCATCACTTGCCGGCAGGCGCCGCAGGGCGGGATGGGAGACTCCAGGAACTCGTCGTGCTCGTTGCGTGCAGCAATGGCGAGGGTGGTTACTGCCTGGTCGGGATGTTGGGAGTTGGCATAGAATAGGGTGGTGCGTTCTGCACACAGCCCGGAAGGATAGGCGGCGTTTTCCTGGTTGGTGCCGGTCACTACAATACCGTTTGCCAGTCTGGCTGCAGCTCCTACCGAGAAGTGGGAGTAAGGGGCATAGCTGCGGTTGGTAGCCTCGCGGGCGGCATCCATCAGTTCGCGGTCGGCGGCATCCAGTTCTTCATAGTCGTATATCTTGACGGCGATTTCGATATTTAATTCTTTCATAAGGCAAAGGGTTATATTGTAATTAATGTTACAAAGATAGAAAAGAGATTGGTTATTTCAATTCTTTTACGGACTTTTGTGCAGAACTCAACATTTTAAGCATGAAACGGATTTTCAGACTGACTGCTATCATAGCATTTCTTTTTATTTCCATTACAACAGTGCAGGCACAACGCCGGAATGCCCGCTACAATGAGTATATCAAACAGTATGCTCCCCTTGCCGTGGAGCAGATGCAACGTCATAAGATACCTGCCAGCATCACGCTGGCCCAAGGGCTGTTGGAGAGTGGTGCCGGATACAGCGAGCTGGCGCGTAAGAGCAACAACCACTTCGGCATCAAGTGTGGAGGCAACTGGCGCGGACGGACGGTGAGGCATGATGACGATGCCCGCAATGAATGTTTCCGCGCTTATCGCAATCCGAAAGACTCTTATGAAGACCATTCCGATTTCCTGAAACGGGGAGCACGTTATGCTTTTCTTTTCAAACTGAAGATTACGGACTATAAGGGTTGGGCGCGCGGCTTGAAGAAGGCCGGCTATGCTACCGACCCGTCGTATGCCAACCGCCTGATAACCATTATTGAGGACTATGAACTGTATAAGTACGACAGCCGTGGCATGAGCAAACACGATGTCCGCAGTTGGGAGAAGGAACTGAAAAAGAAACCTTGGCTGGCCAATCCGCATCAGGTGTACATTGCCAACGATATAGCTTATGTCGTGGCGCGCGACGGAGACACCTTCCAGGTGTTGGGCAAGGAGTTTGACATCAGCTGGAAGAAACTGGTGAAATACAACGACCTCCATAAAGAATATACACTGGAGGTGGGAGACATCATCTACTTGAAAGAAAAGCGCAAGAAAGCTGCCAAACCCCATACTGTCTACATTGTGAAGGACGGCGATTCCATGCACTCCATTTCCCAAAAGTACGGTATTCGTCTGAAGAACCTTTATAAGATGAATCGTAAGGATGCGGAATACGTGCCCGAGGTGGGAGACCGCTTGAGATTAAGATAAAGAAGCTATCCGAAAATGTACAGGGTGTCCGAAAACGGACACCCTTCTTTTTTGTCTTTTCGCTTACTTTCAGGGGGTTATGATTTTGGCATGGATTTAGTATATATTAAGCGTTATGTTCGCAAACAATAAAATTTAAAGATATGGATAGAGAAATTCCGAAAGAAGTGCGTAATAAAGAACGCAATAAGAAAATCATCCGCTACGGTGCTATCGGCGTGGCAGGTATCGTAGTGGTCAGTGTACTCATTTCATTGATGCGTACGGGAGTGAAGGAGAAAGACCTTGTATTCTCCAAAGTAGGCAAGGGTACGATTGAAGTCAGTGTCAGTGCCTCCGGAAAAGTGGTTCCTGCATTCGAGGAAATTATAAATTCGCCTATTAATACCCGCATTTTGGAAGTGTACAGAAAAGGTGGTGATAGTGTGGATGTCGGTACCCCTATCCTGAAACTGGACTTACAGAGTGCCGAAACCGACTACAAAAAGATGCTGGATGAAGAGCAGATGCGCAGCTACAAGCTGAAACAGCTGAAACTTGACAACCAGACCAAGCTGACCGACCTTCAGATGAAAATCAAAGTCTCCGCCATGAAGCTGGACCGCATGAAGGTGGAACTGCGTAACGAGCAGTACCTTGATAGCCTCGGTTCGGGCACCACCGACAAAGTGCGCCAAGCCGAACTGAGCTACAATGTAGCACAACTGGAATACGAGCAATTACAGCAGCAGTATGCCAACGAGAAGGAAGTGCTGGCTGCAGAATACCAAGTGCAGGAACTGGATTTCAGCATGTTCCAAAAGACACTGGCCGAAACCAAACGTACGCTCGACGATGCGCAGGTGCGTTCGCCCCGGAAGGCCATCCTTACTTATATCAACAATCAGATTGGTGCCCAGGTTCCCGAAGGCTCACAGATTGCCGTCATCTCCGACTTGAGTCACTTCAAGGTGGAAGGCGAGATTGCCGATACTTACGGTGACCGTGTGGCTGCCGGCGGCAAGGCCATTGTGAAGATTGGCAGCGAAAAGCTGGAAGGTTCCGTAAGCAGTGTTACTCCGCTTTCAAAGAATGGCGTCATCTCCTTTACCGTGCAGTTGAATGAGGACAACAACCGCCGACTGCGTTCCGGTCTGAAAACCGACGTCTATGTGATGAATGCAGTGAAGGAAGACGTGATGCGCATAGCCAATGCCAGCTATTATGTGGGACGTGGGGAGTATGAACTTTTTGTACGCAATTCCGACAAGGAAATTGTAAAGCGCAAGGTGCAGCTGGGCGATTCCAACTTTGAGTTTGTAGAAGTGGTCAGTGGCTTGCAACCGGGTGATGAAGTGGTGGTGAGCGATATGAGTAACTATAAGAACAAGAATAAGTTGAAGCTAAAATGATAAAGGTTTACTTGAAACAAGCCTGGGAGCTGTTGAAGCAGAATAAACTGTTCAGCATGCTCTACATTGTGGGTACGGGGCTGGCCATTGCCATGACAATGATTATGGCGGTGGTGTATTATGCGAAGATTGCGCCCGTCTATCCGGAGGCAAACCGCATGAATACGCTTTACCTCAGCAATTCAAAATTCACGCAGGGAAGCGGCAACAATACCAGGACCATGCAATGGGCTGTTTCCTACAAGGCACTGCAAGACTGGTTCTATCCCGTAGAGAATGCCCTTGTCGTTTCGGCCGAGCTGCATAATGATTTGTCGGAAAACAGTTATATACAGCCTGCCGACTGCAGCGGTGATTTTCCGGTTATGGTAAAGTTGACAGACCCTGCTTTTTTCAAGATATATTCTTTCCAATTCCTGGAAGGTAGTCCATTCACGGCATCCGACCTGGCAAGTGGCATTTCCACTGCTGTCATTACCGATGATTTGGCACGCCGCTTGTTCGGTACGACGGAAGAGGTCGTAGGACGCTCGTTCAGCCTGAACTATATCGACTATCGGGTTTGTGGGGTGGTGCGCAGTGCCAGTTACCTCACCTCTAAATCCTATGCACAGCTTTATATACCTTATACGGTGTCGCCCGATTACAGCACTCCCAAGTACGACCTTCCCTATCTGGGAGCTTTCAGTGCTACCTTTCTGGTGCAGGACAGTAAGCAGGGAGATGCTCTGCGGGCTGAGATAAAGGAAATCTGCCGCAAGGAGAATCTTATGCATCCCGATGAATGGAAAGTAGATTTCTGGGAGCAGCCCACCTCCCATCTGTTGAGTGTCTTCAAGACTTATGCAAGTATGGAGTTTGACCTTTGGGCCACAGTGCGCCACTTTCTGCTTGTCCTGCTCGTATTGCTGTTGGTGCCTGCCCTGAATCTGAGCGGCATGATATCGAGCCGTATGGAGGGACGTCTGGCAGAGATGGGTGTGCGGAAATCGTTTGGAGCCGGACGTAAGATACTGCTTTCACAAGTGATGTGGGAAAACCTGCTGCTGACCGCACTGGGCGGAGCATTGGGCTTGCTGCTGGCATGGCTGGCACTTTACGTGGGACGCGAGTGGATATTTACGGTATTCGACAGCTGGCCGAATATGGTACCCGAAGGAGTGGAGGTCCGCGTATCGGGTGAAATGCTGTTTGCTCCGCTGGTTTTTCTCGCCGCATTGGCGCTGTGCGTCGTGCTGAATCTGTTGTCGGCCCTTATACCGGCGTGGTATTCCTTGCGGAAACCGATTGTGAACTCACTGAATGAAAAACGATAAGACACGGGAGGTTGGTATGTTTAAGTTAATATGGAAGAATCTTTGGGCGCGCCGCCGCAAGAACGGATGGTTGTTGGCCGAATTGATATTGGTGAGTATCATCAGTTGGGTTGTATTGGACCCGGTGATTGTGGTCACGCACGATCGTAATATCCCGTTGGGCTATGATGCGGAGCGGCTTTGCCTCATTTCATTGGGCGCATTGCAGCCCCAGGCACCGGGATACGATGCCGAAGCGCAGGACTCTGCTACGTTGGTGGACAACTATTATAATTTGGTGCGTTATGTCAAGGACTTTGACGGTGTGGAATCGGCCACTCCCGTGCTGGGATTCTGTTATCCCAATTCTTCGGGAAGTTCGAATAGTCAATTGTTTGCCGAAGGGGATACGATTCCCTTATCTATTATGATGATACAATTTTTGCCTCATACGAACTTTTTCGATACGTATGGTTTCCGTTCCGGTAAGGGGCGGACACCCGGACAGCTGTCCGACTACGCCTATGCCCCGAATGACATTGTACTGACGGAGAATGCTGCCGAACAGTTGTTCCATACCAAAGACGCGCATGGCAAACGCTGTATAAGCAGAGACCATGGAGATACCTTGTACATGCCGGTTGTCGGTACGATAGGAGCCATGAAGATGTATAGCGAGTGGCGTCCCGTCCCCGTTGCATTTATGCCGATGCTTACCATCGATACAAGTTATATCCCTGAAAGTGCCCATATCCTGGTACGTCTCAAAGAGGGTGTCAGCATGGAGCGTTTTCTGCACGATTTCCGTCCTTGGATGGTGAAGGAGATGAGGCGGGGCAATCTGTTTGCTCGCAGTGTCCGTTCCTATGAGCAGATTATAACGGAGAGCGAAGCCAGCAATTCCACACCGATTTACCGCCGTAATCTGGCGATGGCGGCTTTCTTCCTGGTGAATCTTTGCCTGGGTGTCATCGGTACCTTCTGGTTGCAGACACGTACGAGGCGCGAGGAAGTGGGAGTGATGCTGTCGTTCGGAGCTACACGTAGTGACATTGTCCGCCTGCTGATGGGCGAAGGCACGGTATTGACCGTGGTCGCTTCACTGACTGGTTTTCTGCTTTATTTGCAATATGCACTGAAAGAAGGGCTGGCCAAAGGACAGAATTGGGTGGAGAGTACAGAGAGCTATTGGGTGTCGGATTTCACCTCGCATTATCTGCTCGTGTCGCTCGTCATCTTTCTGATACTGCTGGTGGTAGTGTTGGTGGGAATCTATATCCCAGCGCGCAACATCAGCCGCATTCCACCTACGGAAGCTCTGCGTGACGAATAGATGAAAACGGACAAGGTGTTCATTTTCGGACACCTTACTGCATGTATAAATAGCAGATAATCAATAATAAACGGTTTTGGCACAACTTTTGACCTCTTGAAACAGAAATTGTGCGGAATAGAAACGGAACAGAATAATAACAATTAAATACTTACCATTATGATTAAGTTAACTGGCATCAACAAGATTTATCGTACAAACGAGATTGAAACCGTGGCATTGGAAAATGTAAACCTCGAAGTGAACAAGGGAGAATTTCTCAGTATCATGGGACCTTCCGGTTGCGGAAAATCTACGTTGCTGAACATTATGGGTTTATTGGATGCACCCACCAGCGGTACCATCGAAATAGCCGGTACGAAAGTGGACGGCATGAAGGACAAGGAGCTGGCTGCTTTCCGTAACCAGAAGCTGGGTTTTGTGTTCCAGTCTTTCCATCTGATTAATTCGCTGAATGTGCTGGATAATGTGGAGCTGCCTTTGCTGTATAGAAAGGTGTCTGCCAAGGAACGCCGTCATCTGGCGGAAGAGGTATTGAAGAAGGTCGGTTTGAGCCACCGCATGCGTCACATGCCTACACAGCTTTCCGGCGGTCAGTGCCAGCGTGTAGCCATTGCCCGTGCCATTATCGGCAACCCGGAGATAATCCTCGCCGATGAGCCCACCGGTAACCTGGACTCCAAGATGGGTGCCGAAGTCATGGAACTGTTGCATCAACTGAACAAGGAAGACGGACGTACCATCGTGATGGTGACCCACAATGAAGAGCAGGCCAAACAGACCTCACGTACCGTCCGCTTCTTCGACGGACGTCAGGTGGAATAATTACTGCTTAACAGCCAACTGTCAACTATTAATTATCAACTATCAATAAATGAAATGCAAACCGTAAGACAAGCTTTTACAATCTTGAAGCAGAATCCGCTGCTAAGTACGATTTCCATATTGGGTACGGCCTTTGCTATCACCATGATTATGGCTATTGTGATTACTTGGCAGACGAAATATGCTGACTTGGAACCGGAAGTGAACCGCAGTCGGTGTCTTTACTTTTCCGCTATGCACGTATACGACAAGGAAAAGGACGGCAATAATAATTGGAGTAATCCTTCGGCGGCATTTATGAAAGAATGCGTGCAGCCGGTGCCCGAAGTGGAATACTGTACGGCATTTTCCCCAGCCGGTTTGTCGTTGGCTTCGTTGACTGACGGTAACAATCGGGTGAAAGTGGATGCTATGCGGACAGATCCCGACTTCTGGAAAGTGTTCAGCATGCAGTTTCTTGCCGGACGCGGCTTCAGCGAAGCCGACCGTGCTGGAGAAAGCAAGGCTGTAGTAGTTTGTGCGTCTGTAGCGCGGAAACTGTATGGAAGTACAGATGTAGTGGGACAGGAATTCCTGCTGAACCGGGAACTTGCGCGTATCGTGGGAGTGGTGAAAGATGTTTCCGTCACTGCTAAGGATGCATATGCACAAGTATGGGGTATGTACAGTGCCGACGAACTGAAAATTACCGGAGTCCACAGTTATTTGGGAGGCATGCAGATTGCTGTATTGGCACGTACATCCGATGACTTTCCTGCCATCCGGGAGGGCATTGCCAAGCAGGTGGAACGTGTTAATGCCGGATTGGGTAATAAACAGATAGACATCATGGAACAGCCGGACAATATCGTGGCGCACGTCAACCACGTATGGGCTAATGTAGGGCCAGACTTGACAATGCTTTATCTTCAATATGCCGTAGCTTTATTTATCATTTTGTTGGTACCGTCACTCAATCTGTGTGGCTTGAGTAACAGCCGCATGCAGCAACGTATTACTGAATTAGGTGTACGTAAGGCTTTTGGAGGAACGAAAAGTGTGCTTGTGCGGCAGATACTGAACGAAAATCTGATGTTGACATTACTGGGTGGAGTAGTGGGACTGCTTTTCAGTTATTTGGCAGTATATGCCATGCGTATGTGGCTGTTCACCAATAATCAGAATGTGGGTACGTCGGGCGAGTTCAGCTTGAACATGGAGGCGCTGTTTAGTCCGTGGGTATTCCTGCTGGCATTTGTTTTCTGTGTGGTCATCAATCTGTTGAGTGCGGCACTGCCTGCATGGATAGCGGCACGGCGCACTATTGTAGATTCTTTGAATGATAAATAGAAGGAGGTACTTGATATGAAATTTACGATACATAACTTACGTATGATAAAGGCACGCTTCAGCAGTAACGGCTGGGTATTGGCTGAATTGTTCTTGGTATTCATCGTGATGTGGTTCCTCTGTGACTCACTGGGATGCATGAAATATACTTTCTACCGTCCGCTGGGTTATAATATTGAACATGTCTATAAATTATCCACCGTTGTAGGTGGAGAAAGTCGGGATACGAGTCTGACTGATGCCGATAAATATCTGGGTATATTGGCGAAATTGGAACAAGAGCCTTCCGTAGAGGCAGCTGCCCTTTGTTATTGGAGCCTTCCGATGAGTGGCAGTAATAGTTACAATGCGTTGGTTGTGCAAGATACTTCCTGGGTGCAAGGACGCTGTATTTATACGACTGGAGGATATATGGATGTTTTCCGGATAAGTGAGGACCCGCGTCACCCGTTCCGGGACACTCCCGCAGGATGGAACAATGTGACACTGAGTAATGCCGCTTTTGAACGTTTTCGTAAGAAAATGCCGGAGTTTTCGCAGACTACGCCGTTAGGTAATGGTGATTCTGTTACAATCATCAAGCAGATGGGGAAGACCGGTGCTTTCCGTTCCTATCGTTATGGAGTTGAGGAACCTTGGTTCTTTTATCATTTGGGAGAGAATATGATTAAGGCAGAGTTTGCCGACAATTGGTCGCAGATTGTTTTCCGCGTGAAGCCTGCTGCCGACGGACCGGATTATCGGGAGAAGTTTCTGCGCGAAATAGCGCCTAAACTGGACACGGACAATGCGTTTGTGGCAGATGCCGCTCCCTATACTGAACAACAGTTGCAGTTCGAGGTGATGAATGGCGATACGGATAAGGTGAACAGTCAGGCTGTGGTGGTGCTCTTCCTGCTGGTGAATGTATTTTTGGGGTTAATAGGCACCTTCTGGTTCCGTACTCGCCGCCGCCGTTCGGAGATAGCTCTACGGATGGCGATGGGCAGTACGCGTGGCGGTGTGTTTCGTTTACTGATAGGTGAGGGGTTACTGTTATTGGCGTTAGTGACATTGCCTGCCATGGTTGTATGCTACAATGTGGGGATGGCGGAATTTACTATAGGACGTACCTCTCTCATATCCACTTGGCCGATAGAGTGGAGTGTGATACGCTTCCTTGCAGGTTCTCTAGGGGCTTGGTTACTGATAGCTCTGATGGTAGTGATTGGAATATGGTTTCCGGCACGGCAGGCTATGAAGATTGAGCCGGCAGAGGCGTTGCATGAAGAGTAGTATGAAAAACAATAGAGGATTAACAATAAAAAAGAAGAAAAATGAAAACTAATATAGTAGGTATTATCATTGCATTGATATTGACATTTGTAGGTATGCTGAGTGTTTATGCACAAGATACCAAAGTGAGTGAAGTGCGCAAAGTGGATGCCTTTTCGTCCATTGAGATAACGTCTGTGGGAACAATTTATTTTACACAGAGTGACACTTATTCTTTCAAGATTGAAGGTAAGGAGAAGCACGTGAAGAATACAGAAACCACAGTGAAGGACGGCTGTCTGCTGATAGGCTTCAAGGATAGGAAAAACAAGAGCATGAGAAATCAGAAAGATGGCGTGACCATTTGGATTTCGGCTCCTGATTTGAAGAAGGTGGAGTTTACCGGTGTAGGGGAATTCAATTGTGAGAAGCCCTTGAAACTGGATGAAGTGTCATTTGAGGTAAAGGGAGTGGGTGAAGTGAATGTATCCGATTTGACGTGTGACGAGCTGAAAGTTACTTTACGCGGAGTAGGTAGCGCCGATATTCATGTAGTCTGCGATTATTTGACTGCCAGAATGAGTGGTGTGGGTGACGTCACTTTGAGCGGAACTGCCGGGCATGCTGACATTTCTAAAGGAGGCATAGGCGGAGTGAATACATGTAACCTGAAGGTGGGCCGTTGAGTAGCGGTAACACCAATCGTAAATAGTAAATCGTCTAATCGTAAATATCAATATGATAAAGCAATACTTCACACAAGCCTGGGCACAGTTGCGGCAGCAACCGATGATTAGTGCCGTCAGCATAGCCGGTACGGCACTTGCCATCTTCCTCATCATGCTGGTGGTGATGATGCAGCAGGTGAAGGTAGCTCCGTTTGCTCCGGAGAGCAACCGCGACCGCTTTCTACATGTGCATTATATGAGCATCACCAACAAAAGCTGGGGAGAGGGAAACAGTTCCAACGGACCGATGGGAATAAAGACTGCGCTTGAGTGCTTCAAATCGCTGAAGACTCCCGAAGCAGTAACGATTTATACCTGTATGGTCATTTCTACCCCCGTGAATCTGCCGGGACAACCTGCAACGGGTATCGACCTGTTGCAGACAGATGATACTTTCTGGCGTGTGTTTGATTTCTCTTTTGTTGCCGGGAAACCTTATGACCAGGCTACATTCGATGCCGGACTACCCGTAGCGGTAATTACGGAAAGTGTAGCGCGCAGGTTATTCCAGACAACGGAGGCTGTTGGTCGCGAATTCCTTTTGAACCATGCTCCTTATACAGTGTCCGGTGTAGTGAAGGATGTTTCTACTTTGGCCAACACTGCCTATGCGCAGGTATGGGTGCCCTATACTTCTACTGAGATAACGAAAAGCACATGGAGTGATGAGCATATGGGGATGATGAGCGTTACCATTCTGGCGAAAAGCCGTGATGATTTTCCCGCTATTCGTGAGGAGACGGAACGCCGCCGTCAGGAGTACGACACTGTAATTGGCGAGAATGGTTATTCGTTGATTTACCGTAACCGTCCTTATGACCAGGAGAAAAATGCCGCAGGAATGGCTGCCAACATCGAACCGGACGTGGACCAGGCACGCAGGCAGCGTCTCATTATCTTCATCATTCTACTGATTGTTCCTGCCATCAACCTCAGCTCGATGACGCAGAGCCGTCTGCGCCAGCGTGTGGCAGAGATTGGTGTGCGCCGGGCATTCGGTTCAACGAGACTGGAACTGATGGGGCAAATCATTGCAGAAAATCTGGTGGTGACATTGCTGGCAGGGGTGATGGGATTGTTGCTGAGTGTAGCATTCGCTTATTTGGGAAATACACTGCTGTTTGCGCAGGAATTCAGCCAGACGCTGAGTCCTCCGGCAGTGGATGCAAGCATATTGCTGCATGGCTCCACCTTTGGCTGGGCGTTGTTGTTCTGCTTTGTGCTAAACTTACTAAGTTCCGGTATTCCCGCATGGCGTGCATCAAGAATAGGGATTGTAAATGCATTGGGCGGACGTTTGCATAAATAACTCCATCACAAAACATTAATCATTGAAGAAAATGACTAAGAAACTTCTTACACAGATAAAGAATGAATGGCTCTCAAACCTATGGTTGGTGTTGGAGTTATTGGTAGTGAGTGTAGTGATGTGGTACGTGGTAGACTATCTCTACACGCGCGCCGCCACCTATCTGGAGCCGAGAGGCTTTAATATAGAGCACTGCTACCTTATAGAGTTGGGGGAACTGACACCCAAAAGTCCCGACTACATAGCCGGGCATACCTCTCAGCAGACCCACGATGACATAGCCGAGTTGTTGGAGCGTCTGCGTCGTCGGCCGGAGATAGAAGCGGTCAGCCTTTCGCAGAATTCGTATCCTTACAACGGAAGCAATTCAGGCGCTGAAGTAAGCTATGACACTTTGCGTTCTCCCGGTTGGACCATCCGCAGGTTAGTGACACCGGACTTTCCCCGTGTATTCCGCTATCGGGGCACGCGTGGCGAGACACCCGAACAATTGGCTGAAATGTTGGAGCGCGGGGAGTTTATGGCTTCGGATAACCTCTACCGGAAATACGACCGCCGGATGACAGATCTCGTAGGCCAGCGGTTCTATCTTTTTGGTGATACTACGAAGACCTACCGGCTGGGTGCTGCACTGCAAAATGTACGCTATCACGATTATGACCAGGCGCGAAGCTCATATTCCATGATGGTGAAGCAGAGTTTCTACTATATCGGTCTCGAACTTTGTGTCCGCGTCCGTGAAGGGCAGGACAATGACTTCATTGAGAGGCTGAAGGCAGACAGTGAGAGCCAGTTCCGCATAGGCAATATCTTCATTTCGGAGATACGTTCTTTCAAGGATATTCGTCGCAACTACCAGCAGGCATGGACCAATGACATCCGTAACTATGTGATGGGTATGGGATTCCTGCTGCTGAACATTTTCCTCGGCTTGCTCGGAACATTCTGGTTCCGTACGCAGCAACGCCGTTCGGAGATAGCACTGCACAAAGCGCATGGAGCGACAGACCGTGCCATCTTCAGCCGGCTGCTTAGTGAAGGGATATTGTTGTTGGCAATTGTCACCCCCGTTGCATTGCTCATCGATTATAATCTTGCACACCTGGAGTTGAATTCCTGGAGGAACGGTACGACGTTGGAGTGGGACCGCCTGCTGCTCTGTGCTGCCATCAGCTTTGTGCTGATTACCCTAATGATTGTCATCGGTATAGGTATTCCCGCCCGCAAGGCGATGAAGGTGCAGCCTGCCGAAGCATTGCACGATGAATAGAAAGCTATGGAACAAATTTTAGCTCTTATCCGCCAGAATCCCTTTTTCAGTGCTGTTTCCGTCATCGGTACGGCAGTGAGTATAACCTTTGTCATGGTCATTTACATGGTGTATGACATCCAGACGGCTGACTTGGCTCCCGAGTCGCACCGCAGTAGCATGGTATATTCTTCTTATGGATACTCTTACCGCAAGTCCGACCACAGCAATTCCAATACGGGCATGTCTTATCGGGCTGTCAACGCTATTTTTGCAGAACTTCCGGGTGCGGAACTTGTCACCTATCTGGGACCTACCTATCTTAGATACTGTGGGGATTCGCCCGTGCGGGGAATGCGCCGTACGGTTCGTCAGGTGGATTTGAACTATTGGCGTGTCTACGATATCCCTCTTGTGGCGGGCCGTCTTTTCAGTACCGAAGAGTTCGATGCTTGCCGGGATGTCGTGGTTATAGGCGAACAGCTTGCTCGCGAAGCTTTCGGGTCTGCCGAAGCAGCCATTGGCAAAAATTATTTTGTCAACTTTCGCCCTAAGCGCATTGTCGGGGTCACCAAGGATGTGAGCTCTCTGTTCACATTTGCCTATGGAGAGTTGTGGATGCCTTATTCCACCCGGGATTCCGGTCTGGGCAGTGAAGGGCTACGGGGAGATTTCGAGGCTGTGGCCCTTGTCAAGCCCGGTGTCGGCAGAGAGGAACTCAAGCGGCAGATAGAACAGTCGCTTGCCCGCTTCAACGAGATACTGGTCGAATATGAACTGGAGCTTCCCGACCTCAGCACCTATACGGAACGGCAGTTCTTCCGTAATGACACGATGAGTCCTGCCGTAACCTGCATCATCCTGGGTTTGATATTGCTTATTGTGCCCGCTATCAATGTCAGCGGACTTATATCTTCGCAAATGTCCCGTCGCATGGCTGAGCTTGCGGTAAGGAAAGCATACGGCGCCAGCCGTTCTACCTTGATGGTGCAGTTGCTCCGCGAGAACCTGGCCTTGGCATTTGCCGGCGCATTGCTCGGTTTTCTCTTTTCGTGCATATTCCTATGGCTGGGTAAGGACTGGATGCTTGGCGATGGTGCTCCCGGAACGAATTTTGATGTAAGCGTCTGGCTCTTCCTCCGTCCTGCGGTTTTCGTGGCTGTATTGGTGGTGTGTCTGTTGTTCAACCTGCTTTCTGTGTTTATTCCTGCCTGGCATGCCACCCGTCGCCCTATAGCCGAGGTTCTTGGCGGAGAATGAGCGGATAAACGAATCCCAATTAAAACAGTAACGAGTATGATACATTCTATTTTACACCAGATATGGAACCAGCGCCGCAGTAACGGTTGGCTGTTTGCCGAGCTGTTGATTGTATTTACATTGATGTGGTATTGTGTGGATGTACTCTATGGCTTTGCCCATGCAGAACGGCAGCCTAAGGGGTATGATTTGGAGCATGTCTATAAGATAAGGATTTCCTGCAATCCCACACAGATAGTGCCGTGCACGTCGGAAGACAGCCTGCAGACCTTCTGGTTCAAGCCGATGGAGGAAGTGCTCCGGCGTATCAGGCAATATCCTGCAGTGGAAAGTGCTGCCACGTGGCTGGGTACCGATACTTATACCCGCGGGCGTGTTTACCAGGGGTATACGACGGACAGCATGCATGTTGTCGAGACTACAGTGCGCTATGTGTCTCCCGAATATTTCGACGTCATGCGCATTCCGCTGTTGCAGGGGAATGTCTCGGATTGGAATTCCACTGCCAGTCCTCTGCCTGCCGTGGTGACCCGTGATTTGGCAGACAGTCTTTTTCAGACAAGTGCCGGGGCGGTGGGCCGCGAGTTTCTGGATTATTACAGCGGAGGTCTCCGTTACCGTGTCTCTGCAGTCTGTGCCTTGCAGAAGACGGATGACTATGCCCGTTACGGACCTTTTGTCCTGACTCCTTTCCCCGGTTGGTTCTATGAGGACCAGTACCTCCCGTTCATCTCCCTACGGATACGTCCGGAGGTGGATACGGATAATTTTGCAGCCCGTTTTTATCAGGATATGACGTCGCAGCTGCAGGTCGCTCCATTCTATCTTTTCGACATACAGAGCTATAAGGACCAGAAGATAGAGCGGGATGCTGCCGAAGGAATCACCCCGTATATCCGCAGCGCAAGGCTCATTGTGATATTCTTTGTTTTCAATGTATTCATCGGGCTGATGGGAACTTTTTGGTTCCGTACCCGCCATCGCCGCAGCGAGATTGCTTTGCGCATGGCCATGGGCAGCAGCCGCGGAAGAATACGCTGGCAATTGCTGGGTGAAGGGTTGCTGCTGTTGGCACTTGCTTCCATCCCCGCTTTGATGATATGTATCAATATGGTTATGGCAGATGTCACTTTTACGGAAGCCACGGATGCCACTTGGGGGAGATTTGTCATATGCGTTTCTATTGTCTGGATATTGATGGCATTGATGGTGATTGCAGGAATCTGGTATCCGGCTTCACGGGCCATGAAGGTACAGCCTGCCGAAGCATTGCACGATGAGTGAGTTTTTTTTGAATAATCTGTGCTCATTCTCAATATAACTTGTATATTTGCGTGACGAATAAGAGTTTTGCGTTGAGTATACAAAATCTATATTATGATGAAACGCCTTTTCTTTCCATTGTTTGCAGGCTTGTTGTGGTTGATGTCGGGAACACTTTCGGCTACGGAACGTACGTACAATGTACTTTTCATACAGTCCTATACAAAAAATACTCCTTGGCACAGCCTTCTGACAGAAAATTTGGAGAACGGACTGGACAAGGGGGGAGTTAAAGCCAATATCACTACTGAATATCTGAATGCCGATTACTGGTCTTTCGCTTCCGAGTGCTTCATCATGCGCCGCATCTGCGAGCGTGCCAGGCAACGGAAAACGGACTTGATTGTGACCTCCAGCGATGAGGCTTTCTTCACATTGACCCATTGCGGTGATTCCCTGCCTTATCAGATACCGGTAGTGGTTTCGGGTATCAAATACCCGGATGAGAGAGTCTTTGAAAGAATGCCCAACGTCTCCGGCTATGTTTCGAAAACGGATTTCGATGTCTTGCTGGATGCGGCTGTCCGCATGTTTCCTTCCCGCAGGGAGTTGGTCTGTCTGTCCGACAGCAGTTTCCTGAGCCTTAAAGGGGTTAAGGCTGTGGAGGAATCCTGGGAACGCATAAAGAGCAACTATCCGGAGCATGAGTTGAAAGTGCTGAATGTGCAGGCCAAGTCCTTGAACTCTATCATCACTTCCATTTGCTATGACTACAATGCCTACAAGCATATTGTCATTGCTCCCAAATGGATTCCCTTTCTTTCCTTGAAGTTGAAGGCCCCCGTGTTTACCAGCCAGAACCTGGCTATGACGAACGGTGTTCTGTGTGTGTATGATGCCGTTCCCGGAGAGGATGCTTTTGCTGCCGGCCGGCAGGCTGCAAGTATTTTGAAGGGCAAGTCACCCGCCTCATTGGAAGTAAAGGACTTTGGGGGCAAGTTGCTGTTCGATTACAAACAGTTGCAGTTTTTCCGTGTGGACACGAACCGTGCGGAGAGCAAGGGCATCATTTTGAATATACCGTTGATGGAGCGTTACCGTGTCTGGTTCATTCTGTTCTATTCGCTGATTGTCGGGGCATTGGTGCTGCTGGTTGCCTGGCTTTTCCGTGCCAACCGCAGGGAGTCGCGTAAGCGCATACATGCCCAGACCCGCTTGTTGATACAGCACCGCCTGGTGGAGCAGCGCGACGAGTTCGACAATATCTTCTGTTCCATTCGCGACGGCTTGATTACGTATGATACCGACCTGCGCATCCATTTTGTCAACCGTCCGTTGTTACAGATGTTGGGACTTTCTTCCGAAACCTATACGTCCCGTTTCTATGAAGGGCAGATGGCCGGCTCCATTTTCAGGATTTACATGAATGGAGAAAACATCCTGCAGGACTTGTTGAAGAAAGTACGTACCGGAAAGAGACCTATTTCTATTCCGGAGAAAGCCTTCATGCAGGAAAACCATCAGGGAACGTATTTCCCCGTTTCCGGCGAGGTAGTACCTATCTTTGCCAATGAAAAGATGACGGGAATGGCGATTGTATGCCGCAATATCTCCGAAGAAGAGATGCAGAGACGCTTCTTCAATATGGCGGTGGAGGAAAGCTCCATTTATCCGTGGCAGTACAACATGCATATGAACCGTTTCCATTTCCCGGGTGGATTGCTGCGCCGTTTCGGGTATACCGATGATACGGACTTGCTGGCACGTGATGAGATGGACACCCTTATACATCCGGAAGACTTGCTGCATACGCGCAGGAATTTTGATGCCATTCTGTTGGGCAATGAAATCAATTCACGGATGAGTTTCCGGTTGAAGAGTGCGGATGGGAGCTATGAATGGTGGGAGTTCCGCAGTACCGCTTATGACGGACTGACGGTTGATACCCCATACATGGTATTGGGAGTATGCCAGAGCATCCAGCGTTACAAGGATACGGAAGAGGCCTTGATTGCCGCACGTGACCGTGCCTTGCAGGCCGACAAGCTCAAATCTGCGTTCCTTGCCAATATGAGCCATGAGATACGTACCCCTCTGAATGCCATTGTCGGTTTCTCGGATTTATTGAAGGACTTGGACGCTTTTTCTCCGGAAGAGGTAAAGCAGTTCGTCGAAACAATCAACATCAACTGTACGTTGCTGCTGGCGTTGATAAACGATATTCTGGACCTCTCGCGCATAGAATCGGGCACGATGGACTTTAAGTTCGGAGCATTCAACCTGGCGTTCATCATGCAGGAGGTCCATGAATCCCAGCGTCTGAGTATGCCTCGGGATGTAGAGCTGCGTATAGAGATTCCGGAAGGGGAAGACAAATTGGTCATCACCGATTCCGTCCGCTTGAAGCAGGTCGTGAACAACTTGATAAACAATGCCAAGAAATTCACGGTAACGGGCAGCATCACCTTCGGCTATGTCACGAACCGGGAAGGATATACCACCATCTTTGTCGAAGACACGGGAAGCGGTATCTCCGAAGACGCCCAGAAACATATCTTCGAACGCTTCTACAAAGAAGACAGCTTTACGCAGGGCGCCGGTTTGGGGCTGAGCATTTGCCAGACCATCGTAGACCGCCTGCATGGTTCTATCTCGGTCTCCTCAGAGTTGGGAAAAGGAACGCGTTTCGAGGTGGTGATACCGGATGCGAACGAGTAATCATTCAATCCGTTTGCAGGCATTGGCTTGCAGGAACTCTTCCAATATATCCTCGTAATTGCCATACAGCATGATGTGGTGGTTGCCCAGCGGTGTCTTGAGGAAATAGTCGGCAGGGGAGTTCATTTTTATCCGCACTTGGGTGCGGCACATATTGATGTAGTTTGTATTCTCAACAAGCGTGCCGGTGCTCAGGTAATATTCGTCCAGGCTTTCGCTTCCGCATTTTACGATGGTTACATCTCCCGTCGGCAGGATTCCCTGAATACCGATGCCGCTTTCCGTCTCAAAATGGTTGCGTATGATGAACTGCTCCGTTTGTGCGATGCCGATGGTGCAGTGTGCCAATATGATTTCATTGGTACGGGCATTTATCATGGAAGGATTGGCCATGAAGGAGTTTTTCCCCGTCAGCACTTTTACGGCCAGCATGGTGAAGACGGATTGCAAATCGCCTTCACATCCGGCAATGATTCCTTCGTCGTTCAGCAAGGCAAGGGCAAGGCAGCCGGTGGTTCCCGTTTGGTCTATCAGGCGGAAGCAGCTGAGGGTAATGGCGCTCAGTCGCTCTTCCTCTACAATCCTCTTGATGGCTCGATACAGCCGCATGGCTTTTATCATGTCTTCGGGGCTTGCCTCTCGGCAGGCAAGCGCTTTTCCTGCCAGTCCGGCGCATGCTTCGCCCACCTCGTCGTCCGTTATCTGTCCGTAGTATTCATAAATGCGGTCCAATGAGACGTCTGTGTACTCGATACCCCAGCGGCGTTTGGCAAGCAGATAATCCACATTGCTGGCAACGAGCCAGCTGGACGGAGTGCCCATTACGCCGATGCGCATGCCGAAAAGGCTGCGTTGTGCCACGAAATTGCTGTGCAGGACAAAAATACGCTTGATGGTCTCGGGGAGCTCTCCGTGAAGAATCTCGCTTTTCATTCCCCGGCCGCGCAGCCAGGAAGATATTTCGAGAGCGGCGGCCAGTGAGTTCTGCATGCCGTCTGCCAAGAGGATGGCGGGGCGGGGAAGGGATTCGAAATGCTGGATTACCAGCCGTTCCACACCTCCGGTGGCAATGAATATAATACTGAAGTCATCGGGTGATAACTTGTCTATGTCTTTGTAATCAATGAAGTTGACGGTAAAGTATTTTTCCAATTCAGTCAATATCACTTCGTGGGAGCTACGGACTGATGCTTGTTTATGCAGTATGGAAGAAAAAGTTATAAGGTTGATGACCATGGTGTTATTTACTATTTGACTATTTACTATTTACAATTGATTCTACTTGGCTCGTTTGCTTTTTCAAAGATACAAGTTTCTGTTTACATATCATAGAGTTTTTACGATAGATAAGTTTTTTAAAGTTTTTATGGTCTTGCCTTCCTTTTGGTTTCAAATAATTCGCTACATTTGCAACTTTAATGATAAAGTGATAGCAATATCACCTATAAATACTCTATTAAATAGTAAATCATAAATCGTCAAATAGTAAATAAACCTCATGCCAACAATATCTATTCGCGGAATGGAGATGCCCGCATCTCCTATCAGAAAACTGGCTCCTCTGGCAGATGCTGCCAAGCAGAGGGGTATACATGTATTTCACCTGAACATCGGTCAACCCGACCTGCCTACTCCGGAAGTCGCGATTGAAGCGATACGGAACATCGACCGGAAAGTTCTGGAATACAGTCCCAGTGCGGGATATCGCAGTTACCGCGAGAAGTTGGTGGGTTACTATGCAAAGTACAATATCAATCTGACTGCAGACGACATCATCATCACTTCCGGCGGCTCGGAGGCGGTGTTGTTCTCTTTCCTGGCTTGCCTCAATCCGGGGGATGAAATCATTGTTCCCGAGCCGGCCTATGCCAATTATATGGCGTTTGCCATCTCTGCCGGAGCCAAGATACGCACCATTGCCACGACCATCGAAGAGGGTTTCTCGTTGCCCAAGGTAGAGAAGTTCGAGGAGTTGATTAACGAGCGCACGCGTGCTATTTTGATTTGCAATCCCAACAATCCTACGGGTTACCTCTATACACGCCGTGAAATGAACCAGATTCGCGACCTTGTGAAGAAGTACGATTTGTTCCTCTTCTCGGACGAGGTGTACCGTGAATTTATTTATACGGGTTCTCCCTATATCTCTGCCTGCCACCTGGAGGGCATTGAGAACAATGTGGTGCTGATTGATTCCGTGTCCAAGCGCTATTCGGAGTGCGGCATCCGCATCGGTGCCCTGATAACGAAGAACAAGGAAATCCGGGATGCTGTCATGAAGTTCTGCCAGGCACGTCTCAGTCCTCCGTTGATTGGCCAGATTGCCGCAGAAGCATCGCTGGATGCCGGTGAGGATTATCTGCGCGACACATACGATGAATATGTAGAACGCCGTAAATGCCTGATTGACGGATTGAACCGTATACCGGGCGTATATTCGCCCATCCCGATGGGAGCATTCTATACGGTGGCAAAGCTTCCAGTAGATGATTCGGACAAGTTCTGTGCCTGGTGTCTGTCGGAGTTCGAATACGAGGGACAGACGGTATTCATGGCGCCTGCGTCCGGATTCTATACTACGCCGGGTTCCGGTCGCAACGAAGTGCGTATCGCATACGTACTGAAGAAAGACGACTTGAACCGCGCTCTCTTTGTGCTTCAAAAGGCACTGGAAGCCTATCCGGGACGAACCGAATAAAATGAAATAATTCATTAGGCGCGGATTACGCGGATTACACGGAAGATTTAAAACAAACGTCTTTTCTTAAGTTTTCTGCGTAATCCGCGTAATCCGCGCCTAAAAAATAATAGCCCATGAACTTATCTCGCTTTATAGCGTTGCGCATTTATCGCAACTCGGAGCCGGGCAAGCAAGTTTCCCGTCCGGCTGTCCTTATCGCCATGGTGGGCATTGCCCTCGGACTGGCGGTGATGATTATTGCCGTGTCCGTCATTGTCGGCTTCAAGAGCGAGGTAAGGGATAAAATCGTGGGTTTCGGTGCCCATATCCAGATAGGCAACCTGGATGCTGCACGCTCTTATGAGACGCGCCCAGTGGTGGTGGGCGACAGCATGATGGCTGCGCTTTCCGATTATCCCGAAGTGAAGCATGTACAACGCTACTCCACCAAGCCGGGGATGATAAAGACCGCCGATGCCTTTCAGGGAATGGTGCTGAAAGGTGTGGGGCAGGAGTATGACAGCACCTTTTTCCACCGCCATCTGCTGGAGGGGGAGTTTCCGCAATTCAGCGATTCCGCTTCGTCCAACCGCGTAGTCATCTCAAAGTCTCTTGCCAACAAGCTGCAATTGAAACTTGGTGACAAGATAGACACCTACTTCATCCAGGACGATGTGCGTGCTCGCCGCCTGAAGATTGTAGGTATCTACCAAACCAACTTCTCCGAATACGACAACCTATTCCTGCTTACCGACCTCTATTTGGTGAATCGCCTGAACAACTGGGAGCCGGACCAGGTGAGCGGTGTGGAGCTGGAAATACGCGATTATGACAAGCTGGAAGAAACCACCTATGAGATAGCTGTCGATACGGACGAGAATCCCGACCGCTATGGTGCCGAGTATTGCGTCCGCAATGTAGAGCAGCTCAATCCCCAAATCTTTGCCTGGCTGGGCATCTTGGATGTCAACATCTGGGTCATTCTCATTCTGATGATTGGAGTGGCGGGGTTCACCATGGTATCCGGCCTGCTGATTATCATCATAGAGCGTACCTCCATGATAGGCGTGCTGAAGTCTTTGGGAGCCAATAACTTTACCATCCGTAAAGTCTTCCTTTGGTTTTCGGTCTTCCTCATTGGGAAAGGCATGCTTTGGGGGAACATAATCGGCCTTGCGTTCTATTTCGTGCAGCGCTGGTCCGGCTTGTTCAAGCTCGACCCTGAAACCTATTACATGGCTACTGTTCCGGTATCTTTCAATATCTGGCTGTTCCTGCTGCTGAATGCCGGCACATTGCTGGCTTCGGTCCTGATGTTGCTGGCCCCTTCATTCTTGATTACACGCATCCATCCGGCAACTTCCATCCGTTACGAATAAGAGAATCACTTTCTCAGAAAACCGCTTTTCTTGCGGAACAGACAGTACCATTTCCAACGCAAAGACTGTATCGGCTGCAATAGGTCGAAAGCCGGTAGTGTGAAGTAATATCTGCGCTGTTCTTCCAGGTCGCGGGCGGTCTTGTTCACGATGACGGCCTGCATGGTGAAACGGAGCAGGAACAAAAGGAAAGCGACGCCTGCTGCCAGCCAGTGGAAGTGCAGAATGCCGATGACCATCGCGGCTATCCAGGATGCGTGGAATGCCAGGCGGGTCAAGGTCTCAAAACCGGCCAGCCAGCGTTGCATTCCATGATACAGCCGTGCTGTGGAGGCGTAGCCTATTTTCTCTTCTTTCCAGTCCTTGGCACGCAGAAGCGGCTGCATGCGCACAATGGCATTGGCATCCGTTTCCACCCGCGTGTTCTCCGGGGTAGCCACGTGGTTGATGAACAAATCGTCGTCTCCCCGTTGCAGGTTGAGGTGTGCGGAGAATCCTTTCTGTTGGTAGAAGAGTTCCTTCCGGTAGGCCAGGTTACGCCCGATGCCCATGTAGGGGCTGCCTGCCAGGGCAAATCCCAGATAGCGCATGGAGGTGAACAGATTGTCGAATGCCGCCCGTTTGTGCAGCCAGCCTTTTCCGCGTTCGTAGCCGCTGTATCCCAGCACCACTTGGGTACGTGATGTGAAGTTGCGTGCCATCAGTCGCAGCCATTGGTTGCTTTGGGGCATGCAGTTGGCATTGGTAAACACCAGCCATTCATATTTGCTGGCCTTGATTCCAAGCGTCACGGCCAGCTTCTTGCGGCTGATGTAGCGGGAGGAATCGGGCACGAAGCTGTGGTAGAGATGGGGATATTTCTCCTCGAGGATGGTCAGGTAATCCTCGCTCTCATCGGTGTTGCCGTCGTTAATGACGATGACTTCAAATTGGGGATAGTCCTGCTCCAGCACGGCGCCCAGGTTGCGGCGCAGATTCTCGGATTCCTCGCGGGCGCAAATGATGACGGATATGGGGGGCAGTTCCTGGGTGAAGTGCGTGTCTCCCTGCTTCACGGCACGGCTGCGCGCATGAATACGGTTGTAGAGACAGAGGTAGTAGATAATTTGAATAAGGAACAGACCACCCGCCGTAGCGAGTACGATAATTTCAGTTGAATCTAATGTAAATGCTTCCATGTGCAGTAGGACGTTTATGTGCTGCAAATTTACACAATTTCCGGCACTACCTCAAACTTTGTTCCGGGAAAGTGCTTGGACAAATACAGCTTGATGTATTTCATCGTGTCTTCCTGGATAGTCTTGTCCTCTACCGTGGGATAGAGGTTGTAGAGTACCGTATCGAGCGCGATGCCCCGGTTCTTGATGGCTTCGAAGCTCAGCAGGGTGTGGTTGATGCTGCCCAGCTTTCCGGAGGTGACAAAGATAAGCGGGTACTGCTTCTCCGCAATGTAGTCTATCGTCAGGAAATCTTCGGTAAGGGGAACCATCAGACCGCCGGCGCCTTCTACGAGCACGGTATCATAGCGATGGGAAAGTTCCCTGGTGGCATGCTCTATTTTTTCGAAGTCTATCGGGCGCTTGTCTATGCGGGCGGCGAGGTGGGGGGAGCAGGGGTAGGAGAATATCTCGGGCATGGTCAGCCCCTCTTTGTCTTCCGGCAGGTAGCCAGTTCCGGTGAGGCGGCGGTGCAGGTCGATGTCCTCGGAATGGCCGGTGTTGCCGGTCTGGATGAACTTTTGGGTGATGACGCGCAGGCCGCGTTGTATAAGCTCACGGGCATACCAGGCGGTGCAATAGCTTTTTCCGGCATCTGTATCAATGCCGCTGATGAAGTAGATGTTTTTTGTTTCCATTATTTTGTCTTTTTTCGTGCGATGATATAAATAGGGTGATAGGTCAGGCTTACGTTGCCTGCGGCATCACTGAACCGGATTGTGTATTCTTCACAAAAGGATTGCAGGCGGCTACGCGTCCACATCCTTTTTTCCGTTCCCGTCACTCCGGTTTGCTTCAGATGCTTCAGCACTGCCTGAGGGGTGGGGAAGGGCAGGGTTACTACCTCTTCCTCGGCATGGAGAATATCGAAGTGGGGAGACAGCAGGGCTTGCAGCTCCTCAACGGAGAGATAGTCCAGCCCATGCCCCGTCAGTTGGCGTATTTCGTGCATGTTTGTGGTGCCGAAGGTGCTGAAGGCAAGCAGGCCGTCTGCCACCAGTGCTTGGTGGCAGCGGGTGAGGAAAGCACCTGGGTCGTTGAACCATTGCAGGGTGGAGCACGAGGTTATCAGGTCGGTTTCTCTGGGGAAGTCGAGAGCTTCGGCATCACCCGGCAAGAAGCTGACGCGGGGAGTGCGCGTAGTGCATAGCTCCCTGACGCATTCCTCCATATCCCGGCAGAGGTCGTTCAGCAACAGCGTTTCCGGTTGCAAGGTGTTCAGCAACATGCGCGAGTAGCTGCCCGTTCCGCAACCAAGCTCTACGATGTGGCGGAAGTGTGTAGGAAGTTGCGGACGGGGTATGCCTGCGGAAAGCAGGGCATCGGTCAGTAGGCGCATCATTTTTTCGGCTACTTGCCGTTGCACGCTGGCTTCGCGGTCGTAGGTGCTTCGCGAGTAGGAGAAGCGTTTTGCTACAAGTTCTTTGTCTATGGGGTGTGTAGGGGTATCTGTCATTTTTTTCAATCCTTTTGTTATGTATCCAGTTCTCTCAGATGGCTTAGAAAATCGTCAATGGGCATCGACCACATGTCTTGCAGCAAGAAGCGGAACATTGGTTCGTCATAGTGGGCGCAGTCTGCAACAATCAGTTTGTCGTCATCGAACATGTAATCGAAATTTAGTTTCATATTTTCTAAAGGGAAGATGCGGTCGTTGACGCCTATGAAAGCGTAGTCATAATCGATGTATTGGTATTTATCGTTTACATAGGCATCCATCTCGTCATCATTGGAGTAGATATAATTGCCGTTTTCATCGATGGTTATCCCTCTCATTTGGGTGTATTTTTTCTCAATGAGTTCCAGCTCTTCCTTAATTTCGTTGAAGTCCCGGCGGGGAGTGATGGCAAGGAAGGCTTTGTAGGCATTGCTGTCTTTGCACATGCGGCGCATGAACTTCTGGAGCGAGGCGGGAGTCAGTCCGCTCAAGGTGTCTCGGAAGGTCTTTTCGGGAATTCCATCTGTGTCACCGATAGGGGTAATGGTACCATTGAAAGCTATAAGCAGCAGTTTCTCCTTGGGCACGGAAGCCAGTGCGATGGGAGCTGCCCATACGCCCATGGACCATGCCACTACGTTCACTTGCCGGTATTGCTCCAGGATGGAGGTATCGAAATCGAGCGTGCGGTAGTCATAGCAAATCATGTAGTCCATGCCTTGGGGGCAATATTGTTTAAAGGGTGTTTCGTCGGCTGCCCATCCTGCGAAGAACAGTAGCAGCTTGGGATTATTTTTTTTGATGATGTAAACTTGTTTCATAATAATATATGTGATGAATTTTCTTATACTATATATATTTAATTATTTCTTCTATCTCTTGTTCTGTAATGTCCGCTGTCAGCGAGAAGCGGATACGTGATGTCCCTTCGGGCACCGTGGGCGGGCGTACCGGCAGTGCATAAAAGCCATGCCTCTGCAGCAACTCTGCGCACAGCACGGTGTCGGCACTGGGGCCGATAATCAGTGGGACGATATGGCTTGCGCTGGGGCATCCGTACCCCTTGGCTTGTAATGCTTCGCGCAGTGTCCGGCTGATTCTTGCCAGATGCTCGCGGTGGTCCTGCATTCTGGCAAGTTTCCGTACGATAAACAGTGTCCAGGCAATACTTGTCGGAGGCAATGCCGTGGTGAAGATGAGGGTTCGCATCCGGTTGACGAGATACTCGCGTATCGTCCGGCAGCAGGCGATGTATGCACCGGCAGACGCAGCCGCCTTGCCGAAGGTGCCCACGAGGAAATCTATATCCCGGATACATCCGGTTTCTTCGGCGCAGCCCAGGCCGCGCAGTCCCCTTACGCCGAATGCATGGGCTTCGTCCACATAGAGCAGTACGTTGGAGTATCTTTTTTTCAAACGCACCAATGCCGTGAGGTCGGCTTGGTCACCGTCCATGCTGAAGATGCTTTCTGTGACGATAATCAATTGCCGGAATGTTGCATGGTGTTGTTCCAGCAGGCGTTCCAGTTGTACCAGGTCGTTGTGGCGGAAGCGGATGCAGCGTGCGGTGGATAGGCGGATGCCGTCGATAATGCTGGCATGCACCAGCTTGTCTGCCAGTATCAGGGTTTGTGCATCGCTCACGGCGGGTAGAATCCCCATATTGGCATGATAGCCGCTATTGAGCACCAGTGCTGTCTCTGTGCCGAAAAGTGTGGCGAGTTCCGTCTCCAGCTCTTCGTAAATTCCGAAGTTCCCCGTCAGCAGGCGGGAGGAGGAGGAAGTCGGCAGGAAGGTGTCCGGTGTCAGTGCCTGCAGGAATTCTTCCTTCAGCTGGCGGTCGGCAGCCAGGCCCAGGTAATCGTTGGACGAAAGGTTCAGCATATGCCGGCCATCGGCTACAACCGTGCGTCCCTCGTGTGTCAGTTGCGGCAGGCGGCGCAGGTTGCTGTGTTCTTTCAATGTTTGCAGCTCTTGCTGCATATAGTTAGTTACGTTCATAAATTCTTGATATAATAATTTTCCCTTTATCCTCTCAATTCATTTCCTGTATAATTTTCATCAACCCTCCCGTCAGCTTCCTCAACTGTTCCGGCTCTATAATGAACGGAGGCATCAGGTATACCAATCTTCCGAACGGGCGTACCCAGATTCCCTCCTCAACGAAGCGTTTTTGCATCCACGCCATGTCTACGGGTTCTTTTGTCTCAATCACCCCGATGGCTCCCAGCACACGTACATCCGTCACTTGCGGTAATCGGCGTGCCGGTTCAAGCTCTTCTTGCAGTTGCCGGCTGATGCGAGTCACCTTGCCTTGCCAGTCGTATTCGGGCGAGGTCAGCAGCTTCACCGAAGCACACGCTACGGCGCATGCCAGTGGATTCCCCATAAAGGTGGGTCCGTGCATAAACACCTCCGGTGTATGGTTGGAGATGGTATCCGCCACTTCATTCGTCGTCAGTACGGCAGACAGCGTCATGTATCCGCCCGTTATGGCCTTTCCTATGCACATGATGTCCGGTTCTACACCCGCGTGCTCCCAGGCAAAGAGTTTTCCCGTCCGTCCGAAGCCCGTGGCTATCTCATCGAATATCAGCAGCAGGCCATGTTCCTTGCATATCTGTGCCGCTTCGCGCAGGTACTGGGGGTGGTAGAACCACATGCCGCCAGCGCCCTGCACCACAGGTTCGAGGATAAGCGCTGCCAGTTCCTCGTGATGCTCCTCTACCAGTTTCCGCAGTTCCACCGTATCCCGTTCATCCCATTCGCCGTGGAAGCGTGAGCGCGGCTGCGGCACGAAATAGCGCACCGGCAATGATGCCCCGAACAGCGAATGCATGCCCGTCACCGGGTCGCAGACAGACATGGCATTCCATGTATCCCCGTGATAGCCCGAACGGATAGTCACAAAATTGTTCTTCTTCGCCTTTCCCTTGCCATACCAGTACTGCACGGCCATTTTCAAGGCTACCTCTACTGCCACCGAGCCCGAGTCGGCATAGAATATCTTCTGCATGGACGGCGGGACAAGCGGTAGCAGCAACTGGCCCAGTTCAATGGCAGGGTCGTGTGTCAGCCCTCCGAACATCACATGCGACATCTTGCCCAGCTGTTTCTCTGCCGCCCGGTTCAGCGTAGGGTGGTTGTACCCGTGGACGGCGCACCACCACGACGACATTCCCTCTACGAGTGTTTCTCCGCTTTCCAGGGTGATGGTGGCGCCTTCGGCATGCTTCACCTTATACACCGGTAGCGGGTTGGTGGTGGAGGTATAGGGGTGCCATAGGTGCTCTCTGTCGAACTGCGAGCCGCAGAACCGGTATCCGGCATCTTCTATCAGTACCTTGTCTTCCGACACTTTCGAGCCGAGCGTTGTCAGCAGGTCGCCCACGATGGCGGAGTTGATGCCGATGTGTAGCGCTTGCTTTACGGCCTCCTTGCTCAGTTGCGAGCGTCCTCCGGCAAAGCGGAGGAAAGCCGTCGGGTTGATGAAGCGGAAGAGGGCGATGGTGGTCAGTATTTCCTCCTCGCTGAGTGGCGCCTGCCGTTCCAGCGGTGTGCCGGGGATGGGGCTCAGGAGGTTGATGGGGATGGACTGTACTTCCAGCTCGCGCAGTGTGAAGGCGAATTCGATACGTTGCTCCATGCTCTCGCCCATACCGATGATGCCGCCGCTGCAGATGTCCATGCCTACGTTGCGGGCGGCTTGCAGGGTGCGCAGCTTCTCTTCCTGCGTGTGCGTGCTGCACAGTTGGGGAAAGTAGGAGGGGGCTGTCTCCAGGTTGCAGTGATAGCGGGTGATGCCTGCGTCGTGCAGTGCCCGCATTTCGTCTTCGTTGAGCAGTCCCAGTGATGCGCACAACTGGATGGACGAGTGCCGGCGCATGTGCCGGGCGGCTTCGCACAGTTTCTCCATGTTTCTGGAGGAGGGCTTCCGTCCACTGGTCACCAGCGAGAAACGTGCCACGCCCTGGGCTTCATTATGCCGGGCATGCCGCAGGCATTCTTCTTTGTCCACCAGGTCGTACACGTCTGCCTGGGTTTTGTAGTGCGACGACTGTGCACACCACTTGCAGTTTTCCGGGCATCGTCCGGACTTGGCATTAATGATGGAGCACATGTCAAACTCCTCCGAGGCCAGGCCCCGGGTTATCTCGTGGGCAGCTTCGTATAGCGCTTCCTTGTCGGGTTGCACAGCCAGCCATTCGGCTTCTTCCTTACTGATGTGGCTGCCGCGCAGCACTTGTTCCTTTAATTTCTGTAGGGTCATATCTTTCTTGGGTTATGTTCATGGATAAAGACAGAGGTACGGATTGCCGGGGCGGTGCAGCTCGTCATTCTGCTGCATGGCTTCCGGTAATCCGTACCTCTTGTTCTCTTTTGTTTCAGGCTATATGTGTCTTGTCCGCCCGTATTCCCGCAGGGGCGGATGAATTGTGTTTCAAAAAGAATGTGCCGGTTCGTTCCCGGCTCCGTGAGGATACTTGTCAGGGCGCTGCTGCTACCCAGCGGAATGCCGGTGTCGGTTTCCCTTCCTTCCGTTTCTCCTTTCCAGGTACTCTCTTCCCCGCATCCGGCATGTCCGGCGGTTCCCGCAGTCTTCTGTTTGGACAGAGAGCTGTCTGCCACGCTTTTGCGCAGGCAACCGATGGTGACACACCGTCCTATGCTGGCAAATGCAGCGTAGGCTTTTCTGCTCCAGCGGCGGAAGCGGATGGTAGGTGCGGCGGGGGATGTATTCCTCATGTTTTTTTCAGCCTGATGCGGTTTTATTTTCTTTTAGCGGATGCAAATGTAGAAAAAATAATTTCATAACGGTAATGGTCATGTATGAAAAAGCCGCGCAATAGTTGCATTTGCGCGGCTCTTCTTTAAGCAATGTCGTAGGATTTCACTCTTTGGACGACTGGTAGTAGAGATACCAGTCATTATTGGTGGCACCATTGGACTCTACCCATTTGGCGAAATCGGGATACTCCAGGTCGATGCGTACGGTTTCCTTTGCCGGAGTGAACCGGATGGGGCCTTCCGTGCCGGTTGTGGCTGGCAGCATGATGGCGAATGGATATTTGCCGTCCTTGTTGATGTAGTAGGCATCGTCTTTGGCTCCGATTTGCTCTGCGTTGGCTTTGCCGGTCGCTTTCTTCTTGGGCAGATGCACTTCTGTCCGGTTGTCGGCTCCGGCTGTATACTGGGCAATGATGAACGGATTCAAGTCGGTTTCCAGATTCTTCTTAGGCAATGTGTTGTCTGCAAATGTACGGGTTACGGTAAATTCGTTGCCCTGCACAGACTTTGCATCGGGGAATAGGATGACAGAAGAGGTCTCTGTTTCATCGACTGCTCCGGCAGGCAGTTCTATGCTGCCTCGCTGGCTGGCCACATATTGCACGGCAAATGCGTTGGAGTATGTGGCGGCACCACTTTTCTGTACGGGTACAAAGGTGTCTTCCACCTTCAGCACATAATTGTTGCTGTTGAATGAAATGGCCCGTTTGTGTTCGATAATCACGTCGTTCAAGTCATAGTCACCGCCATTGGGCCAGATGTCTTCGTAGGCATACGTGCGGTAGGTTGTTTCAGAGCTCGTCACCGTAGGCTCTTCCGGGTCTATGACCGGGCGGTCCGGGTCTTGAATGGCTTCATTGGGGTTGGCATCGATACAGAACAGTATGTCTTCGTAGCTGGTATCATTGCCATCTTCTACTCCATAGACTACCGTGCCGTTGCTGGCGGAGAGGGAGATAAAGCGGGCTTGTTGGTCTGCATATATCTTGTTCCATTCTTTATTGGAATATATATAATTTATAGAGTAGTCGATACCTTCATAGGGGGTATATCCATCGGGGATGATGAAATATCCTATGGTATATCCTGCCGGGAATTTGGTGGAGACGTTACCGTTTTCGTCTCGATACAGAAGTTGTATTTTTGTATTCTTTTCTATGGGAGCGTCATATAGGGAATATTTGTTACCACCTCCAAACCGTTTGGTATATGGGTCGTCCCCTGCAATGGATGCATTGGGAATGATAATGAATTTGTCTACCTTGTCAGGGCTGTTGGGAACTTCATTGGTCTTGTAGTAATAATAGCCGATGGAAGTCAGGTAACCGGCACGTTCGGTCAGGAAGGTCAGATACAGTTCTGCATCGGTAATCGTTACGTGTTGTCCCTGGTTGTTGATATATGCTTGGGCAATGGTGGTGTTCACGTGCTTTGTGTCTCTCACCAAATCTCTGTTGTCCAGATTGTTGGGTTTGCTGTCATGGCCTTTCCACAGCGTGCGTTGCAACTGCTTTAAAGTTCCGTTGTTGAAATTTCCCTTAGTTACAATGTCATTATTATCAGTAATCTCACCGTGAGCTTGTCTCCATCCAACGATGGAGTATACCCGTTCCTTCCTGTCCTTTAGGTCGATAGTCAGGTTGGATTTTGCACGTGTCATGGCAGCTGAGCGAGTGTTGGCATTGTCCTCGGTCATATCTACCACCACTTTGCCGTTTTCCACATCCGCTTCCACATACATGGGGGCTCCCCAGCTTTGTGAGATGATATATACCTTTTCTGTCGCTTTGGGCAGTTCTACGTTGCCGGTGAAGCGTCCGTCTGCATCTGCAAAGATTTTAAAAAACGCTTCGCCGTTGATGGAGTAGAGGTTGTTTGTCTGATAGGTGATGGGGTCTTCTGTAAACACCTCTATTAATGCGCCTCCTGCGATTTTTCCATAATTCACGTCAAAAGCTACCTGGGCTGTTGTTGCAAAGTCAAAGTATTCGCTCTCCGGCTTTAGTTCTGTTTTTCCACGTTCGGGATTGTATAGGTCTTTTTCGGTACATCCCGTGAATATGCTGCAGGCAATTGCTGAAATGAGGGTTGCAGCACTAACTTTCGTCATAAGTCTAACTTTCATATTTTTATTGTTGTAGATTGCTTGCTTGTTTGTCTTATGAACGCTGTCTATATCACAACCGCCACCCACTTCACAGACGAGTTGTAGATACTACATTTTCTCGAGCGCTTTTTTCATGTTGCAAATATAAACATAGTATTTATAATCTACAACTTTTGGGGTTTAAAAACACTTTTGGTGGGTTAAAAAGTTGTATAAAGTGAATTGATACTAATTGGATGAATCGAATGGTGCGGGCATAAAAAAAGGCTATCTATCCCAGACAGCCAATCTTTTGTTAACCTTAAATCTAATACTATGAAAAACACATTGCAAAGGTACGTGTTTTCTGATAATCTCCAAATTTGCAGTAGATAATATCATGTTTTATAACAAGACTTAATGGTCATTAAGAACTTTATCTGCAATATTCATCGTACATTTGCTCCTGATATATCATCCGTTTGCCCTTTATGCATTATGCATTCGGTGCAGACGGATGATGTGTTTTCGTGAACTTATATACAGACAAACAACTATAAAACAGACGTTTATAATGAAATCAATCCAGAACAAAGGAATAAACCTCACCGCAGAAAACCTCAAAAACCGAATCGCTGACAGAAAAGAACGATATACCAAGCAGCAGGCACGACGCGAGAAATTGGAACAAACCATGGAGAACACCCGCAATGACATCGAGCAACTGGAGTATACCCTTGCACAGATGGAACGTACCGCCAAGCGCTCCCGTAATGCTGCCGTACAGCCTTCCCGTTTTGTTCCCCGCGAGCGTATCGCTAGCTTCTTTGCCCGTGTTTCCCGTTTTTTCGACCACCTTCAGCACCGCTTGCACCGTAGCTTGAACTATACTTGGTTCTGCCTTGTGCTATGCTCCCGATATACTTTTCAGAGCCGCCTGAAAAGCGTAGAACGTTGCTGTCTCACACCGGCCACGGTGCTGGGGTACTTCAAGAGGGAGAGGGAGACGTAACCAGTGACTTCGCTCTTATGGTAGAAGCAGCCTTAGGGATTAGTGCGGAACTCCTCGTTAATAGGCAGGCGAGATATAATATGGCTGTCTCTCTTAAAGAAAAATCGCTGACCGATAAGTTACATGAAATACGCAAAATGTGTGCTTCCCTATTATAGTATGAAAGTGTTGCTTTTATCAATAAGACAGTGAGGGTGTGTCATCAACCGTTTTGACACATTCATTTTTCTTGAGCAAGTTTTCTTATTGCCACTCGAACTTTCCCAGTTTTCCCTCCCATTCTAACTTTGCAACATGTTTTATTAATAAATATATGCAAAATGATAAAAGAACAAAGTTTTGAATGGCTGCTCGAGGGATGCCATCGCATTGCAGATGTGGCAGTGGCCTATTACCCAAACTACGCGTATGCCTGCTCGGCCGTAAAGGCCCTGCGCCGTTCCATTGCGGAACACGCTTGCCTGCTGAAGGATCTGACGGACCAGGGCTATACCGCCAGGACTGCCCACCTCACCCCCGTACAGATAGGCATCCTCCTGAGCTACTGGGGGATGCCCGACCACGTGAAGGATATGACCGTGAAAAATCCGTATCTTCTGGTCTCTAAAAAATATGCGAAATAGAGAATGTATTTCTAATACATTCTGATTATTTTAGTATATTATTATATAGGGTGGTGGAGGATGAGGTGAACCCCTCTCTCGCCACCTTATGTATTTCATTAATTTTTAGCCGATTCTAACCGCTTATTTGTATCCCCCTGGCTGGTCCCTTACCTTTGTCGCATTATCGAATTAAGAATAGACAAAAATGGAAAAAGAAATGAGCCCCATGACAACGGAGATGCTGAAGAAAGGCTATCTCCTCTTCCCCAAAGCCTTGTTTGAGGAACAAATGAATATGAAAACCGGAGAGAAAGCCGCCGATGCCTTCGAAGCCTTTGTCTTTGTGCTGACACACGTCAACTACAGCACGGTGACCTGCAACGTCAGGGGACACCTTTTCGACTGTGTACGTGGCGAGTCCGTACTTTCCCTGGCCCGCTGGATGGAGATATTGGGGTGGCCCCGCAACCGTACGCGCTACTTCTTCAACAAGATGTTCGACGCCGGCATCGTGGAGCGGGTGGCCAACCCCTACGTGATGCACATCCGTATCCCCGATTATGATTTCCTTACTGGCAATGCCCGTCCTAAAGCAGCCCCGCGGAAGAAGAAGGCAGCGCCGGTGGCTGGGGTGGGAGAGGACTTCTGCATCTTCTGGGAAAAGTTTCATGACATCACCGAGCATCCCAAGGTAAACATCGGCCGGGCCCGTCGCGAATGGAAAAAATTGACGGCAGGCGAGAAACAGCGGGCACTGGACAACATCGACGAATATTACGACCATCTGAACAACCAAAAATATTGTAAACAAGCCGCCACCTATCTGGCGGACAAATCTTTTGAAAATGAATATGATGACTGAAACTACTTTTTCCCACGACAGTGACCTCGAAGAAGCTGTCATCGGTGCCTGCATGATAGAGCGCGCTGCCATGCCTCTGGTGGTGGACAAACTTCGTCCCGAGATGTTCTACGAGGAGAAGAATCTGGAAATTTTTGCCGCCCTGCAATCGATGTATCGCAGCGCAAAGTCCATAGATACCATCACGCTGAAGAACGAACTGGCAGCCCGTGGCAAACTCGATGCCGTGGGCGGGCCTTACGAACTGTTACGCATCAGCTCGAAGGTCAGCTCCAGTGCTCATCTGGAGTATCATGCGCTCATCCTTAGGCAATTGCACACGCGGCGTATCATGCGTACGGGATTCCAGCAACTGCTGGCGTTCAGTGCCGACGAGTCGATGGATATTGACGACATCCTGGTGGAAGCCCATCGACTGCTGGAGGGGCTGGAGGACGAGAGCGGCGTAGCCGACCACCTTCGCTCCATAGACCGGCTGATGGACGACACACTGGCCGAGGTGGAGCAGCGTATGGAGCACGGATGCAACGGCATTACGGGTATCCCTACGGGTTTTGACGCTCTGGACCACGTTACGGCGGGCTGGCAGCGCGGCGACTTGAACATCCTTGCTGCCCGTCCGTCGGTGGGGAAGACGGCCTTTGCCCTCCACCTGGCCCGTGCCGCTGCCATGGCGGGGCGTCATGTGGTGGTCTTCAGCCTCGAAATGCAAGGCGAGCGCCTGGGCGACCGCTGGCTGCTTGCAGCTACGGAGGGGGTAGACCCGCAACACCTGCGCAGCGGCCAGCTCACACCCGGCGAGGTGAGGCAGGTGCATGAGGCGTCTGCCGAGTTGTCGCGGTTGCCCATACTGATAGACGACCATCCGATGACGAGCATGGACCGCGTGCGTTCTTCCGCCCGCCTGCTGAAGAGCAAGAATCGCTGTGACATGGTGATTGTGGACTATCTGCAACTATGTGACATGAGGAGTGACCAGAAAAACCGCAACCGCGAGCAGGAAGTGGCGCAGGCAAGCCGCAAGGCAAAGCTGCTGGCCAAGGAGCTGGATATCCCCGTACTGCTGCTGAGCCAGCTGAACCGGGCGAGCGACGGTAGCATAGACCATCGCCCCACCCTGAGCAACCTGCGCGAGAGCGGCGCCATAGAGCAGGATGCGGATATGGTAATGCTGCTTTGCCGCCCTGCCCTCTACGGCAAGACCGTCGATAAGAAGAGTACTTATCCCACCGATGGCCTGGGTATCGTCATCATAGCCAAGCACCGTAATGGCAAAACCGGTGAAGTCTATTTCCATCATAACCAAAGCATGACAAAACTGGTGGACTACATACCACCATTGGAGTGGCTGACGAGGAATGCAAAGTGATGGATGGAAATTTATAGAATACAGAGACACAAAGACACGGAGATTTTTCTTATTGCTTGAAAAACTCTGTGTCTCCGTGTTTTTTGTAGTAAAAAAAATGGCAAAATACTTGACTTCCGCTTCTTAATGTTGTATCTTTGTAATGTGCTTAAGAAAAGGAATAATCATTGATTCGGGCGCCCTATCCCTTCCCTTACCCACTTCTCTCTTGTAACTCATTTTTCTTAACTTAAACCTTAACTTTTCAAATTTATGGATGTAATTGTAGAGCGCTTCCAGCGCCGTAAAATCGTGAGCAACCCGGCTTCGCCCATGTTGTACTATCTCCGTCAGAAACCCAAGACCTGCGGCACCGTGGACATCGATGTCCTTGCCGCCTCCATTCAGAAAAACTGTGCCATGACGAAGGGCGACGTGAAGCACGTCATCGAAGCCCTGGTGGAGGAGATTCAAGGCAACCTTGCCAACGGCGACAAGGTGAAGCTGAACCAGCTGGGCACTTTCCACATGACGTTCCGCTGTCCCGGCATGGAGGCCTCGGACAAATGTACGGTGCGCAATATCTCGAAGGTGAATATCCGCTTTATCCCCGACAAGGAGCTGAAGCTGGTGAACGGCAGTACCGCCGTGACCCGCAGCCCGGCGAATGTGGGCTTTGTGCTCGACAAGCCCGAGGAGGGCGGCTCCGGCGGCGGCAATCAAGGCGGTGGTTCCGGAGGCGGCTCCGGCGACGACGGCGACCAGGGCGAAAATCCGCTGGGATAAAGAAGGAATGATTAAGGGTTAGTGATTAATGGTTAATGAACACAAGCAAATCGCTTATCGCTAATCAATCCCTAATGATTAACCATTAATCATTAGCCCTTAATCCTTAATCACTAATCCTTAACCATTAATTCTTAACTATTAATCCTTAATTTTATGAGTACAAAATCATCTGTTTGGGATAAGATTCTGAAAGTGATAATCGCTGTAGCCTCCGCGCTTATTGGTGCCCTGAGCGCCCATGCCATGACAGTGTAGCGGGTTTCCTTCACTTTTAATTTTTAATTTCTAATTTTTAATTCTCATGAGATTCATCAATCTTATCGTCGTCCATTGTTCCGCCACCCGCTGCGACCGCTGCTATACGGAGCACGACTTGACGACAGACCACCTGCGCCGGGGCTTCTCCGGCGCAGGCTATCATTTTTATATCCGCAAGAACGGTGACATCAAGTCCCTCCGTCCCTTGGCCCTGCCCGGTGCCCATGCCCGCGGTTGGAACGACAAGAGCATCGGGGTCTGTTACGAAGGCGGTCTTGACGAGTGTGGTCGCCCTGCCGATACACGCACCCCTTTCCAAAGGCACTCCCTGCGTGTGCTTGTGTTGCTGTTGCTGAAGGATTATCCCGGTTCCCGGCTGTGCGGTCACCGCGACCTGAGCCCCGACCTGAACCATAACGGGGAGATAGAGCCGGAAGAGTGGGTGAAACAATGTCCCTGTAAGGGGGACAAAACGAATTGTGTGTAAACTATGAGAGAGGGAAATGTGATGAAATGCCGATGGATAAAGGGATTGATGGATGTTGGTCTCAAATGCTGGATACAAATCGAATTGTTACATTCGGTTACATTAGGATTACATTTGACTGGCTTTTAAAACCTTCTAAACGGCTAAAAGTTACATCGACGTACAAATGTAGGCTGTTTTTTCCAAAATACAAGGGGAAACAGCCTTATTTTTTTGCTTCTAACGGACTTTCTTCTTGACGGCTACGAATAAGGTGGGATTGCTTAATAATGGCCCTACGGGTCACTTTAGAGCCTCCGTCGTATAGACCGGCATGGAGTAAGGAACTTTGTTTGATACCTATTTGAGCCTCGTCTAAAACGGTATAAATGGCACTGATGCTGCCGAAATAATAGTCCTTCTTCTCGAAAATGAGGTGAACATGGATTACCTTAGTCATATTGTTGCTATTTAGAAGTTTCTTTTGCAAAGATATTCCAAATAATTAATATATAGAAGTATTTGAATAGAAAAAAGACACTGTTTAGACCGTTTTAATAAAATAAGTAGCGAGAGGATGGAAAGCAAGTAAATGGATAAAATTGCATAGGTGGCTTATTGAATGATAAATCGTTAAAAAGTGAGTTGGGGTTACTTTTGGAGATACAGTTGGAGATACCTAAAATATGAGTCTTGTGAGATTCTTGATACAGTTGGAGATACCCTTTTAAATGATTTTAACGCAAAGATTATATATGATATTTCTTTATCGGTAGTGTTTTTTACTGTTTTTATTGGTATTTATGGGGGGATATTACGCTGTATTTTCATAGTTGGTAAAGAATAAAGTTATTGTAACTTGTTGGTATATAGTAGTATTAGAAGGAAATGAGGTATATTTGTGGCAATAAAGCGTGTGTGGGCATAATATCGCAGGATGGAGCAGTAGGTAGCTCGCATGGTTCATACCCATGAGGTCACAAGTTCGAGTCTTGTTCCTGCCACAAAATATGTTTGAAGGTGTGACGACCGTTCCCGCTAATCAGTGCTCCGGCTGAGGGAATAAAACGGCGGAGATTTAAGGTAATTGATTGATTGTTGATGGAAAACGCTCCCGGTGTTTGTGCCGGGAGCATTAATTCAAACTGTTATGAAGGGGTTATTACGTACAATATTGGATAATCATCGCGATGTAGCGATATTGAGGCATGCTATAGATACATTCGCATGTTTATTGAATGTGGGTAACAATGCAATGACAGCTTCATTCGATGATCCTTTGTTAAATGACATAATTCGCAAGATTGAAGAGTTGAAGTTAAAAGCTAATGATGAAAATTGTAAAAAGGTTACGACCTAATAAAACTGATAACTCCTGCAATACCTCCTGCTATTGACACATACGTATTCACGCTATTCCATAATTCTTGGTTGCTGTCTTGCGTAAAGTAGAAATACACAGCAGATACGGCGAATATACATATCCCTATCCATTTTTTGCTGCGACGCTCTCCCTTTGGTTGTTGATTTGCAATCTGATGGGCTGATTGAAGATATGCCATCATAGCTTGTTCTTCCTCTTCTTTTTTTAATTCTTTTTTTACAATGGGTGTGTATCCGCCAGACATAATGAATGCACGACCTGCGGGAAGCAACATGATTGCCTTTTCAAGGCCCATTCCTCCTAATATATTGATATATCCTTTACTCTGTAGCATATCCAAGTAAGCGCATAAGGTGTAAAAATCACTTTGGTCAGTGGCTTTTATTGAGGTAGTAGCATTCTCTGGAGGAAATTTTTGAAGTATTCCATCCAATATTTGGGCTTGCTCCAATGTCATATTAGTTGTAATTTAAATAATTATTTTGCCATTGTTAGTATTATAGTAGCTATTACCCCAATAGCTAATCCAATGACCAAGAAAACGCCGAAGGTGCCTACCCATTCTTTAATATTGATGATGGCTTTACATTGAGTGGCATCTTCCAAGAATTTAATCCGGCTGCCATATATAGAATATATTTTATCCAATAATTCTACTTCGCTTAAATTCTGATTTTCAGAAATAAACTTATCAATTTCCTTGTCTAAATCAACCTTTTGATATTTGCTGATTGTTTGTACATGCTTTTGTAATGCTTTGATGATTTTCATAATATTCTTATTTAATAGGTTATTAATTACTGTTTGAATGCTCTTTCTTTACTGGGCAGTGGCAGATGTTGCATTGTCGGCATTGGGCAGTGAAGAAGGTTTCTTTGTAGAAGCATTCTTCGCAGGGTTTAAACCCTCAGGATGAGAGGTGGAGGATTCGGGGTATTTGGCTTTGAGGGTGGCGAGTTCCTCGGTCATCACACGGAGTTCGGACTGGAGGTGGTCGATTTGGGCTTCTTTCTTATCGAGTTTGTCCATGAGGCGGAATACTACGGCGTCAGATGACGCAGGGATGTCTGTAGAGGGGGTGGCGGGTAGAGCAGGCGCGTCATCAGCGCGAAGCATAGGACCTTCACCGGTAAGAAGCCATTCTGAAGATAAGCCTATACATTTTGTGTATATCAATTCGGAGTCAAAGGTGTTGCGAACACCCCACGCACTGATTGTTTGTGCTGAAACCCCTAACAATGCGGCAAATTTAGCTTTGTTGCCACTTGTGTAATGCGCAATCATAGCATCTAACATACTCTTCTTGTCCATATATTGTGTGTTAAAATCTACATAATGTATATCTTTTCTTGCAAAATACTTTGTTTGTATCTACAAAATGTATAGTTTTGCAACGTCATCCAAACGGAAGACGCTCCAAATATACAGAATTAACTTTATAAACAGAAATACAATGGCAGAAAAGGAAAGATTCATCAAAGCCGATGCCGCTCAACAAGAAGCAATAGCGGCACAGTTTTTCACTACTACCCGAACTGTACGTTCGGCATTGAATTACGAGACGAACTCACCGTTCGCTAAGACACTACGTGCATACGCTCTGAATCATGGGTGTAAACTCTATGAGGTTACGTTGATTGATAATCCTTATGATAAAACAATAACCCTTTAATACAATGTATATGAATCCAACAATCAATCCGCAGGCTACGGGCTTGCAAGTGTTTTACAATTCAGAGACTGGGATAAACCTTCGTACTCAAGTAGTTAATAATGAATCATGGTTTATAGCACAAGATATTTGCAACATCCTCGGGCTCAACAATATTACCAAGGCAATGGCGGCACTTGATTTCGATGAGAAACATGGGGTTACTATTAGTAATGCTGTCGGTAATAATCAAGAAGTTAGAGCGGTCAACGAGTCCGGTTTATACCACTTGATATTCATCAGCCGCAAGTCCGAAGCCAAAGCCTTCCGCAAGTGGGTGACCAACGTCGTCCTCCCCTCCATCCGCCGCACCGGTTCCTACTCTTCCACCGGCATTCAAACACCGCTTGAAGAGCCTTCAAAGAAACTGCCATCGCCCAAGCACCGCCCCTTCTTCGAGAACTGGCAGAACTGCGTGTCTCCGCACTTGTCGGAAAGGGAGGGACACATCGTGGCATCGGAGCTGGGCGTGAGCTACAGCCATGTGCGCAAGGTATTCATGGGGACTTCTGTCAGCGAGCGCGTGGCGCGGGCATTGACGGAGAAGGCGCTGGAAAACAAGCGGCGGGGTGTGAAGTATGGGCCGCAACTGCCGATTTACGAGCAGCTGAGTTTGGAGTGGGATAATGAGGAGGTGGAGTAATAACTTTATAAATTGAATGAATATGGCGACAACAATTAGTGCAATACCCGCATCTGTGGTAATATCTCGAATAGGATATGTACATTATAAAAAATTAATAAGAGAAAAGCGCATTGAACTTGTCAGAACAGCGCGCTTTCCTTATGAGGCTTTAGTGAAAAACTCCTCTATTCTTCAGTCGCTTCTGGATCTGGATCAAGAATGTCCTCCTTGTCGCAATGCAGGAAACTGAAATCATGGAGTAGCATAAATGTTTTCAGAGCATCTGCAATGTTGTTACTCAAAAAGTGGTCGCGGAGAATGGAGATAGAGAACCGATACCAACCGGACTTCTCATCAAAGTCAAGGAATTTATAGATACCATAATAAGTTTTACAAAAGGCTTTGGCGGCTTTTTCATCCAACTGATACCCTTCCATGCCTCCACCGTCTTGATAGCGCCCCATAGTAACAGTAATAACAGAAATGCTCTCATTCAATGAATTCATAATGATTGATTTTAAAATAAGACAATGTTTATTATCAGCTACAAATGTAGCGAAACTCTTCCGGTCTGTGAAGATAGGGAGAGAGTTTTCAAAATTAATAATTAAAGAATTAATAATAAAAAGCGATATGGGCAGAAAACTGACAGAAAAAGAAGTGGCGTTCCTGCAGGAGTTGCGGGAACTGATGGCGAAGCACAGTGCCATGCTGTATTCGGAGGATGACCATGTGTGTTTCGATGTGGAGTACTCCGATGCAGATGACCCGATGGAACCGGTCATGTTACCCGATGGCATCACCGTGTTTTTCGATTTGGATGATTTCATAGAACAGAACTCTTAAACTTGACAATATATGAAAACTTGGAGACGAATTCAGAAAGTTGCCGTGGCCGTGGGTATGACCTACGGGCTGTGGCTGGGAACGAATGTTGATGCTACGGCTTCGGACAGCCGCAACGCATTTGTGATTGTGGTGTTGTCGGCCATCGTGGCGATATCGCTTTGCATGCCCGACGGAAAAGAGACTGAGACAGCTTAGAAACAGCTTGTTTTGCAAGTCCGGAGCTTCCCCTGCCATGCGGAAGCGGCCGACACCCCGGTTCGATGCCGGGGCTTGCACTAAAAAAGAAAAGATAAAGTTTCTGATTATGGAAATGTACGGTAAAATAAGGTGTGTCACTCATGTGGAACTTGTCGGAAGCGGTATTATCAGCGAGTCCAACTTGAAGAAGAAAGTCAAGGCCAAACTGATTATACAAGTTCAGCTTGGAGGGAATGGGAGAAAGGCTCTTTATGATTATCTCAGCCTTCCCACCTCCATCCGCCAAGCCTACGATGCACTATATCCCAATGCCCTTGAAGAAATGAAAGAACAATTTATGAGTAATACCATCAAGTCGGACACCCGGGCCATTGAGTTCTACAAGGCCTACGAGCCTAAAATATCGTTGGAACGCCAGCAGGAATACGTGTTGAATGCTGAGGTGATGAACGAACTGATGCGTGTGGAGAAAGAGACCGAAGCCCTGCACAGCAAGTGCGGATACAGCCGCAAATCCATCGTGTGGGAAGCAGTACAAGGTACCTGCGAGAAGCTTCGTGAACGCTATGGGCACACTTTGCCTGCTTCCCGTCTTCGGGAGAAGTTCAATGCTTACAAGAAGGCAGAATATGCCGCCCTTGTCAATAAGAACACGGGTAATCAGGTGGCCCGCAAGATTTCTCCGGACGAAGCCCGTCTGCTGCTGAAACTTCGCCGTAGCATCGTACCTCGTTATACCGAAGCACAGATATTCGAAGAGTACAACCGTCAGGCTGTGGAACGTGGGCTGAATACCATCAAGTCGCCGACCACCGTAAAGAACTACCTATATGACCAAGCTGTGATGCCGATGTGGTATGCAGCGGTTTACGGCATGCAGAAGTGGAAAGAGAAGTATTGTGCTAAACTGAAGACCAAACTTCCGCAGATGCGCGACTCTCTGTGGTACTCCGATGGAACGAAACTGAATCTTTACTATCGGGATGCCAAAGGCAAGATGTGCACTACTTCTGCCTATGAGGTGATGGATGCCTACAGTGAAACGTTCCTCGGTTATGATATAGCCCCGAAGGAAACTTTCGACAGCCAGTACCGGGCTTATCGTATGGCAGTGGAAGTGGCGGGTGTCCGTCCATACGAGATAGTGACGGATAATCAAGGCGGGCACAGCAAATTGGCGACACAAGGCTTTTTCCAGAAGATATGCCGTCTGCACAAGCCTACGATGCCCTATAACGGCCAGTCCAAAACCATTGAGAACGCATTCGGCCGCTTCCAGCAACAAATACTTCACAAGCTTTGGTTTTTTACCGGACAGAACGTGACAGCAAAGAAACTGAACAGCAAGCCGAACATTGAATTCATAGAGCAGAACGCATACGCACTTCCCACGCTGGAGGAAGTGAAAGAAATCTACCGTCAGTGCCGCGAGGAGTGGAATAACGCTCCGCATCCTGCCACCGGTATAGCCCGCATTGATATGTACCGTATGAGTGAGAATCCGGAAACGCCTGCTGTAACCGAAACGGATATGGTACAGATGTTCTGGTTGAAGAATGCCAAGACAAACACCTACACCAGCAGCGGATTGCAGTTCTGCATAGGTGACAATAAATACGAATATGAGGTCTATGCAGCCGATGGCTCGCGTGATGTGGCTTGGGCACTCCGTAATACCGGACGTTCTTTCCAGGTGATGTATGACCCTATGGACTTGACACATATCGAGTTGTGGGAGCCTACCGCTTCGGGATTGAAATACAGTGCAACCGCAACGCCGCGGGTTGATGTCAGCCGTGCCACCCAGGAACGTACTGCCGAAGAAACCAGCCGCATGCGGCTCATCATCGAGCAGAACAAGGAAATGATGGCTGCCATCCAACTGGAAGGCGAACGTTTCGACCTGGACGAACGCATTGCCGCCGAACTCTTCGGCCTCTCCACTCCGCAACCCAAGAACATCAGCGAAAAAAAGATGGACGAATACCGCAAGAAGCACGAGAAGGGCGAACTGGACGTCCCCCTTTCCCTGCCCCGGAAGCGCAAGCAGGATGAGGACGAAGCCGACATGAGACTGGAATACTCCACCGTCGGCGAATACACCAAATCCCTCTCCAACCTCGACTGGGAAGATATCGCCCTCGACCGTTTTTAAACAGCATTCAATAATCAATTAAATACCAATGGAACAATGAAAGGACTAACCTTACAGAACAAAGATGCCATCCGCGACGCGCTGATGGGCTACTGCGAAAACTACCCCACACGCAACCGTGCCAGCGAGAGCCTGCAGGGTGTCAGCGCAGCCACCGTATCGCAGATACTGAACTCCAAGTATGACAACATCTCGGACGATATGTTTACCCGCATTGCCGGCCAGATAGGCTTCAGCTTCGAGAACTGGACGCTGACCGAGAGTGATAACTTCCGGCTGGGCACTTATGTGCTGAGTGACGCACAGTTGTACAAGAACGTCACCTGGCTGGTGGGTGATGCCGGATGCGGCAAGACCACCACCGCCATCGAGTTCCGGCGCACACATAAGAATGTATTCTACATCCTTTGCTCGGAGGACATGAAGCGCAGCGACTTCGTCCGCGAGATAGCCAAACAAGTGGGCGCACCCACCGACGGTACCAACCTGCGCGACACGCTGGAGTATGCCCTGGGCATGATATCTTTCCTCAATAACCCGCTTATCATCTTCGACGAAGGTGATAAACTGACCGACTGCGTGCTGAACTACTTCATCTCCATCTATAACCGCCTGGAAGGACGTGCGGGCATCGTGTTCATGAGTACCGACTACATCAAGCGCCGCATGGAGAACGGACTTCGCTACAACAAGAAGGGCTACAAGGAGATAAACAGCCGCATCGGCCGTAAGTTCTTCGACCTCAACGCCACCACGCAGAACGACATCTATGCCATCTGCAAGGCCAACGGCATAGGGAACGAAGCCGAAATCAAGCGGATACTGAAAGACGCTTCGGCCACCGACAACGACCTGCGCCGTGTGAAGCGGAGGGTGCATGCCCAGAAACGCCGCACCGAAACCCGTGCGGAGAAAGGGGATGCGGAGTAATGGCGGAGAACAGGACATTCGACCGCAACGCCAAGGGGGTGCGCGAGGTACTGAATATAAAGTACGACACATTCCCTTTTGAAGGCAAGTGGCGCGATGCGTTCGACCTTCCCGAGCGGAAAGGAGTCTGGCTCATCTGGGGCAACTCCGCCAACGGAAAAACCACCTTTGCCATGCAACTCTGCAAGTACCTTTGCCAATTCGGACGGGTGGCCTACAACAGTATGGAAGAAGGGGTTTCCCTCACGATGAAGAATACACTGATACGATGCGGCATGATGGAGGTGAACCGCCGTTTCCTGCTTATAGACAATGAAAGCATGGAGCAGCTAAGCATCCGTCTCAAACGGCAGAAAAGCCCCGACATTGTGGTCATCGACAGCTTTCAATACACACAGATGGACTGGAAGCAGTACATTGACTTCAAGGATATGCATCCTAACAAGCTGTTGATATTCATCAGCCATGCCGACGGCAAAATTCCCGATGGGCGTGCCGCCAGAAAAGTGATGTTCAACGCTTCGCTGAAAATATATGTAGAAGGCTACCGTGCTTTCAGCAAAGGCCGCTTCGAGGGCCCGGTAGGATATTATGATATTGACCCGATAAAAGCCCCTGCCTATTGGGCGGGGAAAAACAGACCCTGGTAATGAGAACAACAATGAACAAACCCATCACCCCGCAGCAACTCAAAGCCCTGCACGCCACTTTCCACAAGCTGGGCATGGACGACGACGCACGCCACGAGTGCATCGCCTCCTTCACTTCCGGCAGGACGGCAAGCAGCAAGCATCTCACCATGACCGAAGCCCGGCTGCTGCTCTCACGCCTGAACCAGGATGACGAACAGGTGCGCAGGATGATGCTGACCGAAGCCCGGACGCTGTGCCGCAGCATCTACTTCCTCGCCTCGCAAATATCCTTCCTCAATAAGGATTATCCTACCGATACACAGGAAGACTTCGAGATGAATAAGGCAAAGATTGACGTATGGGCACGTAAGTACAGCCGATTCCACAAGAATGTCAATCAGATGAACGTGGCGGAGCTGAAGGAAGTGAAGAAGCAGCTGGAGGCGATAGCCCGGAAGGAGAAGACAAGGCAAATTAAAGAATGAATAATTAAAGAATGAAAAGCGATATGAGAACGAAACAGGAAATCAGGCAGGCAGTGGCGATACTCCGTCACAAAGGCGACCGCATCAGCATGCTTCAGGCAGCTACGCTGGAGGAAGGCAGAAACGAGGCGTGGGTATTCGCCACTTATGTGACTTCTGTTCCCGAAGGAGCCAAGGATGAAGCCGCATTCTTTGCCGCCCGCGACGCCGCCCGGTTTGCCGCCGGGCACATCGGGCTGGAGGAGCTGATACCGGACGTGCAGAGCATGACGGCGGCGGACTTCGCGGCGGCAGGAGCACTGGGAACGATGGATGAGCCGAAGCGGAAGAGAGAGAAACAGACAGTCAGCGTGCAGGAATTCGAGGCCCTAAAACGCAAGGTCAGGCAACTGGAAGGCTTCGTGGAGGACTTGCTGAAAGAACGCCGTCAGCGTGCCGAATATCAGAAGCTGCCGGACACCAACCGTGCCGACTTCATCGGCCAGAAGGAAGCGACGGAACTTGTGGGATGCAGTCGTGAAACGCTGAATGCCTGGCAACGTAAAGGCTTTATCACCGGTTATCGCAAGGCGGGGCTGGTCTATTACAGCAAAAGTGAGCTTGCGGCCAGTTCCGTTGTGCAGAACTTCATCAATATAAAAGATAGGAGGAAATAAGTATGAAAGACCGCAGCACCGGCTACATGCCCCGAAACTACACCTCCGACCGCAGGGAACGCCACAGCCTGCTTGCCGTACAGCTCGAGGCCAGCGCCGACCGCATCTGCGACCTGCAGGACCGCTTGATGGCGGGCACTTCCGCCCTGAAACCGATAGAGTACGACCGCCTGCTTGATGACTACCGTGCCGAACTCGTCCGCTACGACCGCATCGACCGGGAACTGGTGGAGCTCGAGGCGCCCACAAAGACCAAGGAGTACATCGAAGGGCGGCGTATATACCAGCAGTACAAGAACAAGATAAATTATTAACCCTATAAAACGATAAGGATTATGGCAAGAACCAAGAAAACATTAGTCAGCGGCGTCAGCCGCGAGCAGGCCGAGCAGGCGTTCGCCGACTTTGCGGCAGCCGATGCCCAAGTACAGAACCTGACCTCCAAGATGGACATCGAGATGACCCGTGTCCGCGAAAAGTATGCCGGACGGCTGGCCGAACTCTCCGACGTGAAGGACGGAGCCTTTGAAATCATGCAGGCGTATGCCGTGGAGAACAAGGAAGAACTGTTCGCCAAGAAGAAGAGTGTGGAATCAGCCCACGGCGTGTTCGGTTTCCGCACCGGCACACCGAAGCTGAAGAACCTGAAGGGCTTCACCTGGGCGGCGGTGACCAACCTCTGCAAGGAGCTTCTCCCCTCGTACATCCGCACATCGGAGGAACTGGCGAAGGACAAGCTGCTGGCCGACCGCGAACTGCCCGAAGTGGCGGAGTACTTCCCCAAGATAGGCGTGCAGGTGGTGCAGGACGAGACGTTCTATGTGGAACCCAAGAAAGAGAACGATGCAGCTCCGCAGTGACATGAAAGAGATACACCGCTGGTACCAATACCGTCCGTGCGGCAGATGCTGGGCGGTGTATCTCGATGTCACTTACCGCCAGGGTGACAGTTTCCCTCCGAAGATATCGACACACGGGACAAAGGTGGGGGAATGTCTGACCAGGGAAGAGGCGCGGCGGGAGGTGTACAGACTGAACGGTTGGACCTATAAAGAAAGGGAAGCATGAGCGTGAAACAGAACGGGGTGCTAATAACTGCACCCCTCTTCGGAACGGGACGTGAGACCGTAGGGGAATTCCTCGGGTATTCCTGCGGCTATTGCCAGGGCAACGGCTGGCTCTGGAATCCGGAAGTCATCCATGAGCGGGTGAAGATGCCCTGCCCGAAATGTGGCGGTACCGGGAAGGTGAAGGGTATCGTTACGGTGGAATGGGTGCCGGACGGGGAAGTGAAGGCCTGCTTCAAAGAGAATTCAAACAATGTTTAAATCCTGATACAGACCATGCAGCGTATTCCCGTGAAATACATCGTACAGATAGACAATTTCCGCGTAGCAGATTTCATCTTCTACTGGAACTACTACGAACAGCCGTGCTCCCTGCTTCTGCAGAAGCCCAAGACTGAAGGCTTGACCGCCATCAAGATGGTGGTGGACAGTGACGAAGCCGCAAGTTTCCTGCTCAGGGCGAAGGAGAAGACGGGGTGCAGGCTGTATCAAGTGGATTAATCAAAAACAATATAGAAAGGAATCAAATGAGAACACCAATTACATACTACGGAGGTAAGCAGCAGCTGGCATCCAAAATTATTTCCATGATGCCGGCGCATAAGATTTACTGCGAGCCTTTCTTTGGTGGCGGTGCTGTTTTCTTCCAAAAACCGAAAAGTTATCTTGAGGTAATCAATGACAAGAATGATAGGTTAATCACTTTCTACCGGCAGGTGCAAGAACATTTCGACGAATTGCGCTACCTGGTAGAGAACACTCTTCATTCGGAAACAGAATACCTGAAGGCTAAAGATTTCTATAACGGTCGGGTTCCGGCCGGAGACTTAGAGATAGCTTGGTCGGTATGGATGATTACCAATGGTTCGTTTTCCGGAAGTATGCACGGTGGCTGGAAATGGTGTAATGGCTCGGCAGGAAGCCATACCGGTGTGTTCATGCGAAACAAGCGTTCCGAGTTTAACGAAACCCTCCGTTCTCGTCTGGCCGAGGTACAGATTTCCTGCCGGGATGCTCTGGATGTTATTAAGCAACGAGACACACCGGAAACGTTCTTCTACCTGGACCCACCTTATCCCGGATGTACTCAAGGTCATTACCGTGGATATACCCACGAAGAATTGTTCCAGATGCTCACCGTCCTGCAGGGAATAAAAGGAAAATTCATCTTATCTAACTTTTGGTGCCAGACATTACGGTACTTCGTTGCTGTGAATAAATGGCACGTTGAAAAGATAGATATGCCTCTCAAAGTCGCCAATCTCACTAAGGCGAAACGTAAGACAGAGATTTTAATAAGTAACTATGAGCTAAACCCGATGTTGTTTGGCTAAAAACAAATCAGAAATGAATCAATCTTATCCCAGTGTGGTTTGACCGCCTATCCGGGAACAAGGTATGTTCTTGTGGCTGTTTTGCACATTTCGTGATTGAAAAGTTGGCAAACTCGCGGAAAATGCCGTTATTTGTAGCGTGTTCAAAATGGAAGTATGAATGATTCCGATACATGAACCTTTTGGGTAAGCAAGTGTTTTATAAGATATAATCAATATAGAATGGAGGCAAATATGTGTGTAATAAAAGAAATTGGTCGGTTCTTGAAGAAAGGGGCAGATACGTTTCGTGAAGCTTCCCAAGGACGATATTACGAAGAATCAGAGGCTATTGATGAACTGAAAAAGGAGATGTTTGGCAAAGAAGAAAAGCGCTCCGATGACAAGGCTAATCTGTTACGTGACCGCAGATCCGTAGAAGGCGATGTACGTAAATCATTGACTAATTTGGTTGTAGGATAATAATGGGAAAACAAGAAATCAAACAGAAGGAGACACAAGTTTCTACCAATGGAGGCATAGGAAAGCAATTGGAACAAACTTTTACGGTGGATGATAATTGTTTGCCCTCACCAGGTGAATTACAGGCTTATAAGAATATTGACCCTCGAATAGTGGATTATTTAATAGATGCTTCAGTCAAAGAGCAAACGCATCGTCATGCAATGGATAAGCAGAAACTTCAAATTATAAAGAAAACGGAAGGACGTATTGGAAGAATGAATTGGTGGGGAATGTTCTTTGCTTTTCTTTGTATACTTGTCTTTTCGACAGTTACAGGTTACGCTTTGTATTTGGATAAGCCTTGGTTTGCCGGTATAATGGGAGGTGCTGTGTTGATTTCAATTGTCTCAATATTCGTCAAGGGTAATTCGGAAGAGAATTCAGCAAAAAAGAAATGATGGTTGCTTTCTCTCAACCAGTAATAAGGTAAAAGCCGCTGCGGTCCTCCCGTCAGCGGCTTTCTTTTTGTCTTTTTGTTCTTCTGTCCAAGAGCCTCACTCTCCCGGTTCCCCCAGGCACTCCGTTATCGCCTCATGCTGCAGCGGTGTCAATGCCCGCTGCCGGGGCTTGTAGTGCAGTTTCTCCAGCCGGGCCTGCAGCTCCGGGTTCAGCTTTATCCAGCGGTGCAGCTGCGCCGAGGCGCTGCGGGGCGTGGAGCGGGGGAAGTAGGCTTGTGCCAGGTCACTCATGTAGATTGCGTTCAACATTTTATTTACGATTTTACGATTTACCATTTACGATTTAAAGCCACCCTGCGGCGGCATAAAAAAAACTACCCGCAAGCAACCGGTCGGCTACTTACGGGTAGTTGGTCATTTACTACGGGGTAGTCTGTGAACTACTACGGGGTAGTTTCTCATCCCAGCGGGTTTTCGCCCTGGTCGCCGTCGCTGCCTCCCCCGGTATTTCCTCCTCCGGTGTTTTCGTCATCGGGCAGGGGTGCTTCACCCTTCTTGGCCACGCGCTTGAAGGTAAGCCCGCCGTCACCCGCACGGGTGGCCGCCTTGATGGGCTTGCCGGGGCGGAACTGGACGGTGGCTTCGGTGATGTTGGCGCTGGTGAACTTCTTCTCGGTTTCGGCACCGGTGCTGCACAGCTGCAGCTGGAAGCTACCGAAGTTCTCCAGGCGCACAATCTTGCCTGCCGCCAGGTTCTTGTTGACTTGCTTAATCAATGCTCGGATGGCGTTCAGCACGTCACCGTCGGTCAGGGAGGTGGCGTAGGAGATTTCCTCGGCCATCTCGTCCATGGTTACTTCGCCTGCGGCTTGCGCCTTGGCGTAGAAAAGTTTGGGGGCGCTGTCGTCGCCCGGCATGCTGCTCATCTGAGCAAGGGAGTAGTTTACCATTTCATTTACGATTTTACAATTTACGATTTACAATTTGGCTGCGCTGTACGGGCGTGTACAAATTGCGTTCACTCTGTCTTGTTTCGCGAAGAAGACGGTGCAAAGGTGGGCGAAACGGGCTATTCCGTGTTGTAGTAGGTGCTTTTCGGCGGCATTAGTTGCATTAATGGGTGTTTATAATTATTTTTGCATAGGGTTTTCAGACAGTTTCAAGGTAATCACAAATCAGTTTTTCAGGGTATGAAGAAATATCATCGTTCCATTGTCGGCCGGAGCTATGCGCACCGGGTGAAGGAAATTCTCCGCATCTACGACGAGCACAGCCGCAGCGGCCTGAGTAACCGCGAGATTCTTCGCCGCTACATCCGGCCGCTCTATCCCATCTGCGAAAAGACATTCTACAATATCATCAACGCCAGTGCCGACCCGCGCGTGCTGCGCCAGCAGGAGGAACTGGAACGCCAGTTGTCGCTATTCTGAATACGGCTCGTCCACGCTCGTGGAGTACTCCGTTTCGTATACCTTTATCTCGCCGGGCAGGGCATAGAATTTGCTGGTGCGGCGTGTCAGTGGCGAGCTGCATCCGTCGAACTGCCAGCCGCGCAGGCATGCGTCCAGCCGGTCGGCCGCCTGCATGCGTTCGGAGGCGTGCTGCGCTTGCGGGGCATCGCTGTGGCAGTCGAAGGCCAGGTAGACGCTGAGGGTGCAGTGTCCGTGCTGCCGGTTGTCCTTCTGGTTGCTCCATGCCGTTTCCAGCGGGCTGAGGAGGATACAGGGGAAGGTTACGGGATATTGTTCCCCGCCATTCTTCAGGGCATCCAGCTGGCCATAATCTTCGTCGATAAGGGAGACGGTGTCGCCCATTGTTCCGGCTATCTGCTGCCGGAGGTCATTGAATAGTTGTTCCATTGTTTTAAGAATCAATTTGGTTACGTATTGTGCAAAATTCATCATCTTCTGCGTGATTCGGAAAAAACCGGGGAACGGTTACCAAACTATGTGTAGCGGTTACGCACTTGTGTGTAACCGCTACACGCTTTTTTGTACGCTTGCATCCTTCGGTGTAGCTTTGCGTCAGATTGATAAACGTAACCGACATGTATCGAAGAATGCAAAACATAGACCGAATGCCCCGGGGACTGCGCAACAACAATCCCGGCAATATCCGACTTTCTGCCACCACCTGTTGGCAAGGGGAGATGCGCCCCTCGCAGGACAAGTCGTTCTGCCAGTTCCGGACGATGGGCTACGGCTACCGTGCTCTCATCAAGCTGTTGCAGAATTACCGCCGCCTCTATGGATACCGCACGGTGGCCGACTTTATCAATCGCTGGGCACCTCCTTCGGAGAATGATACATCGGGCTACATCCGGCATGTATGCACAGCCATGCAGGTTCCTGCCACCTGCGTGCCCGATGTGTCCGACCGTGCCACCATGTGCGCCTTGGCAGCAGCCATTTCGCAAGTAGAGAATGGAGTGCCTGCCGTGATGGCCGACGTGGAAGCCGGCTGGAACCTCTTGTAAATCGTATATAAAGGAATGAACGAATTTTGGAACATATTGGCGTCTGCGCTGTCCGGTGGTCTCGCGGTCCAGGTCATCAACTGGGTCCGCAACCGGCGGCTTTCCAAGGCACGCCAGGGAGGCGACATCGATGCCACCTATATAGACAACATCAATATGCTCCGCGAAGAACTGATAAAGATTCAAGATGAAAACCGAAAACTCTACAGGGCCATTGCCCGGCTGGACCGCACGGTGGCGAAAGCTGTTTCTTGCCGTCATTGGGACGATTGCCCTGTCCGGGGCGAGTTGCAGAAGTCCGGCTCCGATGGTGACTACCGTCCGCAGCCTAAGCGACAGTGTGCAAAGCGCAAGACAATCCGTTCTGACCCTCCTGCCCGTTCCGGCCAGCGAAGTGAAGATGGCATTGCCGATGGACCGCCTGGCTGTGCTGCCCGAGGGGGCGGGATATAGCGGGCGCAGCGGACAGGCCACGGCCAGCGTGATACGCGGCAGCGGCGATACTTTGATATTCACCTCCACCTGCGACAGCCTGGCCCGCCGGGTGATTGCCCTCCGTGAAGAGCTGACCCGCATCCGCAGTGAAACCGTCCGTGCAGTAGAGGAGCAACCGCCGGAAGTGCTGCATAGCCCCACCGGGTGGCAGTGGTTCTGGATAAGAACCGGACAAGCGGCGGCAGCTGTACTGTCTTTAAGCATTGTTTACGGGCTCCTCAAGCGGCGTCTGAAAACTCGAAAATCATAGTTTATAATTCATAATTCAAAAAAAAAGTACTTATGGCAAAACAAGGATATGTGAACGGCAGTGACCTGCTGATGAGCATTGGTGGCAAAGCGTGCGGACATTGCACCAGCCACACCGCCACTTATAACAGCGAAACGAAAGATCGCGCAGTGAAACCCGCCTCTACAGAGTCGGCAGCCAATGCCGGATTGTTCAAGGAAAAGACCGTGACAGGACTCAGTGTCCAGGTGAAGTGCGAAGGCCTCCGCTTCTATGGCGAAGAGGAAAACGGCATGAAGGAACTGCTGGCCAAGTGGAAAACCGGTGCTACGGTAGAGCTCAAAGGCTTTGCCCGCGGCAGCGATGCAGCACCCTACATGAGCGGCAACTTCATCATCTCCACCCTCGAAGAGGCAGCGCCTGCAGGTGATGATACCACTTACAACGCTACCTTCGATAACACCGGAGTGGTGACCATCGACGAAGCGAAAGTAGACGGTACCGTACAAGGATGATGCTATGAAGAAGATTCAAGTATATGGTAAGGAGTACCCCATGCGCATGACCATGGGGGCTATGCTCCGCTTCAAGCGTGAGACGGATCGGGATGTGAGCGAGATTGGCACGGACGTAAGCCTGATGGTAACCTTCCTCTTCTGCTGCGTGGCAAGTGCCTGCAATGCCGACGGTGTGGCCTTCGACCTGGATATCGACAAGTTTGCCGACGGGCTGGGCATGGATATGCTGAATGAGTTTGCAGAAACCATGCAGGAAGACGTTGACGAGTCAAAAAAAAAGCCGGAGACGATATCCCCGCAGACATTGACGAACTGATGGGACTGGCCGTGGGGAGTATCGGCATGAGTCTGACGGACTTCTGCCGATGCGCTCCTCGCGAATTCTTCTGTATCTACAGGCATTGGGAGCGGACGCAGGTGCGCGATCCTTGGGAACGTGCCCGGTTCCTGGCATGCTGCGTGCTGCAACCGTATAGCAAAAAGGCGTTGAAGGCGACGGATGTGTGCCGGTTTGGTTGGGACAAGGCACAAGAAGCCGCAGTGCTGGTAGCGGAAAGCACCCGCGAGCGGTTTGAAGAACTGAAGCAGAGGGCGGAGATTAAAATGGAATGATTTTTTCTTTTATAATAAAGTAATAGAATGGATATGTTTAAGAAAATAAAAGTTTTGGGCAGCGGCATGGGGAAGGACTATTTTTGTTCTTTCCGTTGTCGGAGGGCTTCTTCCTTTTTCTTTCTTTTCTCTTCTTTTTGCAGACGGATAACTTCTCTTAGCTGTGCATTGTGCTCTTTCATTTGTCGAAGTTCCTCTTTACGCCGTCGGCTTCTTTCTGCTCCTCTGACATTACTTTCATGCAGCTTTCTGGCAAGCCATCCGTACTTTTCCGGGTCGTCGGGTTCCTTCTTTTTCTCCCAATCAGACCATTTAACTCCAAAGAAAATTTGGGTTGAAGTATCACTGCGTCCGCACCGAAGCACAATGTACAATATGACTACAATTATATAGAAAATGATATATCCCATTATTCAGCAAAGTTATTAAAATAATAGTTCACAAAGATATGGAAAAGAATTCATACACAATAGATTTTGATTTGAAAAATAATCCTTCTGAAATTCTTAGGGATATCAATGGGCTTTTGGTGGAGATACAAAAGAATTCCGGGATAATGGGCTTGGGATTACACGGTAAATTGAGCAGAACTGCTTTTACATACAATGCTTATTTCAGTTCTGCCTTTGCCCGTTTTTTCTCTTCTTTCAGCAGTCTTTTCCGTTCTTTCTCCTTTTGCTTCTCTTCTTCTTTCAGGCGGAGGGCTTCTTCCTTTTTCTTTCTTTTCTCTTCCTTTTGGAGGCGGATAACTTCTCTTAGTTGGGCAATCTGTTCATCCAATTGGCGGCCTTTTTCTTCCTTCTTCCGAAGTCTTTCTTCTGCTTTTAGGTTACTCTCATGCAGTTTTCTGGCCAGCCAACCGTATTTTTCTGGGTCGTTAGGTTCTTTCTTCTTCGGATTAGGACCTTGGGTTCCAAAGAAAACTTGGTGCATGATACTACCGCGTCCACACCGGAGTAGCATGTATAATATGACTACAATTATATAGAAAATGATATATCCCATTGTTCGGTACAGTTAATATAATAATAGTTCACAAATATATGGAAAAGAATTCATACACAATAGATTTCGATTTGAAAAACAATCCTTCTGAAATTCTTAGGGATATCAATGGGCTTTTGGTGGAGATACAAAAGAATTCCGGGATAATGGCCGAAGGGATGGCACAGCAAATGTCTACAATGCAAGGACCGATAGATGAAGCACGACAAAAGTGGTTGGACATGTCGGGTTCTGTAGGAGCCTATTTTGCTGTTTTCTCAGAAAACTCTTCAGGAATAGCAGTTCTAATGAATTTAGGCGAGAAACTCTCAAACCTCAAAGGAGCAACTGAAATAGGCGCAAAGGCCCAAGTTATGTATAGAGACGTTCTTAAAACTGTGTCTAATAGTTTGAGTGAGTATAAAACACAAGTTTTAGCCGCCCAAGCCGCCATCTCCACCACCACCGGCGCCACCAAGGCTCTGAACATCGCCATTGCCGCCAGTCCCTACATTCTGGCTGCCGCTGCCGTTGCCGCTTTGGCCGTAGGTGTTTATAAGCTCTGCACATCCTCCGATGAGGCTACAGGCGCACAGAAGCGCCTGAACGACGTGATGCTGGGAATGCACACCGAAATAGCCCGCGAGCAGACTGCACTGGATGCCTTGTTCGAACCCCTGAACCGGGCAAAAGCAGGAACCGAAGAGTGGCAGAAAGCAAAAGATGCCATCGTTGCCAAATACGGCGGATATCTGGAGAAAGTGGGTGTGGAAATAAACAGCGTAGACACCGCCTGCACTGCCTATAGCAAGCTGAGCCAAGCCATACAGAACACCGCCCGCGCCCGCGCCATGGAGAAAGCCACAGCCGGAGCCGGAGAAGCATACGCAGCCACCGAAGGCAATGCACTGAAGAACATCCGCCGGCAACTGTACAGCGGCATAGGCCAGGGCGCCGGAAAGATTACAGCCGGCCAAGCCGGAAAGGCATGGGCGCAGATACGTGCTGCCGTGCGTAGCGGTGCGGACATTCCGCAGGAAGCAAAGACCATTTTGGAGCAGACCGATACCGCATATACCGACCAGTTCGGGGTGCACACCATGAGCCCCATTGCCGGATACATCTACCGCCAAGTGGAGGAGGTGCGCAAAGCAAACGCTGCCTACAAAGACGAGCTGGCAGATGCGCAGGCCATGTTTGGAGGCAGTGGTGCCTCTCTGCTGAGTGCAGCAGGCAAAACACCGCCAACGCCGCAGCATACTTCAGGCAAAACCTACACACGCCAGCATGCCAAGGCAGCAAACACCACCAACCAGCCGGAGCAGCCCCGCAATGAAGCCCTACGCACGCCGAGGCCCACGAAGCTGGGAGGTGCCGCCACGTCGCCCATAAGAGATGCCATGAGGCCGTCTGCCGGAAGGGGAGGAGCGCTGGACGGATTCAGCATTCCGGAGATGAACTTTGAAAAACCGCTGACTGGCATGGAAGCCTGGAACCAAGCACTCCAAGCCGCCCACGAAAAGCACGCCATGACCATAGAGTCGCTGGGTGCCATGGGCAGCGCCATGGGCTCGCTGGGCAGCATGATAGGCGGGCAGGCCGGTGCCTGGCTTGACTGGGGAGGGAATATGCTGAACGCCATTGCGCAGGCTCTTCCCCAACTGGCAGCACTGTGCACGGCAAACACCGCCTCGGCGGCCACCGGCGCGGCATCTTCCGTAGCAAGCATACCTTTGGTGGGCCCGATAATGGCCGTGGCTGCCGTGGCAAGCGTACTGGCGGCTTTGGCCGGCTTGCCCAAGTTTGCCAACGGTGGCCTTGCCTACGGCCCCACGCTGGGACTCTTCGGCGAATATGCCGGAGCAAGCAACAACCCCGAAGTGGTGGCACCGCTCAGCCGGTTGCGGCAGCTGATACAGCCCGCCGGATATGGAAGCATGGCGGGTGACGTGAGATTCCGCATCGACGGGCGTGCACTGACAGGAATACTGGAACGGGAAACAAGCCTGACCAGGAGAAGCTGATTCAAACCTTATTCAAACGATATTTAAACAGCGATTAAAATGACACAATACCTACGATATTCAGGCAAATACCTCAGCCGCAAAAATGTGGTGTGGGAGGTGGGCATCAGTCAGGAAGCAGACGGGGCATATCCTGCCGTCGGCGTCCTCAACTTCCCGGCCGACGAACCGTTGGTGATAGAGTGGAGGCATACGGACAAGCACGAAGTGATATGCGGCAGTATCGCCACACTGACCGTAACCAGTCCCGGCGACCGCACCTACGAGGATTTGTATACCATCGCTCCCGGCAGCATCCGCCTGGATGTGCTGCGGAACGGGCTGCTCTATTGGAGCGGTACGCTGGACCCGGAGTTCTACGAAGAACCTTATGCTTACGGAAAAGAATATGAGGTGGCACTGACCTTCAGTGACTTCGGCATACTGGACAGGCTGAAGTATAATCTGTCCGGGATGCAGACCGTCAGAAAGTTATTGGTGCAGGCACTGGGAAGAAGCCGAATGAACTATACGGAGGTAGATGAAAGTTTGATAAGCACTTCGCTCACTGCGGGCGGTGCAGCTGTGAGAATGGCTGACTTGATGGTCCGTAGTGACAACTTCTACGATGAAGACGGTGAAGCATGCAATTTGAAAGAGGTGCTGGAAGGCATGCTGCAACCGCTCTCTTTGCGGATGGTACAACGGGCTGGCAAGATATGGATATACGACCTGAACGGGCTGTATGCCGGAGCGGAGGAAAAGGCTGTTGGATGGTGTGATACAAACCAGGTTATGGGGACAGATGTAGTCTATAACAATGCTAAAATCACGTGGAGCACTTATGCCCAGGATGGAAACCTTACTGTGAAGGACTGCTGGACAAATAGTGTTGATGCCCGGTTGATTGCACTGAATATGCTCGACGGACGTACAAAAGATGGCTCTACCTATTATTCCTACCACTACAGCACTAATCTGAGGGATTGGATAGATGCCACGGACAGCGGATTCACCTTCTGGGTAAACAAGGAAGGTGCCGGAGCAAGCGGGCTGATGGATGGAGTGAAATTCTTCAAGATGGTACCACAGAACGATGGAACGGAATGCGAAGGAATTGCTTTGTTCTATACCTCTTATCAGGGCATCAAGGTGGGGAGTAGCAGTAACTGGTCGGCTTCGTTGAGGCGAAATTCATTCGGCATCAATCCGAACTACATGAAGGGAACGCTTGCCGCCACCGGTCCGGCACTATTTAAGGCAGATGGGGTATGGTTGCCTCCTGTTGATGATGCAAGCAGCCTTCGGGTGAAAATATGCGTGGAAATGCTGATGGACCCGCGGTTCAATCCTTATGAATCCTCGGCCAAGTTGATTGACGGTGTGGACCAAAGAGACTGGGAAGATAAATGGAACTCTCGTGGCAACTTCGTATATGTGCCCATTACAATAAAATACAGACCGGATGATAGTAGCAAGGTCTATTGCTGGACTAACAAAGATATTGTTTCCACGAAAGTAGACTATCCGGTGAGGACACTGACGGGAACTTTAGGACGCTGGGTTGAATGCACTGGCATGAACGAGGACAGCCCGGAAGTGTGGGGATATCTATGCTATTACAATACGGAAGATCATGCGGCACGGTCAGGTGTAGTGGGCTGGAAGAAGAATTGTCCCGCTATCAATCCGCATACGAAAGACCTCGTGACTGCCCTTGCGAAAACGAATGACGGGCAGTTAGTTCCTTATCCGGATTTCGGCAATGGCGGTGGTACATTATGGGTTGAAGTCCGTTCGAAAGGCTGGATAATAAGTGACGGAGGAATAAATTTGAGTGCAACCGAAGTGATAGATACACGTGGACTGTGGGAAAGATACAGTTGGTTGTTGATGAAGCTGCCCGAAGTGGAGATTTTGAACAATGCCCAATTTGGCACGGAGATAGATACTGAGGATGTGGAGTATAGTGCATACATCAACAAGGCTGCCAAAGAGGACATCAAGATAGACACTATTTGCGGTACCTGCGAGAGTGGGGCCGAGACGGCAAGGGGAGCCTATTTTGCATCCACTACCGGAAAGATGATAAGGAAACTGTCCAGAGGCGGGCGTACCACCCAAGCGGAAGAACTTCTTATCGGTACCTTGTATAGTCAATATTCCGAACGTAGGACCAAACTGTGTGGAACTGCAGACATATTGTCTGACGGAATGTGCTTATATACGGAGGCTTGCCAAAAAGACAAGCGTTTCATCTGTCTGGCTGACGTGCAAGATACAATATCGGACGAAAGCGAACTCGAAATGGTGGAGCTCCGTCCGGACGAATATAAATCGGATAAAGAATGATAGAAAGGCTTTGAATATGGATAAGAAATATATATCGTCGGTAGTCAAGAGGGAAGCCCGCCCGCGCAGCAAGCGGCTTCGCGAACTGGGTGCATCCGGTTCTTCCGGTTCATCGGGTTCGGTGATATCGGGTGGAGACACTATTGTGGCATCCGGCAGTGCCGCGCTGGAAACGGATGTAACATCGAATGCCGCCAAGACCGGGCACATAGAAACCGGACAGGTGTTGGTCAAAGGCATGACCTTCACTCAATTTGTCAAGGCATTGCTGTTTAGGCCCGTACCCGCCACGCTTGACGGCTGTTTGTCGACCGCCAACGATGTGGAGTACGGCTCGACAAAGGGGAACATAACCTACACGGCTACCCGCAACGGCAACGGTGCAATGACAAAGGCGTACTATGACAACGACGAGAAGAACAAACTTGAATTTTCCGCTGAGAATAACGGTGTGCAGACAGCTGTACGCAATCTGACGGGTAACTATACACAGAATGAAACCTACAAGGCAACTGTTGTGTACGCGGAAAGTGCGGACAAGTCGATACCAGAAACAACGCTGAATAATACGATCAGTGTAAATGTCCGCCGCAAGTGGTTTGCCGGGGTGGTGGATGCGGTGCCCACAACGGGGGCGCAAGTGCGGGCGCTGGGCAGCAGCGGATTCTATACCGGAGCAGGCAGCTACAAGTTCAGTGTAGGCCGGTGGAAAACCATCGTGATTTGCATTCCGGAAGGAACAGTGAACGAACTCACCCTGACGGCATATCCCGGAAACTTCATCGAAGACGCCGGAGTGTGCAGCGGCCCCGCCCCCATCTCCGTGGAGGGCGCCAACGGCAGCACGGCCAAGGACTACAGCATGTGGGTGATACGGACCGACGGCACGAACGATGCCGATACATTCACATTCAAAACGAGTTGACATGGTAAAGATAAACGGAAGCAGCTTCGCGCTGCAATACAAGAGGACAACGTACCGGCCTATCGACAGCTCGTCTGTATTCGATACCATAGAGGACGCACGCGTATACGCGAGGAACACTGACGCCGAAGCCTATTTCCCCTATGCGGGACAGCTCGTGTCGACCCTTGAGAACGGGGGTGCCGTCTACAAGCTGTCGAAGGACGACAGCATACCGGAGACCGACGGGAAGAGGCACTTCAAGCTTGACCCCATAGGCAGCAAGAACGACAACGACGACCGCTACGTGCGCAAGGATATCGCCGAGACCATCGAGAAGCTGATGACCTTCATCGAGGGCATCAACGTGAAGGGTACGGCAACGCTGAACGAGATTATACTGCTGAAAGATATTGTATCAAAAAACTTTGCCGCCGGTGGCAGCGGTTTCGGCATCTACCGGGACGCGGACGGCAACTACCATCTCGACATCGACTTTGTGGACATCCGGAAGAAGCTGAGCGTGGAGGACATCCAGGTGCAGCAGTCCACCTATGTCGGGGGCAGGCAGTACAATACCGGTGGTGGCATCATCTGCAACCGCGTGGAGGACAAGGGCGCATACTGGCGCTGCTATTTCAAGACCACTGATTCGGAGGGTCGTACCGTATACAACACCTTCCAGGAGGATGACCAGGCCATCTGCGAGACGTTCAACCTGAAATCGGGCAACCACTACTACTGGCGGCTCGTAGTGGGCGTGGGAGACGACTACATAGACCTCTCCAAGGACGACTGTGCATCGGGCAGCGACATCCTGCTTGCCGGAGACAGCACCGTGCAGCTCGGCAACCGGACGGACACGGGCCGACAGGGTGCCATTGTATGGGACAGCGTTACCGCCGGAGGGCCTTATGTGCGCATATACAATGGGATAAACTCGTACACGATGCCCGAACCGTTGATTGACTTCAATACGGTGCTCAGCGAGATTACCGCCAAGTTCATCAACCAGGCCACGGGTAAGGACATGGACAAGACCCTTGACGACATGCAGGTGGACATGGACCTAATAAAGCAGCAGACCGACAAGGAGTACACGATGTGGTTCTACGGCTATGAGCCTACACTTGGCAACATTCCCGCTTCGGAGTGGACTACCGCGGAGCTGAAGGCCATGCACGACCAGGACCTGTTCTACAACACCGCTACCGGGCAGGGCTACCGGTTCGAGTCGGGTGTCTGGAATGAAATCACCGACCATCTGACGCTGAAGGCTCTGGAAGATGCTGCCAAAGCGCAAGATACGGCAGACAGCAAACGGCGTACATTCGTGTCGCAGCCTACCACATTTGATGACTATGATGTGGGAGACATATGGTTGAATGCGACATATAATGACGGCACTATAACTTATAAGAATGATGCCCTTGTTTGTATTCGCGCAAAAAAAGCCGGGGAAAACTTCTACATATCCGATTGGCAGCCTTCCTCCACTGCAACGACAGCCTATATCGAGAATCTGGGAGACCGCATCACGCTTGCGGTGACGGATTCGGAAAATGGCATTGCCGAAGCTACGAGGCTCGCGAATCAAGGGATAAGTGATGCCTACGATGCCTATTATGCCGCACGGGGAGCGCAGAGTACGGCGGATGAGAATACAGCGGCCATCCAGGTGACAAAGGATGCCATTGCCTCACTGGTGGAGGGCATCCACTTCGACGGCTCCGGAAACATTACGAATATCAGCACCTCCGGACTTGTGACGACCGGGGACTTCAACTCGCTGCTGTCGAAGAAAGTGAGTTTTGATGCGGCGGGGCATATCACGAACATCGACAAGTCGGGGCTCATCACCGAATCAAACCTTGTGCAGATGTTTGCAGAGAAAACCGCTTCGGATGGTTATGTAAAGAAATCGTATATAGCCGCTTTCGTTACCGAACTGCCCGACGGGAGGTTCCAGAGCAATGCGCTGGTGAGCGCCGACCTCATTCAGTTCAACGGGCATATCGTGGCGAACGACACGTTCGTGGTGGACAGGGACGGAAACTTGACGCTGAATGACATTACCGCCAATAACCTTACATTATCGGGTGACATCAACGGGAATGATGCGACTTTGAATAACATTACCTTGAATAATGTTACAGCCAATAGCGGAGTATTTAAAGGCGAATTTAGTACATCTATGTCTGGAGGAAGCCGCGTAACTATAAAGGAGGAAAATGAATATGGTACTGACGGAACATATGGCAGCATAAGAGTGTATGACAATAATAATGATAAAGTTATTGATATCGGTTTTAAGGATGGTAATGAGAATAGCCCATATATTTCGATAACTAGTGGTCATGGAAGTACTCTAAGCATTCTTAGTATTTCTACAAACAGAATTAGTATAATGAATTCAACTGGTGTTGGCGAAAGTGACGAGGTTTGGCTTGACACTATGTATGGATTGAGGTTTTTTGAAAATGGCATACTCAAGAAATCTTATCCAGCCAGATAATTAAAAGGATATTATAAATTAATAGTATACGTATCATGAAAATCAACTTTAGAAAAATCGAGGCCCAGACCTCATTCGAGGGCGGCAGACAGACCTTCGACGCCGCGGAAACCGTCGGCAATGAAATGATGTACAACGGCAGTATCCTGCTGGACATAGGCTTTGAGGACTTAGCTAAAAGCATCTACTATTCAAAGGATGCAGTGGAGATTCCTGAACGATACAGCAAGGCCCTTGAGCTTGTAGTCAAGAACTCCCGGCTCATAGCCGCAGTGAAGCGTGAAATTATCAACCAACTGAACGTCAAGTGACATGGGCTACATCAGGTTCGTTTTGAGCAAGCGCGTGACCGGTGACGATGGAGGTGCCACGAATGCGGTCATCAGCCGTATCGAGAGTGACATGGCCGACACGGGCATGCTCGAGACGAACCTGATAATGCACGCCCTTGCCGCGCGTGGCGGCAAGGTTATTGAGATTGTAGACTTCATACTGGACTCAAGCAGGCTTGATGACAACGATATATTAGGATAGGTTATGGATAAATTAAACAGAAACTTCGTTCGTGGCAACATCCTCAGGGCCGAGGAGCTGAACGAGCTTGTCGGAAAGATTAACGAGTTCGCCAAGTGCGTTAATGACAACAGCCTCGAGACGAACAAGGCGGCGATGCAGAACTTGAAAAACGCCCTGCAGGAAGTGAGGAATGCGCAGCTTGTCATCGGTACCGACCCAGGCACAGCCTTCGACGGCGCTTCCGGTGCGACGCTTGAACAGATTGTGCGCGAACTGGCCGGAGGCGCCGGAACCATGTACAGCGTATATGTCCGGAACAACATGGCCTCGCTCGGCTTCGCCACGCAGTACGGCGAGGAGTGCGTGCTTGACTTCTCCTTCATCTCGCAGTATCGCGACAGCCTGGACGAACCCTACAAGTCTACCGGAGAACTCGGCCTGTGCACCATCATGATGAAGAACGCCAAGTATGCCGACTTCACCGTGGTGAAGCAGATGGAAGTCTCTTCGGGCGTATCCATCAGGCAGGACATAGCCGAATGGCTGTCATCAGGAAGCAACAGCGTGAAGATTTCCATCAAGGGGGAGAATACCGACAAGACCACCGCACCGGTAACTTACAACGTGCAACTCACGTCATTGGGCATCAGCGCCCCGAACTTCGCCTGGTGGACCGCCTTCTCCGGAGACATCAACATCCCGATGATAATCAACGGCAACATCAACAAGACGCTGCACTTGACCGTCACCGGCGACGGCTACAGCCAGAGCTACGACAAGGCGATAGGCACAGCCGTGTATCTGGATACTCCGTATATCTACTTGCTGGAGCATCCGGGAGCGACGGGCGTATACAACGTGAGTTTCTATCTTTCCAACTCCGACAATACCATCCAGACAAAATCCGTATCGGTCAACATCATGTGCATCGCCACTGCCGGAGAAGCGGTGAAGCTTATGTGCGTGAACAACGTGGCGGAGCAACTTACCAACTGGCAGGACAACACGGTGTTCGACTACGCCATCTACGACGGTCCGTCCGCACTGACCGAGGCAAGGTTCTCCATCACCAGAGACGGCATGGAGGTGTACAGTTCCGAGAATGACGCCATCGTGGCGAACGCAAGGAACACCTTCACCTACCCGATGGAGGTGGAGACGGATGACGATGCCGACTTCGGCGTCACGGTCGGCGTGACGGACGGTGCGGATGCCCTGACGGAACCCATTGCCCTGCCGGTGAACAACTCGCTGGGCTATTCGGCTACGGCAGGCGCCGCACTCTATATCAATCCTCGGACCCGTGCCAACTCGCAGACGAATTACAGGAGCGTCATCAACGAGGCGGACAAGACGGCCGTACCGGTAGAGTGGAGCAACCTGAACTGGAGCAACGACGGATGGGCGGCTGACGCCGACGGAGTGAAGGCGCTGAAGATATTCGCCCGCAGCAGGGCCGTGATAGACTACCGCCCCTTCGCCACGGAAGCCGCCCGCCGGGGCAAGACCATCGAAATCGACTTCAAGGTGGAGAATCCCTCGGATGCCAGCAAGGACATCATCACCATTGCGGAGAACAACGTAGGCCTGCGCGTGTCGGGCGAGAACGTATCCTTCTTCTCCCAGTCCATGCAGGAGAGCTCGACGCAGGACGTACCTATAGACAACGGTGTGCGTATCCGCCTGACAGTAGTCGTGATGCCCGATGCCTACGGGAATGCAGGGTTCAACATTGTGGCCATCTACATCGACGGCAAGAAGAACCGGCAGTATGCCTACGAGAACAACGACTACTTCCGCAATGACGGCAAGATTGTGCTGGGTAGCGATTATGCCAACCTCTACCTGTACGGGCTGCGTGTCTACGACAGTGCATTGCCTTCGGAAGCCGTACAGAAGAACTATATCAACCAGCTGGTGACCACCGACGAGAAGCTTGCGGAGAAAAACGTCAACCTCGTGCTGGACGGTGAGGGTGTGAATATCGACTTCAATGCCACGAAGCTGCTGTACAACGTGTTTGTGGTAGACAAGCCTTTCCCGAACCTGATGAACCCTTCGGGCGTGGCGGGTAATCTGGAAGTCTTCTTCAAGGACAAGCCGGAGAGGAACTTCACGCTTACCAATCTGCTGGTGGAAGGCCAGGGTACATCTTCCAAAAAATACCTGGAGTGGAATGTTAGATTTAAGATGAAAGGGCTGAAGGACGCTGATGGAAACAAGATAGCCTCCATTGCGACCTATGCCGACGGTACTACGGACAAGAACTGTGTGCTGATGTACGACAACGTCCCGAAGTCCGGGCGCCTGACCGCCAAGAAGAACTGGGCGAGCTCCATGCAGGACCACAAGGCAGGCAGCGTGGATGCCTACGATGCCCTCTTCAAGGAGATGGGCATGAAGAACGAGGCGATGGCTGCCGACCCGAAGATACGTGTGGCCGTCTATCAGGAACCGTTCATCGGCTTCTCGAAGTCGGTCAACGAGGAAGGGCAGGATGTATATACCTGCATGGGTGAGTTCACCTTCGGTCCGGACAAAGGGGACGACCTCTGCTTCGGATATGATACAGAGGCTTTCCCGGAACTTCTCTCTGTAGAGGGCTCGGACAACGCACCGCTGGGGGCACTGTTCCGCGTGCCCTGGAACCGCGGCAAGTCATACTGGGCGTACAATGCCGATGAGGAAGCTTTCCAGTACAATGATACCAATTGCTGGGACTTCGACGCCGGAGAGCTGAATGCCGACGAGACCGAACCGCTCTCTGCGCAGAGGTGGATAGATTCCTATAACGCCGTATATGTCTGCAACAACCGCATCCGTCCGTTTGGCGGCACGCTGGCGGAGCTGAATGCTTCTGTTGCGGAATATCGGAGCACGGGGTATGAGTACTGGATTGCCAAGACCAGCGATGCCGACCTCTACAATCTGTACTACTATGAGGCGGCGGAAGGGAAATTCATCCCTTCGGACATCGGGGCCGGGCAGATTAACCTTAAGACACAGCTCAAAGAGTATTTGAGCAGTGATTTATCAGCCTTCACGGCCGACCAGCTGAATGAACTGTTCGTCAATGCGAGGAAGCAGCTTTTCCGGGCTACCATACCCGACTGCTTCGACATCAGCGACGCCGTATTCCATCATAATTTCGTGGAGTTTACGGCCGGAACCGACCAGCGGGCGAAGAACACCTATCCGTATAACTTCTGCACTACCGGCAGCAAGTGGCGGTGGCGCCTGGACGATGCCGACACCATCTTCCCGATAGACAACCAGGGTCAGGACCGCAAGCCCTACCACTGCGAGATGCACGATGTTTACAGTAACGGCCAGCCCATCTGGAACGGCGAGACATCCGTATTCTGGAACATGCTCGAACTGGCATTCAGCGCCGAGATTGCGGCAGGCATGCGGAAGATGCTCAGTGCCATGGAAAGCCTGTGCGGACAATCCTCGGGCACTCCCTATGACAAGGTATATGCCTTCTACAAGAAGTATTATCTCGGCATCAAGAACTATTTCCCGGCCACGCTGGTCAACGCCGATGCCAAACGCTACGAGATAGCCAAGATAGCCTACAACAGCGGCTCTTATACCAACGACACCGACCCTATCACCCAATCGCATGGCGACTTCTGCTCTGCCGAAACCGCCTGGGTGAAGAAGCGCATCATGTACATCATGTCGAAATACTGCTACGGTCTGTTTTCAAACAGCGGAACGGACACCATCATCGTGCGTGCAGCAGGCGACCTGATAGATTACGAGATAACCCCGGCATTCGACATGTACCCGGCCATTGCAAACGGTACCAGCATCGTGCAGGGCGCAAGGACCAAGGCCGGTGAAGTGTGCCGGATGACCATCGACCTCGGCGGCTCTGCCGACCAGCAGAACGCCATCCAGGCGGCGAGCTGGCTGCTCTCCATCGGCGACTGGCACCGGAAGAACGTCAGCGGCACCATGGTGGTCCGTGGCCGGCGCCTGACGGAGCTCATCCTGGGCAGCAAGACCGATAACGTCATCATCACCATCACCGGGCTTACCCTTGCCGACTGCGGCAGCCTACAGAAAGTCCTGTTGTCAAACATTGCCACCTTGCAGGGTACTCTTGACCTGAGCGCCTGCCAGAACATCCGTGAGATATATGCCGACGGCACGGGGCTCAGCCAGATTAAGGTTCCGGAAGGCGGCAGTCTCGAAGTCATCGAATACCCGGCAAACAACAAGTACATCGGCTTCAGGAACTTCCCCCTGCTGTCCACCGACGGATTACGCATCGGCCAGTGTGCCGGAAACATCACGGACTTCTGGATAGAGAACTGCCCGATGCTCAGCCCCATGAGGCTGCTGTCCGACGTCATCGAGGCACAGCAACCGCAAGGCGGTTCCCACGCGCTGAAACATATCCGCGCAATAGGTTTCAATGAAGAATACTACACGGCCGATGCTCTCGACATGCTCGCCCGCCTCTCCGACGGCAGCTACTCCGGCTTGTCAGCCGAAGGACTGTCCGGCGAAGACCCGATACCGGTACTGGAGGGCACGATTACTGTGCATTCCAAGTACTACCGGGACACGGTAGATGCACTGAGAAGTGTATTCAACAGACTGAATCTGGTACTTGTCGGTGAAGCGGCCATTCATTTCAAGGACGCGGAAGCCCGGCGCATCTGCCTTGGTGTATGGGATGCCGACAAGGACGGCTATATAACGGAAGAGGAGGCGGCTGTCCAACGGGCAATCAGTGCCAGCACATTTGCAAACAATACGCGGATTGTCTCGTTCAATGAGTTCAAGTGGCTAAATTTCACCACCTCGTCCAATAATCTGTTTACCGGATGTACGTCTTTGCAAAGTATCGAATTGCCGGAAAACAGGAATATCAGATACCAATACTTTTACGGATGCGTCTCTCTGGAAAGATGCATAATAGGCAATGGATGCGATACTATTTCAAAGCAGGCTTTCTGCAATTGTGAGGCGTTGAAAGAAATTTCCATTCCTGACTCAGTGATAACTATTGAGGCTGGCGCTTTCAGTGGCACCGGATTTTCGGAATTCGTATATCCGCCCTATGTCACAGCAATTAATGGATTGGGGGATATGCCACGACTGACCCGTGTGGAAATCGGGGAAAATGCCGTGTCGGTGACCGGTATGGGGAATTGTCCTCTGTTAAAGACCCTGATAATACGAACATCAACACCTCCGTCGACCGATTACTGGACACTGCTTAACGCTCCCCGGATACCTAACATCCATGTGCCCGACAATGCTGTCAACGCCTACAAGATATCAAACGGATGGAGCAAGTGGGCTGCGTACATCCGGCCAATGAGTGAGGTGGAAAGTTAGTATAACAACGGGGATATTTTTCTCTCCGCTGTCTATTCCTTGTTCTTTTTAAGTACACATTCCTCCTAAATTCACACAAAGATAAGTATTCCGGATGATTTGAGGAACTTTTAAAGGCCTTTTGATAGGTGTTTAAAGAGTGCCAGAAAACAAATGAAAAATCACATTTCGTTTTGTGTTAATAACTTTAAAAAAACTCACAAAGTGATTTGAGAAAGCATCACAGAACGTTTTGCGGTTTATAGTTTTTACCTGCTTTGATGCGGCGACTATACTGACAGAACCGCCACCACCCAATCCGGCATGCTTATAAAATGTTTTTATTCTCTTTCTTCGTGCTCTTCGCGCGCACGTATATATATAATGTATAGTTATTTTCTCTCTTTTTCCTTTCTTCAAAATTGTTAATGCGAAATGCATTTATGAATCAGTAAGTTACAAAAAAGTTTCATTTTTATTAAAAAAAATGATAGATATGTTTGGCTTGTATTGTTAAATCCTATACCTTTGCACCCGCTTTCCAAGAGAAGGAAAGTGGTAAGATTGAAATACTGAAACAGAAGTGTGGAAGGTGACACAGAGAAATAAAAAGAGATAAAAATATTTTTCGAAAAACATTTGGAACTTATTAATAATTCTCCTTATCTTTGCAGTCCGACTCGCAAAGAAAAAGAACTTTTCTTGTTTTGCTTTTCTTATCCTTGTTTAAAGGATTTGAAAATACAGGAAAGAGAAAAATGAAAAAACTTCCGAAAATATTTGGAAGATATGCTTTAAAGTTCTTACCTTTGCATCCGCTTTCTGAAAAGAACAGCAATCGTGAAACGAGCGATCTTTGAACAGATTTACATAAACAATA